>Ga0207732_100047_pt1 | contig 115774 bp, 125 predicted proteins | sample A23P1SouthBayCA_FD_187733 | JGI IMG/M metagenome (GOLD analysis project Ga0207732, IMG submission 187733) | Aerobic enrichment media microbial communities from Eden Landing Ponds, California, USA - A23 P3 (4) (SPAdes) | ecosystem: Environmental > Aquatic > Marine > Unclassified | place... | reverse complement strand
TAGCCGAGCGATTCGAAGCGTTCGCGGATGCGGCGGCCGCTGTGGCGTGCCGTGTAGGCCATCCCGGTGTGGTTGCCGCCCCGCCAGCGGTCGGCGTCGGGGTCGCCGGCACCTGGAGCCTCGCCGGCGACGACGAGCGTCGCATCACGCGAGCCGACGCCCCAGGAGATGCAGTTCCGGCTCTCGACGAGTCGGGGACAGCGCCGGCAGTCCGCCGAGAGGGAGTTTCGGGTCTCGGGGTCGGGAAACGTCGCCATCAGCCGTCGGTACGTGCGGACGGACGGTCAAGGGTTTCGCCATCCGATATTAAGGACATAATACAGCATATAAGTATGAATTCGATATCGACAGAACGCTTAACACCGTCTACCGCTTCCGCTCACTTGCGAATGAGTGACACACCCTCCGACTCGGACGAGTTGCCCGAACCGATGACCGAAGCACCGCCACACTCCGCTCGCGACGACGAGCGGTACGCACACCTCTCGCTCGGCGACGGGGAAGTCGTCATCTACGACCGGGAGGACCCCGAAACGTGGCTCCAGTCGGATTTCGCCGTCGAAATCGGCGCGTGACTACTCGATTAGCGGGAGCACTGCGCCGAAGACGATCGGCGTAACGAGGCCGATGACCACGCCGAGTGTTTCCATGCCGAAAAAGACCGTATCCAGCGTCGCCGGTACCGTCGAGAGGACGGCGTGCCCGCCGATTTCACCGACGGCACCGACGGCGAAGAGGCCGACGCCGACCAGAAATCCCAGTTTTGCCAACCGCGCGTGGTCGAGGCTTCGCCCCCCTGTTTGATGGCTCATGGTTGCCGTTTTCGACTCGTCAGCGAAAGCGTTTCGATTCATCCGTTCAGTCGAAAAGCCTATTTTCCGCACTCGCCGAGTAGGGCCAATGCGAGAACTCCTCGTCGCCGGAATCGAGTCCGTCGCCTACCTACTCGGAACCGCCGCCCTCGCTGGGGCCGGCGTCTTCGCCGAACTGACCAGTCTGTCGTATCTCGACGCTGGAAACACCATGTTCGCAGCCTGGCTCGCGGTGATGGGGTTCGTCGCCCTGTACGGTGCGTTCTCGCTCGGTAACGACCACCTTCTGCCGCGACTCCGCGAGCGACGCGCGTAGAGCCCTTCGCACGGTACCGATTCTCCTTTAACAGCGGGGCCGGATTAGGACATATGAGCAGGTTCGCCGAGGTCGACGACCAGTACGACCCCGACGCGGTCGAAGAGCGGGTGTTCGACCACTGGGACGCCGTCGACGCCTACGAGCAGACCAAGGAGCGCTTCGCGGACGAAGAACCGCTGTTCTTCGTCGACGGGCCGCCGTACACCTCCGGGGCCGCCCACATGGGGACGACGTGGAACAAGACGCTGAAGGACGCCTACATCCGCCACCTTCGGATGCGGGGCCACAACGTCACCGACCGCCCCGGCTACGACATGCACGGCCTCCCAATCGAGACGAAAGTCGAGGAGAAACTCGGCTTCGACAACAAGAAGGACATCGAGGAGTTCGGCATGGAGAACTTCATCGAGGAGTGTAAGACCTTCGCCGACTCCCAACTCGAAGGGCTCCAGAACGATTTCAAGTCCTTCGGCGTCTGGATGGACTGGGACAACCCCTACAAAACCGTCTCACCGGAGTACATGGAGGCGGCGTGGTGGGGCTTCGAGCAGGCCCACGAGCGCGGCCTCGTCACGCAGGGGAAACGGTCCATCACGCAGTGTCCACGCTGTGAAACGGCCATCGCGAAGAACGAAGTCGAGTACCACACCGCCGAGGCGCCCTCCATCTACGTGAAGTTCCCCCTTCGGAATCGTGAGGGTAACCTCGTCATCTGGACGACGACGCCGTGGACCATCCCCGCAAACACCTTCGTCGCCGTCGACGAGGACGTGACCTACGCGGAGGTCGAGTACGACGATGAGATTCTGTATCTTGCCAGCGACGTGGTCGACGACGTGATGGAGCGGGTCGGCGCCGAACCCGAAGACTACACCGTTCTCGAAGAACTCCCCGGTTCGGACCTCATCGGCTGGGAGTACGACCACCCGCTTGCCGAGGAGGTCCCCGACCACGCCCAAGCCGAGGGCTCCCAGCAGGTGTATCACGCTGACTACGTCGAGGTCGACCGCACCGGGATGGTTCACTCCGCCCCCGGCCACGGTGAGGAGGACTTCGAGCGCGGCCAGGAACTGGACCTCGAAATCTTCTGTCCGGTCGCCTCCGACGGCGTCTACACCGCCGAAGCCGGTAACTACGAGGGCGAGTTCGTCCGCGACGCCAACGACGACATCATCGCCGACCTCCGTGCGAACGGCCACCTCATGCTTTCGGAGTCCGGCCACGTCATTGACGAGGGGCAGTGTTGGCGCTGTGATACGGACATCGTCCGCATCGTCACCGACCAGTGGTTCATCACGGTCACCGACATCAAAGACGAACTCCTCTCGAACATCGAGGATTCGGAGTGGCACCCACAGGAGGCCCGTGAGGGCCGCTTCCGGAAGTTCGTCGAGAACTCCCCGGACTGGAACGTCTCCCGACAGCGCTACTGGGGCATCCCCATCCCCATCTGGACGCCACAGGACTGGGACGGCCACATGGGCGACGCCATCGTCGTCGGCACCCGCGAGAAACTCGCCGACCTCGCAGACCAGGACATCGACCCCGAGGAGATAGACCTCCACCGACCGACCGTCGACGACATCACCATCACCGACGGCGACACCACCTACACCCGCGTTCCGGACGTCTTCGACGTGTGGCTGGATTCGTCGGTCGCCTCGTGGGGGACGCTCGATTTCCCGTCGAACGAAGACGACTTCGAGGAGTTGTGGCCCGCCGACCTCATCATGGAGGCTCACGACCAGACCCGCGGGTGGTTCTGGTCGCAACTCGGGATGGGAACCGCCGCCCTCGGTGAAGTACCGTACAACGACGTACTGATGCACGGATGGGCGCTGGCCGAGGACGGCCGGAAGATGTCGAAGTCCATCGGCAACATCGTCGCCCCACAGGAGGCCATCGACCGCCACGGCGCCGACCCGATGCGGCTGTTCCTGCTGAGTCAGAACCCACAGGGCGACGACATGCGCTTCTCGTGGGACGAGATGGGCAACCGCCAGCGGGACCTCAACATCCTCTGGAACGTGTTCCGCTTCCCGCTGCCGTACATGCGGATGGACGACTTCGAACCCGGCTCGGTGTCCCTTGAGGACGCCGCCCTCGAGACGGTTGACGAGTGGGTGCTCTCCCGTCTCCAGTCGGTCACCGCCGAGATGACCGAACAGTGGGACGACTACCGACAGGACAAGGCACTGGACGCGCTGCTGGAGTTCATCGTCGAGGACGTCTCGCGGTTCTACATCCAAGTCGTCCGCGAGCGGATGTGGGAGGAAGAGCAATCGGAAAGCAAGCAAGCCGCCTACGCGACGCTGTATCACGTGCTCGTCGAGACGACGAAACTGCTGGCGCCCTATGCGCCGTTCGTCGCCGACGACATCTACGGAACGCTCACCGACGAGGACGGTTTCGACACCGTCCACATGTGTGAGTGGCCCGAGGTCGAGGAGTTCTTCCACGACACGCAACTGGAATCGGATGTCGAAATCGTCGCAGCCGTCGAGGAGGCGGGGTCGAACGCTCGCCAGCAGGCCGAGCGGAAACTGCGCTGGCCCGTCACGCGTGTGGTCGTTGCCGCCGACGACGCCGAGGCCGCCGAGGCCGTCGACCGGCACCGAGATTTGCTCCGTGACCGACTGAATGCTCGCGAAATCGAACTCGTCGAACCCGGCGCCGACTGGGAGGAACTGCAGTACAGCGCTCGCGCCGACATGTCGGTGCTCGGCCCCGCATTCGGCGACGAGGCCGGCGAGGTGATGAACGCGCTCAACGCCGTCACCGTCACCGAACAGTCCCTCGATGTGCTGTCGAGTGCCGTCGCCGAGGAACTCGGCCGCGAGGTCGAATTGACCGAGGAGATGGTGTCGTTCAACACCGACACGCCCGAGGGCGTCGAGGGAACCGCCTTCGACATCGACGGCGACGACCGGGGCGTCGTCTATGTCGACACGACGCTCACCGAAGACATCGAGTCGGAGGGGTACGCCCGCGAGGTCATCCGCCGGATTCAGGAGATGCGCAAGGACCTCGACCTCGAAATCGACGCCGAGATTCGCGTCGCCCTCGACATCGCCGACGACCGCATCGCGGGACTCGTCCGCGAACACGAGGACCTCATCGCCGGCGAGGTCCGTGCGAGTGGCTTCGGCGGCATCGACGACGGCTACGAGCAGGAGTGGACCGTCGAAGGTACCGACATGCGGATAACTATCGAGGCTGTATAGCGGCGTAGATGTCACGGCCACGGGCGCGGGCGCTTGCACTTTCGGTGCTGTTGACGTGTTGGCTGCTCGCGGGCAGCGTCGCGTTCGCGATGCCCGCGGCTGCGGCGACCATCGAGGTCGACAACACGCTCGCCCAGACCGACACGAAAGGCGAGGTGGACGTGAAAACGCAGGTGATAATCCCGGACGGAGCGACATCGGTGGAGATAACGATTCCCGAAGACACCGATGTCTACGAGACGGAGGGGTTCAGACAGTCGGCAACCGACGGCCGAACCTACGAGTGGACCGGCGGGACCGACCGACCGTTCGTCCGGTACGATTTGGCCGGCAACCGGACTATCGACCGAGGCAGTGGCGAGCAGTTCCTCTATGCCGTCACCGACGAGTGGGCAGTCGTCCGGTCGCCGAGCATCAGCGTTCGGGCGACGGGCATCGACTTGCGCATCAATCGCTCGAACCACGTCGACGGCGAGGGTGTCGCCGGGCGACACATCACCTACCTCGGCGGCTACGAGGAACACACCCGACAGGCGGCCGGCCAGCGCTTCCGACTCATCGAATCCGAACACGGCGACATGCACGAAAACCCCGAGGACGTACTCGACTCGCTGGCCCACGCCGCAAACCACTTCGAAACGGGCGCCCGCGACGACAGCGTCCTCATCATCGCCGTCCCATCGAACGTCGACTGGGCAGCAACGGGCGTCCAGCGCGGTGACTCCGACATGTGGGTCCGCGACGACGAACGCCTCGACACCGCTCGGAACACGTGGATTCACGAGTACGTCCACACCAGACAGGACTACGACCGGACCGAGGCGACCCGCTGGACCATCGAAGGGATGGCCGACTACTACGCCGCGTTGCTCACTTACGAACAGGGACGAATCGACTTCGAGACGTTCCAATCCCAGATGGATGACGGGGCGCGCGACCGATACAGCGACGTACAGCTCTCCGACCCCGCGACGTGGGAGAACGGTCGTGGAAACTACGAGAAGGGCGCGCTCGTCTTCGGCCACCTCGACCGACGGCTCCGAGCGGACGCCGACACGACGCTTGCGGCCGCAATCGCCGAGTTCAACGACCCCGGGACGGAGTTGACACAACAGCGGTTCCTCGACGCCGTCGAAACCACTGGGAGCGCTGCCATCCGCGACGACGCCGAACGGTACACCGAGACGACCGAGACGCCGGAGGTCTGGAGCCGCCAACAGCACCTCGATGCCTTCGGCGGCGCCGACATCCGATACGAGTTCGAGGGGTTCGCGGTGTCGGGTCCGTACCGTGAGGCCACAATCGATTCCCCGCGTGTCGTCACCGACGAGACGCTTGAACCGACCGTCCGGATCCGCAACGTCGGCACCGAGTCCGGCGAGTACACCGCCGAGTTACGCGTCGACGGCGAAACGGTCGCAGAGCGAACCGGCACCCTCGAAGCCGACGCGGAGACGACGGTGACGTTCCAGCGACGCTTCGACGCCGCCGGCGAGTACGACCTTTCGGTCGGTACGACCACCACCACGGCTGTCGTCGAGGAACCGGCCGACGTGGCGGTCACCGACCTCACCGCAGACCCGGCGACGGCGGCGCTCGGCGAGTCGGTGACGCTGCGGGCGACCGTCGCGTCGTCGTCGGACCGACCGGCCGACGGCGACGTGACCTTCGCCGTCGGCGGCAAGTCGGTCGCGACCGAGCGGGTTCAACTGAACGACGGGCCGGTGACCGTCGAGGCGACGACGACCTTCGGGGAGTCCGGCGAGTACACCGTCACCGCTGGCGACCGTTCGACGACGGTGTCGGTCAAGGAGGTAACGGCGACGCCCGGCGGAACGGAATCGGCGATGCCGCAGTCGACGGAACAACCGGCTGACGGCTCCGACCGTCCCACGACGCCGACGGAGGGTGCCGGCTCCGGGTTCGGCGTCGGTGCCGCGGCCCTCGCGACTCTCGCGGCGGCCGTGCTGTTCGGCCGTCGATAGTCGACGCGCCGCTACTTAGAGGTGTTCTGCGAGCGCGGGTGCGACGCTGACCGTCGATACCGCCCGCTCGATGGTGTCCGTTCCGAACACGCCGTCGACGCCGACGCGAGCCAGTTTCGTCCGGGCGCTGGCGGCGAGCATCGGGTGGACGCAGGTCACGAACACGCGGTCGGGATCATCCAATTGCGCGATGGCTGTGCTCATCGTCGACCCCGTGGCGACGATGTCGTCGACCAACACCACGTCGCGACCGGCCGTGTCGGCGTCGCTCGGTTGCATCTCGACCTCCGTATCCGAGAGGCGGTGTTTCTCGAAGTAATCCACCTCGCCGTCGCCCGCAGTGTCTCGAACGGTCTTCGCGAGGTCGATGGCACCCTCGTCCGGCGAGAGGAAAAGCGGGTCCGAAAGTGCCGGCAGGGTGTCGGCGAGCAATCCGGCGGCGTCGACGGCCCGACACGGCACATCGAAGAAGTCACACACCGCATTCTCGTGGGGGTTGACTGTCAGTACGCGGTCGGTTCCCGTCGAGATGGCTCGGGCCATCGCACGCGCGGAGACGGGTTCGCCCTCGGCGAAGGCCTCGTCCTGTCGTGCATACCCCATGTACGGGAGGACGGTGACGACCTCCTCGGCCTGCTGGCGGGCGGCGTCCTGCAACTGGAGCAACTCGACGTGGGCGCCGTCGGAGACCGTCGAGGCGACGACGACCGCGCGGTCATCGGTGTCCGGAACGCGGACGACCCGTTCCCCGTCGGCGAACTGTTCGTACTCGACGGCCGCAAGCGACTCTCCCAACGCCGCCGAGAGTGTGGCCGCGAGGTCCTGTGAGGCGGAGCCCGGAACTATCATGCGCGAGGCTCCGCGTTCCGGGGGTAAACGCGTTTTCCTTCGACCTTTTTTGGCTCGGGTGTGCCGAAGGCGCACCGCGTGGCGGCTTCGCCGCCACGACATGCGGTTGCGGGACACAGGCCCGCAACCCACTCGCGGCAAAAACGTCGATGAAAAAGGCGCGAACGCACCGTCGGCGCGTTCGCGTGAACCGCGCTCGCTGCGCTCGCGCGGATGCTGGACTAATTACAACACAAGTTACCGCTCTCGAACCACGACGAACTCCGCGAGGTCTTCGAGATACCCGACGGCCTCCGAGCCGACGGAGTCGGCGGCTTCCAGTGCGGCGAGGGCTGCATCGGATTCCTCGCGGGCGCGCTGGTTCGCCTCTTCGGGCGTCATCTCCGTAATCTGGACCAGCGACGGCCGGGCCATCTCCTCGTCTTGGCCGGTCGGCTTGCCGAGTTCCTCGGCGTCGGCCGTCGCGTCGAGGACGTCGTCGCGAATCTGGAATGCAATACCGACCCGCTCGGCGTACTGGCCGAAGGCCTCGACGGTGTAGGCGTCGGCGTCGGCGGCGACCGCGCCCAACTCGGCGGCGGCCCGGAACAGCGCGCCGGTCTTCCGGCGGGCGAGTTCCATGTACTCGTCTTCGTCGGTCGGCTGGGCGACGAGCTCGGTCGCCTCGCCCTCACCGAGTTCGACCATCGACTCGCTGACGACCTGCATGGCGCGCTCGTCGGCCGAAAACAGCGCGAACGCTTCCCCGAGCAAGCCGTCGCTGGCGACGATGGCCGACCCGTGGCCGAAGGCCGCCCACGCGCTGTCGACACTCCGGCGCAGTTCGGACTCGTCGATGATGTCATCGACGACCAACGAGGCGTTGTGGACCAACTCGATGCCGACCGCGAAGTCGACGGCGTTTCGGGACGGCTCAGAGCCGCGGCCGTCGTCGCCGGACAGTTCGCCGCCGGCGGCCTCGAAGGCCAGAAGCGTCACCGTCGGGCGGACGCGTTTCCCCCCCGACAGCGAGACGTGTTCGAGGCGGTCGGTCATCGCCTCGGGGTCGGTCGAATCGAGGACGGCTTCGAGCCGGTCCTCGACGAACGACCGACGCCGCTCCAGATACTCCATAAAAGTGGTAGGTTCGTTCCTCGGAAGTACGTGTCGGATACGGACGAAAAATGTGGATATCGAGGGTCGAAAACCGGCCTACAGGTCGGGCGCTTCGCCGCCGAACTCCTCGATGAGTTCGGGAACGACATCGAAGAGGTCGTCGACGATGCCGTAGTCGGCGATGTCGTAGATAGGCGCGTTCGGGTCGGTGTTGATGGCGACGATGGTGTCGGCGCCTTTCATTCCAGCGACGTGCTGGACGGCCCCGGAGATGCCGATGGCGATGTACACGTCGGGGGTGACGACCTTCCCGGACTGGCCGACCTGTCGGTTCTTCGGCAGCCAGCCGTTGTCGACGATGGGTCGCGACGAGGACAGCGTCGCGCCGAGGGTGTCGGCGAGTTCCTCGACGAGCGGGAGGTTCTCCTCCTCGTCGATACCGCGGCCGATGGAGACGAGCACGTCCGCCTCGGTGATGTCGACGTCGCCGCCGCCGACTTCCTCGAAGCCGTTGACGGTCGTCCCGAGGGCGCTTTCGTCGATGTCAGCGTCGAAGGCCTCGATTGCGGCGTCGCCGGCCTCTTCGGCCTTCGGCCACTCCGCCGGTCGGATGGTCAGCGCGTAGTCGTCGGCGTCGATGTCGTAGGTCGTCTCGACCTTGCCACCGTACTGTTCGCGGGTGACTTCGAGGTTGCCGTTCGTCTCGAAGTCGATGACGTCGGTGACGAGCGGCAGATCGAGTTGCTCGGCGACCGACGGTGCGTAGTCGAGACCGTTAACCGAGTTCGGCATCAACAGCGCCGTCGGTTCGACCTCGGCGGCCAACTGCTCGATGGCCTGGGTGTAGACGCCGTGGTTGAACTCCTCGCCCTCGTCGACGGTGTAGATGGTGTCGACGCCGTCGCGGTTTACGTCCTCGGCGAAGCCCTCGACGTCGCCGCCGATGACGGCGAGTTCGAGGTCGGTGCCGAGGTCGTCTGCCAGTTCGCGGCCGGCCGTGACGAGTTCGTAGGACACGTCACGAACCTCGCCGCGGCGGTGTTCGGTAATTGCGAGAACGGTCATCCTTCGACGACCCCCTTGTCGCGGAGGAACGTAGCCAGTTCCCCTGCGGTCTCCTCTGCGCTCCCCTCCCAGAGCGTCGCATCGCCCTCGGATTCCGGTTCGTACATGTCGGTTCGCTCGACCGGCGATTCGACGACGCTGTCGTCGAGACCGAGGTCATCGAGCGTGTGGACATCCAGCGGCTTGCGTTGGGCCTGCCGGATACCGCGGAGGCTCGCGTAGCGCGGCTCGTTGATACCGGTCTGGATGGTCAACACGGACGGGAGTTCGACGTCGGTGAGTTCCTCGATGCCACCTTCGAGTTCGCGGTGGACGGAGGCGACGCCCGCCTCGATGTCGAGGTCGAGGGCGTTGACGACGGCGGCCCACTCGAATCCGATGCGGTCGGCGAGAGCGACGCCGGTCGCGCCGTTGGCGTCGTCGCCGGCCTGGACGCCGGAGAGGATGAAGTCGGGGTCTTCCTCTTCGACGACGGCGGCGAGGATGTCGGCTTTCGACTCCACGTCGAGGAACTGGGCGTTCTCGAGGGAGTCGTCCCACACGCGGAGCGCGCGGTCTGCGCCCTTCGCCAGCGCCATCCGAACGGTCTCCTCGGCGCGTTCGGGGCCGATGGTGACGGTGACGACTTCCACGTCGTCGTTCTCCTCCGAAATCTGTACGGCTTCCTCAACGGCGTAGTCGTCCCACTCGTTGAGATCATACTCGAGGGAGCCCTCGTCGATGTCGAGTCCCGAAATCTGGAACTCGTCGTCGACCTCGGCCACCTCTTTGACGGTGACGAGTATTTTCATAGCGGCTAGTCACCGGATATGACGACTGTCCGTGGTTAAACGTTTCCGAATCGTACGGCGTTTGTCACAGGTTAAGAATCCGCTGAACAGTGTTTAACCGCACGACGACGTGGTAGTCACTCCTCGTCGTCGAACTCGCCGAGCTGTTCGTCGGGGAAACTGATGAGGTTCTCCCGCCCAATTCGGAGTTTTTCGATGCGGTCGGCCTCGTCCATCGACGACAGCAGTTGTGACACCTTCGCGTTCGACCAGCCGGTCTCCTTGACGATGTTGGCCTGCTTCATCCGCCCCCCGTTTCGTTCGAGCAGTTGTTCGACCCGCTCCTCGTCGGAGAGGAGTTCGGGGTCGGTCGCCGGCTCGGGTTCGTCCTCACCGGCCGCTACGGGTTCGGTGTCCGTTCCGACGCCCGCTGTTTCGTCGCTCTCGGTGGCCGTCGGCGCCGACGGGTCGTCGGTTGCCGACGGTGTCGCCTCGGTGCCGCCGTCGGCTTCACCGTCCTGACGCTGCCACAGCAGGTACAGTCCCAGCAGCAACGCGGCGGCGCTCAACACCACGGCGCCGAGGAGCAGCAGCGTCGACAGTTGGGTTCCGCCCGGTCCCGCTGGCGTCCCGGTGTCCGTACTGCCAGGGCCACCGTTTCCGGGCTCGTAGACGATGTCGAAGTACCCCGGGTCGAACGTTTGCGGTCCCTCCCACCGGAGGTCACCGTCCCGCGGGGCGATTGGGGAGGTGCTCGGGCCGCCGTACCCCGGTGGGGATTTCAACACGAGCGTCTGTCCGTCGCTCAGTCCCGGGAGCCACGTCCCGTTGGTGGTGTTGAACGAATCTTGGAGGTACAGCGTCCCACTCGCGTCCTGCCGAGCGAACGATGTCCAGGTGAACGAGAGTCGGAACTCACCGTGTTGGCCGACGACCTCTCCGTCCTCGGTTTCGTTGACGATGACCGCGTTCCGGTCGGTGGAGTCCTGTGGAATCCGCATCTCTCGGCCGGTCGTTGCCGACGTCTCTTCGGCGGCGCGTCGGAAGGTCTCGATGCCGAGGTCGAAGTCGCGTTCGCCGCTCTCGAAGGCGTTGGCGAATGCCTGGAAATCCTCTATGTCTTCCTCGTCTTCCAGCGGAACGACCGCGACGACGGTCCAGCGAGCGTCGCCGTCGTCCTGCAGTTGTGCCTCCAGGCGGGTCTCTTCGGTCGTGTCCGGTTGTGCGACTGCAGGTGTGGCACCGACCACCAGCGCGGTCACGAGGAGGGCACACAGCAAAGCGAGGACCCGGCACCGCATATTAGGGTGGATGCACGCCCACGCGGGAAAACGCTTTCCATCACGAGATAAAACGTCTCCGGGGCGGATGAAGCGTTTCGAGCGCTCTGCGCTCCGTACAGCCGTCGGTGTCGAGTGGGCTGGATTTTTACTCGCCGGCGCCGAGGGCCCGAGTATGAACGGTTCCCGCGCCGTCGTGTTCGCCCTCCTCTGCTGTTTCGCCTTGGTGTCCGGCGTCGCCGTTCACGCCCAAACGGGTGGCGAATCGACGATGTCGGTCACCGGGGACAACGGCACTGCGGAGTATCTGGCTCCGCCGTCGTCTGCTGTCGACCGAAGCGAGAGTGCAACGGCGACGCTTGACGTTGCGGGTGCAGTCGGCGACAACGCCATCGAACTCCAGACCACCTATCAGCGGGTCAACTTCCAGCGGGCGTATCGGAACGCCGAATCTGACACCGAACGCCGCATGGTCCTTCGGAACGCCGCCACGTGGTATTCGGAGCGGACCGACCGGCTAGAACGCCGACAGCGAACGGCGATACGGCAGTACGGCGACGGCGAAATCGGCTCCCAAGAGCTGTTTCGAACGCTGGCCGCCGTCGACCGGGGCGCCGCCGCGATGGAGTCGAACGTCGGCTGGTTCGAAAACAACGCCGACGACCTCGGGATGAGCGGCGTCCGGACGCAACTGAACACCGACCGCGTTCGGCTGCTCACCCTCCAGAGTCCGCTCGGGAGCACCCTTGAGTCAGCGTTCGAAGGCAAACGGACACTCACCGTTCACACCGAAGTGAGCGACAACGCGACGGTGCTCGCGACGGTCGAAACCGACACGAACGGGGGGCAGACGTACCTCCGTGAAGCGCATGACCCCTCGGCGCGGTCCATCGGTGTCCCCGACACCTACGACGGTGACCTTTCGCCGGCTCTCGACCGAATCGAGACGCTGTATCCGTGGGTGACCGACAACGGGTCGCCGACGGTCGATTTCCTCGGCCCCGACCGGGCCCGACTCTACCGCTTCGAGTACGACCACCCACACGGAACCCTTCGGACGTATCTCGACGGCGGTTCCGAGGACATCGTCACGGAAATCCAGCGCAACGACCCCGAAGCGGTGCCGACCGACACCGTCGAAACGGTCGACGGAGACCTCCTACTCCGGGTCAACACGACCCGCGCTGGTGGCCCGCTCGGCGTGACGGTACTGAATGAGACGAGCGGTGAACCGGTCGCCGCAGCCGTCGGGGTCAATGGCCGAGAGGTGGGCAACACCGACGGCGGACGGGTCTGGACCGTCGGTCCGCGAGGCACCGTGACGGTCAACGCCACCCACGACGGCCGGTCGCTGTCCATCACGACGACCCTCCAGTAGCGAACGTTCTTATCGGAAGCCGAGGCCACGGACGTGTATGTCCGACCGCGCCGCCGCTCCCGTCGTCGGAGTCGTCCTCCTGGTCGCGGTGACCGTCCTCGCGGCGACGGCCGTCGGGACGGCCTTCCCCTCGGAACTCTCCGACCCCGCTCGCACGGCCGCCTTCGACGTGGCGACCGACGACACCGGTCGAGTGACCGTCACCCATCTCGGTGGTGACGCCGTCGACCCCGCCGAACTTCGAATCCGAATCCTCGTCGACGGCGAACGGCTTTCCGAACAGCCGCCGGTCCCCTTCTTTTCGGCGCGGGGGTTCGAAAGCGGGCCGACGGGACCGTTCAACAGCGCCACGCACGGCCCGTGGCGTGCCGGCCAATCCGCGAGTCTCCGCGTGGCAGGGACGAATTCACCGACGTTGCGTGTCGGTGCGACCGTGGAGGTGCGCCTCTACACCGACGGGACGCAAATCGCCGTCCAGACGGCGACCGTTCAGGCGGCTTCGACTGGGTCGCTGTCGACGGTCGTCTCCTCTTCGGTTTCGGGGGCGTCCTCGTCGTCGTCAGGCACGTAGGCGACGGTCGTAATCGCCCGCGGGGTTCCCGGTGCACGCTGTTGGATGTGGTGTTCGAACTCCTCGAAGCCGGCTTCGGCGAACATCCGGTCGGCCTCCGACTCGTCGTAAAACAGCATGATGGTGTCGGCGAGTTTCTGGAACAGCGTCGAGTTGGGATAGTCCGGGCCGACGACGAGAACCGGCTGGCCGGGCTTGGTGACGCGGCGGGCCTCCCGCAGCGCCGCGACGGGGTCGGGCCAGTACTCGATGGAACCGGACGACCAGTAGGCGTCGAAGCTGTCGTCGGCAAAGGGGAGCCGTTCGGCGTCGCCACGGTGGAACTTCACGTCACCGCGCTTGCCGAACTTCGCGAACGCCTTCTCCAGTTGGTGGGCCGACTGGTCGAGTCCCCACACGTCGTCGGTGTAGCCGAGAAGTCCCTCGGTCGCGAAACCGGTGCCACAACCCACGTCGAGGACGCGGTCTCCCGAATCGAGGTCGAGCCACTCTAAGGCCTCATCGCGCATCTCCTCGTTCCAGATGAACGGGTTGATGGTGTCGTACACCTGCGAGAGGTACTTGTAGAAGAGCCGCGCACGCGATTTGTCTTCGAGGAGTCCCATTGACTGCCTGTTGGGGTGGTTCGGTCATAATTCCCTTGTTTCCAGCCGTCGTCGCCTCCACGCGTTCGAAGACGACCCTGTCGAACCGCGCGAAAAGCCGTTTCGCAACTACCAAATAGGCGCTTTCCGAAGCATCCGATGATATAATCATGGCCAGGCCAGAGGTTCTTGACCGAATCAAGGAGGCCGAGCGGGAGGCTGACGAAATCGTCGCCGACGCGAAGGATGCGCGAGAGGAGCGCATCGCGGAGGCGCGCGAGGAAGCCGACCGTATTCGCGAGCAAGCCCGCGAGGACGCCGCCGACCACAAGGAGGCGGAACTCGCCGAGGCGCGTGAGGAAATCGAGGCCGAACGCGAGGAACTCCTCGCCGAAGGCGAAACCGACCGCGAGGCTCTCGAAGCGCGCGCCGACGAACAGCGCGACGAGGTGGTCGAATACACCGTGGAACTGTTCACGGAGGCGGTGAATGCTCAGACCTAAGCAAATGAGTCGGGTCTCGGTGACGGGATCCAAGCGCGTAATGGACGACGCCGTCGAGGCCGTCCACGACCTGAACCTGTTGCACGTCACCGAGTACGACGGCGGCTGGGAGGGGTTCGAACCCGGCGACCCGGTCGAGGGCGCCGAAGACGCCGCCGAGAAACTCGTCACCGTCCGCTCGCTTGAGAGCATTCTCGACATCACCGAGGAGGATGCCGGTCGGACGCGAATCATCGACGACGACGAACTCGACGAGGAACTCGAGGCGACCCGAACTCGAATCAACGAACTCGACGACCGTCGCTCCGAACTGGAGGACGAACTGCGAGAAATCGACGAGAAAGTCGACGCCGCACGTCCCTTCGCCGAGTTGGGCATCGATCTCGACTTACTCGCCGGCTACGACTCACTGACGGCCACCGTCGGCGAGGGCGACACCGAGACCATCCGTCGGACGCTCCTTGACGCCGACGAGGTCAACGGCTTCGAGATATTCGAGGAAGGCGGCTACGTCGCCGTCTTCGTCTACCCTGATGTCGACATCGAGGACGTGCTGGTCGGCGCGGCGTTCACCCGATACGAGGTGCCGGAGTTGGGTGACGGCGACGAGGCGACGAGTCCCGAGAAGTACATCGAGGACCTCGAACACCGCCGACAGAAGGTCGAGTCGAAGCTCGAAACTGTCGAGAACGAACTCGAAGACGCCAAACACGAGGTTGCCGGCTTCCTGTTGGCCGCCGAGGAGAAACTCTCAATCGAGGTCCAAAAGCGGGAGGCACCGCTGACCTTCGCGACGACGGAGAACGCCTTCGTCGCCGAGGGGTGGATTCCGAGCGACCGATACGCCGACCTCGCCGAGACGCTGCAGTCGGCCGTCGGCGACCACGTCGATGTCGAGGAGCTCGAACAGGCGGAGTACGGCGACGACGGTCACGCCCACGAACGCGAGAGCGTCGGTGGCTCCGGCTCTGCCGGCTCCGAAAGCGGCGAGACGGTCGCGGCCGACGGCGGCACCGCAATGAGCGGTGGCGACCCGCCGGTCGTCCAGGACAACAACGGGGCGGTGAAACCGTTCGAGGCGCTCATCGAGGTCATCAACCGGCCGAAATACTCCGAACTCGACCCGACGTTCATCCTGTTCCTGACGTTCCCGCTGTTCTTCGGGTTCATGATCGGTGATCTCGGCTACGGGTTGCTGTACGCCGGGATGGGTTACCTGCTGATGAGTCGGTTCGAATCCGATACGATTCGCTCGCTGGGTGGCGTCGGTATCTACGCGGGTGTGTTCACGGCTATCTTCGGTATCCTGTACGGGGAGTTCTTCGGACTCCACCAGCTCGGTGGCATCATCTGGGACGGCCACCCGCCGATTCACAAGGGGCTCCAGCCGCACTACATCTACTACGCTTACGCGTGGCTGCTGGCCAGCGTCATCGCCGGCGTGTTCCACCTCGTGGTGGGCCGCGTGTTCGACTTCGTTAACAACCTCGAACACGGCTTCGGCGAGGCGTTCATGGAGAGTGGGTCGTGGATTATCCTCACCCTCGGCGTCTGGTGGTGGGTGTTCACCACGTCCGCGCTCGGTCCGAAACCGAACTTCATGTTCAGCGTCTTTGCCGCCGAAGGGATGACCAATCCCGCGACGGGCGAGGTCATAAGCGAGGGCGTCGCCTTGCCGCTCGGATTCAACGGCTTTGCGCCGGTCGAACTCGTGACGCTGCCGGTCGTCGGGACGCTGACGCTGCAGGTCCTCGCCATCCTCGTCGGACTGGCGATGGTGTTGAAAGTCGAGGGCGGTATCGGCCTCGTCGAGTCGATTACTCAGGCGTTCGGGCACGTCGTCTCCTATACGCGTATCGCCGCGGTCCTTCTGGCGAAGGCCGGCATGGCGCTTGCGGTGAACCTGCTCGTCTTCGGTGCGTACCTCCACGACGGTGAGTTCCACCTCATCTTCTTCGCCGAGGCGGCCGAGGTCGCGGAGGCGGAAGCCGCAGGGGAGGTCATCTTCGGTGGACTCCTCAACGCGGAGGGCGGCGCGATGCTCGTCCTCGGCATCATCTTCGGCATCGTCGTGCTCGTCCTCGGACACCTGCTCGTGTTGATTCTGGGCATCACGTCCGCGGGCCTGCAGGCGGTCCGTCTCGAGTACGTCGAGTTCTTCGGGAAGTTCTACGAGGGCGGCGGCAAGAAGTACACGCCGTTCGGCTACGACCGGACCTACACGACCGAGGACTGACGCCTCGGTCGCCGCTGCTGTCGCTGTGTTGAGACATCGCGTAGCGTTCAGATTGTGTACCGTTCTCACACGTGAGTGTGGGACCGTCTCCGTGTCGTTTGGGAAGTTTTATGAACTCAGTACGAACATATCCGTCTGTTCGGATAGCAGTCAATCCACCCGACGGAAAATCAAACCATGTTTGAACTTGCTACGGTCTTGGGCAGTGTTGCACCGGTTCTTCAGAGTGGAGCAGAAGCAGGCGGTCCCGCACTTGACGCGACAGGGGCAGCGGCGCTTGCAGTAGGCCTCGCAGCGCTCGGTGCCGGTATCGCCGAGCGAGGTATCGGCGCGGCGGCGATGGGCGCCATCGCGGAGAACGAGGACCTGTTCGGTCGCGGGCTCATCCTGACGGTGCTGCCCGAGACGCTCGTCATTCTGGCGCTGGTCGTCGTGTTCCTCACGCTGTAAACCGCACCCGATTTTTAAACCAATGAGCCTTGATACGGTCGTAGAGGACATCCGAGACGAAGCCCGCGCGCGTGCGGAGGACATCCGTTCGGAGGGCGAAGAGCGTGCCGAGGAGATAGTCTCCGAGGCAGAGCGCGACGCCGAGGAAATCCGAGAGGAGGCCGAACGCGACGTCAAACGCACTATCGAACAGGAGCGCGAGCAGAAGCTCTCTAGTGCGAAACTCGAGGCCAAACAGAAGCGCCTTGAGGCTCGCCGCGAGGTTCTCGAGGAGGTCCGCGACGACGTAGAAGCACAGATCGCCGCCATCGATGGTGACGAACGCGAAGAACTGACGCGAGCGTTGCTGGACGCCGCGGCCGAGGAGTTCGAGGACGCCGACACCGTCGTCGTTCACGGCCGAGCGGACGACGAGGAACTGCTCGAGACAGTCGTCGAAGACTACGACGGCTTCGACGTGGGCGAACCGACCGACTGTCTCGGCGGTGTCGTCGTCGACGCCGAGGAGTCCCGCGTTCGTGTGAACAACACGTTCGACTCCGTCCTCGAAGAAGTCTGGGACGACAACCTGCGTGACATCAGCGCACGGCTCTTCGAAGAATGAGCGTCAAAACCGAAGGGAGTTCGAACTACGAATACGTCACGGCACGAGTGCGCGCTCGCCGGGCGAAACTGTTCGGCGACGACGACTACCGGAAACTGGTCCGGATGGGCCCCGGCGAGATAGCCCGCTTCATGGAGGAGACGGAGTACGAAACCGAGATGAACGCCTTGGGTGCACGACACTCGGGCGTCGACTTGGTCGAGTACGCGCTGAACCGGAACCTCGCGAAGCACTTCGAGGACCTGCTGCGGTGGTCCGAGGGGAGTCTGTACGGCTACATCGCCCGCTACCTCCGGAAGTTCGACGCGTGGAACGTGAAGACGGTCATCCGGGGCATCTACACGGAGTCCGACCGGAGCGACATCGAGGACGACCTCATTCGCACCGGCGAGTTCTCCGAGCGTCTGCTCGACCGTCTCGTCGACGCATCGAGCATCGAGGAGGCCATCGAACTGTTGGACACCACCATCTTCGGCGGGCCGCTCGAAGATGCCTACAGCGACTTCGAGCGCGACGGCGTGTTGGTGCCGCTGGAGAACGCGGTCGACCGCGCCTTCTACGGACACCTGCTCGACGACTTGCCGAGCGCCGAACCGGACTCGCCGACGGCGCTGGTTCGTGAGTTCCTCGAAGCGGAAATCGACTTCCGGAACCTCCGGAACGGCCTGCGTATCGCACGTAGTGGTGCCGACATCGACCCCGCCGCGTACTTCATCGACGGCGGTCGACTGTTCGACCCCGAGGAACTCCGACAGTTGGCGAGCAACGACGAGGAGCTCGTCGCCCGCATCCGGGAGGGTCCCTACGGGGACGACCTCGATGTGGCACTCGAGGAACTGGAGGACGCCGACAGTCTCATCCAGTTCGAACACGCCCTCGACGCGGCGCTGTTGGAGTACTCCGGGAAGCTCTCGAATCGCTACCCGCTGTCGGTGTGCCCGGTGCTCTCGTACATCCTCGCAAAGGAGCGCGAGGTCGAGAACATCCGTGCCGTCGCCCGAGGGCGGGAGGCTGGTCTCTCCGTCGAGGAAATCGAGGAGGAACTGGTGATACAATGAGTCAGGAAATCGCCGTCGTCGGCAGTCCGGACTTCACGACGGGGTTCCGACTGGCCGGCGTTCGTCGCTTCGAGAGCATCACCGACGACGAGAAAGACGAGCGCCTCGACGACGCCGTCGAGGAGGTACTCGACGACGAAGGCGTCGGCATCGTCGTGATGCACGACGACGACGTTGCGGACCTCTCACGTACAGTTCGACAGCGAGTCGAAACGAGTGTCGAACCGGTCGTGGTCACCCTGGGTGGCGGCACCGGTTCGGGCAATCTGCGCGAGCAGATCAAACGCGCCATCGGCATCGACCTGATGGAAGAATAATATGAGCCAAGCTACTGCAACTGAAACCACGAGTGAGGGCGTCATCGAGAGCGTCAGCGGTCCGGTCGTGACCGCTGTCGACCTCGACGCCCGCATGAACGACGTCGTCTACGTCGGCGAAGAGGGCCTGATGGGCGAGGTCATCGAAATCGAGGGGAACCTCACCACCATCCAGGTGTACGAGGAGACCTCCGACGTCGCCCCCGGCGAACCGGTCGCCAACACGGGCGAACCGCTGTCCGTCGACCTCGGACCCGGCATGATGGACAGTATCTACGACGGTGTCCAGCGTCCGCTGGACGTCCTCGAAGAGCAGATGGGGGCGTTCCTCGACCGCGGCGTCGACGCACCCGGCATCGACCTCGAGAAGACCTGGGAGTTCACTCCCGAGGTCGAGGAGGGTGACGAGGTATCCTCCGGCGACGTCGTCGGCATCGTTCCCGAAACCGAGAGCATCGACCACAAGGTGCTCGTCCCGCCGGACTACGAGGGTGGCGAAGTGACGTCCATCGAGTCGGGTAACTTCACCGTCGACGAGACGGTCGCCGAACTCGACAACGGCGAGGAGATTCAGATGCGACAGGAGTGGCCGGTCCGAGAGCCGCGCCCCACCGTCGAAAAGGAGACGCCGACGACCCCCCTCGTCTCGGGTCAGCGCGTCCTTGACGGCCTGTTCCCCATCGCGAAAGGTGGGACGGCCGCCATTCCGGGTCCGTTCGGGTCCGGGAAGACGGTCACCCAGCACCAACTCGCCAAGTGGGCCGACGCGGACATCGTCGTCTACGTCGGCTGTGGCGAGCGTGGCAACGAGATGACGGAAGTCATCGAGGACTTCCCGGAACTGGAAGACCCCAAGACCGGCAAGCCGCTCATGTCCCGGACGTGTCTCATTGCGAACACGTCCAACATGCCCGTCGCGGCGCGTGAGTCCTGTGTGTACACGGGCATCACCATCGCCGAGTACTACCGCGACATGGGCTACGACGTGGCGCTGATGGCCGACTCCACCTCGCGGTGGGCCGAGGCCATGCGTGAAATCTCCTCGCGGCTGGAGGAGATGCCCGGCGAGGAGGGCTACCCCGCTTATCTCGCCGCGCGCCTCTCGGAGTTCTACGAGCGGGCCGGCAAGTTCCAGAACATCAACGGCAGCGAGGGCTCGATTTCGGTTATTGGGGCCGTCTCGCCGCCGGGCGGTGACTTCTCGGAGCCGGTGACCCAGAACACCCTGCGTATCGTGAAGTGCTTCTGGGCGCTGGACGCCGACCTCGCGGAACGTCGGCACTTCCCGTCTATCAACTGGAACGAGTCGTACTCGCTGTACAAAGAACAGCTCGACCCGTGGTGGCGGGAGAACGTCCACGAGGAGTTCCCCGAAGTGCGACAGTGGGCCGTCGACGTCCTCGACGAGGAGGCCGAACTGCAGGAAATCGTCCAACTCGTCGGGAAGGACGCCCTGCCGGAAGACCAACAGCTCACGCTTGAGGTCGCCCGCTACATCCGAGAGGGGTGGCTCCAGCAGAACGCCTTCCACGACGTGGACACCTACTGTGAGCCCGAGAAGACCTACCTCATGCTGACGGCGATTCAGCACTTCAACGACGAGGCCTTCGACGCGCTCGAAGCCGGCGTCCCCGTCGAGGAAATCATCGACGTCGACGCCGTGCCGAAGTTGAACCGCATGAACACCCAAGAGGACTTCGAAGCCTACATCAGCGAGCTGAAAGACGACCTCAGCGACCAGCTTCGGGAGAAGTACTGACAATGCAGAAGGAATACAAAACTATCACGGAGATTAGCGGCCCGCTGGTGTTCGCCGAAATCGACGAGCCCGTCGGCTACGACGAAATCGTCGAAATCGAGACGCCGAGCGGCGAGACGCGACGCGGACAGGTCCTCGAGACCACGTCCGAATACGTCGCGATTCAGGTGTTCGAGGGTACCTCGGGCATCGACCGCAACTCGTCGGTTCGGTTCCTCGGCGAGACCCTGCAGATGCCGCTGACCGAGGAGTTGCTCGGTCGCGTGCTGTCGGGGTCCGGCGAACCCATCGACGGCGGTCCGGAAATCGAACCCGACGAGGAACGACCAATCGTCGGTGCTGCGATTAACCCGACTGCTCGGGAGTATCCCGAGGAGTTCATTCAGACGGGTGTCTCTGCCGTCGACGGCATGAACACGCTGGTCCGCGGTCAGAAACTCCCCATCTTCTCTGGGTCGGGCCTGCCGCACAACGACCTCGCACTCCAGATTGCCCGACAGGCGACCGTCCCCGAAGAGGAAGACGGTGGCGACGACGAGGGCTCGGAGTTCGCAGTCATCTTCGGTGCGATGGGCATCACCGCCGAGGAGGCAAACGAGTTCATGGACGACTTCGAGCGCACCGGCGCGCTGGAGCGGTCGGTCGTCTTCATGAACCTCGCGGACGACCCCGCAGTCGAGCGGACGGTCACGCCGCGACTGGCGCTGACGACCGCCGAGTACCTCGCCTTCGACAAGGGGTATCACGTGCTCGTCATCCTGACGGACATGACCAACTACTGTGAGGCGCTGCGAGAAATCGGCGCCGCACGTGAGGAGGTCCCGGGCCGCCGTGGCTACCCCGGATACATGTACACGGACCTGGCCCAACTCTACGAGCGGGCCGGCCGCATCGAGGGCCGGGAGGGTTCGGTCACCCAGATTCCCATCCTCACGATGCCGGGCGACGACGACACTCACCCGATTCCGGACCTCACCGGGTACATCACCGAGGGCCAGATTTACATCGACCGTGACCTGAACAGTCAGGGTATCGAGCCGCCGGTGAACGTCCTGCCCAGCCTCTCGCGGCTGATGGACGACGGTATCGGCGAGGGCCTCACCCGCGAGGACCACGCCGACGTCTCCGACCAGCTGTATGCCGCTTACGCGGAGGGTGAGGACCTCCGTGACCTCGTGAACATCGTCGGTCGCGAGGCACTCAGCGAGCGTGACAACAAGTACCTCGACTTCGCGGACGCCTTCGAGACGGAGTTCGTCCAGCAGGGGTACGACACGAACCGCGACATCGACGAGACGCTCGACCTCGGCTGGGAACTCCTCAGCGAACTGCCGAAAGAGGAGCTCAACCGTATCGACGAGGAACTCATCGAGAAGTACTACGTCGAGACGGAAGCGGCCCAGACAGCCGACTGATTCGGTCAGTCAACGACTTCTTTACAGGGTGGGTTGAAGGATTGGTATGTCGGATAGCCGCCTCCAGCGGGTGCCGGATGACGCCTCGACGGTTCTCGTTCGGTCACCCTCCATAGAGGGGGTCACGTCCGCCTGCACCGGCCTGTCGGGGCGGTCCGAGCGCGTTCTGCTCGTCGGGTATGCGGGTTCGAACGTCGAGGGGCTTCGAACGCGGTTGGCTGAACGTGACGCCGACCCGCCGCCGGTCCGGGAACTCGATGTCGGAACTGACGTCGAACCGGGCGATTTGACGGGGTTGGGAATCGCCATCGCCGAATCGTTGGGGCCGGACACTGCGGTGTGTTTCGACTCGCTGACGGCGATGTTGCAGTACGCCGACCGCGAGCGGTCGTTTCAGTTCCTTCACGCCCTCGGCGAGCGGTGTGCGTCCGCGGGCGCGACGGCGCATTACCATCTCGACCCCGAGGCGACCGACGAGACGACCGTGGCGGCGCTGTCGACGCTCGTGGACGCGGTCGTCGACACCGGGGCGGGAACGGTCTCGGTTCGGCCCGAACTAACTGAAAAAGATTAACCCGGTCGGGACACAAGCCCTCGACAAGAATGGCCAAGGACGTCAAACCGACGCGGAAGAACCTCATGGCTATCGAGGACCGCATCGAACTCTCCGAGCGGGGCCACGACACCCTCGAGAAGAAGCGAGACGGCCTCATCATGGAGTTCATGGACATCCTCGACCAGGCACAGGACGTCCGGTCGGACCTCGACGACAACTACGAGCGCGCCCAGCGGAACATCAACATGGCGCGGGCGATGGAGGGCGACGTGGCGGTTCGCGGCGCCGCCGCGGCGCTGAAGGAACACCCCGAAATCACTTCTCAGTCGAAGAACATCATGGGCGTCGTCGTCCCGCAAATCGAGTCGACGAAGGTGAAAAAGAGCCTCGACCAGCGTGGCTACGGACTCGTCGGTACGTCGGCGCGTATCGACGAGGCTGCCGACGCCTACGAGGAACTGCTGGAGACGATTATCCTCGCCGCCGAGGTCGAGACGGCGATGAAGAAGATGCTCGACGAAATCGAGAAGACCAAGCGTCGTGTCAACGCCCTCGAGTTCAAACTCCTCCCGGAACTGCACGGCGCCCAGGAGTACATCGAGCAGAAACTCGAAGAGCAGGAGCGCGAGGAAATCTTCCGGATGAAGAAAATCAAGGCGAAAAAGGAAGAGAGCGAAGCCGAAGAGGCCGCCGAAGCGGCTGAAGCCGAGACCGAACCGGTCACCGCAGACGACTGACGCAGTTGCTTTCGTCTCTGTTTTCAGCGTGGTAGCCACGCCGACGGTCGGCGGCAGATTCATTGACCCCCTCTTCGAAGCCCGTTTCAGATGACACGTTCGAGGCTCGCGACGGACGCCCCACGAGTGACGAACCAGGCGGGAACGACCGGGGGGCTCGGCGGTATCGATGACTGAACGGGAACCGATTTCGGGCGCGGACAACGCCTGGCGGCGCATCGGGTCGGTGACCAACCTGACGACGATAACTGGCGTGTTGTGGTTCGACGACGCCATCACCTACGAGGAACTGTGTGACCGCCTCGAGGAGCGACTGCTTCGTTTCGACCGGTTCACCCAACGTATCGCCGGCACCGACCGCCCGATGCGGCGGCCCTACTGGGAAACACTCGAGGACTTCGACATCGAGACGCACATCACTCACGTCGCGCTCCCGGAGCCACAGGACAAGGCGGCGTTTCAGCGCTTCGTCAGTGGACTGATGAGCCATCCTCTCGAGGAGTCTCGACCGCTGTGGGAGGCGTATCTCATCGACGGGGCCGGTGGCGATGACGGCAACGCCGTCGCGTTCCGAATCAATCACAGCATCGGCGACGGGTTCGCGCTGATGTACGTGCTGTTCGGGCTGGTCGACGACCCTGATTCGGTCGAGATGCCGATGGGTATCATGCCCGACCCGCCGAGTGCGGACGCTTTCTCCGAGGAATCCGACGACGCAGTCCCGAACGACTCGACAGGGGACGCGTCTGCTGGGTCGAAAGAACGGGGAGAGAAGGAAGGCGACGAGGACGGTTCGGGGCTCTCACTCGGTCCCGACGGCCCTCTCCAGGCGGCCCAACTCGCGGGGAAAGCCGTCAAGACTGGGTGGAACCTCCTGACACAGGACGACGAGGCTGAGACGTCACTTCGCGGTGACATCGGGACGGCCAAGCGGGCGGGATGGACCGAGGAAATCGACCTCGAAACGGTCCGTGCCATCGGCCGGGCCAACGACGCGACCATCAACGACGTGCTGTTGGCCGCACTCGCCGGGGCGTTCCGACGACTCTTGCAGGAACGCGGTGAGGGGGTCGACGGGCTCGAACTCCGGACGACGGTGCCGGTCAACCTCAAGCCGTTGGACGAGCGGGACGCCTCGCTGGGGAACTACTTCGGACTCGCCTTCGTTCCGATTCCGGTCGGCACCGCGGACTTGAACGAGCGGATTCGCATCATCCACGAGCGAATGGACGCCCAGAAGGCGGGTCTGGAGGCGCTCATGATGTACCTGACGCTGTCTCTCGGCGGGCACTCGCCGGACCCCGTGTTGGACTGGCTGATGAAGCAGTTTGAAAACCGCGCGACGGGCGTGGTGACGAACGTCCCCGGACCGGTCGACACCGTCGAGTTCGCCGGCAAGGAAGTGACTGACGTGATGTTCTGGGTCCCACAGGCCAACGACCAGGGCATCGGTATCAGTATCTTCAGCTACGATGGCGGCGTCCGCGTCGGCATCGCGGCCGACGAGAACCTCCTCCCGGAGCCGTCGAAACTCGGGGACGCTTTCGAGCGGGAAATCGAGTCGCTCGTCGCCGATATCGAGTAAACCGGCACACACTACTGTGCTTTTCCCCTACGTCGGGTATGGAGTGTCCTGCATGTCGAGCGCGGATGGTGACGTTTCCCGTCCCGTTGGAGTATCGCGAACACGTTCCGGAGTCTTCGGACTGTGCGGCGCTGTGTCCCGAGTGTCTGACGCTCGTGGCGGCAAACAGCGCCAGTGACGACCCGCGGTTCGACCGCATCTCCAGTGCCTTTCCCGACAACGAGGCGGCGGTTCCACTGGCGCTGGCGGTCGGATTGCTCGACTCGCTTGCGCTCCACCGGACGGCGTTACAGGAGTTGCTCCCGGCGGTCGAAGCCGCGGGCGTCGACCCGCTTCTGGTTCTCGACCGACTGGACGCACAGGGTGGTGTCCAACCGGAGTTCGACATCAGCAGGCGCCGGCATCAACTCCAGCAACTGCTGGATTGAGGGAAATAGTTAAATATTTGTTTTCGCCTCCTGGGAGGGTACGTCACGCGATGACGTAATGAACTCGAACGGCTAATCTTCGATGGGGTGGGGTGCACCCTCTCTTCGGGGTGGGGGGAATCCACCGACGCGCGAGCGGCCACGGGGGAAGATTCCGAGTCGGTCGAATGTGGGGTCTTAGACGCCCGTCGAATAGCGGAGAATGCCGGCGATACCACCGAACGCCGTGAGCAGTTGTTCGCCTTTCTCGAAGTCGGTGGAGATGAACTTCGCATCCGACCCGCGCTGTTCGGCGAGGTCCATCAGGTGGTCGATGACGTCCTCACGCTCTTGGACCTCGCCCTCGGTTCCGTCCTCGCAGGTGTGACTCGGCGTCCCCGCTTTTCGGTCGACGACCTCGAACTCCTCGCGGCCGCCACATTCGTAGACGACCACGTCCTTCCGGAGGTCTTCGCTGATGAGCAGTCGGTCGACCGCTCCCATCATGAGGTTCTGTCGGGTGGCCTCGAAGCCGTAGGTGGCCTTCTGGCCGTCGTGGAGTTGCTCGAAGAACTCCTCCATCTCGGATTTGTCCTTCATCACCTCGGTTTCGGCCAGCACGTCCTGGGCGGCGTCGACGAGGTCGTACAGCCCGGATTCGTCGGTGTAGGAGACGTCGAACTTCCCCAACACACTGTCCTGCAGTTCGTGGTGCAGGTAGTCGCCGTCGAGGAACTCGTCTTTCGTCGGCGAGGGGCCACCGACTAGGATGCCGTCCATCTCGTGGCGCTTGGGAACGAAGAGGTCGTCGGCCATGCCGGCGACTTCCTGATAGAAGTTGTCGATGGCTTCCAGTCGCAGGCGGGCGAATCGCTGGGCGGACTGGCCACCTTTTCGCTGCTTCCCCGGCACCAGCGAGGAGGCTGACTTGACGGGTTCGACGCGTTTGCCTTTCAGCCACCCGACGTTTGCCTCCCGTCGGTCCAGGACGATGAGGCCGTACAGGCCCTTGTCGCCGAGCATCTCCGCAAGCGGTTCGGTGAGGAAGTGTGAGTCACAGTGATACCGGAACGACTCGATGGGGTCCGGCGGCGATTCGAGCACCTCGGTGACCATATCCGTTTGGCCGCCCCCGGCGTCGACGGCTCCCGAAAAGATGACCATCCCGTTTTCCGGTGGATGGACATCGTAGTACTTCAGGCGGTCCTTGATGCTGGTGAGAGCGTCCTGTACGGCGGTTCGGGTCTGTTTGGACTTGATGTTGGACGCTTCGCTGTGCTCTTGGGTGACGTGGGCGACCACGTCGCTAATTAGCCTGTCTTCGGGGATGTAGATGGAGACGAGTTGGGTTCCGGAACCCGAGTAGTCGTCGAGTTCCTCGATTACCTTCTGAAACTCGTATTTCTGTTTGTCCGAGGGGTCCCCCTCGCTTTCGCTCATTGTGGTTGGTTTGCGCCCCCGGAAATAAAACTCCGTCCTTTGTGAGAGCAGAGAGTAAGGCCTATCAGGCCACTCCGCACACATCCCGCTATGTCACAGAGCGAGGAGAGTTCGGTTCGACTGTCATGGATTGCTATCTTCCTGCTGCTCGCGCTCGGCCTCGGGGCGGCCGCCGTCCTCGCCGTCGGGGGCAGCATCCTGCCGACGGTCGCGCCGCTGGTCTGAGGAGACATCTGCCGTACTGATTGCGGAGTGCGGTATACTCACAATGCTGTCGTAGCATACGGCGCACGAAGCGCGCCGTTTTGGTCCGAGAGAGCAGAGCTCTCTCGTCATCACGAAAGACCGCGCACAGCGCGGTCTTTCGAACGACACCGCCGACGAGCGCCTGCGGCGCGAGTCGGCGGCCTTTTTCATCGAACGTTTTGCGCCTCGGGGTCGCCGAAGCGCAAAACGTTCGGGTTACATCGATTCGGGCGCTTCCACACCCAAGATATCGAGCGCGTTGGCGACGGCGTGTTTCGAGGCGGCGACGAGCGCGAGTCGTGCGGCACGAGTCTCGTCGTCGTCGGCGGTGAGGACGGGACACTCCCGATAGAAGGCGTTGAACCGGTCGGCGAGTTCGCGGGTGTACGTGGCGACTTGATGGGGTTCGAGGTCCGAGGCCGCCGCGTCGACGACGCCGGGGAACCGCGCGAGCGAGCGGATGAGGTCGCGTTCGGCATCGGTGGTGAGATACGACGTGTCGGCGACTGCTTCGAGTTGGTCGGCCTCATCGAGAATGCCACAACAGCGCGCGTGAACGTACTGGACGTAGGGCGCCGACTGGGCTTCGAAGTCCAGGGCGCGTTCCCACTCGAAGGTGATGCCCTTCGTCGGCTGTTTCGAGACGATGTCGTAGCGGACGGCGCCGATACCGACCTGCCGAGCGATGCGTTCGACGTCGGCTTCGTCGAGGTCGTCGTCGCGGAGGCGTTCGTCCATGCGGTCTTCGACCTCCTCGCGTGCGCGGTCGATGGCTTCGTCCAGCAGGTCGTCCAGTTGGACGCCCGTGCCGCGACGGGTCGACATCTTGCCCTCGGGAAGGTTGACGTAGGAGTAGATGACGTTCTTCAGTCGGTCGGTGTCGTTGCCGAGAAGTGACAGCGTCGTCGAGAGCTGTTCGGCCTGCAGTTTGTGGTCCTCGCCCAACACGGTGACTGCGCGGTCGTAGTTGTCGAACTTCCACTCGTGGTGGGCCAAATCGCGGGTCGTGTACAGCGAGGTATCGTCGGCTCGGAGGAAGACGAGGTTCTTCTCGATGTCGTCGAAGGTGAGTTGCCAGGCGTCGTCCTCGTAGACGGCGCCGTCGAGTTCCTTTAGACGGGCGATGACGTCGTCGGTCGAGCCGTCGCGCATGAACTTGGTCTCCTTGACGAACTCGTCGAACTCCGCGGGGAGGCGGGCGAGACACTCCTTCATCCCGCCGAGGACGGTGTCGACGACTTCGCCGACGCGCTCGTAGGTCTCCTCGTCGCCGGCTTCCAGTCCCTGAAGGATGGCCTCGATTTCGGCTTCGGCTTCCTCGACCTCTTCGGGGTCGGCCTCCTCGAGGAAGGCGTTGCCCTTCCGATAGTAGCGGACCATCCGGTACTCCGCGCGGTCCCGTGCCGGTTCGGGGAGGTCCGACTCGTCGAAGCGTTCGTAGGCCCACGTGAAGACGGCCATCTGTCGGCCGGCGTCGTTGACGTAGTAGTGGCGGTCGACGTCGTAGCCGGCGTAATCGAGGGCGTTGGCGACGGCGTCGCCGATGATGGGGTTGCGCGCGCGCCCGACGTGGACAGGCCCGGTCGGGTTCGCGGAGGTGTGTTCGACGACGATGGAGGTGTCGCGGTCGGGGAGTCTGCCGAAGGCGGCGTCCCCGCCGGCCTCCAGCGTGTCGGCGAAGTACGACTCGTCGGGCAGGAAGTTCAGATACGGCCCCTGAACGTCGACGCGGTCGAGGTAGTCGTAGTCGTCGGCGTCGATGGCGTCGGCGAGTTCGGCGGCCACCTTCGGCGGCGGTGCTTCGGCCTGTTCTGCCAGTCGGAAGGCGACGCTGGAGGCGAAGACCGCCTCGACGTCTTCCGGTGGCTCCTCGATACCGAGGTCGTCGGTTGGGTAGTCGTTGGCCGCAAGCGCCGTTTCCAGCGCCGTGGCGACCGACTCCCGGAACGCAAGGAACATACCCGACGGTTGACGAGCGGCCGATAAAGGGGTTTCCGAACGGACCCGTGGTCAGGGTCGGACGTTCTCGACGAGGTCCCCGGATGCGAGTGCGTTCAGGCAGTCCTCGATGCTCTCGTGGGTGCCGTCGTTCCACCGGGGGTAGAGTCCGGTCAACTCGCCCGCCTCGCGGAGGGCGACGGAAACCGGCGGGAACGTGACCACCCGGTCGACGCCGTCGGAACCGGGCCGCGTCTTGAAGAACGGGTCCAGCGACTCCCAGCCGACTGCCTCGACGAACTCGTCGTAGACGGCGGTGGGTGTGTCCCGGTCGGTTTCGTTCCCCGTTGGCTGCTTGGACACCGTCTCGACTTGGCGGTCGGTCACCACGCCTGCCTGCTCCAGCAGTTCGAACCCCTCGAGGGCACTCGAAACCCTGTCGGAGGCAGCGTCCGGAACGGTCTCGCGGACGTAGAGGGTCAACTCCGCCGACAGTGGCTCCCGGTCGGCTATCCTGATTATCATGGGCTCTCCGCCGGATTTTCCACCCATATCGAGTCCTCTGAGCATATCTCTACATCAGCCGACCAACGGAAAAACATTCTTCACCAAGAAGTAAAGAAATAGGTGGAAACAACGATTCAAACGTTTTCAAATACTGGTTAGAAGTTGTGGGTGGGCTCCACTCGATATTAGAAATAAACGTTCGGATTCGGAGGTGTGGATTGTGCGTCGGCGCGTACTGGAGCAATCGGAACGAACGAAAAGATACGTCGGGGCTCGAAACGGTGGGCTTCAGGCGACGTTCTCGACGCGGTCGCCCATCGCGAGGGCGGCCAGACAGTCCTTGACCGACTGGGTTGTGCTGCCATCGCGCTTCGGGTAGAGGCCCGTCAGTTCTCCCTCGCCGCGAACCGTGATGCAGATATCGGGCATGGAGACGACGCGCTCGTGGTCGTCGTCACCGGTTTCGGCCTCGAAGAACGGTTCGAGGGCGTCGGTGCCGACCGACTCGACGAACTCGTCGTAGGTGGCGACGACCTCGTTTTCGGGGCCGTCGGTCGGCGCGTCGATTTCGGTGGGCCACGTCACGACGGTGACGCCGTCGATGACCTCGGCGGCCTCCAGTCGGTCGAAGCCGTCGCGGACGGCGCGGAACCGCTCGTGGCTCTCCGACGACAGGGATTCGGCGACGTAGATAGTCACATCACCGTCGAACGCCTCGCGTCCGGCGGCTTTGATTATCATCGGTTCGTCGTTGCTTTCGCCCCACGTGTCGAGCCCTCTGAGCATGTCTATTCGTTCCCATCACCACTCAAAAGGGTTCTGTGGAAAGCATACAAATTGTATTAGGAGTTCGTGTGAACACTGACCAAAGAGCGGCTGCAGTGAACGAACGTATCACGACTCGAGGGAACGCGTGTCGAGTGTCACGCCATCTCTTGACACGCGACCGAACCACGGCCTTTAGGCCTTCGTCGCTGTATGGGCGGGTATGCCCAAGCAGGTCAGCGACCCTGACTATCACTCGGAGAACCACACCGCCGCCCAGACCTGCGGGTGGACGGCAAACGCCTTGCGGGGAGAGGGCCGCTGTTACAAGAATCATTTCTACGGCATCCAGAGCCACCGCTGTATCCAGATGACGCCGGTCGTCAAGTGCAACGAGCGCTGTGTGTTCTGTTGGCGCGACCACGCCGGCCACGCCTACGAACTCGGCGACGTGGAGTGGGACGACCCCGAGGCGGTCGTCGACGCCTCCATCGACCTCCAGCGGAAACTCCTCTCCGGCTTCGGCGGCAACGACGACGTACCCGAGAAAGTGTTCGAGGAGGCGATGGAACCGCGACACGTCGCCATCTCGCTGGACGGCGAACCGACGCTGTATCCCTACCTGCCGGAACTCATCGAAGCGTTCCACGACCGCGGTATCACGACGTTCCTCGTCTCCAACGGCACTCGCCCGGAGGTGCTCGCGGAGTGTGACCCCACACAGCTGTACGTCAGCGTCGACGCCCCCGACCGGAAGACCTTCGGCGAGGTCGTCAAGGCCGTCGAGGACGACGCGTGGGACAACCTCATCGAGACGCTGGACGTACTCGCCGAAAAGGACGAAACCCGGACCGTCCTGCGGACGACGCTTCTGAACGGCTACAACATGTCCCACCCCGAGTGGTACGCGGGGATGTTCGACCGTGCCGACGCCGACTTCGTCGAAATGAAGGCGTTCATGCACGTCGGCAACTCCCGGGACCGACTGGACCGCGATGTGATGCCCGACCACGAGGCCGTCGTCGCCTTCACCGAAGCGGTCGGCGAGTACATGCCCGACCATCCGGTCGTCCGCGACGTACCGGCCTCCCGAGTTGCCCTCCTCGCACGCGACGAGGACACGTGGGTGCCGGAACTGAAAGGCGGCTCGGACTTTTGGACCGAGGGGACCTACGCGAAAGGGACCAGCGACTGACAGCAACTGCCACCGGCCTCGTCACGTATTTACGTCGCGGACTCCGAATTAACGCTGTAAACCGTTCTCGGCGTGCGTACCGTTCCAATTCTGTTATGCATGCCATTTCCGTTACGGTTAAGGGGCAATACTCCCTACCGGATGGTATGTCACAGACGACCGAGCGCGTGGGACACGACGAGTTGGCGACGCTGAAACTCGTCGCCCTCGACGGCGCGCTCGAGGGTCGGGCGACGGTGACCTGTGCGGCGCTCGCCGACCGTCTCGACGCATCTAACCAGACCGCCTCCCGGCGGCTCCAGCGACTCGAAGACGCCGAGTTCATCGAACGCGACATGACCGGTGACGGCCAGCGAATCGCCGTCACCGAAGTCGGCGAGCGGGCCCTCCAGCGGGAGTACGCCGACTACCGCCGACTGTTCGAGGGCGACGCCGACGTGGACCTCTCCGGCGTCGTCACGAGCGGGATGGGCGAGGGTCGCCACTACATCTCCCTGTCGGGGTACATGGAGCAGTTCCGCGACCGACTCGGCTACGAACCGTTCGCCGGCACGCTCAACGTCGAATTGGACGACGAGAGCGTCCGCGCTCGCGCCCGCATGGACGCTCTTGACCCCGTCGGCATCGACGGCTGGGAGGACGATGACCGAACCTACGGGCCGGCCTTTTGCTGGCCGGCGACCATCGAAACCGTCGACGGCACCCGCTACGAGGACGTTCACGTCATCGCCCCCGAGCGGACCCACCACGGCACCGACCAACTGGAACTCATCGCGCCCGACCGCCTCCGCGACGAACTGGGCCTGAACGACGACGACCACGTCACTATCCATGTCTCAGAGCAGTAACACCACGCACATCCGCCGCGGCGTCGATTCGGCCATCACCGCCTTCGCCGCCGGCGAGCCGGTGCTCGTCCACGACGCCGCCGACCGGGAGGGCGAGGTTGACCTCGTCTACCCGGCCGCCGCCGTCACCCCCGAAGCCGTCGCCCGGATGCGAAACGATGCGGGCGGCCTCATCTGTGTCGCGTTGGCCGACGACGTGTGTGCGGCCTGGGACCTCCCCTTCGCACAGGAACTCATCGACCACCCGACAGCGGCCAGCCACGACCTCTCCTACGACGAGCGGTCGTCGTTCTCGCTGACGGTCAACCACCGCGACACCTTCACCGGCATCACCGACGAGGACCGCGCGCTCACCATCTCGGAACTCGGTGCGGCCGCGGGTGCGGTACGGCGTGCGAAGACTGTCGCCGGAGACGGCGCCGAGGAGTCGGTCGCCGCCGATGCCGAGGGATTCGCCGAATCGTTCCGCTCACCCGGCCACGTCCACCTGCTTCGGGCCGCACCGGGCCTCCTCGAAGACCGCGAGGGCCACACCGAACTCGGCATCGCGTTGGCCGACGCCGCCGGCGTCGAACCCGCCGTCGTCGTCTGTGAGATGATGGACGACGAATCCGGCGGGGCGCTGTCGCCGGCGGCCGCCCGTGCCTACGCCGACCGCAACGGCTTCGCCTACGTCGAGGGGGCCGAACTGCTGGCCCGACTCGGCTGACGAGCGATGTCGGCGGCGTGACACACGCTGTCAGTAATCGTCAACACTCATTACGGGGGGCGCCCACAGACGGAGTATGTCTTTCGAGGAGATGGACGTCGACACCATCTGGCAGAACGGGGAGTTCGTCGACTGGGACGACGCACAGACACACATTCTGACCCACTCGCTGCACTACGGGACCGCTGTGTTCGAGGGTGCGCGGTGTTACGACACCGCTGATGGCCCGGCGCTGTTCCGCTGGGAGGAACACCTCGACCGCCTGTTCGACTCGGCGAAGGTGCTCGACCACGACATCGACCACACGCGCGAAGAGATTACCGAGGCGACGCTGGAACTCATCCGCCGACAGGACCTCCAGTCCTGTTACATCCGGCCGCTGGTGTACTACGGCTACAACTCCTTGGGCGTCTCGCCGAAGGACTGCCCGACTGAGACGATGGTCGCCTGCTGGCCATGGGGTGCGTATCTCGGCGAGGACGCCATCGAGAACGGCGTCGACGTGATGGTTTCCTCGTGGCGGAAACACGCCTCCAGTCAGATTCCGACGAACGTGAAGGCGACGGGGCCGTACGTCAACTCCATGCTGGCCGGCGAGGAGGCCCGCCGCAACGGCTACGTCGAGGCCATCGTCCTCAACAAGGAAGGCAAGGTCGCGGAGGGCCCCGGCGAGAACATCTTCATGGTCAACGACGGCGAGATTTACACGACCGGTCTCTCGGAGTCCATTCTCGACGGCATCACTCGCGAGACGGCCATCCAACTGGCCGAGGACCTCGGCTACACCGTCCACGACGAGGCGTCCATTGCCCGCGGACAGCTCTACACCGCCGACGAGCTGTTCTTCACCGGCACCGCCGCCGAGGTGACGCCCATCCGGAGCGTCGACGACAAGGAAATCGGCAACGGCTCTCGTGGCCCGATTACCGAGGAGATTCAACAGCGGTTCTTCGACCTCGTCAACGGCGAACTCGACGGCTACGACGAGTGGTTCCACTACGTCTGAACTCGACCGATGGGTCCCATCAACGAAGCCGACCTGGAGTGGTCCGAGACCGACCGCGGTGAGACGCGGTTCAAGCGCAAGCAGTTGGCCGAGGCGGCCGACGGCGAGGACATCGGCTGTAGTCTGTACGAACTCCCGGCCGGCCACCGCTCGTGGCCGTATCACTACCACACCGGCAACGAGGAGGCGCTGTACGTCCTTTCGGGCACCGGCCGCCTCCGACTCGACGGCGAAAGCTACGAGTTGCAGGCGGGCGACTACGTCGCGTTTCCGGCCAACGAGTCCGGCGGCCACCGCGTCGTCAACGACTCCGAGGGGCCGCTTCGATACCTCGCGGTCTCGACGATGAACGAACCGGACGTGACAGTCTACCCGGACTCGGGGAAAATCGGCGTCTTCGCCGGGTCGCCGCCCGGCGGCCGCGAGGAGCGGTCGGTCCACGGCTACTACAACCGCGATGACGACGTCGACTACTGGGACGGCGAGTAGCCCGGCATCGAAGGCGGTATGTAAACGCCACCTCTTTGCCCGTGTATGTCGCTGTGTGTGACGTTCCTCGGAACCGGCGGGGCCGTGCCGACGACCCAACGGAACACGAGTTCGGTGTTCTGCCGTCGGGAGGGCGAGCGGTTCCTCTTCGACTGCGGAGAGGGAACGCAGCGACAGATGATGCGGTTCGGAACCGGTTTCGGCGTCTCGCACATCTTCGTCTCCCATCTTCATGCCGACCACACCCTCGGGATTCCGGGGCTGTTGCAGACGATGGACTTCAACGAGCGGACCGAACCGCTTGCGATTCACGTCCCCTCGGGACAACAGCGCCGCATCGAGCGGTTGGTCGGCGCAACGGGAACCGAACCCTCGTTTCCGATTCGCATCCACGGCGTCGACGACGGCGACGTGGCACTCGAGGCCGACGACTACGAAATCCGAGCGTTTGCGACCGACCACGACACGCCGTCGGTCGGCTACGCGCTCGCCGAGGACGACCGCAAGGGCCGATTCGACCGCGAGCGCGCCGAGGAGTTGGGCGTCCCCGTCGGCCCGAAGTTCCAGCGACTCCACGCCGGCGAGGACGTGGAACTGGACGACGGAACGGTCGTTCGCTCCGAGGAAGTCGTCGGCGACCCCCGGCCCGGTCGCACGCTCGTCTACACCGGCGACACGCGGCCGAGCGACCGGACGGCCGAGGTGGCCGCCGACGCCGACCTGTTGATACACGATGCGACCTTCGCCGCCGACAACGCCGAGCGCGCCGGGCGGACCGCCCACTCGACGGCCGCCCGCGCCGCAGAAATCGCCGCGGAGGCGGGAGCGAAACGGCTCGCGTTGGTCCACGTCTCCTCGCGGTACGCGGGCAACGTCTCACCCATCGAGCGAGAGGCCCGAGAGGTGTTCGGCGGCGAGGCGTTCGTTCCCGGCGACGGCGACGAACTCGACGTGCCGTATCCGAACGCGGAGTAGACGCCGTTACTCGTCGGCCTCGCGGCGGCGGAACATCCCGTCGGCCTTCCACTCGATGACGGCTTCGCCGTCGTCGTTGTAGCCGGTCAACTTCGAGCGGACGTGGCCCATCCCGGGGCGGCTCTCGGAGACTCGTTTTTCGAGGATTTCCACGTCGACGCACAGCGTGTCGCCCGGGTACACCGGCTGCTTCCACTGGAGGTCGTCGATGCCGCGGGCGCCCATCGACGTTTCGGCGTCGAGGAAGCCATCGACGAGCAGCCGCATGCATATCGAGGCGGTGTGCCACCCTGAAGCGGCCAGCGAGCCGAAGATTGAGTCTTTCGCCGCCTCCTTGTCGGTGTGGAACGGCTGGGGATCGTACTTCTCGGCGAACTCCAGTACCTCGTCTTCGGTGACTTCGTAGGTGCCGTCGAGTTCGTACGTCGCTCCGACTTCGATGTCCTCGAAATACCGTGGCATTACCGGAGCGTCGGTTCGGGGGGACAAAAAGCCGTACCCCGTGGCGACGTGGCGGCGTTTCCTTGACTCCGGCACGGAGTTTATACTCGCTGCACCCCTACACGCGGCCGTGAGCACGCGAACGAGTGCCCTCGACTCCCTCATCTTCGGCGTCGACATCCAGAGTGGCGACGTTCGAGGTGATGCCCCCTCGTATGCGGTGGTCGCCTTCGACGGCGAGTCCATCGAGCGCGACGTGGTGTCGGGCCGAAAGCTCCGGCGGCGAATCCAATCCGAAGAGCCGGCCATCGTCGCCACCGACAACACCTACGAACTCGCCGAGGACAAGGGTGCACTCGTACACTTCCTCCGAGAGTTGCCTTCGGAGACGAAACTGGTGCAGGTGACCGGCGATGAACGACCCGAACCGCTCTCCCGCGTCGCTGCCAGACACGGCGTCCCCTACGCGAAGCCGCCGATGAAGGAGGCCGAAGCGGCGGCGCGACTCGCCGCCCGCAACGTCGGCTACGAGGTGTCGGCGTTCACCGACACGACGACGGTGAAGGTCGCCCGTGGGCGCTCGACGGGCGGCGGAGGTGGTTGGAGCGAGGACCGCTTCACCCGCCGCATCCACGGGTCGGTGAAAACCGCCACCCGAGAGGTCGAATCGAAACTCGAAGACGCCGCCCTCGAGTTCGAAAAGGAGGTCACAGAGAAGTACGGCGGCTACTCCCAGGCGCTGTTCGAAGTCGAGGCGACGCCCGCCGAGATTCCCGTTTCGGCGCGGCGTTCCGGCGATACCCGCATCGAAATCGAACGCGAGCGCCGCGACGGCATCGAGTATCGCCCGCTCGCAAAGCGACGGGATTTCGTCGTCGTCGGCATCGACCCCGGGACGACGACCGCGGTTGCGCTTTTGGACCTCGACGGGATGGTACTCGACGTGTGGTCGACCCGGACCGCCGACACCGCCGAGGTCATCGAGTGGATTATCGAACACGGCCGACCGGTTATCGTCGCCGCCGACGTCGAACCGATGCCCGAGACCGTCGAGAAGATACGCCGCAGTTTCGACGCCGCGGGCTGGATTCCCGGGACCGATCTGCCGGTCGACCGCAAACTCCACCGCACCCGCGAGGAGAGCTACGACAACGACCACGAACGGGACGCGATGGCGGCGGCGCTGTTCGCCTTCGACGCCCACGAAGACCAGTTCGACCGCATCGCCGAAAAGACGCCTGCCGGGTTCGACCGCGGGGAGGTGACCGCCCGCGTCGTCGCCGGCGAGGAGAGCGTCGAAGCCGTCCTCGATGACCTCTCCGAGGACGAGGAGTCCGACGAGGAGTCGACCGAACACGACCCACGAGAACTGACCGCCGAGGAGAAGGAAATCAAGCGACTGGAGGCTCGCATCGAGCGCCTCGAAGGTCACGTCGAGGACCTGAAAGACACCATCCAACAGAAGGACAGTCGAGTATCGGAACTGGAAGAGGAACTCTCCGAGGCACGCCGCGAGGAACGTCGGGAGGCCCGCGAGCGCCGCGAAGTGACGCGGCTGGAGCGGGAGAACGAACGGCTGAAGCGCGAACTCGCCGAGGCCGAACAGGCAAACGAGGAACTCGACGGCAAACTCGAACGGCTCAAGGAACTGTGGAAACTCGACCACTCGAACTTCGCGGACGTGGCCGCCGAAAAACAGGGACTGGTCCCGGTCAAGCCCGTCGAGCAGTTCACGAAGGATGCAATCGGGGCCGCCGAGGAGAGCTACGGCCTCGCCCCCGACGACGTGGTGTATCTCCGGGATGCAAGCGGCGCCGGTCGGGCGACCGCCGAGCGACTGGCCGACCGCGATCCCCGGGTCGTCCTCCGTGATGGCCGGCTCTCGGAGCAGGCCGACGAGGTGCTGTTCGACCACGGGATTCCCGTCGGGCCGGCCGACGACGTGACGATTCAGGAAATCGACGAACTCGCCGTCGCCCGCGAGAGCGAAGTCGAGTCGGTTATCGACGACTGGGAGGACCGCGCCGAACAGCGTCGCCGCGAGAAGAAATCCGCGAAACTCGACGAGGTCATCAGCGAACACCGCGCGCGTGACCCTGCTGCCGACGGCTGACGGGGATTTTTATCGGTGGCGGATGCAGTTCCGATGATGTTCCCGCTTCAGTTCGGCCTTCCAGGCGGTCCGGAACTGCTGATATTCGGGTTGCTGTACCTCATCATCCCGTTCGTATCGGCGTATTGGGTGTTCAACGATGCCGAGAGCCGCGGCAACGACAACGCGGCGCTGTGGTCGCTGGCCGTCGGCGGCCTGTTTTTCCTGACGTTCTTCGGTGGGTTCCTCGCGTTGGCCGTCTACGTCTGGCAGCGCGATTAGAGGTCGTCGTAGCTCATCCCCATCGATTCGAGGAACGTACCGAGGAGGCCGTGACCGAGGAGAGCGCCACCTGCCATAACGACTGTCGCCGCGAAGGCTGCTCTGCGGTTCTCGCGGCCGAGTAGCACCATCCCTACGACGACGAGTACGGCCCCCGCGATGCCGGTATCTCCGAGTGCGTCCGTCAGTTCTTGGGTACTCATACCAGTGGGTGTACACGGGTGGTACGTAAAGAGCCGGATTTCCCGACGGCGTGGTCACGACGGCACGACGAGCGCCAGCAGATAGAGGTTCCACCCCGTCACGGAGACGCCCAGAAGCGCCAGTCCGAGGGCACCCCGACGCGGTAGGGCCGCTGGACGACTCGCCAACAGAGAAAGCAGCCACCGAAGATGAGGGCCTTCGACGCGACCATCCCCCCGAACCCGTACCGTTCGACGAACACCGAGGTGACTGGGCCGAGTTCGAACAGTCCCCCGATACCGAGACCGACGCTCGTCGTCACCACGTCGCCGACGCCGAAAAAGAGGACGGCGAGCGCCCACAGGGTCGGGTGACTCACGTCGGGACGTCCGACGGCCGGCGGAACCGAATGCGGGGGCATGGTCCCCAAAGACGGCTGCGGTGGAGTTGGTAACCCGCTCCCTACGACCGGCGACCGAGCAGTAGTCGTATCTTAGAATCTCCGACTCGTCGTAAGCACACTCAAAAAACGGAACGCCGGGTTCGTTTAGAACTCGTTGCAGACGGGGATGCCGACGGTATCGAAGTCGCCCATTGAGGCGATGGTGTCGGGGACTTCCTCCAGCGAGATGGTCTTCGAGACGATTTTGCCGGGGTCGATTTTGCCCTGCTCCATCATCGAGAAGATTTCCTCGTACTCGTGGGGCGGCATGCCGAAGGAGCCGATGAACTCCCGTTCGTCCATCACGATGCTGTCGACGGGGAGCGACACTTCGCCTTCCTCCTCGCTGGTCGTGAGACCGATTTGGAGGTTCTGACCGCCCTTCGCCAGCGAGTTCACGGAGTTGCGGCAGGTCTCCGCGATGCCGAGCGCGTCGACGCTGACGTCGGCGCCGCGGCTCTTCGGGGTCTCGCCTTTGACTGCCTGTGGAACGTCCTGCACTTCGGTCACGTCGATGGTGGCGTCGGCGCCGAGTTCCTCGGCTTTCAGCAGTTTGTCCTCCGAGAGGTCGACGGCGATGACGTTCGCACCGAGGGCGTCGGCGATGTGGACCGCGGAGAGGCCGACGCCGCCACAGCCGTGGACGGCGACCCAGTCGCCGGCCGTCACGTCGACGCGGTGGACGAGTCCGTGGAACGCCGTCGCGAACCGACAGCCGAGGCCGGCGACCTCGACGGGGTCGACGCCGTCGGGGAGTTTGATGACGTTGTGATCGGCGTTCCGAACCGGGAACTCCTCGGCGAAGGCCCCCGGCTGGAAGGAGACGAATCCGAGCGGGATGACCCGTTCGCAGATGTTCGCCCGACCCTGCTTGCAGAACCGGCAGGTGCCGTCAGAGAGGTTGAACGGGACGCACACCCGGTCGCCCTCGCTGAAGTTCTCGACGTCTTCGCCGACGTCCTTGACGATACCGACGGGTTCGTGCCCGAAAATAAGGCCCGGCGTCGGCATGACGCCGACCCAGTCCCAGTCGCCCTGCCAGGCGTGCCAGTCGGACCGGCAGACGCCGCAGGCCTCCGTCTCCACGACGATGCCGTCCGGGTCGGGTTCCGGTCGGTCGACCTCCTCTACCTCCATCGGCTCCTGTGGTTCCTGAAAGACCACGGCACGCATCGACTCCGCCTCCTGCTCCGCGTCTGCGGATTTGCTCATGACGCGCGAACACTACCCCTCCACCGATTTAATCCTTGCCACCGTATATTAACGGGCCACGATTGGGAGGGCGCGGTGTTATGTGGGGAACGGTGACGGTGTCGATAATGTGGCAATAGTTGCCGAAAACGGACGATTTCGTGGTTCGGTAGCGGTTGGCGCGCGGACCGAGCGGGAAAGCGCTTCGCTTGAAAGAATTAAAGGGCTCCCTATCCAACCGACGGGTATGAGCGACAACGAGGGACGCAAGAACCTCAGGATGCCCGACGACGACGAGGTGTTCGCCGTCGTCACGAACATGCTCGGTGCCAACCGAGTGAAGGTCCGCTGTATGGACGGCACGGAGCGAACTGCACGCATCCCCGGCCGGATGCAGAAGCGCATCTGGATTCGCGAAGACGACGTGGTGTTGGTCGAACCGTGGGACTGGCAGGACGAGAAGGCAGACGTGGTGTGGCGCTACGAGAAGCAGGACGCAGACCAGTTGCGCGAGGAAGGCCACATCACCGACAGCGTCTGACTGCGCTCTCGTCGCCGAGAGAACTTTTGTCGCCGGCGTCCGTTCGGTCGGTATGTCCGAATTAAACGTCCTCGGCGAACCGCTCGAACCGTGTAGCACCGACCCCGAGACGGGGTTCCAGCGGGACGGTCGCTGTTCGTGTCACGATGCGGATATGGGCCGGCACGAACTGTGTGCCGTCATGACCGACGCGTTTCTCGAATTCAGCCGCGAACAGGGCAACGATCTCGTGACGCCGCGGCCGGAACTCGACTTTCCGGGCCTCTCGCCGGGGGACCGCTGGTGTGTCTGTGTGCCTCGCTGGGTCGAGACGCTAGAGGCGGTTCGACGGCGACACATCCCCGAGACGACGGTGCCGCCGGTCGTTCTGGAAGCGACGAACGAAGCGGTGCTGGATACGGTGGATTTGGAGACGCTCGAAGCCCACGCCTACGACTGACGACCGTCGCCGTTCTCCCCACTCCCGCCGCTCGGCTCCGGTTCGACCTCGGTGACGTACGCCAGTAGGTCGTCGTCGGTCACCTCCAGCCCCTGCCGGCGGAAGAACGCGGCGACGTTGTGGCAGTCCCGTTCGAGGAACTCCCGGGCGTTGGGGTGGTGGACGGTGACGGCTTGGCCCAGATCCAGCAGACACAACTCGCCGTCGTGGACGACGATGTTGTACTCCGAGAGGTCGCCGTGGACGAGACCCGCACGATACAGCCGTCGGGTGTATTCCCGGACGACCTCGTAGGCCGTCTCGGGGTTCTCGACGTGAACCTCGTTGAGGCGTTTGGCGCGGTCGTCCTCTCCGCCGAGATACTCCATCACGAGGACGTTCCGCTCGACGGCCAGCGGTTCGGGCACGCGGACGCCAGCCGCGCGTGCACGGGAGAGATTCGCAAACTCCTTTTTCGTCCAGGCGACGACGACTTTCTTCTTGTCCGAGCCGATGCCCTCGAAGCGAGGGTCGCCGTCGAGGTAGTCCCGCATCTGCCGGAAGTCGGAGGCGTTGATGCGGTAGACCTTCACCGCCACCTCTCCGTCCGGTGCGAGGGCGGTGTAGACGTTGGCCTCCTTGCCGGTCGAGATTGGGCCGCCGAAGGCGTCGATGTAGCCGTCCTGAACCAGTTTGTACAGCGCACCGAGCGTGGCGTCGTCGAACACCGACGCCTCGACTTTGAACTGTTCCGTGTTCTTGATTCGCTTGCGGAACTCGAGGAACTCACGGTCCTGCTTTCTGGCGATGCGGTCGGCTTCCGTGTCCGACACGTCGAGTTCTTCCCACTCGTCGCCGAGCCCCTCGGACTCTTCGGGCTCTAACAGGCCGTACTCCTCTGTCATTCGTCTCGGGGTACGCCGCCCCGACGGAAAGCGTCACCGGTCGTCGCGGTCGTGGGTTCGGTGGGCGACGAACCCTCGGTCCCCGGTGGCTTCTTTTCGGCGTGTGCCGAACGGTCGTCCATGTACGTCGGCATCATCTCCGATACCCACGACAACGTCCCGGCGGCCGACGCCGCGATGGACGCCTTCGTCGAGCGGGGCGTCGAGGCCGTGATTCACTGCGGGGACTTCGTCGCCCCGCCGCTGATTCCGCATCTCGACCGTGCGGGAATCGAGGTACACGCCGTCCACGGCAACAACGACGGCGAACGCGAGGGTCTCGTCGACGCCTTCGAGAACCTCGACGGCGGCACGTTGCACGGCCGCTTCGCGGAACTGTCCTTCGACGGCCGGGCGTTCGCGGTCCTCCACGGCGAACAGCGGCCGGTCATCGACGCTTTGGCGTCCTCGGAGGAGTACGACTACGTCTGTCACGGCCACTGGCACGTTCGCGAAGAGCGCACCGTCGGCGAGACGACGGTCATCAACCCCGGCGCACAGTTCCCGACGGTCCCCGACGAACACCGCACGGTGGCCGTCGTCGACACCGAAGACGACACAGTCGAGTTCCTCGACGTGACGGAGTCGATATGAGCGTCGAGATACGCGAGGCGACGGCCGACGACGTGGCGGCCATCCGCGATGTCGCGAGGGACTCGTGGTATGCGGCCTACGGCGGCGTCCTCGACCCCTCGACGGTCGAGGGCGCACTCGGGGAGTACTACGCCCCCGACCTCATCGAGGCGGGCGTCGACCACGACGACATCGCTTTCTTCGTCGCCGAAAGCGAAGACGGCGTGGTCGGCTTCGCCAGCGCCGAACAGACGTGGGCCGACGAGGTAGAGTTACACACCATCTACGTCCACCCCGACCGCTGGGGGGAGGGCGTCGGGGCAGCGCTGCTCGACCGCGTCCAGCGGTGGGCGACCGAGCAGGGCGTCGACCGCATCGCGTGTTCGGTGCTCGCCGACAACGCCGTCGGTATCGGGTTCTTTGAGGCCTCGGGGTTCCGCCGCGGCGCCGCAGCGAAGGGCGAAATCGCCGGCGAACTCCACGAGGAATACGAGTTCGAACTCGACCTCTGAGCGGCGGGGGTTACTCTTCGACCCGTTGTCGGACCGATTTTGCCAGTTCGGTAGCCTCCTGTGGCGTCTTCGCTTCGGCGTACACTCGGACGTACGGTTCGGTTCCGCTCGGTCGGACGAGCGCCCACGATTCCTCGAAGTCAACGCGGTAGCCGTCCAGCGTGGTGTGTTCGCCGTCGGCACTCGCCGCCCACGCCTCTGCCCGCTCCATGATGGCCTCCCGATTGCTCTCGCCGTCGTAGGGAACGTTCTCCCGCTCGAAACTGTACCCCCGGTGCGGTTCGAGGAGGTCACTCGCCGAGCGGTCGGCGAGTAACTCGAGGAACCGGGCCGCCACGTAGCCGCCGTCGCGGCCCAACCGGTGGGCTGGGTACACGATACCGCCGTTGCCCTCGCCGGCTATCGGCACCGAGACGCCGGCCTCGCGGAGTTCGCGTGTCCGACTGAGGACGTAGGTATTCCCGATGGGTGTGTATTCGACGGTGCCACCTGCGGCCTCGGCGACATCGCGGAGTCGCAACGACGCGTTACACGTGGTCACGACCGTCTCGCCGTCGTCCAGTTCCGCGGCGGCGAGTGCCGCAAACGCCGCGTTACCGTCGACGAACGCGCCGGACTCGTCGACGAACACCACGCGGTCGGCGTCGCCGTCGTGGGCGATACCGAGGTCGGCGTCGGAGGTCGCGACGAACGACAGCAACTCCGACAGTTCGGCTTCGACCGGTTCGGGGTCGCGGCTGGGAAAGGCCCCGTCGGGGTTGGCGTTGAGCGTCTTTACCTGACAGCCGAGACGCCGGAACAGCGCCGGCGAGGTGAGCGAGCCAGCGCCGTTTCCGGGGTCGACGACGACGGTCGGTGCGGCCTCGCGTATCGCCTCTCTGTCGACCGATTCGACGACGCTTTCGACGTACTCGTCGTTGGCTCCCTCCACGGTCCGCGATTGGCCCGTTGACTCCGGAGGCGCCGTCGGGGTACCCTCCTCGGCCAACGACGCGACTGCATCGACAGCTGTCGGTTCGAGAACAGAGCCATCACGACCGACCAGTTTCACGCCGTTGTGGTCGGGTGGGTTGTGTGAGGCCGTAATCTGAAGCCCCGGTATCGACCGCGTTTCGACGTATCGCTGTAACGCTGGCGTGGGGACGACGCCGAGGCGGTCGACCTCCGTGCCAGCGTTTTCGACACCGGCAGTCGCGACGTGGTCGAACATCTCCCCGGTCGTTCGGGTGTCGCGGCCGACGGCGACGCGGTCGGCCTCCCAATAAACCGTTGCAGCGCGTGCGAGTTCGAAGACGCGTTCGGCCGTGACCGTCACGTTGGCCTCCCCTCTGATACCCATTCGTCCGAAACTCATCGACGGCGCTACGCGGAGCACCCACTTGGGTGTCCGGTTCGGTCGGTCAGGCGTTCTCGTCGAGCCACGTCTGCATGGCCTCGTAATCCCCCGACTGGTCGCTGACGACGCGGTGAACGTCGTCGTCGGTGATGCCCGCGAGCGTCGCGTCGATGGCTTCCCGACAGGCGCGTACGCCGCCACCGACCGACGAGAGCAGGTCGTCGCTCGGATACGAGTAGATGGCCGACCCGACGACGAACAGCTGCTCCGTGTCGTAGTCGGGTTCGTCGACACTCCCCGTCCCGATTTGCATGTTCCGGTGGATGTTTTCGGGGCTGACCTGGTGGGAGACGACGGGGAGCGTCCGCTTGAACTCGCTTCCCAACCGCCGTCGATTGCCGCGAAGGACGCTCTTGCAGGTGTAGATGTGGCTCCGCGAGCGGGAGTGGTCGCCGGCGACGTTGCCGGTGTGGGCGGAGTCGGCGCCGCTGAGTCGGAAGAGTTTCTCGAGGACGTCCAGCGCGATGCCGTGATTCGTCTGTGTGTAGACGCCGTGGCCGGCCCAGTGTGCGTGAATCGGGTACTGGAACTCGTCGTCGTCGGCGATTCGTTCCATGTGGTCGAACCCCGAGGAAACCGGTGACTGCATCAGGACTATCGACTCCTTCACGTCCGAGAGGTCGATTTCGGGGTCCGGACCGCTCGTAAGGCGTTGAAACCGACGGGTTTCGCCAGTGACGTTGAGGACGTACAGCGGACGCCGTCCGGTTTCGGATTCGATTTCGCGGAGCGCGGAGACGATGGCTCGGATGCGGTCCGCCAGCGGACAGTACGCCGGCGAGACGAACTTGATGTCCTCTTTGACGACGTCGACGCCGTTGATGCCCGCGGTCACGGCGATGTCGTGCATCCGTTCGGGCGTCAGTCCGGCTGGTTTGAGGATGAGCCCGAGCATCGGGCGGTCGTCGACGCCGGCACGCTCTCTGAGGGTTTCGATGCCGTACTGAGGTCCAGGGAACCGCTTTACGAACTCCGGCGGGAAATCGATGCCAGTGATTTTTATTTCGGAGACGTAGCCGGCGTCGAAGAGGTCTCCCCCGATGTAGTTGAGGAGCTGTGACGTACTCGCGGTGATGTTTTCGGCCGGGAAGGCCACCTCGACGGTCCGGTCGCCGTATCTCGTGACGCTCGCCTCGTAGTCGCCGTCGACTTTGTCGCCGAATCCCCAGCGGTAGTTGCCGAGCGACTGTGATTTCGCGATTTTCTCGCCGATTCGGTGAATGTTCGCGTCGTCGTCCCCGATACGGTATTCGACCAGTATATCGCTCATAGGCGCTCGACCACCTCGTCGATGCGCGCTTCGAGCGACTGAATCTCGTTTCGGAAGTTCCCGACTCGGCTTCGGTCGATGTCGGCGCGGTCGGTCGCTATCAGTTGCTCTCTGAGGAATCGCTGCTGTGTGCTGATGCGCTCGATGTCGTCGTACACCGCGTTGAGTTCCCGCTGGAGGTCCTCGGAGAGCAGCGAGAACGTCCCGCTCGAAACCCCGGACTCGTAGCTGCCGGTCGGAAAGGCTATCGTCGGCGGTACTTCCCCCTCCCAGTTGCCGATGTTCTCGCTGATTCCCCCGAGCTCGCCGGCGATGGAGTCACGAAGCCGCTGCCGGTCGTCTCGTTCGCGCTCCGCCTGCAGGTGCCGTTCGCGCCGCGCGGAGAGTTGATGCCCCAACAGCGCCCCCATCCCGACCGCGAGGAAGTCGGCGATGTACACCGGTGATATCAGCCAGTCCACCACGATGTCCATTACCGAACACGGTAGTAAAACAGTTTCCTGCGAACTCCGTGTGATGCGACAACGTCCGAACCGGCGAACGCTTAAAAACCGCCACCTCCAATCGGAGGTATGAAACACGTCAGGATTCCGGAGGACCGCATCGGCGTTCTCATCGGCGAAGGAGGTGCGACCATGCGGGAAATCGAGTCCCGCGCCGAGGTCCGTCTGGACATCGACTCCGAGACGGGGTCGGTGAAAGTCGAGACCGTCGGCGACCCGATACTCGGTCTGAAGGGGCCGGACATCGTCAAGGCCATCGGCCGCGGATTCGCCCCCGAGGACGCTATGCGCCTGCTGGACGACGACATGCAGTTGTTCGAACTCATCGACATCGAGGCCGCCACCCGGAACAAGAAAGACCTCCGCCGGAAGAAGGGACGACTCATCGGCGAGGGCGGTCGGACCCGAGAACTCATGGCCGAACTCTCCGGCGCCGACGTGGTCATCTACGGGTCGACGCTGGGCATCATCGGTAAACCCCAGCAGGTCGACGCCGTCCGCAGCGCCGCCGAGATGATTCTCGACGGCGCGCCTCACGGTGCCGTCTACTCCTTCCTCGAACGGCGCCACAACGAGATGAAGTCCAACGACATCGAGTACCACCAGTTCACGGGCTGAGACGGCCCCCTCGATTTACTCCGAGCGAATCATATCCACGGCTTTCTCCGCTATCATCATCGTGGGTGCGTTGGTGTTGCCGCCGACGAGCGTCGGCATCACCGAGGCGTCGACGACCCGAAGCCCCTCGACGCCGTGGACGCGGAGTTCTTCGTCGACGACCGCATCGTCGCCGTCGCCCATCTTGCACGTTCCGACGGGGTGATACACCGTGTGGGCCGTCTCACGGACGTGCTCGCGCAGTTCGGCGTCGGTGGTCGCCTCCTCGCCGGGCCAGATTTCCTCGCCGCGTACGTCATCGAAGGGCTCTGCCTGCAGGATTTCGCGTGCCCGACGGATGCCCTCGACTAACACTTCCATGTCCCGTTCGTCGTCGAGGTAGTTCGGGTCGATGACGGGGTCGGCGAAGGGGTCGTCGGAGGCCAGCGAAATCGACCCGCGACTCTCCGGGCGGAGTTGGGTCGCACCGACCGAGAGGCCGTGGCCCTCCTCGGGGTTCTCGAAGCCGTGTTCCATGAAGTAGCCGGGCGCGAAGTGGAACTGCAAATCCGGCGCGTCGAGGTCGTCGTCGGTCCTGATGAAGCCGCCCGCTTCGCCGACGTTGGAGGTGAGATGCCCTCGCTTCAACAGGAAGTACTTCGCGAGGTCCCGGATTCGGCCGGCGTCGTCGAGCGTCCCGGGTTCGGTACACTCGTAGACGGTAAAGGCAAAGAGGTGGTCTTGGAGGTTCGCTCCGACGCCCGGCAGTTCGGCGCGGACATCGATGCCGTGGTCGGTGAGGTGTTCCGGGTCGCCGAGTCCCGACAGCATGAGCAGTTGCGGGGAGTTGATGGCACCGCCGGAGACGAGTACCTCCTCGACTGCTTCGGCCCGGAGGCGCGTGCCGTCCTGTTCGTACTCGACGCCCGAGGCGCGGTCGCCGTCGAAAGCGATTTCGGTGGCGTGGGCGCCGGTCTCGACGGTGAGGTTCGGCCGGTCGAGATGCGGCGTCAGGTAGGCTTTCGCGGCGCTGTGGCGTTTGCCCTTCTTTTGGGTGAGGTGATAGAGGCCGATGCCTTCCTGTCGGGCGCCGTTGAAGTCGGCGTTCCGTGGGTGGCCGACATCGGTTGCGGCTTCGACGAACGTCCGGGAGAGGTCGTTCGGTGACTGGGGGTTCGAGACGCACAGCGGGCCGTCGGTGCCGTGGTAGTCGCCGTCGCCGGGTTCGAACGTCTCGTTGCGCTTGAAGTAGGGAAGGACGTCCTCGTAGGCCCACCCGTCGTTGCCGCGGTCGGCCCACTCGTCGTAGTCCTCGGGGTGGCCCCGGATGTAAATCATCGCGTTGATTGAACTGGACCCGCCGAGGGTCTTCCCGCGCGGCCAGTACAACTCGCGGTCGGCCAGACCGGACTGGGGTTCGGTGTAGTACTCCCAGTCCACGTCGGTTTTGAACAGTTCCGGGAACGCCGCTGGGATGTGAACCTCGCGTTTCTCGTCTGGTTCGCCGGCCTCCAGTAGGAGGACGGAGGTGTCTGGGTCCTCGCTGAGACGGGAGGCGAGGACACAGCCGGCGGAGCCGGCGCCGACGACGACGTAGTCGTAGGCCGCTGTCTTGGTTGCCATACACTGCCACACTCGCGGGCGCATCATAAACCGTCGGACAGCGGCACGCCCCGCGGAACCGCTTTGAAGCCATATATAAACATTTCCCGACACCTATTCACACACCCGTCCGCCCCCCGTACGGGGGTTTTCCGCCTCCATTTCAGCAACTTTTATATAGAACCACAGACAATCATTCGGACGACTATGGCACAACAGATGGGCAACCAGCCGATGATAGTTCTTTCCGAGGAGAGCCAGCGCACCTCCGGAAAGGACGCACAGTCGATGAACATCACCGCCGGGAAGGCGGTCGCCGAGTCGGTACGCACCACACTCGGCCCGAAAGGGATGGACAAGATGCTCGTCGACTCGACGGGCAACGTCGTCGTCACGAACGACGGCGTCACCATCCTCAAAGAGATGGACATTGAGCACCCGGCTGCGAACATGATTGTCGAGGTCGCCGAAACGCAGGAAGAGGAAGTCGGCGACGGCACGACCACGAGCGTCGTCATCGCCGGTGAACTCCTCTCGAAGGCCGAGGACCTCCTGGACCAGGACATCCACGCGACCATCCTCGCACAGGGGTACCGACAGGCCGCCGCCGAGGCCAAAGAGATCCTCGAGGACATCGCCATCGACGTCGAAGCCGACGACAGCGAAGTCCTGGAGTCCATCGCCGCGACCGCGATGACCGGCAAGGGCGCCGAGGCATCGAAGGACCTGCTGGCCGAACTCGTCGTCGACGGGGTACAGGCCGTCGCCGACGGCGATGACATCGACACGGACAACATCAAAGTCGAGAAGGTCGTCGGCGGTGCCGTCGACGAGTCCGAACTCGTCGAGGGCGTCATCGTGGGCAAAGAGCGCGTCCACGACAACATGCCGTACTTCGCCGATGACGCAAACATCGCGCTGCTGTCGACGCCCATCGAGGTCAAGGAGACCGAAATCGACGCCGAGGTCAACGTCACCGACCCCGACCAGCTCCAGCAGTTCCTCGACCAGGAGGAACAGCAGCTCCGCCAGATGGTCGACCAGCTGAAAGAGGTCGGCGCCGACGTCGTCTTCTGTCAGAAGGGCATCGACGACATGGCCCAACACTACCTCGCACAGGAGGGCATCATCGCCGTCCGCCGTGCGAAGAAGTCCGACATGAAGGCGCTGGCCCGCGCGACGGGTGGCCGCGTCATCTCCAACATCGACGACATCACCGAGGACGACCTCGGCTTCGCCGGCAGCGTCGCCCAGAAGGACATCGCTGGCGACGAGAAAATCTTCGTCGAGGACGTCGAGGAGGCCAAAGCGGTCACGCTCATCCTCCGCGGCGGCACCGAACACGTCGTCGACGAAATCGAGCGCGCCATCGAGGACTCCCTCGGTGTCGTCCGCACCACGCTGGAGGAGGGCAAGGTCCTCCCCGGCGGCGGTGCCCCCGAAATCGCGCTGGCGCTCGGCCTGCGCGACTACGCCGACTCCGTCGGCGGCCGCGAGCAGCTCGCCGTCGAGGCCTTCGCTGACGCCGTCGACGTGATTCCGCGCACGCTCGCCGAGAACGCCGGTCTCGACCCCATCGACTCCCTCGTGGACCTCCGCAGCCAGCACGCCGACGGCGCCGACGCCGCCGGCCTCGACGCCTACACGGGCGAGGTCATCGACATGGAAGACGAGGGCGTCGTCGAACCGCTCCGAGTCAAGACCCAGGCCATCGAGTCCGCCACCGAGGCGGCCGTGATGATTCTCCGCATCGACGACGTCATCGCCGCGGGCGACCTCAAGGGTGGCTCCAGCGACGACGGCGACGACGACGAGATGCCCGGCGGCCCCGGCGGCGGTATGGGCGGCGGCATGGGCGGCATGGGCGGTATGGGCGGCGGCATGGGCGGCATGATGTAATTCAGTCGGATTACAACAGCCTACCCCACGCCCGACCCGTCTCGAACCGCCTTCCGAACGCTTCTTCCTTTTATTCCCCGTCCAGCGATGCCTCCGTCTCCCGTTCGACGTGGACCCGTCGGATGCGGTTGTCATCGACGGTCCGGACCGTGAGTCGGGCGTCGGCCACCTCGATTACGTCGCCCGGTTCTGCCGGCCGGTCCAACCGCTCGGCGAGTAGGCCGGCGACCGTCTCGCCTGCTTCCGGCAAGTGTGTCCCGATTTCGTCGTTGATAGACCGGGTCGAGGCCGTCCCGCGGGCGGTCGCGGTTGTCGGCGAGAGGGCGACGACCGCCGCCTCCTCACCGATATCGAATATCTCGCCGACGATCTCCTCGACGATGTCCTCGGTGGTCACCAGTCCCTCGACGGCACCGAACTCGTCGTAGACGATGGCCACCTCGGTTCGGCTCGCTTGCAGTTCGGCCAACACCTCGTCTATCTCTTGGCCCTCGAAGACGTGGAGTGCGGGGTTGGTCAACGACTGAAGCGAGGCGTCTGCCGGCGCGTCGACGAGGTCGCGGATGTCGACGTAGCCGAGGACGCGGTCCATATCGTCCTCGTACACCGGGAGGCGAGTGACCCGGCCCGAGCGACACGCGTCGATGGCGTCTTCGACGCTCGCGGCGGCGTCGACGGCGACCACGTCGGCCCGTGGCACCATCACGCTCCCGACGGTCGTCGTGTTGAACCGAAAGACCTGCTCTATCATCGCCTGCTCGTCGCCCCCGACGATGCCGAGTTCCTCGGCGGTCTCGACCAACGCGACGATTTCCTCCCGGGTTATGTAGGGGCGTTCGATGTCGCGGCCGCCGCCCGTGAGGCGGTTGATGCCGTCGGTAACCGTCTCGAAGACGACCACGACGGGGTACAGCGCCGTCTGGACCACCTTGACCGGTCGGGCGACGCGGAGCGCCACGGATTCGGGGTTGCCGACGCCGTAGGATTTCGGGACGATTTCGCCGAAGACGAGGACGACCGTACTGGCGAAAAGCGTCGCGAGCAGGACGCCGAGACCGCCGGGGAAGCGGTCGACGAGAAGCGCCGTCGCCAGCGAGGCGATGGCGACGTTGACGACGTTGTTGCCGACGAGAATCGTGACCAGAAGTCTGTGGGGGTCCTCCCGGAGCGCGACCAGCACGTCGCCGCCCGGTTCCGTCGCGAGCGTTCCGAGTCGGTGTTCCTCCAGCGAGAACAGCGCGATTTCGCTGGAGGAGAAGAAGGCACTCACTGCGACGAGGCCGACGATTGCGAGGAGTCCCGCAGTCAGGAACATACCTCACGGTGCGTGTCCGTCCACATAACCCCGCCGCCGCCTTAGATTCTTGACAACAGCGACCGCCGACCCCGCTCTAAGGCGACGCCGGCGGCCAAAAGCAGCAGGCCGGCGACGACGAGCGCGACCGACCCCGACAGCGCATCGACGACCGTCGCCTCGACGAACGACAGCGACTGCAACAGTGCGCCGACGACGGCGAGGTCGATGTACGCCCGCGAGCGACGCAGGTATCCGAGGTAGCCAGTCGAGGCGACCCCGGCCAAGGCGACGGTGTGTAACCCGACGAAGGCGGCCAGTTCGGGAACGGTGTCCGGCGCCGTCACCGCGAGGCCAGTCGCGAGAGCGAGGGCGACGACGGTGAGTGCGGCCCAGACGCCGGATTCCCGGTCGCCGTCGGCGAAGAGCCACCCGATGCCGAGGAGTGTGCCGACTGCTGTTGCACCCACGACGGCCGACGGTCCGAAGGTGTACAGTTCGAACTGTCCTTCGAGGACGGTCATCATCACAAGCGTCCCGATGGCGAGTGCGACGCCGCCGACGCGGTAGGTCCACTGGACTGCACCCTCGCGGGTGTGGCCGAGTGCGAACAGCGCGACGCCGAGGAGGCCGACTGCGGGAACGGGGTCGTCCGGCGAGGACAGCAAGAGGACCAACGCGACGACGACCGCGAGGCCGAAGCCTGCGGCGACCCGCGACCCCAGTGCGTGGGCTGTCGGCAGGATGGCGACGGTCCACGCCAACAGCAGCCACTCCGGGTCGACACCGAGCGTTAGCAGGTCCTCGAAGAGGAACAGCGACGGCCCGACCAACACGGCCCCGAGGACACAGAGCGCGTGGCCGATTCGGGGGACTGACCGGTCGTAGGCGACGATGCCCGCGACGTACGCAAGCGTCGGTCCCGCGATGAGAACCGCCATCCGCGCCGCCCGCGGCAGGTCCGCCCAGTTCGTCGCGAGAAACAGGACGACACCGGCGAACACGAGGGCGGCGCCGACGAGCGACAGCGCGACGACGACCCGCGAACGCCCGGACGATTCGTCCTCGTAGCGTGCCAGTATCGCCTCGGCCTGAGACTCGCTGATGATTCCCTCGCGGACCCACTCATCGACTTCCTCTTGGAGGGCGTCAGGGTCCATGTCGCGAGTTCACACGACCGATTGTGATAAATCCGGGGCCAAAACGTGAGCAGATACGATTTGCGTGGGGAACCATCCAAATCGCCTCCTTGATAACTGACGGATGACTCTCCAGAGGAAAGACGAGATGGATTCCGAAGAAAACACCCACGTCATCCTGTTGCTCATCTATATTGGCGTTGGCATTGCCTTCCTGCTGTTCTCGCTTCTCATCATCGAGAGTATCGTATTCTGATACGTTCGCGGCCGATTACTACCGGCAGGCTACCACGGTTCGTCTTTCAGGCCGAACGCGTAGGCGATGGCGTTCGTCCCGACGTGGAGAATCGGTGTCAGAACGATGACCGCGACGATGACGGCCAGCGTGAACGTCTCGCGGAACCAGCCAAACGAGAGGATGGCGGTCAATAGCAGTGCGACCACGACGAAGTCGAGTTGGTCGACGACGGGGAAGACGGCGCCGCGCTTTCGGCCGGTCCGGCGCTTGGCGAACGACGCGAGGATGTCGCCGAGCATCGCGCCGAAGGCGAGGCCGACGGCGGCCGTGATGGGGAACTCGGGGAGGCCGAGGCCGAGCAATCCGTTCAGTGCGTTGAGCAGGAGCGCGACGACGACCCCCGCGGCGGTGCCGAAGGCGGTCCCGCGCCACGTCTTCCCGTCGCCGAGAATCCGTTTGCCGTCGTCGAGTCGGCGGCCGCCGTCGATTGGTCGGCCGCCGCCAGCCAACACGGCGACGTTGTTCGGGATGTAGGCGGGCAGCATCGCCCACACGGCGACGACGAGGGTCTCGACTACCATATCCGGCCTCCACTCGGCACGAGTATAAGACCGGGGGATTCCGCTTGCGGGGGTACGCTCTTGGGGCGGGCGGGAGTACTCGACGGTATGCTACCGCCAATCGCCCGGCGGTTCGTCGCCGGCGAGTCGCCCGCGACCGCGATGGACCACGCGCGCCGACTCAACGACGACGGAATCGGCGCGATACTCAATCTCCTCGGGGAACACTACGACACGCGCCCACCCGCCGACACCGACACCGACGCCTACTGCCGACTGCTCGGGGAACTCGGCGACAGCGACCTCGACGCCTGTATCTCGGTGAAACCCTCCCAACTCGGCCTTGACGTCGATGTGGGCGTCTTCCGTGAGAACCTCGAACGCATCGTCGAGGCCGCCGCCGAAAGCGGTGCTTTCGTCTGGATAGACATGGAGGACCACACGACCACCGACGCGACGCTTTCGGCGTTCGTCGCACAGGCCGAAACGTATCCCGGCATGGGGCTATGTCTGCAGGCGAACCTCAAGCGGACGGCCGCCGACATCGAGCGACTCGCCGATGTCCCGGGAAAGATACGGCTGGTGAAAGGCGCCTACGAGGAACCCCCCGAAGTCGCTTACACCGACAAACCGCGGGTGAACGAGGCCTACCGAGAGTACCTCGAGTTGGCGTTTCAGGAGTTCGATCGCGGCGTCGCCGTCGGGAGTCACGACCCCGAGATGATAGCTCACGCCGCCGACCTCCACGAGGAGTACGGCACGCCCTACGAGGTCCAGATGTTGATGGGGGTTCGTGAGGACGCCCAACGGGAGTTGGCCGACGACGGCGTCACCGTCTACCAGTACGCCCCCTACGGCGACCGCTGGCTGTCGTACTTCTATCGGCGGCTGATGGAGCGCAAGGAGAACGCGGTGTTCGCGCTGCGGGCGATTCTCACCGGCTAATCAGTCGTCGACGGCCTCGTCGTCGGCCCGAGGGGCCGGCGTCTCTTCGGTCACGTCGATTTGGATACTCTGCTCTCGGTTCTCGCCGAAGCCGGCGCTGAGGATGCGCGTCAGGGCGTCTTCGACCTTCTCGTCGACCTCTTCGTAGCGGTCGGGTTCGACCTCGACGACGAACCCCGTCGTGATGTTCGGTGCGGTCGGCAGAAACAGCACGTCCTTGCCGTCGTCGGTCGTCTTGCCCGTCTTGAACGCGGTCATCCGCATCCCGTTCCACGTTTCGAGTTTCACCGGCGTCTGGAGGTCTTCGGGGCCGGAGACAGCGGTTTCGACGGCCATCTTCGAGGCGTTGTACACGACCCGCAGCCCCGGCAGGCGGTTCATCACGTTGTCGAGTGACTGTTCGAGGAGGTCGCCGACGGTCGTTCGCATCAGGTAGCCGACCGAGAGGACCAACAGCGCGAACAACACTAGCGTGACAACAACGCGGACGACGACTGGCTGATTCGCCAGCGCTTGTTCCAACAGCGGCAGGTTGGCTATCGACTGGTAGATGAAGGCGACGACGTACGCCGTCACGAGCAACGGCACCAGCACGATGAGCCCGCTCGCGATGTCGCGCTTCCACGAGGGCGGCAGCATTCGTCTCAACATTTCCCTGCCGCGTATTCAGCGCTTCGACCTGGTGACGCCGTCGAGGCGACTATCCGACGCTTCCGCGGGCCTCAAGACCGACGCCGCCCGTTTGTCCCACCCGCTCCAGTGAAGGCTTCCAGCGACGAACCGCTCGCGCGTTGGATGGGCCTCGCCACGGTGGCATCTCTATCTTCGTCTCACGAAAAGCCGACGGACCGAATCCGTCGAGGGCATCGTGTCGGGTGGAGGCTGGCCTCAGAACTGTACGTTGGTCTCCATGCCCTCGGTTGCCTCCTCTAACCCGTCGTCTTGTACGTCGGTCGTGAGCTGTTGGCTCAGGTCGGCAGTGGTGATGAGGTCCTCGAACTCGCTGCGGAACCGGCCGCTGACGCGTCGACTCTCGTCTCGGGCATCGACGACCCGGCGATACCGGCGGACGGTCGACTCGGAGACGCCGAGTGCCTCGGCGATGTCGCTCGTCGGACGGTCCTCGGCGAGGAACTCACGGAGTGTCTCCAACTCGAAGGGGGCGTCGGTGTCCCGTTCCCGGAGGAGGTGCAAATCGAGGCGGGCCCGAAACACCGTCCGCTGGTCCACGTCGAGCGCCTCGGCAATGTCCCCATCGGAGTCCCCGGCGTAGAACCGCTCGACGACCGCCACCAGCGCCTCGTCGTCCAGAGACGTATCGAACCCACAGACTTCCCGCATCTCGGCGACGATTGCGGCGAGTCCCTCGGTCGATGTCTCGCCGGTGAGCGAGCCACGGGACTCGGACTGCCGTTCGGTGACGGTGTCCTCGTCGGTGATGTCGACGAAAATATCCCGTAGCTCCTCGGTTTTTTCATCCATCTCGACTACGTATCAACCGGTTCTGTGTACATAAGCCTGTTCCCGAACGCGCCGTCGACCGATACACAAAAGGTGGTTGACGTGGTCGGGGGGAGTATGACTAACACATCGACAACCGACGTCGACCTCGTCGGGTCGGAGATGACGCTGAACATCGCCCGCGTCGCCCTGCTTGCGGCGCTGATGGGTGCCTTCGCCTACGTCTCGTTCCCGAATCCCTTGGTCCCGAGCGTTCCGGTCACCCTACAGGTGCTGGGCGTGTTCCTCGCGGCTATCTTCCTCGGACCGGTCTGGGGGGCCGCGGCGATGGTGGTGTACCTGCTCGCGGGCGCGCTGGGCGTGCCGGTGTTCTCCAGTGGGTCCGCCGGGTTGGGTTCGTTCTTCGGTGCGACCGGCGGCTACCTGGTGTCGTACCCCTTCGCCGCCTTCCTCGTCGGTGCCGTTGTCCACGGCGGTCTCGAACCGACGCCTCCGAAATCCGTCTCGGTCGGTCGTCTCCTCGTGGGGATGGGACTCGCCGTGCCTGTCGTTTACGCCTTCGGCATTCCCGTCTACTGGTACTATCTCGACGTGACGTGGACGACGGCTATCGTCAACGCCGGCCTGCTGTTCCTCCCGGCCGAGGCCGTAAAAATAGCCGCCGCCGTCGGCATCGTCCACAGCGACCGCCTCAAAACCGCATGATTCGAACCGAGGGTCTCGTCCACCGATACGGTGAGACGACGGCTCTCGACGGCGTCTCGCTGACCATCGAGGACGGCGAATTCGTCGTTCTCGCGGGTGCAAACGGGTCCGGAAAGACCACGCTGGTCCGACACTTCAACGGGCTGTTGGAACCGGACGACGGCGAGGTATCCGTCAACGGTCGACCGGTCGACGAGGATCTCGTCGCCGCCCGGACGGCCGTCGGGATGGTGTTTCAGAACCCGCGGGACTGTTTTGTCGCCGCCACCGTCGGCGCGGACGTGGCCTTCGGCCCCGAGAACCTCGGTCTCTCGCGGGCGGAAATCGACGACCGGGTGGAGTCGGCGCTGGACGCCGTCGACATGGCCGACCGGGCCGACGAGCGCCTCGACCGCCTCTCCGGCGGTGAGCAGGCCCGCGTCGCCATCGCTGGAGCGCTGGCGATGGACCCCGACCACCTCGTGTTGGACGAACCGTTCGCGGGACTGGACTGGCCGGCACGACGGGCCGTCCTCGAACACCTCGATGGACTTTCGGAATCCGGGACGAGCATCGTCGTCGTCACCCACGACCTTCGGGACGTACTCGAGCGGGCCGACCGCGTCGTCGCGCTCTCGTCGGGGACCGTCGCCTTGGATGCCGACCCGGAGACGGCCCGTGACCGACTCGCCCAACTCGACGTGCGACCGTGCTGAGTTACGAACCCGGCGACTCGCTGGCCCACCGTCTCGACCCGCGCTCGAAACTCGCCGTACAGGTCGGCTTCGTCACTGTCGCCTTCGCCTACACGACGCCTCGCGGTCTGGCCGTGCTGACTGCCGTGACGGTCGGCATGCTCGCCGTCGCCGCGACCCCGCCGTGGACGGCCCTCTCGGAGTTGAAGTACGTCCTCCCGCTGTTGGCGGCCGCGCCGGCCGTCGAGGCGCTGACGCTCGGGTCGCCGTGGGTCGTCGTCGCCGACGCCGTCGCGCCGGCGCTTGCGGCCTATCGAATCCTGTTGGTGTTGGCCGTCAGCGCCGCCTACGTCCGGACGACGCCCGTTCGGGAGTCTCGTGCGGTCGTTCAGCGACACGTTCCCGGCCGAACCGGACAGTTCCTCGGGATGAGCGTCGCCTTCGTCTTCCGGTTCTTGCCCGTCCTGCAGGCCGACCTCGCCCGGATTCGCGACGCCCAGCGCGCGCGACTCGGAACCGAACGGCCCGTTCACGAACGTATCGCGTCGGTGTTGCTGTCGGCGCTCGACGGCGCCTTCGACCGCTCCGAGCAGTTCGCCGACGCCCTGCAGGCCCGCTGTTTCGCGTGGAACCCGACGCTGCCCGCGCTTCGGTTCACGTGGCTCGACGGGCCGGCGCTCGTCGTCGCCGGTGGCTTCCTTCTCGCCGCCATCGTGACAGTCGTCTGAGTGGCCAATCGAAAGCCAAATTTTGCCACAACAGCGCCCTACGGCGGTTCCGTGTAACAAAACTTAAGCGGATACGCCCCTGCCTATTGCCGTATGTCCATGGCGCTTCAGGCGGGAAGTGAGGTCACACGGGAGACCTACTGGCTCATCGGTCCGGTCCAGAAGGCGGTCTTCTACTTCCTCGCCACGTTGACGGTACTCATCCTCGCCATCGGCGTGTATCAGCGCTTCGCGCGATACGCCGAAGGCACCGAGGACTGGTTCGACCGGCTCGACGACCTGCCCGGACGGGTCGTCAGCGCGGCGAAAATCGTCGCATCGAACGAGAAACAGTTCAACCGCGATTTGGTCGGCGGCCTCATGCACGCCTTCATCCTCTGGGGCTTTCTGACCCTGCTCATCGCGACGACCATCCTCTTTATCGACATCGACTTCTACCGCATCGTCGTCGGTGATTCCTTCTTCGTCGGTGACTTCTATCTCTCCTACTCGCTGGTCACCGACGCGCTCGGCCTGTTGTTCGTCATCGGCCTGGGCATCGCACTGTGGCGACGCTACGTCACCCGCAACGACCGCCTGTGGGGCAAACACACCAACTGGGAGGACGCCTTCCTCGTGTGGTCGCTGTTCCTCATCGGTCTCGGCGGGTTCCTGCTCGAGGGACTCCGCATCCTCGGTGCCGACTTCCCCGCCCATGAGACGGTGAGTTTCGTCGGCTGGGCGACGGCGCTGGGCCTGCAGGGCATCGGGATGGACGCGGCGATGGTCCGGACCGTCTACCCCATCGCGTGGTGGTCTCACACCCTCCTCGCGTTCGTCTTCCTCGCGGCGATTCCGTACGCCAAACCGTTCCACATGATTTCGTCGTTCGCCAACATCGTCGCCCGCGACGAGAAGGCCGGCGCGCGACTGCCGGGCGTGCCCTCGGACCTCGATGCGACCAATGCTGAGTCCATGGAGGACTTCACGTGGAAGGAGATGCTCGACCAGGACGCCTGTACGAAGTGCGGTCGCTGTTCGTCCGTCTGTCCGGCTAACGCCTCCGGCCGGCCGCTGGACCCCCGTGACGTGATTCTCGACCTCAAGGAGTATCGGGAGTCGCTGGACGCCGGCGGCGACACCGAGGAAATCATCGCCGACGGCGGCGTCATCGACACCGAGACGATGGAGTCCTGTATGGCCTGTATGGCCTGCATGGACGCCTGTCCGGTCGAAATCGAGCACCTCAAGTCCTTCACCCGGCTGAACCGCCAACTCGTCGACCAGGGCGACGTTCGCCCCCAGATTCAGGACGTCTTCCAGAACGTGATGACGAAGGGCAACACCTTCGGGGACTCACCGGGCGACCGCGGCGACTGGGCCGACGAACTCGACTTCGAGGTCACGGACGCCCGCGAGGAGTCCGTCGACTACCTCTGGTATGTCGGCGACTACCCCTCCTACGACGAGCGCAACAAGAAGGTCGCCCGCTCGCTGGCGAAAATCTTCGAACACGCCGACGTCGACGTGGGCATCCTCTACGAGGACGAGGTGTACGACGGCAACGACATCCGCCGCATTGGCGAGGAGTTCCTCTTCGTCGAGCAGGCCGGTACGCTCGTCGACACCTTCCAAGAGTGCGATTACGACACCATCGTCTGTACGGACCCCCACTCCTACAACACGTTCAAAAACGAGTACCCCGAGGTCGACTTCGAGGAGTTCGCCGACGACCCGATGATGGAGTTCGCCATCGAGGGCTACTGGAACGCCGACGGCGACATCGACGTGTATCACTGGACTCAGGCCGTCGAGGAGTTGGTCGATTCGAACGTTCTCGGCCTCTCCGGCACCGAACTCGACTACACGGTCACCTACCACGACCCCTGTCACCTCGGACGGTTCAACGACGAGTACGAGGCGCCGCGGGAACTCGTCCGTGCGACCGGGTGTGACCTCCACGAGATGCCGCGCAACCGCGAGAACTCCTTCTGCTGCGGTGGCGGCGGCGGCGGCCTCTGGATGGACCTCGAAGAGGAGACCAAACCCAGCGAGGAACGGCTCCGGGAGGCGCTGAACGACACCGAGGCCGGCGACGCCATCGAGAAGTTCGTCGTCGCCTGTCCGATGTGTATGACGATGTACGAGGACGGCCGCAAGACCGGCGGCTTCGAGGACGACATCGAAATCGTCGACGTGGCGGAACTCATCGTTGAGGCCCTCGAATCGAGCGGCGCGACGATTTCGGCGTCGGCCGAGACGCCAACCGACGCCGCGCCCGCCGACGACTGACTGTATCCCGGTTTACGACTCGTTGCTGCCGGTGGTGTCTGGACGGCAACCGTTCCAACAGATGTTTGATACTGTGGAGGGAACACGTCTCTAGATGACTGACACCGGGTTCCCCGAGGGTGAGTTGGGCATTATCGTCATCGGCAGCCTGCTTCACAGGGACGAACTCGCCTACCTGTTCGATGGGCTCCCGGACCGGACGGCACGGGTGCGACTCGATGGCTATCGGCGGGTGTTCGATGCGGTTGCCGACCGTCGAGAGACGGTCGGGGACCGCCGTGCCGTACTCAATCTACATTCCGCCGACGCGTGGTGCAACGGCGTCTTGGTGACCGACCTCTCTCCGCGCGAGTTCGGCATCTATGCCCGACGGGAAACCACCTACCGGTTCGAAATCGTCGATTCCGAGGCGGTCACGTACTACGAACACGAGTCGGTTGACCTCCCCGACGAAATCATCGTCGCCAGCGATGCACCCTCTCACGCCGACGTAAAGCCCATCCCATCGTACGTCAAAACCTGCCTTTCGGGTGCTCGCCAGTGGGGCGAGACGTTCTACGACGAGTTCCTCGAGACGACCGCCGTTGCCTCCGGGGAATCCCTTCGGTCGTATCTCGACATCGACCCGAGATAATAGCCGACAGCGGTCCTATATTTCGCACTCCTGTCGCTTTTGATACAGAAGAACCCATATCAGGAGTATCGAAATCGCGAGAAACACACCTGCAACGACCAGATGCTGAACCACCGCGATTGCTGGTGCGGTGAGGTGGGGAGCACTCACGGTGGAGACGTATCCGGATATCGTACTGAAGAACTGCTCGCCAGCGACGAGTGCGGCCAAGATGCCCAAAATGGATAGCGACACCTGCTTGCCCATCGTGTACTTCATATTTCGCCTGACTTTCACTAGGTCCTCGATACACGCGTTCACCGCCTTCCGTTCCGTCGAGGGCATGTAGATGTGGTTCGAGGAGTGGTTGCCGGTCAGGATGCCGCAATCGGATTCATTGTCGGCGGCTTTCGACATCTCGTCACTCGTTGCGCTTTCGGCTTCGACATCGACGCTGTCCGGGAGGTCGAGACACTTGACGTTGTGTTCCGTTCCACCCCACTCGATGACGACGCGGTCGCCGCTGTCGATTCCGAGCAGGTTTCGGGTGTCCGGTTCGACCCGGACGATGCGTCGCTCTTCGTCGATATCCAACCCCGGACGAACTTCGAGATTGATTCGGTTGTAGCCGACGAACAGTGCCCCAATCGAGTGCCACAACTGGTCGGTCAGCGTTCTGTCGGGCAAACTCGCCTCGATCGGTTCCCGGATTCCGAGTTTCTCGCCCCATCCCTCTTTGCTCCGCTCGTCGACCGAAATGACGCCGAGCGAGTCGCGGTTCACATTCCCGACGGCTATCGTCCCCCTTTCGAGTCGTCCCATCCCTTCCACGCGAAGGCTCGCCCGATTTCCGTTCATCGGATTGTACACCTCCACGGTGTCACCGTCGGTGAACGCCAGTTCCTCGAGTTCCCCCTTGTTTATGTAGCACGTCGACAGTCCCGTATCCTTCTCGACGGGGAGGCGGACGGGAACGAACAGTCTCGTCTCGTCGTCGGGGGACCTGGCGGTCGAGTGCGGCCGAACGTCGACTTTCCTCGTTCCCGACGTTCGCTGTTCGAAGATTCGCTCTTGATACGACCCCTTCAGCAGTCCCTCCGGCTTGTCGGGGGTCGGCTCGAACCCGTCGGCGAACGGGAGCAGGTACACCGTCTCCCCTTCGTCCCACGCCCGGCCGTTCGGCGTGACATCGACGTAGCTGTACGGTGTGATTCCCAACTCCTCGCGTATCAGTTCCGAAGGGAGGATGAGCGCGTGCTGGAACTGGTCTTGATACCGATGGAAATCGGACTGTTCGAAGTCCTCGATTTCGCCGACCGAAACCGTTAGTCGCCGTGTCACTTCGTCCCCACCGAAGCCATTGTCGAGTGTTCGGTTTCCTCCCCACTTATTTTTGACCCAACGTGGTGCGTGACAGCGACCGCCAGTTCGGAAAACGCCCGCCGAGTCCTCTCCATTCAGGAAAACTCATTACGGAAACGCGTGAGGAACCCGTATGCGCGAGCGCTTTGACGTGGTCATCGCCGGGGCGGGTCCGGCCGGCGGGCAGTGTGCACGCGACCTCGCCGCGAGAGGGTACGATGTCGTCGTGTTGGAGACGGAACCCGAAGACGAGTTCCCACGTCAGAGCAACAAATCCACCGGCGGGACGTTCCCGTCGATGATGGCGTCGTTCGGGATTCCCGACGACGTGGTGATGCAGTTCACCGACGACGTGGTCATCGAATCGCCGAACGACCATTTCGCCCGCGAACGGTCGGGCGCAGTCCTCGATTTCGGTGCGTTCAAGGAGTTCCTCGTCGAGGACGGCCAACGGCTCGGTGCGGAGTACTACTTCGACGCCCGGGTCTCGAAACCCATCGTCGAGGACGGCGAACCGGTCGGCGTGAAGTACAACGGCTCCGAGGAGGTGTACGGCGACGTGATAATCGACGCGACTGGTCCCTCCGCGCCGTTGGCGAAGGACCTCGGCGTCACCGACCTCAGTCGGAAGAACCACGCCATCGGCATCGAATACGAGTTCGAGGGCGTCGACCTCGACCACGAGGGGTACGCCGACCTGCATCGGTCCATGATGTTGCGTCTCGACCACGAGTACGCCCCCGGCGGCTACTCGTGGATTTTCCACACCGGCGGTGACACTGCAAAGGTCGGACTCTGTTACATCCGCAACGACAGCTACCAGCGCTACGCCGAGGTCGACCGCACCATCGACGGCTATCTCGACCACTGGCTCGACACCGACCCACGCTTCGAGAGCGCCGAACGCATCGAGGGCCGGCAACACCGCGGGTCGGCACACATCCAGCCGCCGACGAACCTCAGCACGGACAGCTTCATGGCCATCGGCGACACCGTCCCGACAATCGACCCGCTGTGGGGTGAAGGAATCAACAAGTGTATGCAGTCCGGCCGGGCCGCCGCAAAGACCGTCGACAGCTGTCTGACGCCCTCGAACCCCGACACCTCTGCCGACGCCATCTCGCTGTACGACGAGTTGTGGCACGACGAGGTGGCACCCGACATGGACTCGCGACTGTTGATGACGGAGATGCTGTATCTCGCCCCGAACGACCGCTACGACACTCTGCTGGGTGACCTCAACCGTCTCGACGACGAGACGCTCCAGCGAGCCAACGCCGGCGAAAAACGGGCCATCCTCAAACTGCTCCACGCCGGTGACGTGCCGCTGCTCGCCCGACTGGCGAAACATCGACGCGGCCGGTAACCCGACGAGCGAGGATTCAAATACTGGGAGGCGACCAGACGTCCCGTGGAGACGTTCAGCGACCTCGCGACGGCGGCGTACTGTCCGCGAAAACTGTACTACCGTCGGCGGGACGATGACCGCGGCCCGCCCGAGAGAATCGAGCGAACCCGAGGGCTGGCGACGCGCTACGAGGAACTCCTGGATTCGGCGACCGACCTCTCGGCGGAACCGATAGCGACCACACCGACGCAGTATCGCTCGAATCTCGGTAGCGCGAAGGCCCGCCTCGACTGCTGGGGGACGCTCGCCGACCCCCCGAAGACGGACGTACTGTTGGAGGGCAAGGACTGTCGCGGAATCGCTCACAAACTGCTCGAGGACCCGGCCGTTCCGGTCGTCGTCTCGGCGGGAGAACCGCCGGAGCGTGGCGTCTGGGAACCGCAGTCGGTTCGGGCGACCGCGGCGGCGAAGGCGCTGGCGTGGGAGCGAGCGGAGCCAATCGAGCGCGCGTTCGTCGAATACCCTGCCTACGGCCGAATCCGCGAAATCCGGCTCACGACGCGCCGCAAGGCCGCCTACCGGCGTGCGCTTCGAACCGCCCAATCGATCGACGGGCCGCCGCCGCGGCTGCACGACGACTCCCGATGTGGCCCCTGTGAGTACCGCGAGCAATGCGGAGTGAAAACGCGGTCGCTGCGGTCGCGGCTTCCCCTATAGGCGTTCGTTCAGCCACGCCTCGATGTCGTCTGCGCGCGCCCCCCGACGGACGATTTCGCCGGCCGAAACGTCGACGACCGTGCTCTCGGTGCCCGGGGTTTCGCCGCCGTCGATGACGACCGTCCGTTCGCGGATGCCGGCGTCGATTTCGTCGACTCGGCGGGCGCTCGGTTCGCCGCTCCGGTTGGCGCTCGTCGCGGTTATCGGGCCGGTCCGTCGCGTGAGGTCGCGGGCGATGTCGTGGTCCGGGACTCGGATTCCAACGCGCTCTTTGCCGGCGACGAGGGCGTCGGGGACGCGGTCGTTCCGCTTCAACAGCACCGTGACGGGACCGGGGAGGAACTGCTCACAGAACGCCATTTCGCGGTCGGTCGGGTCGGTGTAGTCGGCGGCGACATCGGCGTCGGGCAGCGCCATCGAGAGCGGTTTGTCCCGCGGCCGGTCTTTCGCCTCGAAGACCCGCCCGATGGCGTCGGCGTCGAGAGCGTCGGCGCCGAGGCCGTACACCGTCTCAGTGGGGTACACCACGAGGTCGCCGCGGCGAATCGCCGCGACGGCCGCTGTCAAATCCGTATCGGTCACAGTTGCTCGATTGCGGCCTCGATGTCGCTGTACGGCGGGAACTCCGGCCACGTCGTGGCGACCCAGGCCTCCCGAACGGTTCGCTCCTCGTCGATGACGAACACCGCCGGCCGCGGTTCGGCGATGCCGTTCATGCCGTCGAGGTCGTGACTGATGCCGTAGGACTCGGCGACGCCGTTCTGTGGGTCCGAGAACAGTTCGTAGTCCTCGACCCCCCACTCCTCGAGAAACCGGGAGTGTTCGTACGGCGTCGAAATCGACAGGCCGACGACGCGTGCGTCGTAGTCGACCCACTCGCGGTCGTCGATTTCCTGCCAGATGTACGTCGCCGGGAAGTCGCCGTCCATCGGATAGAACACGAGAACGACCGGCCCGTCGTCGGTCAGTTCCGAAAGGGAGGCGTCCTCCCAGTACTCGTCGTTGACGAGCGGACGGGTGAAGTCGGGTGCGGTCTCGCCGGCCTCGGGGTGGCCGGCGTCGCCCAATTCGACGATGTCGAAGCCGAGGTTCATTCGGCATCACCCGCCGCGCTGGCGGTGACGTGCGCCGGGTCGACACCACCGTCGCCGTACGTCGTTTCGAGATACTCGACGATGTTCGCGCTCTCGCTCATCGTGACGCCGGTTGTCTCGTCGACGATTGCGGGGACGGTTCGTGCGCCGCTGATGCGCTTGACGACGTCCCGGCGGGAGTGTCGCGCCTCGACGAACCGCGAACGGTACTCCAGACCGAGGTCGTTCAACACGCGCACGACGCGCTCACAGAACGGACACGCCTGCAACCGGTACAACGTAATCGCTGGTTCGGACATACCCTCTCGTTGGGGTGGTCATCGCCTAAGGGTGTCGCCCGCGGACCCACCCGACACACGACCTCGGTGTTCGCGTCCATGACAACTCTTAATCCCGCGGCCGGAGAACAACGCACGTCTAAATGGGCTCTCTCGCGCTGTCGGCCGTCACGGTCTGGTTACAGGCTGCTCCCGACGCCGGCGAACTTCCGTTCAGTGACACGACCGTCATCGTACTCGGCGGCGTGGTAATCCTCGGATTGGTCGCACTCTCGGGATTCTTCTCGTCGTCGGAGATAGCGATGTTTTCGCTGCCACCCCACCGGGTGGATGCCCTCGTCTCCGACGAAATCCCGGGGGCAGAGACGCTGAAACACCTCAAGGACGACCCCCACCGGTTGCTCGTCACCATCCTCGTCGGCAACAACATCGTCAACATCGCGATGTCGTCTATCGCGACGGGGTTGCTGGCGACGTATTTCCTCTCACAGGGACAGGCCGTCCTCGCGTCGACGTTCGGCATCACCGCCCTCGTGTTGCTGTTCGGCGAAAGCGCGCCGAAGTCCTACGCCGTCGAACACACCGAATCGTGGGCGCTCCGCATCGCTCGGCCGCTGCAGTACGCGGAGTACGTCCTCATGCCGCTGGTGATTACCTTCGATTACCTCACCCGGCAGGTCAACCGACTCACCGGCGGCCAGTCCTCGATCGAGTCGACGTACGTCACTCGCGAGGAGATTCGCGACATCATCGAGACGGGCGAACGCGCCGGCGTCCTCGAGGAGGACGAACGCGAGATGCTCCAGCGCATCTTCCGCTTTACCAACACCATCGCCAAGGAAATCATGACGCCACGGCTGGACATGGACGCCGTCTCGAAGGACGCCAGTATCGAGGAGGCCCTCGAGAAGTGTGTCCACGCCAACCACACGCGGCTTCCGGTGTACGAAGGGAGTCTCGACAACGTCCTCGGCATCGTCCACGTCAGCGACCTCGTCCGCGATTACTCCTACGGGGAACGCGAGGACGTCGAACTCGAGGACCTCATACAGGAGACGCTCCACGTCCCCGAATCGAAGAACGTCGACGAACTGCTCGCGGAGATGCGCGAAAGCCGGATGCACATGGTTATCGTCATCGACGAGTTCGGCACCACCGAGGGGTTGGTGACGATGGAGGACATCACCGAGGAAATCGTCGGCGAACTGCTCGAAGCCGGCGAAGAGGAGCCAATCGAGTTCATCGACGACCGCACCGCGGTTATCAAAGGCGAGGTGAACATCGACGAGGTTAACGAGGCGCTTGAAATCGATATCCCGGAGGGAGAGGAGTTCGAGACGCTCGCGGGCTTCATCTTCAACCGCGCGGGACGACTCGTCGAGGAGGGCGAGACCATCGAGTACGACGGCATCGACATTCACATCGAGGGCGTCGAGAACACGCGCATCATGAAAGCCCGTCTCGTCCGCACCGAGGCCTACGACGAGCAGGCACCCGAAGAGCAGATTGCCGACGAGGAGTGACCGACGACGATTACAGCACTGCGGTCGCTGCGGTGTAGAGACCGAAACTCAACACGCTGGCCACTAGCAGCGACCCAACCCACGCCAACACGGTGTACCCCATTTTTCCACGACTGACGCCACCGGTGCCGGCGGCCGCGCCGGCGCCGACGACCGCCGAGACGATGATTTCGTTGAACGAGATGGGGACGCCGAGCAGGATGGCCGTCTGTGCGATGGCGAAGGAGGGAATGAGCGCGGCGATAGAGCGGCGTGGGCCCAGCGAGGAGTAGTCCTGTGCGATGGCCTTTATCATCCGTGGGGCGGCGGTCCACGAACCCAACAGCAGGCCGACGCCGCCACCGAACAGAAGCGCGATGAGCGGAATCTCGACGCTCGTGGTGTCGAACAACGGCAACAGGGGGCCGAGCGCGAGTCCGACCTGACTGCCGCCCGCGGAGAAGGCGACGAGCGCGCCCAACGCGAGCAGGAAGTGGCGCTGGCCCGCCGCTTCGTCGTTGCGCATGTCGGCGGCGAGTGCGCCCGCGACGGCGCCCGCGAAGACGAGCGTCACCGCCCCCCGGCCGGGAAGGCCACCACCGAGCGTCGTCGAGAGGCTTCCGACCCCGTCGGGCGGCCCCAGAAGGACGAACTCGACGTTCGCCAACAGCGCGCCGACGACGCCGGCGAGTGCGGGAATCGCGACCCGCTCCGGGACCCCCTCCCGCCGGAGGAACTTTGCCGTCCCGTAGGCGATGCCGCCGCCGACGAAGGGCGTCAGCGTCCACACCGAGAGTATCTCCGTGTACTTCGTCCATGCGGGAGACCCCCCCATCGCCAGGCCGGCACCGACCACCGCGCCGGTAACGGTGAAGGCCGTCGCGATGGGGTAGCCGGTGAAGATGCCGACGGCGACGAGGCCCGCGGCGATGCTCAACGCGACGATGGCCGCGCCGGGCGACAGCGTCGTGCCGACGACGAGTTCCCGACCGACCGCTTCGGTGACGTTCGCACCCTGTAGCGTGGCCCCGAGCAGGCCGAGAATCCCGACGAAGAAGCCGGCGCGCATCACCGAGATGGCGTTGGCGCCGACGGCGGGTGCAAACGGCGTCGACCCGGATGACCCGGCGCCGATGGCCCACGCCATGAACAGGCTGGCTCCCCCGGCGGCCACGAACGTCGCGAGCGTCAACGCCTCCATCGAAAGCGGCTACGTCGGCCGCCCGTATAAATACCGGCCGAACGCGCTCGCGACGCGAAACGCGTTTACCGACCGCGTTCGGAGTCCGGATGTGTCCGACGACGCCTATCTGACGCTGGCCGGCCGGGGGACGGCGCGGTTCACGGTGCAGGGGTCGGAATTCATCGGTCACGCCGCGCCGGTCGAATCAGTCGAGGCCGCGGAGGCGTTCGTCGAAGAAATCGAAGCCGAGTACGACGACGCCACCCACAACGTGCCGGCCTATCGGGTCCGGGCGGACCCGTTTCGGGAGTACGCCTCCGACGACGGCGAGCCCTCTGGAAGCGCCGGAAAACCGATGCTGTCGGTGCTTTCGGGTCGGGAGTTGGAGAACGTCGTCGTCGTCGTCACGCGCTACTACGGCGGGACGAACCTCGGTGTCGGCGGCTTGGTCCGGGCGTACTCGCAGGCGACGAAAGACGCCGTCGACGCCGTCGGCGTCGTCGAACAGCGACCACAGGAGACGTTCCGTGCCGTCGTCGACTACGACGATTCGGGGACGGTCCGGGGAATCCTCGAAAGCGAAGCCGTCACGTTCGAGGCCGACTACGGCGAACGCGTCCGCTTCGAGGTCCGAGTGCCGGTCGCCGAGGCCGACGCGCTTCGTGACCGCCTCCGGAGCGCTACCAGCGGTCGAATCGAACTGTGAGTTCTCCGTCAGCCGTGCGTCTGACGCTTCGACAGGAACGAAACCGCAGGAAAGCGGCCATCTCCACGTGAAGTAGGGGGGTTAAGATGGATTCTGGTGGAAATCGGTCGTGGCTGCCGTCTCGCGTATCTCGAGGGGAAACGCCGGTCAGGTGCCGAAGGCTCGGTCGCCCGCGTCGCCGACGCCGGGAACGATGTAGCCGTCGTCGTCGAGGCGCTCGTCGATGCTGACGGTGAGGATGTCGGCCTTCGGGAACGCCTCGTCGACGCGGACGAGTCCCGGCGGCGCGCTCACAGCTGAGAGCACCACGAACCGTTCGGGGTCGCCCTTCTCTAAGACCTCCTCCAACACCGCGACCATCGTGCTCCCGGTAGCCAACATCGGGTCGGCGACGATGACGGTGTCGTCCTCGTTGATGTCGGGCAGTTTCACGTAGTCGACGGTGATGGGAAACTCGCCGTCGTCGTCCATGCCCGCGTCCTCGTCGCGTCCCGCCGAGATGACGCCCTGTCGGGCGTGCGGGAACGCTTCGACTAACCCCTCGACGAACGGCGTTGCCGCCCGCAGCACGTTGACGATGACCACATCGTCGAGTCCCTTGACGACCTCGCCGGTGGTTTCGGCCAGCGGCGTCGTAATCGAGACGTACTCGGTGTCCATCATGCCGTCGATGATTTCGAAGCCACAGAGCCGCCCGAGGTCGATGAGACCGTTGCGGAACGCCACCTGGTCGGTGTCGACCGACCGAAGCTCCGAGAGGGTGTGCTTCGCGAGCGCGTGAGTGATGACGTGGGCGTCATCACGGTCCTCGATTGGCATATCGGTACGGCGGGCGCCGACGGCTTAAAGCCAGTCGTTGGGACCGACGAGCGACAAAAGGTAAACGTCCCGGCGTCGTAACCGCCGACAATGGAGGTCGAAGAGAGCGTCTCCGGCTTCAAAGTTCGTGGGAGTTGGGGAGACATCGTCGAGCACGGTGAACGGCTCACTCGCGCGCTGAAGGACATCGCCGACGAGGGACAGGCGGTTGACGAGGCCACCCTCGAAGAGTGGGACGAGTGGCGTCCGAAGGCCGACGAACGGCTCGGCGAGGACGTCAACGAAAAGACCGCCGAGAAGGCGAGCGTCTCCGAGGGTGAAGGAGAGAAAGCGGGCAAGGGTCCCGACGAGGACCTGAAGACGGCCGGCGAGAAACTCGCGGAGTCCTACGACAGCCTCGAAAAGCCCGAGGAGGCGGTCAACGAGTGGCGGAAGTCCATCAACTACGTCGCCCGTGCCGCCGACTCCGCGACGCGGAAGGCCCTCCGGAAAGTCGAGGGTAGTGTCTACAAAAACGTGATGACGCAGGTGTCGCCGTATTACTTCGACAACGAACTCGTGAGCGCGAACCTCTCGCGGGCCGACACCGACGACTACGTCTTCGAGGTGAACGTCAACGACGACGACCTGAAGATTCGCGTCTCGAACAAACTGGCCGACTACGAGACGTCGGTCGACCGCTGGCACGTCGACACGCCGAAGGACACCGACATCGCCGAGGCCGTCGAGGGCCACGCCCCGCCGGAGGACGAAGAGACCCACGGCGAGTCCGAACCGACGAAGAACTAATCGGCGGCGTTACTCCAACTCGATTTTCCGAACGAACGGCAGCGACCGAATCTCGTTTATCAACTCGCCGTCGAGCGATCCGTCGGTGACGATGTACAGTTTCGGCTCGTCGGTGAACTCGGGATCTTCGCTTATCGTCTGTCGAATCGAGATGCCGTGGTCGGCGATGCGGCCCGTCACCTCGGCGACGATGCCGGATTGGTCGGCGTCGCCGACGCGGACGGTGAGCACGGTCAAATCGAGTACCGGCGCGAGGTCCATCAGCGACGGAATCGCGGAGATGTTCTGGAAGATACGCCGGAGTTCGTCGTCAGTGAGGATGGCGTCGGTCGTTGCGTCGACGACCCGCCGGTCGACGTCGATTTCGCGGGCGATGCCCGTGTTCGGGATTTCGATGCCGCCGGAGACGACCCGGCCGTCGTCGTTGACCGAAAAGCCACGCTCCAAGAGGAGTCGGATGACAGCCTGTTGGCTCGGGCTGTCTTCGAACTTTCGCATGATTTCGTCGAACATACACGCTTCTCGGGGGCGGAGGTGTTGTCAGTTACGCCACTCTATCCGAGGGGACGGACTTTTTGTCGCCGACGGTGGAGTTCGGGTATGGTCCTCTCGGAACTGTTCGACGAGATGCCGTTCAACGACCGACTCGGGATCGAACTGCTGGACGCCGAGGACGGTCACGCAAAGGGAAAACTGGAACTCTCCGCGGAGCACTCCTCGAACCCGAACACGATGATTGCCCACGGTGGCGTCACCTACGCGCTTGCGGACACCATCGCGGGTGCGGCGGCGGTCTCCGCGAACTACACCGTCACGCCGACTATCGACATGCGAATCGATTACCTCTCGCCGGCCACCGGCGGGACGCTGTACGCCGACGCGGAAGTCATCCGAAACGGCAACAACGTCGCCACCGTCGAGGTCGACGTTACCGACGAGGGGGGGACCGACATCGCCACCGCTCGCGGGACGTACAAGACCGGTGGCGGCGACGGGTCGTCGGCGTGGCGCGGCGAGTCCGACGACGGATAGCCGACCTGTCTAGTCGTCTGCGGGAGCCGGACTCCCACCCTCGACGCTCGTGTCGTGGACGGTGCCGTCGTCGTTCCAGCCCCGGAGGTCGTAGTAGTTCGACAACTCCTCGTCGAGGCCCTCCAGTTCGTAGGGGAGGGCGTCGTCGTCGCCGCGGTCGAAGCCGCGCTGATTGTTGAAGTGGCGTTCGAGTTCGATGATGCGGCCGCCGACCTCCTGAAGCGTCTCCCAGTCGGTGCCGAACAGCCGCGCATAGCGGTCGTGGTCCATACTCGAGAAGGCGAACTTACAGAGGACACCGGAGTCGTGGACGGCGTTTTTGTTCTCCATCTCGATGAGCCGTTCGGATTTCCCCTCGACGCCGTCGGAGTCGAGCGCCTGGTCCGGCGCGACGAGCGGATATTCGAGTTGGTACATCTCGGCGTACATGTGGTCGGCGCCGCGATTCGAGGTGGCGAAGGACAGTCCCTGTCCGTTCAGCGTCCGGCCGTCGTGGGCGGCGAACTCCATGCCCTTCATCGTCCAGTTGTCGACGCCCAACTCCTCGTGGAAGCGGTCGATTCCCTCCGCGAGGGTGTCGCCGACGCCCTCCCGGAAGGCAATCTTCTCGATGAGGTCGTGGATGAGGTCGGTGTTGCCGAACTCGTCTTCGGCGGCGAGGTAGGCCGCAATCGAGTCGCCACAGGAGATTGTGTCGAGTCCGTACTGGTCACACAACTCGTTGGACTTCATGATGGCGACGAAGTCGTCGACGAGGGCGTTCGAGCCGAACGACATCATCGTCTCGTATTCGGGGCCCTCGGTTTCCAGTCCGGATTCCTCGTCGCGGGTCGGCAGTTTACACGCGAAGGCACACGACGAACACGTCCCCTTCTTGTATTTGTGTTCGATGACGGCGGCCGAACCGATGTCGTCGACCCCGTCGTAGCGCAGCTCCTCGAAGTACTTCGTCGGGAGCGCGCCGACGGCGTTGGCGTAGTCCGAAACCGAGACGGTGCCGGCGTCTTTCATCGGACTGCCGGATTCGGAGGCCTCCTTGTGAATCTCCATGACGAGTTCCTCGTCGATACCCTCGATTTCGGGTCGGGAGTCGCCGTCGAAGGTGAGGAACTTCACGTTCTTCGCGCCGAGGACGGCGCCGAGGCCACCGCGACCGAAGGCACGGGACTCGCTCGTCATGATGGAGGCGAATCGCACCTCGTTTTCGCCAGCGGGGCCGACGACGGCGGTGTGTTCGTAGTCGAGACCGGACGACTCCTCGATGTACTCGGTCGTCTCCTCGACGGTCGCCTCCGCGAGGTCGGGGACGGCCTCGAACTCGACGCCCTCGTCGGTGACGTGGACGCCGACGAGTTCGTCGCTCGCGCCGGCGATTTCGACCGCAGCGTAACCGGTGTCGACGAACGGCCGGGACATGAAGCCGCCGGCATTCGACGACAGCAGGCCGTCGGTCAGCGGCGAGAGGCCGGTACAGGACATCCGACCGGTGTAGCTCATCATCGACGTTTGCAGCGGCCCCGTCGCGAACACCAGTCTGTTCTCGGGGCCGAGTGGGTCGGCGTCGAACGGAATGCGGTCGTGGGCGAGTTTCGTCCCGACGCCGCGGCCGCCGACGAACGCCTCCAGTTCTTCGTCGATGTCTTCTTCGGTCGTCTCCTGTCGTCCGACGTCGATAGACAGAAGCGGGCCCTCGGTGTGAATCATAGTCTATCGTCTAGGCGAGAGCGGACCCCTTAAACGGTGTGCCACGAATCCTCGGGGGGTTAATCCCCACGACAGAGGTCCATCGCTTCCCGGACCGCGTCGTGTTCGCCGATGAGGGTGATTTGGTCGCCCTCCTGAATCTCGTAGTCGGGTTCGGGGACGAAGGTTTCGTCCTGGTGGGAGATGAGAACGATGAGACAGCGCCCCGGCAGTTTCGGACCGACCTCGCTGATGGGTTGGCCGACGAAATCGCTGTTGCCGACAGTCACTTCCTGTACGTCGCCTTCCACACCGATTGAACTGGACCAACTGGCCAGCGCCGGTCGCTCGATGGCGTTGTCCATGGCCTGGGCCGTCGCCAGCGTCGAGGAGATGGTGTCGACGCCCAACTCCTCGAAGGCCTCGACGTTCTCGGCGTCGTTCGCCCGGCAGATGACGCGTTCGACGTCGAACTTCGTGACGGCGAGTTGGCCGACCAGCAGGTTCACCTCGTCGTTACCGGTCGCCGCAACGACCGTCGAGGCGTTCTCGACGCCGGCCGACCGGAGGGTGTCGATTTTCGTCCCATCGCCGATGTGGACGGTGAACCCATCGTTGCGGGCCTGTTCGACTGCTTCGTCGTCGTTCTCGATGATGACGACGTTCTCTCCTCTGTCTTCGAGGCGGGTGGCGACCTCTCGGCCGACCTGTCCGCCTCCGATTACGAGTACACGCATTGGTATCACGTCGAGGTATTCCGCGATGTGACGGGCGAACCCGCCCTGCAAGACGACCGTCGCGAGAATCACGAGGAACACGGTCCCGACCAGAAGCGTCGCGTTGGCCTCCAGTTGGGCGGCCCGTGCGATTTGTCCGGCGGCCTCTGCCTCCTCGGCGGCAGTCTGGAGTTCGATGGCGAACAGCGTCGCAACCGACGCGGGGATGATGCCCCGCGGCCCGACGAAGCCGACGAACAGTCGCTCGGAGCGCGTGAAGTTGCCGCCCACCGTCGAGAGATACACCAACAGCGGTCGGATGAGGAAGGCGACGGCGACGACGACGGTGATTCCGCCGATGCCGAGCGCCAGCAGGTCCTCGAGTTCCAAAAGCGCCGCCAAGGCGATGAAGACGAACGACAGCACGATGAGCGTGATGTCGCCTTTGAACTCGGAAATCTGTTCTTCGTAGGGTATATCGAGGTTTCCGAGGACGATGCCGGCGGTCGCGACGGCGGCGACGCCCGCCTCGCTGGCGAGGGTCTCCGCAGCGCCGAACGCGACGAGGGCGCCGGCGAGGACGACGAGTCGGGCGTTCCGAGGAGCGTCTCCCGGCGAGAGGTCGATGTATCTCAGCACGAACCAGACGACGACGGCGACGGCGGCCCCGATGAGGATGCCGCCACCGAGGCGCTCGATGAACAACCCGAAGAAGGCGCTCAGGGTCGGGTCTTCGAGGCGAATCACTTTGAACACCACGATGGCGAGGATGGCCGCGGTCACGTCGTTGACGATGCCTTCCGTTTCCAGTGCGACCTGTACCCGGTCGCGGACAGGGACGACAGCGAGAATGGGCGTGATGACCGTCGGGCCGGTCGCTATCAGGAGGGCTCCGACGAGAAACGCGATGCCCCAGTCAGCCCCGAGAGCGAACCGGACCGCGACCGCCGTCCCCAACAGCGCGATGACCGCGCCGATAGTGACCAAACGGAGGCTCTCGCTCGTGGCCTGTCGAAGTTTCTCTATGCGGAGGTGAAACGCCCCCTCGAAGACGATGATGGCGACCGACAGTCCGACGATGGCCGGGAGCGCCCCGAAGGAGTCGCTCGTTATGATGCCGAGTCCCTCCGGGCCGAGTCCGATACCAGCGGCGAGTAAGAAGACGATACTCGGCACTTCGAAGCGATCTGCGAGCAACTGTGCGCCGACGCCCAGCGCGATGATCGCCGCTACGAGTGGAATCAGTTGACTGGACACGGTTCCTCCGTCATCGACTTACCGGTTCACGGCCGCGGCGAATAAATCCCCGGGACACCGTTGGTGTCGACGGTTCACTCGCCGTCCTCGGCCCGTTCGTCGAGGTAATGGAACACGCCTCTGACGTTCATCGCCACTTCGCCGTCGCCTTTCTTTTGGCCCCACACCTCGCCGATGTCGCTCTCGTCGACGAAGTGTTCGATGACCGCCGCGTCGTCGTCCAATTCATCGCGTTTCTCGGCGACGCGTTCGACCCACTCGGTGATGACGCCGACGTACTCCGAGAGTCGCTCGTCGGTCGCCGCCGGGCCGAAGTGGGCATAACACAGCGTTTCGGGGTCGATTCGGGCAATCATCCGTGCGTCGGCGACGACCTCCTCGAGATCGAACCCCGGCGGCGGCGAGGTCTCCCGGATGGACTCGTATTCGGGCACGTAGATGCCCGCAGCGTCGGCGGTGAACACGACGTCGTCGTCGGGTTCATGGAAGACGGCCTGGTGGAAGGCGTGGCCGGGAGCGTAGTGGGTCTCCAGTTGCCGGTCGCCCAAATCGATGGCGGTACCGTCGTGAATCGGCTCGATACGGTCGACCGGAACCGGCTTCGGTTTCGTGTAGTACTCGATTTGCTCGCCGACGGCACTCTTGGTCCCCTCCCAGATGGCGTCGGGATCCGAGAGGAACTTCGCGCCCTTTTCGTGGACGTACACGTCGGCGTCGGTTTCGGCGGCGAGAAAGCCTGCTCCGCCCGCGTGGTCGAGGTGGACGTGGGTGACCACTATTGCTTCGAGGTCGGCCGGCGCGATGCCGACCGACTCCAGTGCGGCCAGGATTCGCTCGTAGTTCGTCCCGATGCCCGTATCGACGATGGCCGGGCGTTCGGCGTCGAGGATGTACACCGATCCGTACTCGGGGGTGTCGTACATGCCGGTGTCGACGTAGTAACAGTCCGACACCGCACTCACTTCGTACACGTCTCCGATTCCCATACCGGTATCTCGGAGCACAGGAGCAAAAAGCCCAACCCCTGCGGTTTCAGAGCGACCGCTGGAGCGCCGACCACAGCGTATTCTGTCGCTTCTGTAACACAGTAATCGGCGAGGCGACGCTGTACTGGCCGTCGGCGTTCTGCTCGGCGATGCCCTCGCTCTCGAAGTCCTCCAGCGTCGACCGGACGGTGTCCTCAGACAGCACCATTCGGCCGGCGATGGTCTCGGGGGTCCCGCTGCCGAGTGTCTGGACGGTGAGATACACCGAGACGCGCTGTGGTGATTCGAGGACGCTCACGAGCAGTTCGTTGACGAGGTTCCCGCCGGCGGATTTCGCCGAGGGTTCGGTGACGACCATCTCGTCTTCGGTGAGCGGCTCGGCCTCCTCCAGTCGCTCTTCGAGCGCCGAGACGGCCGTCTTGCGGTTCTTCCCCTCGCGTTCGCGTTCGAGCAGTCGTTCTAGGGTTTCGGGTTCGGCGATGTCGTCGGCGAGGTCGGTCAACTCCGCGACGGTGTAGTCGGCGGGGTCGACGTCGACGAGGTCTTCTTCGGTGATTTCGTCGTCGGTGGTGAAACTCACTTCGCCGTATCCCTCGACCTGAAGGCCGACCTTGAGTTCGTGGACGCCGAGGCGGAGCCGGTCGCGGTCGAGCACCATCTGGACGGTTTCGGCGAGGTCGAGTTCGAGTGGGTCCTCCGGAGTTATCTCGTCGGCTCGATACTGCTCGTCTTCCGACAACTCCACCGTAATGTCCCCCTGTGGGACCTCCTCCTCGTCGAGGGCGACCAGCGTAATCCCTTCGAACTCGGCTTCGATGAGCCGGTTCTTCAACTCGAACTCGACGCCGCGTTCGGTGTTCTCGAGGCTCTCCCAGGTGAAGAGCCGCTGGAGATACTGCTCTATCATACGCGGGCAAACACGTTCACGACACTTCGGTCTGTCGTCAACCCGACACGCTCGGTGTCGCGTTTACTCGGCGAAAGCGGCCGGGAACCGGTCGCACGCGACCGACACGACTTTGCCCGGGCCTGCCGAACCGCCGACAAATGCTATCGAGGCAGTTCGTCCGCGAGAACACCGAGGAGGTCCGGCGGGCGCTGGAAACGAAAGGCGTCGACGTCGACCTCGACCGAATCCTCGAGGTCGACGAGGAGTGGCGACAACTCAAGGCGAAAGGCGACGACCTGCGTCACCAGCGCAACGAAGTCTCCAGTCAAATCGGCGAACTGAAACAGGCCGGGGAGGAGGAGAAAGCCCAGGCCGCAATCGAGGAGTCCCAGGAACTGAAGGCCGAACTCGAAACCGTCGAGGAACGCGCCGAGGAACTGGAAGCCGAACTGGAGGCGGCGCTGCTTGAGATACCGAACGTCCCCCACCCCGACGCCCCCGTCGGCGAGGACGAATCCGACAACGTCGAAGCCGACCGCTGGGGCTTCGAGGACCGACGGGAACTGCCCGATGAGGTCGTCCCTCACTACGACCTCGGCGAGGCGTTGGACATCCTCGATTTCGAACGCGGCGCGAAAGTGACCGGCGGCGGCTTCTACTTCGCGAAAGGCGAGGGCGCCCAACTGGAACACGCCCTCGTGCAGTTCATGCTGGAGACCCACCGCGAGCAGGGGTACACCGACGTGTTCCCGCCGATTCCGGTCAACTCGGCGTCGATGCACGGCACCGGCCAGTTCCCGAAGTTCGTCGAGGACGCCTACCGCATCGGCGGCGACAACGACGAGGACTACGACGACGACGACCTCTGGCTGTTGCCGACCGCCGAGGTGCCGGTGACGAACATGTACCGCGACGAGATTCTGCTCGACGACGACCTCCCAATCAAACACCAGGCGTACTCGCCGAACTTCCGGCGGGAGGCCGGCGAACACGGCACCGAGACGCGTGGCATCGTCCGCGTCCACCAGTTCAACAAAGTCGAGATGGTGAACTTCGTCCGCCCCGAGGAGAGCTACGACCGACTGGAGGGACTCCTCGATGAGGCAACCTCCGTGCTGGAAGCGCTCGGCCTCCCCTACCGCGTCCTGGAGATGTGTACCGGTGACATGGGCTTCACACAGGCGAAGAAGTACGACGTGGAGGTGTGGGCGCCCGGCGACGACATGGAAGACGGTCCCGAGGCCGGCGGTCGGTGGCTGGAAGTCTCCTCGGTGTCGAACTTCGAGGACTTCCAGGCCCGGCGAGCGGGAATCCAGTACCGCCCCGAACAGCACGAATCGGCAGAGTACATCCACACACTCAACGGCTCTGGAGTGGCGGTGCCGCGGGTCGTCGTTGCCATCCTGGAGTACTACCAGAACGACGACGGCACCGTCGACGTGCCCGAACCGCTCCAGCCGTACATGGGTTGCGAGGTCATCGAGGGTCACGACGCCGTCGGCGAAACCGCGGTCGGCGACGGCGCCTGATTACCGGGGTACCGGCCGGGCACACTCACCACAGAACGTGTACTCCTGACGGACGTCCTGTCCGCAGTGTCGACAACACCGGACGGCCGTCCCTTCGAGTTCGCATTCGATAGTCGCTTCGACGTCGGGTCGACCCCACTCGCGACGCCTGTCAAGAGGGGTCAACGCATCCGCCTCTCGAACCAGCGGTTCGAGGAGAAAGGCGACGACGACCGCAAGTGAGACGGCGACAGCCACGCTCGGAAGCATCAGTTCACCGTCGGAACTGGATGCAGTTAGCGGCCCTGCCGCTGCTGTACGGCCTTATTTGTTAGCCGGACGGCGGCCGAACCTCACAGCGGGTGTTCGTCGGTGTACGTTCGGATGTCGGCGATGGCTCCCCCGTCGATGTCGAAAGTATCCACGAAGCCGAACCACACCTCGCCGTCGGCCCGGAGCAGTCGCCCCTCGGCGGCGACGCGGCCGCCCGCTTCCGTACTGTACACCGCATCGAGTACGTGTTCGGTGTCGGTTTCGGGGCGCTCTTCGCGCATGAACTCGACGAAGCGGTCCCTGCCGGAGAGCGTCCGGTCCGGGCGCTCGTGGACGAACCCCTCGGCGAGAAGCGACTCGAGCGTCTCGTAGTCGGCGGCGTCGATGCTTCGGTAGTACTCCCGCGTGAGGGCAGGGCCGTCCATACCGACAGTGGGGCCGGCGGCCGGAAATATTCCGTTGGTTCTCCGATTCACTCCACGAGCGTGACGTTCTCGGCCAGCCACGCTTCGGCGTCGTCCAGCGCCGCGGTGTCCTCGGCGGTGAGTTTCAGCCGGTTGTGCCCCGCCTCGCGGTCGGGATAACAGCCGACCTTCACGCCGAAGCGCTCCCGCGTCTCGTCGAGTCGCTCGATGAGATTCGCCTCGGGTTCCTCGGTGTAGAGAAACCGCGACTCCACGTCGCCGTCGAACTCGCCGGCCACGTCCTCGAACATCTCCTCCATCTCCGAGGGGATGCCCGGCAGAACGTAGACGTTCTCGACAACACATCCCGGCGAGAGGCCGGCACGGTTGAGAAGCGGCCGGGCGCCTTCCGGCAGCGACGCCTCCGCGGATACGTCCACGTCGAGGTCCGGATAGTCGCCGGCGATGGCCTCGAGCGTCCGTTCGAGGTCCTCGCGTGCCAGGTCGTTTTCGACGAGCGGGAGGTCGAACGCCGCCGCGACGCCGGCCATCGTCACGTCGTCTGGCGTCCCGCCGAGACCGCCGGTGACGACGACGCCGTCGAAGGAATCGCTGTACTCCCGTGTCGCCGCCGCGATGACGCCTTCGTCGTCCGGGACGGTCAGTATCCGTCGGATGGAGACGCCGCGGTCGCTCAACTCGGCCGCCAACCACGTCGCGTTGGTGTTTTCGGTGTCGCCGTCGAGCAACTCGTCGCCGACAGTGAGTATCGCCGCCTGCATGGAGCGTACGTCGCTGGCGATTCGGATATGCCTTCGCTCTCATGACTGACGTGGGCGCCCGTTCGACGCTCGGACCCGAACCAATATCATTTAGCGAAAAGTACTTTTGAGTGTTCGGTCGCCCCGCTACGAGCATATCCCTCGAATCCACTCACAATGGTTGACCCCATCTTCGCAAGTCGGCTCCAGTTCGCCCTGACGACCATCGTCCACATCGTCTTTCCCGTAATGAGCATGGGCCTCGCGCCGTTTCTCGTGTACTTCACGTGGCGTGAGATACGGTCCGGGGAGGCGATATACGAGCAACTACGCCGATTTTGGACGCGCATCTTCGCCGTCAGTTTCGTCGTCGGCACCGTCACCGGAATCGTCCTCGAATTCGAGTTCGGGACGAACTTCGCGGCGTTTTCGACGACTGCGGGCGAACTGTTCGGCGGCCCCCTCGCTTTGGAGGGGATGATGGCGTTCATGCTCGAAGCCACGTTCCTCGGCGTCTTCGTGTTCGGTCGCGAACGCGTCAGCGACGCCCTGTACATGATTTCGGCGGTGGCCGTCGGTCTCGGGACGTGGCTGTCGGCCGTGTGGATTCTCATCGCGAACTCGTGGATGCAGACGCCTCGCGGCTACGAGTTGGTGATGGAAGGTGGTCAACCGATTGTCAGACTCGTCGACCCCATCGCGGCGTATCTCAATCCGCGTTTCTTCTGGATGTTCGTCCACATGCAGAACGCCGCCGTCGAATCCGTCGCCCTCGTCATGGCCGGCCTCGGCGCGTACTTCGTGTTCCGACACCACGTCTGGGGGAACCCCGTCCGACACGTCGGGTTCTGGGAGACGACGCTCAAGTTCGGGCTCATCGCCCTACTCATCACGGCCCCGTTGCAGGTGATTCACGGCGACCTCTATGCTCGACACGTCTTCGAGACCCAACCCCAGAAGTTCGCCGCGATGGAGGCCGTCTGGGAAACCGATTCCTACGTCCCCGAGTACATCATCGCGTTCCCGACGAGCATCGAGAACCTCCTCGACCCGCGGGCGAAGGAGATTTTCGGCATCGGTATCCCGGGCGGCGCTTCGTGGCTCGCCAGCGGCGGCGACCCGCAGGCGACGATACGGGGTCTCGAAGAGTTCGAGGGGCCACAACCCCCCGTCGCTATCGTCTTCTGGGCGTTCCGCGCCATGGTCGCACTCGGCTTCTGGTTCATCCTCCTTGCGGTGTGGGGGAGCTATCGCTGGTGGAGCGGCGAACTCTACGAGGACGACCTGTTACACAAGGCGCTGATGGCGTCGACGCCGCTCGGCATCATCGCCGTCGAACTGGGATGGGTCGTCACCGAAGTCGGCCGTCAGCCATGGGTCATTCAGGGCGTCCTGAAGACGTCGGACGGCGTCTCGCCCGGCCTCACTGGTACGGAAGCGACGATTACACTCGCCGGGTTCGTCGTGGTGTATCTCGCCTTACTCACACTGTACGTCTACGTTCTCGTCCGCATCGTCCGTGCGGGGCCACCGTCTCGTGACGACCTCAGGGCAACTCCGGAGCAACCGGGTTCGGACACCACTCCCGAGGTGAGCACGGATGACTGATGTGGCCTCGTTGGCCGGTGGGCCGCTGTTCGGCCTTCCGCTCGCCGAACTGTGGTTCGTTCTGCTGTTTTTCATCCTCGCGATGTTCCTGTTTCTCGATGGGTTCGATTTCGGCGTCGGCGCACTGTTTGCGACCCGCGACGACGAGGCCGAACGCGAACAACTCCTCGCGGCTATCGGCCCCTTCTGGGACGGAAACGAGGTGTGGCTGGTCGTCTTCGGTGGGGCGATGTTCGCGGCGTTTCCGGCCGTCTACGCGAACCTGTTCAGTCGCCACTACCTGTTGATGTTCGCTATCCTCGGGGCGCTCATACTCCGTGGTCTCGCCCCCGAGATGTACGAACAGCGCCACGACGAGGCCTGGAAACGCTGGTGGGGCCGGGCGTTCGTCGTCGGAAGCCTCACCGCGCCGTTCTTCCTCGGGATGTTCACCGCCAACTGGATGCTCGGCGAGACGGCGACGCTCACGGTCTCCGGCGTCGTTGTCGGCCTGGCCGTCGTCGCACTCACGGTCGTCGATGGCGTCGCTTTCCTGCGGTTGAAAACCCGTGGACGCTTACGCGCGGACCTTCGAACGGCCGGCTATCGCGCACTCGCGGCGTATCTCGCCTTGGTCGTCGTAGCCCTCGGCTACGTGGCAGTCACGCGCCCTGCGCTGCGCTCGGCGCTTTCCTCGCCGGTCGTAGTCGCCCTCGTCGCCGTGACGCTCCTCCTCGCTGGCGTGTACGCCGTCGCTACGCGAAGCGACCGCTACTACGCCGCATTCGGCGCTGCCGCCGGGCTGGTGTTCGCCCTCGTTGGCATCGTCGCCGGGTTACTGTACCCGAGTATCGACCCGGCGGGTGGCCTCACCGTCGAATCGGCCATCGTCTCGACGCTCCCGCTCAACCTCATGTCCATCGGGGCCGCGCTTCTGCTCCCGTTGATTTTCGGCTACTTCGTCGTTCTCTACTCGGCGTTCAGCGGCCCAATCGAAGCGGGGGAGGCGTACTGATGGATTCCGCTTCGCTCGTCGACGCGCCCCCGCGACTCCTCTCCCGTGTGCTGGTGACGTGGCTCGAACTCACCGTCGTCGGAACGACCGGCGGCGCTATCGGCGCGACAATCGGCGGGCCACCGGGGTTCATCGCCTATCTCGCGACGACGCTGCTGTCGGTCGGAATCGTTCTGTACAACGTCAACGAACTCGTCAAAGGCTGGTTGCGCGCGACCGGTGTCGTCGACGAATCCGTCGCAAACGATGTGACTGATACCGACGAAGAGTAGTCAGGCGACTCCGAGACGGAGTTTCGAGAGGAATCAGGTCCGGGTGCGGGAATTGAACCCACGTCCCAGCCACCACAAGGCTGGAGGATACCACTACCCCAACCCGGACACGCATTCGTAGTTATCCCGCTGTGACGGATATACGTTTCGACTTTCCCAACCCCGTGTAACCCTTCCGCACGGTGTTTCGAGTCGCTTTTCAGCGCCGACGACGTAGGGCGGCCAACGTGGCGATTACGGACAAAATCTACGTGAAGAACCACCGGCAGTTGGCCTCTCAACTGGATACGTCGTTCCCCAAGAGTGCCTTCTCCGGGGCGACGCTGGACATCCTCTTCTCGGGCGATGGCATCGCCAAACTCGACGACGCCTCCCGGGATCGCGTGTTGGAGTTCGCCGAGGACTTCCTCGACTGTGACTGCCAGTCGAACCCCCACTGTGGCTGTCCCGAGCGGAAGTTCATCGCTTACCTGCTGGAGTTGCGGGCGCAGGGACTCGGACCGGACGCCATCGTCGACGTGATGGGCGACGACTACATGGTGTATGCGTATCCGGGCGACGTGCTGTCGTTTCTCGACAGCGGGGTTCGGACGCTGGAGGCGGCCGAACAGCTGGCCGACGTGGACGGACGGGACGACGCGGAAGCCGAGATTCGCAGAAAGCGCAGAGAACTGTCGGGGTAGCGGCGTCGGGCGTTAACCGAGGCGGAACGGCTCTTCTTCCTGTTCGTCGCCGTCGAGGTCCTCCAGTTGGATGACCTCCTCTTCGTCTTGCTCTTCGACCTTCTGGCTGAGTTTCGTGACGTACTGTTTGTACTCGTCGAGCTGTTCGCGGAGGTGTTCGGCTTCGAGTTCGAGTCGTTCGTGCTCGCGGACGAAACTCTTGGGCACCTCGACTTTCGGGGGGAAGCTCTCGGAAGCAGAGGACGTTTCCGTGGCACTGCCGCCTTTCAGTTCGTGTTCGGGGACGACCCGAACCTGGCCGTCGTGGGCGACGAGCGTGTCCACGTAGTCGCGGAACACGGCCGAAAGCGAGATGTCGCGCTCTTCGGCTATCTCCCGGAGGGTCTCGAAGGCGTCCTCGTTGACCCGAAAGGAGATGGTCTTGTTCTTGTTGCCCATATTGGCCCTAGCTGGTTCGTCCACGCATATAAGCGTTTGTCAGACGCACGCACGCCACCGGTCGGTCGGGCGTTGCGACGGGCGTCTCACGCTTTATGCGGCGTGACCTCTTCGATGGGCTAACGAAAAGGCCTATCCCGGCGACTGACCCACTGTCGGGTAATGACGGTCGACCTCGCCTTCGACGAGCAGGAACTGCTTCCAGCGGTCGCACAGGACGCCGACTCCGGCGACGTGTTGATGCTCGCCTACGTCTCCGAGGAGGCGCTGGAACGGACTCGGGAGACGGGGTATGCCCACTACTACTCCCGAAGCCGTGACGAACTGTGGAAGAAGGGCGGCTCCAGCGGCCACACCCAACGCATCGAGGAGGTCCGGGTCGACTGCGACGGCGACGCGCTGCTGTACGTCGTCGAACAGGAGGGCGGGGCGTGTCACACCGGCTACGAGAGCTGTTTCCACCGGACGCTCGATGGCGAGGTCGTCGGCGACCGAGTGTTCGACCCCGATGATGTCTACGACGAGTGACCACGACGACGCGGCCGCGGAACTGGAGGCCGCCGCCGAACGGGTTCGAGAGCTAGAGCAGAGTCTCGAACTCGACGAGGCTGACCTCGATGCGGTCGCCGACGCCTACGAGTCGGTCGCGACGGTGTTGGACCGCTGGGAGGAGCGCGCGACCGACTGGGACGACTTCGAGGGGTACGTCGAGTTCCGCAACGACATCTCGGAGACGCTGGAGTCGATTCCCGAAGACGTTCCCGAGAGCGAGGCGTTCCTCGAGGCCGACGGCCACGTCAAGACAAGCGGCGTCACCGGGTCGCTGAAGACACGTGACTTCGAGGCCGCCCGCGAGGCGCTCGCTCCGGCGCGAGAATACGCGGCGACGCGCGAGGAACTGACCGACGCGCGAAGTCGACATCGTGAGGCCTACCGCGCGGCCCGGGACCGACTGACGGAACTCGCGGACCGAATCGACGACCTCGAACGGCTGGTCCGACTCGGTGAGGCGGACCTCGACGCTCCAATCGAGGAACTCCGAGAGCCCATCGAACGATACAACGACGGCGTTGCCGACGATTTCGCCGCCTTCCGACGGGACGCGTCGGCCCGCGAGTTCCTCTCGTTTATCGCGACAGCGGCCGACTACCCGCTGGTCGAGTTTCGGTGTCCGCCGACGGAGCTACTGGAGTACGTCCGAGAGCGGCCCGCCGGCGAGCATTCGGTCCCCGACCTCATCGAGTACGCCGACTACTCGCCGTCGAAGCTCTCCCACTACGTCGACGACGCGAACCTGTTGAAGCGCCGAGTCGCGACGAACCGGACGTATCTCGATGGACTGTCGGCCGACCCGCTTTTCGTCGAGTGGCCGCCCGCCGAGACCGAGGCGCTTCGGTACCGCGCCGAGGAGTTGGTGTCGCTCGTCGACCGCTTCGCCGACGAGGAGACGGTCGCCGCACTCCGGGCGGTTCGGGAATTGACGCGCCGCGATGCCTATGAACGGCTCCGAACGGCCGCCGTCGCCCGTTCGGAGTTGGACGACGACGAGCGCACACGCATCGAAAACGGGACCATCGAGTCGGAACTCGAAGTCGCCCGAGAGGAGCGCGGCCGGCTCGAGGAGGCACTCGACGCCCACGCGCCGGCGTAGTCAGGCGCCGTCTCTCGCCTCGACCATCTCGGTTTTGACCCCCTCAAGTAGCGACGTCGCTCGCTTCTGATTTTGGGCCTCGGCGTACAGTCTGACGAGCGGCTCCGTCCCGCTGGGGCGGGCCAACACCCATGCGTCGCCGTAATCGAGGCGGTAGCCGTCGATGGTCGTCAACTCGGCGTCGGCGTCGTCGGCGTGTCGCTCGGCGGCCGCGAGCATTGCCGTGCGGCCGGCCTCGTCCTCGTAATCGAGGTTCGCCCGAACGTTGGCGTAGCCGCCGTGGGATTGGGCCACCGCACTCGCGGGGCGGTCGGCGAGCAACGCGAGGAAGCGCGCGGCGGTGTAGGCGCCGTCGCGGGCGATGCGGTAGTCCGGAAAGAGGATGCCGCCGTTGCCCTCGCCCGCAATCGGGACCGTCCTGTTCTCTCGTTGAAGCTCTCGGATGCGACTGATGATGTAGGTACTGCCGATTGGAGTCAACTCCACGTCGGCGCCGGCGTCGTTGGCCACGTCCACCAGTCGCTGAGAGACGTTGACCGCAGAGACTGTCACGTCGCCGGCTTCCAGCTCGGCGGCGGCGAGTGCCGCGAGAGCGGTGTCGCCCTCGATGTGCTCGCCGTGTTCGTCGACGAATATCGCGCGGTCGGCGTCGCCGTCGTGGGCGATGCCGACGTCGGCGTCGGTCGTTCCGACGAGTCGCCGCAGGTCCGCGAGGTTCGCGGCGACGGGTTCCGGGTTCCGGCCGGGGAAGTGGCCGTCGGGTTGGGCGTTGACGGTGACGACGCGACAGCCGAGTTTCCGGAAGAACTCGGGGCTCGTCAGACAGCCGGCGCCGTGTCCGGGGTCCAGCGCGACCGTGATGTCGGTGTCGGCGATTCGTTGGCGGAGTCCCTCGGAGTCCAATCTATCGAGTAACGCGTCGACGTAGCGACCGGGAGCGTCGTCGACCTCCCGGTGGGTTCCGATGGCGTCGTAGCCGACAAGCGTAAAATCCTCCGCGAGGAGGCGCTCCTCGACTCGCTCCAGCGTCGATTGGGGCAACTCAACTCCGTCGGCCCCGATGAGTTTCATGCCGTTGTACTCCGGTGGGTTGTGACTCGCGGTAATCACGACCACGGGAACGCCGGTTCGTTCGGCGTAGGCTTGGGCGCCCGGCGTCGGCACGATTCCGAGGCGGTGTACGTCACAGCCGATGGCGGCGAGGGCGCTCGCGGCGGCGTCGGCGAACAGTCGACCGGTGGTTCGTGTGTCACGAGCGATGGCGACCGATTCGGTATCGAGCTGGGTACCCGCAGCAGCGGCGACTTGCCCGACGAACGGCGGCGTCAATTCCTTGCCTGCGACGCCACGGACACCACTCGACCCGAACACCTGCATACCTGTCCCCTTGGCGGGCGGCGGCAAAGGGGTTCCGACAGCGGCCGCTGGCGTCGGGATGAAGTGGAGGAACGGTCCTTCCAGAGGCACCGCAGCGTCAGGGGGACCTACCTATCCCTGCGCAGTCGGGGGCCTTCACGTTACGCGCCGCACGCTGTTTCGAGGGGTCGAACATATTTCGATGCTCGAAACATCGATTCGATGCGTACCCATTTATTAGTACAGTTCGTTAGGGAGCGATATGGACGAACTCGACCGTGACGTATCAGCGGTCGCGAACGTACTCGCCAAGCGAACGCCGCTGTTGACGGCACTCGCTGACGGGCCGATGGACCAGCGAGGACTGCGTGAGGAACTCGGTGTCTCGCGGTCGACGGTGTACAAGTCACTGAAAGAACTCGAAGACGAAGGGCTGGTCGAACAGCGCGCCGGCGGCTACGGTCTCACCGGTTTCGGGCGCCTGGCGTGGCAACGACACGACGCGTATCTTGCTCGACTCGAACGGCTGAACGACGCCGAACGACTCCTGAACGGCCTGCCGGTCGACCGCCAGTACCCGCCGTCGCTGTTCGAACGGGGCCACATCGTCGCGCCGGGGAGACACGCCCCCGAGCGGCCGCTCGAGCGGATGGAATCGCTCGCAGGGGCGGCCGAGCGGCTCCGGTGTCTCTCGCCGGCCGGGATGCCGCGATATCTGGAAGTCTCTCACGAACGGGTCGTGGCGACCGACCAGACGGTGACGCTCGTCATCGAATCGGCTGCACTGTCGCGGTTGGCCGACAGCTACGACCGCTTCGATGCGGCCATCGAACAACCCGGGTTGAACGTCAGAACCGCCGACGAGGAACTCCCGTTCGCAATAATGCTGTTCGACGACGACGTAGTCGGCCTGTTTGCCTACGACGACGGGTCGCTGCTGGGAGCGGCGTTCAGTTCCGACGACGACGCCGTCCAGTGGGGACGGACGGTCTTCGAGCGGGTACACGACCGCTCGGAACCGGTCGAACGCTCGACGCCTATATAAACGCTTTCGACCCTTCGACTCCGAGGGACGGTATGAGCGACGAGGACATCAGCATCGACGAAAAGCGCGTCTACGCCGACAAGAAAGGGGCCACGACGGCGTTCGTCGCGACCGGCGTCGGCATCACCCGCGTCGACATCTCCGACGATATCGTCGGGGAGTTCTCGCTGGTCCACCGGGGAACGGCGACCGATGCCGCCAGCGCCGACGGCCGCCTCGCGGTCGCGACGACCGAAGACGTTCTCGTGGGGACCGGCGAGGAGTTCGAACCGACCGGGTTCGGCCCCGCCGACGCCGTCGGCTATCACGACGGCCTGCTCGCGGCCGGCGACGGCCGTCTCGCCAGATACGACGACGGCTGGGTGACGCTCGCGGAGTTGGACGACGTGCGAGCGATGGACGGCGAGATGGTCGCCGCGGCCTCCGGTGTCCACCGCCTCGACGGCACACACGTCGGACTGACGGCCGCCCACGACGTGACGACTGCCGGCGGGCCGCTGGCGGCGACCGAAACGGGGCTGTACTACCTCGCTAACGGTTGGATGGACGCCCTCGACGGCGAGTTCCGGGTTGCAGCCAATCGAGCCGACGGCACCGCCCACGCCGCCACGGCCGACCGACTCTACGAGCGGACCGACGGGGAGTGGTCGGCCGTCGAGTTACCTATCGAGGGGACCGTCGCCGACGTGGCGTACGGCGAGGCGACCTACGCGGTCACGACGGACGGAACTTTCCTCGTGAACGCGGGCGACGGCTGGCGACATCGTTCGCTCGGATTGCCCGACGTGACCGCGCTCGCCGTGGTCTAACCGATGAGTTCCGAGTCCGAATCGCGGTTCCGCGGGAACCGCTGTTCGGCGACGGCGAAGGCGAGCGTGCTGGCGAGTCCGACGAGCGTCCCCGCGGTGAGCGTCCCCGCGAGATACGGGAGGCCGGCGAACGGCAACTGGAGGAAGAACGCACTCAGGCCGTGGAGGACGATGGCGATTGCGGCCACGTAGAACGGGGCGTTGAGGTACCGCCACCGGAAACTGTCGTCGAGGTACTCGTCGGTGATGCGGCCGAGCGAGGCGACGACACCCGCAGCGGCGGCCCACTGGACCGACCCGTAGACGAACGCCGAGGCGGCCGCCAGCGGTTCCGGCGACGGCAACTCGCCGACGGTCTCCAGTCCGGACGCCGCGCCGACGGCGAGCAGGGCGACCCCGACGACGTACGTGATGAGTTGGACGCGTCCCGAAAAGAGGCCGACGCGGAGTCGCTCGGCGGTGTCGTCGATGGCGTCCTCCAAGCCGAGGCCGCGAAAGAGGATGTACAGTCCCAACAGCGCGGAGATGACCCCGAGTGTCGACCCCGGCAGACCCAACTCCTCGGCGACGATGGCGACCGGGTAGATGAGCAACAGGATGCCGAGCGGGATGAGGATGGTTCCGCGGGTCTCGGGGTCGGCGAGTACCTGCTTGAACGTGTAGTACATCGATTCGAGGTCCTGTGCCTGCCGGACGACGACGCGGCGGACGCCGTCGATGGGGACGCGAGAGCGGATGACCGGCAGGACGGACTCGTCTTGGGCGCCGTCGGTGACGACGATGGCACGGACGTCCTCGCCGGTCGACAGTGAGGCGAGGACGGTGTCGACCTCCTCGCCGACCTTGCGGTTGGCCGAAACGTCCGCCTTCGCCGTCCCGGTGACGACTGCCACCTCGACGGATTCGTCGTCGATGGCGTCGTGGAGGTGAATGCCCTGAAAACAGACGTTCACGTCGGAGTCCTCGGGGTCGGCGTTGGCGAGGGCGACGGCGGCGGCCTCGACGCTGTCGCGGCCGACGACCGGCGTCTCGAAGTCGGTCTTCCGACCGAGGTCGTCGTCGAGGTCGACACACAGGATGAGCAGCATCGCTGTTCGTGCGATGATTTCACGCGAGGCGTTAAGTCCCTTCTCCCTGCCGTGCGGTCGCTACGGTTCCGCGCGGCGTTCGACCCCGGCGAGTAGCGTTCGGACGGTGTCGAGTCGCTCGCCGAACGCCTGGGGGTGGGCCGCAAGCGTCACGACGAAGTCCTCGCCGACCTCGACCGCGTCGCTGACGTAGAGGTAGATGTCGACGCCCTGGCCCAACTCGACGAGGCGGGCCTGTCCGGCAAAGCGCGTGACGGTCGTCGTCTCGCCGGTCACTGCCGCTTCGAGTTCGCCGTCGAGTTCGAGGCCGCCGACGTTGTCGTAGCGGTCCTGAACTAACGCGGCGATTTCTTCGGCCGACATCTCGGCGATGGGGTTGAACGACCGGCCGAAAACGCTCACCTGTGGCGTCGAAAGCGTCGCGAACACCGCCGCTTGAATGCGCGTTCCGAGGAACCCGAGTTCGATGGCGCGGTCGTACTCCGAGACGATGTTCGTCACCTCGACGGTTCGGGAGAGTCCGAACCGCTCGAACTCCCGGGAAATAACGTCTTCAATCGTTCTGTGGTGGGTGTAGCCGGTCTCCTCTTGGACGCTCGTCGAGAGGCCGACGCCCGTCGCTCCGAACGCGGTGACGCCGCCGTCGAGAACGCCCGTACAGCCTGCGAGCCCGCCGGCAACTCCCGCACCGGCGCCGGCCAACAGTTCGCGTCGCGTCGGTCGCATACGTGTCGGAAGGCGGTCGTCGCTTTTCACCTCATCGGTCCCGCTATCGGACGTGGCCGGGGTCGGCCGGCCGCTCGGGAGCGACAGAGGGCAGACCGACGGCGTAGACGACGACCGGGAGCAACAGCACGAACCCGAGGACGAACGGCGCCCAGTAGGCGACGGCGGTGTACAGTCCGCCCATCACGACGGGACCGATGGTGCGTGCGAGACTGCCGGCGCCCTGTGTCAGGCCGAACGCCGACCCCTGACGCGACCCGGCCCCCTTCGAGACCAGCGCGGTCAGCGTGACGCTCAACACGCCGTTGCCCAGCGATAGCGCCGCGAGAACGACGAGTAGGCCGAGCAACTGCGGCGTGAGAAAGCCGACGACTCCGGTCGCGTCCGGGAGGAGCCGTCCGATAGCCGGTGCCGCCGGAATCCCCACCAAGGAGACGGCGAGACAGCCGGCTCCGAAGACGGTCAGCGGCGCATCGCCGTACCGACTCGTCAGCGGGCCGATGAGGCCGCCTTGGACGACGACGGCGAGGACGCCGATGTAGGCGAAAAGCAGCGCCGCCTGACTCTCGGTGTAGCCGTAGATGTCGGCGACGTAGGGGATGAACATGATTTGGACGCCGGAGAAGGCAAACGAGACGAGAAAGAACGCTCCGAGCAGTCCGCGGAGGCCGGGAGCGGCCAAGGCGTTCCGGAGGGCGTCGAGTTGGGACTCCCGTTCGGTTTCGCCCTTCGTGGCCGGCAACAGGGTGGCGGCCAACAGGAGCGCGAGCAGACTCGCGGTGGCGGCGCCGAACGCCGGCAGCGAAAACGGTGAGACGGGAACGAAGGCAGGAGCGATACCGTCGACGACGGCGACAGTTTCCTCGAAGGCCAGCGCCGCACCGATGACCGGTCCGAAGATGAACCCGAAACCGAACGCCGCGCCGAGGTAGCCGAGGGCTTTCGGTCGCTCCTCGGGCGTCGTGAGGTCCGCCACGGAGGCTTGGGCGGCGGCGATGTTGCCCCCCATCGCACCGGCGAGTCCCCGGGCGACGAACAGCGTCGCCAGTCCGGTCGCGAAGCCGAAGATGGTCCACGCGAGGACTGCCCCGGCCAGCGACATCACCATCACGAGTCGGCGGCCGTAGCGGTCCGACAGCGCCCCGAGAAGGGGTGCAAAGCCGAACTGCATGAGCGAGTAGGTGGCCGCGAGCAGGCCGATGACCAACTCGGAGGCGCCGAACGACCGCGCGAAGTACGGGAGGATGGGGATGACGATGCCGAACCCCGCGAGGTCGACGAAGACGACGAGGAAGACGACGGCGAGGCCACGGCGGTTCTGCACGGGACGACAGTCGGCGTCGACGTGTATAAAACGGTCCGTGTAACGCACGACTTTTGCGTGTCGACGGACAAACGATGACAACGAATGATTTCGAAGGGCTGTGAACAGTGCGCTAAGGGCGGGAAGATGGTACTCTTCGTCTACGGCTACTGCGACCAACGCGACTGTTTCTACTGCCCACTCGGCGAGAACCGAAAGAACGTCACGCAGGCCTACGCCAACGAACGGCCCATCGAAGACGACGGCGACATCATCGAGGAGGCAAAGCGGATGAGCGCCCTCGGCACCTCCATCACGGGCGGCGAACCACAGGAGGCGATGGAGAAGACCACTCGCTACCTCTCGCTTCTGAAAGACGAGTTCGGCGAGGACCACCACACACACCTCTACACCGGCATCACCGGCGGTCGGGAGAACATGCGCCGACTCGCCGAGGCCGGCCTCGACGAGATTCGATTCCACCCGCCGCTGGAGTTGTGGGGCGACATGCACGGCACCGAGTGGGAGGAAATCCTCTACATCGCCCGCGAGGAGGGGCTGACCCCTGCCTTCGAGATTCCGGGCATCCGACCGGAACCGGAGTTCCTCGAATTCCTCGACGAGGGCGCAGCAGAGTTCTGTAACATCAACGAGTTCGAGATGTCCGATGGCAACTACCGCCGGATGCAGGAGGAAGGCTTCGAACTCAAGGAAGACCACATGTCCGCCGTCGAGGGCTCTCACGGCATCCTCGAAGAGATGGGCGACCACGAGAAGGTGTACTTCTGTACGAGCGTGTTCAAGGACGCCGCCCAGCACCGTTCGCGGTTGAAGCGGATGGCCAAGAACATCCGCCGGGAGTTCGACGAAATCACCGACGACGGCACCATCGTCTACGGGAAGACGTGGGTGACCGAGCGCCGACTGGAGGAGTTAGGCGTTCCGGAGCAGTTCTACTCGGTCAAATCCGACCACGTCGAGTTGGCGTGGTGGCTCCTAGAGGAGATGGTCGAGGACGGCGACGTCGAGAAGGGCGAAATCGTCGAGCAGTATCCGACCTACGATGGGACGGTCGTCGAGCGGACGCCGTTGGCGTAGCATCCAACCGGGCGGACGGCATTCGTCTATCAGTCTTTTCCGGTCGCTCACCGTGCGTCGAGCGGTTTCGACGGATAGACGGTAACATCGGACCCGCCCGCGAAAATCCGGTGTATCGGGTCGGCATCGTCGAGAAATGCCCACTGCTCGCCGTAAAGGGTCTCGAAGTCGATGTCGACGGTCAGCGACTCGATGTCGTAGACGGCCCACCGCGGGTGGTCGACGCGATAACGACGCGTCCGTCCCAGTCTGTCCGTTCCGAAGCCCCACGAGTGTTCCTTGAAGAAGTGTTCGGGGCTGTCTTCCGGGGGGACGTGCGTGGAGTGACTGTCGGCGGTCACTCGGAGTTCGTGTGTTCGCCCGCCGTGATCCATCCGGAGGCCGAACGACAGTTTTTCGGCCGTCAGTCGCTGTTCGGACACCATCGGTGCTCGGACGTACGGTTCGCCGTACAGCGCCCGGGCAATCCACGCGACGGCGCGTTTGGGGACGAACTCCCGCAGGAAGACGACGCCGCGGTCGTTTCCGTGGCGGACGTAAAACCGGAGGTTCACCTCTGGGAAGGCGCGATATCCCGGCCACGGGACGCCCAACACGCGCGTGTCGGTGAAGTCGAAGGCAACGAGGCTGACGAAACTCCGGCCCTCGGAGCGCTCCAGTTCGACGCCGTCGGGGCAGTGCGGTTCCAGCAGCTCCGGCGGCACCTCGTAGGTGAGGTTCAGGAGGTTCTTCCAGCGGGCCGAGAGGAACGGGCGGGGCATCGACGGAAGAGTACGGCGAGGAGGTACATAGACTTTGGAGCGTGAATGGGAGCCAGTAGACATTTCATTCGCCTGGAAGTACGGCCTCCATGGGAAGCGACGGTCCGCCGCTGCTCGGTCTGCTCGGCATCGGCGACGACAACCGCGTGCCGGCCCGCGTCGACCTCGAAGACGACCTCAACCTGAAGGCGGTCGTCGACCGACTGGAAATCGGCGGCGTGCTGTTGTTCGCGCAACTAATCCTCCTCGGCGTGTTCACGAACCTCGCGCCGACGGCGCAGGTCGGCATCGCCGGTATCGTCGTGATTCTCGTCGACGTGGTCGACAGAAAGCTCGTGAGTCGGTTCATCGAGTAGCGCGGTCCGCGCCCAACGCGAGAAAGGCGCCGACGGCGACCAACACGCTGCCCGCGGCAAGCCCCTCGGTGGGTCGGCCGGTGGCGGTCAGGATGCCAAAGGCCGCCAGTCCGCCGCCGAGACAGCACGCGACGGCAATGCTTCTAGTTCGACGCTGGAGCGGGCCGCCGCGGTGTCTGCGGTAGTCGACCGCACCGAAGCCGACGAAAACGGCTGACATCGCCCCCACGAGCAGGCTGTCGGTCGCGCCGTAGAGAAGCAGAACGGCGGCGCCGAGGAGGCCGACGGCGAGCGTCGCGTCGGGTGAGAGGGGGTTGACGGAGTCGCCGAATCGGGCGTGATACAGCGCCGGAGGGACGGCGACGACCGAAGCGACGAACGCACCGAAGGCGAGTTGTCCCGAAACGAGGCCGTACAGGAACACGAGGGCGCCGCCGAAGAGGCCAGCGGCGAGGACGGGGTCCGGCAGAAACACGTCTTCGGGTGTCTCCGAGCGGACGATGCCGAAGGCGACGAACGGGTACAGGAGGACGACGCTTCCGAGTACCGTCGCGAGGTGGTTCGTCGAGACGAGAAAGCCGAACAGGGCGAACGCCGACGAGAGGACGACGCCGACGAGTGGGGCGGCTTCGGGAACCGGGCGACTCATCGACACTTCGTAGGCGTTCCCTCGGCAAAGCGCTGGCGTTCGGCGAGGGCCTCACCGACCCACAAGCGTTTAATCGACGCCCGAACTACGCTTCTGTATGCCGGACTGCCCACTCGCGGACGACTGCCCCAGTTTCTCGGAGCGAATCGAGGGAATGGGGTGTCAACACTACGGCGACCGCGGCGGCGCCGAGTGGTGTTCTCACTACAATCAGCCGATTCGAGACTTGAAGCAACAGCCAGTCAAGATGGGTGAGGAGGTCGTCGTCGACGTCGAGGACATTCACGAGTCGGGTGCGGGCGTCGGCCGAACCGAGGACGGCTTTATCGTCATGGTCGACGGCGTGTTGCCGGAGGCCCGAGCGAAAGTGAAGATAACCGAAGTACGGTCGAACCACGCTCGCGCCGACGAAATCGAACGGCTTCCGATGGAGGACGAAGACGAAGATAAAGGCGACGAAGCGAGCGACGACACTGAATCGGAGGGCGACGGCGACGAGACCGAAACTGAAGAGAAGAGCGGCCGCAAGAAGGCACTCGACCGCGAGCGGCTGGGCAGCCGCGAGAACTTCTGGGGCAAGTGACGCTTCCCGACGTCGACGAACTGCTGGAAACCGCGGGGTTCGACGAGGAGAGCGGCGTTCTGACCCGCCGTCAGGCGGAGGTGTTGGCGCTCCGAGAGCGGGACATTCCGCAGGCCGACATCGCCGAGGCCCTCGGCACCTCACGGGCGAACGTCTCCAGCGTCGAATCGAGCGCCCGCGAGAACATCGAGAAAGCCCGCGAGACGGTCGCCTTCGCCGAGGCGCTGACGGCGCCCGTCCAGTTGACCGTCGAGGCCGGCACCGACCTCTACGACGTGCCGAATCGGGTGTACTCGGCCTGCGACGAGGCGGGCGTGAAAGTCACCCGCACGGCGCCGGAGTTGATGAAACTGGTCGGCGACGCCGCCGGCGACGCCGTCCACGGCCGGGAGGTCCGACGCGACATCACCGTCAGCGTGACCAGCGACGGCACCGTCCGCGTTCGGGAGTGAGTCGAGAAAAACCGCAAGCGACGACGGAGTTATAAGTCGGCGGCGGCCGACCGCTTCGGTATGGATTTGGGAATCGACGGCAACGCAGCAGTGGTGACGGCCGGAACGGCAGGACTCGGACTCGCGAGTGCGGAGGCACTCGCCCGCGAGGGCTGTGACGTGGCGGTGTGTGGCCGCGACGAGGACCGACTTTCGCGTGCGGAGGCCCACCTCGAAGCCATCGACGGCGGCGACGTACTCGCCGTCCAGGCCGACATCACCGACGAGAGCGAAATCGAGGGGTTCGTCGGAAGCGCCATCGGCGAGTTCGGCCGACTGGACCACGTCGTCACGAGCGCCGGCGGGCCGCCGTCGGGGCCGTTCCTCGAAACCAGCGACGAGGACTGGCAACGGGCCCACGACCTCCTCGTGATGAGCGTCGTTCGGACGGTTCGAGCGGCGCATCCGACCATCGCAGAGGATGGCGGCGGCACCATCGTCAACATCACCTCCCGGTCGGTTCGGGAGGTCATCGACGACCTCGTGTTGTCGAACTCGGTCCGCCGGGCGGTCATCGGGCTGATGAAGACGCTCTCGTATGAGTTCGCCCCCGACGTGCGGGCGAACGCGGTGCTGCCGGGTGCCCACGAGACGGGTCGAATCGAGGAGTTAGTCGAACAGGGCGTCGACCGCGGCGACTTCGCGGACTACGAGGCGGGCCTCGAGGAGTGGTCAGAGGGGATTCCGCTCGAACGGGTCGGCGAACCGCGTGAACTCGGCGAGACGGTGGCGTGGCTCTCCAGTGACCGCTCGTCGTACGTAAACGGCGCAGCGGTGCCGGTCGACGGCGGGTCGACCAGAAGCGTCTGACTCAGGACCGGACGATGAACACGTCGTAGTCGGTTCCGCTGGCGACTGCCCCGCCGACGCTGGTCACCGGTTGGACGACCCGGCCGGCGTTGTCGCTGCCGACGAAGACGACGTCGGCGTCGACGTCTCGGGCGGCCTCGCGGATTTCGGTCGCGATGCGGCCCTTCCCGGCGTAGGCGTCGACGCTCTCGGTGCGGAATTCGGCGTCCGTGGTGATGCTCTCGACCCGCTTTCGGAGTCGCCGAGCCGCATCGCCGGGGTCGTAGGTGTCTCCCTCGACGAGGCCGTATTCGGCGGCGAGGTCCTCGTCGTTCGGGAGGACGCTCACGACGACGAGCCGTTCGTCAGTCGAACCGGCGAACTCGGCCGCTCGGCGCAGTGCCGTCTCGGAGCGGTCGGTGCCGTCGAACGCGGCGAGGTAGGTCATATCGGTCGGTCGTCACGCTGATAAAATAAGTCTCGGTCGGCGGCGACGGTTGCGGCATCGCTCACCAGGTCTCGATTCGGTCCTCGCGAATGTCCTCCAGACAGCCCTGACAGTCCCGGTGGTCGGCCTCATAGCAGGCGGGCCGCCCCTCGTCGTCCAGCGAGACGGCGCGCTTCTCGGCGTATCGCCGGCAGACGAGTTTTGCACGCCCCTCCTCGTCGGTCGGCAGGTCGGCGAGCGCGGCCGCTTTTGCGTCCGTGTAGGCGCGTTTGGCCTCCTCGTACTGCTTGCCAGCCGAGTGCAGTTTCGTCTGCAAGAGCCGCTTGAGGCGACGACGGTTGCTCACACGGCCACGTAGCGGTCGGACTCACAAAGAGGCGTCGCCCGGAGCGTGCGTGGCTGTCTGCCTCCCTCGAACGAACCCGTTCAAATGCTCGAAAACACGCCGAAAAGCGGCTGAGAACACTTTCACTCTGCTACCGACGGTTTTTATACTATCGGGAACCAACCGGCGTACGTCTCCCATTGAAAACACGCGGAGACGGAACACCCATGACAGACCTGCGACAGCACGCGGTCGAGATACACGAACAGTTCTCCGAGGCGCTCGACGTGAGCGTCGACGAAATAGAAGACAGACTGGAGACGCTCGTCTCCGAGTACCGCGTCCCCGTCGAGGAGGCCCGCCGCAGCGTGGTCTCGACGTATCTCGACGAGGCCGACATGGGGCGAGAGGACATCGCCTCCGGCGGCAGCGAGGCCGCCGAGGTCGCCGATATCGACGCTCCCGAGGAGTGGCTCGATTTGACCGCTAAGGTCGTCGAGTTGTGGGACCCTCGGGCGGATTCCATCGCTCAGGTCGGCTTACTCGGCGACGAGACCGGCACCGTCAAGTTCACCAAGTGGGCCAAAAGCGACCTCCCCGAACTCGAGGAGGGAGCGGTCTACCGGCTCGGCAACCTCGTCACCGACGAGTACGAGGGTCGGTTCTCGGTGAAGCTCAACTCCACGACGACCATCGAAGAAATCGACGAGGACATCGAGGTCGGCGACGACTCGACGGAAGTCGAGGGCGCCTTGGTCGACATCCAATCGGGCTCCGGACTCATCAAGCGCTGTCCCGAGGAGGACTGTACGCGCGTCCTCCAGAACGGCCGCTGTTCGGAACACGGCGAGGTCGAAGGTGAGTTCGACCTCCGAATCAAGGGCGTTCTCGACGACGGCGAGACCATCCACGAGGTCATCTTCAACCAGGAATCGACCGAGGAGTTGACTGGAATCACCCTCGATGAGGCCCAGGAGATGGCGATGGACGCCCTCGACACCGAAGTCGTCGTCGAGGAGATGCGCGAAACCGTCCTCGGGCGGTACTACCGCGTCGCCGGCCCGACGCTGGGTCGGTACGTCCTGGCCAACGACATCGAACTGCTCGATGGGCCGGTCGATGCCGAGAGCGTGCTAATCAAAGCGAGGTCCCTGTAATGAGTGCATCCGTACCCACCCGCGAGGTCGCCCGACGCGCCTTCGCGGCCGAGTTCAACGACGCAACGTACACGTTCAAAGAATCCGACGACGACCGCGCGCCCGTCTACTCGCTTTTGCCGACCGGCGAGCGGGCCAACCGCGTCTTCGTCGTCGGGACGCTGACCGAAACCGAAGACGTCGGCGAGGATTCGGAGTACTGGCGCGGCCGCATCGTCGACCCGACCGGGACGTTCTTCGCCTACGCGGGCCAGTACCAACCGGAGGCCGCCTCCGCACTGCGGGAAACCGAAACGCCCGCCTACGTGTCGGTCGTCGGCAAGCCCCGCACCTACGAGACCGAGGAGGGCGATGTGAACGTCTCGCTGCGACCGGAGTCGATTACGATTGTCGACGCGGCGACGCGGAACCGCTGGGTCGCCGAGACCGCCGAGCGAACCCTCGACCGAATCGAGGCGTTCGATGGGGCGGCATCGGAGACGCCGCCAGAAGGCGGCGAAGCCGCCGTATCCGACGAGTACGCCGCGATGGCCGAAACCCAGTACGACCCCGACCTCGCGGTGTACCGCGACCAGGTCGTCAAGGCATTGGAAGACCTCGAAGCAGACGCCGAGGTCGCGGCCGAAGCCTGACGCCGTAACCGCTCTCCCGGTCCCGGTGTGGACTGCGGAGGTTTTTAACCGAACGCGCCGAAGCGATAGCCGTGAGCGAGCCGATTCCGACGGGGTGTGAGACGGTCGACGAGTTACTCGGTGGGGGATTCGAGCGCGGAACGGCCACCCAGCTGTATGGTCCGCCGGCGGCGGGGAAGACCAACCTCGCGCTGTCGGCGGCCATCGAAGTGGCCGCCACCGGAGGGACCGCGCTGTACATCGACACTGAAGGGCTCTCCGTCGACCGTTTCGAGCAACTCGCCCGCGCGAGAGCCGACGGCGACATCGACGACCTCGCCTCCCGCGTCATCATCACGGACGCACTGGACTTCGAACAGCAGGAGGAGGCGGTCCGTGACGCCGCCGACCTCGCCGAACGCGTCGACCTCGTGGTACTCGACAGCGCGACCGGGTTCTATCGGCTCGAACGCATCGACGACGAGGAGGGCAATGCGCTCCGTCGGGTCGCAAAGCAGGTGACACACCTGCTGTCGCTGGCTCGTCGACACGACCTCGCGGTCGTCCTCACGAATCAGGTGTACTCCGACCCCGACTCGGACTCCTCGCGTGCGCGCCCGCTCGGGGGGCACACGCTCACCCACTGGTGTGGCGTCGTCGCGCGCATCGAGCGGTTCCGGGCGGGGAATCGACGGATGACGCTGGAAAAACACCGGTCGAAAGCGGCCGGCGAGACGGCCCGATTTCGAATCACCGAAGACGGTCTCGATGCGGTCGAAGAAGGCACCTGAGGCCGATTACAGCTCGCCGAGTTTCCGGAGCAACTGGCCTTCGTACTCCTCGTCGGCGCGAGTTCCCTTCAGTTCGAGGACGTTCCGTTCGAGTTTGTCGATGGCGACGTGGAAGGCGGTTTCGGCGCCGTACCCTTCCCCGGAGCCGGCGACCTGGCCGCGGTTCGTCCGGAGCCGAATCTGACACTGGATGAGCGGCGTCCCGCGGAGTCGCTCCTTGTGTTCGTGGAAGCGGACGTGGGCGTGGTGGACCTGCATGTCCTGGTACTTGTCGGCCACCTCGGTAATCGAGGTCCGGATGTTCTCCCGGGTGAGCGTATCGAGGAGTTCGACGTTCGTGACCTGGACGTCCATGGCCTCCTCTTCGGTGTAGGTGAGTGCCCGGAGGATGTCGGTTTTGGTGAGAATCCCGGCGACCATGCGGTCGTCGTCGTCGGGGGTGACCACGAGGCCGGCGTAGTCGTTGTCGAACATCTGTTCGACGGCGTCGCTGACGGTCGCATCGAGCGTCACCGTCTCGACGGGGCTGTTCATCAGGTCGTACACGGGCAGGTCGAGCATCCGGTCGGTCTCGCCGGAGCGGTCGCCCTTCTGTTGGCGCTCCATGGTTCGCACCGCGAAATCAGCGATGTCATGGGTCGTCACCATCCCCGTGAGGTTGCCGCTCTCGTTGACGACCGGCAGTCTGGAGACGCCGTGCTCGCGAAGGTGGTTGATTGCTTTGCCGACGTGGTCGTCTTCGGTGAGCGTGACGACTTCTTCGGTGTATATCTGCTCGACGGTGAGCACGTCGAGGTTGTCGAGGACGGCTTCGAGAATGGCGTCCTCGCTGATGATTCCCCACAGGTCTTCGCCTTCGAACACCGGGGCGACTTTCGTGCCTCCCTCGACGAGCATGCGGGCGACGTCTCGGACGTCGTCTGTGCGCCCGACTTTCGGTGCGTTCCGCATCATCACGCTCACCTTCGCGTCGTCTTCGATGTGCGACTGGACGAGTTGTCGCTCCGTGATGACGCCCGCGTAGGTTTCGTCGTTGGTCACGATAACCCCTTTCGGGTTCTCGCGTTCGAAGATAGACCGAACCTTCCCGAGCCGCTCGTCGTCGTCCACCTGGATGTACTCCGGGGTGGCGATATCTGCGATATTCATCTCTCTCGAAGCGACTTCTCCGCGCTGGTTATTCAAAGTACCCCCATCCAAATTTTATATTTGGCTCCCCTGTGTCGGGTATGCGACCCGACATCACGGTGTTCGGCCGTTTCACCTACCTTCTCACCGAACTCGTCTGGGGGGCCGTCGCGTTCGTCCTCCTGCGGCGGACCAACTCGGTTCGGAAGGCGCTTCGCGTCTGCTTGCTATTGTATCCGTTTGCGTACGCGTGGGACCGCTACACGCTCGAAGTCGGGGTTTTTGACATCCCGCTTCGGACCGGTATCGACATCGCCGGCATCCCGCTCGAAGAGCACATCTTCATGTTCGTCGTGCCATCGATGGTCGTCGGGACGACGGAACTGCTGGAGGAGCGAACCGACGAGTGAGAAATGTGTCAGTCGTAGCAAACTTCAACGCGGGACGTGAAGCGTAGCCCGATGATTGGGTCCGACAAGAAGCCGGAAGTGAAAGCGGGCGTTGAGTCGGTCGACATGTCCGGGAAGACGGTCCTCGTGACCGGTTCGACGAACGGGCTCGGCCGGGAGGCGGCGCTGTCGCTCGGGCGACTCGGAGCGGACGTGTTGGTCCACGGCCGCAACGAGGAGGCGGGCGCCGAAACCGTCGCCGAACTCGAGGCGGTCGGCTCCGACGCCGAGTTCATCGCCGCGGATTTCCTCAGTACCGATGACGTGTCCGCCCTCGCCGACGAGGTCAGGTCGTCCGTCGAGGAGTTGGACGTACTGTGTAACAACGCCGGCGGCCTCTTCGAGGACAACGAGGAGACGGACCTCGGTGTCGGCAAGACGTTTCACATCAACCACCTCGCGCCGTACCAGTTGACCAACGACCTCCTCCCGGCGATGGCCTCCGGCGGCCGCGTCGTCACGACGGCGTCTATCGGCCACCGGGTCGCGACGATGAACCTCGACGACCTCCTCGATTTGACGACGCTCTCGCCGTGGGCGGCGTACTGCCGGTCGAAACTGGCGAACATCCAGTTCTCGAACGAACTGGCCCGACGACTCGTCGTCGCCGGTCGGGACGTCACCTCGAACTCGCTGCACCCCGGCATCGTCCCCGGCAGCGAGTTCTCCCGGGCACTCCCGTCGCCGGCACCACAAATTGGCCAACTCGTCGGCGAGTTTCCCATGACCGACTCCGTTGAGGACGGCGCCGCCACTATCGTCTATCTCGCGGCCTCCGAGGACGTGTCGGGAGTCACCGGCAAGTACTTCGCCCGATGTAAGCAACGGCGTCCGGCCCCGAAGGCGATGGATGTCGAGGCCCAGCGGGAACTCTGGCGGCGAAGTGCCGACATACTCGGCATCGACGAACCGCTGTCAGATGTATAAAGGAGGTCAATACACCGGTTCTACACGCGGTTTTATTAAATTGATAAAAAACCGGTAATCTCCCGAGTAAATTCCTTTTATTTATCAGTTCTCGGTTGGCGTGTAGTATGACTCGACGTACCACGACACGCGCTGGCGTCGCCCTGCTGGCGGCGTTCTGTGTCGCGACCATGTTCGTCGCCCCCGCGGCGGCACAACTCGGTGGAATCGGCGACCAAGTTCCCGACGGTCCCAGTGGCGGTGACATTACCGGTGACCTGATTCTCGACGCCGACGGCAGCGGCGGCGAGGGCGGCGGCGAAGTCGGCGTCGAAAGCGGCCAGGGCAACGCCTCCGGTAGCGGTTCCGCTGCTGTCGATGCCGAAGAGCCGAGCGTCGAAGTTTCGGCCTCGGGTGGCGGCGATGTCGCCGGCCAAGGTGCGGAAGCCGGAATCGACTGTGAACTCAGCCAGCAGTCCGCACAGAACCCCCAGGAGACCTGTGAATTCGAGACGCCGGGTGGCGGTGACACCCCCGCGCCGGAACCGCCGGAACTCCCCGAGTTCCCCGGCGGCGGTGAACTCCCGGCCGACCTGCTGTAGATAGTCGCTCGAACATTTTCGCTTTTCGTTACTCGGTTCGTAGCGACCGCACAGTCGAAATAACTCCGAAAACAAGCCATCGAGGAGGCGCTCCTCGACGCCGTATTCGTTTACTTTGTCTCATCTCAGTAATGGTCGATACGCACGGCTGGAACTGACGTAGCGGCGGTGTAGAAAGCGAGTGGGTTCGGGCAGATTTGAACTGCCGGCCTCCTCCATGTCAAGGAGGTGTCATAACCAGCCTAGACCACGAACCCACGCTGGTGTTTGCCTGCACTTCTTCGTATCCCGGTGAGGTAATTGAAGGTTTCGGAATGGTCGCCGAGAACTGGAGGGTGTTTCCCGAACCGTTCGGCTCATGGCGGGGGAGTATAAAAATAACCGGTTATCTCGGGCGTCATCCTGTTCCTTGTAGCTGTACTTTCAGAAATATATGCGACAAAGAGTTCGGCAACTGTTAGTGGTCGTCACGGCAGTTTCGGTTTTCGCGTCCTTCGCCGTGGCTCCGGCCGCGGCGCAGTTGGGCGGTAGTGGTGACGGAATCAACATCGGTGGCGACGAAGGAATCAGCATCGGTGCCGACGGCGTCAACGTCGGTGGCGAGGAGGGTGTCGACGTCGAAGCCGGCACTGACGGTGTCAACGCCACGGTCGGCGGCGACGACGCGGTCGCTGCCGAGGCCGGAACCGACGGGGCCGGCGCACAGGTCGGCGGCGTCGAAGCAAGCGATGACGGCGTTTCCGTGGGCGACCGAGAGGTCTCCCCCGACACCGGCGGCGGTGACCTCCCGCTTCCCGACGACGCCGGTGACATCGGCGGCGATTCAGGTGGGCTCCCCGTTGGCGATTCGGGCAGTCTGCCGCTTCCCGACGACGCCGGTGACATCGGAAGCGGCGACGGCGTCCCGACCGACCCGACCGAATTAGACAGCAGCTCCGACGATATTCCGCAGGAGCTTCGAGTTCTGGAGCAAATCCTCGAGAACGCGGAAATCAATCAGACGGGGCCCGAAGACGTTCCCATCGGTGACGAGAACGCACAGGTGAACGTCTGTGAGCCTCTCAACGTCGAATCCAGTGACCTCCCTGCCGAGGCCCTTCCCTCGATTCAGGACCTCCCGCAGGAGGCTGTCCCCTCTGGCGTTCCGACGAGTATTCTCTCCAACGACGCGGTCCTCGGCATCGCACTCGGCCTCGTTCCGGCGCCGTGTGACATCCAGACGCCGAACGACCCCTCGGTTGACCCGACCGACCCGCCGTCCGAGCCGGCTTACGACTTCGATGTCAAGAAATTCGGTCAGACCGAGCGTCTCGGAAACCAAGGTGGCGTTGCCGTCATCACCTACGATAGTACCCTGAACGAGTCCGGTGAGGGTCCCGGTGTCTCCGGTATGCTCGGCGGTCTGACGACCTCGGAGTTCGGCGACCTCGACGGTGAACTCGTCGTCAACGACGGGGAGAAGGATTACGGTGTCGACCCACGCGTCCGGTACAACGACGACAGTTTCGAGGGTGAAGCGGTGCTCCTCATCTTCGGAAACCAGGCCGGCATCGACGGCGAGTGTAACGACCTCACGGAGTTCGACGGCGACTTCAGCGACGTCCAGGAGAACCCGCTCGGTCCCTGCGAGTACGAACTCGTCGGGCTCCCGAACGCCGTCGGCCCCGCTGACGCGGTTTCTATCATCACCAGCGCGACCGAGGGTGGCGCTCCGGGCCTGCCGGAACTCGGCGGGTCGGGACTCCCCACCGGCAGCGTGACCTCGCTGACGTCCGGTGGCCTCTAACTCCGAACTGACGAACTGACCGGATTTGTCGGTTGCTATCAAACGTTTCTTTTCGTCTGTTTCGGACCCGCTTCCCCGCGGATTCGTCATTTACGTATAAAGTCCCGTGCATGGGGGGCGTAACTGTAAATACGTTGACTAAGCTATCCACTGATAGAAATGGGAGAATCCAGCATAGCGAGAGCAACACTGTCCTGTCTCGTCGCCGTTTTGATGGTCGTGGGTTTCACGGCCGCGCCGGCGGCGGCGGTTGACGACGGCATCTCGGTGAGCGACGACGGCGTCTCGGTCGGACTTGACGGTAACGGAGTCGAAGTCGACGACGATGGCGGTGTCACGGTGGAGAACGATACTAGTGTGGAGTCGGTCGAAGACTCCCTTCCGGGAGAGGACGACGCGCCCGACGGTGACACGCTTCCGGACGACGGGGGCGATTCTGACCCGTCGGTCGACTACAGCGACATCCCGATAGAGGAGTCCCCGGTAGACCCATGTCGTGACCTCGGCGGCGATGTCCAAGAGAACGTGCCGTTCGAGCAGGTGCCGTGGTTCGATGACCTGCCGAAGCAGGCCCAGCCGCCGGGCGTGCCAACGAGTCTGATTACGCCGGAGGTCGTCGCGGGAATCGTCTTCGGTGCGACTCCGAACCAGTGCGATATTCAAGACCCCAACGACCCCTCGGTCGACCCCACGGACCCGCCGAATGACCCTGGGTATAGTGGCGAACGGACGACTAAACAGACCGAACGGATGGGGCAGCAGGGTGTGCTTACTATCGTGAGCTACACCGTTTCAGCCGACCAACAAGACGGCGGTCCCTCGGCTACTGTGAGTACCGCTGGGCTGTGGACCAAAGAGTTCGGTGACATGAACCCGACCGTGACAGTCAACGACGGGGAGAAGGACTACACGGTTGACCCGCGCGTTCGCTATTTCGACGGCGGACGCACGGGTATGGCGGAGACGAACGTCGAGTTGCTCGGCACGCGACTCGGTGTCGTGATGGACTGCAACGGTGAGGAGTGCCAGCCGGGGACGCGTGGTCTCCCCGAGTTCCAGAAACCGCCTGCAATCCCCGCACCGACGGGCGAATAAGCTCTCGCGTTCTCTGCGTCGATTTTCTTGGTTTCACCGAAGAGCGCCCGCTGTAGCGACAGCCTTATACTGGTGTACGAATTTGTACATTATAACGCAAAACTGGTCATTGGTGTCCACAATGAAAGAACATATTCGACGAGTTACTGACGGCGAAGACCTCTCGATGTCGGAGGCACGGGACGCTGCGGCGACGGTCTTCGAGGAGGCGACGGAGGCACAAATTGGTGCGCTGTTGGCGGGACTGCGCTCGAAAGGGGAGACGGAAGCGGAAATCGCCGGGTTCGCACAGGGGATGCGGGATGCGGCCCGACGCATCGACCCCGACCGCGAACCGCTCGTCGACACCTGCGGGACGGGCGGCGACGGCCACGACACCATCAACGTCTCGACGACGAGTTCCTTCGTCGTCGCGGGTGCCGGCGTCCCCGTCGCGAAACACGGCAACTACTCGGTGTCGTCGTCGTCGGGAAGCGCAGACGTACTTGAAGAAATCGGCGTCACCATCGACGCCGAACCGCCGGCCGTCGAGCAGTGCATCGAAGAGACCGGGATGGGGTTCATGCTCGCCCCCGTGTTCCACCCGGCGATGAAGGCCGTCATCGGCCCCCGGAAGGAACTCGGGATGCGGACGATATTCAACGTTCTCGGGCCGCTGACGAACCCGGCCGGTGCGGACGCCCAAGTCGTCGGCGTCTACGACGAGGCCCTCGTTCCCGTGTTGGCCGATGCGCTCTCGCAGATGACCGTCGAGCGCGCGCTCGTCGTCCACGGCGCTGGCCTCGACGAAATCGGTGTCCACGGGGAGTCGACCGTCGCCGAAGTCGATGGCGACGACGTGACCGAGTACACGGTCACACCGAGTGACCTCGGTGTCGGCACTCACGACCTCTCGGCGGTCGGCGGTGGCTCACCGACCGAGAACGCTGCGGACATGCGCGGTATCCTCGAAGGCGATGTCGACGGCGCGAAACGCGACATCATCCTCGCGAACGCTGGGGCTGCCATCTACATCTCCGGGGAGGCCGACAGCCTCGAGGCGGGCGTCGACGCCGCACGCGAGTCCATCGATTCCGGGGCTGCGGCCGCCCAACTCGACTCGCTGCGGGAGTTCGAGCCATGACGCGCGTGAAGGTCTGCGGGACGACGACCCACGAGGATCTCGATGCAGTGGTCGAGGCGGGAGCCGACGCCGTCGGTTTCATCGTCGACGTGTCGGTCGACACGCCGCGTGAGATTCCGGCCAAACGAGCCGTGGAGTTGGCTCGGGCCGCACCGCCGTTCGTGACAACGGTGCTCGTAACGATGCCCGAATCACCTGAGGAAACCGTCGAACTCGCGTCTCGCGTTCAGCCCGACGTGGTGCAGGTCCACGGCGAACTGACGCCCGGCGACTTGGCCTTTCTGTCGGCGAAGGTTCACGGCGATGTCGTGAAGGCCGTCTCCCCCGAATCGGCTCCCGCCTACGACACCATCGCCGACGCACTGTTAGTCGATTCTCTTGATGCCGACGGCGCTGGCGGGACCGGGGAAACTCACGACTGGGAACGGACGCGCGGACTCGTCGAGACGCTGGATTCGCCGGTCGTACTGGCGGGTGGGTTGACACCCGACAACGTCGCCGAGGCGGTCGAAACCGTCCGCCCGTTCGGTGTCGATGTCGCAAGCGGCGTCGAGAGCGGCCCGGGACGGAAAGATGCAGACGCGGTTTCGGCATTCGTTCGAGCCGCAGGGGGCCGACCGTGATTTCGAAAGACGAGTTCGTGGCGCTCGCAGGGGAGGGTCCGGTCGTCGTCCGGGCGGTGGAGAAACTCGACGTGACGCCGGAACCGCTCGTTGCCTACGCGGCGCTGACGGGCCGGACGACCGACGCCGACGGCGCCGACCACGCCTTCCTCCTGGAGAGCGCCGAGAAGGTCGCCTCCAGCGACCCCGACGGCGCGTTCACGGCGGGTCACGGCGCGGACCGCCACGCCCGGTACTCCTTCGTCGGCTACGACCCCGCAGCGGTCGTCACCGTCGACGGTGAGGCCTCGGTCGACGTGATAGACGACCGCTACGAGGGACTGCTCGATCCCAACGGCGGCGACACGGTGGCCAAGCTCCGCGAATCCCTACCCGACGTTCCATTGCGGAACTTCCCCGAAACCGAACGACAGCAGTTACAGGGCGGACTCGTGGGCTTTCTCGCCTACGACGCGGTGTACGACCTCTGGCTGGACGAGGTCGGCATCGACCGACCCGATTCGCGATTCCCCGACGCGCAGTTCGTCCTCACCACGAAGACAGTCGTCTTCGACGATGCCGCCGGCACCGTCGAGTTGGTGTTTACGCCCGTCGTTCGAAAAGGCGAGGACCCAGGGGCGGTGTACGACCGACTTCGCGAGGAGGTCGACCGCGTCGAGTCGCTGCTTGCCGACGCCGAGGAATTGACGACGGGCGGCTACCGCCCCGTCGCCGAGCGTGCGGGACCGAAAGCCGACTACGAGGCCGCGGTCCGGACGGCCAAAGAGCACGTCCTCGACGGTGACATCTATCAGGGCGTCATCTCCCGGACGCGGGAACTCGACGGCGAAATCGACCCGCTCGGTCTGTACGAGGCCCTCCGAGAAATCAACCCCTCGCCATACATGTACGTCCTCGATTACGACGACCTCACGGTCGTCGGTGCCTCCCCGGAGACGCTGGTGTCCGTCCGGGGCCGTGAGGTGATGAGTAATCCCATCGCGGGGACGTGTGCCCGCGGCACCAGCCCGGTCGAGGACCGACGGTTGGCCGGTGAGATGCTCGCCGACGACAAGGAGCGGGCCGAACACACGATGCTCGTCGACCTCGCGCGAAACGATGTCCGTCGGGTCGGTGAGGCCGGCAGCGTCCGCGTCGAGGAGTTCATGAACGTCCTGAAGTACAGCCACGTCCAGCACATCGAATCGACGGTGACAGGGACGCTCGCCGACGACTGCGACGCCTTCGACGCCACGCGGGCGGCGTTCCCCGCTGGGACGCTCTCGGGGGCGCCGAAGATACGGGCGATGGAGATAATCGACGACCTCGAACGGAAGCCACGCGGCGTCTACGGCGGCGGCGTGGGCTATTACTCCTGGACCGGCGATGCGGACTTCGCCATCGTCATCCGGACGGCGACGGTCGAAGACGGCGTCGGCGAGGGTGGGTCGGACCGAATCACGGTGCAGGCGGGTGCGGGAATCGTCGCCGATTCGGACCCCGAAAGCGAGTTCGAGGAGACCGAAAAGAAGATGGACGGCGTCCTCGCCGCCTTGGAGCGAATCGAGGCCTCCGAGGAGGTTCCGCGATGACGCGCGTGCTGTTCATCGACAACTTCGATTCGTTCACGTACAACCTCGTGGAGTACGTCAGCCAACACGACGACACCGAAGTCGAGGTGTTGCGGAACACGGCATCCCTGGAGGAGGTCCGTTCGGTCGACCCCGACGCGATTATCATCTCCCCGGGGCCGGGACATCCGAAGAACGACCGAGACGTGGGCGTGACACTTGAGGTGCTCCGGGAACTGAGTCCCGAGGTGCCGACCCTTGGCGTCTGTCTCGGCCTCGAAGCGGCCGTCTACGAGTACGGCGGCTCGGTCGGTCGTGCGCCGGAACCTATCCACGGCAAGGCGTTCCCCGTCGACCACGACGGTGCGGGCGTGTACGCGGGACTCGAAGACGGTTTCCAGGGCGGACGGTATCACTCGCTCGTCGCCCTCGAGGTGCCGACGTGTTTCGAGGTGACGGCGACGACCGACCACGACGGCGAGGAGTTGGTGATGGGCGTCCGTCACCGCGAACACCCCATCGAGTGCGTCCAGTTCCATCCCGAATCGGTGTTGACCGCCGCCGGCCACGATGTCATCGCGAACTTCCTCGCGGATGTCTGACGGTATCGTCGTTCGCCGTCGAGGGAGCGACCTCGGTTCGATAGAGAACCCACTGTAGTGTGTGCCTCGGCCCGGTTTCGCGACTGTCACGAGTCATCAACACAGCACCGGAAATATATGACAGAATACTTCTATAAAATGTGAGTTAGACAGCAACCACCTCGGTTCGCTTCGGGAGGTTGGCGTTCGTGTTGCTCGTTTCACCGACCGCCTGTCGGCTTTTTGCTGCCCATGAGTGCCGGGGAAAACCCCCGATTATTTCCAATGGAAACAACGGTTCAGTCTGGTGGTTCCGTTCGGCCAAATTTCACTTTCACTGCGGTCTATCAACCCTTATGAGAGTTGCCCCGAATGCAACTTGTCGTACGCGCACAGGCACGCGCAACTGCTGAGCCAGAAAACCAACACGTGCCTCCATCTCAATGTCGAAGCGTCGACACGAACGCCCGTCGAATGCCGCGGGTCATATGGCATTCGAGCACGAACACGCAACCATGACGATTTGCACCACCCATCTCGCTGCTGACGGAACTGTAGGGGAACCGACTACTTTCACACGGGGGGCTGAGTGATGTCCGGGGCGGACCTCTCCGCGGACGAACTGACGCTTCCGGTCAAGCGAACCGAAGGTGACTCCCTCGAAGAGCGCCTCACCGGCAACGCCTACCACAACATCCTGCCGGCGCGTTATCTCCGGAAGGACGCCAACGGCGACCCCGTCGAACAGCAGGAAGACCTCTTCGAGCGCGTCGGCAAGAACATCGCCCTCGCCGAGGCCGTCTTCGAGGCCCGAAAACGCGACGTCGAGGTGACGGTTACGCCCGAACAGCTCAAGCCCGACCATCCGCGCCGCGACGAACTCGCCGAGGAAGTGTTCGGCAAGGGCGTTTCCGCGGACGATGCCGTCGAGACGGAACTCTCCATCTACAACGTCAACAAGTTCGCCTACGAGACGCTGGTCCCCGAACTTCCCGAGGACATCCGGAGCCACGTCGAGGAGAAAGCCGACGAGTTCCAAGAGGCCATGGAGATGCTCTCCTTCATGCCGAACTCCCCGACCCTGATGAACGCCGGCGACGAACTCCAGCAACTCTCGGCGTGTTTCGTCGACTCCCCGGAGGACGACATCGACGACATCCACCAGACCGCAAAGGAGGCCGCACAGGTGTTCCAGAGCGGCGGTGGCATGGGGTATGCCTTCTGGCGGCTCCGCCCCTACGGCGACGCCGTCGGCTCCACCGGTGGCATCGCCAGCGGCCCGATTACGTTCATGCGAACGTACGACCAGATGTGTGAGACCATCGCGCAGGGTGGTGCCCGTCGCGGCGCCCAGATGGGCGTCATGCGCGTCTCACACCCTGACGTGATTCAGTTCCTCCACGCGAAGAATAAGGACGTCTCCCTCGCCGAGACGCTTCGACTCAACGACCCCGACGACTTCACGCACAACTCCTTCGCCGAAGCGCTCGAAGAGGCCCGCGAACTCATCGACGACGAGGGGCGTGTCCCCAAACACCTCCGCAACGCCGTCGAAGGCCACCTCTCGAACTTCAACATCTCCGTCGGCATCACCGACGAGTTCATGGAGTGTGTGAAAAACGGCGAGGAGTTCACGTTCACGAACCCCCGAACCGGCGAACCCCACGTCGCCACCCCCGAGACCAAGGAACTGTACGACATGTTCGGTCTGGCCGAACACGTTGAGGTCGGCGAGGTGCTGTCGGTCCCCGCCGAGAAACTGTGGAACCACATCGTCGAGGGTGCCCACGAGAACGGCGAACCGGGCGTCATCTACCTCGAACGGGTGAACAAACAGCACTCCTTCGACGTGGAGAAACACCCCGACCACCGCATCCTCGCGACGAACCCCTGTGGCGAACAGCCTCTCGAGGAGTACGAGGCCTGTAACCTCGGTCACATCAACCTCTCGACGCTCGCGGACCTCGAGACGCCGGACTGGCGCGTCTGGCACGCCGAACACGCCGACGAGTACGACTCGACGGAAGCCGCCGTCGAGGCGTTCCTCGAGGAAGCCATCGACTTCGAGGAGTTCGACCGACGCATCGAACTCGGGACGCGGTTCCTCGAGAACGTCGTCACGATGTCGGACTTCCCGGTGCCGAAAATCGAGGAGAAGGTCCGCGAGATGCGGAAAATCGGTCTCGGCATCATGGGGCTGGCGCAGTTGTACATCCAACTCGGCATCCGCTACGGGAGCGAGGAGGGCAACGAGGTCGCCCGCCAGTTGATGACCCACATCAACCACGGCTCGAAGTGGGCCTCCCACGAACTGGCCGAACAGCGCGGCGCCTTCGACGAGTGGGACAACTCCAAGTACGCCAACCCCACGGAGTACCGCGAGTGGTTCGAGAAACAGACCGGTCTCGACGCCGACGAGTGGTCCGATGGCTTCCCCATCCGCAACCACAACACGACGACCATCGCGCCGACCGGCACGACGTCGATGATCGGCAACACGACCGGCGGCTGTGAACCCATCTACAACGTCGCCTTCTACAAGAACGTCTCCGACGACGTCCAGGGCGACGAGATGCTCGTGGAGTTCGACGACTACTTCCTCCGCGTGCTGGAGGAAAACGACATCGACGTCGACGCGGTCAAACAGGAAGCCCAAGAGCAGATGGCGAACAACGCCTTCGACGGCGTCGATGGGCTCTCGACGGTTCCCGACGCGGTCGGCGAGTTGTTCGTGACGACCGGCGCGCTTTCGGCGAAAGAACACGCCGGCGTGCAGGTCGCCTGTCAGAAGGGCGTCGACTCGGCCATCTCGAAGACGGTCAACGCGCCCAACGACTCCACGGTCGAGGACGCGAAGGAAGTGTTCGAGTACATCTACGAACACGGCGGGAAGGGAGTCACCTACTACCGCGACGGCACCCGCTCGAAGCAGGTGTTGACGACCCGTGCGAAGAACGCCGAGTTCTCCGACTTGAACGAAGACGAGGCCGCCGCGGCCATCGTCGAGAACATCGAGGAACTGTTCGGCGGTATCGAAGGCTTCCTCGACAACGAGGAGGTCCGTGCGGCACTCGAGTCCGACGTGGAGTCGCTGCTCGACATCGACTCGGGCGAGTTCGGCGAGAAACAGCCGCGTCCCGACGTGCTCCACGGCGTCACCCAGCGCATCGACACCGGCTACGGCAAACTGTACGTCAACATCAACGAGGACCCCGCCCAGGAGCGGCCCTTCGAGCTGTTCGCCAACATCGGCAACTCCGGCGGCTTCACCGCCTCTTTCACCGAGGCGCTGGCGAAGACCATCTCGACGGCGCTGCGCTCGGGCGTCGACCCCGAGGAAATCGCCGACGAACTGCAGGGCATCCGGTCGCCGAAGGTCGCCTGGGACAAAGGCGAGCAAATCAACTCCATCCCCGACGCCATCGGGACGGCGATGCGTCGATACCTCGACGGCGACGTTGACAAGGCCTACCCCGACCAGACCACGCTCGACCAGACGGCCCAGCAGGCCGAAGAGCAGGCGGAGCGAGAGGCCCGCGAGGCGCCGGAAACCGACGGCGGTGCGGCGAGTGCCGCAAGCAGTGCCTCGTCGGCCGCCACCCATTCGACGGCTTCGCCGAACGACGACGCCTCCGACACCCAGTCGCTCATCGACGCCGGGGAATCCCCCGAGTGCCCCGAATGCAGCAGCATGACGCTGTACTACTCCGAGGGCTGTAAGACGTGTGAGTCCTGCGGCTGGTCGGAGTGCTGACGTAGACGCTACGGAGTCTTTTTGGGTTCGTCGCCCCCCGTTTTCGTATGGACGGTGACCGAAGCGGCCGACGGTGTCCGATGTGTGAGACGCCGATGTACAAGCGTCACTGCAAGTACGTCTGCCCGCAACACGGCGTCGTCGTCGACTGCTCGGACCCCTTCACGTTCTAGAACGTCGTCCCGTCCGAGAGACGCCTGTAGGCCGGTCCCGAAAGGACCAGCAGTGCCGCAAGCGCGACGGCGGTGACGACGACGAGTGGGTCGGCGGCGCTTCCGGCGGCGGTCAACTCGCCGGCGGAGGCACCGAGCAAGACGGCGGCGACGACCCACGGCGCTTCGCCGATGGCCGTCCCCAGAATGTAGGGACGCAGCGGCACCTCGGCCAATCCAGCGCCGTAGGAGACGGGGTCGGTCGGCAGCGGCGCGAGTCGAACCGCGATGATGCCGCGGAGGTCGCCGGCGGTCTTCCGGACGGCGCCACCGGCGTCGCCGACTCGGGCCAGCAGGCCGGCGTCGTGGCCGAGATACCCCGCCAGCGTGTAGGCGGGCAGCGTCGTCACGACCGCACCGGCAAGCGCGACCGGAATCGCCGTCGGCCCGTAGAGGTAGCCGAGCAACACTGACAGCGCGCTGATGGGCCACGCCAACAGCGGGCGAACGAGATACAGCACGAGGAGCGCGACCCCGAGAACCACGGGTCGCGAGGCGAGTCCCTCGGCGTGGACGAACAGCCGCTCCGGGGGGACCGTCAGGGCGGCGGTGGCGGCGACGACACAGACGACGGCGATACCGGCCACCTGACGGGCGGTCGCGCGCTTCACGTCGGCGGGAAGCCGCCCGGTGGACAAACCTCTTGTGGTCGGATTACCCGGTCGTTTTTATTCCGACGCCGCCGAGGAGTCTCCGTGACCCGCGACGACGACCCCGTCGAACTCGGGGTGCAGTTGCTCGCCCGCCTCGAACACGAGGAGTTGTCGCTGGCCGAAATCATCGACCGCATCGAGACGATTACCACTCACCCCGAGACGACGCGAGCCATCCTCGAGGAGGCCGAAAAGAGGGGTCACATCACCCGCGACGGCGACACGGTCAAACCCACCGCCGGCCGGTTTCTCAGCTTCGAAAGCGAAGTCGTCTCCCGGGAGGGCGACTTCGACTGCCAGCGCTGTGGGGCGTCCATCTCGACGGGTTACTTCATGAAGCTACAGGCCGGCGAACACGGACCGTTCGGGTCGTCGTGCATCCGGAAAGTGACCGGCCGGGAGTGACTCCCACCACAACTGATTCGACGCCGGGGCTGTTATCCCTCCCTATGTCAGCCCTCCCCTTCCAGCGCAACTCGTGGCTCGGTGCGACCGTCGACGTACTGCTTGCGAGTGCCGTCCTCGGTGTGCTGTGGTATCCAGCGATTTCGGTCGGCAACGAGCTACTCGGGTCGCCACTCGCGGCCTCGACGGTGACGCTGCTCGCCGGGACGCTCGCCATCGGAAGCACTTACCCGTTCGTGGCGGGTCCGTGGTCGCTGGGACGGCTCGGCGAGTTCCTCTTCGCTTTCGTCGTCGCCGTCTTCGCTTTCGGTATCGTCGGTGCGGCGGTGGTCGTCGTCGCTGGATTGGAGCCTTCGGGCAGCAACCCCCTCCCGAGT
>Ga0207732_100042_pt1 | contig 130395 bp, 152 predicted proteins | sample A23P1SouthBayCA_FD_187733 | JGI IMG/M metagenome (GOLD analysis project Ga0207732, IMG submission 187733) | Aerobic enrichment media microbial communities from Eden Landing Ponds, California, USA - A23 P3 (4) (SPAdes) | ecosystem: Environmental > Aquatic > Marine > Unclassified | place... | reverse complement strand
CTCCATGCCGCCGTTGACGGCGAGGATTTGGCCGGTCATGTAGCCGGCGTCCTCGCTGGCGACGAAGCGGACGATGCCCGCCACGTCCTCCGGCGTCGCAAACCGGTCGAGGGGGACCCGCTGGAGGATTTTCTCCTGGACCCGTTCGGGAACCGTCTCTAACATGTCCGTCTTCACGAATCCGGGGGCGACGCAGTTCGCCGTCGACCCAGTGGACGCCAACTCGAGCGCGAGCGTCCGGGTGAAGCCGAACAATCCTGACTTCGTCGTCGCGTAGTTCGCCTGCCCGTAGTTGCCCTGCTGGCCAACCACCGACGAAATGTTGATGAGGCGGCCGTCCTCCGCCGACTTGATGTCATCGAAGTAAGCGTTCGTCGCGTTGAACACCCCACCGAGGTTCACCTCCACGACCCGTTTCCAATCCTCCCGACTCATGTTCTCGAACTTCTTGTCGACGGTGACGCCGGCGTTGTTCACGAGGATATCCGCCGGTCCGAACGCCTCCCGTGTTGTCTCGGCCATCGCCTCGATTTCGGCTTCGTCGGCCACATCGGCTTGTACCGGCAGCGCAGCGCCACCCGAGTCCTCAATAGCCTCGGCAACCTCGTGTGCCTCCCCCTCGGAAGAGCGGTAGTTGACGACAACGTTCGCGCCGTAGTCACCGAACTCCTCGGCAATTGCCCGCCCGATACCCCGCGATGCGCCCGTGACGACGCAGGTTCGGTTTTCGAGTGTCATGGCTTCGAATTGTCCCCAGTAGTTTATCGTTACAGCCTCTATTACACGGCTTCTTCAATACAAACACTACCACGGATTCGTATAACGGTTACCCTACGAGACATTATACACCACCCAAAGGTACCCAAGGCTGCCAAGAGGTTCCGTATCGGAACATGTGGTTTATCCGTATCGCCTCGTGCGATACAAAGTGGTTTTCACCCAACACTTAGTACGGTCAGAGCGGAAAGTATTTTTGGCTTGCCTAAACAATACGATGTAATGAGTCCATACGCGCCGATGACGAGGGGAGGTGTCTCCGATGTCTAGCGGAACGGCGGAGTTCACGGGCGGCGCGGCAGACGTCACCACCGACCTATCGAGGGAACGCCCCACGGTGCTCGAACTCGATGGAGTTCGGAAGTCCTACAGCGGAACCCAGGTGATTCACGACCTCTCGCTTACGGTTCGGGAGGGAGAACTGCTCACCCTCTTGGGGCCATCCGGCTGTGGAAAGACGACGACGCTCCGGCTTATCGCCGGTCTCGAACGCCCCGACGGCGGGGCCGTCCGACTCGATGGGGCTACCGTCTCCGGAGAGCGGTTCGTCGCTCCGGAGGACCGAGACGTCGGCGTGGTCTTCCAGGAGTTCGCGCTGTTTCCGCACCTGAACGCCCGCGAAAACATCGCCTTCGGAATACAGGACCGCTCCGAGACGGAACGCGAGCAGCGCATCGACGAACTGCTGGAACTCGTCGGACTAACCGAACACGGCGAAAAAACGCCCGAAGAGCTCTCCGGCGGCCAACAGCAGCGCGTTGCCCTGGCTCGGTCGCTGGCACCCGAGCCGAGTCTCCTCCTTCTGGACGAGCCGTTCTCGAATCTCGACGTCGACCTCCGCGTCGAGATGCGCGAAGAGGTCCGGGAAATCCTCAAGGAGGCCGGCGTCACGGCAATCTCCGTCACACACGACCAAGAGGAGGCGATGTCCATCTCCGACCGCGTCGCCGTGATGAGCGAAGGCGGGCTCGAACAGGTCGGAACCCCCGAAAAGGTGTTCCAACAGCCCCGCTCGCGATTCGTAGCTGGGTTCCTCGGCCACGCGTCGTTCGTCTCCGGGCGCGTGCGCGAGGACTGTGTCGACACCGGCGTCGGCTGTATCCCCTTCGAGCAGGTCAACGGCCTCACCGAGGAGTACGTCGGCTCCGATATCGACCTCATGGTCCGGCCGGACGACGTTCGCTCACGCGGTGCGGAACCCGGAGCGGCCAACGGCGAAGTGGTCCACCGCCGATATCTCGGCCCGACAGTGCTGTACCGGGTGGAACTCGACTCCGGTGACGTCGTCGGCTGTATGCACAACCACGCCGACGAGGTGTCGCTGGACGACCCCGTCTTCGTCAGCCTCGACGCCGACCACGAACTCGCGTGGTTCCCCCGTGGAGAGCGGAAGATGGCCGACGGCGGAACCGTCGAAGAGTAACCTACCAGTTTTCGAAGTCGGACGAACCTGTCGATAATAGTTTCTCCGAGACCAAGCCCCACCGACACTACCGGAGGTCGGCGACAAACGGTTCGATTTCTTCGTCGTCGCGAGTGTACGGCGTTGCGTGGTCGGTCTTCGGTGGACGGTCGAACGGTGGTGATAGCTCGCACCCGGACCCGTCAGTTCGGACTGTTTCGTCGGTCGAGCGGTCGGGTGTGTACGGAACGAGTGGTGCGTCGTCGGTGTCAGGTGACTGCATGGTTTGTGGTGTGTAGACGGTCGAGTGGCGATGCAACTCTCGAAGAAGCAGGATTACGTGGGTACGGGTTTGGGGTGCATCGCGTATCCCACCGTTCGAGAGTATACATAATAAATGTTCATGATAGTATATGCTTTGCCGCGGGCGGTGCCGAACACTCAATTCCCTCGAAGGGCGAAAGTCATCCATGAGTTTGACCCTCGCCTTCGAGCTTTCGGCGCTCCGTTGCCTCGCTGACCCCGAGGGAGCCGTCCGCGAAGCGCGCCAATGGAGCGAACACGTCGGCGTCGTTACCGACCGGCCGCCGCACGTCCTGACGAAGTTCACTCGCGATAATCACATCCGAAACGACTTCGAGCCCGCCGTCGAGTCGGCTGACGAGACGCTTGAACATCTGCTGGCGCACTTCGACACCGACAGGTTCGTCTTCGTAGCCGAGTCGGGAACCGACGCACCGGACGGGTGGGAACTCCAATCGACGACCGACGCCGCCGACCGTGCTGGCTGGGAACTCGCCGACGAAACACCGTCGACGCCACCGCAGTCGAGCACACACGAACGCGACGACTGGCCGTAACGCCAACAGTGTGCCCGAAATCCGACATCGAATGAGTGCATCGATGAGAGAGCGTTGTGTATAGCACCATACGATTTATGAATTTGCCACAACACAGTTAGAGATGGCAATAACCCACTATCCAACCACTGAAGATACGAAAACGGGACTCGAACACCCATTACGAGCCCAAGGGCCTCAACCGACAGAGCTACTCAGAAGATCCATACGACCCACCACCAGGCAGAACCACAACGACACGAACACGCCATACAGCAGCTCGTGTGGCCCAAAGATACCAAAGAGCCGGAGGAGGCCACGAATTAGAAACACACCCGACAACACCACCGACTCAGTTTCCGATGCTCGTCAAAGGTTCGAGTAACGCGTGCCCGACCACACTCCGAAGTGTAGCACTCGAAACGAGTCACGCCGAGAACACCACATATCCTGTCTCCCAGAACACCACAAATTAAGAATCGGTTATCGTCTTTTCTAAACCGGAGCGGTAATATCTAAATCAGATTGGCTGATAAGCACCCACAACACCATCGGATTGGAGCCCACATTCATTGATAAAGACCCTTGGTAAACGGGCCTCTCGAACTCTCTCGACGGTGGTTTCGGGGTTTGCTGTTCACGATAGCGGCATAAGAAGGTGGTCGCAATGAGTCGCTACTGCCCCCACTGCGGCGAGAAGATGAAGAAGGGCACCTCGCCCGGCTCCGGCATCCCGTCGCTTGAGTGTCCGAACGGCCCCCACGGTGCGGAGGTGTACGCCGGACCATGACGGAAGTACTCGACTTCGAAGCCGAACGCGACGAGCAGACGAGCAGTTTCGAACGCGCCGACCCCGTCGCCGCCCTCATCGAGCAACGCCGCGAACACGTCTGGACCGTCAGCCTACCCGACGGCGACGGCACCCACAGCGTTGTACTCATCGAGGAGGCCGGCGAGTACATCGGTCGCTGTAGCTGTGACGGCTTCGATTTCCACGACGGCCCCTGTGCCCACCTCATCACGATTCGAAAGGGCGCGGTCGTCCCCGACACCGACACCAACGGCACGCCCATCCGAATCCAGTCGGTCGACGCCCTCGACGAAGACGACGACCTCGCCGACCAGCACGACGACACCGAACGGGTCCGAGCCGACGGCGGCCGACGACGAGGTGACCGACGGTGAGAACCACCCGCCCCACACCTTCAGCCTTCGGCGGGGGGGTGTCCGCCACCATACCGTCCAGTCGAAACGACCCCAGTTTTTCGACCCCCCGGATGCGGGGGTCTCGAACCTCCGTTTCATCTGTGTCCGCACACCCACCCCAGTCTGCGGACAGGAGAAGAGCATGAGTAGCGGGTCACGACTCCCCGGTGACTCGGAGAGCAACGACCGGCACCGTACCGAAGAACGCGCCGAAACACGACTGTCCGGTGACCTCGCCTATCGACTCGGCGAGTTTCTCGACGCCACCGGCGAGAAGAAAAGCGCGGTCCTACGGGACGCTCTCGACGAGTATCTGCCGTCGTCGGAAAACTCGGCCTACGTCTTGCCGAGAGACGGCGACCTCGCCGACGCCTACCTTCAGCTGGCCGACGAAGACGAGAAGCGCGTCTACGACTACGAGGAAGCCGTCGACATACTGGCGAACACAACCCACCCGAACACGAAGAAGCCGCTCATCCGAAAGACCGTCATCGAGCGGTTGGACGGGAGCGGCCTTCTCGCCATGAAGGGCGGCCACGTCGCCGTTCATCCCCTGACGCTCCGCGAGGAGGTGACCGACGGTGAGTGATACATCTGCGGGCGGCATGGAACGGCCGATTGGTGAGGACGGGCTGCCACTCCGCGGCCATGAGCGCGAACACGTCCCACTGTCCGAGGTCCGTGCACAGAAGTACCCAGTGCTCGACGGCGGTATCACGATGGGGACCGTTTGCGAATACAAAGAGGACGGCTGGACGTGGGTTATCGTCACCGACCTACCCGACACAACGTGGGGCGAGGTGTTCGACGAAGACGACGACCGCGCCGACCAGAAGGTGGTGCGATTCCTAATTCTTGACAAGCTCAGCGACGATGAATGGGCGCTGTTTGAAGACTGCGTTGGGTGCTACGAACACGTTGATACGGCGCGGTTGTTCAAAGACCACGACGGCGCGGGCCGGTACATTCGGCGGTCGGACTTTATCAACAAGTTTCGCGGACTCGGCCCGTTCCATCCAGAGTATAACCGGCCAAAAGACGCGGATACTGACCGATGAGCGGGAAGCAATGGCGGTTGTACTGTCCCGAGTGTGCTTCCGGCCACCGGAAGATGCACACCGAGGTATCCGGTGGCGACGGCGAGAAACGCGACGAGTGTAACAACTGCGGCCACGTCCGACCAACCAGCGACGGTCTGGTTTCGGAGTCCGAACGCGCCGACTACAAACTGTGACGGGTGAGAAGTGTCCCGAGTGCGGTAACGAAACCATGACGACCGCCCTCGACCTGCCGTACTGTCCGCGGTGCGGGTGGGCCGGAAGTCGGCCCCTCGCCTGACCGCCACTCTTTCTTAGAAGACCTCGCCGATGGGTAGCTTGTGCTGTCGCCCCTTCGATTGGTGGCCCGAGCGGTTCCATCCGCCGCGGTCGTTGATGATGCGCGTCACCGTCGACGGGCGCCGGCGCTGAATCCGAATCACACCGTCGTCGGTATCCAGCAGGACGAAAGCGTACCATGCCGCGTTTTGGCCCTCTGCCGCCGTCATCGAGCGGTGTTGTCCCTCCCACAGTCGGAACCGACCCGCGCCCGACCGGATGCGCGTAGAGGTAGACTTTACCTCGTACTTCGTCCCCGTCGATTTCAGGACGCAGTCGAACCACTCGGCGTCGTTGAACTCAGACAGGCCGTACTCCTCGGCGACCAACGACTCGGCGAGAGAATCGAACTCGTCGCCCTGGACTCGTCGCTGCTGGGACCGACCGAGAGACCGAATCGGTAGCTCACGCATGGCTGTTCTCCTCCGGTCCATCGGCGTAGGTGTGCGATTCGAGTAGTTCGTACATACCGTTGAAAACCTCGACCTCGACGTAGACGCCGTCCGGCTTCGCATCCACTTTGACGTGGTCCGCGTCGTCGGGAAGGTCGACCTCGAACGTCATTCGGCGTACTCCCCCTCGTAGCTGTCCGGTGAGGTGTCCGGGTGGCACGTCGGGCACATGAAGTTTCCTCGCATACGGGTCCGTTCTCCGCAATTTCGGCACTTTGTTGGTAGATTCATGGCGCGTACTCCTCCGGCACGGGTGGGTTCTTCTCGACGAACTCGCCGGCGTTGAACACGGTCCACTCGTAGGGGTCCATGTCGGGCATCTGCTCGTAGGCCCCGGCAATCTGCATCGTCGAGAAATATCGCTTCGCCTGCGGACTCTTACGGCCGAGATAGACGAACAGCGGAACGTTGTTCGTCACCGCTTCGGGAAGGTCCCACGGGTGTTGCGAGGTCAACAGCGACCGGATGTTACCAGTCTCGAACCGGATGCTGTCTTCGACGTTGCCGCCCTGCCGAAACATCCAGTCGAGCATCTCGCTGTCGGCGTACTCGTGGGCTTCGTCATGCCCGACTATCTTCGAGCCGGGCAGTTCTCGAAGCATCTGCATCACGCTCTCGTGGTCGGCCTCCGATTCCATCGGGATGAAGTTGAACAGCCGATAGCCCGAGCGGTAGCCGTCCGCGAGGTCTTGAAGCGTCCGAACCGTCTTCCCTCGAATGAAGGAGTGGCCCTTCGCGTTGAATATCAGTCCGAGGTCGTGGTGTCCCTGCTCGACGGCGCGGGTCACCCACCAATTCAGAAGGACGGTCTTGCCGCCGAACTCATCGCCGGCTCCGGTAGCGCCCGTGATGAACACGTGCGCCCCGTCCGTCAGGTAAAATCGGTCGTTCATCGATTCACCTCCAACGTTTCGAGAACTTGGATTCGGCCGCCGGTGCCCTGTTCTACGTCGGCAAACGAACCGTACTGGCTGATATGCGGGTGTTCCAGCCTGTTTTCGGGTGGGTAGGCCTTCCGGTTCCAGTCAACATGACACGCACCGTTTGGGAACTCGATTCCCCAACCGAGTACGTGGCCGTCGGTTTCGACCCGCGTTCTCTCATTATCTCGGAGTACCCGGAAGATTCGGATGTCGCTCATACCGAGTTAACACCCCCGTCGGCCTCGGCGGGCTCGTCGTCGAGGTCGTCACCGCCGCCCGACTCGTTACCTCCCGGTATCTCTACGTCGAACTCCGAGACGAGCAGCATCAGCACAGCCACAGCGAGATGCACCCACGCGGGCGTTCCGCTCGCGTTCGTCGCCTTCTGAAACGCCACTTCAAGATGCGCGTACCACGGCGTCGAGAAGTCCAGGGCACCCGACGCCTGTTGCGGTGAGAGGTCCGGCTCCGTCGAGGAGAGCATCGACCGAAGCCCCGACCTGCTCGACGACTCCCGAGACGACTCCCGACTTGTCTCATCAGTCGACCTCTCAGACCGCTCCGAATCCTCTGCCGCCTCTTGATTCACCGTCTCTCCGAGTGCCTTCGACGCGGCCGCAGACGGGTCCATGTCCATCTTAGACCACCTCGATGTCCGGCCCGTCGTCTTGTGACCCACTCCGACCCCGAAGCTTCATGAACGCAAGCCCGGCGACAGTGACCACCCCGACCGCGAGGCCGGCCGCCGCGGACCCCTCGCCAACAGTTGCCGCCCCTGCCGGTGGGTCCGGGTCGTCGTCGCCATCGTCGTCGAGGTCGGCACCGTCGCCGAGGTCGTCGTCGGAGGTGTCGGTCTGAATCGTGTCGACCGGTTTCGTCGGGTCCCGGTCCGCCGGCCCGTCGGGCGCGGTCGGGAAGTCAACACCCGAGCCGGTCGTCTCAGGAGTGCCCTCGGGAGAGGGTTCGGGAGTGGTCTCGTCGGACCCCTCTGAATCCTCTGCCGCCTCTTGGTTTTCACCCCCTTCGAGAAGAGCGTAAGCGTCGGCCTTGTTCGAGACCTCCGCGTGGAGGTCGTCTTCCTTGTTTATCATGTGCATCACCGCCCCGTTTTTCGTCGAGAACGGGCCGCCTTCCTCACATCCGAGCGGGCACTTGGGAACAGTCATTCGGCACCTCCGGCAATGTTTTCGACGTGGGCCGCCATCCGGTCTATTCGTCCGTCTACGGCCTTTTCTGCCTGTTTTCGAGTGAATTTCACAGCCACTCGATAGACCACGTACACCCACACCAACGCTATCAGCGGTTGGAATACCAGTATCCCCGCCAGCACTCCGATGAGGAGCAACAGTTCGAAGCTTACCATACGCCGATTAGTCCCGTCTCCAGATACTAATATTAGTGGGTGGTACCACTCGGTTGTAGCATGGAAGTACCAATTCCGTTCATCGACATGGTGTTAGACCTGACCGACCCCGTTGACGCCGGCAAGACGTTTGTCGTCGTCGGCCTTGGCTTCGTGCTGTTCTACGTCGCCAGCGCCTTGGGTCGAGAAGGAGCAAACAACGTCCTCGAAGCGTCAGGGATGCAGGACGACGGCAACAGCGTGGAGGTGCTCTAAATGAGCGAAACCCTCACGCCGGCCCCCGCCATCAAGGAAGCCGGTCAAGTGCGGACAATCCGGCAGGACGAACTCGAAGCCGTCACCGTCCGCGACGGCAACGAAACGACCGTCTGGTCCGAGCAGGTCCCCGCTGACAAAATCTACGCCCACGGTGCCGGTGGGTCCAACCGCAACGTCGGCCGCGTCGTCTTCGGTTATTGCTCCCTCGTCGACGACGCCGGAAACGACATCGAGGGCCAGCTTGTCGCTGCCATCACCGACTCCCAGCAGCGCCGCGTCCTTGCCGAAACCGATTACGGCGACCTCTCGTCGCTGGCCGATGCCGCCAACGAACCGCGGACCGAGCGGGTCAAGTTCCCCGCCCTCGACCCCGTGGCCCGTCGAGACCGCCACATCGAGCTTCGCGTTGAAGCAGACCCCGGTTCAGATGGCGCCACGCTCGACCCGGCCGCGAGCGACCTGCGCCTCTACTACACCGACATCGACGCCTAAAGGAGGGACCGAAATGTCCCAAACTCGAAAGGAGACGTTCCGATTCGCTGACCAAGTCGCCGCCGGGGAGACTGACGAGTTCGAAGCGAACCCAACCGACCCCGCCCGAATCACGAACCTCGACGTTCGAATCTATCCCGGCCCCGAGCTAAACCTGCGCATCCGCCCCTACGTCGTCGACGGGGCGAATCGCCGGCCGCTTGTCAATTTCAAGGGGAAAGACCACATCGACGGTGATGATGACGTGTGGCAGTTCGACATCAGCGAACCGATAACGACCCGTGAAACTCTCCTCGTCGAGGTCGAGAACACCGGCACCGACGCCTACGACTTCGCCGTGAACGCGAGTATCGACTACCTCAACGGGACGAATCGAGTCATCGAGTGGTTGCTATGAGCGACGGCCGCGAGCAGTTCGCCCGCGCGACGCAAACCCGCTCCGAAGCCGAGCGGACCTTTACCAACCGCGAGCAGCTGACCGACACTGTCACGGTGCCCGCCAACAGCACCGAAACCGTCTCATGGCCCATTTTTGAAAAATACAAACCAATCCACATTGCCGCCGCGCCGAGTGGTCCAGATGACCCAAGCGGGCTGCACTGGGAAGCACTCATCACCGGCGTGGATAGTTGGCGGGTCTACGGCATCGGCGGCGAGGGGGTCACTTTTCACGACCTCAAAACCGCGCCACTTGGCGAGACCGACCCAGACATCGACATCACGAACATCACCGATAGCAGCATCGAGGTCCGCGCCTCGATGTACATCCTCCGCGACGACGGAGGCACCGAACAATTCCTAATTTAACATGGTAGTCAGTCAATCACTCCGCGAACGAATCGAAGAAGTCCTCCGTCGAGGCGTCGGCGAGGTCGAATCAGAATCGCTCAATGCAGAGCACGCACAGACCGAACGCCTCATCGCAACCTCCACCCCCACGATTCGGGACGACCCGCGCTATGCGTTCTCTCGACGCGGCGAACTCCTCACTCAATTTGCGACTGACTCGTCCAACTGGTCGGTCATCAGGGGGTCGAAATCAATCGAAAGTACCGACACGTTTCGCGGGCAAGACGTTCTGAACGTCCAAGCAGACAGTGACGAGATTCGACTCCGCTGGAACCTCTCATCCCAAAGGGACATTTCAAGCCTGTCGTTCGCTGCGACGGCGAAAGCCCTCGATATCACGGGGAACGACTACATCGACTTCCGACTCCAGTGTGTCGATACAAACGGCAACCAGCGCTGGTACAAATGTTACTGGTGGCAGTCCGACGACGGGTGGATGACTAAAGACCTCAGTATGTGGAAGGAGGACAACGGCTTTGACCCCACCACAGTCGAGCGGTTCGACGTGCAGACCTCACCGAGGGATATCAATGACCACCTGTGGCACTCACTTCGGATGGTTGAGCAGCCCCAAGAGGCCTACGTGACGGTGATTGTGGACGATGCCAACGATACTGACTTCGACATGTGGCGCGTCTTCCAAGAGTACGATGTTCCGGTGACCTTCGCCGTTCAGACGGGGCGATTCGGACTCGATGGGAGCCTCACCCTCGATGAGGCGAAGACGATGTACCACGAGGGCGCGGAGTTTATCAACCACTCATACTTGGGCGGTTCCCCAGACTGGGTCGAGCGTAGCAGCCAAGGCAACCAGTACACTGAGGAGGAGTACCACGAGACTGTTATGAAAGGCAAGTACGACTTGGAGCGGTGGGATATCGGGTCGTCCTCCCATATGCACATCTACGGTGGGGGAGCCTACGACCCCAAAACAATTGACATCGTGTCTGACTACGCCATCTGGGACGCCTACAACGTTAATGCAACCAGCGTTTCCCCAATCTACTACACCAACCCGTACACTCAAGAACGGGTATTCTTCGACGACGGACTCAGTAACGCAAAAACGGCTATTGACCTCGCAGCCCAATACGGTGGCGCCGTCCATCTCGGAGGGCATACTATTCAACACACGGAGTCAGATTGGCACGACTTGGCGAGCTACATCTCGAACGCCGACATCACGCCAGCTACCGTCAGGGAGTTGGTGGAGATTAACCACTCTCACGGCGCCCCCTGACCGCTCTGAGTTGAGATGTACATAGCGCCAAAATCACACCACAAAACACGAAAACAATGATTCGAGAACGACTCAGAAACATGACGACGGTACAGCCCGGTTTTGGGGCCGATGCCGGCCCCGGAGAGCATCCCGAAACAGACGCTCGTCTCGACAGCCACATGACGACGACGAGCAGCGGCGACTCGAACACCGACGGCAGCGGAATCAGCCGCCGAACGAAACTCATCGCCGGCACGGTCGCCGTCGGCGTGCTCATCATGGCAGGTGACTAAATCATGCAACTCCAAGACAGCTTTTACGCGGACAGCGGACTCGAACCCCCCGACTCGTCGGGCGGCAGCAGCGGCGGCTCGTCGAGCGGTGGCGGGTCCGTCTCGATAACCTCCGGTAGCGACGACGCCCCCGCGCCCGGCTCCGACGAGTTCGACGAGCAGGCACAGGACATCGTCACCGACAACATGGAAGACCAAGGTTTCGTCGTCGACGAAGACCTCACGAGCGGGTCCGGCGGTGGCGCTACTCGGTCGCCCGACGAAGGCACCGACTTTACGGAACTCGGAGAGGACGTTTCCGACTCCCCTGAGGTCGAGGTAGACGAACCCCTCGGCGGTCGGTTCGTCGGCGACGTGTTCGACCAGATTCGAGCAACCGGAACGGCCGCCGTCGACACGTCCGAAGCCGGTGAACGGACCGCGGCCGAAGCCGACGCCGTCGCCTACGGGAACGAAATCGCCGGCGCCACGTTCGAAGCACTTGACCCGTCGACGCTTTCGGTGCCCGACTCGCTTATGCCCGAGTCGATGCCCACGGTCGAGGAGGTCGCCGACAACGTCACCGGCGACGAGGACAACGGCGGGCTGCTGCTCGCCGGCGCCGCCCTCGCCTTGGGCATCGGCGCCGCCGTCGTCGGGAGGGACTGACCATGCCGAGCGGCCGACTCGACGACGGCGGTGGCGGTGGCACGGTCGTACCCGACGGCGCGACCTTCGAGGAGGCCGTGTTCGACCGCGAAAGCGACCAACTCGGCGAGGAGCAGTTAGACTACGACGAGTTTTTTTCCACGACACCGGAGCCTGAAGGCGGTGGCGCGGACTTTGAGATAGACGGAGAGACCTACGCGTCCGCAGATGAGTTCTGGCGCGACGTGCAGAACGACGACTCCCTCGTTACTGGCGGGGACCCGTGGCAGCCCGTGCGCGACGGCGCCGAAAATCTGAACGTCACCGTCGAAAACGGACTGGACGGACTCGACGAACTACTCCCCGACTGGCTGCCGTGGGCTTTCGGCGGCACCCTCGGAACCATCCTGCTGCTGGTTGTTATCTACGTCGTCGGGCAGGCTGTGACGTGGAACGTCGGAGGTGGGTCGTAGCGTGCTCGAAGCCGTCACCGTCGAAGCCCTCGCCGCCGTCACCGCGGCCGCGGCTATCGGCACCTTCGGGGCGGCACTCGGCGTCCTGCGGAGCGTCCTACGCACCGAGCGGGCCGTGTTCGGGTCCGAACACGTCGACCACGACGACGGGCTGATTGGACTCGTCGAAGAACACGACTCCCGACTGACGCGCATCCGGCTGGCGCTCAGTCGAGAGGGCCTTCTGCACATCACCGACGGCGGACCGGAGGAAAAGGACGATGTGTAGCTTCGAAACGATGATGCCGTACATTCTCGGCGCGGTCGCCCTCGCTGTGGTATCCGGGGCGCGGTGGGAAGAACTACTCCGCGAAGCTGCTCGTCGAAAACTCGGCCTGAATGACGACGAGTAGCGTGTCGGAGAACACTACAGTCGGTGTCGTGTTAGTACAGGTTCGTCGTCACCTCAACCCCGAAGGTGAGCTAATCCACCGCCCAACCATACCCTTTCTTTAAGTACCCTGTCGCCATTACGGACAAACACGACATGAGGCTGAAAGCCTACGACGATAAAGACGGTCGAAAAGTGTGGCTGGGTCGGGACGAAGTTACCATGTTGCTCAACAAAATCACCGATACCGAGAAAAAAATTGGTATCGGATTGGCCGTGAGGTGCGGTCTAAGAGCGAACGAACTCGTAAACGTGACTCCGGTCGACGTTACCGAAGACGACATCGTAGGGCCTCGTGTTCGCGTCAGAGAGGGCAAAGGCGATACCTACCGAGAGGTCCCGATGCCTTTGGAACTGAAAACGACTGCTTCGACGTACTCCGACGTTCGGTCAGACCCCGTCGACACTCCACTTGTCGACAAGAGTACCCGCACTATCGAGCGGTGGGTCAACCACTTGGCCGACGAGTGCCGCGCGGAAACAGGCGACAGCGGTTGGCAGTTCCTCGGTCCGCACGACCTACGACGGACGTGGGGCACACTACTCGTGGAAGAAGACGTTGAACCCGGTATGATAATGGAGTGGGGCGGCTGGTCCGATTGGGATACCTTCCGCGAACACTACCTCGGAGCATACAGCCCCGACATGGAACGCCGGCAGGCCGAAAAGGTCGACTGGCTATGACTGACGGCTTCATTTACTTCTGTCCGGACTGTCGGCGGGCGTATTACCTGACCGGCTACTCGAACCCCGATAGTGGCATTACCTGCGAATGTGGGACAGAAGAACCGCTTGTAAGAGGGCCGCAAGTGCGTTAGACGACGTGCGGGTTCGGCCGCGGAAGCTGCTCGGCGTCGAGGTCGCCGTTCATGCTCCATCCATTTCGTTCCCAGAAACAGTTAGCGTCTCGTATTCTAAATCGTCGTACTTTGCTTTTGATTCTACTTCTGATTGAGGTATGGCACTGGATTCTAAATTGGCGGCTTCGACAAGCGAATTACGTGGTGTATCATACCCATCTCGATTACGATAATCTACAATTCGGTAAAATCGACTCCCATCATCAGGGTCAAATAGACGGTTTTTCACCCTTACTGGCCCATTTCCCCAAATAACTGCCTCATCCTTTTCAAAATCAAAGTCTTCGGTATTCATTGCGAATCATAGAGTATTGACGGGTCGTCCGAAACTCGTTCAAGAAACTGTCTGATTGCGTCACTTCGAGAAAAGTCCATGGGAAGATCACCGTTGGCCTTTGCCTGAAGTATTGCGTGGTCGACCTCATCGATTAGTTCAGAGTCTACCCTCACTGAAACTGATTTTTTGTCTTTGGCAGTGCTCATACACCCCTTTGAGTCTCTTCGTTATTACAGTAAGTGCCATAAGCACAGTATTGATTGACTACTGTAGCACAAGTATTAAGTTAGAAGTGGCCTATCGGAGTGTCAGGGACCCACCGACTCGGTTGAAGATGACTCTTGTTGGTTGTGGAAGCCGGGCCGCGGTGTGACGCGGCCCGAAGGTGGGTTCTGTAGAGGTTACGATGAACTCCGAACCCAACGCGGGCGATGAGGCCCGCGCACGACGAGAGGAACCGCCAACAGATAACTCCAGCGCCCCGGAAATCGTTGGGACGCTCGATATTACTCAGTCTGAAGCGTCGTCGCTACGTCAACAGTTGAACGAACCTTGGGCAATTCTTTGGGATATTGACAATCAAGAAGCCGTACTCGCCCGACGGCAAGGTGGTTGTTAATGTTCGGTTGCACACAAACGGGTACTACTGAGTTTGTCTACGACACCGCACGCTGTGCGTGTGGTGACCCACTCGACGGCTTCGACGCCCGACGCGACGAGGCGACCTGTGAGGCATGCGCCCGACTCCGCGCCGACGGTGGCGACGACGAAGTCAGCCGGACGGTGAAGGCCGACGGCACCGAGCACGTCACCGCCTACCGAGCCGAGTGCGACGAATGCGATTGGGCCAGCGCCCTTATTCGAGACGTTCACGGAATCGCCCGGAACGACCGCGACATCCACAACAACAAGAAGACGCACGCTTCGGTGGGTGCCCAAGTCGAAGAAATCACCGCCAAGAAGAACGCTGCCGGCCATTTGACGGTGGTCCGCGATGAGTAGCGAGTCGACCCGTCGCTCATTCGTTATCAGCTGTGAGTGCGGCATCACCGTCGTCGGCGCGGTCGCCGGAGACACCTGCGGGAACTGTGGCCGGGTGGTCCTCGATGGCTGAGGAGTACACTATCGCCGTTTGGGCCCATTACCCGTTCACGTCTTACGACAAGCGCGGTCGAACTGTCGAACACCGGGTTCGAGTCGTTGCCTACGACACAGGTTTCGTCGACGTCCTCCACGAGCGGAACGAACGCTACACTAACGACGGTTGGGTAACCGTCGAGGTCGTGGAGGTCCGCGACCAGGGCGTTCGGTACGAAAAACGGCGTGACGGGGTGTTGTCGGAGTGACCGAGCGCGAAGTTGAAATCCGAAAGTCGGTGACGGCTACCGAGACGGTCGTTATCTGTGATTACTGCGGCTTGGAAATCGAAGACGACCATGCCCGCGACCGGCTCGTCAATAGCCCGCGAGTAGTCGTTAGGGACCGAGCCGGCAATACGTACGTCGAAGCATCCCGCGACGAAGACCAAATCTACACTACAAATCGGCAGGCACCCCACCTCAAATTCGGTGAGACGTACGACCTACACGCCGATTGCCGGGTCGAAGCCTTTGGAGGTGGTTCAACCGATGAGTAGACTTGACTCAGTAGTCAAGTTATCGCGGTTCTCACTCTCGGACCATGCAGGCCGCCGTAGCGAGGTGTACCATGCCTGAGCGGCCGAGTTGCCCGGACTGTGAGACGAACCTGTCCACGTCGGGCAAGCAAGGCGTTGGGTACTGTCCCGACTGTGACGCCGAACACGAACTCAGCGAAGCGTATAGCGAGATGCAGTTTACAGACGGCGGACGCGACACCGACGACGACCTCGACGACGAGCAGGAAGACGAGAGCGACGACCGACTCCCGCCCGGCTGGCGAGACGGACCGCCGGACGATGCCCTTCGTCCGCCCGGCTGGGAGAACTGGGACCGCGAAGCGAAACTCAACTACCTGACGCTCGGCCACACCCGCGCCGACATCCTCGCGCACATCCGCGGTTTCATCGGGTCGAGCAGAGGCAGCGACCGACTCGACAAGAACGAACTGGCGATGATAGCACTCGACTTGGAGGCGATGTGACCATGATTTGTGACCCACTCACTCGACAAGATGTATCGGCGAAAGTGCAAGCACTTGGGCGGCTTATCGGCGAAACTGCTGGTAAAACACCCCCGAATGTGCAGGCACTTACGAAGATAAAGACCCTTATCGGCGTGTCTGACGCACTTTGATGTGGGAGGGGTTCGTGACTCCGCTATGAGCAGCGAGGGCGAACGCGTCTCGGTGCAGACCTACGTGTCGTCGACCCAACGAGAGCGTTGGCGTGAGGAAGCCGACGAACTCGACATGAGTCAGGCCGAGTACGTTCGAACGATGATTCAGGCCGGCCGACGGAGCTTCGATTTAAATACGCAAGCGAGTTCTTTAAGTAGTGATTCGAGCAACTCCGTCGAAGCCCGTTCTCCGGACGCTACCCCCGGGGGAGAGGGCTTGAAAGACCGTGTTCTCGAGGTGCTTCGCGCCGAAGAGTTCGCTGACTGGGAGTTGTTGCTCGCCGGCGTCACCGACGACATAGAAGAGCGACTCGAAGAGTCGCTCGACGAGCTTCAGTCGGAGGACCGAATTCGATACAGTGGTCGCCACGGCGGATACACGGTGGTGGACGATGGGCGTTGACGACCGCAGTGGAACGACGACACCGGATGACCCCGTCGCGTACTTTCTCCAGGACATGACCTTCCACGGCCGGACCGACCGGACGAAGGCGGCCTACAAGCGCGTCTTGCGGGATTTCGAGTCGTTCGTCGCCGACGAACGGGGGACGACGCTTCCGACCGCGACACAGCGGGAGTGTATGGCGTGGGTCCACTCGCTTCGGGGCGAACACGCCGACAGCACCGTGGCGTCGTACGCCTCCTACGTCCACCGGTTTTACGCCTACATGACGCAGGTCGGCGCCTTCGATTCGAACCCGATGGCGCTTGTCACCGAGGAGATGGACGAATCAATCGACACAGACCCCGCCCGCCGGGAAATATCCATCCCCCAGATGCGGTCGTTCTTCGCGGACATCTGCCATCCCTACGAGCGCGCTCTCGTCGGCACGCTTCTGAAGACCGGAATCCGAGTTGGGGAGTGCTGCAATCTCGATTTACGCGACGTACACCTCGACGATTCGGAGGTTCAGACGGCCTACCAAATCGAACATCGCGGCGCGTTAGACGGCCGTCCGGACTCCCTATACATCGCCAGCGACCCCGCGAAAGGGGAAGTCTACAACGGCGAGGAACGGACGGCATCGAACAAACGGAAGCGAGACACCGTCGTTCCGGTCGACGGGGAGTTAAAGCGCCTCCTGAAGGCGTGGCTGGCGATTCGTCCGGACACACAGTCCGCGGCGGAGCCGCTCTTTTGTTCGACGAGCGAGTGGGGAAAGCGGGCGACGCCGTCGATGGTCCGGACCATCGTGGCCGAACAGGCCGGTAAACGCGGGTGGTATCGGGAGGGTGGCGACGCCTCGGAGAACGTCACGCCACACTACTTTCGGCACTTCTTCACCACGCATCTTCGCGATAGAACCGGCGACAGAGGCGTCGTGAAGTACCTCCGGGGTGACGTGGCCACGGATATCATCGACACCTACACCCACAACTGGGGCGACCGCGTCCGGGAGGTGTACGAAGCCAACGTCTACGACCTCCTGTAGTCGTTTTTCCTCGTAGACCCCCGAATTTTGACCAGCGTTGACGACAGAACCGTGTCCGACACCCAGCTCATAAATCATATAATGCTATATCAAATCGGACTGGATTTTACACGCACAACGCACCCAAATTCCGCCAGCGCAGTAGTTAACCAGCGGAATCAGTCGCTGGACCGTCCCAGAATCATCGTCTTCTGCGGCTGTCGGGGGGCGACAAGTTGACTCCCTCAGGATCGAGCCCTTCGTGATGCGGCGACGACCGTCCTCGGTCTCGACACCGACCCCCTATTCGAGCAATCCCTCAAGCAGTCGCTTCGCGAGAGCTTTGTCGAGCGGGTCGTTGGCATTGCCACAGTGTGGCGACTGAACACAGCCCGGACAGCCATCCTCACAGGGACAGCCCGCAATCATCTTCCGAGTCGTTTCCAACAGTTCGTCAATGTCCTCGTAGCCAGTTTTCGCCAGGGCGACCCCGCCGGGGTAGCCGTCGTAGACGAATATCGTCGGCGCGTCGGTCCGTGGATGTAGCGGCGTCGACAACCCGCCCACGTCTCGGCGGTCACACAGCACCGTCGTCGGAAACATCGATATCATCGCGTGTTCGGCGGCGTGGATGCCACCCGGGAGGTCACCACCCTCGACGAGTGCCGTCTCGAGGTCCGGCGGTACCGCGAAGTACAACGCCTGCGTCCGGAGGCTCGTCTCCGGGAGGTCGAGCTCCTCATTCCCCATCGGTTCGCCACTCGAAGCGTCGAAGCGCTGAAAGCCAGTTATCTGCTTGCGCATCTCCACCTCGGCGAACCGGACGGTCACGTCATCGCGTGCGGTAAGCGTCCGTTCGTCGATGTCTCGCTCGACGGTAATGGCCTTCTCGTGGAGGACGCGCGTGAAGTAATCGGCCCACGTCGGCTGGAGTTGCGCCACGTTCGCCCGCAAATCCAGGTCGGTTACTTCGTAACTGCGACCCTGATGGTGGTAGATGGCTCCGGGGTGTGCGTCCCGGAGTGCGTCGTCGAAGGCCAACTCGGCTAACGTCTCGCCATCGGAGCCACGCAGTTGCACCTGCCGGTCGTCGATGGCCCGGAGACTGGTGTCGTATTGGGGGCTGGAGCCGTCGTTCAGCCACCGGACGCCCTCACTCGTCTCGCGGCGCGAAAGCACCCCCTCGTCGGTGAGGTCGGCGACCACCTCGGGAAACCGCGGCCCGAAGTACCGGTCGTCGTCGAGTCGGAGCCACGACTCGTCGGCCGCAGACCGGACGTGGGCGGGCATGATTCGGTCGTTTTCGGGGTTGGTGACCGCCTTCTCCGGGTCGCCCTCGAAGAACGACTCGGGGTTCGACATCAGGTACTGGTCGAGTTGGTCCTCGCCGGCCACCAAGGCGACGAGAGAGGGGTCGGTTCCCCGGCCGGCACGGCCACCCTGCTGGAACGCCGCCATCCGCGTCCCCGGATAGCCGTCGAGAATGACGGCGTCGAGACCGCCGATATCGACGCCCAACTCGAGGGCGTTCGTACTCCAGACGCCGCGTATCTCCCCGGAGTCGAGTCCACGCTCTATCTCGCGGCGCCGGTCGTCCGACAGCGCCGCCTGATACGCTGCGACGCCGTCGGCGAGGTCGTACGCCCCGCGGTCGCGAAGCATGCTCGCGCTTTCGGTGGCGTAGCGTTCGGCGGTCTGTCTGGAGCCGGTGAACACAAGCGTCTGATGTCCCTTCGAGACGAGGTCACAGAACAGCCGTTCGGCCTCGGTGTGACTCGACTTGCGCCGCCCGCTCCCCCAGCCATCGCCGTCGCCGTACTCCGGCGGGTTCCACAACAGCCAGTGGGTCGGCCCCGACTCGCTGTCGTCGCTGTCGACCAGTCGGATGCCGTCGGGGTCCCGGCCGGTCACCGTCGCCGCGTGCTCGATTGGGTTGCCGATGGTCGCCGAACAGCAGACGAACTCCGGGTCAGAACCAAACTCCGAACACAGGCGAGCGAGCCGTCGGAACACCAAGGAGACGTGACTGCCGAAGACGCCGCGATACTCGTGGACTTCGTCGACGACGACGGTTTCGAGGCGCTCGAAGAACCACTTCCACAGCCGACGGGCGTGTGGGAGGAGTCCGTAGTGCAGCATATCCGGCGTACAGCAAAGTACGGTCGGCTGGCGCTCCCGAATCGCGGCCTTTTCGCTTCGTGACTGCCGGCCCGTGTACTGTTCGACGGTGACGCCGCTGGCGAACCCGAGTTCGTCGGCCAGCGCCGACAGCGACTCGGTCTGGTCGTTGATGAGTGCGACCTGCGGGGCGAGATACAGCGTCGTCGCGCGGTCGTCCATCGCCCGCTCGAAGGCCGGAACGGTGTAGGCGAGGCTCTTGCCGCTCGCCGTCTCCGTCGCGAGGACGACGTCGTCGCCGTCTCGGACCGCCTCGATTGCCCTCGCCTGATGGCCGTAGAGGTGGTCGATACCGCTGGCTTCCAGCGCCTTTCGGAGACGAGCAGGAAGGTCGATATCCGTGAAGATTGCCTCGGAGGGGTCGAGAGTCTCGTGGGCGCGTATCTGTCCCTCGTAGTACGGACGCTCCCGAAGCCACGCGACGGTTTCCTCCACAGGGTCGGTTCCGTCGGCGCCGCTCCTAACCGTTCCGACAGCGGCGAAAGGGACCGAGTGACGTTCAACATAAAACATGGGGAATATCCGGAGGCAGGCACTTTACGAAGAGATTACTGTACTGAAACAACCCCATATGGAGTACGTCGAACTGAAGATTCGGCCCGGCGACAGGTGGTTCCACGAGTTTGACGAACTGGTCGCCGCGGACCCCGAGTTGTGCCACGGGCCGATACACCACATCAACCTCCTGTCGGACGACACGATGGTCGTCCTCTACGAGATATACGGCCCCAAAGAGCGTGTCGACGCCCTACACGCCGAACACGACCACCCCGCCGAAACCGCACACCTCGGGGACGACACCCTCGTCTACACCCACCACGACCCGAGCGACGTGGCCTACGACCTACTCACCGTCGCCAACGAACACAGCGTCGTCGTCGACACGCCCATCGAGTTCAGCGATGACGACGAACTACAGGTCCGACTCATCGGCACCGCCGAGTCCCTCCAGTCGGCGTTCGGTGCCGCCCCCGAGGGCGCACAGGTGACCGTCGAAAAGACCGGCGAGTACCGCCCCGGGACCGAACGGCTGTTCACCGACCTCACCGACCGACAGCGGGAAACCCTGCTGACGGCCCTGGAGATGGGCTACTACGACAACCCTCGTCGAGCGACCTACAGCGACATCGCGGGCGAACTCGACTGTACGGCCACGACCGTCGGCGAACACCTGCGGAAAATCGAGGGGTACGTCCTCCGGGAAATCGCCCCGAGACACTGGGGGCCGACCCGATAACGGCCCTAAACGACCGTCTCGGCACCGCCGACGAGCTGTTTTGCGACGGTCTCGCTTTCAGCGACCGTCTCAGCCGGATTCCGCAACAGGACCGTCTCGCTGGGGAACAGTTCCTCTCCGAGGCGGAGACCGTGGTCGCGGGCGGTCGACCCCGTGACGGTAAGATAGACGCCGAGGCCGACCGAGGAGATGGCGGCCTCCTCCTCGCGGTCGCCCGGATACCGGAACTCGATACCCTCCATCGCACGCGTGCCCAACACGGCCTCGACCAACCGCTCGTATCGCGGGGAGATACACAGCGGTCCCTCGTAGGACTCGACGAATTCACGCGTCGCGGTCTCTGCGATGTCCGGCGTCGACAACAGCGTGTGATACACCGTATCGCCGAGACCACCGACGACGCGAACGTCGGTGTCGTGAGGGTCGATGCGGTCGTTGAGTTCCGAAAGCGTCGAGAGAGGTTCGGGAGTGAGTTGGACGACCTCCTCCAAGACGAGGTCCGCACTGTCGAATCCGAGTGCGAACTCGTGTTTCCGGAGGGCGCGAAACGGCTCCTCGCGGCCGACCAACTGGAGGTCGTCGTCGCCCAAATCGACCATCAGGCTGTCGAAGACGACCCGTCGTGGCATCCCGGGGCGGCTATCGCGGAACAGCGTGTACTCGGGTGCGTAGCGGTCGGTGTCGCTGTAGGATTTGAGACGGTCGTACACGCCGGCCTCGGCGGTCTGGGTTCCCTTCGTGACCGCCTTCTCGTAGCGGAGTGTCGAGGCGATTTCGTCGGCGGCGTCTTCGATGCCCGCGAAGCCGGCGACCCGTTCGAGGACGGCCTCCAGCGGGCGCCCCTTTCGCGGGACGGCAACACGGATAGTCGTCATTGTCGGCGTGAAGAACTCGACCGATAAAACGGAACCGAAAGCGAAATCGGCCGGTCGCGGCGGCTACTCGTCGTCGCTGGGTGCGCCGAACGCCGCGGTCAGTCGCTCGCGCATCTCCGAGACGTCGGAGAGTTCGTCCTCGATGTCGGAGATGTCGCTCTCGATGGCGTCGAGGCGCTCGTCGTCGACGCCGTCTTCGACCTGCTGTTCGAGCGCTTCGATGTCCGAACGGAGTTCCTCGATGTGGTCGGCGACTCGCTCCTCGATTGTCTCCTCGATTTCGTCGGTGGCCTCCTCGACCCGCGTTTCGACCTTTTGGAGCGTCGAATCGACGCGGTCGTCGACGCCGTCAACCCGCTCGACGGCCTCATCGAGTTCCGTCCGGAACTCCTCGATGAGCGTCTGTGCGTCGCCGTTCTCGTCGAGGAACGATTCCAACGCGTCGGTGTACGCCTGCAGGTCTGCAACCTCCGACTGGAGGCGCTCGATTCTGGCGTCGACGGCACCACCCGAATCCGTGGCCCCACCGGCATCGATCTCGACGCCGAGTGCGTCACGAAGTTCCTCGAGGTCATCGTCGTCGACCTCGCCGTCCCGAATCTCGGCGGCGAGTGCGGCGGCGAGGCTTCCCCCGGCGACGGCCGCGGCGGTACCGTCGTGGGCCGATTCGGATTCCGGCTGCGTCGGTTCCGAAGACTCCTCGGCCTCGGTATCGGCGGATGCCCCGTCGGTGTCCGCTTCGCGGATGGCGCTTTCGATGTCGTCGTGGGCTTCGGTGTCGGTCTCGGGACTTGACTCCGCGTCGTCTGCGGATTCTGTGTCGTCTTCGGGCTCCTCTTCGCCCTCGATAACGTCACGGACGACGTCTTCTGAGTCCTCACCCTCCTCCAACGGCGGGTGGACCGTCTCCAACACCGGGTCGGTCATGTACTTCTCTACGTCGTCGGAGTCACCGCCACGGAGGCCGTACACGGTAGTGTACTCCTCGCCCGGTTCGAACTCCCGCTCGAAGACGATTGCATCGCCGTCGACGCCCCAGAACTCGGCCCCGTATTTGGGGTGGAAGCCGATGTCCTCCGGCGTGACGTGTTCGGGAACGGAGTCGACCATCCGAACGGCGACGGTCTCCTCTCGCTCCGAACGAACGACGAAAGCGATAGCCGGCACTGGGAAATCGTCCGGCTCGAAGGATTTCTCGACCGTGACGCCGTCGCTCGACGCCGTGACGCGTTCTTCTGGTTCGGCGTTGCTCATATCTCGTACTGTACCTTGCCATCAATAAACTTATTCGTGAAGTCGAATTTATCGCCGGCCACAGCCTCAAAGCGTGGTTTCGTCACCGATCTCCAGCACCTCGAGCGTCCGCGGGAACGCGAACGAGCGAACGTGGTGCCGGAGTGCCTCGGGGTCGGCGGTCAGCCCCTTCCACATGTCCCAGTGGGTCGGCAGCAGGCGGTCGAGTTGGAGTTGCGCCGCCGCCTCGGCGGCCATGTTCTCGTCGGAGTACCACTTCGTGTATTTCGGCTCGCGGGTCTGTTTGTCGGGAATCATGCCGGCGGAGCCGAAGGCGAGCACCCCAAGGTCGATGTCGTAGCGCTCGCCGACCGACTCGAAGTCCTCGCTCGGTCGGGCGTCGCCACCGTGGAAGAACGTCCCCGCCTCGTGGCGAATGACGTACGACACAGGGTGGTCGGCGTCGGGGTCGTGAGCCGGTTCGACTGCGATTTCCAGCGAGCCGACTTCGACGGTGTCGCCCTCCTCGATTTCGGTGAAATCGTCGTCGGTGAGGTCGTAGTCGGTCGTCCACTCGCGGGCTGTCTCGACGGACGCCGACGGGCCGTAGAACGTCGCGTCGGTATCTTCGAGTATCGGCGCCTGCGAGGGGCCGTGGACGTGGTCGGTGTGTTCGTGCGTTGCCAACACCGCGTCGGCCTCGACGACATCGGTCGGGTCGAAGGGAACTGGTATCATCCGAACCGTCCGCGGTGGGTCGCCCAATCCCAGATACGGGTCAATGAAGACGGTCGTTCCGTCGTCGGCCTTCAGCACGAAGCCGTTACAGCCCAGATACCACAGTTGGACGCCGTCGGGTTCGGCATCGGCGACGGCGGTGGGCAGCCAATCGCCCCAGTCGGAGTGGACGGTCATACTCGTGACTGCACGGGGAGTGGACAAAAAGTCGGTCGGTCCTCGACCGACACATAAACCGAACTCCGTGATAGGAAACCGTCGCCTGTAGGGATGGGACTACAACCGGGAGTTCTAACTCGGGAGGCGTGGCTCGACGGGTGAGAAAACCGCAGAATCGCCGTCGCAATCAGTCCTGACAGCAGCCGCCGGCCTTCTCGCCGAAGTCGACTTCCAGCGGTTCGGAGATGGTGACGTTGAGCTCCTGCAGCGTCAGTTCGATTTCGGATTGGGCCTGCAGGTACTTCGCCATCTTCGGCTTCTCGTGGAGTTCCTGCTGGGCGCTCTGGAGTTCCCGGAGGTCGTCGTTGGTCGCGTCGCCGGTCTGACGCGCCATCATGAACTCCTCGCGGATGCGCTCGAACTCCCGGATTTCATCCTGAAGTTCCTCGTCGTTCTCGACGGCAGCCTTCGCCTCGACGAACTCCTGATACGCCGGGAGTTCGGTGATGGCCTCGCCGAGCGACTCGGCGAGTTCGGTCACATCGTCGTCGGTCACGTCGCCCTCGGGGGTGGTCTCGACGCTCATTGTCGGCGTTTCGGTCCGGCGACGTATAGGCGTGCCGGATGGGGAACGGAGCCGTCTACGGCCCGCGACAGGGGCGTTTGGAAGCACGCACGTTTTACGCGGCGACATCCAACTGCGAGTAATGAGTCAGGAATCGGAATCCGAGTACACGGAGGGAGACCTCCGGAATACGGGGATGTCGCTGAAGCACGACCGGACGTGGGATTACGAGTTGGACCGCATCGTCGAGGCGGTCGAGGAACGCGACGCCACGACGGTCGGCCTGCAGTTCCCGGAGGGACTCAAGCGACGCGCACCCCGCGTCGTCGACGACCTGCGAGACTTGCTTCCCGACGAGGTCAACGTAATGACCTCCGGAAAGCCCTGTTACGGCGCCTGCGACCTCGACACCTACATGATGCGCCGGACGGACGTGTTCGTCCACTTCGGGCATTCACCGATGAAGGAGTCGGAGAAAATCCTCTACGTGCCGCTGTTCTCGAACGTCGACGTGTTGCCCATCATGGAGGAGTCCCTCGAGGAGTTGGCCGACCCCGATGACGACGAGAACGTCGGACTGGTGACGACCGCCCAGCACATGAACAAGTTCGACGAGATGCGGACATGGCTGGAGGAGCGCGGCTACACCGTCGAGACCCGTCGCGGTGACGAGCGACTCACCCACGAAGGGCAAGTGTTGGGCTGTAACTACGCCTCCGCGGACGTCGACGCCGACCAAATCCTGTACGTCGGCGGCGGGAAGTTCCACCCCCTCGGGCTGGCGATGGAACACCCCGAGAAGAAAGTCGTCATCGCCGACCCGGTCAACAACGTCGTCACCATCGCCGACACCGAGCAGTTCATGAAACAGCGCTACGCCTCGGTCCACAAGGCGATGGACGCCGAGGAGTGGGGCGTCATCTTCTGTACGAAAATCGGGCAGGGGCGCTGGGAGACCGCCGAAGAAATCGTTGCGGAAAACGACAACGCCTACCTCATCACGATGGACGAGGTGACGCCGGACCGCCTGACGAACTTCGGCTTCGACGCCTACGTCAACACCGGGTGTCCGCGCATCACGACCGACGACGGCCCGCAGTTCAAACAGCCGATGTTGACGCCCGGCGAGTACAAAATCGCCATCGGTGAGGAACCCCTCGACAGCCTGGAGTTCGATACGTTCCACGGTACGTGGTAGTCCCCGAACACCTCGCCCGACGTTATTCTCGGGGGTTCGAACAGTAAGAGTAACGTCGGTCGGCAGTAACACCCCACTATGTCAGGCCCTCCAGCCCGACGACGGTTGTCGATAGTCGGGAGTATCGTCGCACTCACAGCGCTCGCTGTCGCCGTGCCGGTCGCCGCACAGACTCAACCGGGAGTCGATTCCGGAGCCGAACTGGCGTTTTCGTTCCTCACGAACGTCGTCGGCGCCGTCATTGGCACCCTGATTCTCGGCGGCGGACTGATACTGTTGGCCCCGGAGTACACCGAACGGACGACCGACCGAATCGAAAACGAACCCCTCGAAACGTTTCTCTACGGCCTCGGCATCTCGATTGCGGCCGTTGTCGTGATGTTCCTGCTCGCCATCACCATCATCGGCATTCTCGCCGTGATTCCGATGGCCATCGCCCTCGCCATCGTCGGTCAGTTGGGCTACCTCGCGGTCGGCCGGTCGGTGAGCGACGAGTGGGCCGTCGTCCTCCTCGTCGCGCTGGTCGTCGCGGCCGTCGCCGGCGGAGTCCCGATTCTCGGTGGGCTCCTCGGGTTCGTCCTCTCCAGTATGGGCGTTGGCGCCGCGTACTTCGATTACAAGGAAGACGGCGGTACTGGCGGGTCGTCGACCTCGTCCACCTCACCGCCGGGCAGTCGTGGCGGCATCGACACGTCCGGAAGCCACCGCGACAGTGAGAGACAGCAGGAAGTCGACGAGGCGTGGGGAAGCAGTAACGATGAATGGGGCAGCGACGCCGCCGACGATTCCGGGTGGAGCAGCGACGAGACGGACGACTCGGCGTGGGAAAGCGACGAAACCGCCGACGAAAGCCAGTGGGACACCCGCGATGACACCGACACGAGCGACGAACCGAGTTGGAGCGTCGACGAAGAGGACGACACCGACCGCTGACCCGAAGAGGTTTACCGCCGGATAGAAAACCTCGAACGATGCCTGCTCCCTCCACTCGCCGCCGTTTCCTGACCGGAGCGGCCGGGGCGCTCGCGGTCTTGGCCGGCTGTAACGAACAGTCGAGTCCCTCCAGACGGGGGACCGTCACGCCGGTCGACGTTCCCCGGACCGACGAGGAACTACTGCAGGAAGCCGCCAACATCGACGTTCCGTCGGTCCCGAAGGCCGTCATCGTCAGCGAATCCCACCTCCAAGCGGCCATCGACCACATCGAATCGGTGCGTTCGACGGTCGAATCGGTGCTCGCAGACAGCGATATCGAGCCGGAGAATTATGATGGGATTCGATACGGGACGCCGAAATCGATACTCGACGACACCGAACAGCGACTCGAAGACGTTCGTGAGTTGGGACGGACCGAGCAAGCGCTCAGCATCGCCTCGAATACACTCCGGGAACTCAGCCGTCTGCTCGGGGTTTTGCAGGCGGAGACCGGAGCGGCCGACGGTGAGTCACTTCGAAAAGAGATAGAAGCCGAGCGTGATGCCATCGACGCACTCCCCAGTCAGTTCGACTACCGCGTCGCCACCCCCGTCGAACGGTACCTGCCGACGCTGTACACCGCCGAATCGAAGCTAGAAAACCTGACTCAAGGGCCGTTCCCGGCCCGGGCCGAGACGGAGGAGGCGGACGACGAAACGGTTCCGCCGAGTCGAATCGGTGAACTTCGGCTGCACCTCGAACACCTCCGTCGGCAGCGCGATGATGTCGAACGGTTCCACGCGACGGCAACCGACGAGAGTGCGCCCCCGGTTCGCGACGGAATCGACGATGCCTTGACGCAACTGGAGGCAGAAGTCCGCCAGATTGCCGAGGAGTACGGTGCCGAACCCTCCGGACAGCGAGAGGACCTGGGCGAGACAGCCGAAGGGCGAATTCGGGGCGTCCGCCGGTCGGTCGGCGCCCGGAGTCGGCGGTGGACCGAGGGGTTCGAGGAGTTTCGACAGGACGGACGCCGGATGGTGGGATTGCTAGAGGTCACGGAGTGGCTGTTGCTGTTCGAGGGCGTCGACGCCGCGGTCGACCGGACACTCACCCGTCTCGACCCGGACGACTTCCCGACCGAGTCGGTCGTCACGGAGAAGCGCCGCGCGGTCGAAGCACTCGAGGCGGTAGCCGATGGGACGGCGCTACAGCGGCGGTTCGCCGAGCGTGCCAACGGCCTGCTCCGAAGCGCCGACAGCCGCGCGGAGCGGGGCATCGGAAACACCGAGGAGGTCGCGTTCGTCCACCTGCTCTACGTCTCCGCGAAGGAGTGTGCCAATCGGGCGGCGACTCGAAGCGAGACGGTCAGCGAAGCACTCGGTGGGTGAGAGTGAGCGGCCCGGCGATTACCTCCAAACATACACCAATCTATAAGAATATCTGGCAAGTATTGAACGTCGATGACCGACGGGACTCCCGGGGCGACGCGACGACGGTTAGCACAGGAACTGGCGGTCGTCGCCGGCTTCGAGGACCCGCGGGCGCCGCTGGAGCAGTACCACACGCCGCCGGATTTGGCGGCTCACATCGTCCACGTCGCCGACCTGCAGGGCGACATCGAGGGCGAAACCGTCGTCGACCTCGGCTGTGGGACGGGGATGTTGGCGCTCGGGGCGGCGCTTCGGGGACCGAAGCGCGTCGTCGGCGTCGACATCGACCCGGCACCGCTGTCGACGGCGCTGGAAAACGAGCGCCGCGTCGGCGCGACGGCCGACGTGTCGTGGCTTCGCGCCGACGCCACCGAAGCGCCGCTGTGTCCCGACGAGGGGGTGACCGTGCTGATGAATCCGCCGTTCGGCGCCCAAACCGGCAACGAGGGCGCCGACCGGGCGTTCCTCGAGACGGCCGTCGATATCGCCGCCGTCTCCTACTCCGTCCACAACGCCGGCAGCGAGTCGTTCGTCGAATCCTTCGCCGACGACAACGCCGGCGAGGTGACCCACGCCTTCGCCGCGGAGTTCGACCTCCCGCGACAGTTCGACCACCACGAGGAGTCGACCCGAAGTATCGATACGGAAGTGTTCCGTATCGAGTGGGGGCAGTAAGTGGGCTACATCGAGCGCTGGGCGATACGGACCCGCGTCTCGCCGCGTTCGACGAAGAGGTCACGCTCGTCGCGTTCGACGGTGAGGCCACCGACGGTCGTCTCCGTTCCGTTTGTGGGGACGGCCGCCCGTCCGAGCGTGTCGTTGTTCCGTGAGACGACGACATCGAACCGCGACTCCACTGGCTGAATAGAGACGTTCCGGCCGCCGATGCGGGCATCGGCCGTGGCTCGTTCGGCCCGGTAGACGACCGACCGCTCGTCAGCCGCGGCGGGTCCGAGACGGACGTTGTACGTCTGGTTGCCACCTGCGAGTCGCCACGTCGTCCGGTTGGCACGAACGTCTTCGTTCCACGTGAGGCCGCCGAGTCGAACCGTCGCCGTCCCGCGAGAAGCGAGTCGGCTCTTCGAGACCTCCTCCCACCAGATGTTTCGCTCCTCGGAGACGACGATGACGCCGCTGGCGTTGACCCGGTCCGTCGAGTTACCGCCGGGGAGCGGAACGGCCGGGATGAACTGGTTTTCGATGTCTTCGGCGTAGAAGACGGTGTAGTCGCCGACCTCGGTCGGTTCGGCGTCGTCGATACCGGCGCTGGCGTCGTCGACGGCGAAGAGATTGAGCGGGACGGCGACGAGCGCGAGGGCGAAAAGCGACGCGAGGACGAGACCGTACGCCGCCTCGCGGCGCGAGAGGTCGATGCTGGCTATCAGATCACGCGTCGAGGCCGCCGCACCGCTTGCGATTAGCGCGGCCAAAAGGAAGACGAGTGCCGTCCCGAGCGCACGGAACAGCCGGAACGTCTCGGAGCCTTCGATGATGTAGACGGCCCACAACCCTCGGTCGACGGCGAAGACGAGCGCGGCGAGCCACAGATGCGTCGGGTTCGGGCGGATGCTTCGGCGATAACACAGCGCAATAGCCAGCGTGACGCCGACGAACAGCCCCAGCGCGTGGCCCTGGATGGCGACGTTGGCCCACCACGGTCGGGAGAACGATTCGGCCGCTGTCTGTTGGAGCGTCGGCGACCGAAGCGAATTGTAGACGAGGGTGACGACGCCGCTGACCAGCACCGCCACGAGCGTCGACAGCGGGTACCGAATCAGCGCGAACCCGACGAAGGCGAAGACGACGCCGGAGAAGCCGATGACAGGGCCAAGGGCGAACAGCGACGTGAGGACGGTCACCGCGAACACGCCACCGGCCCACGCGAGGATGCGGGCGAAGGGGTTCGTCCGGAACGACGAAAACGAAGAGCGGCCGCGCTCTCGGGGGAAGTGACTCCAGGCGTACTCCGCGAGCGTCCCGAAGACGAGCGTTCCGAGCAGATTACCGGTGACGTGACCCAGCCCCGAGTGGGCAAACCCCGCCGTGAGCACCCCGGTCGGATAGAAGTACCCCCACGCGCGAAACGGGATGGTAACCGGATTGTAGGGGTTCGCGAGGCCGTCTTGGACGAACAGATAGAACGCCGCGACGACCGCGACGACGAGGAGCGTTCCCCACGGGACGCCCAACACGAGTCGCTTCCGGGCGAGTCGCCCCCAGCGTCCGCCGGGACGGGCGAGTGCGACGAGCGTCGAAAGCGAGACGAGGATGCCGACCGCGAGCACGACGTACCAGGCGACGGCCGGTGCTGCCATACCCCCGACGAGAAGCGGGGGCGTCAAATAACTCGGCGGTTCGACGGGACGGGACTACGGTTCGACGACCAGTTTTCCGAAGGCGTCCCGTTCGAGCATATCGTCGAATGCGTCACCGGTTTCGGAGAGCGTGTAAGTATCGCCGACCGGCGGTTCGAAGGCGCCGTCGGCGAGCAGTTCGACGAGCGTCTCCAACTCCGGTTGGGTGCCCATCGTCGAGCCGACGATGCGGTGGTGGTTGAGGAAGAAGGGCGCGGGCTTGAACTGCGAGGAGCCGGCAGTCCGACCGCAGATGACCATCGTCCCGCCGCGGCGGAGGGCTTCGAGGCCGACCTGCGTGTACTCCCCCGAGAGGTGATTGACCACGGCGTCGACGGGGCCGAGCGAACGGACCTCCCGGGTGAGTTCCTCGGGGTCCGCCGAGTGAATCGTGTGCTCACAGCCGAGGTCACGCAAGCGTTCGAGTTTCCGCTCGGAAGTGGACGTGCCGATTGCCGTCCCGCCGAGGACATCGGTGAGTTGGACGGCAGCGACGCCGACGCCACCGGTCGCACCGGGGACGAACACGAGGTCCGTCGGTCCCACGTCGGCCTCCTGTAGCATGTGCCACGCCGTGAGATAGGCGGTCGGAAGCGCCGCCGCCTCGCGGAATCCGACTGATTCGGGGAGGGGAATCAGGCGACTGGCGTCGACGGCGGCCTGTTCGGCGAGGGCGCCGTGAAACAGCATGAACTGCTCACACAGCGTCTCGGGGCCCTCCCGACAGAACTCACAGGACCCACAGGTCTGGTTCGGACACAGAAGTACGCGGTCGCCCGTCTCCAATCCATGTACGTCGTCGCCGACTTCGCTGACGACGCCCGCGGCGTCGAGGCCGGAGACGAACGGCAGCGCGCCTTCCGGCACCATCGCGGAGTCGCCCTGCAGAATCCAGAGGTCGTGGCGGTTGATAGAGCAGGCACGAACGTCGACGACGGCTTCGTCGTCGGCCGGCGTCGGGTCCGGGCGCTCCTGTAGTTCGACTTCGTCTCCGTCGCCGAAAGCGGTGAACACGGCGGCTTGCATGGACGGGACTGTTCTGCCGAGAGGTTAGGTGTTCGGGATGCGGTGACAGTCGTCACTCCCGAGTCGGCACCGAAAGCCGCCACCCGACCGTCGCCAGTAAGCCGAACCCGAAGGCGTTCAGCGTGCCGTGAAGCGACACCATTCGGGAGATGCTCAACCCCGCGAACCCGCGTCCGGTGAACGCCGTGACCCCGTAGGCGAGCGCCAAGAGCATCGAGACGGGAAGCGCCAGCGCCGACGCCGCGAGCAGGAACCCCTGCAGTCGCGGCCGCGTCGGGGCGACCCGGAGGGCGATGTACCCGCCGAGCACCGCGACCGCGGCAGTGAAAACGCCGACTGCGAGGAGTTCGACGGCCGGGGAAAACGAGATGCCGACGGCGATTATCGCCGGGCCGACCGCGACGACGCCAGCGAGAGGTCGGTACAGGACGCCGTCGGCGTCGGCGACGGCACACCGGCCGACGAGGCCAGTCGTCACCGGAAGGACGAACCCGGCGTAGTGAAAGTGAACCGCCGTGAGGAGGACGATGACTGGCGAAAACCACAGCGTTACGCCGAGGTGATACAGGACGAGGGCGGCCGCACCGACCACGGTGTAGGCCGATCCGGCGTCGATGACCGTCTCCGCGAGCGGCCACGGCCCACGGTCGGCGGTCCGGACGGTGGCGACGAGCGCCAACAGGATGGCAACGACCAACCAAGCCGACGCCATCGCGGCGGCCACGGCGTCGGATTCGACGACGAGCGAACCGGCCAACAGCGCCGCGCCGACCGGCTGACAAACGACGGCAGCCGCGTACAACTGTCCCGTGAGACCATCGAACGCCGGCGTCGCGGCGAAGTCGACGCCGAGTGGAACCAACACGAGCGGTGCGAGCGCGAGTGCTCGCTCGATGGGGCCAAGACCCAATCCGACGGCGAGGCCGACCCACAGTATCGCGCCGGCTATCGCGCTCAAATCGGTCAACGCGACGCCTCGAACCGACGGAGCGGTTCGATGCCGGGTCATTCCGGCGGGAGCGTCCAGAGGCCACGGGTCGGGCGGAGGTCCGCCGGCACGTCCGTCATTGATTCGCGCTCCTGTGTGAACGACCCGCGATACGACAGCACCTGTCCTGCGAGCGTTTCCACGACCGCGTCGACGTGATAACACTCCTCGGTCTCGTCGTAGCGGTCCCGGACTTCGACCGTCGCCGCCAGCGGTCCCGGCATCGGGAGATAGCGCCCCCGAACGCGGAGCCACTGGCGGCCCCCTTCGACGACGAGTGCGCCGTCCTCGACGCGGGGGTGGAGTTCGGAGACGATGTGGCCGCCCAATCCGAGAAAGTCGAGGAGTCGCCCGGCATCTTCGTCCCAGACGGTCAGTGAATCGAACCGTCGGCGTGTCGATTCGAACTCGAACTCACGACGGGTCGTCATTACCTCGTGGCCGGCCTCGTCGCGATAGGCGACGGTCGTCACCGAGAAGGGAACGTCGTCGCCGGATTCGGGAAAGAGGAGGTTCCGGGTCGGCATGGCGTACAACACCGGGAGGAACTGAACACCGCGACGGATGTCCATCTCGCCGCGACCGACAGTTGCGAACCCGTCTTCGGGGCCGATGCTGTAGCGTTGTCGCACCTTCGGGTGGAGGTCCTCGGCCTCGGAACCGAGGGCGTGTTCGTAAACACCAGTCATTGGTTCGCGGTCGTGAGTCGCCGAGGGAGAGCAGGCGGTTCGAGGCGTCGGGAGTGAGTCGATGGAGATACGTCCATAGTGGCCCTTCGCGCGGCCACGTCAAGAGGATTCCCCGAAGTCGGTGGCTTAGAGTTCCATCTCGCCGTCGATTATCATCTGGGCCTGTTCGGCGAGTGCGGGGACGCCCTCGCGCATCTTCGGATACATCGGGTCGTCGGAGTTGCCCTCCAGATACCGCCGGAAGAACATCTCTCCGAGGCCGGCGAGTTTGTAGACGGCGAGCACCCAGTAGAACTTCCAGTTATCGAACTCGAAGCCGGTCTTCCGCTCGTAGCGCTCGACGAGGTCACGGCGGGTTGGGTAGCCCTCGTTGGTCATGAACGTCGAGGCCAGCGTCGGCGTGGGCGGTTCGGGGTCTTTCTCCTCGCGCCAATACGAGAGCATCCATCCGAGGTCGGTGAAGGGGTCCCCGAGCGTCGACATCTCCCAGTCGAAGATGGCGGCGATTTCGGGATCGTCCGAGGGCGCGAACATCACGTTGTCGAGTTTGTAGTCGCCGTGGACGAGCGTCGATGGGTACTCGTCGTCGTCGGGGGCGTTCTCGGTGAGCCACGACATCACGTCGTACAGCGTCTCGACTTCGCGTTCCTCGGCGGTGACCTCGAAGGCCCACGTCAACTGCTCGGACCACCGACGGACCTGCCGTTCGGTAAAGCCCGGCGGATAGCCGAAGTCGCCGTGTTCGAGGCCGACCGATTCGTAATCGACCTCGTGAATCTCGACGAGTCGGTCGACGAGCTCGTGGCCGATAGCCTCCCGTGCCTCGGGGTTGGCGAATCGGTCGGGTTCGGCGTCCCGAAGCACGTCGCCGTCGGCTTTCTCCATCCCGTAGAAGTCACACCCGAGAATCGAGTGGTCGTCGGTGGCGAACACCGTCGTCGGGACCCGAACCTCGGTGTCTTGGAGGGCGTCGATGACGCGATACTCTCTGAGTACGTCGTGGGCGTTCTCGGCGATGTCGCCCGGCGGCGGCCGACGGATGACGAGTTCCTGCTCGCCCCACGTGACGAACAGCGTCTCGTTGGAGTGGCCCTCCTGGTGGTGGGAGACCTCGAAGGTTTCGGCGGGACCGAGTTCCGATTCGAGGTACGCCTTCAGTTTCTCCCGGTCGACGATGCGGTCGAAGTAGTCGGAGCTAGTGTCCGTCACCGTCCGACACCCTCCGAATTCGCTAACATTGTAAGGAGTTGTGTGCGACCCTGCCCCAAATAACTGCCGCCGTCGCGACGACAACGGGTCCGAAGTTCGCCGGTTCTTTTACAATGTTGTGCCCTAAACGCTCCGGCATGGAGTACCACGACTCCCCGGAAGCGAAGGAACTCGCCGAGCGTGCACGCGAGTTCGTCGACGATGTCGTCATCCCGACCGAACGCGAACACCTCGGCGGTGGACCGGTCGGCGAGGAGGTCATCGAGGACCTCCGGGCGGAGGCCCGCGAGCGGGACATCTACTGTCCACAAATCGACGAGGAACACGGCGGAATGGGGTATGACCTCGCCGACGTGTTGCCGCTGTTCGAGGAAGCCGGTCGCTCGCTTCTGGGCGCTTCCGCGATGCGCGTCGACGCGCCCGACGAGGGGAACATGCACACTATCGAACTGGTCGGCACCGAGGCCCAGAAAGAGGAGTGGCTCGAGCCGCTTGTCGCCGGCGACATCCGGTCGGCCTTCGGGATGACCGAACCCCGGGCCGGCGCCGGCTCGGACCCCAAGATGCTCAAGACCACCGCCGAAAAGGACGGCGACGAGTGGGTCATCAACGGCCACAAGTGGTGGACGACGCAGGGCAGTCACGCCGACGTCATCCTCGTGATGGCCGTCACCGATCCCGATGTCCACCCCTACAAAGGCGCCTCCATCATCCTCGTCCCCACCGACGCCGACGGCGTCGATTTCGTCCGCGACATCCCGCATCTCGGACCCGACCTTGATGGCCACGGCCACGCCGAATTCGAGTTCAACGACGTGCGGGTTCCCGAGGAGAACCTGCTCGGACAGGAGAACACCGGCTTCGCAATCGCCCAACAGCGTCTCGGCCCCGCCCGCCTCACTCACTGCATGCGCTTCTCGGGGATGGCGACGCGGGCGCTCACCATCGCGAAGGCGTACATGAGCGAACGGGAGGCCTTCGGTTCGTCGCTGTCCGACAAGCAGTCGCTGCGCTACGACATCGCCGACAAGGAGACGGAACTCCACGCGGCCCGGACGATGGTCCGCCACGCCGCCGAGGAAATCGCCCGCGGCGAAGAGGCCCGCATCCCCGTCTCGATGTCGAAAGTGTTCACCGCGAACGTCGCCCAGGAGACAATCGACCTCGCGATTCAATGCTGTGGCGGCGCCGGCATCTCCCGTGACCTCCCGCTTGCGGACTTCTACGAGGGCGTTCGGGCCTTCCGTATCGTCGACGGCGCCGACGAGGTCCACCAGCGCGTTATCGCCCGCGACGCCTTCGAGGGCGCCGAGGAGAACGCCCACGAACTGGAGCGGACCCCCACGTTCTAAAACCACTTTTTGCACGCTCCGGCGGTCGCGCGCCGCTCGGCGCGCGACACGCCTCCGCGGCAAAAACTTGGGGAAAATATGCGCGAGAGCCTCCAGTCGCGCGCCGCTCGGCGCGCGGTAGTCGGCTCTCGCTACGGCGACTCACTTCGTTCGTCGCCGCGAACCGCGCTCGCTTCGCTCGCACGGACACTCAGAAAAAAGAAAACATCAGAAGCATCCGCGAGCGTTTTAAGCCCGAAACAAATTATTTGGCTATCATCCGCCTCGGGGGCGTCCGTCAGGTCGCCCCCGAGGCGGTTCTCCGAGCGCGAACGGAGTGAGCGCTCGGTAGCGCGCGCGGACTGGCGCGAGCGAAGCGAGCGGAAGGAGCACGCGCTATTTTTCCCCAAGTTTTTGCCGCGAGGCGCGGCTCCGCCGCGCCGAGCGTGCAAAAAGTGGGTTAGAAGGAGAAAAGGTCGATACCGCCGGTGACGCCGATGACCTGTCCGGTGATGTAGTTGGATTGCTCCGAGGAGAGGTAGGCGACGAGGTTCGAGACGTCCTCTTCCTTGCCGAGTTTCCGCATCGGGGTTGCCTTGGCGATGCGGGCGAAGTGCTCGTCGACCTGTTCGAGTTGGTCGATGGGGAGGTCCGCGAGTTGGCCAACGACGATGCTGGGGGCAATGATGTTCGAGGTGACGCCGTGTTGGGCACCTTCGAGTGCGAGCGTCTTGCCGAAGCCGATGAGCGCCGCCTTCGTCGCCGAGTAGGAGAGCTGGCCGAAGCCGCCCTGCCAACCGGCCATCGAGGACATCGAGATGATGCGACCGAAGCCGCGTTCCTTCATCCCGGGATAGACGGCCTGTGTGATGTTGTAGGCGCCGGTGAGGTTGACGGCGATGTCGCGGTCCCAGATTTCGTCGTCGAAGTCCTCGACCTTGTCGCGGGCGTCGACCATCCCGGCGTTGTTGACGAGGATGTCGATGCCGCCGGTCTCCTCTTCGAGGGCGGCGACGGTGTCGGCGACGTCCTCTCGGTCGGTGAGGTCACACTCGACGGCGTGGGCGGTGCCGTCGTAGTCCTCCTCGATTTCGTCGGCGATGTTTTCGGCGGCTTCGTAGTTCACGTCGAGGACGACCACTTCGGCGCCCTCCTCGGCGAGTACGCGGCAGTCTTCGCTTCCGATACGTCCGGCACCGCCAGTGACGAGGGCGGTTTTGTCGTCGAGTCCTAGGTCCATTGCAACACAGGTGTCTCCGGGTTTCGCTATAAGGATTTGGACGGTGATACGAGGGGCGTTTAGTAGGGGACGTGTGAACGGGCGACGAACGCCTCAGTCCGAGACGCCGACGACCGCGAGTAACTCCCGGAGGGCTTCGAGTTCGTGGTCGGCTTTCGGGCCCCAGCCTTCCTCGCCGTAGCCGGCTGCGGCGATTCCGAGCGCCGACGCGCCGGCAACGTCGTGAGAGTGGCGGTCCCCGACCATTACCGTTCGTTCGGGGTCGGATTGGATTGCTCCGAGGGCATCACGGAACATTCGCTCGTCGGGTTTCGTGTAGCCGACGGCTTCGGAGGTGGTGACGTGGGCGAAACACTCGTGGATGCCGAACGAGTCGAGCATGTTCTCGGCTTCGTGGGTGTCGATATCGGAGACGATGGCCTGCTCGATGCCGGCGTCGGCCAGCGTCTCGATGGTCTCGATTGCACCGTCTTCGGCGCGCAGCGTCGCCGCGGTACAGCGGTCGAAGGTTGCTCGCCACCCCTCCGGTGGGTCGCCGTCGAACAGCGCGGCCGTCGCCTTCCGGTATCCCTCCTTTGCGGTTCGGTATTCGGTTCCCTCCCGGCCGCGGAAGTGCTCGCCGAGGACGGATTTCCAGTTGTCGAGGGCCGTCTCGGGGTCGAGGCCGTGTGTATCGGCGAGTTCGGCGACGAAGGCTGCGTACCCCTCCCGGACCGATGCGAGTTCGACGATGACGCCGCCGATATCCCAGAAGACGGTGTCGTAGCGGTGGCCGTCGCTCACGGTTCGTAGTGCCGAACGCCGTCGCGCAGTTCGCTGTCGAGTTCGCCGGTCGCTTCGAGGTGGGCGAGCGCACTCATCGTCTCTGGGATGAGGTACTTCACGTCGCGGTCACCGGCGATGGCCATCGCGACGCCCGGGACGGTGGAGTAGCCGTCGGTGACGAGGTCGCTGACGCGTTCGAGACGATTGTCGAGGCTGCCGCGGTCGCGTTCGACGGCGCCGGCGAGGTCGGTGTGGACGGCGCCGTGGCCGGGGTAGACGCGGTCGACATCGAGTTCGGCGAGGCGGTCGAGGGCGGTGTAGAAGGCGTCAAAAGCTTCGACGTGGCCGTCGTCGAGGCCGTCGTGCATGACGACTGGGCGGAACGGCTGGATTCCCATGTCGCCGCCGAGAAGCACCGACTCGCCGTCGATTTCGGCGGGATAGCTCAGGTGGTCGGCCTGATGTCCGGGGACGTGGACGGCGCCGACTTCGATGTCGCCGATTTCGGTTCGGTCGCCGGGCGCTATCCACACGTCGACTGCCGCCGGTGGGAGGAGTTCTCGGTTTCGCTCCAGTGACTCGACGGCCATGTCGACGGCCATCTCCAGTTGTTCCTCGGGGAATCCGGCCTCAGTGCAGTTCTCGCGGACGCGGGCTTCGAGGGCGCCGAGGTCGCGGTCGAAGCGTTCTTCGACGCTCGCGGGCGCGTAGACGGTCGGGTCGCCCTCCTCAAGCACTGCCGGGACGAGACCGATGTGGTCGACGTGAGGGTGGGTGACGAGGACGTGTTCGATATCGCCCGGCTCGTATCCCAACTCGGCGAGCTGTGAGCGAAACGCCGCTTCGTGGTCCGGGAGCGCGGCGTCGACGAGAATCGGCTCCGACCCCTCGATGAGGTAGCAGGCGACGTGGCCCGGTGGCCAGTCCACGTCGAACTCCAGTCGGCGGACGCTCCCCTGTTTGCTCCGTGTTTCCATTCAGCGGTAGAATGCGACCGTTCGGTATAAGAGTTTGTTTTGGTACGTCGGTAGTGTACCTTCCATTGTTCAATATACGGCGGCCGGACTTACCTTTATTAACGCTCCCTCGAAACGGGTCAGGCGTCACATGACAGCAGCCAACCGTTGCACCCCCGCGGTGCGTGAGTATCAATGTTAGAGCAGTTCAGCGTCGACGGCAACACGGCAGTCATCACCGGGTCGAGTCAGGGTATCGGCGCCGTCACCGCAAAGCGATTCGCCGACGACGGCGCGAACGTCGTCGTCACCTCCCGGACACAGGAGAAAATCGACGAGGTCGCCGCCGAAATCAACGACAGCGACCGGCCCGGCGAGGCCATCGCCGTCGAGTGTGACGTTCGCGACCGCGACAGCGTCGAGGCACTCATCGAGGCCACTGTCGAGGAGTTCGGCGCCGTCGACTGCATGGTGAACAACGCTGGAGCCTCCTTCATGGCCGGCTTCGACGACATCTCCGAGAACGGCTGGAAGACCATCGTCGATATCAACCTCCACGGTACTTTCCACGGCGCACAGGTCGCCGGCCAGCAGATGCAACAACAGGAGTCGGGAGGAACCATCATCAACTTCGCGAGCGTCGCGGGGACGATGGGCTCTCAGTACATGAGCCACTACGGCGCCGCCAAGGCCGCCGTCGTCAACCTCACCACGTCGCTGTCGGCGAACTACGCCGACCACGACATCCGGGTCAACTGCATCGCCCCCGGCCTCGTCGGCACGGCAGGCGTCGCCTCCCAGATGGGTCTCGACCCCGCCGACGTCGACCGCAGCGACATCGCCAAGGAGATGGGCCTACCCGAGGAGATAGCCGACATCGTCCAGTTCCTCGCCAGCGACGCCTCCTCCTACATCGTCGGCGAAACCATTACGGCACAGGGCGTCCCGCCGTTAGAGGACTCCCAACTGTGATTCCCCAATGACCGAACGCGACGTGTTCCTCCCGGTCGCCGCACAGCCGAGCGTCGACGCGCTCGTCGAACAGGCCCAACTCGGCGAGGAGTTGGGCTACGACACCGCGTGGCTCCCCGAGACGTGGGGGCGCGACGCCGTGACGACGCTGACCTGTATCGCCCGCGAAACCGAGACCGTCGACATCGGCACCTCGATTATGCCGGTGTACTCCCGTTCGCCAGCGCTCATCGGACAGAGCGCGGCGACGCTACAGGAGGTCTCCGAAGGCCGATTCCGACTCGGTCTCGGTCCCTCCGGCCCCATCGTCATCGAGAACTGGCACGGCGCGGAGTTCGGCAATCCCCTGCGTCGGACGCGGGAGACCGTCGACATCGTCAAGCAGGTCCTCTCCGGCGAGGAAGTCGAGTACGACGGGGAGTACTTCGACCTTGAAGGCTTCCGGCTGCGGTGTGAAGCCCCCGACCCAGTTCCGCCCGTCGAGACCGCCGGGATGGGTCCGAAGGCGGTCGAACTCGCTGGCCGGTTCGCCGACGGCTGGCACGCACTGATGTTGACGCGGGATGGCCTCCGAGAGCGACTGGAGGACTTCGAACGCGGGTCGGAGATGGGTGACCGCGACCGCTCCGAACAGCGCGTCACGCTGTCGTTGACCTGCTGTGCCCTGGAGGACGAAGCGGAGGCGAAACGGCTCGCCAAACAGCACGCCGTCTTCTATCTCGGCGGCATGGGAACGTACTACCGCGACAACCTCGCCCGACAGGGCCACGAGGAAGTCGCCCACGCAATCTACGACAACTACCAGGACGGCGACAGAGAGGCCGCGATGGCAGCACTGCCCGACGACCTCTTAGAGCAGTTGGTCGTCTGGGGCACTCCCGAGGGGGCCCGCGAACACTTCGAGCGATTCACCGACGTCGAGGGTGTCGAAGCCGTCTCGGTGTCGTTCCCCCGGGCGGCGGACCTCGAACAAATCGACTCGACGATGCGGGCGCTACAGCCGCGTTGACGACTGCCCCGTCCGGCTTTTCCTTACCGCTGTTTCCCATATCTCTCCAGAGCCTACCATTGTTCTCCAGTGAGGCCATCGGACCCAGAACTGTTAGGAACTTTTTGATAGTTGAAGATTCACGCGGGGTTCTTAACCCCGGGGTCGTTTTGCGACTGTATGGCAGACCAAAAGCCACGACAATCGACACGTCGACGTTTTCTCGCAACGACCGGGCTCAGCGCCGGAGCGTTCGCCCTCGCCGGGTGTACCGGTGGAAACGGAGGAAACGGCGGCAACGGTGGTAACGGCGGCAACGGCAGCAACGACGGGCCTGCGCCCGGCTCTGACGGCAACCTCGTGATGACGACGTCGGGGTCGAGTACGACCGCCTACGCCGCGAGTCAGGGCCTCTCGGCCGCCGTCGAGGAACACAGCGACTCCGTCAGCATCGACGCCCGCCCCAGCAACGGGACCGACGCCAACGTCGCCCGACTCGACCGAGAGGAGAGCGACATCGCCTACATCCAGAACTGGACGGCCGCGCGACTCCGACAGGGAGAAGCGCCGTTCGACGACCTGAACTACGACCCCGTACAGGTGTTCCACCTGTACAACCTTCCGTGGATTTTCGCCACGGCCAACGCCGACTGGACCTCGGTGACCGACATCGAATCCGACAGTCGCGTCGTCCCGACACCGCGCGGTTCCGGGACCGCCCCGGCGCTGGAGCACGGCCTCGAGTACGCCGTCGACGACTACGAGCGCGTCAGCGTCGGCTACGGTGAGTTGGGCGGTGCGTTCAGCGAGGGCCGCATCGACGCCGCCGCGATTACCATCCTCAACGGCGACATCGAGCCCGGCTGGGTCCAGGAGATGAAAGGCAGCGTCGACCTCCGACTGCTCGATTGGCCCGAGGATGCTGTCCAGTCGATGCGCGACGACGACAGCCTGCTGGTTCAGGACGTGGACATGACTTCCTTCGAGGGCTACGACTACGCCTCCGACAGCATCCCCTCGATTACGTTCGCCTACAACTTCATCAGCCGACACGACCTCGATTACGACGCCGTCTACTCGCTGCTGGAGACGCTGTACGAGAACCGCGAGGGGCTCTCGGAGTTCAACGCCCTGCTGGGCTATCACGAGGAACCGGAGTACTGGGTCAGCGACATGTACGAGGGTATCCCGTTCCACCCGGCCGCCGCCGACTTCTACCAGGAAATCGGCGTCTGGCGAGACGAGTTCGAGCGGTACGAGGAGTAGGCCATGGAGCGTGAGGCTCCACTCGGCGTCCGTGAGCGACTCGACCGACCGCCGGTCGAGTTGGGGCTGCGGAGCATCATCTACGCCTTCGCCGTCTTCCTGACGCTGTACACCATCTACTACGCCTACACCCTGTTTTGGGTTCGCGTTCGCTTCGCGAACATCTTCCTCGGGGTCGGCGTCGCGCTGTTTTACCTCGTCCAACTGCTGGAGAAACACGTCGCCCAACGGGACGTAGACGACCTCGAAGCCGAAACCGCCGACGAAGGGTCCTCGTTGTCCGACTACAGACTGTGGGAGGTCGCTGACGTTGTCATGCTTCTCGCCGGTGCCGTCGTGGCACTCGCTGTGGCGGGGTACGTCGAACTCCACTTCGCACGACTGCTGGAGGACGCACCCATCTTCGGCTGGACGACGACCGACTACTACGTCGGCGTCGCCGCGATGTTGCTCGTCACCGACGCGACGCGGCGGGCCTACGGCAACGTCATCGCTGGCGTCGTCGTCGCCGGCATCGCCTACGCCTTCGTCGGTCCCTACCTGCCGGGCGTGCTGTATCACACCGGCATGGACTGGCAGCAGGTCGCCCGCAACGGCGCCATCGGTCTCTCAGGCGTCTACGGATTCATCCTCGAAGTGGGGACCACCGCAGTCGCCATCTTCCTGATGTTCGCCGGCATGGCGAAAGCCTACGGCCTGATGGACCTCGTGTTGAACCTCAGCCGCGAGGTGCGGAACGTTCTCGAAACCGGCGTCGTCCAAGTCGCCGTCGTCGGCAGCATGATAATGGGTTCCATCACGGGCAGCGCCGCGGCCAACACCGCGACGACCGGGAGCTTCACGATTCCGATGATAAAAGATCAGGGCGTCCGCGAGGACTTCGCGTGTGCCATCGAGTCGGTGGCCTCCAGCGGTGGCCAGATGCTGCCGCCGATTATGGGCGTCGCCGCCTTCCTGATGGCCGACATCCTCGGTATCCCCTACCTCGAAGTCGTCAAAGCCGGACTGTTCCCGGCGCTTTTGTTCTACTTCAGCGTCGGCGCCGCGGTTCATCTCATCATCCACAAGTTCGACTGGACGACCGACGCCGAGGGAACCTTCGACAAGAGCATCCTGCTGGACGGCATCCACTACGTCATCCCGCTTGGCATCCTGTTGTACACGCTCGTCGTGTTGCGGTTCTCGCCGCTGAGCGCGGGGTTCTACACCATCGTCGCGCTCGTTCCCTCGGCGCTTCTCAAGCGACTCATCGACGCCTACCGCGAGGACGATTCCCCGGCCGAGGTCGCGGTCGATTTTACCGTCACGACCTTCGACGGTCTCCGACAGGGTGCCGTCGACATGGCACCGCTGGTCGGCATCCTCGCCTCGCTCGGCATCGTCATCACGATGGTCGAACAGACCGGCCTCGGCGCTCGTATCAGTTTCCGGATGCTCGCGTTAGCCGGCGGGGTTCTCGTCGTCCTCCTGCTGTTGGCGATGGCGACGAGCATCCTCTTCGGACTGGGGATGCCGACACCCGCCGCCTACATCGTCGTGGCAGCACTCGTCGCGCCGGCACTGACCACGAGCGAGACGTTCACCATCCAACCGCTGACCGCACACATGTTCGTGTTCTACTTCGCGATGCTGTCGGCGATTACGCCGCCGGTGGCTGTCGCAGTCGCCGTCGGGGCCCGCATCGCCGACTCGGACTTCCTGCAGTCGTGTAAGCAGGCGCTCCGCATCGGTGCCCCCGGGTTCGTCATCCCCTTCGCGTTCGTCGCCAACGACGGCATCATCATCTGGTCGTCGACCACGCCTATCGACCTGTTCGTCGTGTTGGCCGGCACCGTCGCCGTCGTCGTCGCGACGGTCGGCTACGACGGAGCGAGCGACCTCGGGTGGCCACACCGCATCGTCTACCTCGCCATCGCCGGCGGGGCGATGTTCGGCCCACGGATGGTGCAGGTCGGCACGGCCGGACTGCTCGTCCTCACGCTTGCACTCGCGAACACCGGTCGAATGCCGGCCGTCGTCACTCCCTCTCGACAATGACACGAACCACCCACGAACCCACTAAAAGCGGCCGACTTCCGACGGAATCAACTATTTACCGACGGCCGCGACAGGTAGAGCCATGACCGACTCCTACACGGGAGCCGACCTGTTCGTCGACGCGCTCGAGCAGTACGGCGTCGAGCACGTCTTCGGCAACCCCGGAACGACCGAGTTGCCCATCATGAACGCGCTGTCCGAAAGCGACGTCGAGTACGCACTCGGACTGCAGGAGGACGTGGCGACGGGGATGGCCGCCGGCTACGCCTCGACCCGACGCTACCACGCCGACGACGACCCCGGGGTCTGTCCGGTCGGCGTCGCCAACCTTCACGTCACCCCCGGACTCGCACACGGCCTCGGTAACGTCTTCGGTGCGATGTACGGCGGCGTCCCGATGGTCGTCACCGCCGGTAACCACGAACTCGACTTCCGCCACGAGGAACCCATCCTCACCGGCGACTTAGAACAGATGGTCGAGCAGTTCTGTAAATACTCCGCGGAGGTGACTCACATCGACGCCTTGCCGATGCTCGTCCGCCGGGCGTTCCGCGTCGCGATGACGCCCCCGACCGGCCCCGTCTTCCTCGCGCTGCCGGCCGACGTGATGATGACCGAGACGGAGGCCGACCCCGAGCGACTCGGTCCGATTCCCGACGCCGGTGTGGGCGACCCGGCCCAAATCGAGGCCGCCGCCGACCAACTCCTCGAGGCCGACCAACCCGTCCTCGTGTTGGGCGACCACGTCGCCCGCGCGGGCAAGGACGCAATCGACGCCGCCGTCCGACTCGCCGAGGCGACCGGCGCACGCGTCCACGGCGAAATCCTCGCGAGCGAAGTGAACTACCCGACCGACCACCCGCAGTGGATTTCCTTCATCGGTCCCGACGAGGGCATCGCCTCGATGCTGATGGACACCGACACGCTGGCGCTCGTGGGCTGTTCGACCAACACGACGCTGTTGCACCACGATAACCCGCTCGTCTCCGAGGACACCACGACGATTCAAGTCTCCAGTGACCCCTGGGAGGTCGGCAAGAACCACCCCGCCGATTCCGCCGTCGTCGGCGATCCCGGCCGGGTGATGGACGCCATCGCAGAGCGCGTCGAAGACCGCCTCGACGAGGAGGAGCGACAGTCCCGAATCGACTACGTCGAGACGATGAAGGCCAGTCTCGAAGCGACGATGGAGGACCTCGGCGAAGACGAAACACCGGAGGGCGACACCCGGTCGTCGAAGGCCGAACTCGTCGACAACATGAAAGCCGTCGACTCCGACACCTACATCGTCGACGAGGGCGTCACCTCGAAGTTCGCGCTACTGACCCGGTTCCCGATGGAACCCGAACAGTACCTCTCGAACAAGGGTGGCGGCCTCGGCTACGGCTTGCCCGCCGCCGTCGGTGCGGCCTTCGCCGAATCCCTGCAGGACGACCCCCGAAACGTCGTCGGCTACATCGGCGACGGCTCGTATCTGTACTACCCCAACTCGATGTACACGGCGGCCCGTCACAACCTCGATATGACCGTCGTCGTCCCCGACAACCGCAACTACCGCATCCTCAAGGACAACACCGTGAAGATGATGGGCGGCGAGGAAGACGACTACGAGTTCGTCGGTATGGACTTCGAGCCCCACGTCGACATCCCGAAAAACGCCGAGAGCCACGGTGCTCGTGGCCACCTCGTCGAGACACCCGAGGAGTTCCCCGAGGTGTACGAGGAGGCGCTCGAAAGCGAGGGACCGGACGTCATCGACGTGTTGGTCCACGACTGATCGAATCCGTTCACCCCCGTTTTCGTCTTCCGCGGCCCACGGTTCGAGTGTTCGATACTCGACGGCCGAAGGTTCAAGTATCGAAACGCGACCAGACGACCCCGTGCGCTGAACGTCGCTGACGAGTCGCCGAGGCGGTCGCGCGACCCACGGCTCGTCAGTACGCCGGGTCGCCTGTTCGCTACACCGAAACGGCAGCGGTTTCACTCGACAGCCGTTACTCGACATCGTGTCACGGTTCTACGCAACGGCCCTCTTCGTCGCACTCGCGACGATGTGGGGGCTGTCGTTTCCCGCAATCAGCGTCGGTCTCGAATTCATCCCGCCGCTGCTGTTCGCCGCCTTCCGCTACGACGTGGCCGCCGTCCTGCTGCTCGGCTACGCAATCCTGACGACCGACAGTTGGCGGCCAGTCGGCCGCAACAACGCCGAGGCCATCGTCGGTGGCGGCCTCTTTCTGGTCGCCGGCAACGGCTTGCTGTTCGTCGGCCAACAGACCGTCCCGAGCGGCGTCGCCGCCATTTTGCAGGCACTGGTCCCTATCGCCACCGCGCTGTGGGCCCTCGGGGTACTCGACGAGCGCCTCACCGGGGCAGGCGCAGCCGGCGTCGTGTTGGGCTTTCTCGGTATCGGACTCATCGTTCGTCCGGACCCGTCGAACCTGTTGGCCGGCGACACGGTGGGACGACTCCTCATCGTCGGACAGGTCGTAAGCGTCGCCTTGGGCGGCGTGTTGGTCCAGCGTGCCGGCCCGACGATGGAACGGGTCGCACTCACCGGCTGGTCGATGCTCCTCGGCGGCGTGACGCTACATCTCGTCAGCCTCGGTGCAGGTGAAGTTCCGACGGCAACGATTATCGCCCCCACGGCCCTCGGCGCAGTCGTCTATCTCGGCGTGTTCTCGACGGCCATCGCCTTCGTCATCTACTTCACCTTGCTCGAAGAGCGCGGCGCCTTCGAGACGAGTCTCGTCGCCTACCTCGTCCCCGTGGTCGCCACCGTCGCCGGCGTCGTCCTCCTCGGTGAGACCATCAGTCCGCTCTCTGTCGTGGGATTCACCGTCGTGTTCTTCGGCTTCGTACTGCTGAAACGGCGGGCGCTCGCCGACCTAATCGATTCGACCGGCAGTTGATGCCCCTCGAAGAGGAATCGGGCGTCAGTAGTATCCGCGGACGTTGCTGGAGCCGATAGCCGCCGCAGAGCCGAGATACCCCAACACCGCGCCGCACTCCCGACACTCAAGTTGGGTGTGCTGTTGGGCGCCGGCGTCGACGTCGACGTTGCCGTCGAATATCTCTTCGAGGAGTATCTGCTTGCCGGCGGGGGTGTCGTTGTCCGCCCCGCAGTCGAGACACTTCATCTCAGCCCCCCGCCGCCGCGCCGACGGCCAGATAGCCGAGGATGGCCTCGCAGTTGGGACACTCCAACTGGACGTGCTCCTGGGCACTAACGTCGATGTCGCCGGCCTCCTCGCTGAAGAACTCGTCGACGCGAATCGTGGCCGCGTTCGGTACCTCCATCTCCTCCTTGCAGTGCGGGCAGTGTGTCACGCCCGGGGGAACGAACGCGGTGAGTATAGTGGTTGTGCCGACTTCGGTCGGTCAGCGGACGGCGCCGTCCTCGCGGAGATGTTCGATGTCTCCCTCCGAGAGTCCCGCCGATTCGAGGAGTTCGTCGGTGTGTTCGCCGTGGCCCGGCGTGTCGACGGTCGCCGAGTGCTCGATATCTGAGCCACGAAGCGGGAATCCGACGCGGGGAGAGCCGTCGTCGGGGCGTTCGACGTATCCCCGTGCCTCTATTTGGGGATGGTCGAAGGCCTCGGCCGGCGAGTAGACGCCGTCGACGGCGGCGTCCACGTCGGCCATCGTCTCGGCCCACTCATCGCGCGTTCGTTCGGCGAAGATGGCTTCGAGTTCCTCCCGAACAGCCTGCCGTTCGGCGGGGTCGTTGGTCATGTGCTTGCCTATCAGTTCGGGTCGGTCGACAGCCTCACAGAACGCACTCCAGAACTGCGGTTCGAGCGCGCCCAAGGTCACGTAGTTGCCGTCGGCGGTCTCGTAGACGTCGTACCACGGATACTCCCCGGTCAGCGGTGTCTCGCTCGGGCGCGGGTCGTCGCCGGCGAGTGCCTGCGGCGCCAGCGCCTGCGAGAAGGAGACGACGGCGTCGGTGAGCGCCACGTCGAGGTACTCGCCACCCGTGTTGCCGAGTTCACGCGACAAAAGCGCCGAACACACCGAGTAGGCGGCGAGCAGTCCCCCCGCCATATCGGCGATTTGATACCCCGGCATCCGCGGTTTCTCATCGCTGTCCTCGCGGGTCATATCGAGCAGTCCCGCCAGTCCGATGTAGTTGAGGTCGTGGCCGGCGCGGTCGGAGTGAGGCCCTTCCTGTCCGTACCCCGTCAGCGAGCAGTACACGAGGTCCTCGCGGTACTCGGTGAGCGTCTCGTAGTCGACGCCGAGGCGTTCGGTGACGCCCGGGCGGAAACTCTCGATGACCACGTCGGCGTCTTCGACGAGCGCGTAGAACGCCTCGCGGCCGCCCTCGTTTTTGAGGTCGAGGGCGACGCTTCGTTTGCCACGGTTGACGGCGTCGAAGACGGCACCGACGCCGGCCTCCGTCGTCGGCGGCATGTGCCGTGCGTAGTCGCCCGAGCCGGTGTCCTCTATCTTCACCACGTCGGCGCCGGAGTCGGCGAGCAGTTGCGTCGCATACGGGCCGGGGAGCAGTCGCGTGAGGTCGAGCACGCGAACGCCATCGAGTTGCATGGATTTGGGTGGGAGCCTCGTCACATAAGCCTGCCGTCGGCCGGGAACTGTCCGTGCGTGGTTTGTTTAAATGCCCCTGCCAGACGGCGCGCAGGGTTCAAGAGGCGGCCGTCGTATGTGGTGGTATGGCAACACAGGAAGCCCAACCGACGGGCGTCAGTTTCGAGACCGACGAGGAGACGAGTCTCATCCTCTCCAGTCTGGAAGATTTCATCGAACAGGAGGTCGAACCCATCGAGAGCGAGTTGGGCGAGACGTGGTCGAATCCACGAAAGCGCCACGAGGACGACGGCCGACTCGTTCCCGACGTTCAGGAGGCGGTACAGGAGGTCCGCAAGAAGAGCGCCGATGCCGGCTTCTACGCGATGAATCTCCCCGAAGACGTCGGCGGCGAGGGCGTCTCCAACGTCACGTGGTATCGCGCCATCAAACACGTCGCCTCGACCGGGCCGGGGCTCTCGGAGTACGTGCTGGCCGGACCCGAGGGGCCGAAGCCGCTGCTCGCACAGGCGGAGGGCGACCAAATCGAGGAGTACCTCCTGCCCTGCGTCCGCGGCGAGAAGTCCACCGCCTTCGCCCAGACGGAACCCGGTGTCGGTTCCGACTCGCCGAACATGTCGACGACCGCCGAGAAGGACGGCGACGAGTGGGTCATCAACGGCTCCAAGCAGTGGATTACGAACGCCCCCTACGCCGACTTCGTGCAGGTGTTCGCCCGCACCTCCCCCATCGAGGAGATGGGCCGCTACGGCGGCATCACCTGCTTCATCGTCGAGGCCGACGAGTACGAGGTCACGTCGATGAACAACGCCGTCGGCATGACGGGCATGCAGGGTGAACTCTCCTTCGACGACACGCGCGTCCCCGAAGACCGCGTCCTCGGTACCGAGGACGGCGCCTTCTACGACGCCATGGAGTTCCTCTCGCTGGGCCGTCTCGAAATCGGCGGCCGGGCGCTGGGCCACTCGGAGTTCCTCCTCGAGAAGGGAACCGAGTACGCCAACGAACGGGAGGCCTTCGGCCGCTCAATCGGGAAGTTCCAAGGCATCTCGCACAAACTCGCCCGCGGGAAGGCCAACGCCTTCGCCGCCGACACCGCCGCGCTCCGACTCGCGTGGCTGATGGACAACGGCGAGCAGGCGATTCAGGAGTCGTCCATCGTCAAGTACCTCGCCTCGAACGTCATGTTCGACATCGCCGACGACGTGGTGCAGGTCCACGGCGGCAACGGCCTCTCGGAGGACAACCCATTCATGAGCGAACTCCAGACCGCCCGCGTTCTACGCATCGTCGAAGGGACCGACGAGATTCAGTTGAACACCATCGCCAAAGAGTTGGGCGTCAACTGACGCCGTCGCCGCTCGTTACAACTCCTCGACAGCCTCCTCGACCTCTTCCCGCGGAACTGGGTGAATCCACTACTTCCGACCTTTTTCTTCGTCGGGTGTGCTCGCTCCGCTCGCACACCTCTCCTCGAAAAACGTCGATGAAAAGCGCTCGCTCGGCCCGGTGGCCCTCGCTCGCGTTACAACTCCTCGACGGCTTCCTCGACTTCCTCCCGCGGAACTGGGTGAATCCACTCTTCGGTGTCCCAGGCGTACTGTACTTCCCCGTCGCCGTCGATGACGAAGACGGCCCGACGTGGCGTTTTGGTCCCGGCCATCCCCTGCCGTTCGACGAGCAGGTCGAAGGCTTCGGCGGCGTCGCCGTTGAGGTCCGAAAAGATGGAGAACGGACTGTCGAGTTGTCTGAGGAACTCGTTTATCGAGTAGGGGCCGTCGCGGACGACGCCGTAAACGGGGACGGGAAACTCGTCCCAGCCGGCGTCGTCGTAGCGACGCCACCAGTTCTGTGCGATGGCCGAGAAGACGAAGCCGTCGAAGATGAGAACCACGCCGTCGTCGTCGAGGGCGTCGTCGAGTGTTCGAGGACGGAACGTCTCGCCGTCACACAGTAGTGCCTCGAAACCGGGGACATCGTCGCCGACAGCTGGTGGCATACCACGTCAACCGACGCCGGACCCTTAAACACGCCGCCGGCGACACCCGTCGCCGTCGGGTTTTTGCCCTCCCGCGACGAGGTGTGTGCATGACAATCACGCTGTACCGGCTTGAGGGCTGTCCGTACTGTGAGTTCGTCGTCGACAAACTCGAGGAGTTGGACGTACCGTTCGACAGCGTCTGGGTCGAAGGGCCACACTCCAAACGCGACGAGGTGAAGACGATAACGGGACAGCGGCAGGTTCCCGTCGTCGTCGACGACGACTACGGCGTCTCGATGAGCCAATCGGCGCGTATCTTCGAGTTCCTCGAAACGACCTACGGCGACGCCGAGTCACCGGCCGAAGTCGACACCGATTTCTGAGCGTGTCCCTCGGGGTGACCCACTTCGCCGTCGGCGCGACGTTTACGACGCTGCTCGTGACGCTTTTCGTTCCGAACGTCGCCTATCCGCGGGTGTGGACGCTACTCGGTGGCGGGTGGGGGATGGTTCCCGACATCGGAAAGGTGTATTCTCACCCAGCGGTGTCGGCGTTTCACAGCAGTCAGTGGGCGGACGTCTTCTGGTTTCACCGGACGCTCGACGTGGTCGACGCCAGCGATTCCGCGTTGGTCGGGGCGGTCGCAATCGCCGTGTTCATCGTCGCCACCGCTGTCGCCGAGCGGCAGTCGTATCACGCACTCGATGCGATTCGAGACCGGGTGGAGTCGTCGGACGACTGATTACTCGTCCAGCGAGTGGGGGTCGAGTCCGGGGTCCTCCACGGGCGGGGCGCCGAGGGAGAGGACGACGCCCTCGTCGTCGCCGACGTAGCGGTGGCCGTGGCCGATTTTCGGCTCGGCGACCCAGAACGTTCCCGGGCCGGCGTCGACGTACTCCTCCTCGCCGGACTTGCCGAGTTTCAGCGAGAACTCCCCCTCCATGACGAAGTACAGTTCCTCCTGTTCGCGGTGGGCGTGGTACTGAATCTCCTCGCCGGGTTCGAAGTACCAGACGGTCGCCCGCATCTGGGTGAGGCCGAGCTGGTCGCCGATGGGCTTGATGTCAAGCGTCGGCGGAATCCCGTCGATTTCCGAGAGGTCGGTTATCGGTACGTCATCGAGGTCAACGACCTTGTAGTCCATACCGACTGTCCGCTGGTCGGCCGAGGGCAAAAAGGTACGCCGCCGGCGTCACTCCGCGAGTACTTCCTCGACGAGTCGCGGCAAGGCCTCGGTCACATCGGCCCGGAAGTCGTATTCGGCCTGCCCGGATAGCTTCGTGCGGTCGAGGTTGACGATGACGAGCGTCGCGCCGTTGTTTTGGGCCACCCGAGGGAGCGACGCCGCGGGCTCGACTGTGAGCGACGACCCGACCGCGAGGAAGGCGTCTGCGCTTTCTGTGAGCGACTGTGCTCGAAACAGGGCGTGTTCGGGGAGTTGTTCGCCGAACAGCACCACGTCGGGTTTCAACACGTCATCGCAGTCGTCACACGTCGGCGGCGCCTCGCCGTCCCGGACTCGCTCGAAGACGGGGTCGGCTTCGAAGCGCCGCTTACAGCCGGTACAGACCACTCGCTTACCGTTGCCGTGAATCTCTATCGGGTCGTCGCTGCCGGCGTCCTGATGGAGTCCGTCGACGTTCTGTGTGATGAGGCCGTTGAGGTGGCCCGCCGACTCCAACTCCGCGAGGGCCTCGTGGGCCGGGTTCGGGTCGACCGCGTCGCCGAAGAGGTCCTCGACGAGCGTGAGGCGGTCGCGCCAAAACCCCTCGGGGTCGGCACGGAACCGCCGGACGTGAAAGTCGTTGGGGTCGTACTCCGTCCAGAGGCCGTCCTCGGAGCGGAAGTCGGGGATGCCGGAGGCCGTCGAGACGCCAGCGCCGGTCAGCGCGGCGACGGAGTCGGCGTCCCGAATCGCCGCTGCTGCGAACTCGATTTCCCGCTCGTTCATACCGTCGATTCACACCTGAGCGGCAAAAAACCGCTCGGCGGCTACTTGTAAGCGCGGATGCCCGTCAGTTCCTTGCCGACGACCAACTGCTGGATGTCGGTCGTCCCGTCGGGGATGGTCATCGTGCGGGCGTCGCGGTAGTATCGCTCGAGGGGATAGTCCTTCGAGAGGCCGTTGCCGCCGTGGACCTGCAGCGCCTCGTCGGCCACGTCGACGGATTTCTCACACACCCACCCCTTCGCCAGCGAGGAGTACATCCGGGCCTCGGGGTCACCCTCGGCGACTTTCCGGGCGGCCTCGTAAGTGAGCAGTCGGCCGGTTTCGAGGCCGGCACGGATGTTGTAGAGGTGTTCTTGGACGAGTTGGTGACCGGCGATGGGACCGCCGAAGACCTCTCGCTCCTTGGAGTAGTCGAGGGCGGCTTCGTAGGCGGCCTGCATGATGCCGACGGACATCGCCGCCATCCCCGTCCGCATGTAGGCGAACATGGCGTTGAGCGGGTCGCCGGTCTGGAACATCTCGTTGTCCGCGAGGTCGGATTCTCCCGAGGCGAGCATGTTCATCACGGCGTTCATCAGTTTGTTGTCCTCGGGGACGCGCACGTCGTCGAAGAAAATCTGGCCGGTCGGAGAGCCCTTCCAGCCGAGTTTGTCGAGTTCGCGCGTCTCGATGTCGTTTGTGACCGTATCGACGATGAAGAAGTCCCGCTGGCCGGCCTCGGTGTCCTGTGCGACGACCAGGGCCATGTCGGCGATGGGCGCGTTCGACACCCACGTCTTCTCGCCGTTGATGACGTACTCGTCGCCGTCCTTCTCGGCGGTGGTTCCGGGGTTTGCCGTGTCGCTACCGCCGTCGGGTTCGGTGACGGCCATACAGCCGATACAGGAACCGTCGTCGAGTTTGTCTTCGAGCGCGTCGGCCGTCTCCTCGCCCGCATAGGGCGCGAAAATCGTCGGGAACGACATGTTCAGCGTGACGTTCAGCGACGGCCACACCCGCGATATCTCCTCGGATGTGACGGTGTAGGTCATCGGGTCGGCAAAGCCGCCGCTTTCGGTGTCGCCGGGGCCGATACCGAGTTCGCCCAGCATCTGTTGATACTCGATGGCCTGGTCTTTGCTCATCGGCTTTCGGTCGGCCTCCGGGAGGTCCGGTTCGATTTCGGCTTCGAGGAACTCCCGCGTGGAGTTCCGAATCATCTCGTGTTCGTCGTCTAAGTGTGCGCTCATCGCTGTCACACCGTCGTGGTGTCACCATCAAAGCGGTTTACCGTGCCATAGGAGGGTATTCAAGAGGCGACTCGGCCGGCGGATGCGATGCCGCATGACGGAGCCAACGTTTCTAGACTCGCTGTTATAAATTGCCTCGTATGGGACACAGAGTAGTCGTAGTCGTTTGTGTGGACTGTCACGCTATGCCAGCCACTCGACGACGCAGTTCGGTGGGAATGAGCCTGTTGGTGGTGGCCGCGGCGGTTGCGGTCGTCGCCGTCTTCGCCACCTTCACGGCGCCCGTTGCCGCCGACGGCCACACGAAGGCAGAGGCCGACGACTACACCGAGGAGGCGAACTTCTCGGTCAACTTCCCGCACGCGACGGACCACTATCCCGGCGACCAGAACGAGCAGAACGGCAGCATCGAGTACTTCGCGACCGGCGCGGACGCGGTTCGTGCGGAAACCGACGAGGAAGGCGTCTACATGGATTTCGTCATCATCGACGCCGACTGGATAGACTACTCCGCCTGCGACATCCCGAACACGGCCGTCTTCGGCATCGACCGCGGTAACAACCTCTCGGGAACACAAATCGACGAGGACCTCGTCCAGAAACAGAAGAACACCGATTTCCGGGACGACGGCATCACCATCGACTTCTACGATTGGAGCGACTTCGCGGGAGACCCACCCTACGCGACCCCCCAGAGCCAAATCGTCGCCGCCCAAGGCGCCGGGTCACAGGACGGCACCTGCCTGACGGTGACGAGCGAACCCGGATGGTATCAGGTACAGGGATTCATCAACGGCACCGCCGCCGACAACGGTCGCGGGACGGAACCTTCCGAGGACGCGACACGGGCGGGCATCAACGCCAAGTCGAACTACCTCTACGTCTGTGAGTGCGACAGTCGCGCCGAGGCCGAAGAACAACTCGGCCCCGCACCGGGAAGCGGCGACGACAGCGGGACCGAACCAACGCCGACTCCGGAACCGACCGCAACGCCGGAGTCCACGCCGACGCCGACCGAGGCGCCCGAGGAGACACCGACTCCCACCGAACCGCCCGAGGAGACGCCACCACCAACCGATGCAAACGACATGCCGACATCCACTGAACCACCCGAAGAGACGGCTGCACCCACCGCAACGGATGCCAACAACGGGGGCGGAGGCGGAGGTGGTAACGCGAACACCGGCATGACGCCGACTGCAGGCCCCGGTTCCGGGTTCGGCTCGCTGGCCGCACTGCTGTCGCTGCTGGCGAGCGCGCTCTACCTCCAGCGTCGACAGTAAAATTGGAACGGACGGTTTCTCGGAGCGTTCAGAGATTCACGCGAACACCCTCGTCTTCGGTTTCGGGGAACATCTTTCCGGGGTTGAGGATGTCCTTCGGGTCGAGGGCGCGTTTAATCGCGCGCATCGCCTCGACGCCGCCCTCGCCGTGTTCCAACTCGAGGAACTTCCGTTTCCCCATGCCGATTCCGTGTTCGCCGGTGGCGGTGCCGCCCCACTCGATGGCCTTCTCGACGATGGCACCGTAGATTTCTTCGGCATCTTCGACCATCTCCTCGTCGTCGGGGTCGACGAGCGCCGCATAGTGGACGTTGCCGTCGCCGGCGTGACCGAAACACGGCAGCAGGATGTCGTACTCCTCGCCGAGTTCCTTCGCATAGCGGATGATGTCGGGGTACTTGCTGATGGGGACGGTCACGTCGCCGGGGTGGCGCGGCGAGAGGTCGGGGTCGTACTGCTGGACGGCGAAGGCGAGTTCGTTTCGGGCGCGCCACAGTTCGTCCATCCGTTCCTCTTCGGCTATCTCGAACCGTTCGACGTCGTGGGATTCGAAGATGGCCCGACAGAACTCGATTTCCTCGTCGATGCCGTGGTTGGCGTGGAACTCGACGAAAATCATCGGCGCGTCCGGGAGGCCGGTGTCGAAGTAAGCGTTGGCCATCTCGCCGGCCAGCGGGTCGATGAGTTCGATTTTCGCCACGTCGACGCCCGACCGGACGGCGTCGAAGACGGCTTCGGCGGCGTCGTCCATCTCCTCGAACACCGCGCGACCGCCCTTGATTTGCTCGGGGATGCCCTCCAACTCCAGCGTCGCGCGCGTGACGACGCCGAGAGTTCCCTCGCTGCCGATGATGAGGTTCTTGAGGTTGTACCCGGAGGAGGTCTTGACGGCCTTGCTTCCGGTTTCGATGACCGTTCCGTCCGCGAGGACGACTTCGAGTTCCAGCACCCAGTCTGCGACCTCGCCGTACTTGACGGTCTTCTGTCCGGAGGCGTCGTTGATTATCATGCCGCCGATGGTCGAGAGGTTCGCCGAGGAAGGCATCGGCGGGAAGAACAGGCCGTGTTCGGCGACCGTCTCGTCGACGACGTTGCCCATCACGCCAGGTTCCACGTCGATTTGGAAGTCATCGGGGCGGACATCGAGTACGTCGTCCATCTTCGTCATGTCCATGCTGATACCCTTGAACAGCGGGACGGCGTTGCCCTCCAGCGACGTGCCGGCGGCATACGGCGTCACCGGTATCTCCTGTTCGTGGGCAGCCTCGAGGATGGCCGAGACATCGGCGGTCGATTCGGGCCAGACCACGGCGTCGGGGGTGACGCCGATGCCGGCCTCCTGTGCTACCCAGTCGGCGGCGTGGTTCTCCCGTGCCGAGTCCTCGAACGACACTGCCCCCTCCAGGGAAAGTTCCGAGAGGAACGAACAGTCGTACGTCATACCCTGACGGGATGGCCGTATCCGCTTAAACCTATTTGCGTCCGACGGAGGTGCTTTATCCGCGAGGCCGGAGCCGTTTATCATCGCACCCTAATACAGTATCAGGTGTACGAACACCCACGTGGAAAGGTTTTAGTTGGTCGTATCGAGTTCGTATAGCGTGAATAGCAAACGAACGTCACTAGATGGAAGATATATCAAAACAAAAGACAGAGTTATCGCCACAGAGAGCCGTGAACGGAAACTTCAGTCGGAGAGTGTTCTCGGGGGTGACGGCGGATGATAGCCGCCGTCGACGGAATGCCGGACGTGACGTTCCGAACAGAAGAGTCCGAACTCGAGTCACTCCGGGCGGATATAGTCGACTTCCTTCGCGAAACTGTCGCTGACGCCGGCGCCGACGGTGTCATCGTTTGTCTGAGCGGCGGTATCGACTCGACGCTGACCGCCCACCTCTGTGTCGAAGCACTCGGCCCGGAGCGCGTCACCGCGTTGGTGTTGCCCTGTCACCTCACCGACGCGGTGGACACGCTGGACGCTCACTCCATCGCACAAAACCTCGGCGTCGACCCGACGATGGTGCAACTGCAGCCGTTGCTCGATATGTTCGAGGACAGCGTGGCGCCGGCCATCGAGGAGGAAGTTGACCGGGTCGCGCTGGGCAACGCCATCGCCCGCCTTCGGATGAGCGTCGCCTACTACGCCGCCAACATGACCGGTCGACTCGTCTGTGGAACCTCCAACCGGACGGAACTCCTGTTGGGGTATTTCACGAAACACGGCGATGGGGCTGCCGACCTCAGGCCGCTTGCGGACCTCTACAAGACGGAGGTGAAGGCGCTCGCCCGGCACGTCGGCGTTCCCCGCACCATCATCCAGAAACCCCCGACTGCGGGTCTGTGGGATGGACAGACCGACGAGGAGGAACTCGGCGCGCCGTACGGACTCCTCGACGTGTTACTGTACGGCCTCGTCGACGAGAACCTCGGTGTCGAGGGGACCGCCGATGAACTGGGCATCGACCCGGGAATCGTCCGCGAGTACGCCGAACTGTATCTGGATACCGCACACAAACGGCAGCGCGCGTCAAAACCCGAAACCGACCGAACCGACTCGGAGGGCCTGTTCTGTGAACTCGAAGGGCGGCTCTGAGCCCCGCCTCTGCTTCACCCCGAGGGGTTTCGGTTGCCAAGTGTTTTAACACTATTCCACCAATCGTACTCTTCGGTTAACATTGATAAGGCCAGGGCGCGCATGTGGACAGTACGATGCGAGCAATCGAAATCACCGAGTTCGGCGACGCTGACACGCTGGAACTGGCCGAGACCGACGCACCCGAACCCCGGGAGGGGCAGGTCCGAATCGACGTGAAAGCCGCCGGCATCAACTTCGCCGACATCATGCAGCGGCGCGGACACTATCAGGGCGGCCCCGAACCGCCGTACACCCCCGGCATGGAGGTGGCAGGCGTTGTCGACGCGGTCGGCGATGGTGTCGGCCGCGAGGTCGGCGACGAGGTCGTCTCGCTGGTCAACGGCGGCGGCTACGCCGACTACGCGGTCGCCGACGCTCGCGGCCTGCTGGACATTCCGGGCGAGATGAGTTTCGAGGAGGCCGCCGGCTTCCCGGTCCAGTGGCTCACCGCCCACAACTGCCTCCACGAGTGGGGTGGCCTCGAGGAGGGCGAGTCGGTCCTGATTCACGCCGCCGCGGGCGGCGTCGGCAGCGCCGCCGTGCAGTTGGCCGACGAGGCCGGCGCCGAGGTGTTCGGTACCGCCTCGACCCCCGAGAAACTCTCGATGGCCGAGGACCTCGGGATGGACCACGCGATTCAGTACACCGAGGAGGACTTCGTCGACCGCGTGAACGACCTCACCGACGGCGAAGGCGTCGACCTCGTGTTGGACGGTATCGGCGGCGAAACCTCCGACGATAGCCTCGACGCATTGACCGACTTCGGACGCATGGTCTCCTACGGCGCCGCCGCGGGCGAACCCGGCCGACCCAACACCGCCGACCTCCTGTTCGGCAACAAGACCGTCATCGGCTACCACCTCGGACGCGCCATCGAACAGCAGCCGATGAAGGTGATGGGCGCCGTCCCCGAACTGACACAGCTGCTCGGCGACGGCACGCTCGAAGTGCAGGTCGGCCACACCTTCGACCTCGAAGACGCCGCCGACGCCCACCGATTCATCGAGGACCGCAAATCCAGCGGCAAGGTCGTCCTGCAACCGTAACTCCGGGTTCGGCACGGTGAGTTGCTACTAACCCATTTATATTTTTTGCCCAAACGTGGGGCGTGGACTCCGAGCGCCGCCCACTCCAGCGGTTGTACGCCGACGACAGCGGCATGTCGCCAGTCGTCGGTGTGGCGCTCATGATTGCGATTACCGTCGCGCTGGCGGCCGTCACCGTCGCGATGCTCTTAGGCGTCGCCGACCCCGGCATCGCGCCGACACAGGATACGGCTGTAAGTCTCGACTCGACCAACGCCGGGACGGCGTTGGTGCCCGAGGTCACCGGAAGCAACGCCGTCGACGTACGGCTCAACGGCGAGTCGATTGCGACCGTCGACGGCAACGTGACCGGCCGCGAGATATTCCTCCCGACGGCACCGGGCGACGAAGTGATGCTCGTCACGGAAAACGAGGACGCGACCGTCCTCGTCCGCGAGCAGTTCGAGGCCGGCGAAGCCGGCGACTTCGTCGCGTATTATCCATTCACTGGGGGCGGCACGACAGTAGAAGACCACTCGCGGAACGGCAACGATGGGACGTTTCAGAACTCCCCACAGAGGGTTGAGGCCGGACAAGGGTCCGCACTGGAGTTCGACGGAACCGACGACTACGTAACGGCCGACGACCTGAAAACCGCGGGCGTCGGCGACGTTAAGGAGTTCACCGTCGCAGTCACGTTCGAAGTCGACAGCAACGGAGACGTTCAACAACTCATCGAACACAACAGCGGAACCGAGGAGTGGCACATCGAGACGACGAACGACGACGCCCTCCAGTTCGCGGTGAACTGGGAAGACGGACATAAGATTCGGACGGCGAACGACGTCATCGAACCCGGCAAAACGTACGTGGCCGTGGGAACCTACGATGGCGAAACGTACCGACTCTATCTTAACGGAACCGAAGCCGCGAACGATACGTACACGTCCGAGGTGAACATGGGAGAAATGCAGTTGGGGAAGAACGACCCTTCCGACATCCAGTACTTCCACGGCCGCATGTACGAGTTCCGACTGTACTACACCGCCTTCGACGACCACCAAGTCGAGATGCTGACGCGCGTTTTGGAGTGATTTCCCCTCGCCATCGGGCAAGTATATCCTTCTCCCTACTCCTCGCCCCGATGGAGTGGGGACTCCGCCGTCGTACACTCCGGACGGCCACAGACACCGGCATCGTCGCCGGCGCGCTCGACGCCGGACGCAAGCGAGGGTAGTTCCCACGTCGCTTCGTGGCCCGTCTCCGTTCGGTGTGTCTCGATGAACTCCCGGGCCGTCCCGAGCGTTTCGAACGTCTCCGTTCGGTCACACGCCCGACAGGAGACTGTGACGTGCTTTTCTGCCATTGGCCACGCTAGCGGTGGCAGGCATTTACCCCTAGCGCTTCCTGAACTCCAGCCAGCGCGTTCGGAGGGACCGCTCCCGTCCTGCCCGTGGCGCTTGCGGTCGGCGCTGGATTGAACCCGCCGAGGCGCTCCTTCGTCAGACAGCGGGTTCTGGACGCCGGCGGTGGACACACCTGACCGGCCAGACCAAGCGCTCTTGGTTGTGGCGTCCGCCTGTCTACGTATCCACATCGCGGTGGCCGCCTCATCGACGACGACGGCGACCTCGACGGAGACGCGGCCCACGGATGACCACCGGATACACGCCCACGCATGTCGAACCACTATCTCACCTCCGAGGAACATCTTCCCGAGGAGCCAGGGACCGAGACGACCCTCCAGATAACCGACGCCGAGACGAAACGCATCTTCGAGGCGCGGGTGCGCATCGCCCGCGAACCGGACGAGCTCACCGACCCGTCTCGGCTGACGGTCGTCGCGGGACCACACGAGAGCGTCCGAAAGGAGTGGTACGTGGAACTGCTCGACGAGGTCGATGCGGCCGGCATCAACGAGGACCTGCTCCGCCGGCTTGCCGACGAGCAGGCCTCGACCTCGAACATCATCAACACGCGCTCGAACGACCTGAAGGTGGTGCTGCGGTATCTCGTCGAGTCGGGCCAGTACGAGTCGACCGCGGCCGCACTCCGAAAAATCGCCTTCGAACAGCTCGCAGCCGAACGGCCAGCCTTGCTGGAGGCCTACGAGAGCGTTCGGACCGAGTTCGAGAGCGACCCGCTCCGGGATGCGCTCTCGGAGCGTGAGTGATGGCGGTCGATTCGTTCCGTGCGTACCTCGACCGGTTGGCCGACGCCGGTGATCTCGCCGAGTTCGAGGCGGGCGTCTCCTGGGACCTGGAGGCGAGTGCGATTACGATGCTCGCCAACCAACGCGACGGTCCAATTCCGGCGTTTCGGTCGATAGCGGAATCGGAGACCGACGCTGTCCTCGTGGGAGACCCCTACCGCGGCTCCCGCGAACGACCGTGGGACCGTATCGCCCGCTCCCTCGGGATGGCGAGTGACCTGAGCGGCGCCGACTACTACGCGGCTGTCATCGACCGGCTCTCCTCGCCTCGGGAGCCACGCGTCGTCGACCATCCGGCCGCACCCTGCAAGGAGGTCGTCAAGACCGGCGGCGACGTCGACCTCCTGTCGTTCCCGTGGCCCTACATCCATCAAGGCGACGGCGGCCGCTACTCGAACCTCCAGACGCTTGTCGCGCCGGCACCCGACAGCGAGTGGGGCCGCTGGTCGAGCCATCGCATGATGCTCCACGACGAGACGCAGGCGAGTCTGCTCCTGTTGGCCGGCGAGCAGGTGCCGAACCTCTATTACTACCAGTACGAGCGTCGCGACCAGCCGATGCCGGTCGCCGCGGTCATCGGCGCCGAACCCGCCGTCGAGTACAGCGCCGACATGTGGATTCCCAGCGGGCGGAGCGAGGCGACGTTCGCGGGCGGGCTGAAAGAAGAGCCCGTCGACCTCGTTCCCTGTGAGACGAGCGACCTCTTGGTGCCGGCGTCGGCGGAACTCGTCATCGAGGGGCGCGTACTGCCCGGCGAACGCCTCGACGAGGGGCCGTTCGGCGATTACTTCGGCTACATGAACGGACCGCGCCGGTCGATGCCGACCTTCGAAATCGACGCGATTACCCACCGGAGGGCGCCGCGTGTCCCCTTCTGTGTCGAAGGGTCGGGCGTGGGCTACGACCGGAACTCCAGTAGCACGCTGGAAGTCACCGCTGCCGGCCCCGACGCGACGCTGGGGCTCCGTGCGGCGGGGTTCGATGTCGAGTTCGCGGTGCCGTGGCGGTTCACCTCTCGGACGGTCTGGGTCATCGCCACCGACTGCCCCTATCCGGGCTATCTCCACGAACTCGCCAACTTCATCTTCACGACGTGGGGGATGCTCCACATCGACTTTTTCGTCTTCGTGGACGCCGATGTCGACCCCTTCGACCCTCGGGCAGTCCTGACGGCGTTCGCCCTTGAGGCCGACCCCGACGAGGATTTCCACCAGTTCGGCGTCGAGCGCATGCCGAAGGTCCCGCTCAACATCTATCAGACGCCCGATGAGAAGGAGGGCGCCGACGTGGGGACGTCAAAGGCCAAGACGGCGAAGGCCTACGTCGACGCGACGACCGACGGCGAGCGGATACGGCGTCACGCCGACGAAGAGCTACGGAAACGGGCACGGGCGGTTCTCCGGGAGGCAGGCGTCTCAGGGGCCGAGTTCGGCTCCGACGAGTCGAGGGGTGAGACCGAGTGATTCCATTTGCGGATTATCTGCGCGGCCTGCGGCGCGACGACGACTTGGTGGCCATCACCGACGGTCAACGGGACGACGTTCCGGTGGACGTCCTCGCGGCGGAGGCGCTGGATGGAAACGGTCCGGCACTCCGGTTCGAGCGAGACGACGGCGTCGACCTGGCAAGCGGGGTTTTCAGCGGCCCGGACCAGATGCACTGCCGTGAGTCCGCCCCGTGGTCGCGTCTGTCGCTCGGCCTCGGCCTCGATGTCGAGGCGCCGCTCGTGGACCTGCTGGATACCGTCGTCTGTCTCGGGCCGACCGGAACCCCCGAGAAAACCACCTACACCCCACAGGCGGCCTCGCGGACACTGGAGGACCTACAGGCGCTTTCGTTCCCGCGTGGTGTCGACGACACGTGGCCGGTCATCTCCCTCGGTGTCGCCTCGATTACGACCGACGACGGCACACACTGGGCGCCGGTCTACGGCGTCGTCGTGAGTACCGACACCCTCCGGGTGCGGGTGCCCGCGTCGCTGGCGTCGCTGTCCGACGACGGCGACACCGTCGCCATCGCGCTCGGCGTTCCCCCCGCCGCCATCACTGCGGCGTACCTGCTGGCGGTCGCCGACCGGGTCGAAACTCCCATCCGAGAGACCGGTGTCGAGGGGGCGGTACCGCTCGTGCCGACCAACGGCGGTCGCGTCCCGAGCGCGACGGAGGTCGTCGTCGAGGCGACCGTCGCCGATTCCCAGCCCGATTTCGAACCCGACCGGCGGGAGGCCTGGGAGCATGCCGTCGCGGGAGCGTCACTCGCTCTCGATGTGACCCGCGTCGTCGCGACCGACGATCCGGTCGTCCCCATTTCGCCGGTCGGACAGCCGATGGCGGACGACCTCCAGTTGACCGGGCTGACGACGGCGGCCCACCTCTATCATCGCGTCAACAACTACTGGGGCATCTCCCCGGTCGAGTGGCTCCTGCTCCCGCCGTCGACGGAACTCGGGGTCTGTTTCGTGGCAAGCGACGTACTTTACGCCGGCTTCGAGTGGCAACTCGCCAACATCCTGTTTTCCTTTTCGTCGCTGTTCGATACGGTCGTCATCGTCGACGACGACGTCCCATCGTGGGATTTCGGCCGCGTGTTGAGCGATATCTGGGTGAAGGCCCACCCCTCTCGGGACTGGCTTTTCAGCGAACCGGACGCGCCTGCGGCGAAACGCCCCAACTACCGACAGGACGGGACGACCGGTGCCAGACTGTACGTGGACGCGACGTGGGACCCCCGTTGGGACGACTCCTATCTCGCCCCGCGGGTCACATTCGGGAAGTCCTTCCCCGAATCGGTTCGTGAACTGGCCCGGGAGTTCTGGTCGGCCCGAGGGTTGGAACCGGCCGACTGCGACCCGATAGCCGATGACCTCGATGGCGATTCTACGGGGTGAACCACGCCCTCGAAGAAACGATATAAAATCGTATGTTTTGAAAACGATAGCGTTTACGCACCACGGTAGCCTTAAACTTCTCTTGTTCTTCTCGTTTATATTCTCTATCAAATATTTTCTGATGAGAAATAATAGGGAGCGTTTATATATTGGTCTGCTATCCGAGCGGACTGTATGGTCGAAAGCCACAATCTCCCGGACTACGAGTCAGTGCGTGAAGAGTTCTCGTGGGACGACATCTACGCGGAGGCGGATTGGGATGCACCCGAGGAACTGAACGTTGGACACGAGGTGGCCGACCGCCACGCTACCGACCGCGAGAAGGTGGCGCTGTATCAGGTCGGCACCGACGGCGAACTGAACAAACTGACGTTCTGGGAACTGGCCAACCGGTCGAGCCAGTTCGCGAACGTCCTCGAAGACCTCGGTGTCGAGGAGGGCGACCGGGTTTTCTCGTATATGCCGCGGATTCCCGAACACTACGTCGCCCTCGTGGGAACCCTCAAGCGCGGCGCCGTCTGGGGGAGCGTCAACGAGCGGTTCGGCCCCGACGGCATCTCCTATCGGCTCGACGACTGTGACGCGAAAGTCGTCGTCACGACCACCGACAACCGCGACACCGTCGCCGACGCCTTAGACGACGCGCCGACGGTCGAACACGTCATCACCGTCGACCGCGGCACGGGCGCCCCCGCCGAAGACGTCGTCTTCAACACGGCACTGGACGGCGCGAGCACGGAGTACGACGCCGCCGAGACCGGCGGCGAAGACGACGCAATGTTGTACTACACCTCCGGGACGACCGGACTGGCGAAGGGCGTCCTGCATAAACACCGCTGGATTGCGGGCGTCGCCGCTACCCAGCGGTACACCGTCGACCTCCAGGAGGGTGACCTCTACTGGTCGACCGGCGACCTCGGCTGGCTGACCGGGGCCATCAACACCCTCGGTGCGTGGTTCTGGGGGAGTTCGCTGTTCACCTACGAGGGCGAGTTCGATCCCGAGGAGTGGGCCGACCTCCTCGACGAATACCCCATTACCGTCCTGTTTTCGGTGCCGACGGCCTACCGGATGCTCCGCGAACACGAGGAGGTCCTCGAAGGCGTCGACCTCGACCTCCGACATGCGCTGTCCATCGGCGAACCCCTCTCTGCGGGCGTCGTCGAGTGGGGCGAGGAGTCGCTGGGCGTCACCATCCTCGACACCTACGGCCAGACCGAGACGGGCAACATGATTATCAACAACTACCCGACGATGGAACTCCGTCCCGGCTCGATGGGCAAACCCCTCCCGGGCATCGAGGCGGACATCGTCGACCCCGAGACGGGCGAGGTGCTCGAACCGGGCGAGACCGGCGAAATCGCCGAGCGCGGTGAGTACCCCTGCTTCTTCGACGAATACTGGCAAAAGCCCGACAAGACCGCCGACTGCTTCATCGACGGGCCAGACGGCGAGTGGTATCTCTCCGGTGACCTCGCACACAAAGACGAGGACGGCTACTTCTGGTTCGAAGGACGGGCCGACGACGTGATTCTCTCCTCGGGCTACCGCATCGGCCCCTTCGAGGTCGAGAGTTCACTCGGCGAGCACGAAGCCGTCGCCGAGACCGCGGTCGTCCCCAAGCCCCACCCCGAGCGGGGCAACATCGTCAAGGCCTACGTCGTGCCCAGCGAGGGCGCTACCCCCTCCGAGGACCTGAAGGAGACCGTCAAGACCCACGTGAAGGAGGAACTGTCCGCCCACGAGTACCCCCGCGAAATCGAGTTCGTCGAGGAACTACCCAAGACGGTGACCGGGAAGATTCGACGGACCGAACTGCAAGACGAGGCCGAAGAAGAGGCCGACGTGAGCGCCTGAGCGTTCTTTCGGCCGACGTGGCGCGACGGCTACCCGCCGTCGAACCGCTGTTCGCTGTTTCCATCCACACTACAACCCATGAATTTCGAAACTACACAGGAGCGTTCGATGATACGCTCGACCGCCGAGGATATCGCGGGCGAGTACGGACCGGAGTACTGGCGTGAGAAAGAAGAAGACGGCGAGTTCGCCCAGGCGTTCTGGGACGAACTCGGCGAGGCCGGCTTCCACGGTCTGCTGGTGCCCGAGGAGTACGAGGGCGCCGGCATGGGCATGCAGGAGATGGGCCTTGCCATGGAGACGCTGTGTGCGGAAGGCTGTGGCATGGCCGGCACCTGGTATCTGGTGTTGACCGCCGGGATGGCCGCCGTCGGCATCCGCGAGCACGGCACCGACGAACAGAAGGAACGGTACCTGCCCGATATCGCGGCCGGCGACCGGAACTTCTCGATCGGCATCACCGAACCAGAGGCGGGCACGAACACGCTCAACGTCGCGACCCGCGCCGAGAAGGACGGCGACGAGTACGTCCTCAACGGGAACAAGGCGTGGATTACCTTCTCCGACCGGGCCGACAACATGATTCTCGTCACACGGACGACGCCGCGTGAGGAGGTCGACCGCGGCGTCGACGGCATCAGCCTGTTCATCGTCGACATGGACGACCCCGGTATCGACGTTTCGCCCATCCCCAAACACGGCATCAACTACTCGAAGTCCTGTGAGGTCTTCATCGAGGACGTCCGCGTCCCCGAGGAGAACCTGCTTGGCGAGAAAGACGGCGGCTGGTGGACGCTGGTCGACATGCTCAATCCCGAGCGCATCGGCTTCGCCGCCGCCGGGACCGGAATCGGCAAACTCGCGGCGGATACCGCCATCGAGTACGCCAACGACCGCGAGGTGTTCGACGCACCCGTCGGGAGCCATCAGGGCGTCTCCTTCCCCATCACCCAGGCCTACGCGGAGATGGAGACGGCGACGCTGATGCGCGAGAAGGCCGCCTGGCTCTACGACCAAGGCGAGGACTGCGGCTACGAGACCAACGTCGCGAAGGCGACGGCCGTCAACGCCGGCATCGAGGCGGTCAAACAGTCGATGCAGGCCTTCGGCGGCTGGGGCTACGCCAAGGAGTACGACGTCGAGCGCTGGTGGCGGGAAATCAACCTCACGCGACTGGCGCCGGTCTCCCAGCAGATGGCCTATAACCACATCAGCCAGCAACTCGGCTTCCCGAAGTCCTACTGACCATGTTCGAGAAAGTACTCGTCGCGAACCGCGGCGAAATCGCCGTCCGCGTGATGGCCGCCTGTGAGGAACTCGGCATCGACACCGTCGCCGTCTACAGCGACGCCGACCGCAACGCTGGCCACGTCGACTACGCCGACGAGGCCTACAACGTCGGCCCCGCGCCGGCCAGCGACTCGTATCTCGACCAGGAGACCATCATCGAGACGGCCCAGCAGGCGGGTGCCGACGCCATCCACCCCGGCTACGGCTTCCTCGCTGAGAACGCCGAGTTCGCCCGCCGGGTCGAGGAGACCGACGACATCACGTGGGTCGGCCCGCCGAGCGACGCCATGCGGACCCTCGGCGAGAAGACGAAGGCTCGAACGGTCATGCAGGAGGCTGGCGTGCCGGTCGTCCCGGGAACGACCGACCCGGTCGAAGACGCCGAGGCCGTCCGAGAGTTGGGCGAGGAGTACGGCTACCCCCTCGCAATCAAGGCCGAAGGCGGTGGCGGCGGCCGCGGCATGAAAATCGTCCGGAGCGCCGAGGAAGTCGACGACGCTCTCGAAAGCGCCAAACGCGAGGGCGAAGCCTACTTCGACAACGACTCGGTGTACGTCGAGAAGTACCTCGAAGCACCGAAACACATCGAGGTGCAAATCATCGCCGACGAACACGGCAACGTCCGACATCTCGGCGAGCGTGACTGCTCGCTGCAGCGCCGCCACCAGAAGGTCATCGAGGAGGCACCCAGTCCGGCCCTCGATGCCGATCTCCGGGCGGAAATCGGTGAGGCTGCCCGCCAGGGCGTCCGCGAAGCCGGCTACACGAACGCCGGCACCGTCGAGTTCCTCGTCGAGGACGGCGAGTTCTACTTCATGGAGGTCAACACCCGCATCCAAGTCGAGCACACGGCCACCGAGGAGGTGACCGGCATCGACCTGGTCCGGTGGCAGTTGCGCGTCGCCGCCGGCGAGGCGTTGGCCTTCACACAGGACGAGGTCGACATCGACGGCCACGCCATCGAGTTCCGCATCAACGCGGAGAACCCGGCCGAGGAGTTCGCTCCCACGCCCGGTGCGTTGGAGACGTACGACCCGCCGACCAGCATCGGCGTCCGACTGGACGATGCGGTCACACAGGGCGACGAAATCGGCGGCGACTACGATTCGATGATTGCGAAACTCATCGTCCACGCCGAGGACCGCGAGCGCTGTCTCGCGCGGTCGAAGCGCGCCCTCGAACACTTCGACGTCGAGGGTGTCGCGACGACGATTCCGTTCCACCGGCTCATGCTCGACGACGAGGTGTTCGTCTCCGGGAGCCACACCACGAAATACCTCGACGAAGAACTCGACGGGGCGGCCATTGCCGACGCCGTCGACCGGTGGGGCACCGACAGCACCGCCGGCGGCGACGGCCAGCCACGGACAGCCGAACTCGCCGTCGAGGTCGACGGACAGCGGTTCGACGTCGTCGTGGAGGAGGGCCTCACGCCGGCAGCCGACAGTTCCAGCGGAACCGGCGGTGGCGGAAGCGCCGGCGGCGATGCTGGGGGTGGCGGTGGCGCCGCGGCCGCGACGGCCGGTGGCGTCACTGCCGAAATGCAGGGAACCGTCCTCTCGGTCGACGTCGCGGAAGGCGACGACGTGACAGAGGGCGATGTCATCTGCGTGCTCGAAGCGATGAAGATGGAAAACGACGTGGTCGCCTCCACGAGCGGGACCGTCGCGTCCGTTCCGGTTGCGGAAGGCGACTCCGTCGACATGGGCGATACGCTCGTCGTACTGGAGTGATACCAATGCGCATCAGAGTCTCCGACGACACGACCGACGTACAGGCACGGGCGATAGCCGAGGCGATGGCAACCCATTACGGAGACGACGTGACGGTCGTCGACGACGACGGCGCGGTACTCGGCGAGGCGACCTACGACGGCGGCGATGCCGGAAGGTCGGCCGACACCGAACCCATCGACGACGACCTCGGGCCGACCGAACGCGAAGAGACACTCCTCGAACAAATCGAGGAAATCGAATCGGGAGGCAAAGAGAAGTACAAGGAGCAACTGCCCGAGGAGGGCAAACTGTTCGTCCGGGACCGCATCGACCTGTGGTTCGGCGACGACGGCTTTCTCTTCGAGGATGGCACGTTCGCGGAGTTCGACGCCGACGACGTGCTGCCGGCGGACGGTCTCATCACCGGCGGCGCGGAGTTCGAAGACCGCGATGTCCATTTCATGGCCAACGACTACACCGTCAAGCGCGGGAGCATGGCCGCCAAGGGCGTCGAGAAGTTCCTCCGCATGCAGCAACGCGCCCTCAAAACGGGGCAACCGGTGTTGTACCTGATGGACTCTTCGGGCGGTCGCATCGACCAGCAGACCGGCTTTTTCGCCAACCGCGAGGGCATCGGGAAGTACTACTACAACCACTCCCGACTTTCGGGCCGCGTTCCACAGATTTGCGTCCTGTATGGCCCCTGTATCGCCGGCGCCGCGTACACGCCGGTCTTCGCGGATTTCACCGTCATGGTCCGCGGGATGAGCGCGATGGCTATCGCCTCTCCTCGGATGGTCGAGATGGTCACCGGCGAGGACATCGGCCTGCAGGAACTCGGCGGCCCGGACGTACACGCGAAACACTCCGGTAGCGCCGACCTCATCGCCGAAGACGAGGAACACGCCCGGGAGCTGGTCGCCCAACTCATCAGTTACCTGCCGGACAACAGCGACGAGGACCCGCCGCGGGCAACGCCGAAGCCGCCGAAGTACGCTCCGAAGGGCATCGACTCGGTGATTCCACAGGAACCCAACAAGGGCTACGACATGTTCGACGTCATCGACCGCGTGGTCGATGCGGGGTCGGTGCTGGAGCTCCGTCCGGAGTACGGCAAGGAGATTATCACGTCGTTCGCGCGAATCGACGGGCGGCCGGTCGGTATCGTCGCCAACCAACCCAACCACCGGGCCGGGGCCATCTTCCCCGATGCCGCCGAGAAAGCCGCCGAGTTCATCTGGACCTGCGACGCCTACAACATCCCGCTTCTGTATCTGTCGGACACGCCGGGCTTCATGGCCGGTTCACAGGTCGAAAAGGACGGGATTCTGGAGCAGGGCAAGAAGATGATTTACGCCACCTCCAGCGCGACGGTGCCGAAGCAGTGTGTCGTCGTCCGGAAGGCCTACGGCGCCGGCATCTACGCGATGTCGGGGCCGGCCTACGACCCCGAATCGACCATCGCACTCCCCTCCGGCGAAATCGGCATCATGGGTCCGGAAGCGGCCATCAACGCGGTCTACGCCCGCAAACTCGCCGAAATCGACGACCCCGAAGAGCGCGAGCGGAAAGAACAGGAACTCCGGGAGGAGTACCGCGAGGACATCGACGTTCGCCGGATGGCCAGCGAAGTCGTCATCGACGACGTGATTCCGCCGTCGAGTCTGCGCGAGCAACTCGAACGACGGTTCGCGTTCTACGAGGGCATCGAGAAGGACCTGCCAGACAAGAAACACGGGACCGTTCTCTGAGTATGGCGGGCAAGTACTTCGAGGAGTTCGAGGTCGGCGAGACCATCGAACACGACAAGCGGCGTACCATCAGCGAAAGCGACAACCAGCAGTTTTGCGATATGACGATGAACCAGCAACCGCTCCATCTGGACGCGGAGTTCGCCGCCGACACCCAGTTCGGCGACCGACTGGTCAACGGACTCTACACGATGAGCCTCGCTGTCGGCCTCACGATTCCGGATACGACCGACGGCACCATCGTCGCGAACCTCTCGTATGACAACGTCGAACACCCCAATCCCGTCTTTCACGGGGATACCGTCCGGGTGCAATCGACGGTGACGGATAAACGCGAGACCTCCGACGGCGAACGCGGCATCGTCACGATGCACGTCGAGGTGTTCGCGGTCAACCGCGAAACAGAGGACGGCGAGGAAGTGCTGGTCTGTGCGTTCGACCGAACGGCGCTGTCGCTGAAGAAGGCAAACGTCGAGTAAAGGCACGCACTCCGTCGACGCTCGTAGCGTCGTCAACGCTGGCGTCGACGTTCGCCTGTATTGGGCCTCATCCTTCGAGACGGTAGCGTCGCACGCCGTCGTCGGTCGTCGACTCGATGTTACCCCGCCGTTCCAGTCGTGCGAGCGCGCCGACCGACTCGAAGAGCGTGTACGGGCGTTTTTCGAGGTTCTCGATGCGGGCGTCGGTCACCTCGTAAGCCGTCGCCTCCCCGAGGACTTCCAGCGTACGCCGGCAGTCCGTGGCGAGGGTCTCCAACGACTCGCGGTCCCGCTCGACGACGGCTTGGAGGCCCTCGAAGACGGGGCCGTGGCCGGGATAGACGCAGTCGATGTCCGGCGCAACGGCTTCGAGGGCATCCAATCCCCGATGGAAGGCGTCTATCGCCTCACGGCAGCCGTCGTCGAGGCCGACGTGAAGCGCAGCGGGGCGGAACGGCTCGACGGCTGTATCACCGGCGAAGAGTCGGTCGCCGTGTCGGAACGCCGCCTGATTCTCCTGGTGGCCCGGCACGTGTATCGCTTCGAACGTGAGACCGCCCACCTCGATGGGCTCGCCCGGGGCGAGTTCGATGTCGATGTGTTCGGGCGGCAGACAGTTCCGATTCCGCCGGAGCGAATCGACCGCTCGGTCGACCTCTTTTTCGAGGTCGGGAATGCCGACCTCGACCGCGTTCCGACGGACGGCGGCCGCGAGGTCGTCGGAGTCGCGTGTGAGGCGCTCGCGGACGCCCGAAAGCGTGTACACGGTGGGGTCGGCCGCCTCGACGATAGTAGCGACCTGCCCACCGTGGTCGGTGTGCGGATGCGTTATCAGGAGGTGGTCGACGTCGGACAGTTCGTAACCCGCCTCGGCGAGCCCCTCTCGGAGCGTCTCGGTGGCTGTCTCCCCGGGTGCGCCAGCGTCGACGAGTATCAGCTCGTCGGCGTCGAGGAGGTAGGCGTAGGCGGTGTCGGGCGGCCACGGGATGTCGAACTCGATACGGTGGACCGGCGGGTCGGCCGTCATCGGACCCGCTTCGCCGGAGGCGGAAATAAAAGGTCCGACTGCCCCCGATACTGCCGGCTCACACGCCGTCGAGCCACGGGAGGTCGATGCCGTCCCGGCGGCCGTCGAGAACCCCGAAGCGCTCACCACGGCGCAGTTCCAGCCACCGGAGCAGCCGTTCGGCCCACAGCAGTTTCCGGGCTTTCGTCGGGTCGACCGTCGGGTCCTCGAAGTCCCATCCCGCGAAGACGAGAGCATCGGCGCCACAGGCGTCCGCGAGGAACGCCGCCCGGTCGCCGTCGGTGAATCCACCGGGGTTGACGACGGGGACGCGTGGCTCGGCTTGCGTCGTCGGCAGCACCGCCGCGGCCTCGAACGTAGGCACCAACTCCCGGAGTGCCTCGACGTTGTCGCCGTGGGCGTGGGCCGCAACCGGTGTCCCCGCCGTGGTCAACTCACGTGCGGTCTCCGGGTTCTTGTCGAGGTCGGTCACCATGCAGTCGACGGCGACACCGGCGTCACGAAGCACGTCGACGGCCGTCGAGGCGGCGACGACGCTATCTGCTCGGCGGGCACGCGAGAGGTCACCGGCCAGCGATGGCCCGGCGCCACAGACTGCGACCGTCCCCGAGAGGTCGAGGTCATCGAGAGCGAGCGGCCGTTCGTCCGCCAATAACTCGACGAGCAGGTCTCTGGCGTGTTCGTCGGCCGCCCGGTCGAACCCGAAATCGGACAGTATCGCCTCGTATGCGGGATTCCACTCCTGATATAGCATCGCCACTACGGGACGTAAAGACTGGGCCCAGAGCGCACCAAGGTACCCCTACCCAGATGTGCCCTCCGGGCTTCCAGTCGGTCATTCCGGTCGGTCTGGCATAAGCTTTCTTGTACTGAATGCCAAGCGTCCGACATACGTCAGACTACTCCAGAGACGCCGATATCTCCATTAAAGCGTTTTGGGCAGATTTCGGTCCCGAGCGAACGACCGCCCGGAGCGACCGGAGTTCCGCCGCGGTTCCGACGAGTAAAAGGCCGTCACCACGGAAGACACGGACTCCCTCGGTCGAAGCGCGTCTGGCGACGTAACGTTCGGCGTCCTCCGGTAGCCGGAGTTCGAAGGCGCGAGTCGTAACTGCGGGTTCCTCTTCGGAGTCGGTCACGCGGTCGAGGTGTCGGGCGAACTCCCCATCCGTTGTCACGTCTAACTCCTCGACGGCGATTTCGGGGTCCCGGAGCCGGTCGCGTCGGAACTCGTAACCGACGAGGGCGGCGTCGCGTGTCTCGGCGACGTCGTGGGTTCGGACGACGTGGGCGCCGCGTTCGACCGCCATCGACGTGGCCGCAAGCGACACCGGCAGCGCCTCCTCGGTGTCCCGTCCCGCGAGTTCTCGGAGGAAGTTCTTCCGGTTGATGGAGACGAGAATCGGTCGGCCGTAGCCTCGGAACTCCCGCAGTCGGTCGAACGTCTCGCGGTCGTCTTCGAGGGTCTTCGCTTCCGACCACCCGCCGAAAGCGGGGTCGACGAGCGTCTTCTCGGTGAAGCCGTTCATCGACAGCGCCTCGTAGATGTCGTCGGGGTCCTCGACCGCACCGGGACGTTCGAGGTCCGGCGGCGAGGCCATCTTCGAGACGGCCACGTCGTACTCCGAGCACACACGGGGCATCTCGGGGTCGGCGAAGCCACAGATGTCGTTGACCATCTCGAAGCCCGCATCGAGAGCCGCTTCGGCGACCTCGTGATACCGCGTCTCTATCGACCAGACGGCGTCACCGGAGGTCGATTCAAGCGTCTCGACGGCGGTGTCGAGTCGGTCGAGTTCCTCTTCGGCCGACAACACCTCGAAGCGCTTGTTCGCCGACTCCAGCCCCACGTCGACGATGTCGGCGCCCTCGTCGATGAGTTCGCGGTCGACGTACTCGGCGGCCTTGCCGGCGTCGTCGAACACGCTCGGGTCGTACGGCGACTCTTCGGAGACGTTCAACACGCCCATGATTCGCGGCGGGTGGTCGTCGCCGATGGAGAGCCCTGCGGCGTCTACCGTTCGCATACCTCGAATTCGGGGGCCGGCCGCTAAAGGCGTCGGGTATCGGCAGCCGACGACGCCGCCGCGGACGGACGCGCTTATACGCTCCCGTCACGAAATCCCGCCCATGGGAAAGGTCTCCATCGCGCTTCGGGGATGGCGCTTCGACGAGGAGGAGGTGTTCGACGAGAACGACGACATCCGACCGCTCGAGGAGATGAGCGAGGAGACGCGTCGGCGTCTCATCCGACTGCGCGTCGTCGCCGGCGAACCGTGTGACGTGTGTTGGCTGCTCAACGAGAAGAAGGCCGACTGCAACGTCGCCCGCATCGTCTACGGCGAACCCCTCTCGGAGGTACTGCTCTGTCCGGAACACGAACCCCACTTCCTCTACTGGTTCCGGGAAGGTCCCGGACAGCGTGCGAAGGGTGATTCCGACTTCGCGGACCTGTTCCACGAATGGTTCGCCGCAGGCAACCGCGCACCCGACGACTACGAGGGACTGGAGTACGTCGACACCGAACCCGACGAGATTCCGACGCCCGAGATGGGCGAGGACGTGCCGGAACTCGAGGAGGCAATCGAGGATCTCGACGACGAGGACCTCGACGCCATCGGGATGGACTACTCCGACATCACGTAGATGGTCGACATCGCAGTCGCCGTCGTCGGCGCCGAAACGCCGGGGAACGTCGGCACCATCGCCCGCGGGATGAAGAACTTCGGGCTCTCGGAGCTGTATCTGGTCGACCCGCCCGAACTCGACCCCGAGGGCGAGGCCTACGGCTTCGCCGGTCACGCACGCGAGGACGTGTTGCCGAACGCCCGTGAGGTCGACTTCGAGTACCTCGTCGAGAACTTCTACACCGTCGCCTGCACCGCGACGACCAACGAGGACGCACGCAAACACGTTCGCTACCCGTTCGTCGAACCCGCCGACCTCACCGACGAGTTGGCCGGCCTCGACGCCGACGTGTGTATCGTCTTCGGCCGCGAACGCGTCGGTCTGCTCAACGAGGAAATCGCCCGATTAGACCGAGTCTGTTCGATTCCGGCCAGCGGCGAATACCCCGTCCTCAACCTCGCTCAGGCTGCAACTATCGTCCTGTACGAACTCCGCGAGTTGACCGTCGAGGAGACACAACATCCCGAAAACGCACACGTCCGCGCCGAGGAACACGAAATCGAGGGACTGTACGAGACGTTCTCGGAGTACCTCCACGACGTGGGGCACCCGGAGGAGAAAATCGAGAAGACCGAACGGCTGTTCCGCCGACTCATCGCCCGTGGCCAGCCGACCGGGCGGGAGGCACGGACGATGCGGGGCGTCCTCCGGCGCGGCGCGCTACGGGCGACCGGAGAGATTCCCCGCGGTGACGAGAACGACGAGTCCTGAGAAGTCAGCTCCGCTTTCCGATTTCCTCTCGCAGCAACTCCGAGACGACTTCGCCGTCGGCCTTTCCGCGGAGGGCGCCCATGCACTCGCCCATGAGCCCCGAGAACGCGCCCATCCCCTCGGCTTCGACCTGGTCGGCGTTCCGTCCGACGACCTCCTCGACGACCTCCCGAACTTCCTCGCGGTCGACGCCGGAGAGGCCGGCCTCCTCGATGGCTTCCTCGGCCGACAGCGACCCGTCTGCGGCCAACTCCGAAAGCACCGGACCGATGCCCTCGTTGGCCAACTCGCCGTCCTCGACGAGTTCCAGCACCGAGAGCAACTGTTCTGCGGTGAGGTTTCCGACGGGCACGTCGTCGCGTCTGAGTTCCGTCAGCGTCGATTCGAGCGTGCCGGCGGCCGTCGTCGGGTCGATGCCGCGGTCGACGGCCTCCTCGAAGGTGGACATGTGTCGGCCGTAGGCGACCTGGTCGGCCAGTCCTTCGCCGAGGCCCAACTCCGATTGATAGCGTTCGACTTTCTCGGTGAGCAGTTCGGGCGTCTCGACGGTAGAGGGGTCGGGTTCGACCGGCGGCACGTCCGTCTCGGGGTACATCCGCGCCGCGCCGGGCAGCGGCCGGAGGTACTTGGAGGTGCCGTCCTCGTTTGCCCCGCGGGTCTCTTCGGGCACCTCGTGGATGGCGACTTCCGCGCGGTCGGCGACGGCGTCGATGGCCCCCTCGGCAACCTCGGCGTCGGCCGCCACCAGCGCGACGGCGTCGTCGGCCTCGGCGTCGACGGCCTCACGAAGCGCCTCGACCTCGGCGTCGGTGACGCCGTAGGCCGGCAGTTCGTCGGTGTGGAAGATGCCGCCGGCACCGTGGCGTTTGGCGTGGTCGGAAAACTCCGTGCCGAGGCGGCGGTCGGGCTGGATTTCCCGGCCGACGAGGCCGTCGAATCCTTCGAGTCGGACGGCGTAGACCGCTTCGGCACCGGCGATTACGCCGCTGTCAGTGTCTTCGAACACGCCGCTTACGTCCTGCGGTTCGGCGACCGACGCGTCTCTCGCCTGCAGTTCCTTGGCGATGTCGAGTAACGCGACCTGTCGGCCGACCTCGCCCTCGACGAGGTCGTCGATGTCGTCGAGGCTCTGGACGCCTTTCATCTCGACGCGGGCACCCTCGGCGATGGAGACGTTCACGTCCTGTCGGATGGTGCCGAGACCGCGTTTCACCTTTCCCGTCGAGCGCAGCAACATCCCGATTCGCTCTGCGGCCTCCAGCGCCTGTTCGGGCGATCGGATGTCGGGTTTGGTTCCGATTTCGACGAGCGGGATGCCGAGACGGTCCAGTCCGTAGGTGACGCCACCCTCTCGCTCCTCGATTCGTGCGGCGGACTCCTCTTCGAGCAGCATATCCGCGATGCCGACCGAACCCTCCGAGGTGGTGATTTCGCCGTCGGTGGCGACGAGCGAGGAGCGCTGAAAGCCCGAGGTGTTCGAGCCATCGACGACGATTTTCCGCATGACGTGGGCCTGGTCGACGACCTCACAGTCGAGCAGGGAGGCGATTTCCATCGCGGTGTCGAGTGCCTCGCCGTCGAGGCGGTGCGGTGGCTCGTCGTCCTCTTCGACGAGACAGGTGGTGTCGAAGGCGAGATACTCGAACTCGCGGTCGACGCGGGACTCCTCGAGGGCCGCCTCGTCGAGTTCGCCGAGTTCGGATTTCGTCGGGTGGAGGTATCGCGTGAACGACCGGACCGACTCCTCCGGTTCGCGGCGCTCCGTCGGACAGTTACAGAAGAGTTTGGTCTCGGTGTCGAGTTGCTGGTGAATCTCCAGCCCCGCGACGAGACCCAACTCCTCGTAGTCGTAGCTCATTACGAACCGCTCCGGTGGGCAGCGTCAAAAAAGACACCATCCGCGGGACCGACGGAGCGACGGACGGTCCACGAGTGCTCAGAACTCGCCGGCTTCAAGCGCGGCGTGAAACACCATTCCCAAGGCGAGGTGCTGGCGAGCGGCCTCGGCGACCTGTCTGCGAGCGGCGTCGCCGTCTGCGAGGGTGTACTCCTTCGTCTTGACCAGTTCGCGCTGTTCGAGTACGTCGCCGTCACAGAGGCCGTGGAGCCGTGGATAGACGGTACCCGGGCTGAGAACGGTGTCGAACTCGCTTGCGAGGTCATCGAGCAGTTGCTTGCCGTGGGTGTCCGAGGCTCGAAGCCCCACGAGCGACAACAGCAGTTCGTCCAGCGACGTTTTGACGTAGGATTCACCGAAGGAGAACCGGCCGCGGTCGGCCACCGACGATTCGACATCGGCGACGAGTTCCGCTACGGCACTGCCGGAGGCGGCGGACTCGTCTTCGCCGGTGAGTTCCGCTTGCAGACGGTCGATACTGATTTGCGGGCTCGATTCAGAGCCGGACTCCATCGGGTTCATGTTGCCGTAGAAACCCCGTGTGTACATAACCCATCAACCCCGTTTTCTCCGGCAGAAAACCCGCCAAAGGATTTATATAAAATACGCATGTATCTGGTCGATTCACCCTGTTTTGTATTAGTGGTTGGAGGGGTTTCTCACAGGGGACTTCTCGAAAGCCGAAGCGCTTTCGTCCTCAGTCGTCGCCGAGGATGACCCGCTCGGTCATCGCACGCGGGTCGAGGACGTCGTCTGCCTCCGCCTCGGTGAGGTAGCCCTCCTCGATGGCGACCTCACGGACGGTCTTGCCCTCTGTGAGAGCCTGTTTTGCGACCTTCGAAGCCTTGTCGTAGCCGATGGCGGGGTTCAGCGCCGTCGCGAGCGCCATCGTCTCCTCGACCTTCTTCCGGCAGTGGTCAGCGTTGGCTTCGAGTTTGCCGACGAAACGCTCGCCGAAGACGGCGGCGCTGTTGGCGATGAGGTTCGCACTCTGCAGGAAGTTGTACGCGACCACCGGCTTGTAGAGGTTGAGGTCGATTTCGCCGCGGGCCGCGCCAGCGGAGACGGCGGCGTCGTTGCCGACGACCTGCTTGTGGACCTGATTGACCGACTCGGCGACGACCGGGTTGATTTTGCCCGGCATGATCGACGAGCCGGGCTGGTTCTCCGGCTGTTCGATTTCGCCGAGGCCGTTTCGGGGGCCGGAAGCGAGCAGTCGGAGGTCGTTTGCGATTTTGTTCATCGATCCAGCGACCGTCCGCAGGGCACCGTGGGCCTCGTTCATCGCGTCGTGGGCCGCCTGTGCCTCGAAGTGGTTGTCGGCTTCACGGAACTCCAGGCCCGTCTCCGAGGAGATGTACTCCGCGGCGAGGCCGGGGAACTCGGGGTGGGTGTTCAGACCCGTCCCGACGGCGGTGCCGCCGAGGGCGAGTTCGCCGAGGTGGTCCCGCGTCGCGGCGACGCGCTTGATTCCTTTCTCGATTTGGGTCCGGTAGCCGCCGAACTCCTGTCCGAGACGGACGGGCGTGGCGTCCTGCAGGTGGGTTCGGCCGGTCTTGACCACGTCGTCGAACTCGCCTTCCTTCTCGGCGAGTTCGTCCGCCAGCGTCTCCAGGGCCGGAATCACGTCGCGCTCGACGGCCTCCAGTGCGGCGACGTGCATCGCCGTCGGAATCACGTCGTTGCTCGATTGGCCGTAGTTGACGTGGTCGTTGGGGTGAATCTCCCGCGTACCGATTTCGCCACCGAAAATCTCGGTGGCCCGGTTGGAGAGAACCTCGTTTACGTTCATGTTCGAGGAGGTTCCCGAGCCGGTCTGGAACACGTCGACGGGGAACTGCTCGTCGTGGTCGCCGACGATGACCTCGTCGGCCGCCTCGACGATGGCGTCGGCCTTCTCGGACTCGAGGAGGCCGAGTTCCTCGTTGGCCTTCGCGGCGGCCTTCTTGACGATGCCGAGCGCGCGGATGAACCGCCGCTGGAAGGTCAGCCCCGAGATGGGGAAGTTTTCGACGGCGCGCTGGGTCTGGGCGCCCCAGTAGGCGTCCGCCGGCACCTGCATCTCGCCGAGGCTGTCGCGTTCGGTTCGGAACTCCTGGTCGTCGGACATACGAGAGGCGTCGCGTCGGGGCACGTAAAAATCACCGAATCCGCCGCGAGCGCCGAGCAACGTCGGCCGTCGTTACTCCTCGGGCGTCCGCGTCGTCAACTCCAAGGCGTGGACGTCGGTCGTCATCGCCTCCCCGAGGGCGTCGTAGACGAGGTCGTGCTGTTCGAGCAGCGACAGTCCCTCGAAGGCCGGCGAGACGACCGCCGCCCGGAGGTGGTCGTCGTCGTGGTCGCCGCGGGCACGCTCGACGGTCGCCTCACACTCCTCGATTGCCGCCTCGATTGTTTCCTCAACGTCTTCCGGTGTCATACTGCCGTGTGTGTCTTCGATTCACCTACGTCCATCGGTCCAGGCCGGTCTGGACGACCGACTCCTCGATGCGCTCGAAGCCGCGTTCGACCTCCTCGGCCGGAACCTCCCACATGTCGGTGACGAACCGCTTTGCCGCCTCGATATCCGGGTCGATGTCAGTGTCGTAGTCGTAGTCGTCGGTCACGTTCGGGTCCAGAAACATCGCTCGAATGCGGTCGGCGTGGGCGATGGACTCCCCACGGGCCGCCAGTGCGCCGTCGAGGTCGCCGTGTTCCCGGATGAGTTTCACGGCCGTCTTTGGGCCGATTCCGGAGATGCCTTCGTTGAAGTCCGTCCCCATCAGGATGGCGGCGTCGACGAGTCCTTCCCACGTCAACTCGTGTTCTTCGAGCGTCGCCTCGAACTCCATACACTCGGGGTCGCCCTTGCTCGTCAATCCCCGCAGCGTGTAGGGAGCGCCCAACAGCAGCGCGTCGTAGTCCTCCGAACCGACGTAGTCGGCATCGCCGTATCGAGCCATGTGGGCCGCCTGTGCCTCCCCTTCGGCAGGCGCCTCGACGACCGGCACGTCGAGCAACGCGAGCAGTTCGCGGGTCGTCTCCTGTATCGTGTCGGTGAGTCGCTGGGTTCGGGATTCAAGGGCCGCGATTTCGGCCGCTTCGGAGTCCTCGCGTTCGCGGGCCTCCGCGAGTTGTTCCTCGTAGGTCTCCCGCTGTTCGCGACGTTCTTGGACCTCGTCGTCTTTGAGTTCGGTGACGCCGCCGTCGAAGACGAACACGGGCGTGATGTCGTGCTCGAAGAACTTCGGAAGCCCCTGAACGACGCCGATGAGGTTCGCGACCTCCTCGCCGTCGGCCGTAGTGTAGGCCTCGCTTCGGGTGAACTTCACCGTCGTCGTCAGATACCGATACAGCCAGTTGTGGGCGTCGATGGCGACGACCGACCCGGCCAACTCCTCGAAGGGTTTCGGCTCGATGACCGCCAACTGCCGGATGTCCGCGTTTCCCATTGGCGGCCGTTGGCCCGCCGAGCGCTTGAATCCCCCGCCACGCCGGAGTCGTGGGGTTTTCCTCGGCCGGTGCCGTACGCTGGGGCAATGGACCGGGAGCGAACGGTCGACAGGGCGGCACTGCTGGTCTTCGTCGCAGTCTCCGTACTCGGCCTCGTCGTCTTCCGCATCGCCGTCGGCTGGTCTGTCACCGAACCGTATCTCGAAGGGACCATCGTCGAAGTCGTCCCACCGACCGTGTGGATATCCGTCGTCCCCGTCTTCGTCCTCGTGGGAGCGCTCGCCGCGCTCCTGTTGTACCGACTCAGCGGTGTCAGGATGCCGGGCAGCCGATTTCGGTAGCGCTCACCCGGACGGCGCGGGCGGCTCCTCACCGCGTTTTCGCTCCAGAAACGCCCGTTCGTCATCGGAGAGGTCACGCTTTCGGTACCGGTCGAGCCCTGCGCGGTATCGGGCCGTCGAGCGCTCCGCCGGCGCGTGGGCGGGGCGTTCCAACACCAACTCGGCGATGCCGGTCTCCTCGCCGGTGAAGGCAAACCCCGCCCGGTACAGCGCCTCGTAGGCGAAGGGGTTGTTGACCGCGATGCGGGCGCGCTCGTAGCCCCGGGCAGCCGCTCGCTCGACGACGAACCGACAGAGTCGCGGGCCGATTCCCTCGCCGCGACGGTCGTCCCGGACGGTGACGTACCGGAGCCACAGCGTCTCCGAGTCGGTTCGGTCGGCATTGAACGCGACGGCAGCGACCACGCTGTCGTCGAACTCGCCATCGGTCGACTCGCCTTCGCGAACGACTGCCTTTCCCGTGTTCGACATGACAAACTTCCCGGCGTAGCTGAACCGCCGGTAATCGAGTCGGATCGTGGGGCCGTCGGCCGGCCAGCCGAGGAGTTCGGGGGCCGGGAACTCGGAGGCCATACCCGACCGACGGGGGCAACGGAGTTATGCCCGGCGCTCGATTCCCCGACAATGAGTTGGGACGTTCGCGCCTTCGATACCTTCGCGCCGCTGTACGACACCTTCATGCCACCGGCCGACACGCTCGCGCTCCGGAAAGGGCTGGTCTGTGCCGACCGCGAACTCGAACGAATCGTCGAGGTCGGCGGCGGTTCGGGACGAGTGGCCCAGGAGGTGGGGGCCACCGTCGTCGACCCCGCCGAGGGGATGCTCCGACGGGCTCGTGGCCGCGGCCTCGAAACCGTCCAAGGCGTCGCGGAATCGCTACCACTCGCAGACGGCTCGGTCGACGCCGTCCTCATCGTCGACGCGTTCCATCACTTCCCCGACCATGAGGGTGCCTTGCGCGAGGCCGCCCGCGTGCTCGCCCCGGGCGGCGTCCTCGTCATCTCGGAGTTCGACCGCTCGACGCGCCGAGGGCGACTGCTCGACGTTGGTGAACGACTCGTCGGGTTCGATTCGCGGTTCTACACGGCGGCGGAACTCCAAGCCGCAATCGACGATGCCGGCCTCGACCCTCGGCCGCTCGAGTACGGCTTCGAGATGACTATCGCGGGCGTCAAGGAGTGAGAAGGGACCGACCGTCTCAGCTGATTTTGAAGTAGAGGAACCGCCACACCGTCAGCACGAACGCGCCGCCGACAAGCATGATGCCGGCGAAGATGGGGTCGAAACCGCGGTTCGGAACAACGAGGACACGGACGACGATGCCGACGATGGCGGCGGGCACCCACGACCGGATGGCGAGCGGAATCGAGGAGTTCGGCGCCGACCCACCGCCCGGCGAGTACGCCCCGACGAGCGGCGCACAGACGAGCCACCCGAGGATGAACGGCCCGGCGGCGTAGAGGTAGATTATCGGTTCGGCCTGCAACCGCTCCATCGGCGTGTGTTGAAGCGTCCCGACGAGTAGGAACGCCATCAGGACGACGATATCGCCGACCGCAATCGGCCACGTACTCGCGTCGAGTCGCTGTTCGAGGAACGACTGGTCTGCCATGAGCGAGGCTTCGAGGCCACCCCTTCAAGTCCTTGCGGATTGTCCTGCGGTCACTCCGTCGGGTCGGCGTTCAGCCCCGACCCGGATGGCGGCCGGAGAACGAGTGCGGCCAACCCCGCGGCGATAGCGAGGGCGCCGCCGAGCGTGAAGGTGGGAATCCAGCCGAACGAAGCGACGAGGAAGCCGGCGACGGTGCCGGCGAAGACGCCGCCACCGACCTTCGCGGTGTAGATGACCGCGTAGTTGCTGGAGGAGTACTCCGAGCCGTAGTAGTCGGCTATCATCGCTGGGAAGTAGACGTACAGCGGCGAGGAGAAGAACATCGCGCCCATCACCATCGCGACGAAGACGATGCCGGCGTCGGCGCTGCCGGCGGCGATGAGGCCGAGACGGAACAGGCCGGCGAGGACGAAGGAGACGACCATCACGTGCTTGCGCTCGAAGCGGTCGGAGGCCTCACCCAGAATCATCCGGGAGACACCGGCAGCGATGGGGAGAAGGGTTGCCGCGGCGGTGGCGACGATGGCGGCGAATCCGAGGTGTTCGGCGAAGCGAACGACGTTCGCGATGACGAGCAAGTCGGCACCGGCAGTGGCGATGAACATCGCATACAGCAGCCAGAACTGCCAGGTCTTCAGCATCTCCCGGGTCGTATAGGAGCGTCCGCGCAGCGACGCCGCGAGGTTCGAGCGGTCGGCGTTGTCGTCATCGTCCTCCAAACCGAGCCAGTTCGAGGGCGGGTCACGGAGGAGGACGGCACCGAGAAGCAAGACGAGGAGGATGACGATGCCGACGTTGCGCAACACGTCGGCGTAACTGGCGACGGTCGCGTTCGCCCGGACGTAGGGAACGACGAGTGCGCTGCCGGCGGCGAAGGCCATCGTCCCGATACCGGTCGTGAGTCCGGTTCGGTCGGGGAACCACTTGACTGCGGTGTTGACGGCGACGGTGTAGACGATACCGACGCCGACCGCACCCAGCGAGTAGAGGACGTACAACTGCCAGATGCTGTCGGCGTAGGCCAACCCGACGTAGCCGCCGCCGGCGAGCAGCGCCGCGAGAAACATCAACAGTCGCGGGCCGCGGCGGTCCCGCCACCAGCCAGCGGGGAACTGCGACAGCGACTGGAAGACGACATAAAACGAGAAGACGGCACCGAGCGCCGGCAGGGCGATGTCGAGGCTCTCTGCGAGCGGCCCTTCGATGGACGACCAGACGTACTGATACGGGCTAACGGCGGCCATCATGCCGGCCGCGGCGACGATTTGCCACCATCGCGAGAAGCCGAGTATCTCCCGTGCTCGCCCGTCGTAGTCGACTTCGGACGGGCTGTCGGGACCGTCCGACGACGCGTCATCACTCATTGCCCGGCGGTTGTCGTGGCCACGATATAAGCGAACGGACTCACGCCCCCGTCGTAGAGCGGCTAGGGGCGGTCGGCAGACCGGCCGGGTGATTTTCTTCGATAACCGCTCTATAAGTTATGGAAATTTTTCTTGCTACCTTTATAGAGCCAATTCGTTGTTTCTGCATTGAATATCAGATGATTTTGAAAAATGTTTAAGTAACAATCAGCAGTAGTTTACGGCGTATTATGACGGATTACTACGACATCGTTCTCGGGCTCATTCCCGCGTCGTTCGCCGGCCTGACCGCCGTGTTCCTCCTCGCCGGGTTGTCGTTGTCCGTCTCGATTCCGTTGGCGTCGGTGGCTGCGGTCGGTCTCATCTACCATGCGCTGTTCGTCAACGCGCCCGTCGCAACGACTGCCGGAGACGACGAACCCACCGCCGAGGCGCCGCCAACGGGCGCCACTGCCGACTAGTCGCAGTCCCTAAGCGGGCGCCGCCCGAAGCGTCGGTATGACGGACGTTCTGTTCCTTCGAAGCGACGAACTCGCAGGTCTTGCGACGCCCACGGAGTACGTCGAGTGGGTTCGCGCCGGCTACGAGAGCCACGGCTTGACCGGCACCGCCGAACCGCGGACGAAACTCGTCAACGGCGACCCACCGGGGATGTGTACCGGCTACCTCGCCATCCTCCCGGAGGTCGGCGGGATGGGCGGGTACACCTACGCTGCCGGGTTCGGCGACGGCGACGTACACTTCGCGTTGCCGCTGTTCGATGCCGAATCCGGCCGGATGCTCGCGTTGCTCGATGGGGCGTCGATGAACCCCTTCAAGACCGGCGCGACCGGCGCCGTCGCGGTCGACGAACTGGCACGCGAGGACGCGAGTACCTGTGCGGTCGTCGGGTCGGGCGCACAGGCACGAGGGCAATTGAAGGCCACCGCGACGGTTCGGGACTTCGAGACGGTTCGCGTGTTCTCGCCGACACCGGAGAGTCGGGAGTCCTTCGCCGCCGACTTCGACGACCGCCTCGCGGCCGACGTGACCGCGGCAGATTCCGCGAGTGCGGCCGTTTCGGGAGCCGACGTGGTCATCACGGCGACGAAGGCCTCCGACCCCGTCTTCCACGACGACGACCTTGCGGACGGTGCCCACGTCACCGCGATGGGCCAGTACGACCTCGGGAAGCAGGAAATCAGCGCCGAGACGGTCGCCCGTTCGACCTACGTTCCGGACCTCCGGGCGCGAGCGTTCCAAGACGCCGGCGCGTTCCTCGCGGCACGGGATGCCGGCGTCGTCGACGACGACCACATCCACGCCGAGTTGGGCGAAGTCGTCGCCGGGTCGGCGGAGGGTCGGACGAGCGACGAGGAGGTGACGGTGTTCGACAGCGGTGGAACCGGCATCGAAACCGTCGCGGCGGCGTGGGGACTGTACGAGCGGGCGAAAGAGCGCGGCCTCGGCGAGACCATCGAGTTCGCGCCCGGAAGCGAGGCGCTGACCGGCGAGTAGTCAGACTCGCTCGCGGACCGTCCGGACGATATTCAAGTCGTCGTCGAGTCGGACGCGGAGTTCCTCCTCGCCGGCCGGGAACGTGACTTCCACGTCGAGTGGGTCACGGGACTCGACGGTCGTGTACTCCCCCGTTACGCAGGGTTCGATGTCCCAGTAGGGGCGAGTCTCGACGTCGACGCCGTGGTCGGCGTAGAACGATTTGACGACCGATTTTCGGAGCGCCAGCGACGCGAAGGACGTGCCCGAGCGGTTCGTACAGACGGTACACTCGAAGCCGACCAGCACCTCGAACGGGAGGTGGTTGTCCGGTTCGAAGAGGTATCGCTCCGTCTTGCCGCCACAGCTCGGACACACCCCGTTGGCCGCGAGCATCATTCCCGTGGTCGCCCAGCGACGGTAGGCTTCCATCAGTTCCTCGGTGTCGCGGTTCTGCAGCGCACTCGGCGGGTAGTCGATGGAGAGGATTCGCTCCTCGCAGTCGGTACAGCGGATCGTCACTCGCTCGTCGTCGTAGACGCCCTCCAGCTCCCCACCACAGGCGTAGCAGGACCCCTCGACGGAGAACGGTCCGACCGTCGCGGTGTCGGTGAGCGTCCCCGAAAGGACGGTCTCGACGACCCGTTTGCCGTGATACCGGAGTTCGTAGCCGTCGTCGGTGCGGCGGATGAAGTGGCCGCGAAGGCGGTCGAGGTGGTAGTTGAATCGACCGCTGTCGTCGACATCGGCGCGTTCGCGAAGTTCGGAGAACGACACCGGACGCCGGTCGTCTTTGAGCGCCTGCAGAATCGACAGCCGCACGTCGTCGCCGAGTATCTCGAACGCCTCGGCCGGCGAGAGCCGTTGGCTCGACATACGCCTACTCCTCGGCGGTCGCCCTTAAGCCTCAGCAGAAACGTGTTTCTGTCAGACGTACGGCGTCAGGCCGACGGCGTCGACGAGAGCGATGCCGGCGACGAGCGTACCGAGGAGGTACCCCGCGATTGCACCGCCGTTGAGCAGCGGCAGCCCTGCGTGGGCACGCCCTTTCATCACCATCCACATGAGGACGAGCAGTCCGACCGTCGTGCCGAGGACGGCGCCGAGTGCGGGAACGGTGACCGCGAGTCCGGGCACGTCCAACAGCGGCGCGTCGCCGGGGCGGAAAAACGCCGCCGACGCGACGAGAATCGAGGGGATGACCGCATCGCCCAACCCGATGAAGAAGGCGTCGCGCTCGAACGGTTCGGGTGGCTCTTCCTCGGTGTCGTCACTTTCAGCCTCGGAAGTCTCCTCGGCGTCGTCGTCCGAAATCGTCTCCGGCCCCTCCTCTTCGAGGAACGAGTACGACAGCGTCAGCGGAATCACCAACACGACCGGCAGTCGGAGGTCCATCACACCCGAGGCCAGCGTGAGCATGTGTTCGGTGCCGTACACCGAGATGGCGTCGTACACTGCCAACACGACGAGCAAGACGAGGGCGGGGAGAAGTCCGAAACTGATGCCGAACAGCCCCGCCGCGCCCGCTCCCATGACGATACCGGCGGCGTCGATGACGTACCACTCGGGGTAGGCGAGCAGGCCGACACCCAAGCCGAGTGCGGCGCCGACCGCCAAGACGTTGAGACCGCCGACCGTGACCACGGCGGGAATCACGACCGAGAAGACGTAGAACGACAGGAACACCGACGCGAAGACGATGAGTCCCTGGAGGAGTTGGTCGACGCCGAACTTCAGGGCGACGAGCATCACCGCCGTCGCGACGAGGATGGCGCCGATGTACAGCACGCTGTTGGTCGGGTCGGATGGGTCTTCGACGGTCTGGTAGCCGGCTTCCATGAACGGCTCAACGAGGGCGAGGGCACCCAACTGGACGAGGAGGAAGACGCCGACAGTGGCGGCGACGGCAACGTAGGCCCGCTTCATACCCTACGGTCCGGTGGCGGTCGTTTGGGCGTTGCGGTCTCCGAACGGTCCCTCACCGGGCGTACAGTTTCGTCCCGAGCAACAGCGGGAGGTCGACGCCCTCCTCGGGAGAGACCGCGATGTAGGGGCGGTCGACCGGCCCGAACACGTCGACGACGCGGCCGACCGAATCGAGGTCCTGGTCGACGACTGCGGCCCCCATGTCCGGGTGGTCGTCGTCGGGACAGCGGACGACGGCCAGCCCCTGGGCGGTCCTGACGACCTCGCCGACGCGTTTCATTCCCGGAGGGCGGAGACGTACGCCGCGACGGCCCCGAGGAGGTCGGATTTCGTGGCGTCGTCGGCGTCCTTCACGAGGACGCGACCGCGGGGTTCGTACTCCCGTGGATACGTCTTTTCGCGCTCGATGACGGCGTCGTAGCCGACCTGCTGGACCGCGCTGGCTATCTCGTCGACGGTGGGTTCCGGAACGGCGAGGTCCGCGGGGACGCGCCGGCCCTCGCTACGCGATAACTCCGCGTCGAGATAGGCGGGCCAGATGACGTTCTCGACCATAGTCGACGTGGGCGACGGCGGCGTAAAAAGAGGGCGGTTACGGCCGACGGGCGAGGAGTGCCACGGCGGCGAGTGCGACTACTGCGACGAGTCCACCGAAGCCCGCGCCGTCGCCGTCAGTCGAGTCGGTCTCGGTCGTCGACGGCTCCGAGTCGGCCGGCGTCGCGGTCGGCGTCGCCTCTGACTCCAGTTCGGCCTCCGAAAGCGCCTCGGCGATTGACTCCAGTGCGATGGCGATTCGGGGCGCCGGCTGGCTGAGATAGTTGCCGTTGATGGCGACGACCTGGTCGTTCTGGACGGCGAACGTCGACTCGTAGGCGGCCGTGTTCGGGACCCGCCCCTCGTCGTCTGCGACGATGATTACTTCGGGGTTCCACTCCACGAGAGCCTCGTCGTTGATTTGGCCGTATCCCTCGACGCCGTTTTCGGCGGCGACGTTGACGCCGCCGGCGGTCGTGATGAGTTCGCTGATGAAGGTTCCCGACCCGGCGGTGAAGTTGTCGGTGAAGTGTAACACGCGCGGCGACTCGTAGGCGTCGGTGCCGTTGCGGACCGAGTCGATGCGGTTCCAGTACTCCTCGTTGGTCGTCTCGGCGGCCTCACAGGAACCGACGAGTTGACCGGTCAGTTCGGTTTTATCCGCGACGAACTGCAGGGAGTTGCCGAAGCCGAACTTGTAGACGGTCTGGTTGGCCTCACGGAGGCTCTGGACGGTCTCGTCGGGAACGACGTTCGGTGCCAACACGATGTCGGCGTCGAGTTCGACGACGGCCTCCTGGTTGACGGAGAAGCCGTCGTCGTTGAGGACGTTCGTCTTCCCGTCGATGCCCTCGAGATAGTCGGTGTAGGGGCCGACCGGGGCGCCGACGACGCGGTCCTGGGCGTCGAGTTCCCACAGCGTCTGGGCCGCACTCGGTTGGAGGGCGACGATGCTGTCGGGCCGTTCCTCGACAGTCACGTTCGTCCCCGTGGCATCGGTCGCGGTGAACGGGAACGAACAGTCGGCGTCTCCCTGTGTGGTCGCGCCCACCGCGGGGGCGGCGGCCGCAGAGAGCGCGACGACGAGAAGCGCCGTGACGAGAACGGCAGTGTAGCATCGAGTCATCGAGCGAACAGAGAGACGAGGGCAATAAGTATTTGGCTAATCCAACCGCAGTTGTGCCTATGGTCTTCCGACGGGCGCTGGCGTGGTCGGCGGGGTTAGCCCTGCTGTTCGTCGCCGTCGTGCTCGTCAGCGCGACGCTCGGCTACGCCGACATCACGCCGCTGTCGGTCGCCTACGTCGTGCTCAACGCGGTCGCGGTGCCGACCGTCGACACCTCGGGGATGGCGTGGGTTCACCCCTTCGAGTTCGCGGTGCCGGCGACGACCACGACTATCGTCCGGGAGATACGACTCCCACGCATCGTTCTCGGGGGCGTCGTGGGGTTCGCACTCGCGTTGGCCGGCACCGTGATGCAGGGGTTCTTCCGGAACCCGATGGCTGACCCCTCGATAATCGGCGTCTCGACCGGCGCTGCCGTCGGTGCGGTCGCCTACATCGTCTTCGGCGCGGCGCTCACGTCGGCGATTGGGGGTATCGTCCCCCAAATCGTCGCCGGGTGGGGACTGCCCGCCTTCGCGTTCGTCGGGTCGGTCGTCACCGCCTTCGGCGTCTACCTCATCGCCAGCGAAGGCGGCCGAACCCCCGTTGCGACGCTGCTTTTGGCCGGCGTCGCCATCCAGACGTTCCTCGGGGCGGTCATCTCGTACATGCTGTTGCACGCTGGCGACGGCCTCGAAGGGGCCGTCCACTGGCTGATGGGCCACCTCCAGTACAGCAGTTGGTGGCGGGTCCGAGTGGCGTTGCCGGTCGTCGCCGTCTTCTTCGTCCTGCTGTTGGCGTACGCTCGGGATTTGAACGTCCTGTTGCTCGGCGAGGACGACGCCCGAACACTCGGCATCGAAGTCGAGCGCACGAAGCGCGTGCTGCTTGCGGCTTCGAGCATCGTCACCGCCGCCGCGGTGGCCGTGTCGGGCGTCATCGGGTTCGTCGGCCTCATCGTCCCGCACGCGATGCGACTCGTCGTCGGCCCCGACCACCGGATACTGCTCCCGACGAGTGCGCTGGCCGGCGCCGTCTTTCTGGTCGCCACCGACACTGTCGCCCGGATGGGACCGGCGGAGATGCCCGTCGGCATCATCACCGCGGCGCTTGGGGCACCGTTCTTCCTGTATCTGTTGACGAAACGGGAGGTGCACGCGCTGTGATATCTCTCGACACCGTCGGCGTCGAGTTGGGCGAGACGACCGTCCTCGACGGCATCTCCCTATCCGTCGACGATGGGCAGTTCCTCGCGCTCGTGGGGCCGAACGGGGCGGGGAAGACGACGCTTCTCCGGACGTGCAACGGCCTGCTGTCGCCATCTCGGGGAACGGTCACCGTCGACGGACGGGATGTTTCGGAACTGTCGGCCCGAGAAGTCGGCCGACTCGTCGCGACGGTGCCACAGGAGACCAGTTTGGCGTTCGATTTCGAGGTCTCCGAGGTGGTCGCGATGGGGCGGACGCCACATCGCTCGCGGTTCTCGACGGCGAGTGAGGCCGACCGGGCCGCCGTCGAGTCGGCGCTCGACCGGACCGACACGGCACAGTTCGCGGACCGCTCGGTGAGCGCGCTGAGCGGCGGCGAACGCCAGCGAGTCGTCTTCGCCCGCGCGCTCGCACAGGAGACGCCGGTGTTACTGCTCGACGAACCGACCGCGAGCCTCGACATCAACCATCAGGTCCGAACGCTGTCGTTGGCTCGTGACCTCGCGGCGGAGGGAAAGACGGTCGTCGCAGCCATCCACGACCTCGACCTCGCGGCGCGGTTCTGCGACAGCGTCGCGTTGCTCTCCGACGGGGAGATTCTCGCCAGCGGCCGGCCCGAGGAGGTCCTCGACGCCGAGCGTCTGGAGACGGCATTCGGCGTCCGGAGCGCCGTCGGGACGAATCCCATCACGGGAACGCCGACGGTGACGCCGCTTTCGGACGCACCGCCGGGCGAAAAGCACGTCCACGTTCTCGGCGGCGGCCAGCGGGCCGCTCGGACCATCGGTCGATTGGTCGACGCCGGCATCGAGGTGACGGCGGGCGTCCTCCCGGAGGGTGACGCTGCGGCGTCGACCGCTCGAAGCGTCGCGAGCGACCTCGTCACGGCGCCGCCGTTCGGTCCCGTCCCTGAGGACCGGATTCGAGCAGCGAGTTCGCTGGCCGAGCGCGCCGACGCGACCGTCATCGCCGCCCCGCTCGACGACGCGAACGCGACGGTGGCCACGGCCAGCGCTCGACTCCTCGCTCTCGAAGGCGTCGAGACGCCGAACGGACGGGCGGAGGTCGTCACCGAGACCGAGTTGGAGGCCGCGGCCGGGGCGACACCGCCGACTCACTCGCCGACGAAGCGGTCGTAAAACAAATCGACGAGGCCCGCAGCCACCATCATCGGGAGGAAAAGCGAGAAGACGACGACCAACGCCAGCGTGGCGGCCATGGTGTTCGTCGGCGGGTAGACGAGCGGCCAGACGGCAGCGAGCGGTTCCCGAAACCACACGACCGTCACGGCCAACGCGAGAAGTCCCGAACCGATTCGGGCGGCGTCACGCCGCCGGTCGGGTGACCGCGGGTCCTCGAAGGCGGAATCCATGACTCCTTTTACCGCGGAGGCGCCCTACCACTTTCGCTCGAAGTGCCTTATTCCTTGTTCCTTGTGAACAATCGACACAGTTTTGTGGGTCCCTCTACTAATAGCCAGAACGGAGGCAAACAGAATGTCGACGAGCCCCGATTGGACCCATCCGGCCGACGAGCGAATCCTGCGATTCCTCTCGGAGAACCCACCGGACTACGTGCCGCTCATCGCCAATCGGCTCGGGATGCACCTCGGCTACGTCGAACGGCGCGTCGACACGCTCGTCGACCACGGATTGCTCGAACCGGTCAGTGGGGAAGTGATTTACGCGGTGACCGAACGGGGCGAACGCTACCTCAAAGAGGGCGCCGTCGCCGTCGCCCCGAGCGACGACTAAACCGATTCTCGCTCGTAAAAATCAGTTCTGCCGTGTCGAACGGGCCTCCCGTACCTCGGCCCCGTCCCGCAACTTGTCCTCGCAGTTCGGACAGACACGTACCGACGACATCTCTTGCGGTGCGAACACACGGACGTAATTCTCCGTCACGAACCCTTCGCAGTTGCGGCAGTGTGGCATACGTTAGACGGGTAGTACCCAATCACAAGTATCTTTCCCCTGACCGGTGAAAAATACGTCCTCGTGGGGGCGACACGTTCAAAACGTCAGTTCGTTCCCACACTCCGTACAGGTGAACTCGAAGGTGTTCTCCTCGGTGAGCGAGAGACCGTGACCAGTCTCCTCGCCGCACTCGCTGCAGGGCATCACCGATTCGATGGAGTCCCAGTCGTGTTTCGAGGAGGGCGCGCCGAAGGCGAATCCGACCACCGGGTCGTCGTTGTCGGCGTCGTTGGAGCCCTCTTGGAACTGCCCGGGCGGGAACCGAATCACTTCGCCGGCACCGACCGAGACCGATTCGGTGGCGTCGGTGCTGGGTTCGTCTGCGACCTCGAAGGTCGCCTCCCCGGACTGGACGTAGAACACCTCCTCTTGGTCGTGGTGAGTGTGAAGCCCCCCGGAGAAGGATTCGCCGGGTTCGAGTTCGAAGTAGTTCATCGCAAAGTGGTCGGTGCCCAGCGCATCCGAGACCGGTCGTCTGACGCTGTGGACGCCCAGCGGACTCAACTCGATGTCGACGTCGTCGATGGCAACCTTACGCATGCGTCTTCCAGTTGTCCCGTCGGTATAAACAGTTTCCCGGTTGTAGACGGTGCGAAAATACCCGTGGAGACCCAAACGATTACCCCAATGGGTGTGATACACGGGACACGAACAGCCCATGCGATACTTCGACCTCGTCCTCACGTCGGAACACAACGGGATTCACCCGGTCGACGCGGAACTGTCCCGTATCGACGGGGTCGGACGCGAAGCGCTGCTCCACATCGACTCCTTCGGCGACGGCACCGGCGTGTTGCTGTACCGCCTCAACGGCGACCGGGACAGCGTCGTCGAGGCAGTCAAAGCCCACGACTCCGTCATCAGCTACGACGTACTCGACGTCGAGGCCGAAAACACCTTCCACCTCTACGTCCACGTCCACCCGGGCGAACCCGCTGGCACCCTGATGGCGCTGTGTTACGAGTTCGCGCTCATCATCGACACGCCCATCGAGTTCACCGACCGCGGCGGCGTCCTCGTCACCATCGTCGGCACCCACGACATGCTCCGAGAGGCGCTGAAGGCCGTCCCCGACCACATCAGCGTCTCGATTCAACAGGTCGGCCAGTACTCTCCCGGAACACGGGACATGCTGTCGATGCTGACCGACCGCCAACGGGAAGTGTTCGAAACCGCCGTCGAGATGGGATACTACGACATCCCCAGACAGGTCAATCAGGGCGAGTTGGCTGACGAACTGGGATGTGCCCCGTCGACGGTCGACGAACACCTCCGGAAGGCCGAATCGAAGATGCTGTCGGCGCTGCTCCGGTCGACGGACCCAGCATAGCTCCTCGCGCTCCGACTCCACTTCGTTCCGTCAAAAAGCCGGAAGAGATGATTGTGAACCGGGGTCGGAGCGGAGCTGCTCTCGATTCGAATCCCACGCTCGGCTTTCGTCTCACGTCGTTCGGCAGAAGAAGCCGGAGGAGGGATTTGAACCCTCGACCTATTCCTTACGAAGGAATCGCTCTGCCAGCTGAGCTACTCCGGCGCGCCTATTCCACCGTGGGAGGATAATCGCAATAAGGGTTGCGAACTACTTCGAGGGACGCGACTACAGGCTATCGTTGCGACGGTACAACCGGATACCCGAGACGACGAGCAGCAGCGCGGCAATCGCGGTTCCAAGCAGGACGCTCGTTCCCATCGACTGGGTGAAACCGGCGGCTTCGTTGAGGGGGCCGTCACCACCGGCGTCGTCGCCGCTGGGAGCGGCGGTGGGTGTCGGCGTTTCCGTTTCGGTATCCGCCGGCGTCGCCGTCCCCTCGGTTCCGGACGTTGTCGGAGTAGGCGTCGACTGGGTCGTCTGGACCGCGAACAGCGAGAACCCGGGCGTGGTCGCCTCGAAGGTGGACTCGCCACTCTCGGACTCGCTTACCGTCGTTTCGAGGGTGTCCCACTCGCCATCCCCGTCGTCGTAGTGACCCAGCGCGACCCGTTCGGGGTCTGCATCGAGCGAGTCGGCATCGGCTGACATGGTGATGGTGGCCGACTCGTTTTCGAGTTCCTCGGGCACGTCGATACTCATCGCCCGTATCATCGTCCCGGGCGTGGCGGGGACGCCCTCGGGGAGTTCTTCGTGGACCGTCACCGTGACGTTGCCCGACGCCCCCTCGGCGAAGGTGATGGAATCGAGCATGCCGATGTCGAACTCGACGGTCGTGCCGGGCTGGTCGGGTGCGGCGTCCTCGATGGGTTGGGTCGCCGTCGCTGCGGCGTTGTCGTCGGCAGTGGAGTCGTCGGTCGAGTCATCCGCGGGGGCGCCACCTCCGCCTCCGCCGCCTCCGCCACCGCCGGAACTCGGGGGCGAGTCCCCGGAGCCGCCGGAGGGACCGGAGTCGTCATCTGCGTTTTCAGCTCCGTCGTCGGTTCCGTCGCCAGTGTTATCGTCGCTATCGTTGCTGCTGTCTTCTTCGCCGTCTTCGCCATCATCGTTCTCACCGTCTTCGCCATCATCGTTCTCACCGTCTTCGCCATCATCGTTCTCACCGTCTTCGCCATCATCGTTCTCACCGTCTTCGCCATCACCGTCGGAGTCGCCATCGTCACCATCGCCGATTCCATCCTCACCACCACCGTCGTCACCACTGCTGTCTTCGTCCTCTCCTTCGTCTCCTTCGTCAGTCCCGGAGTCCGAACCACCGACTGAGACGCTCCCCGCCGACTGGGTCACGTCGTCGCCCCCGGCGTTGGTCGTCGCCGTCAGGTTGGCGTCGGAGGCGTTCTCGCCGACATCGAAGGTGAGGCCGCTCTCGTTGGCGCCCTGAATCGTCAGCGAATCGCCCGCGGAACTGTCGCCGTCGACGTCGAGGACGAGCGAGTCCGGCGTTACGTCGGCGACCGTCGCGGTGAAGGAGTCGCTCTCGGAGACGACTTCGACGCTCTGAGAGTCGTTGAACGAGACGCCGTCGCCGCCGGTCAGCGAGACGGTGAGTTGGCTCCCGTCGGCCACCAAGCCACCGTGTTCGTCGGCGACCGTGACCGACACCGGCTGGTCGCCGGTGGTGGCGTTCGTCCCTCGCTCGACCGAGGTGGTCGCCCCCTCGACGGTTGGCGAGCGGACGGACAGGCGGTCGTCGCCGTCGGCCGTCACACGCGTCGAGTCGGTGTTGTTCACGGGGTCGTACTTCACGTCGAGTGCCGCATCGAAGTCGGGGGACTCATCCGCGGTCGCACCCGTCGTATTGAACCGGACGTTCTGGACGGTGAGATAGTCGTCGTGGTCGAGTTGACAGTAGACTCTGAAGAACAGCACGTTGCCCTGGACGTAGGCGTTTCTGGTGCCCGTCGTTTCGGCGAAGTTGTCCCGTCTGCACTGGCTGCTGGTTCGTATTTCGAGGTCGTCGACCGACGAGCGGTCGAAGGTGAGTCGGTCGGCGTAGGCTTCGTCGATGAAGACGCCGACGAACTCGCCCCGTTCGTGAAAGCCGTTGGTTCGGGCATTCTGTGGGTCGGGTTGCAGTGAGAACCCGGTGCCGCCGTCGGGGCCGCCGTCGACGCCGCGCGGGACGACCGACCCGAATCCGGCGGCCGTCATTCGCTCCGGTTGGACCGTCGTGGCTCCGGTCGCGTCCCCGAACGACCACGTCGCCTCGACTGCCGCCGCGTCTGACGTGGCGACGAAGCGGAGTCCGTCGACGGCGATTTCGCTCTCGACTCCGTCGTCGGTGTCGACCGCAATCGAGAGTTTCCGTTCCGACAGTGTCGTCTCAGAGACCGTCGCGTTGGTCGCGGTCACCGAGACCGAACTCGCCTCGGTATCGAACGTCACGCCGCCGTCTTCAGGGAGCGCGAGCGTCGCCGTCCCGTCGGCCGGGAAGCCGTTGGCCTCGTCCTCCGTGAACCGCAACGTCGCCGGCCCGGCATCGGGGGTCGCGATTGCCGGTTGTTCATCCGCCCCAGCCGTCACGCCGACGCTATCCGGCCCCGCCGTCGCCTCCCCGGTGTGTGTCCGGCTTTCGTTTTCGGTCGTCTCCGCCGATTCGGTCGTGTTCTCAGTGCTGTCGGTTCCGTCGCTGCTCGTGTCGTCCGTCGTGAACTCCGACGAGGTGTCGAAATCGGCCGTCGCAGACCCGGCCACCGCGACGGAGCCACCGACGAGCGCACAAATCATCACGGCGACCAACAGCAGCGAACGAACACGCTCCGCGGTTGTCGATTCGGTACGCATATTCTGGGGAACCCCTGGTTACTACGACGGTTCTCACATCACACTAAAGGAATTCTGACAAACGCGTCCAAACGATAGCGGACGGTCCACTCAGGGGGAGCGACGAAGCCGCACGTCGAGACAGACGTTGCGCTCGTGGGGGGCGTACGACCGAACGTCGTGTCTCGTTTCGACGGTGACCTCGTAGGCCGGTTCGGCGGCCGCCCGGATTGCCGCCTCACCGGGACCGAACGGGTCGGTGTCGTGTTGGATGTCGTAGTAGTGAATCACACAGTCGTCGCCGGCGAGTTCGACGGCGGTGTCGAGGAACTCGTCGGCGCTGTGTGGGAGGTTCATCACGATTCGGTCCGCCCAGTCGTCGTACCCCTCGACCGTCCGAACGTCACCTGCGATGGCGGTCACGCGGTCTTCGACGCCGTTTCGCTCGGCGTTCCGACGGAGGTACTCGACGGCGGCCTCGTTGAGGTCGACACCGACTGTCTCGGCACCTCGCTTCGCGGCGGGGATGACGAACGGGCCGACGCCGGCGAACATATCGAGGAACTGCTCGCCCGACTCGACCTGTTCGGTGACGCGGTGGCGCTCCGTTGCCAGTCGGGGCGAAAAGAACACGTCTTCGATGTCGAGTTCGAACGCACAGCCGTACTCGCGGTGGACGGTTTCGGTCGTCTCCCCGGCGAGTACGTCCCAGTTTCGAACCCGGAGTTCACCCTCGATTGGCGAGGCGCGGTTGACGACCGTCTCGATGGGCAAATCCGAATCCATGAGCGCGTCGGCAATCTCTTTGGCGCGTTCGTCGTCGTCCTCGTCGATGATGGCTATCTTGCCGAGTCGCCCGTATGAGGGGTCGAAGTCGAGCAAATCTTTCGGGAGCGTCTGGCCCTCTCGAACCGGAGCGTCCCGGTAGACGATGTCGCCGTCGACCCCTGTCGGGTCGAGTGACTCCTCGATGGGAATGTAGATGTCGCCGTCGACGACTTCGATTTCGTAGCCGTCGGCGATAGCGTCCGCTTCGGCGAGTCGCTGTCTAGTTTCTTCGCCCCGCTCGCGGGGAACGCGGACGCACGGAACAGCCATTACGGGCAGTCGGCGGGCGCGGGCGGTAAGCCTGACGTTTCCGCGACCGGCGAACGCGGCGCTTTTGACCGCGGCCCCCCGAACGGGAGTATGCTCACTTTCGTTGGTCTCGGCCTCTACGACGAACGCTCGATTACCGTCGAGGGCCGGGAGGCGATTCGGTCGGCTGACCGCGTCTTCGCGGAGTTCTACACCAGCAAACTCGCCGGCGCGAGCGTCCAATCCCTCGAATCCTACCACGACACCGACATCGAGGTCCGGGACCGCCCCGGCGTCGAATCCGACCCCGGCCCGATACTCGACGCCGCCGAAGACGGCGAGTGCGTCTTCCTCACCGCCGGCGACACGATGATTTCGACCACCCACGTCGACCTTCGACTCCGGGCAGCAGAGCGGGGAATCGAGACCCACGTCGTCCACGGGACGACAGCCGAGGCGGCCGCCGCCTCGCTGACCGGCCTGCAGAACTACCGCTTCGGGAAGGCGACGACGCTCCCGTTCCCCTACGCCCACGGCGCCGACGGTGTTCCGGGCAGCGTCCTCGATACCATCGCCGACAACCGCGAGCGCGGCTTACACACCCTCGTTTACCTCGACATCAAGGTCGGAACCGGACCGTCGGGAATCGACCCCGACCACGAGGAGTACATGACCGCCGACTACGCCGCCGAGTTGCTCGCCGAGGAACTCGGTTGTGTTGGCTGTGTCGTCGCCCGCGCGGGAAGCCCTGACCCGGTGGTCGCCGCCGACCAACTCGACGCCCTGGCGGAGCGCTCCTTCGGCGACCCCCTCCACCTACTCGTGATTCCGGGCGACCTTCACGTCCTCGAACACGATGCGCTATCGACGCTGGCAGGCGCACCGGCGGAGTCGCTTCCCGACCCGGTGTAGCGACGGCGGGTCAGTCGTCGCTGGTCGACTGTTCGGTTACTGTCTCCTCCGTGTCCGGTAGGAGTCCGATTTCCGACGCCGTGTCGCGGTCCTCGCCGGTCGCCATGTACGCCACGTCGTCGATGATAACGAGTAGTTCGGGGAGTTCACGGATGACGAACCACGCGATACCCACGAGCGCCACGACCGACAGCAACTGGCTGATGACGCTCTCGGCGACGATGTGGGACACCATGTAGGGGTCGGATTCGCCGAACAGCGTCAACAGATAGGGCGTGTAGGGACCGTCGAACCACTGGTGGCCGAAAGCGAGCCCGATGAACGTCGTCCGGATGATGTTGAGGACGTAAATGATAGAGATAGAGACGGCCAGCGCCCGGAGTTTCCGTCCCAACGGCGCCCGGACCGCGGCGATACAGCCGGCGAAGATGGCCATACTCCCCAGTCCCGTACACGCCATGATGATGTTGTAGACGATGCCGGCGTGGTTCGGGTCGGGCGTCTCGAAGTAGAACGCGGCGTGAAAGCCCTCGTATGCCGGCCGTTCGGGGCCGATGGGTTGCAGCGTCGGGTCGTAGCCGAGCAGCGACATCAGCGACGCCGTCTGGCTGGCGACGTGTTCGACCAGCAGTTCTCGGACCAGCGGTATCGTCTCCGCCGGGAGGTAGATGAGGCCCATCACCGCCACGGCCCGCGAGAGGACGAACAGCGAGTCTCGTCCGTCGACGAGCAGGTAGCCGGCATACAGACACGCCGGCACCCCAACGAGTGCGAGCAGCGCCTCGACGAAACTGTTCTGCTCGAAGAAGAAAAACGGCGCGAGCAGTAGCCAGAAGACGGCGAACAGCCCCCACGCAGCGCCGACGGCGTAGCGTGCGAGGTCCGGACGCCATCGCTCGGCGAGAGTGCCGCCGCCGAACAGCGCGATGAGAACCCACGCAAGCGGGTCCGTCACCGCCAGTACGTCGAAGGGGAGCATCTATGCGTACCGACCGGAAGGGACGGTGCGGTAAAATCCTTGTTGGCCCATGTCCGACTCGTGCCGAACCGTCACCAGAACACTTCGTCGGCGCGGTGGCCGTCGGTGTACGCCGCCAATCCCTCGCCGGTCACGCCGGTGATGTGGAGGTCGTCGTACAGCGTCGAGTGGGTGTAATCGAGGAAGGTCATCGGGAAGACGAGGCCGCCATCTTCGCGGATGACGCTTGTGACGCCCGTGAAGGCGTGTTTGTGCCGTCTGTCGCTGATGTAACAGGCCGCGACCGGAACCGTCTGTTGCCACGGCCCGACGGCTTGTAGTGCGTCCATCGAGCGGTGGACCAACTCCCAGCAGAACAGCCCCGTCCCGTCGCTTTCTAAAATCGCCTCGAAGGTGACTTCGCCTTCGAAGTGTTTCCGGAGGTCGACAGTGCCGAAGACGACGTTGTCCTCGATAGAGCCGGCGAGATATCGGGGGATGTCGTATCCCGCGTGCTCGCGGAATCCCGTTACGAGACCGTCGACGAGGGGTTCGATTTTCGCCGGATCGACATCGGCGAACCGCTCGACGATGGCCGGGTCGACGGTTCGGTCACGGCGACCCCGAATCGCGGCGACGGCGTCGGGGCGGGTGTCGGCTTGGGCGACCCGTTCGAAGAACGCCTCCGGTTGGCTGAACTCGAAGGTGTAGTCGCCGGCCAGCAGCGCTTTTCCGTCGGCGAACAGCGCGGCGAGGCGGCCACCGAGACCGAGTTCCGAATCGGCCTCGCGGGCATCGTCGGCAGAGTCTTCCGTGAACTCGAGTCGGTGCGTCGCGTCTTTGTTCCACGCCGTGACGCCGTTCTCTACGAGCCGAAGCCGCGTGCCGTCGACCATCTCGTCGTAACTCGGCGCCAAGCGCTCCGTGACCACCGACGCGAGATCCTGCTCGTGGAGGTTCGTCCCCATGCCGAGTTGGCCGTACCCCAGCGTCGTGTTGTGAATCGCCTTCGCCGCGCCGACGCCACCCAGCGTCGCGCCTGCACCAGCGAGAAAGCGCCGCCTCGATACACCACGGAGGTCGTCCAGCCGTGAGTCCTCGGTCACGTCTCGCGGTCACCTCCGTCGGTGGCCGTCTGGGGCGGTCGTAGCGTCACCTCGCTGCCGGTCAGAAGCGACAACAGTTCCTCGGCGATGTCGAGCAACTCGGGCAGCCACCGCGAAACGAGCCAGGCGACGCCGATGAGCGCGAACACCGCAAGCCCCTGTGAGATGATTCGGTCGGCAACGAAAAAGGACACCCGCCCGGGGTCGGACAGTCCGAAGACGAACATTACCGGCCCTTCGAGCCACGCGTAATCGAACCACTGGTGGCCGTTCGACAGAGCGATGAAGGCGTTCCGGCCGAGGTTGAGCACCCAGATGGTGGACACCGACGCGACGACGGCCGTCACTTTCCGGCGGAGCGGCGCGTCGACGGCAGCCGAGAGCCCGCCGAAAATCGCCATGCTCGCCAACCCGGTACAGGCGAAGACGATTTGCGAGGACCGCCCCGTTGCCGGGAAGAAGAACGTGTTTACGTAGCCCGACCCGTCGAAGGGGTCCTTGATGAGTTCCATCCCCCCACCGTAGCCGAGCGCCTCGATGAGCCACGCCGTCTGGGTGGCGACGCTCTCGATGAGGAACTGCCGGGCGGCCGGCGAAGTCTCGAAGGGCAGATACAGCAGGCCCATGAACGCGACGGCTCTGGAGATCACAAGCAGCGAATCTCGGCCGTGATACAGCCGCCAGCCGACGTACAGACACGCCGGAACCGCGATGGCGACCAACACCGTCTCGACGATGCTCCGGTGGACGAAGACGTAGAAGTGGATGAGGAGCAGCCAGAAAATCGAAAACAGCCCCCACGCGCCAGCGGTCAGTTTTCGGGCCGCCTCGCGGCGGTCCGTCGACTCCGCGAGGACGCCAGCGAAGAAAACCCCGATAATAATCCACGCGAGTACGTCGGTGACCGGCAGCACGGAGGGGCCACTCGTCGGGAGCGCGGAAAGACTCATTGTCGAAGCAATGCGGCACGACGAGTATAGGCTTTGTCGTCGAAGGTGCGCCGGACACACGACCACGGGGCGGCGCCGATACTACGTGACGACGCGTTGGTAAGTGGTGTTGAAGTCGGATTACCGCGTCACTACTTCCACTTCGTGACCATCGTTCGTCTTCGTGAAGGCATAGCGGTTCCCGCAGGATTCGGGGTCCCGATAGTCCTCGGCGTCGCGGGTCATCAGCGTCTCCCACGTCGAATCGAGGTCGTCACACCGAACGGCGACGTGGCCCCACGCGTCGCCCATCACGTAGTGCCGGCCGTCGTAGTTGTAGGTCAACTCGACGCTCATCGCCTCCTCGGCGGCATCTTCGGGCTTCATGAAGTACAGCGCGAAGTCGTCGAACTCCTCGCGTCGGAAGAGGTCGTACTCCAGTTTGCGGCTGAACCAACCGATTGTCTCGTCTGCGTCCTCGACGCGGAGCATGGTATGGTCGAGGCTCCACTTCTCGCCGTGGTCGCGTTTGACCAACTCGATTTCGTGGCCGTCGGGGTCCGTCACGAACGCGTAGCGGTTGTCGCAGGATTCGGGGTCGCGGTAGTCCTCGACGCCGCTTTCCATCAGTTCGTCGTAGGACTCCTGCAGTTCGTCTTCGGGGACGCGAACCGCGATGTGGCCCCACGCGTCGCCCATGTCGTACGTGCGCCCGTCGTGGTTGTAGGTGAGTTCGAGCAGTGCACCCTCCTCGTGGACGTTTTCGGGGCCGAGAAAGACGTTCGTGAACGTGTCGGCCTCCCAGCGGCCCTTCTCCTCGTAGTCGAAATGGGTGGTGTAGAACTCCAGAGACTCCTCTAAGTCCTCAACGCGCATCATCACGTGGTCCAGTGTCGCGTGCATGTCCGGACCGACGAGTCCGCGACAGGAAAACGTAGCGGCGGCGGCAGTGGGCCGTCGGCCGTACGAGCTATACCCCCTCGTCGACTGCATTGGTCACATGGACCTCCAACGACGCGACGTGTTGAAGACGGCCGCCGCAATCCCGCTGGCAGCGGTTGCCGGCTGTACCGGCGTTCTCGATGACGGTGAAACGCCGGCGTACAACGACAGCACGCCCAAAGACGGCGCGAACGACGATGCCGGCGTGTTCTTCGTCCACATCGACGCCGAGTGGCTCCGCGACTTCGACGGCGACGAAGAACTCCCCTACGCCGAGGAACTTCCGGACGCCGTCGACATCGATGTCGGTTCCGACACCGCGCCGGTCAACGTCGACCCGCTTGTCGGCTACCCCACTGGGGGCCTCCTCGTCGGCACCATCAGTCTCGGCTTCGGACTCCTCCCCTACGGTTTCGGCGACCGGCTTCTGAAAGGGGTCGGTGGGAGCGAACTCTCCGAGGGAACGGCCGACAACGACACCGACTCGGATACGGACACACCCGAGTCCGGGGGCGAACTCCGCGTCGATTCGATGCTGCTCGTCGACGGCGTCGCCGTCTTCCGGGGCTCTTTCGATGCCGATGCCGTCGTCGCCGCATCCGAAGGGTTCGAACCCGGCGAGGAGCGAAACGACTTCGATGTCTACGAGGGCACCGAAGAGGGCTTTCTCTCGACGGAGGGATTGGCCTTTGCGGTCCGCGAGGACACTCTCGTCACGCTGTTGGACGGGGAGTCGAGTCTCGACACCGTACTCGACACCGTCGCCGGCGAAGCCGAACGGTTCGGCGAGGGCGACGACGGCGGGTGGGCACTGGAGACCGCTGGCGACGGCCACATCACGCTTGGTGCGTGGGGCATCGACCCCGAAGCGGGGGCGACGAGCGACGGGGAGGCTGACACCGGTCAGTTCATCGAGAGCGGCCCAGTGCTTGAATCCGCGACCGGCGTCGTGAGTTCTCTCACCCTCGGCCCCGAAGAGGGAACCGCGTCCCTCGCCGCCGTCTATCCGGAGGGAGAAGTGCCCAATCGGGCCGCCATCGAGAACGAAGTCGGTGCGTCCGCGACGACGCGTGACGTTTCGGTCGATGGAGTCCGCGTCGCCGTCGACGGTACGTGGCGCGTGGTCGAGGAGTCGACGCCGACCGACACCGGGAGCGACTAATCCAGCGGGCCGAGGCCCTTCCGTCGAGCCAACGGCCAGTAGTACCACCACACGACGGCCCACGAGGCGATGGCGCCGAGCGGCAGGACGGGGAGTTCAGACAGCGGAAGTCCGTAGGCCCGAAACAGCCCGTAGGACACCTGTGCGTGAGCGACGCCGGCGAAGGCGAGCAAGCCGCCGGTGAGCCGAGGGTCCTCGAAATCCCAGAGGCCGGCCACCGCGCTCGTGAGCGCGCCCGCGTAGAGAAGTATCCCGGCCGGCCACGCTTGCAGTCGACGCGGGAGTGCGTCGGTGTAGACGAAGAGGAACTCGTAGACGTTTGTCAGATGGAACGGGTCGAGACTCACCAGTCCGAACGAGAAGACGAACGTCGTCTGGCCAACGAGGAGGACGGTCCACGGTAGCGCCCCCACCGCGAGAACGGCGAGCAGTCTGCGACGTGCGGCCGAGTCGTGGTTCACGGCGGTCACTTCCGGGCGACGATTCGGAGGATGTCCTCGTCGTGGAGTTCGTGGTCCCTCCCGACCTGCTGTTCGTCGTGTTTCGCCGACGAACCGGTGACCCGGGCGAACCGGAACCGCTCGTCGAAGCTTCCGCCGAGTTTCTCGATGGCGTCGTCGACGGTGTTTTCCTCCTCGGTGAGAACGAGCGGTTCCTCGCGGTCGACGCCGCGACCCGGCTTGTCCATGTAGATGCGGATGAGGCCGAGTTCCTCCCAGATGGTCTGTTTCAGCGAGTCGAGGCCCTTCTCCTCTTCGGCGCTGATGAAGACTGCTTCCTCGGGGTTGATGTCGTGGTCCCGCAACTGCTCGTTGACGGTTTCGAGGTAGTCGGGTTCGATGAGGTCTGCCTTGTTGACACAGACCATCGAGGGGAGGTACTCCCGATTGGCCTGCAGGGAGTCGACCAACTGGTCGATGGTGAGGTCCTCGCGGATGGTCACGTCCGCGTTGACGTAGTCGTACTCCCGGAGGACGCTCATGATGGTCTCGTCGTCGAGGCTCACCCGGTCGGAGGTGGTGAGGTTGATGCCGCCTTTGTGTTTCTTCCGGATGTTCACCTGTACCGGTTCGGTGTCGAGACGCACCTTGTTCTTGTACAGTTCTTCGCGCAGGCGCTCGTACTGCTGAATCTCGAACACCGACAGGACGAACAACACGAGGTCGGCGGTGCGGACGACCGACAGCACGGCCTGGCCGCCGCCGCGGTTCTCGGCGGCGCCCTCGATGAGTCCGGGCACGTCGAGCAGTTGGATGTTGGCGCCATTGTACTCCAGCATGCCGGGGTTGACGTCGAGCGTCGTGAACTCGTAGGAACCGACCTCGCTGTCGGCGTTCGTGAGGGCGTTGAGGAGCGTCGATTTGCCGACGGAGGGGAATCCGACCAACGCGACCGTCGCGTCGCCGTGTTTCTCGACGGCGTAGCCACCGCCGCCGCTCCCGGAGGACTGTCTGCGCTCCCACTCCTCCTTCTTCTCGGAGAGTTTGGCCTTCAGCCGACCGATGTGCTGTTCGGTCGATTTGTTGTACGGGGTGTTGGCGATCTCCTCTTCGATCGCCTCGATCTCCTCTTTGAGCCCCATTACGCGAGTACTGTCGTCGGTGCCGAAAAAGGCGTTCGGTTGTGCCTCACTCGCCCCGAGCGCGGGGATTATATCGCGACGGCGACAAGCGATGGTATGGAGGGCAAGAAGAAACTCGCATACAGCCTCATCTGTATCGGATTGGCCTTCGTCGGCGTCTTCCACTTCGTCTTCTCGACGCTGTTTGGCTACGGCTTCCGGCAGGTGAGTGGTATCCTCATCGTCGCCGCGATATTCGGCCTCGTACTCGTCAACGCCTGATTCGACCCGGTTCGGACGGGTTTCAACAATTTAATGTCCGGGTACAAGAAACGATTTCTCGATGGCAAGCCCCTCCGGACTCCGCGACAGCACCCAAATCGTTCTCCCATGGGCGTCGCTGGATGGGGTGCAAGCGGAGCTCGAATCGGAGTTCATGGTTACGATTTACGACGAGGGAAGCGCCGCCCGCATCATCGGCAGCCCCGTCGTTATCAAGGAAGTCAGCGAGTATCTCGTTCGGCAGGGCATCTCGCTGCCCTAAGCGGACGAGCGGTGGGGCTGAGACTGCACCACACGCCGGAGTGAATCGACAACCCTTAAAGTCGCGGCGACAGTTCGTTTCGATATGGCTGGAACTATCGAAGTGCTCGTCCCCGGCGGGCAGGCCAACCCCGGACCGCCGCTCGGCCCGGAGCTCGGCCCGACCCCCGTGGACGTGCAGGCGGTCGTCAACGAAATCAACGAACAGACCGCGGCGTTCGACGGCACGGAAGTGCCCGTCACCGTCGACTACGACGACGAAGGGTCGTTCAGCATCGACGTTGGTGTGCCGCCGACGGCGGCGCTCATCAAGGATGAACTCGGCTTTGAGACCGGCAGCGGCGTCCCCCAGGAGGACTTCGTCGCCGACATGTCCGCAGAGCAACTGAAGACCATCGCCGAGCAGAAACTCCCCGACCTGCTCGCCTACGACGCCCGCGGCGCCTCCAAGGAGGTCGCCGGCACCTGCGTCTCGCTGGGCGTCACCATCGAGGGCGAGGACGCACGCACCTACAAGCAGCGACTGGAGGACGGCGAGTTCGACGACACCTTCGCCGAGTCGGAAGCCGCAGCGTAATCCGGACGGAGATACCCCGTCCAGCAGTCACACCACGAACTTTTGGTGGCGACGCTCCTCGAGAGAGACGTGAACGACGACGAAGCGACGGCGCCGGAGAGCCACCCGGTTTTGCTGTTCGACGGGGTCTGTAACCTCTGTAACGGCCTCATCCAGTGGGTCATCGAGCGGGACCCGGAGGGACGGTTCCGGTTCGCCGCGCTTCAATCCGACGCCGGCCAGCGACTCTTGTCGACTCACGACCTGCCGACCGAGGACTTCGAGACGTTCGTTCTCGTCGATGGTGAGAACTACTACACAAAGTCGACGGCGGCGTTGCGCGTCCTGAAGGGCCTCGGGTTGCCGTACTCGCTTCTGTACCCCGCGGTGGTTCTGCCGCGTTTCGTTCGGGACCGCGTCTACGACTTCGTCGCCGACCACCGCTACGGATGGTTCGGAAAACGCGAGTCGTGTATGGTGCCCGACGAGAGCCTCGAATCGCGGTTCCTCGAGTGAGAGGTCTCGGCACGCCGAAAGCGGTTCGACGGCCTTAAGTGCGTCATACTCCTCGCTCGATACGAGACAGGCGTAGCCTGTTTCACACCGTAGTAGCCCACGTGGCTGCGACTACGGAGGTGAACGATGGCAGATTCGATACAGGACGCAGTATCTCGCGCACTTGACGAGGCACCCGAGCGGAACTTCCGTGAGACGGTCGACCTCGCTATCAACCTGCGCGACCTAGACCTAGACGACCCCAACAACCGGGTAGACGAGAGCATCGTCCTACCATCGGGTACGGGCCAGGACACGCGTATCGTCGTGTTCGCCGAAGGTGAGACAGCGATTCGTGCCCAGGACGTCGCAGACGACGTACTGGACGGCGACGAGCTGGAAGACCTCGGAGACGACGACGACGCGGCGAAAGACTTGGCGGACGAGACGGACTTCTTCATCGCCGAGGCCGACATGATGCAGGACATCGGTCGCTATCTGGGTACCGTACTCGGTCCCCGTGGTAAGATGCCGACGCCCCTGCAGCCCGACGACGATGTCGTCGAGACGGTCAATCGGATGAAGAACACCGTCCAGGTTCGTTCTCGTGACCGGCGCACGTTCCACACGCGCGTCGGCGCGGAGGACATGTCCGCCGAGAACATCGCCGACAACATCGACGTCATCATCCGTCGACTGTTCACGGACCTCGAGAAGGGTCCACAGAACATCGACGCGATTTACGTGAAGACGACGATGGGACCGGCCGTGGAGGTGCCCGCATGAGCGCCGAAGCAGAGCGCAAAACCGAGACGATTCCGGAGTGGAAACGTGAGGAAGTCGACGACATCGTCGCGTTCCTCGAACGCTACGACTCCGTCGGCGTCGTCGACGTTACCGGCATTCCCAGCCGCCAACTGCAGGACATGCGCCGTGAACTGTACGGTACCGCGGCCCTGCGAATCTCGCGAAACACGCTCATGCAGCGGGCGCTCGAAGAGGTCGACGACGGCCTCGAAGACCTGACCGAGCACGTCGCCGGACAGGTTGGACTCATCGGCACGAACGACAACCCCTTCGGGCTGTACAAACAGCTCGAGGAGTCGAAGACGCCGGCGCCCATCAACGCCGGAGAAGTCGCGCCGAACGACATCGTCATCCCCGAAGGCGACACGGGTGTCGACCCGGGTCCGTTCGTGGGTGAACTCCAGTCCGTAGGCGCCAACGCCCGCATCGACGAGGGTTCCATCAAGGTGATGGAGGACTCGACGGTGCTGTCGGCCGGCGAGGAGGTCTCACAGGACCTCGCAAACGTGCTTGGCGAACTCGGCATCGAGCCGAAAGAGGTCGGTCTCGACCTCCGCGGCGTGTTCTCCGACGGCGTGCTGTTCGCGCCGGAGGAACTCGCCATCGACGTCGAGGCCTACGAGGCGGATCTCCAGTCCGCCGCCGCAGCGGCGCGGAACCTCTCGCTCAACGCCGAGTACCCGACGGCCCAGACCGCGCCGTCGATGCTGGCGAAGGCCGCCGGCGAGGCCAAGTCCGTGGGCATCTCCGCCGCAGTGGAGAGCCCCGACCTCGCCGACGACCTCGTCTCGAAGGCGGACGCACAGGTCCGCGCGCTCGCAGCGGCAATCGACGACGAGGAGGCCCTCCCGGAGGAACTCCGCGGCGTCAGCGAGCCCGTCGATACGGGTAGCGAGCCCGAAAGCGACGACGAGGACGAGACCGACGAAGACGAAACGGAAGCGGAAACTGACGAAAGCGATGCCGAGGACGCCGACGACACCGAAGACGGTGACGGCGGCGACGCCCTTGGCGACATGTTCGGGTGACTTACAATGGAATACGTTTACGCAGCACTCATCCTGCACGAGACCGGTGAAGAGATCAACGAAGACAACCTGACGGACGTACTCGACGCAGCGGGCGTCGATGTCGAGGAATCCCGCGTCAAGGCGCTCGTCGCCGCGCTGGAGGACGTCGACGTCGAAGAGGCCATCGAGACGGCCGCGGCCGTTCCCGCCGGCGGTGCCGGTGGCGCCGCGGGCGGTGCGGCGGAGGAGTCCGCCGACGAGGCCGAAGAGGAAGCCGAAGAGGAGGCCGAAGAGGCCGAAGCGGAAGAAGAAGACGAAGGCGACGACGAGGACGGCGGCGAGGGCCTCGGCGAGCTGTTCGGCTAACTCCGGAGACACCTTCTTCATTTATCGACCGCACAGCGGCAGCGCCGGCCGAAGGTTTACGTGTCGGAACGCGGCCAACCCCCGGCGATGGAACTCGTCTTCACGCCCCGTGAAACCGCCGTCGCGCTCGGCTTCGTATTGGGTGGGGTCGCGTTGGGAACCACGAGCGGTCTCGTTCCGGGCCTCCACGCCAACAACATGGCGCTCGTCCTCGCGGGCGTCGCCCCGTCGGTTCCGGGACCGCCGCTGTACGTCGGGATGGCGATGCTGTCGGCCGGCGTCGTCCACACGTTTCTCGACATCGTGCCCGCATTGGCCCTCGGTGTCCCCGACGCCGCGGTCGCCGTAACTGCACTCCCTGGGCATCGACTCGTGTTGGAGGGTCGGGGCCACGAGGCGTTGCGGCTGTCGGCGCTCGGCAGCGGGACTGCAGTGGCACTCGCGGCGCCGCTGGCGATTCCAGTGACGAGAGCGATGACCGCTGTCTGGCCAACAGTACGCTCGAACCTCGTCATCATCCTGCTCGGCGTGGTCGCGGTGTTGGTGCTCACCGAGCGCGGTATCCTCGCGAAAGGCGTCGCCGTGGTTTCGCTGACGGCGAGCGGCCTGCTCGGACTCGGGACGCTGGAACTCTCCCCGGAGGCACCGCTGTCGGCGGGCGGCATGTTGGCGCCGCTGTTCGCCGGCCTGTTCGGGGCGCCAGTACTGCTCGATGCGCTCGACGGGGACGGCGTACCACCGCAGGACGACGCCGGCGTCGCGCTGTCGAAGGGGTCTGTCGCCGGACTGGCAGGCCTCGGAACGGTCTCCGGTGCGGTCGTGGGCTACGTTCCCGCGGTGTCGAGCGCTATCGCGTCGACGCTGTCGCTGCTCGCCGTTCCGGGCCGTCACGGTGCCCGCGGATTCGTCGTCACGACGTCGGGAGTCAACACGGCGAACTGCGTCTTCGCGCTGTTCGCGCTGGTCGCTCTCGGTGCACCACGAACGGGCGTCCTCGTGGCTGTCGAATCGGCCGGCGTGCCGCTGTCGCTTCCACACCTACTCGTCGCTGTGGGCGTCGCGGCAGCGGTCGGCTTCGTCGCCGTCCCGGCGGTGGGCGACCGGTACCTGTTGGCCGTCGGTCGAATGGACCCGACGCGTCTCTCGGTGGCCGTGTTGGCCGGCCTCGGCGGACTCTCGTGGCTGTTCGCGGGCGGTGTCGGCGTGGCCGCCTACGTCGCCGCAACGATTGTCGGGTTGGTTCCCGCGCGATTCGGTGCCCGACGAGCGAACCTGATGGGCGTGCTCATCGGGCCGATAGTGGTCGGGTGAAAAGAGCCGTCTCGGGATTCAGGCCGGGTGCTGGACACCCTCCAAGAGGCGGTTGATTCGGTCGGTCTCGTCTATATCCTTCGGGTGGACGCCCAGTGCAACGACGAAATCGCTCTCGCTTGGGGCCTGTGCGATGTGAATGAAGACGTCGACGCTCTCGCCGTTCGTCTGTGCTTCGGCCTCGAACCGGGAGACGGTGACCGTCTCGCCGAGTAGGGAGCCATCGCGTTCGTCGACGCTCTGGACGTTTTCGATGCCGTCGTACTGCTCTTGAAGCCGCAAAGCCAGTTCCTTGTTGTTCAAATCGTCGATGGGGTTGAATGCCCGTCCGGCGATTTCGACCTGTGGAGACGAGAGGACGGTGAACCGAGCGAGTTCTCCACTGAGACCGAGGCCGATATCGACAGACCGGGAGTACTCCGCGAGCATGTTCACGACGACGACGGTTCTGTCGACCTGCTCGAAGTTCCGCTCCAGTACGTCCTCTTTGATGGCTTGCTCTTCGTAGTCAGTATCCGAACGAGCCTGTTGGGAGACCGTCGCCGTCTCCGCTTCGAACCGTGCCTCGTCACCAGTGATGAGGTCAGTACAGCCGCTCAAACCACCCACGAGCAGTGCCGAAGGAACGCCCGCGAGTACCGTGCGTCGTTTCATACCCAACGTTAGTACGTTGACAACCTATAAGTGACGTGGCCGTCGTGGCAACATATTTCACGATACGGGGTCTCATCACCCGTACACCATCAGATTCGACGTTCCGTAGGCCCACCAGCGCGAAGGTGACGACGAAAGCAAACCAAAGTTATGAACAAATAATGAGAAATTTCCGGGAATTTATATACTGTCATTGCTAGTGAAGGATATGCTTCGCATACCGGAGGTGGCCGCATGAGTTCCCAACAGCGGTCCGAGAAGGAGTTACAGGACCTGGTCGGTAAACTGTCCAAAGACGGCGACGGCAACGGTACGGATGACCCTGCCGCCCGCACTGAACGGCTCGTGACCGACACGTCCGGGACGCTCGCGCCCGAGGGCTGTCTAGATATCGACGACGGCCTCGTGAAACAGTCCCTGTCCCCGCTGCTCCTGTTGCTCGTCGGGCTTCGAACCGACGACGCCCACGGAAAGGGAATCATGGAGGACCTCAGCCGGTTTTTCGGTGCGGATTTGAGCCCTGGCACCGTCTACCCGGCGCTTCACGACCTCGACGAGAACGGCCTCCTCGAGATGCACGAACTCATCCAGACCAAAGAGTACCGCATCGACGACCGCGAAGCGGTCCGAGAGACGCTCGAAGACGCGATGCAACAGCATCTCGCGTTGGGATTCGTGTTCCAACAGGCGCTCGACGAACTCGACCGCGCGGACGAATAACCCCCAGCCCTCCTCCGGGTTTAGTGCGGAAACCGACTTCTGCTTTCGCGACGGTGTTGCGACGGTAGCGAGCCGAAGGCTCGGGAGTTCAGAGCCGATACGTCGGCCCGTCGTCGGTATCCTGTACCTCGACGCCGAGTGCTTCGAGGCCGTCGCGGAGTTCGTCGGCACGCTCGTAGTTCCCGGCCTCCCGTTCGGCCGCCCGTACGTCGAGAACGAGTTCGACGAGTTCGCCCGCCAGCGTCGCCTCACCGTCGCCGTCGCCGGTGAAATCGAAGCCGAACACGTCGCCGCCCAACTCCTCGAAGGTCTCGACGGTGCGACGGAGCGCGCGGTAGTCGTAGTCGTCGCGTTCGTCGAGATGTGCGTTGGCGGCGGAGGCGAGGTCGAACAGCGCCGCCAGCGCCTCCCGCGTGTTGAAGTCGTCGTTCATCGCCTCGGTGAAATCCTCGCGGGTCGCCTCGACTGCGCCGCGGAGGTCGCTTTCGACCTTCGTGTGGGCGTCCGGCGAGTCGACGGCATCGACGACGCGTCTGTAGGCGTTTTCCAGTCGCTCCCAGCGTTCGATGGCTTCCTCGATGGCGTCGTCGCTGTAGGTCTGTGTGGAGTTGTACGACGCCGACACGAAGAACATCCGCAGGGCGTTCGTCCCGAAGCGGTCGACGGCCTCCGAGACGGGAATGAAGTTGCCGAGACTGGAGGACATCTTCTCGTCGCCCATCTGGAAGAGGTCGGCGTGTAGCCAGTACTTCGCGAACTGCTCGCCGGTGGCCGCCTCGCTTTGGGCGATTTCGTTTTCGTGGTGCGGGAAGACCAAATCGCGTCCGCCCATGTGGATGTCGATGGAGCTATCGAGATGTGTCATCGACATCGCCGAACACTCGATGTGCCAACCGGGGCGACCCTCGCCCCACGGCGACTCCCAGGTCTCGCCGGCCGGCGAGTCGACGGCGTAGGTGCGGTCGTCGTGGCGGTGTTCCGCGACGGCTGACTCGCTGACGCCGTCGGCCTTCCACAGCGCGAAGTCCGCCGGGTGGCGTTTCTCCGAGCGCTCTTCCTCGACGCCCTGTGCCTCGACGTCCTCGAGTCGCTGATTCGAGAGTTTGCCGTAGTCGGGGAACTCGGTCACGTCGAAGTACACCGAGCCGTTGGACTCGTAGGCGTAGCCCCTCCCGACGAGCGTTTCGATGAGGTCGATGATTTCGGGGACGTGTTCGGAGACCCGTGGATACACCTCAGCGCGTTTGAGGTTCAGCGCACGCATATCCGAGAGCAACTGGTCGACGAACCGTTCGGCGACTGCCCCTTCGCTGTCACCGAGGTCGTCCTCGCCGATTCGGGCGACGATTTTCTCGTTTACGTCGGTGATGTTCTCGACGTGGCGGACGCCGTAGCCGAGGTGTTCGAGCCAACGGTGAATCACGTCGACGTGGGTCCACGTGCGTGCGTGTCCGAGGTGGGCCGCATCCGAGACGGTCAGTCCACAGTAGTACAGCAGTACGTCGTCGGGGTCGGCCGGCTCGAACGGTTCGCGCTCACCGGAGAGCGTGTTCAGCACGCGAAGAGTCATTGTCGGAGGGAACTCCCCGGGTCGGTTTCAATCCGTCGCTATACCGCGTCCTCGACGGCCCGGACGGCGTTGGCGCCGTCCCGGCGGCCAACCACGACGGCGAGCGTTCCATCCGCGCCGGCGGCCGCCTCGACGCCGACTTCGGCGGTCCGGAGCCGTCCGAGTACGTCGGCGAGGGCCTCGGCATCGACATCACCCGATGCGACAACGGCGGTGCTGTCGCCGCCGTCCGCAGCGAAGGCGGTGTCGCCGACGACGAGCAGTGCCTCGCTGTCGCCGTCGACGGGACCAACGCCCGACTTCATCGAGACGCTGGCGCGGCGGTTCGGGGGTTCGTACTCCGCTCGCTCCTCGGCGTACCGTCGGAGCGCGGCGGTGACGGCCTCGACGTCGCCCACATCGAGGAACCGAGCGGCGGCGGTGTAGTTGACGACGCCGGCCCGGAGGGCGGTCTCCAGAAAGGGATGTTCGCGGACGGCCTCGCGGGTGTCGGCAGCGACGGTCATGTCGGTCGCACTCGGCGCGGCGACAAACCGATGTCGGTCCCGAAATCGACCGTCGCGACCTTCGGGTTGCGAAGCCCCTAAGAGCGCGCTGGCCGTTCCTTCGGGTATGCAAGCGCTCGTCATCGTCGCCCACGGGTCGCATCTGAACCCGGACGCGAGTACGCCCACCTACGAGCACGCCGACACCGTGCGTGCGGCCGGCGTCTTCGACGAGGTCCGGACCGCCTTCTGGAAGGAGGAGCCGTCGTTCCGCGAGGTGCTTCGGACCCTCGAAAGCGAGGAAGTGTACGTCGTCCCGCTTTTCATCTCGGAGGGATACTTCACCGAGCAGGTCATCCCGCGAGAACTCCGCCTCGACGGCTGGGACGTAGCCGAGTGGGACTCCGACGGCACGAGTGCGACTCACAGCACGTTAGAGGCCGGCGACGTGGAGAAGACGGTCCACTACTGCGGTCCCGTCGGTACCCACGACGCGATGAGCGACGTTATCGTCCGCAGAGCCGAGACAGTGACCGACGACCCTGACGTGGGAGAGGGGTTCGGACTGGCCGTCGTCGGCCACGGCACCGAGCGCAACGAGAACTCCGCGAAGGCAATCGAGTACCACGCCGAGCGCATCGGCGAGAGGGGCCGCTTCGACGAGGTGAAGGCGCTGTTCATGGACGAGGACCCCGAAATCGACGACGTGACCGACTTCTTCGAGAGCGACGACATCGTCGTCGTCCCGCTGTTCGTCGCCGACGGCTACCACACCCAAGAGGACATCCCCGAGGACATGGGCCTGACCGACGACTACCGGACGGGCTGGGAGACACCCGCCGAAGTCGATGGCCACCGCATCTGGTACGCCGGCGCCGTCGGCACGGAGGCACTGACTGCCGACGTCATCATCGAACGGGCCGCCGACGCCGGCGCCGACGTTGGAAACGCAATCGAGGAAATCCGACGCCGGACCCGCGTGGCGGGTGCCGACGGCGCGAGCGTGGGGGACTGACGTGAACGACACACAACTCGACGCCCTGGTGGCGGCCGCCGCCGAGGGCGTCGACTGCGATGGCCTCCGCGTCACCGCCGACGGCGACGCCTACACCTTCGCGCTTCCGGAGGAAACCCACGAGGGACTCGACGAGTCGGAACTCCGCGAGCACGCCACCGAGAACCCGTGGTTCGTCTCGAACTGGCACTACTGGACCGAGCGCGGCCGACCCGATGCGGAGACGGCGTACCTCCGGTGGCTCGAAGGCGCCGACGACCGGCCGGTGCCCGAACGGTACGAGGCACTCGCCGACGGCGGCATCGAGGCGTCGTGGGGAGAGCTCGCCATCGAAATCGGACTCGGCGACGACGGCGACCGGACCTACACGCTTTGCCACGAAGACGACGCCGACGCCGACACCGCGGCCCTCGATGTCCACACCGACCCGCTGGAAGCGCGCGAACTCGTCAAACACGACGACAGGGGACGGTACCGGCCGCTGAAGACCGCCCCGACGCTCCCGACCGGGTGGGCGTTTCTCGACCTCGACGGTCGGGCGTTGGCCCGAACGGTCGACATCGTCTACCCCGCGACGGTCGCCAACTGGCATCTCGAACGGCAGGGCGACCTCGATATCTCGAACTGGACGGAGACGATGGAGCGACAGACGGGCATCTACGGCGTCATCGAGACGTGGGACCGAGGCGAGGGTCACGAACACGTCAACTGGGTCGCGGAGGCCTGCTGTGCCGATTCGCAGTGTCTCAAACGCCGCGAATGGGAGTACGACGACGACACCGACCTCGATGTCGACGGCGGCGACGGCGCCTTCCCCTGTCGGGAACCCTGTTCGCTCGTCATCGCGGCGGCCCGTCAGTGGACGAAACTGGAAGGCGAACAGCCGAAAACATACGAGTTCGAATTGACGCCCTCCGAGAAGGAGCAAATCGAGGACATCATCGACGCCGTCGCCGACGGCGAGGCCGACGACATCCGCGAGGCCGACGTGTACGAGGGCGCCAACCGCTATCGGACGCGGTTCCTCAGAGCCAAACGGTTCGACGAGGAGGGCAATCTCTGTGGCGTCCCGACCGACGACGAGGAGAACTAACCGAGGAGGTAGTACGCCGCGACCGCGCATAGCCCGCCCGCGAGGACGGCGAAGCCGCCCATCACGAAGTTGATTCCGTCGGCCGTAATCAGCGCACCGACAGCCAACAGCAGCGCGATTGCCGCGAGGACGACGACCGGCAGCGCCCGGATATTCGTCGACGGCGTCGACGAGTCGTCAGTCTGCTGGGGTTTCGAGAGGTCCGGGTCGATTTCGACCGGCTCTTTCTCCGGCGTTCGGTCGAACGTCACGTCGACGTAGTGGGTTTCGCCGCCATGGGCGGTGACGACCTTCAGTTTTCCACGGATGCTCTCGCGTGGCCACTCCGGTCGCGGCCGAACCTCGATTTGGACGCCGCGGGCCTCGTCGGATTCGACGTAGTGGTTCGACGCCTCGATGCGTGCGATTTCCGAGAGCGTATCGTCGAGATGGAGGTGGACGTGGGAGGCCTCACCGTGGTTCCGCAGTTCGACGACGAACGGCCCGTCGGCTTCGAACGTCGTCGGCGCGTCCAGCGTGTGGAGGCCCGACCGATTGATGTCGACGCCGAGCGTTCGAGTCACGGGCAGGGGGTCGGCCGGTGAGGTTAAAAATACTCGCCTCCCACTTTTGTGCCCACTTTTTGCACGCTCGGCGCGGCTTCGCCGCGCCTCACGGCAAAAACGTGGGGGAAATATGCGCGCACTCTTCCTGTCGCGCGCCTTCGGCGCGCGGTAGTCATCGTGCGCTACGGCGACTCGACGGCTTCGCCGTCTCGTCGCCGCGAACCGCGCTCGCTACGCTCGCGCGGACAGTAAACCATCACTTCGGCTGATAACACGTCGAAGAACGACGGCTCGAAAAAGAGACCTACGCGGCCGCTTCGTCCCGCATGTCCGGCGGCAACAGGTTCGGGATGCCATCCTCGATGGGGTACTCCTCGCCGCATTCGGTACAGACGAGTCGACCCTCCAGAATCTCGTCGTCGTTCTCGCGGATGACCTCCAGTTCGAGGTCGCTCTTGTCCAGCGGACAGCACAGGATGTCCATCAGCGACTCCTTCATGAACCTACCTGCGTGGGGACCGGCCAAAAGTATGGCGGGTCCGGGCCGTCCGCGGGGGTTTTGCCTCCGGCCGTCGAAACGCGCTCATGGCCGACGGCACCTACACCCTCCTCGTCGAACTCTCCGAGGCCGCGACCATCGAGGTCGGCGCCCTCGGCGAACACCGCTTTCCGTCCGGGTGGTACGCCTACACCGGCAGCGCACTCGGGTCGGGCGGGTTCTCGCGGGTCGACCGCCACTACGAACTCGCCGCCGGGGAGCGGGAGACACGCCACTGGCACATCGATTATTTGCTCGGCCACGAAGCGGCGACGCTTCGGGGCGACGTTCGAACCGTCGATGCGGACGTAGAGTGTGCCGTCGCCGAGCGTCTGCCCGACGGCCCCCTCGAAGGGTTCGGAGCGTCGGACTGTGACTGTTCGAGCCACCTCGCCTACGGTGCCGACGGTGGCGAGTTACAACGGACGGTTGCCAGCGCACATCGTGCTGTATCGGAGGACTGAACGCGAGTCATGCCCGCGCAGAGGACGTGACGTAGATGCCGAAAAGCACCACGACACCGCCGAGGACCGTCGTCACCCCCGGCGCTTCGCCGAGGAAGACGAGTGCGAGGACGGTCGCGCCGACGGGTTCGCCGAGCAGCGAGACGCTCACGACCGAAGACTCGACGTGTTCGAGCGCCCAGTTGACGACGGTGTGACCGAAGAGGCCAGGGCCGACTGCCATCGCGAGGAAGATGAGCCACTCCCGTCGCCCGTAGCCAGTCAACTGCTGGCCGTCGACCAACGCGACGACCAGTAGCGTAATCGTACAGGCGGTGTAGACGACGAGAACGTACGGGACGAGGGCGACGCGTTGACGGAGCGACCGCCCAACGAGAACGTAGATGGCGGCCATCAGCGCACCGAGGACGGCCAGAGAGTTGCCGTACAGCGGACGCGACCCCGCGACGACGGCCCCCGAGAGGAACTCCGCGGCCGACATAGCGACGATTCCGAGGACGGCGACGGCGATGCCGAGGGCTTTCCGCGCGCCGATTCGCTCGCTCAACACCAGCGCCGCGCCCACCGCGACGAACAACGGTTGAGACTGAACGAGCGTGACGCTGGCGGCGACGCTGGTCCACGCGAGGCTCTCGAAGTACGCGGTGAAGTGCAAGGCGAGGGCGGCGCCGGTCAGGGTCGCGACGAGGAGGTCACGAGGCTGGAACCGTGCGAACTCGCCCCGGTACCGCGTCAGGAGGAAGGGCGCGACGAGAAGCGTCGTGAGCAGGACTCGGTAGAACGCGAGGACGACCGACGGGGCCGTACTCCACCGGACGAGAACGGCGCTCGTCGACACCGCGAGGATGGCGACGGCGAGGGCGGCCAGCGGAGGCGTCCGTGATTCCAGTCGCGCGAGCACACTCGATGTGGTGATGGAGCGGACTTGTTGGTTCCGGGACGGCGACGGTTTCGCAACCGATTTGCGGGGTCGACTGAAGACGACGATATGGACGACTCCCGCGTCGGTACGCTGTTCGTACTCTGCTCGGGTGCCGGCTTCGGTACGCTGGGCGTCCTCGGCGTCGTCGCGGGCGAGGAGGGACTGTCGATACCGACCGTGCTGTTCTTCCGGTTCGCTCTCGCGACAATCCTCGTCTGGAGCGTTCTCGCGGTTCGTGGGGAACTACGGTTGCTGTCCGGACGGAACCTGCTGGTCGGGTTCGCACTCGGTGCGTTCGGCTACGCCGCGATGAGCGGTCTGTACTTCGTGGGACTGGAGTTCATGACCGCCGGAATGGTCGGCATCGTCCTCTACACCTACCCCGTCTTCGTCCTCGTGTTGGCGGCCACCTTTCTCAACGAGGTGGTCGACAGACAGCGCATCGCCGCCCTGTTGGTCACGCTGGGCGGTATCGCCCTCATCACGGGTGCCGACCCCGCGGCGGCCGACCCCCGTGGCGTCGGTATTGTCCTCGTGGCGGCCGTCGTCTACGCGACGTACATCACGGTGAGCCGAACGACTTTAGAGGACGTGAGTGCGCCGACGCTGACTGCACACGTCCTGCCGGCGGCGGCGTTGACCTTTCTGGTCATCGGCCTCGCGACGAATAGCCTCTCGGTTCCGTCGACTGGCGTCGGATGGGGGGCCGTCGTCGGTATCGCCGTCGTGGCGACGGCAATGCCCATCTTCGCGTTTTTTGCGGGACTGTCCAGAATCGGCGCCGGTCCGGCCTCGATTCTCAGCGCCGTCGAACCGGTCGTGACGGTCGCGCTGGGGGCGGCGTTCCTCGCCGAACCGGTCTCGGTCGTCGTGTTGGTCGGCGGTGGGTTGGTGTTGGTCGGCGTCGTCCTCGTCACGCGGCGGTAGCCGACGGCCGGCATAACGGACCGGCAGTCCGCGGCAGCAGGTTATAATCGCCACGGAGAGAACCGCACGTACATGCTCGAAGACACGGTGTGTATCGTCTGCGGCGGCGGACACGGACTCGGCGAAGAGACGGCCGTTGCGATGGCCGAGGCGGGCGCTTCGGTCGTCGTCAACGACCTCGGTGTCGACGTTTCCGGCGAGGGGAGCGACGAACAGCCCGCACGCGAGACGGTCGAACGCATCGAAGCCGCCGGCGGCGAAGCCACTGCCCACTTCGGCGACGTAGCCGACCTCGATTACACCGAAGGGCTCATCGAAGACACCGTCGCCGAGTACGGCGCCGTCCACGGCATCGTCAACTTCGCGGGCGTGTTGCGCGACGGAATGTTGTTCAAGATGTCCGAAGAACAGTTCGATACGGTCGTCGACGTACATCTGAAGGGCCACTTCTCGCTGCTTCGGAACGCCGCCAGCCACTGGCGACAGCGACACAAGGCCGAGGGCGGCTTCGACCGCGAGCGGTCGTTCGTCTGTCTCTCCAGTGGCGTCTCCGTCGGCAACGTCGGACAGGCGAACTACTCGGCGGCGAAGGCGGGGATTCTCGGGTTGATGCGAACCGCGGCGCTGGAACTGGACCAGTACGACGTTCGCGTCAACGCGATGTGGCCGACAGCGGTCACTCGGATGACCGAGGACCTCCCGGCGATGGCCGCCGCCGACCCCGATGACCTCGGGCCTCAACACGTCACGGGCGTTCCCGTTTTCCTCTCGAGTGAGGCCGCCGAGGGCGTCACGGGCTGTACGCTGGCCGTCGCCGGCGACAGCGTCTCCATCGTCTCTGACCCCGAACGTGAGCGAACTCTGTCGACGGATAGCGACGGCGGCTGGTCGGCCACTGAGTTGGCCGAGCGCTGGTCGGAGTTGACCGACGGCTTCGAGACGACGCGGTTGAACAGCGGCTGGTAGCTATTCGAGGAGTTCCTTCGTCTTCTTGTGTCGGCCCCGGAACATCGGCTCGAAACCGACCCATCCGAGCGGCGACGCCGCACGTCCGAGGGCGCCGCCGGGGAGTTCGTACTCCACGCGGTCGGAGACGATGGTTCCGTCGCCGTCGGCGAAGAACCGGTGGGTGTGTTCCCACGTCGGGAACGGCCCCTCCTCCATCACGTCGTGGAACATCGCGGCGCCGTCGTCCTCGGTGCGTTCGGTGACGACCGAGGTCCAGTGTTGTCGCGGGCCGACGCCGAAGGGACGCATCGACATCTCGATTCGGGACCCATCCTCCAAAATCTCCGGGTCCGGGTCGCCGTCTGGGCCGATGACGCGTTCGATTTCGAGGTTCATGAAGTCGGGCGTCAGCGCATCGAGCCCGTCGATAGTGGCGTGAAACGCCCACACGTCCTCGAAGGGGGCATCGACGAACGTCTCGCGTCGGTAGATAGCCATACCTCACGAAGGGGCGCCAACGGCAAAACGGCACGGGCGGCGGAAATCGACGGTTGGACCGAGAGGGCGGTCACTTCAGCCGCTCTTGGAGGAAGGAGGGGTGGGCGGCTTCGACGCCGTCGAGCGAGAGGATGTCCTCGCGGATGACGTCGCCGACTGCGTCGCCATCGGAGGCACGCACCTCGGCCATCAGCATGTGGTCACCACTCGAGGTGTACAGCGACTCGACCGCATCGAGGTTCTTCAGTTCCTGTGTCACCTCGACGTACCGTTCGCTGGCCACATCGATACCGACCAGTGCGATGGATTTCCCGGAGAGTTTCTTCGGGTCGATGTCGGCCGAGTAGCCGACGATGACCCCCTCGGACTCCAGTTTCTCGATGTACTTTCGGACCGTCGGCTTCGATACCTCCGCACGGTCTGCGATTTCAGCGTAGGAGGCCTGGGCGTCGTCCTCAAGGACGGCGAGTATTCGGTCCTCCGTCTCCGCGCTCATGGGGGTATCTTTTCCGTCCGTGAAAAAATATCTTCCGAAGAAGAAAACCGGCCCGGAGTGGCGAAGCAAGGGCGAAACAACACTTGTTTTCTGTTTACAACTATTGACCAGTCAGGAAGAATTCCTAACAACGGTAACAGCATGGGGTATCCTTAAGTCCCTGCCGACAGCAGAATCGGCCGTATGACTATCGACGCCATCGACCGAGTGACGGTTCTCGGCGCGGGAAGCATGGGACACGGTATCACTGAGGTCGTTGCCCTGGCGGGGTATCAGGTGACGATGCGCGACATCGAACAAGAGTTGGTCGACGAGGGCTACGAGGACATCGAGTGGTCCCTGGAGAAACTCGCCGAAAAAGGCCTCGTCGACCAGACGCCCGCCGACGTGATGGAGCGAATCGACACCGCAGTCGACCTCGAAACCGCCACCGAGGACGCCGACCTCGTCATCGAGGCTGCCCCCGAGCAGATGGAAATCAAGAAGGACATCTTCGGGCAACTCGACGAGTACACACCCGAGGACGCCATCCTCGCGTCGAACACCTCCTCGCTGTCGATTACGGAAATCGCCACCGCCACCGACCGCCCCGAACAGGTCTGTGGGATGCACTTCTTCAACCCGCCGGTGAAGATGGAACTCGTCGAGGTCATCTACGGCGACGAGACGACCGACGACACTGCCGAGACGGCCTACGAGTTCGTCGAGAGCATCGACAAGACGCCCATCTACGTCCGCAAGGACGTCAACGGCTTCGTCGTCAACTCGGTGCTCGGCCCGTTCGGCGACGAGGCCGCCTGGATGGCAAGCGAGGACGTCGCAAGCGTCGAGGAAATCGACGCCGCGATGGTCCACCAGCGTGGCTACCCGATGGGCCCGTTCGAACTGTCGGACATGACGGGCATCGACATCGGCTACCACGTCCGCAAGGAGGCCGGTAAACCCATCCCGCCCATCGTCGAGGAGAAAGTCGAAGCCGAGGAACTCGGCCAGAAGACCGGCAAGGGCTACTACGACTACGAAGACGGCGAGGGAACGACCTACGAGGCCGGTCAGGGCGAGGGCGTCGACTGGCTCCGTATCGAGTCCCGCATCGTCAACGAGGCCGCGAAACTCATCGGCAACGACGTGGCCACCGCAGAAGCCATCGACACCGGGCTCCGGCTCGGCGCCGGCTTCCCCGAGGGGCCGTGTCGCCGTGCCGACAAAATCGGCCTCGACACCGTCCTCGAGAAACTCGACGACCTCCACGAGGAGTACGGCGAGGAACGCTACGATGCCGCCGACTATCTGCGCGAGTTGGTCGAAGAAGGCAACACCGGCGAAGACGCAGGAGCGGGCTTCTACGACTACGGCGACTCCGCCGAGCGCGACTACACGACCATCAACCACACACTGGGCGACGACGGCCTGCTGGAAATCGAACTCGACCGACAGGCCCGGATGAACGCGCTCAACGGGGACATGATGGACGAAATCGTCCACCTCTTGGAGAACGTCGACATCGACGAGGTCCGGGCGGTCACCTTCGAAGGCGCGGGCGACCGCGCGTTCTGTGCCGGCGCCGACATCACCGGCTTCGCGGGCATCGAGCCCCACGAGGTCGAGGTGACGCCCGTCTTCCAGACGGTCAACGACTTCCCGCGACCGACGCTGGCGAAAATCGACGGCTACTGTCTCGGCGGCGGCAACGAACTCGCACTCGCCTGTGACCTCCGTATCGCCACCGAGGATTCGGAGTTCGGTTTCCCCGAAATCAACCTCGGCCTGATTCCGGGCGGTGGCGGCACCCAGCGTGCGATGCGAATGCTCACCGAAGCACGAGCGAAGGAACTCGTCTTCCGTGGCAACCGCATCGACGGCGAACTCGCCGAGGAGTGGGGACTCATCAACCGCGCAGTCGAGGAAGACGAGTTCGAGGAGACCGTCGAGGAGTACGTCTCCGACCTCGTTTCCGGCCCGCCCATCGCCCTCCGGAAGGCCAAGAAGGTGATGAACGAGGGTCGCGACCAGGACATCTCCGCCGGTCTCGAACTCGAATCGCAGGCCTTCGGCCTGCTACTCTCGACCGACGACATGATGGAAGGCGCCTCCGCGTTCATGGAGGACCGCGAACCCGAGTTCGAGGGGAAATGAGCGACTGCGAGGCGACCGCGTCGGACGGCGAACGCGACGACGCACTGGAGCGTGCGCTCCGCGAACACGGCCTCTTCGAGTGGCTGAACCTCGACATCGACGTCGTCGAACCCGGCCGCGTCGTCTTCGAGTTGCCGTTCGACGAGAAGTTCGCCAACCTCGCCTCCGGTACCGTCCACGGCGGCGTCACGGCGACGGTCATCGACACCGCCTCCGGCTTTGCCCTGCGGTCGACGTTCGACGACCCCGCGACCGCACGGCTGACGACGACCGACCTCAACGTCCGGTACGTCCGCCCCGCACGGAACGACCTCCGAGTCGAGGCCGAAGTCGTCCGCTCGGGCGGGTCGATGGGGTTCACCGAAAGCGAGGTTACGACCGTCCACGAGGGCGAAGAGAAAGTCGTCGCCACCGGCGGCACCAGCTACAGACTGTTCAGAGAATGAGCCAGCAAGACACAGACGACGTGAGCGTCTTCGAAGACATCGAAGAGGGAGACACGGACGTCACGCAGGGACGAACCATCACCGAGGCCGACGTGACGAACTTCGCCGGCATCTCGGGGGACTTCAACCACCTCCACACCGACGAGGAGCGGATGGGCGACTCCATGTTCGGCGAGCGAATCGCCCACGGCATGCTCGTCGTCAGTGCAGCGACGGGGCTGTTGTGGCAGTCCCGAACGCCCGAAGAGCGGGAGGCCGTCGTCGCCTTCTACGGCATGGACGAACTCCGGTTCCGACAGCCGGTGTACATCGGCGACACCATCCGCGTCGAAACCGAGGTGCTGGAGACCCGCGAGAAGCCCGACGGCCCCGGCAACGGGACGGTCCGAAACGCCGTCGAAATCAAAAATCAGCGCGACCAGACGGTCATCTCCTGTGAGATGACCTCGCTGATGAAGTAGTCACGCCGACCGCTCTCGTTTTAGTAGTTCGTCGATGGCGCTCCGTTCGGGCAGCGACGGCACGACACCGCGTTCGGTACAGGCGAGTGCGCCGGCGGCGATGCCGCGTTCGGTCGCCGCGAGGTGGCTCAACCCGTTCCCGCGGGCGACCGCGAAGGCGCCGTTGAACGCGTCGCCGGCGCCAGTCGTATCGACCACGTCGACGGGAATCGGGTCAACCGCGGTGGCGTCGTCGTCGGTCACCACGAGCGCGCCGTCGGCTCCGAGCGTCACGACCACCGCGTCGGGCCCGCGGTCGAGAACGGCTCGTGCAGCCGTCTCCTCGTCGATATCGGCGTCGGGTTCGTGGCCCGCCAGCAGTCGGACCTCGCTTTCGTTCGGCGTGAGAATCGACACGTCCTGCAGAAATACATCGGGGAGGTCCCGGTAGGGCGCGGGGTCGACGACGACTTCGGCCCCGGTCGCTGCTCCACATGACACCGCTTCGGTCACGGCACTAATCGGCGTCTCCAGCTGCGTCAACAGCACGTCACAGCCATCGATGACGCCTGCAGACTGGACCGTCTCGGCGTCGAGGTCGTCGTTCGCCCCGGAAGCGACGGCGATGGCGTTCTCACCGCTTTCCTCGACGTGGATGAGTGCGACACCGGTCGCAGTCTCGACCGACGAGACGGCGGCGTCGATGCCTTCCTCGGCCCACAGTTCACGTGCGTACTCGCCGAAGCGGTCGTCACCGACCGCGCCGACGAAGGCCACGTCGCCACCGCTGCGGGCGGCGGCGATGGCCTGATTCGACCCTTTGCCACCGGCGTGTTCCTGAAAATCCTCGCCGGAGGCCGTCTCACCGGGAACCGGAAGCGACGGCACGGTGACCGACATGTCGTGGTTGTAGGAGCCGACGGCGGCGATTCGAGGGTCGTCAGTCATACCGAACCGACAGCGGCGGCGCTGAAAAGCGTGATGACGGGACCCGGGATGCGAGCATCCGCGAGCGAAGCGAGCGGTTTTCTGAAAAGAGCGCGAAGCGATCTTTTCGCATACTACAGGAGCTCTGCTCCTGTGTAGCTCGCAAATCTTCGATTTGCTTACTGACGAAAGACGCCCACGGCGTCTTTCGAACCACACCGGCGACGAGGCCGAAGGCCGAGTCGCCGGATGGTTTTTCCCCAAGTTTTTGCGGGAGGGGGTTCCCCGCAGCGACCGAAGGGAGCGAGGAAACCCCTCTCGTAAAAAGTGGGTTGTTAGTACTCTTCGTAGGCCAGATTCATCACCCAATGCGAGAAGGCGTCGCTTTGGGCGTCGGCCTCCTCGTCGCCGACGAACGGCGAGAGCATGTCGCCGGCCATCAGCAGCGAGAAGTCGAGGTCCTTCGGGTCGCGAACCGGCGTGATGTAGTAGGTGTTGTGCCCCTCATAGACGGTGTCCTCGCGTTCGACGAGGCCCTTCTCCTCAAGGGAGTCGATGATACGGCTCCCCTTCCGGGAGTCGACGTCGAGTTCCTTCCAGAAGTCGCTTTGGTGGATGCCACCGGTCGACCGAATCAGTTCGAGCCCGGCGCGCTCAGCCTCAGTGAGCTCCTCGTCGGCGGTGGTACTCATTGTTCTTCCCTCCGCCGGCGAGCCGTTTAAATCCTGCTTTCGGTCGGTTCGAACGGCGTCTCACACGGCGGGCCGTCGGCGAACTCGAAGACACGTTCCTCGCCGAGTCGGACGAGCGAGGACGACCGGGTTCCGAAGCCGTCGCCGTGGATGCAGGCGCCGAACTCGTGGTCGCCGAGTATCTCGCCGGCCCGACGCGTCCACGCTTCGGCTGTTTCGCCGTCTTTCGGCTGGAGTTCCGCCCGGATGCGGTCGGCGTTGTTCGCCTGCTGGCGTCCCGCTTCGGGTCGCATCGGTGGGACGAACCACTCGCCGTCGAAGCCGACGTTGACGACGATGTGGACGCCAGGGTCGAGTTCAGTCACTCGGCGCACGTCGCCCCACTCGATGAGTAGGGCATCTTCGCCGTCGGCCGCCAGCAGATGGAGGGGGGCGTACTCCCTGGCGTCGAGTTCGGCTTCCACGCGGTCGATAGCGGCGCTTGCGGTCGGTTCCGAAAGCGCGTCGTCGACGAGGAGGCCACGGGAACGGTCGCCTTCGCCCTCGACCCACCGGTTCGTGATGGCGACGAGAACGCCGTCTTCGTTGTACCCCAGCCACGTCCCGCCGGCCTCTTCGTCACGAGGGGCGACGATTCGGGGGTCACCCTCTCGGACCACAGGCGGCGTCGACGGGCGTCCGAACGCCTCGTCGCGGTTGGCCGCGACACAGACGGGTGCTTCCTCGAAGACCTGCCACGCGACGATGAGTGTACACACGGGAGGCGGTAGGTCCGCCTCGAAAATAAAGCCGCCTCCGGTTCAGGCGTCGTCGGCCGCTTCCAGGGTCGTCCGAACGGCCTCGCGGTCGACGGTTCCCGAGGCCGTCCGCGGCAGCGAGTCGGCGAATCCGACCGTCCGGGGGAGTTTGTAGCCGGCGAGGTGTCCCCGACAGTGCTCTCGGAGGGCGTCGGCGGCCACCTCCGTACCGTCGGCGAGGACGACCAATGCAGCGACGCGTTCGCCCCACTCCTCGTCGTCGAGGCCGACGACGGCCGCGTCGTCGACGGCCGGGTGGTCTCGGAGCGCGGCGACGACCTCGCTTGGGTCGACGTTCTCCCCGCCGGTGACGATTGTGTCGTCGACGCGGGCGTGGACGTACACCCGGCCGGCCTCGTCGCGGTGGCCCACGTCGCCGGTTCGGAGGCCGCCGTTGGTGAACGCCTCCCGCGTCGCCGCGTCGTCGAGATACCCCGGCGTCACCATCGGCCCGGCGACGACGAGTTCGCCCGTCTCACCGGGGCGACACACCGCGCCGGCGTCGTCGACGACGGTTACCTCCGCGAACATGAGCGGGTTGCCGACCGTATCGGGGTGTCGGCGGGACTGTTCCGGCGTCGCGGTGGCGATTTGGGAGGCCGCCTCCGTCATTCCGTAGGTGGGAGCGACCGGAACACCCCGGTCGTGGGCGCGAGCGAGCAATTCGGGCGGACAGGCGGCCCCGCCCAAGAGTACGAACCGGCAATCGGGAAACTCGCCGGCGTCGAGCATCCGGTCGAGCATCGTCGGGACCAGCGAGACGCAAGTGGCTCCGGCCTGCCGCATCACCTCGGCGGTCCCCTCGGGGTCGAAACCACGTTGGACCGACAGAGAAGAGCCGTACAGCACCGACCGGTAGACCGGTGCCAACCCGCCCATGTGATACATCGGAAGCGTGACGTGCCAACAGTCGTCGCCGCCGACGCCGAGGCGGAAGGCGGAGGCGGTCGCACTCGCCAGTACGTTCGCCAGCGTGAGCACGACCCCCTTCGGGTCTCCCGTCGTCCCCGAGGTAAACATGACGACCAGCGGGTGGTTGGGTTCCCACTCCGGGAGGTCGAACGGCTCCGGCTGGATGCTTTCGACCCGTTCGGCGCCAGCGGCCGGCTCGTCGAAGGACAGAACAGTGGTGTCGTCCTGTTCGATCGCTTCGACCGCGTCGATAACCGCCCGCTCGGTCCCCGACTCAGAGGCCACGGCCGCAGGGTCGGTTCGTTCGAGCCGGACGGCGAGTTCCTCAGCAGTCAGCCGTGCATTGAGCGGAACGAGTACGGCTCCGAGTCGCTGTGCGGCGTGGACGGCTTCGAGGAACTCGACTCGGGTCTCGGCACACACGGCGAGGGCGTCGTCGACGCCGACGCCGCGGGCGGCGAGGCGGCCGGCCAACACCTCGACCCGCTCGTTGAGGTCCGCGTAACTCCGGGTAGTCGCCACGTCGCCACCGGCGGCTACTGCGGTCGCCGCGGGCGTCCCGTTCGCTCGTGTGGCCAGCCAATCTCGCATCTCCGTCGCCCGATTCACGATGGGGGAATATTGCCTTTTCCCTGTGGAACGGCCATCGACCCCTCGTCGGCGACCGCCATATCCGGTCGAAGGTCCTCGGCGAGCAACCCACCGGTCGCCAGCCCACAGGGCCGGACATCGGGTATCGACGCCGCGAGATGGACCGCACCAGCGCGGGCGACCGCACCATCAATGGTCGTCGTGATGATGGGGTCGACGCCCCCAGCGCGCGCCTGTAGAGCGATTTCTCGCGCTCGGTCGACACCACCCAGCGCCATCGGCTTACAGACGACGACATCTGCCGCACCCGCTTCGAGGATAGCGTCGAGACCGTGTTCGAGAAGTCCCTCGTCGAGGCCGACTCCAACCTCGCCACCGCGGAGTGCGGCGTGTCCGGTGAGGGTGTCGGCTGACAGCGGCTGTTCGACGAAGGACACGTCGAACCCCGCGAACGCCTCGAAGGCGCGTTCGGCGGTCGGTTGGTCCCAGGCACCGTTGGCGTCCGCCCGGAGTTCGACATCGGGACAGGCGTCCCGAACCGCCTCGATTCGCTCGATGTCCGCCGTGAGCGACCGAGCACCGACTTTCACTTTCAGCGCCGGGTAGCCGTCGGCGACGGCCTGTTCGGCGGCCGTGGCAGTGTCGGCTGGCGTTGCGTCGCCGAGAGTCGCGTTGACCGGGACGCTCTCGACGCCCTTCTCGCCGCCGAGATAGCGGTACAGCGGCTCCTCTGCCGTGCGCGCACGAGCATCCAGTACCGCGAGCGAGACGCCGTGTCGCGCCGCCGGCGTTTCGCCGAGGGAGACGAGAGCCTCCTCTGGGTCCGAGACGGATTCGAGCGCGGCGGCACACGCAGAGCGCGATTCGGTCCAGCCGGCAAGCGGTGTCGCCTCTCCGACGCCCGGAATGCCGTCGAGTTCGAGTTCCACGAGGAACCCGTCCCGGCGCTCGATACTGCCGGCGGCGGTGTCCAGCGGGCGGGCCAACGGGAGTGAGAATCGGTCAACTCTCATACCAACGCCGGTGCTGCGAGGCCGATGGCGAAGGCCAGCGAGTGGACGAACAGGAGTTGGCCCGTCCGTTCCAGCGCCGGGTTGAGCGCCTCGCCGTCTTCGTGGCTCCAGACGGTTCCGCCGAGCGAGACGGCGAGGGGGGCAGTCAACAGCGGAAGGAGGACTGCGAGGCCGTATCCATCAGCCCAGAACACCACCGGAACGGCGTAGGCCATTCCGACCAACGCAGTCCACTCGATTCGGCTGAGTCGGTAGCCGAGCATAACGGCGAGTGTCCGCTTTCCGGCGGCGGCGTCGGTCTCGCGGTCACGGATGTTGTTGACGACGAGGATGGCAGTCGACAGCCCCGCGACGGGGAGTGCGGCAACGACCGCCCGAACGGGCACCGTTCCCTCGGGAAGCCACAGCGGGAACGGTCCGGCGGCGTAGGTGACGGCCTGGACGTAGTACGTTCCCGCGACCGCGACGAGACCGAAGAAGACGAACACGAACACGTCACCGAGTCCGCGGTAGCCGTACGGCAGCGGGCCACCGGTGTAGGTGATGCCCGCAGCCACGCTGGCGAGGCCGATAACGAGGATGGGAACGCCACCGAGATACACGAGGTAGACGCCCACGAGGATGGCGAGACCGAAGGTCGCATACATCGCCCGTTTGACCGACTGTGGCTCGATGATACCGCCGGCAGTCACGCGGGTGAACCCCTCGCGGTCCTCGGTGTCGGCGCCGCGAACGGCGTCGTAGTAGTCGTTGGCGAAGTTCGTCCCGATTTGGAGGAGCAACGCCCCGACGAGGGCGAACGCAGCCGACACCGGTGCGAAGAAATCGTCGTGAATCGCCAGCCCCGTCCCGACGATGACCGGCGCCGCTCCCGCCGGCAACGTCTGCGGGCGGGCCGCCATCAGCCACGCTTTCGTGGGTGAAACCGCCTCAGTCATTGTCGGTACTGCGTCCGGGAAGGGTATAATGTCGGGTGGTCCGAGTCGACGGCTCGCAGTTCTCGGATAGCGGCGCTATCTGTGGTGAAAAAATGGAGAAGGTGTCGGGAGTCGTGAAGACCGCTTACGCCGAGCTGCCGGTCGCGTCGTCGGTCGCGTCTTCGACCTGTTCGGCAGCGTCCTGAACCTGCTCGGAGACGTCGTCGATTTGCTCCTGCAGCGTGTCGGCGCCTTCCTCGAGTTGGTCCTGGATGTTGTCGAGTTGCTCGTCGAGTTGGTCCTGGAACTCCTCGGAGCGCTCGTCGAGTTGCTCCTGGAGGTCCTCGATGGATTCCTGGAGGTTCTCGAGGGAATCGACGGTCT
>Ga0207732_100037_pt1 | contig 152090 bp, 153 predicted proteins | sample A23P1SouthBayCA_FD_187733 | JGI IMG/M metagenome (GOLD analysis project Ga0207732, IMG submission 187733) | Aerobic enrichment media microbial communities from Eden Landing Ponds, California, USA - A23 P3 (4) (SPAdes) | ecosystem: Environmental > Aquatic > Marine > Unclassified | place... | reverse complement strand
ACAGGCTGTTCGGTGTCGGGGTTCGGGGCTTTCTGTCGCTGGACTTTCGACGCCTGCTGGTCGGTCGCGGAGTAGAGGTTGGCGTCTCCGCCGTGAACTTCGGTCTGGAACGCCTCGTACTCACGGGAGAGCAGGTCGGCTTTCCTGTTGGTCAGCGAATGGAGTTTGACCCGCACCGTGGTTGAGACGGTTTGTTGCATCGTTATTCACCCGCTTGGGAGTCGATGTACTCCTCGATGACCTCGCTGGAGACGTCGCCCGCACTTGAGACGAAGTACGAGCGCGTCCACAGCGAGGGCAGACCGAAGTCGAACTCGTCACGGAGGTGGCGTGAAGAGTAGCCCTTGACCTGTTGCATGATCTTGTTCGGGGCGAGGGTCGGATCGCCCGTGATGAACAGGTGTACGTGGTCAGGGCGAATCGCCAACTCCAGTATCTCTAACCCGAGTTCGTCGGCTTTCTCCTCGATGAGTTCTTCGAGACGGCTGCGTACCTCGCCCTCAAGCACCGATTTGCGGTACTTCGGGCACCAGATGAGGTGGTACTGGAGTTTGTGGACGCTGGTACGTTCCCTGTCGAACCCACGAGGCATCGTCAGTATATAGATACTACTCATCTAAAGATGTTACGTAAGTATCCAACCCCAGTCGTGGCTACGAGCGTGGAAAGATACCCAGTTGTCGGCTTCATCCCACGGCTAAAGCCGTGGGTTTTCACCTCTCTACCTCTGTAACGAATTCAGCACGAGAACGTTCTCTGGATGCTCTGCGAGTTGTGGATGTTGGCTTCGTGGAAGGATGTGGGCAAGATCAAGGAGCTTATCCTCACCAATTCCAGTCATGCTGCAGGCGTGGCCGTATCGCTCAAACGTTTCTTTCCGGAAGCCGTCGCTCACGACTGTTTCAGTTGTTTCGTAGCGTCGAACGCGTCCAGACTGAGAGAGTGATTCGCCAGTCGGCCATTGGGCAATTTCACCCGTTTCGACCCAGCGTGTCCAAACGTCTGGAGCACGGCCATCGTCGTTCATTGTCGCGCGGTCGTGGAGCCACGAGACGGGAATCGATTGCGTGTTGAGAATCGAGAAATGGAAGAGGTAGTTCGGGACTCGGGTCCCAGAATCGTCTTGGTACGAACGGGACTCAAAGTGATCTGGAACGCAGAGGCCGCAAAATTCGACGACTCCCGATTCAGGTTTCCGAAAAACAAGTACTGGCGGCACGTCCTCGCGCTGTCCCGCTGCGGCCCGGTCGAAGGCAGCTTTGATTTTTTGATTTTTCACTGATTCATCGTACGGATTGGTGGCTTTCGCATCACCCCAGTAGCTGACGTACCCTGCGTTTACTGCAAGCGTATCCTCCCACGGATCGTCGTGCTGAGAGACGCCGACATCGTTCGAAACGAGGACAAGTGCGGCGGGTGTATCGGACCGATCTGCACCAAGCGCCCGAATCCCGCCTGTGTTTTTGATGCCGCTGTCGAGAGGGCCACGAATCCACCGAAGGAACTGGTCGTCCGAGTTGCGGAAACTTCCCGTATCTCGGTATTGTTGTCCAATTCGGAATTGGTGGTGCATGTTCACATAGCATCGCATCCAGTGTAAAATAAATGGAGGCGTTGACCCCTGTGAGTACCAACATAGAATTGTCAAAACTGTCTCAAGACTCGTCGAACGTCATCCCATAGCCCCACCCCTCGAATTCGCCTTCGACATCGTCCAGATACGCTAAGCCAATCCGGACGAGCGCTTCCCCCAGAAGGAGTGAGCGTGGGTTCAGTCTGTTGTCACTGTTTTTGCAGCCACATCCGGCCGGGGCTTCTCGAGCAACGTCAAGAATTCATCCGTGTGGTCGATACGGTCGAACAGCTCTTTGAGCGGATCAGGAGCAAACATATTGTTGCGGTCGAACACCGCTCTGGCGTCGTCCGTGAGGTAATAGTATCGACGTGGCTCTCCGGGGCTCTGGTCCGGAGCATCTGCATACGCAACCACGCCGGCTTCACGGAGTTTCGTCAGTCGCTTGCTGATTTTCGATTTCGAAAACGGCGGATTCAGCAGCGCGAACTCTTTCGGTGAGACGAGGCCGCTCGGATGCGCCACAATATCAGCGACGAGACTAGCACACGCCTCGTCGTCGACCACGCTAATGATCGTGACCGTCTGTTCAACAGCTGGTGACGCGTCGTTTCGTTTCATAGCTACCAGATAGAACTCCGTTTCAGATAAGATTTCTGCAAATAGAAATCTTACATATAAGGCCATTTGAAAGGTTTTATTGACGTTATACCCTACCAAGAGCGGATCAAATCGTCGACGGACCTAGGTAGGCGAGCTCTGTATTCAAGCTCCTATAGAGCATCGACCCAAGGAGGAGAAATTAGGAAGCCACCCCGAGTGGGATCGAAGAATCCAAAATCTCGTTTCAAAAACGAGGGGCGGAGGAGGGGAGGGTCAACACCTGACTGTTCTGCAAGCACGAAGCAACGAACCGCGTATTCCTCTGCTACTCGGGGGTAGTCTTCTTCGAAACGATCACGGTACATCAACAGTTGGCCGAACGCCTCATGGGCATCACCAGCGCCATCGATAGGCTCATTGGCAGTTTTGATTTCGACGAGATGGATCTCCTGATCAGTCGTGACCATCACAACATCAATTGGCGTTGTTCCAGAGGTGACACCCGAACCAAACCGGTCTGCAAGCTCATTTTGAGTATAGAATCCTCTTTCGCCCTGCGTTTCCACCAACCGAGAATCATCCAACTCTATCGCCGCCGACCGGTTGAGTACGGTAGCAGCCCGTTGAATACCCAACGGTAATTGCGTCTGGATGAAAACATAGTCCTCAGCAGCAGGCTCAAAAACGTTAATCCAGCCGCCAAAGGCTCGCTGTTCGTTCTCGTTCAGTGGATGGCGAGATAGTATCGGCACTAACGCGCCGAAAGCAGTCATGGCAACTCATCCGAATCACGAATGTCGCGCAGAAGTTGCTCCTTGTACTCCTCTGCAGCAATCTCAGCAAGTTCCTCCTCGGCTGCTTCTCGTCGTTCAAATCGCTCGAAGAAATCTCGACACTGCTCAACCTCCATATGTGCCCGCCCAGATTCAAGGAGTTCCTCAAGTAACCGCCGTGCGGTCGGCAGGTGGTCATCCCCCTGGGCGAGGGCCAATGGAACATCATACGCCTTCGGCATCTTTGAGACCTCTTGCTCAATATTCAGTTCCTCATACCGGGACTGATAATCCGGCCCGGATAGTTTCTCGAAGAGTTCAACGAGAGAGACGGATGCCGGATCAACATCTGGCGCCTCAGAGAGGCACTCTTCCTCGGTGAGTAAATCCATCATTAGCCGTGCAGTACGGAGGTTCTCGATAGTATCAGTTCCAGCATGGGCATGCCGGAGTGGTATTTGGTACGTTTGCATATGCTCACTTAGCTGTATTTTCGGTAGGCGCCTCGGACCCGGCAAGCGATCCGCTCGGTCGTCTGTTCATCAAGTTCTGAAAGGTTTTCCGGGGTAGTCTCCTCGATCATCTGCCCGTTATTCGCACGATAGGTCACGGTGTACCCATCCCAATCCGATGTTTCAATCGCGGCAACTGGCATTTCGGACTCCGGATGGCGGAATTCCATCCGTGGCCGGTCATTGTCACCATTCGCGTCATAGATAGTCGTAACGTCGACAGTCGACTCAATCAGGTCAATTATCGATTGGACGACCTCAGCAGTTTCGTCCGAAAGATACGCGGTCAAATCAGCAACCTCATCATCAACACTAATCCCCATTTCACGCCGTAGCACATCGTTTATTGATTCATTCCCCTCTTTTTTCGCTTCTAAGAGGTCCCTTACCTCCTGTGTCACCTGGATGGTTGTCTTGGATGTCATCGTTGGTAAATTAACTATAGTACTCTATAACATTCTATAGTAAAATTTTTGCGGATGGCTGATAGGTACCCATCATGTACAATTTCGGCCCCGCTGCACCGGGTGAGTCGACGGTATTTGGAGCGTGTAAGCCACGGCACGGACGTCACACTCCGAACAACGACTCAGTTCAGTCATGGCTCGAATTTCTAACGCAGCAAGGGATTGAGAGAGTGTGTTGTCTCCTTGCTTCGAAAGACGCACCGGAGATAGATGCGCTGGTACAGGCATCCGTTGAGCGTTTCGGCGAGGACAACGTGTGTCAAGCACCAATCGAGAGTTTCAGTACAATCAAAAGTTCGCTGCTGCATGAGACGGTCTTACCGTTTTTAGTCGCCGCAGATCACCAATCAAGCCCGGTCGTCGTTCACTGTTCCGCAGGTGAGGTTCGCACCGGGCAAGTTCTCGTGCTATGGTTGGTTACGCACCGAGAATTCACACTCGAGGAGGCGATTACAGCAGTTCAACGAGCTGGTCGTCGACCGCTTGTCGCCACGACGCGCCGTGATTTCAAAGCCCTCCTTGAGTAGACTTGCGTCATTGACATCCTCCTGCGCCTGAAGATGCAGGACTCCCGAGCGGTGGGAGTTTCAGGTTCGTAGTCCAATCACCGGACTACCAGACCTTTGGGGCGCGGGTAGTCCCACGACATCGGACTGGTGAACTGCTAGCCATGCCAAGTGGCCGTTACCCCTATCCTCGACCGTATATGGCGTCCCGGTGTTGTTTTGGCCACGGGGACGCCAGCAGGCGTCGGCAGAGTCGGGGGTATCGTTGTTCGTGCGTTGAGCAGTCGGCACGGACACACTCTTCTGGAATGTGTGTTCACCGACTTCTCTTTCGGATACTGCCTCGTTACGTGGGCGGACAGGCCGCCTCCGCGGGACGGTTCGGAATCCGCTCCGTTCCGACCGATTCCTACTCTTTTGTAAGTCAACCTGTCACTTAAACCTCCGCGTGGGAAAACCGGCACAGGCGGTCAGACGGCGACTGTTTCCCAGCATGACGGCGCGTATCAACGGCCAGAAGGTCGTGGTATTGCGCCTGCTCACCGTATAAGAGAGCCAATTGTCAGCCATCGATTTGTAGATCATTTGTGAATATGCTATGTAGTGAACCGAGACGCTGGGGAGCTAGGAGTAGAAGCACATACACCACCGGTGCAGAATCCAACGCAGCCCTTTCACGACGCACGAAAATTATTGCGGAAGGCCACTTGTCGGTGGACTGTACCGAACCACATCTGGGTCCTCGGCGACGACGACACCGGATTTCTCCGGACCACCGGCAACGGCCGTCGTCGAGAAGGTAATCTGATGGAAGTTGAGACTACAACGGGTATAGCAGGGCTGTAATGCGTGGATTTTGCCGATTCGGTCAGCGGAAGCTACCTCAATTCTCTCTCCAAGCGGCCATTCTTGTCACACTTCCAATCGTAAGTGCGAATTTTCGAGACATCCAACAGTGTAGCCACTCAGACGGCGCGCTAACCCAGACTGAGTGTCTCTCTATCCGATTCCAGTTTCCTTCTTCAGCAGCGTCAGGGTGTTGTCCGCTGTAATCACCGGCGAGTGCTCATACTCGTCGGTCAACTCGACCTGCACGAGCAAATCGACAGCTCACCAGATCGAGTAGAGCAGACACGCGAACGCGAAGTAGAAGAATCGAAGCCCGAAATCCTTCGACGTCGTGGCAGCCATGAATCGCTTGATCGACCTGTACCCGCTCTCGATTTCCCACCTGTAGCTATACTCAGTGAGGTGTCCACTCCCTCTATTCGTCATGAACACCGAGTACTGCTGGTGATCGTCGTGCTCGGAGCCCTCTTTCCGCCGATAGATAAGCTTCGTCTCATGCCACTCGTTCTTCCCGAGGTGGAGTTTCCGGTCGGTTTCATACCGATCCTGATCGCGCTGGAGCAACCGCTTTGCCTAGGCTTTTTCGCTGGTCTGCATCCGCTTGGGAACGACGTAAGAGAGCCCGCGCTGGCTAATCATTTCCAGGACGTGCTGGCTATCGAACTCCCGGTCCATCAGCACGTTATCGACATGAACGAGGTCCTCAGCCGAATCCAGCAAGTCCTCAACGATTTCCAGTCGTGTCTCCCCCTTTCGGACAGGGCGCGCGTCCAGCACAATCGGGACTGCATCGCCGACCAACTGGACCGTTGCCCACTGGTAGGCGTATTCGTTGGTCTTTTCCTTCGTTCCGATGATCTCATCCTCGTGGCCCGTTCTGTCACCGGTAAGGGGGTCAGCTTCGGTAATGTCGATTGCGACGATCCCGGCTCGAAAGAACTGCTCTGTCTCCGCAACTTCGTTCAGGAGCCGATTGATGGCCTGCCGATACATCCCACGGATCTCCGTGATAGAGAGGTCACGGATATGTTCACGATGGGCGTGACCCAACGGTGTTCGGTCACGGGACGATTCGTAGATGAAGCTCCGAGCTCCCTCGTTGGCGGCCAAATTTTCACGGAGCCCGAGATAGGTCTGCAAACTCCAATAGGCGTTCTCATGTATTTCACAACCGTCGCCACGGTCCAACGAGAACGCTGGGAAAACGACCCGGCTGACGTGAGCAGAAATTGTCCCTGACTCCTTCAAAACTGTCTGATCGTCTGGGTCTATCTCGTCAGTATTTTCGTCTTGGTGTCGTAGTTTCTGGCCCGGTTTACGCGGAACTTCGACACCCGCGTTCTGCGCTTTGATGAGAATCGTCCGAGCAGCCGTCTCGGCGGTTTCGCGGAGGCCTGACGTGAAGCGCTTGTTCCAAGTGCGCCACAGTGTCGACTGGTCTGGGACCGACTCAAATCCTAACTGCTTGCATATCCCAGGATGCTGATTGAGGTATTCGCCGAGAGCTGTGGCGTGGTCCCACCCGTGGAGTTCTTTCAAGACGAATAATCGAAAGAGGGCGTCCATCTCGTAGCGTGTAGAGTCCGCGTAGCAGTCGTGTGCGTCAAATCTGAAATAGGCCAGTGGGAGCGAACAGACGAACTGTTTAACCCAGTCATGAGCGTCGTGTCGGAACCACGTTTCTGAGACGACGCGAACGTCTGATTCAAGTCCGGCGAGCGAGGACCGACCGTACAACGGCGTCGAATCGTATACCGGCCATTCAACGTACGTTTGTCGTGCGAGCCGTCGAAAGACGGCACGGCGAGAGGCCTGCGTTGACGGCATTTTACGAGGGACCGCGTTCAAACTTTTTTGTACGTGTCAACGAGAAATGATGGGCGTCGATTGTTCGTGGTAGGGACTTGGTCTGAAGTCCCGTTACCGCCCCAGTTGAGTTTCGCTGCTTCGAAGTTGGTTCCGGTGGTCTGACCAGATTGTCTCGTATAACGCGAGGGCGACGAGCAAAGCAGTAAGAAGTGCCAGCGCCGCGAGCGCCGTGACCTGCATGACCACCGGAATCAACGCGACAGCGACGACACCCACCACGAGACGCAGGACGCTAACGGTTCGATGGTCCCGGTATCGGAAGGCGTTGTGGCCAAACAGGTAGAGACCACACCCACCGCAGAACGCGACTGCCGGTATCAGACCAAGAGGTTCGCCGACGTGAGCGATGGTCTGCTCGATCCCGAGGGCGACGTAGATGATGCTCCCGACGATGAGCAAATGGATATAGCTGTAGGAGTCCCGCGCCAGCACCGTCCGGTCGGTGCCCGTTTCCTTGCTCAGGCGGTTCTCGGCGGCGAGGACGATGTAATCGAAGTAGAGCCACCACAGTGCGATGATGAGGACCATACCGAACAATGCAGCTCCCACGACTGTCGGGGTGAGCGATGTCCCCTCGGCGCCGATACCAATAGCGACGAGCGACTCACCGAGCGCGATAATCATGATGAGGCGATGGCGCTCGACGAAGTGTGAGACCTGAACGTGAAAGCCCTCGACGCCACAAACGAAGACGATACCGTAGTCGATAGCAATAGCGAGGACCCACAGGGCAGCCTGGATTCTTCCGTCGAAGAACCCGGCCACGACGAGGAGCGCGGGACCACCGAGGAATCCCGGGGCGATGCGACGGACAGCAGCCCGGGTTTCTGGCGGGGAGATTATCCTGTAAAGGACGATGTGCAGCAGTCTGACGATAAAGTATGCGAGTCCGAATAGTATCGCGTTCTCAGCGAAGGCGTCGGGAACAGCGAGTGCGACTATGAGCATCGCCGCCATCGCAGTTAACACGACCAGTCGTGCGGGCATCTCCTCCTCGGCGTTGACAGTGCCAGTCAGCCACGAGTAACAGACCCACGCCCACCACAGCACACCTAAGAGGGCAGTACCTTGTGCGAGGCCGGCCCAGGTAAGGTTGTGGGCGAGAAAACTCGACACTTGCGTGAATGCGAAAACGAATACGAGATCAAAGAACAGTTCGAGTGCAGTCACGGATTGCTCCTCCGTGTCTGTCGATGGACGTGCCTGTGAATCGGTTGTACTCATGGTATATTGGTGGGAATAACTACAAATTCTGGTTTGTATCTTTGGACGCGGGTGTTGTTTTCAACACAACTGCTCCGGGTTTCTTCTGCCACTGCGTGTCGGTCTGCTCCCCTAAACGCTCATGTTAGTCTGCGAGCCCACCGTTCACTCGAATCGTCTGACCGGTGACCCAGCCCGCTTCATCGGTACAGAGGAACGCTAGCACTGGCACGATATCGCTCACTTTACCCAGTCGGTTAGCGATGCTCAGCGACTTATAGAACTCGGTGGACTCCTCAGTTTCACTCGGATGGTAGAATGACGTATCAACCGGACCTGGGGCGACTGTGTTGACAGTGATTCCACGATCACCGATCTCCTTTGCGAGCATCTTTGTGAACTGTTCGGTCGCTGCCTTTGCACCGGCGTACACCGAGTATTGGCCCGTCATCACCCCAGTCAGCGTGGTCGAGAGATTGATGATCCGGCCGTTGTCGTTCATGTGTCGGGCAGCCTCGCGAAGACAAAAGAACGTCCCCTTCGTGTGGACATCGAACATTCTATCGAACTCATCCTCGCTTACCTCTGCGACGGGTTTTTTGAGCATCACACCGGGAGAGTTGACCAGTACGTCGACGCCGCTGAACTGATCGAGCACCTGCTGGTACATCGCTTCAACGTCTTCGACGTTCGTCACGTCAGCCTGAATGGCGATTGCTTCGCTGTTGTACGCTTCCACTGCCTCGACGACGGCGGCGGCGTGGGCTTCGTCACTGTGGTAGTGAACTGCGACGTTCGCACCGAGGGCACCGAGTGCCTTTGCTGTCTCACTCCCCATACTACCGGAGCCGCCGGTTACGAGCGCAACCTTCCCGTTGAGCGGACGGTTGCTGATGAGTTCTCGAACATCGCCCGCAATGTCAACCGATCCACTGCTTCCATGGCCTGGTTGGTTTTGAGCCATATTAAATCAATTGACGGGGAGTGGATTAGTGATTCTCACTGCAACGAAACGGGGATATTGCACACCATGCAATCTCACGTGTGGCTTGCCGTTCTGCACAAACAAAAGTCGATTCTACCGTTCCGTTCCAGCCGGGTTCCCCGAACACTGACACAAAGTGAGCTACCCAGTCTCCGGGACGAACGCATCCATTCCGACTCGGGTGGCTTGGCTACAGTACGACTCGAACAGATCAGTTGCCCACGAGAGTATGTCCTCGTTCTCACATTCAACGAGTGCCACAATCAGTCCGTTTTCATCACTCGGGGTGAGCAACACCGTGTCATCGACTATTTTCAGATTCACCGGCAGCGAGCCATCGTACCGATAGAGCGGCACGTCATTCGTGACCATCTCTTCGAACCACTGTCGAGTTTCACTATTCTGGGTCACTGTTCTGATTGCGTCACGTGTGAGAACTACTTCAGTCCGCTGCTGTCCCTCGATGACCGCTTCGTAGTGGGGACGGGAAGCGTTCGGATCGATTGCATGCTTGAGGATTCGAGTTCGGTTCGACGATTCGAGAATCTGCCCGACTTGCCGTGCCGGAGCAGACGGGTCTGAAGACGTTGCTTTGGTTATTGTTGCCCCGCGAATCTGGTGAATTTCGAGACCAAGTTCATCGAATGGGAGGTACTCGTCAAGGGGCTGGACCTCTTGAGTTGTGGTAACGGTCTCTGTGAGTGAGGAGATATCATCGGCGATAGCAGTCCCGAATCGAGTCGTCGTGTATTGTTGTCCGTCCTGCTCCACCCATCCTCGGTCTTCAAATTGCCGTAACAATCGACTCAGCGTGGCACGAGAGATATCGAGAACGTCAATGAGTTCGTCTCGGCTGCAAGGTCGTTTTGCGAGCAATCGAATTGCTCGGATACGAGGCTCTGCCCGAGCAAGGAATCGAATGTCATCGAACACCTCAGTCATGGTTGATAATCCGTATTACTTCCTCTTAGTGTACTGGGTGAGTCCATATCTGAATGATGCACACGCTGTATTCTTGGCTCAGAAAACATCACCTGCGACTGGCATGATATCTCGAATGGGGATCTCATACAGGAGGTAGGTAGATCGATATGCATTGAACAAGGCAGTCGCAACTTCTGAATCTGATGGTAGCCTTGCTCCTCAATATCGATTTCCACACCAGGGTCCAGGTGGTACGGATGGAACACGTCGAAGATTTTGTACTTGTCCGACGCTCCCAGATCATGATTGTCGGCCTCGCGCCAGACGGTCACGCAAACCGGCTCCTTCTCGGTGATTTCAGGAGTGTTGTACTCTGGTTAATCTCCATCACTCAACCTCACGTCATCCTCCATGCAGCGTTGGCAATACGCGCCGTCTCCCCCATGAATCTGAATCGGCTCGCCAACAATGGCCTCGTACGCCCGGTTCGGCTCCTCCATGCGGTTTTAACCAAACACCCAACATAAAATTCTTTGGCAGTTTCGGGTATATTCCGCGTTGAGATTGCTTCCGAAACACTCCTTTATTGGTGTTAACCAACACTGGGTGGAGAAATTCCTGGTAACGTTGGTTAAGGTAGGAGCTGTCGATTCCGAACGTGCTCATGGCGAGAATGACACCAAACAGAACCCAACGGCGACTCAAGAAAGCACACACCCGAGTCAGAGATCTGTTGCATCAACGGGTTCGATGTCCTCAATATCGGTCCCATTCTGTGCCTCTTGACGAGCACGTTCGTATTCCTCGCGGCAGCCGGCAGCATACGAAGACTCCCGCTTCTTGCGAGCCCGTCGTTTGAGCTCGGCAAGCGTAATCGTTCCATCTGGCCCGGCGTTTAGGCCAACTCCGCTCGCCAGTCCAAGCGTGTCATCCGGTGTTAAGTCGAGTTCTGTTTCGGGATCCCAGCGACCACCCGCACCCGGACCCGAGATATTGTTGTTGAACTTATTGTCACGGCGGTCTTTTTCGGCGGTGCTCTGCATCAGCTCATTCACGTCAGTGGAGCGGAGTGTGTGCTCGTGGGAATCGTACCCAGCATCAGGGCAGTGATCGGGGGTTTCGGTCACTCTGTGTACACAATGCCTCGCATTGCATTTAAATTTCCAGCGCGAGTCCCGGGTCAACCCCCATAGGGTCACTCGGCGAGGGCGTCATTTGTAACAGCATACGACGTATGGCCCGTCGGCCGAACCGTTTGATAGAGAATATTTTCTCCCAAAACGATTTATGAAATAAGTGTTGAGTGTCGAACATGCCGTCCACGTCGCGCCGTGACGCTCTCAGGGGCGTAGCAGTGAGTATTGGAAGTTTAGTCACTGCCGGCTGCACCACGCTAGATGAGGGCCCTGAAGGGAGTCTCGAACTCGTCAACTTCGCTGCTGAGCCCATCTACTTCACTATGGCGGCAGAGTCCTCAGAGAAGCCTGACAACCAGCAGACGCCGATGTTCAGAACACAGTATTATGCCATCCCAGAAAAAAGCGTCATCCTCCCAAACGCGATCACAGGAAAGGAATACCGTGTCTCTATCCTTGTCCATGAGGAGACTGCTGGAGACCCGGGGTCGACGCTTGCGAGTGGCCAAACCACGTTTACCCCAAGTACGCAAGAGCCGACCCTGTACGTTCGGTACGACTTCCAGAGCAACGAATCAGTCACGTTCGATGCTGGCCAGTAACCGGTTAGTGAGCGCACCATCCCAGTGTCTGCTCTGTCTCAGACGATAGCTAGACACGCGACACCGTAGAAATCGCCCCTAAGGTATTTCCATTCTCGAAGGATGGCACCCAGCATGAAGTGGAACGGACTCTTCGGGGCTGTTGCGCTCGGGGTTGGTCTCTTCTTTCTCTATGCAGCGTGGGGGAGCGCCTCGATCTTCGAGGCCACGTCCTGTGCGGTTTCCAACAGTCCAGGCGTCCATTTCACAGAGCGATGGACGCTCGAGTATCACAACTCCTGTGGTGGACACTACGACCATTATTTGCTCTACCTTCTGGGCTTCACCACGGTGGGTATCACCCTCATCGGCGGGGGCGCGAAGACGATTCGAGAACTAATCTGGTGAAGACGTCACGCCCATTTCTGGGACGGGTCGCGAGTGAGATGAGACTGACCAATTATTGAACCCCGGTGAAGAGTCCTGATGTAATCCACGACCCCGACATCGAACGTCTCTACGCGTTGGAAGCGAGCACTAGCTGTTGCTCGGGCACACTCCGGCGGCCTCAAATACATAGCACGGTTTCGACCCAAACATTAAATTAGGTAACACGTCCCTGAATTTTCATGCCCGCGGTCACTCGACGACAGTTCGTCCTTGGGGCGACAGTTGCCTCCACAGCGGGACAGCAGCGTTCGGTCGGGCTCTCGTCGGATGGTGACACCACCAACTCGTGGAGCTTCGAGGACGATATCGAGTTCACAACCGTGCCCAGCGTTGGCAGCGAGTTGGTGTACGGCGTGAGCAGGCAGGGGGCTGATTCCACTAGTGAACTCTATGCTCTCGATGTTGACACCGGTAGCGAACGCTGGCGATTCACCCCAGAGGAGTTCATTACGTCGCCAGCGACCGAATCGTCAGAGTTCGTCTATGTCGGTGGAATGAACGGCCTGTACGCAGTTGATAGTGAGAGCGGCGAAGAGCAGTGGCACTTCGAAATTGAACGGGTTCGCTCAACCCCTACTGTCGCCGACGGCGTTGTCTATGCCGGGACCGATGATGGAAACCTGTACGCACTTGATGCGGAAAGTGGTGACGAGCAGTGGACCTTTGAGGTCGGTGGTGAGATTTACACACAGGCCGTCTCGAACGGACGACTCTATGTTGCAGGGAAGAACGACGTGTACTCGCTTGACGCCGAAACCGGTGACCAGCGGTGGCACAACGACGATGTCGGTACGGAAGTTCCGCTAACAGTTCACGAGAACTGGATTTACCTGCAACAGGACGACGAGGCTATCATCGCGCTCGATGATTCGGGTGACCAGCAGTGGCAGTTCACCCCACCTGAGCAATTGAGTACTGACGCCCCAGTGATACTGGGTGGCGTGGCTTATATCGGGACGGCAGAGGTCGTTGATAATTTCGTCTACGGTGTCGATGCGCAGACGGGAGAGGAGGAATGGCGGTACACACCGCAAGATGGGAGCAATTTGTACGTGGCTGCGGGGTCCGATAGCCTGTTTGTCGCCGGAGAGAAATTGTATGCGGTCAATCCGACTCGTCGCCGAGAGCGCTGGGTCTTTCATCCGGAGTTTCGCGCTAGGGCACTGCCAGTTATCGGCACAGAGCGGGTGTATATCCTAACAGGAAGATGGGAGCCGACAACACTTCATGCGAGAAGTATCGCGAACGGAGGGAGTGGAATCGTTAGACAACTCCGGAGGGGCGCTGAGTCAGCAGTGCTCGGGGTTTTAGGTATTGCTCCGGCACTCCTGCTTGCGTTGTTGGCGTGGAATCGGTACCGTCGCAATCGAAACTCGACATCAGAAATTGATGGATGGCAGTGAACTGTATGCAGGTCGTCAAGCAATCGAAGTCCGGACATACCGTCAAAATCACGCCAGTTCTTCTATCTGAAATTCAGCTCTAATGACGAACCCGAGGACCTAGACGCTCGTCACGCCTCGTGTATCTCTAAATCGCGAACAAACACAGCGTATCGGCACGTGTGTTCGGCGTAATCCGATGCCACCGTCATGAGCACGTACTCCGGGAGTGCCTCTCGAATCGCTTGAAACGAAATATTCGGCGACGAAACCACGTTCCCATCACGACTGATGCTGAGTCGTCGATAGACGACGATGCCAGGTTCCGCAAGACCACTTTCAACAGCACCACCACTAACGTGGGTGTTTTTGGGGTCTTCGAGTCGTGTCCGGAGTAACTCGGAAATGACGTCGGCGACGGCATACGGACACTCATCTTCCAAGTTGCTGTCTCGCTTGGCCGTTCGCACGATCGGATCCGCAAGCGCCTGCTTGGGCTCGTCGTGCCACTCGTCGGGAACGTGGTTCTCTGGGTTCGGGTCATCCGGCTCCGAGGAAAGACAGCCAGCTATCAGTGCCGCCCCACCGGCGACTACGGTGCGTCTGGAGGGCATACGTTCCATCGCCAAACGAACGATAAAATCTTTCTGCCAACCCTCACGACTAGCTCACCACGCCGCAGGTGAATCGCTATGGAACTGAAACGACGAGTAGTCCTTTTGGCGATGGTCGGTGCTGGCGGATGTTCAGAAATCCTCGGCGAATCAGAGACGGTCTACGTGCTCGCCCGGGTCGTCGACGACCAACCTGAGGAAGATGAAATCACGTCGTATCGAGATGAACAGGTGCAAGCGAACGAGTTCGCACGAGAACTCGTCCCCGAAGCAGTCCGAAACGGTGGCTCTGCTGAAAGGCGAGCAGGCGACGCCGGACGCGACGCCATCAGCGACCTTCCAACCACCTATATTTCGTACCAAGATCACATTGTCGGGATGTTTCTGCGGACGCTGGAATGAACAACCACCCCCAACAGCGAGTAGCGTGGACGCTCAGCGCAATCCAATAGAGTAGGGGATAATATTTTCAATTTGCAATAGAAATATATCTTGAGGCGATTCGATGGCAACCCAATCTGTCCAACGTGTCCCGCTGGAGATTCCGCTGTTTGGCCTCGTCGTTCCGGGAGTCTGTCTCGCTGCGCTGTATGTCGGAGCTGAGGCTGTGGGACTCGTGTTTGGGAATGTCATTTTCGCGCTCACAATCCTGGTTTCGGGGGTGTGGATACTCGTAGCTGGCTGGGGGCGACAAATGAGGGCGGCAAGCCCGCTGAACGAACTGCTCTTCCGCTCCGGGTCTCGGTTCGCCACCGACGACAATTCCGATGCAGTCGAGTCTCGTGCATCGCTTCAGACGCGAGTGTTGGTCGTGCTGACTGGCATCGTCCTGTGGGGGTGGCTGCTGCTGTTAGTCGAGTTGGCGGTGACCACATAGCTCTGACAAAGACATTTCAACCATTCGTGAGATAGTGGGTGGCATGCCCTCCAGGCGAGCTGTCTTGGCGGCCAGCATGGCCACTCTTGCTGGCTGTTCCTCACTTGTGAGCACCGACCCCGACCCCGAGAATCACGTCCCCGACGAGTGGCACGACGAGCCCAATCGGGGCTTGGCCGACCCGCGCGACGTGACGGAAGACGTCGACCCCGACGAAATCTACGACCTCGACATCGAATGCCCCTACGCGGCTGGACGGGCGGCATTGGAACCCGTCCACGCGCAACTCGATGACCTCGAGAACGTTGGCGGTGCTGGCTGCTGTGCAGAAATTGACGGGAGAGAGGCAGTAGTTATCGAGCGGGTGATTTTTGCAAACCGTGATGGGTCCGTCGGCTCGTCACCGAGCTTCACGTTTCAAACACTCCGGGAGGCAACCCCACGAACAGTCACGGCGACCGTCAGCGATGGGTCGAACGAACACACCTGCGAGGTTCCCGTGTTCAATGAGGATGTGATGGTGTTCGCTGGGTGAATCGGGTTCAGAATCTCGGTAGGTAGGGTGATGTCCACGGCGGAGTAACTCACGCAGTGTCAGGATTCCACTCCACGAGCGTCGTCGTAATGCTCCGGTACGAATGTAGCCTGTTTCATGGAATGTTGAGGGAGTCTATCGTTGCTCGACGGTTGAGTGTCATAGTTCCGTGTCAGTCTCCACTGGTGAACTCGATATATGATGGGACACGCAGGCCGTTTTGAGCGTTAATACAGACCGTCTCGTCCAGTAGTTTTAATCAAAGCGTCTCTCAAAGAGCCCCAATGAAGTCGCGCAGGGATGTGCTTTGGCTTGCTCCGAGCCTCGTTGCGGTATCGGCGGGCTGCAGTCTCGATAGTGTCACGGGCGAGGAACCGAACAGCCCCGACCTCTACATCTGCAACGAGACGGACAACCACGTCGAATACGATATCGAACTAGAGCGGACAACAGGCGACAATCAACTCCTCGTTGACGAACGGGCCGAGCTGGGACGGGAATCAGATACCGGACGTGACTCCGAGTGCAAATACTATCCCAACGTAATCACCGAGCCGGGGTCGTACACGCTTCGCGTCAATCCGTCACTTTCCTACGACGTGGTAGTGATGTTCGACGAACCGACTGAGCCGACGGCACAAGAAGAGGATTCGGACGGAGTCGGGATTACGCTGTATGACGACACCTACACCACGGATTTCTATTCTACAACGGTATGAGCGACAATCAATCGGAGTCGACGAAAGACGCAGTATCGGTCTCGCGGCGGACGGTGTTAGCTGCCGTTGGAGGAATTACTGGTGTTTTCGGAGTCGGATATGCCACCGCTCGGAGCCTCGCACGGTACGGAACAGTCAATGGACGACTCGTAATCGGTTACCAGACGGATGATAGCACTGTCGTCGGTCATACCGACATTTTTAGAGAGTACATCGATGCAGATGGACCACCAGACCGCCAGTTTAATTCGGACTACCGCGAACATTTCCCTGCCGAACCGCCGATAACAGTTTCTGCGTCTGCGTATCGAGCACTTCAACAAGAGTTCGACGAAGTCGTCTTCGCACTGAGTCACCACTGCCCGAACGCTAACTGTTCAACGCCACAAGTCGACCGTGACGATTTCAACCAAGCGAAATTGGGCGAGGAAGTCGGTTTGCTGTATCACTCTGGGGACAGCGCGACTCTTATTCGCTGATTGACATTCTCCTCCGCCTGAAGGCGGTGGAATCCCGACCGCGTTTGGGATATTAGGGTTTGCAGTCCACCACCTCTCGTCGAGGTTGGAATCCTCGGGAGAGGTCATACAGGTAGACTCCGGGCTGTGCCAACCAGCCGGTACTCCTATCCTCACCCAAACCGGGCGCAGACTCGGAGTTACTTTCGTCGTTGATGTCGAGACGGATGTTCTCCGCACCGTTCACGTCAGCGTTGAACGCCGCATCACACGTCTCACAAACGTAGAGGCCACGTTCGACACGCTGACTATCGTCTTCTCTACCGCACACACAACACGTCTTGCTCGTGTCGCGCTCATCCACTTCTACGACTTCGATACCCTCGACTTTCGCCTTGTATTCGAGGATGTTCGAGAACCTGTCGAACGCCCACCCGTGCAGGTCGAGGTTTCCGTGCTTGCCCCAGTTCTTCGACTCGCCGTTGTCGTCCTCGCGGACACCAGCGAGTTTCCCGACGTTGATGCGACCAACGTCGTTCTTGATACATCGTTCAACGATGTGTTTCGCTAAGGAGTGGAAGAAGTGGGTGCGCCGCTCCGACCACTTGTGGTGCAGTCGAGTTGCTCGTTCACCACCCGAGTCGTCGCATTTGGCGATTTCTTTCGGGAAGTAGTACCCGTCTTGCTTCAGGCGGTTGCCGGGGTACAGGTCGGCTTCCTCGGTGCTGTATGCGACGGCGGCGAAGTTGCAGATGCCGAGGTCAACACCCGCCGTCTCGTTGCCGGGAGCGGTGGGCGTCTCGATCTCGTCTTTACAGACGAGGTGCAGTTCCCATCGTCCCTTTGCCTTGTCGTAGACAGCTCTGGCCTGTTGCAGGTTCTCGACTGTGACGCCGGGTCGAGTTTCGTATTCGACGAGGATGTATTCCCATGCTTTCGGGTGTTCCTTGTGGTTCGCCCCTTTCGAGAGGCGCACTCGCCCGTTGTTGGTGTCGTGGCGGATGCCGTTTTGCTTCCACGTCACAGTGCTACGCGGGTGTTCTTCGTGGACCCGATGGCCTTCTGAGTCGTAGTAGTTTTTCTTGCGGTAGCCGGGCGGATTCGCTCGATTGTCAGACTTCCTCTTACCGTACCACGAGTTGAAGGCTTCAGCGAGTTCCTCCAGAACGCGCTGACTGGACTGCGAGTGCAATCCCTTGTACTTGTTGTGGGTCTTCAACTCGTCTTTGAGGTCTCCGTGATCGGGAATCTCTCCGGTTTCCTCCCAGACTTCTCGGGAGTGATAGTTGGCGACGTTCCAGAGTTTGCTGGCCGACCACCCGTGCTGGTCGAGCATCTCAGCCACTTGACTGTGGTTGAGGATTTTCGCTCGGTGAGTGCGGTGGACTTCCAGCATCCTGAACGCCTGTATAATCACTTATACTCGCATTCCTTGTAAAGGTGTGGCTGAGAGCGTGGAATATCCGGCCCTGCCATCGGCGGTGGATTGTGGAGGGGGTGTCGGATTCATCCCGCGCCTGAAGGCGCGGGTATTCTCCTTACGTTTTATAACACCCAGACATTGGCATCCATATCATAGCTACTCATTGAGCCGGAGACTAGGTAGACACTGAACTGGTCCGGGTTTGATTCATCGAGTCGGTTTCGCGTACGACGATTGAAGTCGGTATCTCCGAGAAAACCGCGGTGACCTCGTATCCGTTCCCGAAGAACGCATCCACTCGGTCTGATTCTATATCGAAATACGACGGAATCGGTTTGTGTGGCCGGATTGTGATTGCTATTCGATTTTCGACCTCATCGAATGATACGTGAGCGACTTCAGCCTGATAGTCACCATCAGGGACATAGAAACATCCAGATACGGAGACCATATTCTCTTCACCAATTCTGATTATGGGAGCGTCTTCCTCGTGAAGCTCGGTCTCGCGTGGACTGAACGACCGAATTGTGATACTCTCTAACGGCCCCGGAGTTGGAGGATTATTTTCGAGAGCGAAGTAAGCGGCCCCGCCAACCCCGAAGATTGCCGCAGTTGCACCGAGAACGCTCCTTCGGTCCATACAGTTTACCCAATCCCTCCCAAGGAAAACGTTTGGCCGAAGTCATTCCATGTGGAGCCGAAACCGAATATGGGAGTCTCACACGCTCACGTCTTCAATGCAACAGTAGCTGTTAACATCCCTCAGCGGTCAGTACAGATGAACGCTTTTTCGATTGAGTAGTCTCCTCAGCCGCTGTGAGAAACATCTTCAATCTTCATGTATCATCTCCATCCGTACAAGTTCTTGTTCGTAGCTGATATATCGCGTTGGGAGGTTGTCTATCGCGTCTTTGCCGGCATCAGGAGCACGTTTTCTCGCAGAGCCAATCTCAGCAGCTTTCGGAACGAGCTCTCGGGCAAAGTCGTTAGCCTGCACCTGTTCGTGGCTATACTCGGTGATTTTCCATTCTTCATGGTCGCCAGAGTCGAGGGCCGCATACACATACCAATCATTCCTCGATTGACCGTACGGGTTGACACACCCGGCGGTGGCCAATCCGCAGAGGGTGACGGAGAGACGACCCAAGGTCTTCCGTCGGGAGAGGGGGCACATATTCAGGATATAATACAATTTCCACAAGTGTTTTGTGGGAACCAACATCCGTTGCAGCTATCAATCTCCACAACGAACTCTCCGGTCAATACGCACCAGTAGTGATCGGGAATTCGACAGCGCCAGCGGACACACTCACGCGCTTTCGAACGCAAGTAGTTCCTCGGTCGTGCTCACGACACAGAACCCCCCGGCAAGAGCGACAGAGGTGGGCCGGCCCGCAACATCGTACGTATCAGTGCGGTCACCCTCGACGAGGTCGACGAGGTGGAGCTTTCCGCCCATCGGGACGAACACCGTGTTGCCAGCGACAGCAGGTGGCTGGAGGCTTTTCGCCGCATCCTCCACGGTCCACTTCGTCTCGCCAGTCGTCGCGTCGAGTGCATAGAGTACATCCGGGTCGTCGGTCACGAACTCCTCAAACACGAGTAGCGTCTCCCCTGAAATCGCCACCGGACTCAACTGGGCAGGGGCGTACACGTTCCCGTCCTCTTCGATGACGTTAGGCTGGCTCGATTGTTCCACCCAATCGATGGCTCCGGACTCGACAGTAAGCGCGAGTAACCGTCCACTGAAGGTGTGCACGAACCATCGCTCGTCACCGATAACGATGCGATTCCGAAGTCCATCGTTGATGTCGTCATCCGGATGGAAGTGTGAGGAGACGTTCGCACTCTGGGTCACTTGGCCAGTTTCAGCATCTAAGACCGTGAGTTCACCGTCCGTTCCGGTGGCGTTCGTGACGAGGAGTTCGCCGGCAGTCGCTGCCCTGACGCGAGGTAATCCACCGAACGTCTGTTGCCAACACGCTTCACCCGTCGCGGCATCGAAGCCGAGCATGTCGGACCCCTTGGGGAGACATAGGTGCCCTGCCGCAAGGGCGGCATCGACGGGAGTCGCGTGCATGTCAGTGCTCCAGCGAGGGCTTCCATCCGATGTTGCGACGGCTCTCGAGACGACGCCATCTTCTCCAGAGGCCTGTGGAATGAACAGGAAGTCACCGCCGGACAACAGTGTAAGGTCTCGTGGATGAGGTAACCCGCGACGCGTCCATTCGTGCTTTCCGGTGAGTACGTTGTACGACTCAAGCAGCTGTGAGCCAGCCGCTCCCGGGACGAAAACAGAGCCATTGGTCACGATCAGTTCGGTTGCGCTCGAGGCATTCGGGGAGATGGCCCACCGTTCGGTCAACGGTGGCGTCGGCGCACTCTGCGGTGGGGCCGTCCGCGTATTCGCCCCATCGTAGTTCGGCAAAGGCCAGTCAAGTGGCGAACTGTCGAGCGGGGTTGTCGTACACGAATCATCCCGCAAAACCCCGGCGCCAAAGCCGTATCCAGCGAGGCCGCCAACGGCTGTACAGGTGCCACCGAGTGCCAATAACGACCGACGAGAAAGCGAGTGAGAGAACCTGCTGGAGGGCATCGTGTTCCAGTTATTCAGGGTGAATCGGTTATATTATTCGGCCACTGGATGGTGGCAATAATTATTGAACTCCTTCGCAGAGTATAGCGAAGTCAAGAATCGATTGTTAGGCAGTTTTCTGAGTAAACAATATTTCTATGGAAAAGATATTTTATCTCCGAGGAGGAATAGTCGTGTATGGGTACTGACTCCGGGGAACCGAGCGGCAATCACGGGGCGATTGCCGAGGCACGCGACGACTGGAAGAGTTCGACCACCGCGCTCGAACGCGTCCAACAGGTCGTCGAACAGACGACGACACCGAAGACAGCGAGTGAAATCGCTGACGAGGCACTCGTGAGTGAGCCGACCGCTCGAAAGCATCTCAAATCGCTCGTCGAAGTCGGCACAGCAACCGCGACAGAAGAGGCGGGGGCGACGACGTATGCCCGGAACGAAGATACGCTCCTCTACCGTCGGATTCGGACGCTGGCGACAGAACACACGCGAGACGAATTAATCGAGAGCGTCCAAGGGATGAAACGCCGCATCAACGAGTTCGAAACCGAATACGACGCCGCCTCACCGGAAGACCTCGCGACATCATTGGAGAACAACGCTCCTGACGGTGCGTGGGAGGCAGTATCCGAATGGCAGACCGTCGAACGGAACCTACATATCGCCCAAGCCGCCATCAATTACGGTCGTGCTCGGGACCTCGGTGCGGCGACGCAGTAAGTCGATGGCGGACGACATCTCCGGGCCGATTGGCCCACTCGATTTCCCGAGCCTCCAGCAGATTCGTGACCTCCTCTTGAGCGAGGAACCGCTCGTCGAATCCGCGACGTTCGACGACCCGGTGAACCCGACCGAACTCGTCGTCGAATTCTCGGCGGGAGTGGACGCGCCGGGCCGTTTGGAGATTACGTGGTGGAAACGCGGCGCGTACCGCTACCACTATACAGAGCCTGATGGCGTTGATTTCCGGTTCGACAATCACCCGAAGGACGGGGCTCCGAACGCACATTTCCATCCACCACCGGACGCTGGGCACGCTGAGCCGTCGTTTCTCAGCGGCGTGACCCAACCGCAAATCGTTACCCGGGGCGTGATTACGCGCTGGCGACAGGCGGTGATCGAGGGCCACGGGCTCAGGACTCTCAATTCAAATCCGGATCAATAGCTCAAAAATCATCCGTCGCGTTCCCGATGAGTCGCCGTCCCAGAGGCCAATACCGGCGGTTGCGTGGGCGGCCATCAAGCAGTTGCGCCAGAGATATGCGCCGTTCCCACTGCGCGGCTCGTCTCCGTCGCCGTAGCTCGCGACGACGTGGGTCTCGAAGGGCTGGTCTGCGAGGTTGGCGCGGAACGCTGTCCGTTCAGCGACCGACCCGACTGCGAAGACGACCATCGGACACTCTAACTCGAGGGCGATAGCTTCGGCGACGGCATCCGCCCCTTCGGCACCGCCGGAGAGGATGTAGTCCGGGCGCGGAAAACCTTGAAGTCCAAGCTGGAGGATCGTCGCTTTCGCCTGCTGGCGGAGCGAACCACCGAGGGACGCAATGGTTCGACTCCCGAAGACGACCAAGACGGTGTCGTCGGGCCCCCACGGGAGGTCGGCGTCGATGGCGCCGTTCTCGGTCGATGTTCCCGTTCGCGAACAGTAACACTCGTTCATCTCACCCGTCACTCGAGAGAAATGTGGTTGGACGCGGATAGGATTAGCGAGCGAGCGGGGGCTGCCGTCGGTACTGCTGGATTCGAACGACTAGGCGACCGGTGAGACGGCCGAGGGCGTGGAGTGTGAGGCTGACGGCGGCTGAGGTCGCCGTCACGCGGGCGGTCTCGGCGACGAGCTGGTGGCCGGTCGTCCCGGCGACGAACACCAGGACGGTCGTGATGCCGATGAGCGCTGCCGCAAGCACACAGAGGAGGGGTTCGGTGTGCGTCGACGTCGTCGGCTGGAGGTACTGTGTGCTGAGTCGGTGGCGGAGTCGAGCGAGCAGTGGGCGGCGTTTCGTCAAGCGAGCGGGCCGTCGGCGACTGGATTGCTCGGGCATACTCGCCCGTCTCGGGGGATAAATGGAGGGCGACAGCTGGTGGGAATCGGTCAATTGAGGTGCTTACTAACCGGAGAGTTCGTTGTGGAGATTGATAGCTGCAACGGATGTTGATTCCCACAAAGCACTTGTGGAAATTGTGTTATATCCTGTATATGTCCCCCATCTTCCGGCGGAAGGCCTTGCGTTGTCTCTCCGTCACCCTCGGCGGATTGGCCACCGCCGGCTGTGTCAACCCGTACGGTCAATCGAGGAATGATTGGTATGTGTATGCGGCCATCACCTCTGCCGACCGTGAGGAATGGGAAATCACCGAGTACAGCCACGAACAGGTGCAGGCTAACGAATTTGCGCGAGAACTCGTCCCGAAAGCTGCTGAGACTGGCTCTGCGAGAAAACATGCTTCTGACGCCGGCAAAGACGCAATAGACGACCTCCCAACGCGATATATTAGCTACGAACAAGAGATTGTGCGGATGGACATGATACATGAAGATTGAAGACGCTTCTCACAGCGACTGAGGTGACCACTCAATCGAAAAAGCGTTCATCTGTACTGATTACTGGGAATTATTGTACTTCATGCGGGCCACATGCGGTCTGCACTGGACGAGTTGTAGACTAAATCGATCACGGACGATTGCAGACAAACTACGCCAGGAGAGTCGGTCAATAGAGGTGCGGAAGTACCGAAAGGGTATAGTCGTAGAGACTAACCACAAAGTATGAAGCGGTCATTTAGACGCGACACGATTATTTTCATTAGTTTATCTGTGATAGGTCTCATAGCTGTTGGAACTCTTGCGGCAGTTTTGCTCGGACGTACGCCCTCTGTGTTTCTTCGTGACAAATTTACTGACCCTGTCTGGCTATTCAGCTGTGTGTTTCTGATGGCCATCTGGATTTGGATGTACCCAAGATTTCAAAGAAACCACGATAGACAAGCAAACTAATTCACCGCTGTTTGTTACCTACTCTACCGACCCTGTTGAAATCCTCTTTTGAATACTTATTCTCGTGGAGCTACTGCACACTATACCTGCGAATTTATCATCCCCGAAGAACGATTACTTTCCAGTTCCTCTCTATACTATGACCGAAGAACAGGGGCGTATTCTCGGGAGCATCAGTATTGTTCTGTCAGTTCTGGCGTTGACCTATACCGCCCTCTGGTTCGCTGGAATCGTCTGAATACGCCTTACCGGACCGTTTTCGATACTTGTGACCTCTGTACTGACCGCGAATAGCTGTCCGTTTCAGCCGTTTTGGGTGCGCTCGACCGCGCTCTGCGCTCCCCTCCGCTCCGTCCGGTGCGCTCCGCGACTGCCGCTCGCCTGCGACCGCCCACCGCGACCGCCGGTCGGTCCCACACGACGGCGGGGCGTGCCGCTGCCGCCGCCGGCAGGGCTACCCCTCACGAGACTGTCCCCATTCTGGCTTCTGGTCCCGCCCGTTCGATGACCCTCCTGTTTTTCCCTCCATCGTCGGACTGGCTTGTCCACTTGCTATCCCACCAGCCGGCCGCGTTGAGATCGTTGCGAGAACCCACCAGCTGGCAAGCTGTCGGGGGGACTCGGCATCGGCGGTGGAGAAAGCCCGGCGGCTCGCCGTTTGAGCCGCCCGGAACTTGGAGGCGGGTGGGAGGTGGCGAATCGGTGGCGAACACACTGATGTCCCACAGAGAAACGGGCCGAGTTAACGTAGCAAAAAGAAAGGCCGCGCCGGCGATGAAAAAACGCCGACAGCGACCTTTCTTTTCGACACGGCTCGCGAGGGGGTGAGACGAGCGGTGTCCGAAGGCAGGGGGGTGGTAGAGAGGAGACGGGAATCGCCGTTGGGGGCCGCCGATAGCGGCACGCCTGAGTCGTGCCTGCTACCCGCGTTGAGAGACCGACGAGACGCGATGGGGGAGACGCCTCGTCGGCCAGTGCCCCCGACGGGCGATTGCGGTGAGTGGCCTCGCCTTAGGCACTCACCTCGGCTTCCTCGCTGTCTTCGACCGCTGCCTTCTCGGCCTCGACTTGGGCGCCGTGGACCTCTTCGAGCGCTTCGATGGCCGATTGACGGTACGCGTCGAGGTCGTCGCCGTATCGGTAGAGGGAGGCGTCCGACCCGTCGACGGTGTCGCCGTTGGCGTAGGCGTCGATGCGCGAGAGCGTCCGTTGGGCCGTCTCGATGACCCAGCGGTCGCGGTCCTCGCCGGTGACTTCCGCGATTTCCTCCGGGCGCAGCGAGACGTTGACCTCGCCGTCGTCGGTTTCGTACGTCTTCACCTTCGCTTTCATCGCGACGTACATCGGCGTGTCCGCCTCTCGCAGGAAGTTCGCCGCCTCGGGCTGGTACTGTCCGGCGTAGGCGAAGAACGTCCCCGTCGAGTCGACGACGCGGGCTCGGAGGTACTCGCTGTTGGGGTCGTTGCTCGTGTCTTCGACTTCGGTGAGCGTCCCGACGACGAACACGCGGTTCGCCTTCGCGCCGGTCGGAAGCAGCGAGAAGATGGGAGCTCGCTCTTCGTCGGCTTGCACTTGGTCTGTGGCACTGTTCAGTTCGGTTGCGAACGCTCGACGGGCGGGCTGCATGTTGTTGTCTATCATCGGTGTTGAGTTGATGCGATGCTACCGGGCATCGCGACCGGGTTCGTGGTCGCTCACCTCACCACGGCCGAGGCTGGTTGTGCGTGTTTCGACGAGACTGACGTTGACGTGTCTATCTCATGTCTCTGGATAGCTCACGCCTCCCGCGAACACAAATCACGGGCGGAGCCGCGAGCGGGCCTCCGTTAGGCCTGCGCTCGGACGTCCTGAAGGACATCGCCGGCGTCGGGGGCGTCCTCGGCGACGGCGACATCGTTGGCGACGAGTCGGGAGTCCATCTTGGTGGCTTGGCCTTCGAGCGTCTTGCCCATCAGGCGGCTCGACAGTTCCTCGATGACGTTCTCACGGTCGAGGGTGTCGCGAGCGATTTCCTGAGCCGCCGTCATGTCCATTCCGGTGAGCGCTTCGACTTGCTCCTGGTCGAGGATGAGTTCGGCGGCCATCGTGCCGTCGTCGATGACGGCCTTGATACGGAGGTCCCACTCGTGTTCGTCCATCTGGCCGTGTTCCTCGCACTGGGCGTTGTCGAGGACGCGGCTACAGTCCTCTTCGGGACACCGCTTGATGAGGCCGGAGCCGTCGTAGTAGCCGACGAACTGCGCGGAGAACTCGAGTTCGCGGTTGGCGTCGGGGTCGAAGTCGGCGTCTTCGACCGGGGCGACCGCCGAGTCCGAGTTCACCTTGATGGAGTATTTGCCGTCGTACTCCTCGGTGACGACGTTGTCGAATCGGAGGACATCGCCTTCGGAGAAGCTGTCCCAGTCGTTGTTATCCATGGATTTCTGCCACACGGTCACCGCGAGCGTCTCATCGGTGTCGTCGGCGATGAGGAACTTCGCGGCGATGCTGTCGTGGGAAGCCTCCCACATCTGGACGATTTTCCCGCGCACGTCGACCCACTCTTCGTCGCCGATGCTCGGGACCTCGGCGATGGGGACGAGGCCGTGTTCGCTCCCGTCGGGACTGTCGCCGTTGCCACTGGACCCGAAGTAGTTCCGTTTGATGGCGTCGGCGTTGCCGACCGGGAGGTTGCCGATGACCGAGCGGACGGCTTCGTCTTCGGGGATACCGAATTCGTTGACGTTTCGCTCGAGGTCTTCCTCGAGGGCGTCTGCGTCGGGGGAGATGTCGGTTTCGGCGTCGATGCTTGCTGCGAGGCTTTCTGCGGCGGTTTCTACGGACATAATTAGTTGGTTGGATGCATCGCTACGGGCGATGCGACCGGGACGTTGCTACCCGAACGTCCGATGGGTATGAGGCGAGACGACCGTCGTCGGGCCTGCTTGCCCTTTTCGAATCTGTCTCACCCCTTGGGCAACACAAATCTCGGCGGTGGCCGGCGCTGTGAGGCCGACTGCGGCGAGCTCCTTACCGTCCGAGCGCCTGTTTCGGGCCAGCCGTCCGCCCTCGCGTCCGACCGCGTTGGCGGCCGTGGGCGGCTTCAGCGGCTTCGCGACAGGCGACCTGGTCGCCCTCCGACTCCGGCAGGACGAGCGGCTCGGCGTCGAGACTGGCCACTTGCTTGGTATTCGATGTCGATTCGGCGATTTCGGAGTTGGCTTGCTTGGAGCTCATAGCGATTTCTCGTCTCCTCTGTGAGCCACCCCTTGCGTCGGTGTCGACAGCGCGGCTGCTGCCTGCCCCGGTCATCGGGAGTCTGACTCACCCCTTTGAGAACACAAATCTCGCTTGCGTTCGCACCTGTCTAGGGTCGCTGCGGCCGCCTCGGCAGCCCGAAGTACACCAGACTCCCGAAGAGGGTGAGTGCGGTGCCGAGGACGGCGACGGCGGCGAGGAGTGCTGGCACCTGCATCACTGGCCGAAGCGACTGCCGACGTTCTCGAAGGCGCGTTGCGGCGACACCGGGAGGTCGGGAGCGTCCTGAATCGGGCAGACCCGGACGGTCGGTGGCTCGGTGTCCGTCCGCTCGATGTCCGGGAGTTCGTCACGAAGCGGATGACCGTCGGCGGCGAGGACGTCCAACAGCTCCTCGATGACACGGTTCTTCCCGATGGCGTCGACCCATACCGGCGTCACGTCGTCGCCGGCGTCGTGGGCGGCTTCGGGTGCGGTGAAGGTGCCGCTGATGCCATGCGGGCTATCGCCGTCAGCAACCCGGACCCACTTCCGACGCCCACTCGGCGAGATGACGCGGCGGTACTGCGTTCGATGCGAACCTTCGTCGACGACGATGGCGAGGTCCGATGCAGCCCGAACCATCAGGACGAATTCTTCGGCGAGGTGTCTGGCTCTCGAGCGAGCGTGCGTGCCGATGGTTGGTTGGCGGGTGCCTTGCCGGACATCCGCGACGGTACTCGGAGTCGAACTGCCGTTCTTGTCGATGGACATTGGTGGATACCTCAGGGGTTTTGGGACAGAAATCGGGTCGCGACTCACCGGGAGAGCGTGTGGCGGTCTCGCTCGGTGGAGCTGGTGTCGGTGCTGTCGGCGGCGACGAGCGGGCCGTCGTCGAGGTCGTCACGGCTGGCGCGGGTCGGCGGGGCACGACTGCCGGGCTGGGGCGCCGTCGCTCGCTGCGCTCGGGCCGCGTGGCGCTCGTCGGCGACCGCACTGACGCGAGCGCCGGGTTGGGCCGTCGCGACGGCGTCGTGGGCCGCGCCAACGGGAACGTGCTCGATGTACGTTGCTCGGTCGGCGAGCGCCTGGATGCCGCCTCTCGAGATGTGTTTCGTTCCCGACGGAGTCAGTTCCTTGAGTCGTCCAGCCTCTTGGACGAGGTAGTCGATGCCGCTGCTGCTTGCAATCTTGAGTGCTTTGCCGGCCGGAAGTTCGAGGATGTCGTTCATCGTTCCACCCATTTATGAACACAAATCACGCTGCTACGCACCGTGGATGGAACACATCGATAGAGGCGTGTGTTGGGAAAGTGATTTACGGCCAAGATATTGGCAAGCGGACTGTGGGAGTAAATTTATTTCCAGTGAGATTAGAATTGAAGTATGAAAAGACGGATGATCCTCGTCAGTGGTTTTGGGCTCATATTATCTGGTTGTGTTGGCAATCCGGGGAACAACTCTACGGAGACTCAAACAAAAAGGTCTCCAACGAATACAGACTCACCAAGGACGCGACAGCAAAAAATATCGACATCATATCTTATCGCCGCAGGTTGGTTTACGGAGGTACCAGAGGGAGTTGATCTATATAGCAGTAATGCAGAGCCAGTCAAAGAAAACGAATTGCTGAGCAAAATTCTGGATGCAACTATTCGACAAGATCTGCGGGAGAATAGCTCATCGGAGTCTACAGACGACTCCGACCTCCGAGTTAGCAAGATATATACTCGGGAGGTAGAAGAAGATGCTTGGAAATCGTTGAAGACCACTATCTCAGAGGCCGATGTTGAGTACAATACATCGAACGGGCTCCATCCCGGCTACTTTTTTTCTCACAAAGACAAGCCCGTAGCTGTCGATTTTGTCAAACAACAGCAATAATTAGTTCATCCATGGATATCGTGAAAATGATGTCAACTTAGAAGAACGTTAGTCCTAGCTCATCGTATTGGTCTTTGATAAATGGAGCCATAGCATCCCCATTTGCATCTCCTTTATGTATGCCACTCACGAGTGTGTCGCCTGTATTATCGATATGGAAGTGAACGCCTCCAGAATCACCGCTTGCATTCTTAGCAGCCGTCGTAAAGTATCGAATTGAACCTGGGTTGTATGTTGCAGTTACCTTTCCAGCACACCGACCAGTCCGTTTGCCTTGCTTCTCCATTTGCTCAAGAGCGTTATCTTCCATGTCTTTTATCGCGTCCCAAGACAGCGTTCCATCTATATCTCGCCAATAGGTATTGTCTCCACTGTCAGAAGCCAAGCCGTAATAGAACCACCTGGAACCATCAATTAAAATTGCGACGCCGTCAGAAGGATATGGGTCACCATCACCACTATATGATCGACTAATCACTTCTCCAAGAAGGTCACCATTCGGTTGGTATACTTTATCTCCTACGTCAGTATCAGGTATATGTGCTGCTGTGACAATAACATGTCCTTGCGAGTGGTTCCCGGGAGCGCAACTGGTTCCGCCAGAGCTGTCAGTCGAAACAGACGCACCACCGGGACATTGGTCATAATAGTGAGAATAATAATAATTGCCAATTGTTGATGTTTGGCAATTTTGTTCGTACAACGTTTGTTCGGTTACGGAAACCTCCAATTTGCGTTCGGCTTGTCCCTCCTGATCTTCTACGCCCCCACTTACAGTATATGGTGATTCTGTTTCGACCTCTTCATAATCGACACTAGGCTCTGCAATTGTTTCCTCACTGCCATCCCGTAGTTTCCGTTTGATTCTTGTATACTCTACATTCAGTCTCTTTTCTGACTTTGGCCGGTTATACTCACTCACAACGCTCACAGTCACAAGGCCTGAGGGTTCAAGCTCCAACATCTCTCTTGAGAGTCGTTTACAAGCTGTTTGTGCCGTTTCCACGCGTATCCACTGACTTCTCGGTATCGTGTAGTATTTCTTTTCAGTTTCTACGTTTCCACCCCCTTGATGCTTCTTTTGGCGGTCTTCAGTGCTTTTGAATACTTCGCCCAATTGCCGTCTTTTTCTGTCATGTGAGTCTTCGGCAATGACGTTACCAGTTATCAGATAGTTGGAACCCAACACAGCCCCTGTTCCTCCTACACTCTTCAGCACTTGTCTTCTATTCGGGTATATTTCAACCATATTCTTACTAAGTAAATAAATTTACTTAAAATTAATCTAGGAATATTGAAATTTATTAATACAAGATTCACCCAATTGCAGCAGCTGTACCACCGAAAACCAAGATATAATATCTTGAGACAGTCAAAATTCGTCGGTGAAATGGCTTGTTACCGCTGATTGTCCCCGAAGTCGCGGATCGGGTCGATAACCCCGGTCATGCCGTTTGCTTGGTCGTGGAAGCGACACGGGAGGTTCGCGGTGAAATCGCCGAGGCAGGCCGCCGAACAGAACGTCGCCCGGCCGAGGTCGCACCCCATCGCCCGGATGTCGCCGCCCAGTAGGACCTCGTGGGCCGTATCGGTTCGCTTGGGATTCGTCTCGCAGTCGGGGTGGGCACAGCAGTCGTCGGCGTCGAAGACCGTTTCGTAGTCGAGGGTGACGACGCGTTGGTCGAACGTCGAGCGGTCGGCGTCGGTGCTGGCTGTCGCAGTTCGAGTGTCTTCGCACATCTCACCGTTCCTATTTTCGGTAGCAATTGGTAGTGACTCGTGCAAAACGGGACACACCAAACGTCGCTGGACTTGACGTGGAAGGGTTGCTACTATTGTTTATTGTCTCTGTCGGGGTGACAGCGGGCGCTATCAAGCACGACCCGCCACCAGCAGTCACATCTTTCTCCGACTGTCCGATGTACGCTATGGGGGCGTTACCGAACGCGAGACGCGGGCCAGCGGAACGGCTAGCTGGCACGATTTCAAAGTCTCCCGTATAGGAAGACGTGAAATCGTGTGACAGCGTTGCCGATTCACTGAAGAACACACGCGCCACGTTGACAGCGCCAACGTAGTCACGGTCGGCTTGGAAGCCACAGCGGGCGTTGTCACACCGGAAGTGACCGCCGTGCCATATTTCGTGGAAGTGGTCAGGTGACTTCGTGGTGTGTCCTGTGGAACCGCATCGGGGACAGGAACGAGACGTGTTTTCTGGATGCACTCGCTTCACGTGCAGTCCGGCGATTTCCGCCCGATACTCGATTTTTGAGATGATTTCCCGACGTGCCCACGATGAGAGTTCCCACGATAGTTGACCTTCACCACGCGGCGGCGACAGAGTTCGTAAGTCTTCGTGAACAATCGCGTCCACATCGTACACGAGAGCGAGCGCGAGAACTTGATTCGCCACGTCGTGAACCGACTGCTCTCGCTTGTGTCGAATCTTGTTGTTCACACGCTCATACTCTGCCTGAACGTGTGTGAACGAGTCTGTGTGGTCGCGTCCTTCTCGGCGTAGGTAGGCGAGTTGGGAGTTGAGTTGGTTGCGTTCCTGAGCAAGGTTCCGCATCCGCTCTCGCTCCGTGTTCTGGACGAAATACGGGGTTGAGAGTTGCTCGCCATCCGCGTTGACAACGACCGCAGTAGCGTCCTTTCGGAGGCCACCATCAATCGCTAAGACAGTTTCCACGTCATCTGGTTTCTCTCCGTGTTCAACCTCAACGGGGAACGACAGTTCGTAGTAATCATCCCCCGTTTTCGTCTGCGTCGGATGGAGAGAAGGAGCGGAGAGACTGCCGTGTTCAAGCAGTTCGTGGAACGCTTCGTATCCTTCCAGTTCGTGTTCCGTCCACGTCCAATCACCACGAGACTCGGGTTCGACTGTATCGGGCGTCTTGAGTTTGACCGTGAGCGTCTGCGTGTCTTCATCGTACTCGTATTTCACGGCTTGTCCCGAAGTGGGGCCATCATCTGCGGAGTACGGAAGAACGCCTTTCGAGTACGTCGGGCACTCCTGCAACTCGAAATACGACTCAGGGAAGCATCCGTAGCGGTCGTAGTACGAATTGAGTTGGTCGATGAGCAGGTCAACATACCCAGATGTGAGGTATTCCTCATCGTCCCAGAGTCGTTCCTTGATTCTCCGAGTGTCGATGCGTCGAATCTTGTGGTCGGGAAGAACGGACTGGATGGATTGGAACGCTTCGCGTTTGTCGGCGTGGCTCCGAAGCGTCTCGCCCACTTTCTGCATCACGCACCGCTTGTACCTGCTCGGGAGGTACAGGTCAACGTCTGCGAACGCTTGGTGTTCGTCAAAGTATTTCCATGCTTGATACGAACTCTCGTTAATCCCTGTGAGGTGTTCAGGCGTCCAGTATCGCTCGATGAGCGTATTTGCAACGCTGGTTGTGAGTGTGTCTAATCGAGCGTATCGCTCTCGCTCCTCGAATGGGAGGCGAATCGGGAGTGAGAGGTGTGTGGACGCCATGTTGTGTTACTCGTCCTCTTCGGGTTCTTGCGGTTCGAGGCGGATGACTGCGACTTTCTCGCCAAGCCATGCTTTTGGCACGAGGACGTGTGCGCCGCCCCCTACGGGTTTCGCTTCTTTCTCAAGGGCTTCTCGACCCTCGAATGTGAACTCAGCCATTATACTCTGTATATACCTAATATAAAATAAGTGTTTGGGTTGCGTTTGCTACCGAACACTACCGTTCACGCCCATTTTTCGTAGCAGTTACGCAACCCCTCTGGAGCGATAAATCGGGGTGAGACACACTGTCTGAGGACTGGCGGAGGCTAACCTAGCAAAAAGGGGGCGGTGCTAGTGGTCGTCTTCGTCGAGGAGGTACATCGGGACTCGGCCTTGTTGTTCGAGGGCGAGCCGGACGCGGCGATTCATGACATCTTTGAGGCGGTCTTCGAGGTTCCGGTCGGCCATCGAAATATCGATTTCGCCGACGGAGTAGTGCGAGGAAAACGGCATGGCTTTCGCTGTGCCGTGGTTCGTGAGCTGGAGTTGGAACATCTCGGCGACGGTTTCGTCGCCGCGGACAGTTGTTTCGATGGTGACGTTGTCGTCGCGGTGGTCGTCAAGGACGGCTTGGGGCTCTTCAATCGGGCCGTCGGCCACCGGTGGGGCGGCGGGGAGCGGGACATCGTCGCGGGGCGTCCACTCGAGGACGGCCCGCTCGGTATCACCGTCCTCGTCATCGACGAGCGTGACGGTTTCGATGGTGCCGAGAGACGTATCTTCGTCTTCCTTGTTGATGTGGGCCGCCATTTCCGACCTGGAGTCGTAGGCTCGCCGGGGGTCGTCGGCCGCCTCGAAGGAAACAGCCAGGCTAATGCGGACGGGCTTCCCGAGCTGGTTCGTTGCCACATCAACAGTGACGATGATGACGTTGAGGGAGCGAGTGATTTCGACGACGTCCCGGCTTGCGAGTTCAGGTGTGAAGGCGATAGTGTCGCCTTCTTCGAGTTCTGAGAGTGCGTCGAAGGCTTGGAATTTTTGACTCGATTCGTCTTTGGGAGGCAGGATGTCGTCGGGCATCGCACCCTTCAGAGGACACAAATCGGGTCGGGACACACTGTCTGGAGACTGGCCGAGGCTACCCCAGCAAAAAGGGGGCGGCGAGATTAGTCGTCGAAGTGGGCGGGGGTCCACTCCTCGGCAGCGAGGAGGTGTTTCGGGACGTTGCCTTTCTGTTCGTGGGCTTTTCGCAGTTCGGGGTTCATGTGCTCTTCGAGGATGCTTCTGAAATCGCTGATGCTCGTGCTGATGTCGACGCCGCCGACGGGGTCTCGGGTACCGAATGGGATGATGTACGCGGTGCCGTAGTTCGTCAGTTCGACATAGAACTGGGTGCGGGCGGGCGGCCCTCCGTCGGGTTGTCGTACGTATTCGAGATATTCCTCATCGTAGTCGGGCGCGTTGTCGATGACGGCGTCGGGGTCGCTGAACGGTTCTTGGTCGGGTTGGTCGGGTTCTGGCCCGGAGAAGTCGGCGTTCCACTCGATTTCGCAGACTCGGTGGTCGTGGTCGTCCGGGGTGCGAACGGTGGCGTCGGTGAGTGTGCCGATGGTGTTCGGGGGTGTGTCGTCGTCAGGAGTGTGCTTGGTTATGTCGTGAGCGGGTTCGAACGGTTGCGAGTCGTCGCCGTGGACGGTGTAGGCCGGGAAGAGTAGGAGACACTCGCCGAGTTCGGCGGTGGTGTCTGGGTACGGCGTGTCGGCGATTGGCCGGACCCAGAGGAAGAGGCCGTTGCAGTCGGGGTGGCAGAAGACGACTTCGTGGTCGTCGATGCCGCCACCGAAGGTGACGCGGTCGCCTTGCTCGAGGGACCAGAAGGCGTCGAACAACTGGAAGTTCGTGGTTGATACGTCGGCGGGCGTTGGGATGTCACCGGGCATCTCACGCCTCTGGATGGTACAAATGGAGGCGCTCCGCACTCAAGGAACGGGTTTGCGAGAGCCGGGGCCGCTACTGGGTGCGGTAGATGCCGAGGAGGCGGTAGACGGCGTAGCTGGCGTAGCCGACGGCGATGGTGCTGACGGCGAAGCCGACGAGCGGCTCGACGCTGTAGAGCCGTGGGAGGGCGACGAAGACGACGGCGAGCATCGCGAGCATGACGGTCGTCGAGAGCCACCACGGCGTCTCGACGCTCGCACCATCGGCGGCGCTGACGTCGTCAGCGGGCGCGGCGGTGTTCGTCCGGGGCATACGTCCAGCATCGTGCTGCAAGCGGCTTAATATTGAGTATTCTCCGCCGGGAGGCGTCAATCTGCTGAATAGTTATTTAATCCTCGCGTTCAACACGGGCGATAACAGATGACCGCCGCCCCATCGCGCCGCCGGCTGCTCGCGGCCCTCGGAGCCTCGGCCACCGGCGTTGCCCTCGCCGGCTGTTCGGAGATGAGCGATAGCGACCCTGCCCCACAAAACGACGGGACGCCGGAATCACAAGCCCCGGAGTCGCTTGAAGCTGTTCTCGAGATCGAGTTGGGTCGCCCCGGTGAGGAGGCAACACTCACTATCGACGACGAGTATCAGGACCAACTCGACGAGATACGGATTAGGAACTCGCTGGAGAACGGGCTGGATCAGACGGTTCAGCCGGATAGCGGGACGGCCAGCTTCACCGTCCAGACCGCTCACGAAATCACGATTCACGTCACGGGGAGTGACGCTGGCGAACCGTACACGCTGGAGGAGACGCGCCACCCACCACAGTGGAACTGGGAAGGACTGCTCCGCAACGAATTCGAACTAAAAAACGGAGAAAGAGGACTATTCGACTCAATACTGCCAAACGACTGGGAAATCGAACACCCGGACAACCCCAGCAAACAACTAGAAAGGGCACACATCTATGTACAAGAAGCTCTCGGAACAACATCAGACTACCAAACCAAACAAGACTACCCGCTAGCAATGCGAAGCGCCGCGATGAACGACCTCGAAATCGACCCAGAACAACTACCAATACTACGAAGAAAAAACATCTCAGGAACCAACTACATCGCAGTACCAGTCAAGGGAGAAAACCAGCAAGATCTAGGAATAGGATTCCCAGGAGAAGAACTGTATCTAAGACATGACGAACCGGTAACCGAAGACGAAAAAACAAACTCAGTAGCCAGAGCAATTGTCGGATACAGAAACGACAGTAGGTCGAATGTTTTTAATGTAGAATCTATTGATGAGCTTCCAACAGAAGATAGAACAGAGGAAGAAAAGAGAGGCGGTGACAAGCTTTTATCACAGATGAATGATTTTATGTATCCTGTTTTAAGAGACGATCTTCATGATAGGGAATGGGGCGCAACCAGCTTTGAACCAGAAGCAGCTCCGTATATACCAGAACTTAGAGGAAATAACGAACATGTGAAAATTGGAGGTCTGTTGCTCAATAACTTTGTAGAAACTGGAGAATATATGCAAACCAAAATAGCCGACAACAGAGATGAATTCAGAGAAGAGTACGGCAAGATAGTTAACGACCTCTCGGAGATCTCAACAGACTCGGGAATAGCAGTTACAACAGAAATAGATGGAAAAGTATTTGCAATAACAAAGGTGGGTATAGAAGAACAAAAAGCTGCTTCAACAACGGCCTACAGGCAGATTGAAGGCTAACAACCCAATTCAAGATATTTCATACAATCTCTAGTATTTTAACAGGCTTGAACCCCGCTCGCAACCGCAAATTTGGCCATAGTTGTCTGGCTGTACTGCTAGCACGGTTCTCTAACCATGTCTGGGAAGCCTCGTTCCCCGAAGGAACATTGATTCTCTATACTTCTACAGTTATTTTCCCATTCTCGTCGGTTCCTTCTGTGATCCAGCCACTGCTCTGCGGATTGCTCCTCTCCCCAGTCGGACCATCCTGATACAAACGGAGTCCAGCAGAAAGCACTACCGAGCGGATGGCCAGTCCGGCTACCGAGTCTGTCGATAGACGCCCAGCAGCTGCCAGAGGATGACGCAGGCGGCGGTGATGCCGGCGACGGCGACGGCATACCCAGCGACGGGCGCGGTCCCGAGCAGTCGCGGGAGGACCACTGTCGCGGTGAGGAACAACGCGATGACGGCGGCCGTGGAGGCCCACCACGGGGTGTCGTACACCGAGCGGTCCATCTCGTCGGCCGCGTCGACGGTTCGGTGTGACGATTCCATACCACCAGATTGCGACTGTGGAGCCTTATCAGTTGCCATAGGTTAGGCGAGGAGCTTCCGTAGGACGCCGATTAGGAACGCGAGGATGCTGAAGAACGTCAGGATGATCTTCAGCACCAACAGCAGGTGTTGGAGTGCCTGTTCGGTCGGCTCGCTGAACAGCCCCTCGGGGTCAGCGTCTGCGTCGTCGTCGGACATACTACCCGTCTGGACGAGACAAATCGCGGGGCTATCGGTGTTGTTCGAGGAGGTCCCTCGCGTCGGTGATGAAGTTCAGCGGCGGTTCACACCCCCGGTCCATCTGCGAGTCGGTCCAGCGGGCGAGTCGCGTCTCGAGATACGTGAGGAACTCGTCGGTCACGTCGGCGTAGCTGTTCGCGACGAGTTCGACGGCAGCCCCAGTAACGGCCTGCCACTCGTCGGTCGGCGCCGTCTGGACGATGGTTTCGGCGAGCGTCTTGCCGCCGTTCAATCCCCGACGACTGACGGGTTCGTGGTCGACGATGGCGAGCGTGTGGCCGGTGTCGGCGTTGACGACGCTCGTTCCACCGGGGCCGTGCTGCGGCGGGTACGGCCGCAGCGGGCGGTCGTCGCCGCCGTGGTCGGGGCGAAAGCCCTGATGGTGCTCGAGGACGACGGTGAGGAGGCTGTTGTTGCGCTCGTCGAAGTACAGTCCGCGACCGACTGAATCGAGCCCGATGAGCCACGTTTCGTGGCGGATGCGGCCGTCGCGAGTGTTGAGCGTATCCTCACGGGCGATAAGCGGCCACTTATCACCTACACCCGCCGTGAACGGCGGGGTTTGTCGGTGAACTCCCGGTCTGTCCACTACACTGTGGTAGGCGAGTAGTCGCCGTTCCCGTTCACTGTTCCCGACTTTAGGGCAAGGTGATAGGTTGCCCCTCCAGAACCAGACTTGCGCCGGTTCTGGATGAATTTGTGTGCAATGTTTCGCGCCGCGTTGTAGTCACTGTGGAGCTCTTTGCCGCATTTCTGGCACACGAACTCGTCGCCGTCACGGTTGTCTTTATGCGTGAATCCACACCCTGTTTCGGAGCACCGTTGACTGGTGTAGGCCGGATTGACTGTCTCAACCGTGATTCCTTCTTCGTTCGCTTTGTACTCGATTTGGCGTTTCAGTTCGTTGAATGTCCACTGCTGGAACTTCGAGGCGTTCGAGATGCGTTCTCGGATGTTCTCCAAGTCCTCGAATACGATGGTCGTACAGCCCTGAGAAACCGCTTCTTTGACCAGTTCTTTCGAGGCGTGATGTAAGAAGTCCTCTGACCAGTTAGCGAAGGTATCACCGATGGACTGGATGGTGAGGTGTGCGCTTCGTGTTCCCTGTTGTTGGAGGCGAGCGCGGCGACGTTCGTATTCGCGGCGTTTGTGATTTAGCAGGGCTGCGTTCCCGATGAACGCGCCTGTGCTAGTAACGGCAAGATACCCGTCCACGTTCCGGTCGACGCCAAGAACTGTTTGGTTCTCGGCTTCTGCCGACGTTTCTTCGCGTTCCTGCTTCACAGAAACGTGGAGATAGTAGGTATCAGTCTGGTGGTCGTACCGGAGTTTCGCACCCTGTTTTGTCCACTTGTCGCTTTCCAAATACTCGGCCTGAATCGAGTCCTTGGGGTAGACGTATTCTGCATGAACGCGACTGCCGCCGTATGCGGCCAACGAACAGTAGCCGTCGAAGTAGGTGATCGCGTTCGTGTTGTACACGGTCGTGTTTGACCTGAACACGGGTTGTGAGACTCGTTCGCCGTCTTTCATTTTCTCGACCACCGATGTGAGAACGTCTGCGGCATGGTTAGCCGCCCCCACGCACAGGTCAGCGTGGAGGGCAGTATCCTCGCGTATGTCGTCGTACACGAGTCGTTGGAGATGATTACCTGACGTAATCACGTACCCGTTGTCGTCGCCCTCCCATCCACGGTCTGCGAACCGCTGTGTTGCGTCCCGAAACGTATTCATTGTTCGTTTCAGGTCGTCACGACGGTCGCTAGGGACGGATAGTTTCACGACAGCGGTACGATTGATCTCCATCTATCTGCCACCTGTGGCGCTATGTTTATATAAACTTGGAAGAGTTGGCCGGGTTGTTGAATATTGACTGCTTCTCGGAGCTTACGCGATTCCCGCCCGCCGTGAACGGCGGGACTCCCTCGCTGAATTAGGTGTCTGTACAGCCGCACTCGAGGTGTCGACCGCCGTTTTGAGTTCGACTCATCTCACCCTTTAGTGGGGAGAAATGGCGGGCGGTGCATGTCGGCGGAGTTTGGCATCGTCCCTTGGTGTTGAACGCCGCATTGGACGTTAAACAGAAAAAACCCCTCCGAGGGGCTTACCATCTCGTGGTAAGCCGTCAGCCGTCGGGCGTCGGCGTTGGCGGCTCCTCGCGGACGGGGGAGATGCCGTGGGAAGGCGCGGGACGCCCCGACTCGTCGTCGTCCACAGTGCCGTCCGTACTGTCGTCGTCGCTGTCGCTGTTGTCGGCCTCGGCGGTGTCGTCCGGAACGCCGACGGCCGCTGGGATGGAGCGGTCGCTCTCGTCGCCGCTAGTTGCCGTCTCATCCGCTTCGTCGCTGTGGCCGACCGAAGCGCCGGCCGCATCCGTGTCGCCGTCCTCGACGGCCACGATAGCCGCCGCGACGTCGTCGTCAGTTGCGCCGTCGGTCACGTCGACGACGACCTCGTCGCTATCGTCGGTCTGCTCGGCGAACAGCGGGCCGTCGTCGGTCGCTGTCGCGGTCGACGTGCCAGCGGTCGGCTCCGGCTGTGCGTCGGCGTGGACGCCCTGTCGTGCCGGTTCGGGCGGGGCAGGGCCGTCGGTAAACACAGCCGAGACGGACTCCGTCTCGGCGTCGACGGTCACGTTGGCGTGGAAGCCGAGGTCCTCCAGCGCCGTCTCAAGCCAGCCGTCGAGTTCGTCGTGGCTGACGAACAGGGAGGCGTCGGCTTGGGCGGCCGCTGCTACGTCGCGGCCGTCGGGCGTTGCGTCGGGGTCGCTCGTCAGGCGATCTGCCCGAATCCAGACCGTTTCGGGCGTCTCCGTGGCGAGCGCTCGGTCGCCAGCCGCGCTCGTCGGTTCGACGCGGAACCACCACGCGCTCCCCGCGCCCTGCACTGGCGTTTCGACTTCGAGGACGCGAGCCGAGTACGCGCCCATGTCGGCAACGAGTTCAGCGTCGCCGAAGTACACGAGGTCGCCTCTCCTGGCCATTGGTCTCCCGAGTAATCTGTATGCCAGATCGAGGAAGGCAACCGCCAGTAATTTGAGCACGCTTCGGTCGGTCGGGTCGGTCGAATTCGACTCCATCTCACCCCTCGAAGTGGATAAATGGCGTGTCGGACACCCCGGAGATGGGCTCGCGATTAATCGTCGTCGTCCCCTCGGTAGGCGTTGCCGCCACGCTTCTTGATTCGGAGGACGTACAGCCGGTGTGCGTCGTGATCGAGGCGACAGCCAAGGCGGAACTGCCCGACCCGCAACTTGCTGTGCGGTGAGCCCTGAAGTGGTTCGAGATACGCGTCGGGGTCGCGCCAGTCGTCGGTGACGACGCTGTCGAGTTTGCTCTGGATACGGTCGCGGGCGTGGGCTTCGAGGGCATCGAAATCCGCTTTCGCCGTGTCGGCGATCTCCCAGTCCCAGTCGTCGTTAGGCATCGCTATCGGGAGCTGAGTTGTCTGTCGTGAGGTCGTCGCTGGAGTGGGTGCGGCCGGCCTGGATGTCGACTTCGCTGGCGAGCATCGCTTTCAGGTCGGCGCGGTTGAAATCCGGGTGCTTGAGCGCATCGCGAAGGACGGCGCGGATGTATTCGCTGCGGCTGTTGAAGCCCTGCGCCTGCCACGTTTCGTCGACGTCCTCGAGGAAGCTCTCTTGCATCCGGATGTTCACGGTGGTCTTTTCGCGGCCCGCATCGGGGTCGGATTCTGCTTCGCTCATATTCTGTGTTGAATCTGTGTATCGAAAAGCGTTACGCTGGCGAGCATCGCTACCCCTCGGAGCCGAGAAATGGCATTCGATATGCATCTTCCTGCATACCGGGTTCTGAACCCACCGGGCAACTGTCTCGATATTGGCCATTCATGCATACATCGAGGCTTCGACAGCCACCGCTGGAGAAAGCCCGGCGGCTCGCTGTTTGAGCCGCCCGGAACTTGGAGGCGGGCGGGAGGTGGCGAATGGGTGGCGACAGGATTCCCACCAAAAAAGGGGCGAGAGCGCCCTTATCGCTGTTCGACTCGCTGGACCGCCTGTGCTTCGGCCTGCTTCGTCGCCCCGGCGAGGCGCTTCGCCCAGCCCTCGGTCCGGTTGATTCGCTCGACGACTTCGACATCGTTCGTTCGGAAGTCCTCGACGGTGACGTGGATTCGACTTTCGGCGATGGGGCGTGCCCACTGACCCACCACGCTAGTGTAGATGCGAACGGCGACTCGCTCGTCAGCGTCCACGAATTGCTCGTAAACGTGTTCGGCCGTCCGAACCGACTCGAGCCGCTCGTAGGCCCCTCCGAACAGGTCGATGACGGCCTTCATCCGACCGCTCGGAATCGCTTCGTACTCCCCAGCCAAGTCGGCCGCCGAGAACGGGTCTGCACCGAACACTGCGTCCTCACCGCTCATCGTCCGGTGAGCAACTTCGTAGTGCTGCTCGTTCGCCTCGACGAACCACTCCGGCACCGACTCGGTCGGGAAGACCACGTTCATCGTGTTGAGCATCGGGTCTCGGTTCGCCTCCGACCCGGCCACAGCGGCGGATTCGTTCCACCCGAGTTCCTCGGTGACGGCCGTTGCCTCCGGACGCCGGTAGCGCGTGACTGCCAACGCCGGCGGGCCTTCAGAGTAGTCGATGTCCACCGTCTTGCCGTCCTCGAACACCGTGAGGTCCTGGGGCGTCGGGTTGCCCTGCGTGAGCGCGTCCTCGCGACCCGTCTTCGGCCCGTCGCCTCGGTGGAGCCGGTAGACCGACGTGTTGCTCGTGACCGCGAGGGTGAGCTGGTCACCGAACCGGCCGGGCTTGATGTTCGACAGTTCGACGATGTCACCCTCCGCCAACCGCTGGTCCACGTCTGACCGGTTCCAAATCGTCAACTTGGCCGTCTCCGTGCCGGTGCTCGTCTGACTCACCGTCGGCGAGACGTCCGTGACGTGGGCGACCTGTTGGGTGGTACTGGGGTCATTCGGCTCGAACAGCCGCTCGACACGCACTCGTGCCGTCGCCCCGGTCCACCACGGCTCGATGTCGCGGAGCGTCTGTCCGTCGTGGAACAACTCCTCCGAGGCCTTGATGATGGCGCTCGTCTGGCTTCGATTCGTCGCTTCGAGGGCATCTCTCACGGCGCTGCGAACGTCGCGGATGCCCAATCCGAGGTCGATGAAGCCGTCTTTGTCACCGACGCGGTCGAACAGTTCCATCGTCAACTCGTAGAGCAGGTCGTCTTCGAGGTCGTGCTCGATGGGCTGGGGTGCCTCGGTGCCGGTGCCGCGGACCAGCGGCGTCCGCTCGCCGTTCGTCCGGTCGGCCCACCGACACACACCGACTCGCTCACCGCTCGTCGTGTAGTTCTCGTGGAACTCCCCTTCGGGGTCGGCCTCATCGACCTTGCCGAGTTCGAGGAAGCGCGGGTGGAACGCTCGGTGCGTCGCCGACTCGTTTCGGGCGCGGTCACGACTCGCTTCGTCGTTGAAGTAGTCGAAACCCAGCCGGACCCCCGAGGTGTGGTGCTCTCGGCTGAGTGCCTCGCGGTGGCTCTGGACACGCTCGACGTGGCGCTGTTCGATTTCGGCTCGCTTCCGCGGCAGGACGATGTCGCCACCGTCCGTGGCGGGGACGTAGTAGCGCTGGTGGATGTCGTGGAGTTCCTTCTCCCGGCCAGCGATGCGCTGGACGCCCATCGCCGTCTGGCCGTCGGGACGGGGCAGGACGTACCCGTCGTCGACGTGGATGAATTCGTCGCCCCACACGCCGAATTCCTGCCCGATACCGTCTTCGGTCTTCCCGTCGTTGGCTGCACCGCCGTTCATCTGGCCGGCCGACCCGACCACGATGTCGCCCGTCTCGGTGCGACCGACGGCGTCCATCTGGACGGAGACGTCGGTGCCACTCGGCGTTTCGGCCTGCACGATGGTGCCACCCTCTTCGGGCGCCATCTCGTCGTCCGTCTCGGTGACGAGGGGTTCCTCGTCGGGCGTCTCGTCGCCTTCGCTCTCGGTTTGTTTCGCGGGGGACTGGTTCCACTGTGCTGCGTCAACGTCGCTGTAGGTTTCTTCGGACATAGTTGTCTCACCTTGAGGTTGCGAAATCGACTCATCCTCGCCTGCTTCGTGCATCTTCGTCAACAACCTCACCTGCACAGGCACAGTAGCAATCCACTCCCCTGCTGTCGATTTCAACACGGCTTTCGGTCTTCTTCGACTGCCTAACTCACACTATGCTGTAGCGGAGGCGGAAGCGGGGCTGTGCGGAGCGGTCGCGGTGGCGGTAGCGGTCGCTGTGCTGTCGCGGTCGCTGGGCGGAGCTGGGCGGTGGCGGTTGCCGTCGCGGTCGGCGGGGCTGACGAGGCGTGTGCGGGTTGCACGCCTCCAGCGATCCACCAGCAAAAAAGGGGCGAAGGCAGGGCTATCGCCGCCCGTGGGCGTAGCTGGCGGGGTCGCCGCAGTGGCCGCAGGTCGCCGACAGCGCTTCGACGTTCGTCACTTCGTTGGACTCCAGCAGCCCACACGTCCCGCAGACGTACTGACTCATCGGCTTTCCTCCGTGTGGGCCGCCACCTGGTCGAGGGCCTGCTGGACGTTGCGCTTGACGGTCGCCGCGTCGAGATCCGCCTCGTAGGCCTCTCGCATCACGGCCTGTCGAATCTCCTGTAGCGCGTTCTGCTGACGAACGTGTTCGACCTCGGCGGCCCACCGGATGAGTTGAGCGAGGGTTTCGTCGAGGGCGAGGGCGACGGCCACGTCGATGACCTCCGGGTCGTTCGGATGGACATCGCTGAAATCGACTTCCGTGTCGTACATCAGTCGCTTGTAAACGGCACTTGGAGCGAACGCCGTGATGAAGCCGTGGACGCCGTCGGGGGTGTCGGTGTCGTTGTATCTCGCAAGGACGAGGTTCTCGATGGCGGATGTGACGGCGTCGGCGACGTCGTGCTGGGTGTTGCCGTCCGTCTCGAGGCCGTTGAGTCGGTCGTGGAGGCACTGGGTGGCGTAGCGAGCCATCTCGCCGAGGTCGATGGTTTCGCCGAGGATTTCTTCGCCGGCGAGGCGCTGGAGGTCCACCGTCTGGGGGCAGAAGAAGTCCTCCAGCGTCTCCTCGTAGTTCGCGGCGATTTCTGTGTGGTCGGGAGTCGTTGCCTCGTCGTCGCGTCGAGTCGTGTCTATCGACATCTCACCTGTCTTGCCGATGTACCAATTCTCGGCTGGGAGAAATACTGGAGAGGTGGGTACTGAAACCGACTCCACACTTGCGGTTTTCACAGTGACTTTCGGCTATTCCTTCCTGCCTAAACGACACTACGCTGTTGCGGTGCGGTTGCTGTTGCCGTCGCGGTGCGGTCGCGGTGGCGTTGTGGGAGCTGTCGCTGTGCGGTTGCTGAGGCGGGGCGGTTGCCGTCGCTGTCGCGGTACGGTCGCGGTCGGCGGGAGCCGCTGCTTGTGAGGCGCTCGCGGTTTGAGTGCCTCCGAGACACACCCAGCAAAAAGGGGGTGTCGGTTAGGCCAGTTCGGCGGCCGAGTCTCGCGCCGGAAGGTGCTGTTCTTCGCGGTCGAGTTCTCTGTCGCAAACGTGACAGGTCCACAGACATTCGACGGTTCCCGGGTCGGTGCGAGTGATGGTCTTCGTGACGAACCACGACCCACACTCACACTGGTCGAGGTGGGGTTCGGCGAGGCTCGCTGCGAGGGTGTGGTCGCAGACGTCGTCGGTCGGAGGACACTCGAGACACCACTGTTCGAGATCGGTCGAATCGACGGGCGTCGTTTCACCCTCGATGGTGACGAAGTACCCCCAGCTCGTCTCGCGGGCTTCGGCGTGCTTGTGCCAGAGGTGCGTCGCGAAGAAGCGGTCGCCGTCGAGGGGGTCCACGGCGACGACGATTGGGGCCCGAATGTTGCGGTCGATGTAGCGTTCCAACAGCGACACCAGCCGTCCGTGTAGGTCGAACATTCCACCCGTCTTGCCCGAGGAGCAATGCTCCGAGAGACACACCTATCTATCACGTTTCAGAGAAATCCGACAGCCGCCTGCGGCGGGTGGGGTGTCGGGGTTCGGGCGCGTCGATCCGGCCCGGACGACGCAAGCACCACAGCGAAGCGAGGAGCGCAGCGAGGCCCGGCCGGTCGAGGCGACCGAAGGGCGACGAAGTCCTGGCGGTCCTCGACGTCGCCACAAGCGAGAAGCTGGCCGTTCCGGTGCCGACGCGACGGCCGGGGAGTCGTCTCGAAAAGTATCAGATGCAAGACTATGTCTGCTGGCGGCCCACGGCCACCCAATCACTGCACTCGGCCCACGGCCTCGCACCACCAACTGGCCAAGTTCTCCCATGGGGGAGACCCCAGCCACACGGCCAGTGAAGATAGCCTCGATTGACTCACCTTCCACCAACACATGCAACCCCACCTGGGAAGCCTCCACCTCTAGTCTCACTGGTTTCCCCAGTGGGGCACCAACAGTCCCAACCCCCACCTCTCTCGAGACTCACTTGGAGTCCAGTCAGCTACAGCCGGCCAACCCCTCACCCTCTCAAATACAGTATCGGACCCCTGATACGTTTCAACAGATGCCTTTCCTCCTCTCGGCCACTTGGCCTGAAACCTGCCTCCTCCCGCAAGGGGGGGTCCCGCCGTCTGCGTAAGACTCTATAGGGGTTATTCCATACGAAGTGGCTGCTCAGAGGGGGTGCGCGAAACCCTGCAAAAAAGGAGGGTTGGAACCGAAGGAATAGCTCGGCCGATTTCGGTCCCCAATGGCTTTCTATTGCCGAAACGGCCTCAAAAATTTCGGCATAGGCCAATCGGGGTTGGAACCGGGGTTGGAACCGGTCTCTGTACTGCGGTTTTTCGCCACGGTTCCAAGGTAGTAATTCAGGGGAACTAATTTCCGGGCTGTTTGACCCTTCAACCCGACGCCCTCTTGTTATTTTCACTATTTACAGTCGATGGAGAGGGTTGGAACCGGGGGTTGGAACCGGGGGTTGGAACCGAGATTATGCATTATACGAAATCTGATACATGCATTGTGTTGGCGACGATCTCAGACTCCCCGACGCCTCGACACATGACTGCTCAGTTTGGAATCGTGCGCTGTGTATTTCGTTGAGCAATACCGGGATAGGTGCGAACCAACTGGAGTGGTAGTCGACAAACCAAACTGAACGCGACTCGATGGTCGAACGATTTTGCACGGCCAGATAGATGTGACTCACTTTCCTCTTCCTCTAAACCAGTCCGCCGCTTCACGATTGAGAATGGTCGCTCAACGCAGTTCATTCAGGGTAGATTCTGAAAGCGATTTCTGGAATATTATCAGATTCAATATGCTAATGAGTGGGCGATTAGGAGGGATGGGTGGCGGTGTTTGAGCGGGCGAATCTGTTCTGCAATTCACTGTCCCACGATACCCAAGATGCCAGGTGGGAGCTGTAATTCGGTGACTGTCGAGAGAGTTCACTCAGTCCAAATCGATTCCCATTTCACGGCTTGAACGGGAGCCAAGAACACGATAGCAACCCCCTTCTACAGAACCATGCAGCCAGCCACAAAAACAGGTGAAACCCGTTTTATCTACGGTAATTGATACTACTCTGAAGCGTCGTTAGCAGTCCAGCTGTAGAGCCACCATCCGCCAGCATTCAGCTTTCCACCGTAGTAGGTCTGGATTTTGTCGTCGTTCCATTTGGCCTTCTTTTTCTCGATACCGTCGACGGATTTTACCAGCTCTTTCTTGCCGCCAGTGTACTCTGAATGGGGGTCGATTCCGTTCAGTTCACACCAGTTCTGGTAGGCCTTCCAGACCGTCGCGACCGGCGTGCGAGGTGGCTTGTCCTCGTACTTGCAGAGCTCCTCAGGTGGGTCCGAAGTGAGGTACCGCTGACCGAATTTTGCAGCCGAATTCTCGGTCGTCACTTCGAGGTCGATGAAGTCCGATTCGACGGTCAATTTCTGCCGACCAGGGGTGACGCCAAACGTGGATTCGAAGCGGTCGATGGCCGCGTTATACTGCTCGTCTGGAAGTGTCTGAGGAATGGTAAATGCGTCCTCGCCGGACCCGATCTCCTTCGACGTGAGGTCGCTGTAATCGGCGACACCCATCTCGACTGCGGCCGCGTTCAACGCCCGAATCGGCACCCGCGCATCGCTGCTGATGTACCCCTGTTCTTTGGCGTGAACCCACGTCTCCAAAATCTCTTCATCGTCGAAGGTTCCGCTTGGCGAGGAGATGTCGCGGGGGCCAGCCTCGACCGCCATGTAGGTGAGTGCATTGTACAGCGCCTTCCGTTTGTGATCGTAGGCCGCCTCGTCGGTCAGCATCACGAAGTAGTCCTCGGAGTTCCCAACGTGGGCCTCCGGGTTCTTTCCGCGGAAGCCACTCGAGAGGCCCGTCACGTCCCGCAGAGAGAGCTGGTAGAGCTCGTTCTGCTGTCGAACGCTTTGACTCCCCGAGCGGTCTTCTGCGGCCGAGGGGTCGTAGTCGTCGTCCGCCGTCTCTTCTTTCGCGTAACTCGCCCGGTTCGCGAGGACCGTCTCGTACTTCGGATGCTCCGTCGCCGTGTACATCTCGGGCCCGCTGAACAGCGGCGTGTACCCGACAAGGTCACCGACACGACTTGCGGTCTCTCGGCCGCTGACAGCGCCCTGAGCGTCGGCCACTGGCCGACCCGACGGCGTCACCACATCACGCTCAACAGCGTACTGTGGCGTCCGTGGGGCCTCCGATAGCGCCAACACGGCTCGCACCGGCGTCCCCAAGCTCAAGAACAACCCGAGGAGCCCCGAATCGAACGTCTCCTGGCCGTCAACGTTCATCACCGGCCACACCATGTGGTCCTGACCGGCACCCGGGCGAGCGGTCGGCAGAATCGCCTCCCGCATCTCTCGACGGGTGTCGCGCCACCCCAGAAGCTGCTCATACGACGGGTAGTCGTGGTCGAGGGCCTCGTTCGCGGTCAGCCCCGTCGAAATCTCCTTGCCCTCCTCGTCGGTCAGATACCCCTCGGCTTGGTCCTCGTAGTAGTGGGTGAACGCCCCCGACTCCACGAGCTGTTGAACGAGGGCGGCTTCCTCGTCGGCGTCGAGACACCACCGCAGCGTCTGAAGCGCCACCACCGGCGGTGCGTACTCATGCAACCCGCTCGTGAGGTAGTCGTCAAGGTCGACTTTCTCCCCGCCGAATCGCGGGAGGTCCACTTGGATGGCCGTGACGCCGTTTTGCTCGAGGAAATCCGCCGTCGCCAACGCGCCAGAGAGGCCCGGGCCGACGCCGTCGATCTCCATCGCCTTCCCAATCGGCCCGGGGCCGTTGCGTTCAGCGATGTGTTCGCTGAGGTCCTGGGAGTCACTCCGCAACCAGTGTTTCCGACTCGCCATCATCCCATCGACGTCCTCGACGTTGTACGACGCCTCGTCTAACGGCGCGAAGCTCCCGGGTTCGTTGTCCTGTATCATCACCACCGACGAGATGTCGTGCTCTCGAAGCAGTCGGAGGAGCGGGCCGTGGTGTTTGTCTTTGAACTGCGTCGTCACGGGCGAAAGACACGCCAATCCGTGGCTGTGGGCCGCAATCGCGTCGGCCACGCCCTCCGTGATGATTGTCGCTTTCTCGTCGATGAGCGTGTCGGCGCCGTAAATCGGTTCGTAGGCGTAGGCTTTTACTCAAGCAGCCGATTTATTTCGCAAATTTTCACCACTCCAAAACAGAGTAAAGCGACGGGTTGATATAGGATATTCAGAAATATTGTCGTGATGTCTGAGCCCGCCAGCCTGCAGTATTCAGCGGTTCCCCGTTGTGAATCTTGGACGATCCCAACCTGGGATCCGCGTGATGCCGACGAAGTTTCTGATTTACTGGACTCGATTCGACTGCGTGGGCCGGACCGATTTGGCGACGCTATTCGGGCTTTCGAGAAGGCTACGGGACCTCAACAACGCCAAGGAATCCGACTGTACGTTGGCCACGACCTTCCGAGCGGGATTACGGTCGTTCTATCTCCTGATTCACAATCACAGGCTAGTGAGGTTCTTGCTGAGGTAGCTGGATTCATGGCATTAGAGCGTGGGATCGTGCCATGGGATCGAATCAGAACACAGCTGTGGGAGATCCGGTCTACAATGCTGGCGAATGATGATGGTGTGATCCCGTCGTTCGGAATCAGTGCACTCGTTGCAGACGTGGAAACCGGATTGTGTACGGAGGCACAAACGAGTTGGCTTGCAGATTCAATCGCGTAGCTCCACGAGGACCAAGCAATGGTGGTGAATATCGTTCTGTCAGCGAGAGCACTCGCCTAACGCCCATAACTGGACTATCACCGCCCACTCATCTACTCAGAAAATATCAATTAAGAAAAACGTTGGGTTGAAATACGAAGTCGGGTGAAGATTCACCATCTTATGGATGGGTTCGAACTGACTGTGAAGCGCCCTTCTCCGAATGATGCTGCAGCACACATTGCTCAGATTGATTCGGAATCGTTCACTTCGCTTGCGATTGAATCGGGCGATATTATCAGCATCGAAGGTAAAAGCGTCACCGCCGCTAAAGGAGGGTGTGACCCCCGTCAAGAGACGGAAGGTGGAACAATTCGTCTGGATAGCCGAACTCGTCAGAACGCCGGTGTCGGGTTGGATGAGACGGTGACCATCCGACCGGTTACCGAGGTAGCCAATGCTAAGCGACTGGTGCTTGCCCCGCCGAAGAACTTCCCAGTCAATACTGATGAAGAATCCATCGAAGCAATTCGCTCCCAACTACTGGAACAGCCACTGAGAATCGGGGATGTCGTCCATATACAGTCCTCAGATGATCATCCATTTGCCCTGCCGGGGAAACTCCCGCTTGTCGTCGCCGAAACGGTCCCGGAGAGCACCGTTCAGGTAACGGAAGCGACCACAGTTGACTGTCGACCGGTGCCGGTTGAACTTGCAGCTACCAAGACGCCAGCGTATACACCGTCATTTACCGAGATTGAGAATAGCGAGGGCCGAACTGTCGTTACCGACGGGCGACCGATTCTCCAAACCGAGTCGGCCATCCAGTCAAGGCTATCAGCTGCCGAAAGAACACTCGTTGCGAATCAACTCCGAGATCTCGCCGAACAGATTGAACCCGAGATAGGCCAAGAGAGAAATGAAGACAGCGAGACATTGGGCGGCGCTCTCGGACCTGTACATACTTATGATAGTAAGCAGGAAACGTGGAGCATGTTGGACCCGGAACAACAGTCTAGTTATCATGATGTCTTTGAGTCCGTTGGAGAGTACTTTCAGAACCATCCGCTTGATCTAGTGAACGAAGACATGCTTCATCCTCGGTTGGTTTCTGAACTCAAAAAAGCGGTTTCTACGCCATATCTCCCTGCCCGTCTGAATACCGATTGGAGAGAGTGGGGCACCAAATGGAAGATGGAATTATGGGATGAGATGGAGGGCGAAGAGTTCGGAAAAGCTGCACGCGTACGGACCGAGGTCTGCTTCCAGGATCCGACGGGAGGAACAGACCAAGAAAAGAATTATTTTGATATTGCTATTTTTGATGACGGGCAGGAACTGGAGTTTCTGAGCAAATCAAGGGGGCCTGCTAATTGGTTTAGTGTGGAAAACGACGTCGAGTTGTTGACTGAGGTCAAGCACTCGAAGACCAGCGATGAGAAGGATTTCTTCGAGGAGGAGAAAGGCGCTAAGGATATTGAGCAGCTCTCGACGTTTTCTCAATCAGGTGTCGAACGGGTCTTCATATTCGCAAATCACTACCCAGTCAACCATGATAAGGGGCATAACCGGTCAGAGTGCTGGTGGAGAGAGCTGAAACGAAATCTTGACCCAGAAGAGTTCGAAGCACCAGTCACGGTCTACTATGTTCCTCGAACGTATTCAACTAACAGTCAATTATCGGTCGAAAAGAAGGTGGTAAAGACGGAAGGAGAGATTAAGTTGGAGACTGTCGACTGATCGTTAGCATCAATGTATTTATTCTTGACACCAAGACTGGGAGTCACCTGATGCCTGAAACAATGGATGATCAATACGGAGATGGTTCCGACCACTCTGTGTGCCAACAGTGCGGGCTGTGTATCCCCTGCGGTGACTGTAGAACCACAGGCTGCGGCCAGGAAATTCGGAGAGAATAGTGTTAGCATCAAACCATCTCTATTAACGGGTAGTATTCAGATTTGCTTGTTCTAAAACAAAGATTAGGCCGGTGGGGAAAATTTCATTTTACCTGTTTCTCCGTCTCGAAAATCCCCTTGATCGACCGTCGTCTATCGAGGTGTTGTGGAGTCTAAAATAGTTGTAGTAGTTCGCCTAGCTATTGCGGGTGCTGGACCGATTAACCTCAGCACAAGCCAAACGTTCCAAGCATTGAAACGACCGGACTACGACCACCAACTGTGCAAGATATCGTCGAATCGGCACTTGAAAACGCCGACAAGGAACGACACGAGACCGTCAAGCCCCAGTCGACCGAGTTTGGCCCACCACAGTTCCTCTATATCGGCTGTGGGGAACGTGGCGAAAGCCGAGTCGCCGCAGGACTCACCGACCGCACATACGATGATCCACCACCGACAAGTCTTGGTGACCTCGTTACCGCACTCCATGTCGGCGACGATGTAGCAGCTGCCGCTAGAGCGAATTCACTCGGTAGGCTTCTAGAAGACACCCAGACCGATGCAGAACTCAACCAACAGGCCCTCGAAACGATCGATCTCTGTTTGCTCACGGTTGACCGGGCAGACCCTCAGGCCGTGGCTGCGGCGGCGAATGTAGCTGAATTCTTCAAGGATACGCCAACCATCGTGTTCGCCTCAACTCCCGATGGCGGTGCTCGCGGCCCGCCACTTGATTCGCTCAGAAACACGACAAACATGACTGTGCTTCTCAATGAATCCCTCATAGATGGGAGCCCGCTTGGCGGTGGAGATGTCTCGCCCGAAGCACTCGTTGATCGCCATATCAGGAATTTCGTGACCAACATTGTCGAATTACTCTCCGTTCCGGGCCCCATCAGCGTCAACTACGCCCGTGTCTGGGATCTATGGCAATCTGATGGCGTAGCGATTCCGTCGGTTGCGAAGTTGGACAGAGACGACTTCGATGTCGAAGCCATCAAAGAATCTCTCGTCCCACTCGCTCGGGCCGACGAAAGCCTCGATAGCTGGTTCGGGTACGCGGTTGGCGGGGCGGAGTTCACGCTAGCGGAGCTCGAACAACTCAGAGAAACGCTTCCAGCGGCACTTGGCGGAGAGCTCGAGCCCAACGATGGCGTGTTAGGCGGGCGTATTCGAGCAGATTCCGAGGACACTCTCGTTGTTTCCACACTGCAGATGAGATAGCTCCAAGGTCGCGAAGAGGAAGTAGTTCAAAATTGGCTGTTCCCGCCTCAGTTTGCAGATTGGTAATGGCCTGCTAGGGGCTCGTAGATTTCTCCCTTCCTGCAGAGCTCTTCAAGAGCCTGTGTAGTGTCGGCTTCCGAAAGTCCAAGCAATGCGAGCATCGACAGGACGCTCTCCTTTGGCGCCGGCGTATGTCTCTCAGCAATCGCTTCAATGACGGTTTGAACCGATTCACGGCGGGTTTCAGCCGTGTCAAAACCCTCGATGTCCTCTTCAGTAAGGTCACACGAATTGCGGACATCGCCGACGATGATGCGATTGGAGTCAGTGCGTACGAAAATCGGCGGGTCGACATGTTGGTCAAGTTCGGCAGCGATTTCCTCAACAGGCAGTTTGGCGATGACCTTGCCGTTCTCGAGAGTATACTCCGCGGTGACGGAAGCGTCCGCCAGCGCCTCCTCGAGTCTCGTTTCGATCTCGTCCGAGATCTCACCCAGAGATTCATCAGCCTGTTCGAGGGACTTACGAGCGATTTGGAACTGATCCGAAAGGAGATCATCTGAGCCAAACATGGATGCAGTCGTGGGAGGTTATCCGAAAAGAGACTGTCGGTTTAACAGGTGAGCGAGTCAACAGGGGTGGAACATACCGTCGCCAACGAAACTCAGCAATGCCCTCTCAGAGGAGACCATACAGCCCGTATCCGAGGCCGAGTAGCAGTAGGACAAAGCCGACGCGAAATATGGTCCGTACTGGCGTGTCTAAACGAAGTCCGACCCATCGACGAACGCTAGCAAAAAATCCACCTCCTCTCTGTCCTTTGAACGGCGCCGTCTGCTCGCCCTTGATTGAGCCATCGACCTGCACGTCCGGGGAGCTGCTTTCCGGCTCCCACTCCCGGTGTCGCTTGCCGTGATTGGACCGTTGGGGCGGGCTCGTGTTTCCCATATCAGGGTTGGTTTCCCGGTATCGCGAGGTGCTATTGGCGTCTGCCTGAGTGGCTGACTTGATTGACTCAGTCTGTGTCTCTGAGGACGGGTCCGAGTCAGTACGCATCGAAGGGGCTGAAATCGTCGCAATAAACGGACAGTCGTGGGCTTCAGGAAGCCGGTGTTCTGGACAGAATGTCGATTCGCAGTGCGAACACGTGTACGCTGAGACACCGTCTATGGCCTCGGAGCAGTGTTCGCAGTTCGGCATATCCCCGTATCCAGACCCAGAATGATAAGCGTTGACTCGACTAACGGTGCGAAGTCGCGCGTGTGTGTCGTTCTCCATTCGATTATTCTCCTTACCGATACTCCTCAAGCACAGATACCACGTAGTCCCGGCCGCCACGGTGCCAGTACAACCCGACCACGCGAAGCGATTTTTCCACGCGATATGGGACGAGTCCGTGCTTCTCACAGAACACCTGCCAGAATGACTGAATCATCTCTCTGTCCGCACGATTACCAATGTCAACATCGAGGTCGCCGAGGGCTTCCGTCACGGCGAACAGCGTGTGGTCGACTGGCAGCGAAACCCATCCCATCCCCGCCAGCGACGCAACGCGGTCATGCATCAGTCGGAGCCAAAATGGCGTACTGACGGCGTCAGCGATGCCTGGTAAGTCGGCGCCACGGACCACTCGCCCTGCATGCGGAGCGACGTGGTCAGCCTGCCGCAGGATCCCCTCTGGGTCACCATCGAAGCGTTCGAACAGCGTGCCAGCAGACGTAAACCACCAGTGAGCGTCGTATGAGTCCATGATATCGAGCCGATCGAAGAACGCCTCGAGTTCTTGTTCCCCCTCGGCCGTAACCAACCGCTGTGGATCGTACACCCACTGATGCTGCTGCCAGAGGGTCTTACAAACGCGCCAAAATCCTGCTCGCCCAACCTGCGGTTTTGGTCGCCCGGATGGGTGGGCGTGAAACGGAACGAGCGACAGCGTCAGGAACAGGGCGGCTTCAGAGGCGGTGAGATCCAACTCGTCGACGACTGTGTACTCCGGAAGCGAATGGTCCGCGAAGAAGTCCGTTTCGGCTTGTTCGGCTTGTTGGAGCCGCAAGACGAGCGCCAGTAGTTCCGGCTCGTCTTGAATCATCGCTACTGGCCGCTCGAACCGAACCTCTGTAATGGTTTGCCGCCACCGCACCACATCTGTTGGAAATGCGCTCTATTTTCAGTCGACTCGGGCAGGGGTGTAGTTTGAACGATATTTCACGTAGCCTCGCCACCAAAATCTATGCATACGTTACTGAAGGCTCTCGACAGGGGGACGAGTGAATCTGCAAGGAGAGCGTGGAGCGAATGCGTCTTGAAACCAACAGGCCGATACACTCGGCCTGAAATCCCGTGGTGGGATTCCTCCGCGTGAACGCGGAGGAGGAGGTCAATCAGCTCGCTGGTACGTATTGAGCCGACCGCTACGGTCGACGGAGATCTGTCCCTCTTCCTCGAGTTTTCGGAGCTTGTTGTAGATCTGGTGATCGGGGAAATCCAACTCTTCTCGGAGGTCTTCGATTGTTTTCGGGGCGTCCAGCGAGACGAGCAACGCGTTCTCGAGACAGTACGAGACGAGCCGGTCCGTGATTGGCGCAACAATATTGTGCCGGTCCTCGAGGACATCGAGCGTATCGAGCACAGCAAATGAGAAGAATTGGCCAGTGCGATCTTCCTGGGTCTTGATCTCTCGGAAGATGCTCTCCCAGTCGAGGTCGGTCTGTCTGGCGATCAGTGCGGCATCTTCGAGATCGCCTTCGCGTTCCGTGATCGATTTGAACACGAAGATGTCGGTCAGTGAGAGCAGATAAACCTGAAGATCGCCGTACTCGAATGATTGGTCGCACCGCTCGATCATCGCCGGCGTCAGCTGGAGCTGGCCGGCGACCGCCTCCACGAAAATATCCCAGCGCGGAAACCCTTCCTTCTCCAGCACAATACTGGGATCAAGCTGGTTGTATGCCGCTTCCAAGTCACTACGCTCCTCGTATCCCAGGTCTTGGAGCGATTCGACGATTGCAAAGAACGTCTGTCCGTCCTCAACGACGATGTCGACGTCTTTCGTCGAATCTTTCAACCCACGCAGAATGAGGTTGCCGCCTCCGAGAAGATACACGTCGACAGGCGTCTCCAGGTGGTCTCCAAGCTCTTCGAGCCCCCGTCGAAGGCTATCTTCCGGATGTTGGCCGCGTGGATAGACCCCATAGTCGTTCGCGAGATCGATGAATTCCTCCCACGGGAGAAAGAGCTCCTCGTGGTGGACCTCCCGCTGGTCAATGTATGCAAAGAGATCTGCCCATTTCTCGACGCACTCCCACCTGTTTGCGAGCCGCCACAGGTCGCTGGCGTCGAGGGTCGCCCGATGCGTCAGATAGAACACGCCAGCCATCGCCATCTGTTTCTTGTTTTCAGCGACGACCACCGCATGAATCAGAACCTCTTCGAGTCCCAGCGAGCGATCACCTTGATAGACGTAGGTCTTCGCTGGGTGATAGTCAACACCGTAGCGAGTGAACGCTGAGAACGCAGTCGGCGTTCCATCGACGTTGTCCTTGCTCGTCGCGACCAGTCGGTCGCTGTTTGCGCGGTATTCGGTTTCGAACGGTGTCGTTCGGGTTCTAGCTTCGAGGAACGACCGAAGCGTGTCATCGGTGATAGCATACCCGTCGTTCGTGTGTGCGATCGCGCCGGTCTCCTGAATCTCGTTCAAATGCTTGTAGAGCGTGGACTTGGCGAAGCCCTGTGTTTGTAACTCCGAAATCGTCTTCGGACCGCCGAGCAGCGCACCCAAAATGTCCTCTTTCATCCCTGTCAGCACGTTCTCGAGTGCGTAGTGGTCGAGGAGGTCGGCAAGCAGTGATGCTTCGTATGTGGTGGCCAATTGGACTCCGTTGGTTCGGTCTACAAGATGGGCATTTTCGAGGTCTCCAACGACCTCTGAGGTCCAACTCTGGCTTTTATCGATTGCATCGGCTAATTCACCAACCGAGTAGGACCGATTCCGCAAACAGTCGATGACCCGTAGCTCCGCTTCCCTCATGAATTCCAATTTAAGCGATTTATAAATAAATATATCGGTGAGTATGGAATTAGAACTCTTGACGCTCAGGGCGGGTCGTTCAACACGAGAGAGCAGGAAGTCTGCAAACCTTAATATCCCGACGCTTGGGATTTCTCTGGCTTTAGCCGGAGGAGAATGTCAATTGATTGCCGTCGGCTTGACATCGACAGCGTCCCCCGGTTGCTATTCGTGAATAGTTCGCTGCTCATACTCTTCGGCGCGCGATGGGACGATATCTGATTAACCAACAAATCTATGTCAATACGTGCTTTGTTGGTTAATACGAGGGAACCAAATGTCCTACGAGCCACCGACACCACCGGCGGAGCTCCCGACAGACCTCGTCGATACGCTCAACGGATACTCCCCGGACCAACTCCAGCACGTCGCCCACTACGCGGAGGCATTGGCTGAACACAAGGAACGTGAGGCGCGCCTCGAGGAGGAGTCAGAAGACTCCGAGGTCAAAGCGCGACCTGACGACTTGCCCGATGAAGTGCCCACAAAGGCGACAATCACGATCAAAGAGATCAACGACAATCGATACTACTACTGGCAGTGGCGGGATGGCGACAAAATCCGGTCGAAATACAAAGGACCCGTTAACCCGGAGTAGAAGACCGTTTTTAGAGAATTAGACTTCCTCAAACCGCTCAACAATCGAGATAGCCCGTTCAAGTGCCTCACCAACTACGGGACTCCGATTGTCGACGAACAACGCTTCGTCCTGCCAATGTTTCCCGGATTTATTCTCCCAGACGCCGTAGAGCGTCAGTTTCGGCAACTGAAGGACGCCGAATTGGACCGCGAGAATGTACAGCAGCGTCGTCAATCCCCGCCACGGCACGGTCGTTTTTCGAGGTAAGTCGACCGGGAAGGTGACATGTTGGGCCCGAAGACCGACGTCCTGAGCGTTGTCGATGAACGCATAGTCGTTGCTAAAGAGCAACACTCGCTTTCGATTACCCTGGTCGTACTCGCGATAGGCCTGAATAATCGCTGCGTCGCCTTTCTCAACGTCGCCGTCTTCTCCGGGAACAAGGTCTGTTCGCCGGCGTGAGGCCAACCGGCGAAACTCATACAGTCCTAAGAATCCCTCACGGTTGCTCCCTGCAGGTTGGTTCTGTAACCGAGCAAACTCCTCGCCGAAGGCCGCTGTCAAATCCGCCGTATCGTAGTGGTTGTAGTACCAATCGAGTTCTTTCTTGACGCCTTTCGAGAGTGCATATCCCATCGTCGGCCGTCGATTGGCCCCATCGCGAGACCCTGAAACCGGATCGATATCGAGTGCCTCGGTGAGTCGAAACCCCATCAGATTCGTATCGAGCCCAATCATCACCGGATCGTGGCCCGCCTCAAGATCCGGGTAACCATGCTGCTGTACAAACTCAGCAATCGCATCAGCGTTTTCCGGTAGCACCAACCCACTACCAACGAAAGCGCGAACGTAGCTGTTCGCGTCAGGTAAGTCATTATACGCCTTCGGGCCGTATTCGAGTTCGATCGTTTCCCGAGCGTCCCGATAGGTCACAGCGCCTTTTGTGAAACGGACAGTGGCTTGTCCAGCGGCTTCGAGCTCAATGCGAAGCAGTTCGCCGATGTCGTCGCAGGGATGTTTGACCGGAATCGAGGACACACCGCTGTCATAGAGCGCGTTGAGAAGAGTGACGAGGTGGTCACGCTGGATGTACATTAGACCACCTCCGTGAAATCGACGAGGTCAACGTTCGTTCGCGGGATATCCGGATAGCACCGACCGTACGCCGTCGACTGAAGATGGAGGTAAAAGACGTGGTCGGCCCCGTGCTTGAGTCCCGCTTGGAACGCGATTGCCGACATGAATTTCCGACCCGGTGTGATGTCTATCGCAACGGTGTCGTCGGTCGTGCCGGTCGCAATGCTGTCGACGAAAAACGAGGCGATAGCTCCGTAGTCGGTTTCAGCCTCTAGCCGGTGCGTATCGACAGTAGCTGTTGTGTCGTAGGTCGCGACGACGTCCTCGAGCAGCGAGACCAACGACGGCGTTACATGATCAAGACCAGGATTCGTGAGTAGATGGATTTCATCCGGCACGAAGTGGTCGTCGCAGGCTGCAAGCAACGGGTTGACGACAGCCTCGGTCGTTGGACTTGCAATCGTGAGCCAAATCGTCGCCATTCTTTCTGTTGACGCCGCGATAGTATGTGAATCTTCGGCGAATTCGAGACACTGGACTACTTGCGAACACATCGATAGAGGGGTGTGTTTAGGGCAACTACCAGAGGTGAACACATCGATAGAGGGGTGTCCCTACCCGACAGCCAATCTCCAGTTGAACAGCCACCATTCGATGTTCCCTGAAACCCTGATTTCGAGATATACGGAGTGTTTCGAGGGGATTTACATATCGATAGAGGGGTGTTTGGGAGACCCTTGAGGTGATTTGGAAATCACAGATTTTCACTCAACAACCGTGTGTCACGATAACAGCCAAACTATACACATCGATAGAGGGGTGTGTCGAAACAAAACCGCGACAAGGGAGACGGTCCGTGTCAGGTTTCGTTGCGAATCTGGGCGTTGACGACTGATTCAACTTCAGATGAAGCAACCATGTCGATTCTGGAGTCTTCACGAAGCGTTTCGAGAATCGTCTCTGGACGCTCACCGAATTGGAACTCAAGAAACATCCCTGAACTGGGACCGTGGCTCCGGCGTTCGAAGTCCACCAGCGAGTACGTGGTCAACTCCTTCATCTTGTTCACGTACGTTTCTTGATGGTATTGGTCAGCGCCGATCGAGTCAGTAAGGAACTGGTACACTCGGTAGCCAGTCGTACTGCGAGCTGAGCCACCCTCAGTCTGTGTCGCGACGGCTGCCGTTGCGTACAGACAGAGTTTCTTTTGTGTACTAATACCCCGGACGACTTCGAGCACGCGATTCTTTTCGACTTTGTCTTGGGCACCACGGACGTGCTCTTCGCGAACGCCGTCAGCGCCCTCTCGTTCGGCAAGTTCCCCGGCAACACGCATTAGATCGATTGCTTTCCGTGCGTCACCGTGCGTCTGAGCAGCGAACGCAGCTGCGAGCGGAATTACGTCCTCATCGACGACACCATCGCGGAAAGCGTCGACGCGGCGGCGCAAAATCGCTTGCAGTTGATTGGCATCGTAGTCATCAAAGTGGACGTCTTCGGGCGTAAAGGAACTCAACGCTCGACTGCCGACCGACTCCATCATTTTCGTGTCGTTAGAGATCGCGACGACGGAGATGAAAGCCGTGAGTTCATCATTTGCGCCCGCTCGAGAGAGTTGATACAGCAGCCGCGAGAATGCTGGTTCCTGTTTATCACGGCGCCCAACGAGCATATCGAGTTCGTCGAGGACGAAAACGACGGAGTCGAAGTTCTCGTTGACGATGCGGTAGAGCTCATCCCATTTTTCTTTCGTCGCGACGCCGTGTTTCGGAACTTCGATTTCAACGCCGGCTTCATCAGCTGCCTGTTCCGTCAGTTCATAGACGGCGACACCAAGTGTGTCGAGGTCTTGGCAATTGACCTCGATCGTGCCGAATCGGATTTCTCGAGAGGAACAGATTCGACTGATGTTGTTACAGACAGCTTTCGTGATAAGCGACTTCCCGGTCCCGGACGGTCCGTAGAGAAAGAGATTCGGTGGGCGGTTGTCGCCGAGTGCGACGCGAAGCATCTTCGTGACCTCTTGTAATTGCTCGTCGCGACCGACGATTCTGTCTTCCTCGACGACGTAATTCGGGTCAAGGAGGGATCGATCATGAATCAATCCATCTTGGTCGTCGAATTCTAAGAGCATCTCCTCGATAGATTGGGAGTCGTCGTTGGCATCCGAAGTGTCTCCCTTTGTCTCAGTCAGTGTCGACTGTTCGTCAGCTGGCGTGTTTGACTCGAGAGACTCAGATGAAAAGTCGGCTTCCGTCGTTCCCCCCTCCGACGTTCCCGACTCGGATTGGGAACCCTCGGAGTTTTCAGTACCCATGTCGGTGACCATACAGGCAGGCATAAAAAGTGTTCTCCCACCCCTATCGAAGTGTGATTTGAATATAGAGACTCTCTGGACGATAATATCGGTACCTTGGTTGAGAATTGGTTGAATTTCCTGAAACAGGTGACGAAGTGTTCGCGAAGAACGTCCGGAGACACACACCCCTCTATCGATGTGTTCGAAGTGATGTCGGAGGAGTGGTTACCGAGCCGATCTTGACGACGATAATCCACGAGAAGCCGGTATCCCAACCTGACTAGGCTGATTGGCCTGTTTTAGCTGGTCGAGGAACGCTGTTTTCCTTCTTTCTTCTTCTAGCTTTCTAGCTAGAACACTCACACACCCCTCTATCGATGTGTTCGAAGTGAAGCGTACTCCAGCTTCCGTCTATTACCGTCGAGCAAGGTTACTGACCCTCTACGCCTTTGTAAAACATGTCTTAGAGCGCTTCAAATGGATGCTTTCTCCATCGTCACCTCTCTACCGGGCGCTCCTTTCTCCCTATGTCCCCGGCTGCTGAACAGATCGAACACATCGATAGAGGGGTGTCTGTGTTCTCCAGTCTGTTACTCCCCACCTCGAGTCTTTGGGAACGGAATCTTGCATGGGACAATCCTTCTTCGTAGAACACATCGATAGAGGGGTCTTCACCGGGTATGGATACGCGTATACTCTCATCTCCTCTGGCGTCGACGACGAATTAAGCTGGTCGAAGTGTGAAGTCGACCAGAATTTGATTTACCCATTGCGTTGCTTGGTACGGCATGGGGACCATCTCTGTTGGTATAGGTGTTTTTATAGCTAGTATACGGATTAACTGTCTCCTGGCCTGTTGTTCTAACCAGAGATAGAGTAGTATACGTGCAATCTTCAGTACGCGCCTCCGTGAGAGCCGTGATTAACCAACAACTCTTCTCCAAATGTCTCCTGTGTTGGTTAACTATTCTCCGTGTTCACGAACGCCGACAGCTCCGGCACCCGTGTCTCCGCGAGCTCTCGACGGGTGAAGACCTCACCGAGCGGCTCCCAAAATGAATGCTCGGGTCCGGGGGTGGAGGGACGAGTTCGACGTCGAAGCACCGAATCAACTTCGCGGGACGATCGCTGATCAGGGAATCGATGTCACCGAAAAGGATAGTCACCGAGAGATTGCGCGTGAGTGGGAACAGGTCCAGCGACGAATCGAAATTGTGGGTTTTGCCATCCGAGAGTGGGACTTTCTGGCCCCAGCGACCAAACGTGGTGAGGTTCGGAGGTGACACATCTCGTTCTTCGCACGTCCGTTGCTGGCAGATGAATACTTAGGTCAGTCCTGATACACATATAATGTTTTTATAGTAGTGGTCCGTGATACGGCATATGAACCGTGAGACGGATAGTACGAATTCGTCTGGGACAGCCATTTCTCTTTCAATACCCCTCTCAGATCCGACTTTGTTCAAACACAAGGCGACGAGCGACGTCCTTCTATTTTTAACAAACCACCGATTCAGTGACTTCTCACTGCGAGAACTCGCGACACAGATCGGTCACTCACATCAGTCCGTCCGACGGGCAGTAAACGTTCTTAGTGCGAACGACCTGGTCATCGAATCGCCCGAAAGCAACAAACGACTCGTCCAGATCAACAGACAGCGTCTGTCGATTCCAGACGATCCAATCCTCCGGATTCCCCAACCAGAGTATCACCAACCCGTCAAAGCCGCGGTTACAGAGCTCCGTAAAAACATCAACGAAGTCGTGGGCATCATCCTATATGGGAGTGTGGCCCGGGGCGAGGCTGACCGCCGGAGCGATATCGATCTCTGGGTGCTAACCCGATCTGAGCGGGCCGAAAGCCAACGAGAAGCGAATGCCATTGCCCGTGACCTCGAAGAAACGGAGTTCGATGGTGACCGATACGCCTACGATATCGATGTCGAGGCCGTCCAGGCGATTCCGACGTACACCGAAGACATCCGGGAGATCGTCGTTTCGGGGATTCCGGTCTACAAGACGAGTGACTTCGAAACCGTCGAGAACCTCCTCTTGGAGGAAGGAGCCTCTGATGAGTAACGGCTCGGACCCGACCGCTGTGCTCGCAGCACTCGACCGCGCACAGGATGCTTTCGAGATGGTCGGACGCGGTCAGACAGCGTTCGAGGACGGGATTAGTGCTGACGAAGACTGGAAGACACAGCTGACGAAAGCGTGCCGCCTCCTCGAGGTCGTTGACACGCTCCAGTCACAGGACGGGTACTACACGGCCGTCATCGAGATCTGTTTCGGCGCAATTGAACGGTCAATCGAGGCGTACGCACTTGCGATGACGAACGATACGCTTCAGGACTTTCAGGACCATCAGTTCAGCTACGAGCGTGCCCACCAAATCGGGCTGTTTGAGCGGGAGACTGCAGAGGCGATGAAGGACCTCTACAGCGAGAACCGGACAGAGAGTTATTACGGCGGCGGGCGTCCAACCGAAGAGCAGGCGGAAGCAATGACCGACCTCGCCAGCGCTGTCCATCAGTTCGCAGTAAGCCAGATCCGGGAAGGCGGCGTCTGTCTGTGTGACTGACTACGTTTCAACACTTCAGGTGTGCACTATGGTCCGGAAACCCCGACGAAACTCACGCCATATTGTCAGCCATCCAATTCCATCGAATTACGGAATTTCCCAGCTGATACCGGACAAGGAACGTCGGAAACGTGGGGTTGGATCGAAACGACGGAAATCTGGGGTGGGGTCCACTACGACAATTCGTTCGAGGCTCCGAACGAGCTCAAAACAGTGTCCCACTGACCGGAGAGCTCTCGACGAATGTCGGAGCGGTCCCACCCGAGCGGTGAAAGCACGCTCTCGACCGCTCTGACCAGCTGCCTCTCGTAGTAGGAGGCGTCGTAGGTTTCGATCGCTTCGTGGGCGAGGGCGACCCGGTCTCGCGAGAATTTCTCGTCGTCGACGACCACATACTCGATATCTTGGCCCGGGTGGACTGCCAGGTCCTGCTCGCGGGCTCGCTTCAAGGCGGCCACGTTCTGGGTATTCTGTGAGTAGCCCTCCAGCGGTTTGGAGACACGATTCCGCTCGACGAGCCGTTCCGCTGCTACGTTGCCCGTCTGCAGTTCATCGATTGCTCGTTCGAGCCGTCCGATCACCGCGTCCGGTGACCGCGTGGCATCGAGCCGGTCGAGACAGTCCCGCTGGACATCTTCGATGAACGGTGGGGTTGAGCGCTGTCGGGCTTCGATACCTCTTAACTTGAACTCATCGGCATCAGCGACCTTCCCGAAGTACTTCGTCAGTGCGCCGGCGTCGCTCTCGCGCTGCGGGACAAACGCTACCCAGTCGTAGTGGGCTTCGTGCTCAAGCCGAATCTCGACGCGTTCCGTGATTGCCGTCGTGAGTGCCTCGAGATCTTCGCGGTCATCGTTGTCGACGTCAGGGTCCGGGGTCACCCAAATGGAGTCGACGATGCCGTGGACGACGCGCCAGCCGCCGGCTTCCAGCCGTTGTTTCGCCGTCAGCAGAATCTCGCGAGCGAATGCGTTAATCGCCTCGTGACACTCGATGCGGCCGAACTTCGCGTTGCTGAACCCTTGATAGCCGAAGCAGGCGACGAGGATCCACTTCAGCGCTCCCGACCGCCCCTCGAGCTCCGCCAGCCGGTCCTTGTCGGGGTCGTCTCGTTCCTTCTCCCGACGGATGGCCGCCTTGATCTCGTCGCGAGCGTCGATGATCGGCTGCAGCACGTCGACGAGGTACCCCCGGTCGTCGCAGATCGAGTACCCGAGGCCGGGGACGTCGTCGCGGTCGCTGTGGCACTCACACCGGATGACGTCCGGTGAGACGTTCCGGGTACAGATGATGTTCGGATAACAACGAGGAGAAGTCGAGTTCGTGGACGTTCTCGTGAAGCCCGACCTCGGGTGCGAAGATGAAGCCGCCGCGGTCGGCGTCGTGGAGCGTCCCCATTGGCTTGTAGAACTCGTGGCGCCAGGAGTTCCACGGAACGAGGACTTCGTGGTCGTGGGCCTCACAGATCTGGATCGCCGTGAGCACGTTCCCGATCGACGCCCACGCAAGCTCCTGGACGGGTTTTTTTCGAGCGCGACACGAGGTCGAGGACGCCATCGAGGTTCGTCTCCCCGTAGAAGAATGTGTTCGACTCGTCGATAATCGCCCGACCGGGGACGTTGTACCGTGCCGGAGAGTGACCGACGTGACCGTAGCTCGAGTATGTTGACCGACTCGCGAGCTGCTGGTAGTCGACGTCGGGGCACCGACTCAGCGAGAAGTCGTCGACGCCAGCCACTGTTGCCATCTCATACAGCGTCGGGACGATTTCGCTCGTCGAGCAGACCAGGATGTCCGGATCATGTGCGTCGAGCGTTGCCTGGACGGCCGACAGAATGTCCGGAGGCGAGCCAGTGACGGTGTCGCCGGCAACGGACAGCTCCCCATAGACGTCGTTGCTCGTTTCGGTTACCGGGACGCTGAGCCGGAGCGTCGACAGCTCGTTCGCCGGCGTCGGATCGGCGCCGGTCTCCAGACAGTACCGGAACTCTCGCGAAAAGTCCACGTTGAAACAGGCGAGATCGCCGACTGGATAGTCCGACAGTTGACGCGCCTGCCGGGCGAGTGGAGTGACGCGACCGATGTGGGCAACGTCGACTGCGAGAACGGCCTCCTCGTCTCGTCGAAAGCCGGGGCGTCGCGCAACCAGTTCGGTCGCGACGACATCCGGGTGCTGGTCGTACACCGATTGGAGCGTCGTGAGGTCGATGTCGGACGCTGGGTCGCGAGCGGCGACGTAGAAGAGCGGAGTGTAGTCATTGCGCTCGGTCGCGACGGCGCCGTCGGCGGTTATCTCCCACTCTAAGACGCGGCCGTCATCCAAGAAGTCAATCGTGAATGGCATCTGATAATCATCTCCTCCTATACGTTACAGAACAGCCGAATGTCCGATAAGCTACGGCGTGTCTCCATGTTTCTGGAAGCGAGTCGAGAACACGAACGATGACGTCTCTCCTCTATCTTTTGTGTTCTCTTTTCTTCCGGAATGATTCGTGCCGAGTCCTCCCGACATCGTCAATCGATATATTTATCCATATTCCATCATGTTTTGTGGTAATGACTGACGAATGCAAATTATCCGTCAGTTGGCAGGATTTGGCCCGGTCGGTTTCCGGGGGTGTCGGGATTCAACAGGGTGAGCATCTAGTATATGTTTCACCAAGATTCGCGGAGATAGCCGGAATGGAACCCGAGGAGTTAGAGGACTACCCGTGGAAGGTGGTGTTCGAACCGAGAAGAATAGAAAAAATACAGGCTGCCCTCGATACCGCTCTGGCAGAGGGCCGCTGGCAGGGGGAAGCACGAGTGGGTGGAATGGATGGGTCCCACGTTGAATTGACCCTCTCCTCTTTGGACGAGGACGACATCGTCGTCTGGTCGCTCAGCGAAACCAGTTCGGCGGAAGAAATAGAGCAGGCGGATTCAGAAACACTCCTATTAGCGGAGTCACCTCGGTTGGCGCGAACTGTGTTGAGCACTATCGACGATGTCGTCTACGTCATCGGCGACGATGGCCGGTTCTGGTTCTGGAACGAATGTCTCGCCGAAACGACGGGATACACCTACGAGGAAATCGGAGAGATGAATCCTCGGGACTTCATACCGGAAGATCAATACGAGTACGTTCCGGGGTTGATGCAGTCGATCGGAGGCATCGATGACCGGCGCGTCAGAGTCGATATACTTACCGCCGAAGGTGAGCGGATCCCTCACGAGTTCGACGGGACGACATTTGAGGACCCCGAGACGGGGCGTTCGTTCAGATGTGGCATCGCGCGTGATATCTCCAAGCGATTGGAACGGGAACAGAAAATACGACGCCAGCGTGATGAGTTGGCGACGCTGAACCGTCTCAATACCCTTCTCTTCGAAACTACTCAGGAGGTGATTCGGACCGGAAACGAGGGGCCGATTATGCAGATTCTCTGTGAGCACGCCGTGGAATCGGACATCTATCGGTGCGCATGGGTCGGTCAGCGTGAACGGGGTGCGGTTCGGTTTACTTGTGTTGCCTCCGAAGGGTTCGAAGGAGACTGCGAGACGATACAGACAGATGAGATGACCAATGGTGGCGGATACGAAATAATACGAGAGGCGATAAATACGGATAACCCCAAGGTATCGATTTGTCGAGACCCCTCGACAGTGCAGTGGTTAGAAACTGAACACGAAGACGACATCGAGTCGCTTGCTGCCGTTCCACTCGGTCACGGTGATACCGTCTATGGCTGTCTCGTGCTCGGTACTAAACGTCCCAACGCGTTCAGTAGTCGAGAACAAACTGCACTGGCTGTTCTCGGTCATATGCTCGGAACCGTGCTACACGCGGCCAGAACCCAGGAACTGGTGTCCGCGACCTCGGTCGTCGAACTCGAATTCGAGGCGACACACGGGGAACACCTACCCCTCTTTTTTGGGTCCGACATCGATGGGACTCTATCGCTCGAGGGGTCCGTGCCGGGCAGCGAGGGGTGGATACTCTATCTATCCGTCGAAGGGGTGGACCCAGCCAGTGCTGCGGATGCGCTCCGGGCAACGACAGCAGTCGAACGCACTCGGGTAATCACCGACGGTTCCACATCGGGGCGACTGGAAGTCGTCTTCTCCCCACCGTCACTACCCGATGTCGTCAGCGCCGCGGGTGCAACCCTTCAGGAGGCTACTTTGACTCCGGACGGTGCGCGATTCGTCGTCGAGGCGCCGACTGATTCCGACATTTCACATATCGTCGACCATATCAACGAAAAGTACCCCGAAGTGGACTTACTGGCTACTCGTAAGCGAGACCGCGACCCAGCGATGATTCCACAACCGGGCAGTATCCTCGACGAGTTGACGCCCCGTCAACGGGAAGTGCTCGAAGTCGCCTACCGGGCGGGCTACTTCGACTGGCCACGCGAAAGTACTGCCGAAGAGGTCGCAGACGCGCTCAAGCTCGCACGTCCGACTGTCCACGCACATCTCCGGAAGGGAGTGCTGCGAATCCTGTCAGAACATCTCGACATTAACAAGCAGTAAGCGGCCGAGTTCCCGTTAGACGTACTTGGTTGAGCGATTTCGATGGACGCGGCAAACAGAAGCCAGTAGTGCCCACTCATTGGCCGCGACGTTGAGGATTCAGCAGAGGTCTCGCATGGACGCTACATACGTAGACTCGTCATTGATGTGGGGTGGAAGTGAACACCCGATTATGATGTCGCGACGTGCGTCTCTAGTGGGTACGTGGAACCGCTTGCTTGATCAACGGTGTCCCTCGATGGGTGGTGAATCGCTGTGACCTACGGCCACGAGAGGACAGGCGGTCGTCCGGCCAGCCCCCCGGCGCTGACGCGGCGGGAGGTGCTGGCCACGTCCGGTGCGCTGGCCCTCGGCGGTGTGCTCTCGGGTACGCCCGAGGATGCGAGCGTTTCTTCTGAGGACTCCACTCCGGTGCTCGCTGCTGGCGACCTCGTCCAGAGCGATGCCTACGTCGAGTGGCAGGTGAACGCCGAGATGTCGGCGCTCGTCGAACACCTGCGGGCGACCGTCGACGCCTTCGAAGGCGCCGGGAGCGCCGCCACGGCGTTCGTGAGTACGGGCGCCGACGGGATTCCCCAGTACGTCGAGAGTGCGACGTTCGCGGATGCCGACGCCTGGCCCGCCGTTGGTGAGCAGACCGCAGCCTGGTTTGCCGAGCGACACGGGACCGCGGCGACAGCGGAGCGACGGGAAGCGGATGTCGGGGCGTGGACGTTTGCTGCCGGCGACGGCACGCTCGACGCAGTCCGCCTCGATAAGGTCGACGACAGAGTCGTCCTCACTATCGTCGGCGGCGAGAACGCGGCTGCACTCGATCCACTGACGGCCGCACGCCAGTACGCGGCCGTTGTACGCGGCCGAATCGGCGGGCGGTAGCGCATCAGAAACTCGGTTTTGAGTCTCAGCAGTTGTCCGGACTCTTCGAACCGCAGTCGCCACTCCCGGGACCGATAAAGGGATTCTCTGGATCGTCTACAGTCTGCAGGCCGAGCGGGTCGGCTTCGAACAAGGTGGACGCGATGCCGTCAGTCACCGAGATGTCTGAGAGGTTACTGAGCATCGATGTCCCGTAGATAGATCCACGCAGCGAGATTTCGAGGGCGGCAGCCTGGCCGACGGCTGTCGCTCCAGCAGTCGCGCCAGTGGTTGCGGCCGCAGAGGCGGCCGCCGACCGCGAAGCCCCTTTACCCAGTTGTTCGATGCCTTCCTTGGCACCCTCCTTGAGTGCCGTCTTAGCGCCGTTTTTAAGCGTCTCCTCGGTGTTGCCCTGTGGTGCCGTCACGTCGCCCGAAATCTCGTCGATGGCGTTTCGGACCGGACTGATATTGTCCATGGTCATGTTGTAGTCCTCGTTTACGTCCTCCCAGTAACACGAGAGGCCGCTCCGGTCCAACGCGTTGACCGGGTCGCTGTGGGCGTACGCATAGAAGTTGTACTGTCCACCGGCTTGGAGAATCGGATCGCGTGCCGTAAACCGGCCCGTCTCCGGCTCGTAGTCCCTGAGGCCGAACCGAACCAGGCCCGTGTCCGGGTCGCGGACACCACCGCCGAAGCCGACGTGGAGTCTGAATCCGGGCGCCGAGTCGTTCTGGACGGCGCCGAAGCTGTCGCGAACGATTTCCTTCTCGACGGTGCCGTCGGTCGCGGCGACTACGCGCGGTGACCCGGCCTGATCGGTGGCCACGTAGTGCCAAGTGCCGTCGCGGTCAAACGCGATGAGTCGGCCCGACGGGTCGTAGTAGTAGCGGGTTCGAGTGCCGTCCGGGTCACGGGCGACAGTCAGTTGCCACGGTCGGTTCGGGTCGCCGTACAGGTACTCCGTCGTGTTCCCGCTTACCGTCCGGCCAATGAGACGCCCGTGTGCGTCGTTCGTATATGTGACCGTGGACCCACCATTGGGTGTCGCCGTGAGGAGATGTCCCTTCGGTGAGTAGCTGAAGGTGTCGCTGCCGCGGCCGCTGAGAAAGCCGTCCTTGTCGTAGCTGTAGGCGACCGTTGTTCTACTGCCACCCGATTTCTTTTCGCGCTCTTTCAGGCGGTCTCCGGTGCGGTAGGTCGCGCCCAGCGTCGCGGGCCCGAGCGTTCGCGAGACGCGGTTCCCGTTCGCGTCGTAGTCGTAGGACTCGTCGGGACCGTGCCCGAGGGTCCGCCCGGCAAGTCGGCCGGCCTCGTCGTAGGAGAACGTCTCCGTCGTCAGTTGGTCCCCGTTGACAGTCTCGGTCCGTGTTTCGATACGACCGGCGTCGTCGTAGGTGTAGTCTGTGGCGTATATCGTCGTCCCGTTCACCTCGTGCGTACGCGCGTCCACCTTTCCGAGGCTATCGTAGGCGATCGTGATAGTTAGCGTGCCATCGGTGATTTTCGTGGGAGCACCATCGGGACCGTCTCTGGTCAGCGTGAACGGGCCATACTCCGTGGTCAGACCGTCGTCGTCGTGGCTCAGCGAGTGTGTCTGGGAGCCACCGATGTCGTCCGGGAACGTGATTCCCGTGACGAAGCCGTTGTCGTCGTGGCTGTACTCGAACCGGCCGGAGACGGCCCCGCCGTACTCCAGTCCCGTCGTGGCCATGCCATCGCGGTCGAACGAGATCGTCTGGGCCATGCCGCCATCGGGCGACCAGGTCAGCGTGTCCACCCGACCGGCGTCGTTCCAGTCGTAGGAAACCGACGGCAGTCCCGACCCACTTGCCGCGGGATCGGTATCCGTGCGACGGCCGCCGACGTCGTAGCTATTCGTCATGGTTCGGCCACTCGCCGGGTCGAGTTCGGTCACCAGACCGTCGCCATCGTAGGTCAGCGACACCCCTCCGCCGGCGGGCAGTTCCGGCGGCTCGTAATCCGTGAGTCGGCCGGCGGCGTCGTGGCTGAACCGATGGACATCGCCGTTAGGACGCTCGATTTTGGTGAGATTGCCCGCGTCGTCGTACTCGAAATCCTCTGTTGCGGCATCGGGACTTCCGGCTGCTGCCGTGGTGGTCTGGATGCGACCCAGCACGTCGCGGTCGAACTCGACCCGACGGCCGGTCTCGTCCTCGGCAGCCTCGAGGTAGCCGTTGGTGTCGTACTCGAATTTGAACACCGTCCCCGCCTGTTTGCGCTCGCTGATTCGACCGTTGCCGTTGCGCTCTATCGACACCGGATCGACGCCGTCGGCCGACAACTCCGACACGTCGCCGTTGTCATCGAGCGTCAGGACAGTGGACCGACCCTCAGGGGTCGTAATCGAGTACTCGTTTGTGGCGGCCTCGAACGTTCGATCGAACGTCCGACCGTTGATCGTCACGGTTTCGGTGAGCGAGTCGAGGCTGAGGGAGTCGCTGTCGTCCGCGAGCGAGACGGTACGGTCGGTCTTGGTGACCGTCTCGCGACCACTTGGAGAGACCTCGACCGCTTTCTCGGTCACCGGAGCGGCCATCCCGAAGCGGGGGTCAGGACCCTGAGACAGTGTCCGCGACCCCCCGTCGCGGCGTGTCACTTTCCACTGTTCGCCAGTCGTGAGTCGGGTACTGCTCGAGGTCCCCCTGCAACACTCCGTCGTGAACAGTCGGTCTCCGTCGTCCCACTCGCTGGTGTGGGTAACCTCGCGCATCTCGGGAGAGATCCGCTTGATCCTGGCTCCGCCGCTGATCGTAGAGCGGACGAAACTCGTCGTGGCACCGGTCGGGTCGGTCCGGTCGGTCAACCGTCCGGCCTTCCCGTACGAGAACGTGTTCTCGTTGTCCGCGGGGTCCTCGGCTCGAGTCAGCAGTCCTAGTTCCGTGAAATCGAGCGCGATCTGGCGTCCGTCGGGAAGCGTGACCGTCGAGAGGTAGCCGTTGGCGTCCGTCTCGAACGTCGTCCGCTGGCCGGTGGGTGACTCAATGGCCGCGAGGCGCCCGTCGGCGGTTCGCTCGACCGTCGTCTCGTTCCCGTACGCGTCGACGAACGCTTCCACGCGCCCCTCGTCGTCGTAGCCAAGATCCCACAACGTCCCCCCTGTCAACGTGTTCACCGTTTCCTCGTGGCGCTCTGGGATCCGTGCTGCAATCCGCCCGTCCGGATTCGGAAAGAGGCCGCTATCGTCGACGGCGAACCGGACGCGGGCGAGGGCGCCCAGGTCTCCGGTCGTCGTGAGGACGAACGTCCCGTCGGGGGCCACCGCGACGTCAGTGTCGTCGAGTTGGCCGAAGCCACCTGCCGCCGGATCCCCGCTTTCGAGCGGATCGTCCTGGCTGTCGCCGGTGCCGAACAGCCGACGAACGGTCCCGTCGGGGGCCACCCGCTGGACGACTTCTGTTGAGAGGTCGGCCACGAGAAGGTTCCCGACCTCGTCGACGGCGAGATCACAGATGTGCCCGAACCCCGCGTCTCTGGCCTCGGTCCCGTCGACTGCGGGCGAGGAGACGGTGTCGTCTATGTCGCCGGTGACCAGTCGGAGAACCCCGTCGGATTCGACGCTCAAGACGTTGTAGTAGGCACCGATCCCGTCGGTGTCGTTGGCGACGTACACCGTTCCCTCGCCGTCGACGGCCAGGCTATCGATGTTCTGAAACTCCACGTCGGTCGGAGCAGTGTCGAAGGTCCCGTCGTTTTTCGGCCCGATGGAAACGTTCAGACTCGAATCGACCGGGGCACCGGCGACGGGTTCGATCTTGCCGTTCTGGGTAACCCGGCGGACGGCCTGTCCCTCGTATCCGTCGAACCCGTCGAACGCATCGACGAAGTAGACGCTCCCCTCGGGGCCGACCCCGACATCTATCGGACGGATCGCCGTCTCGGTCGCCTCACCCATGTCCTCGTTCGCTCCGATGTCGTTGAAGTTCAGGTCGCTGTTGGTCGGCTTGGTTCCGTCGCCCGCGATACGCGTGACCGATCCGCTGTCGGGGTCGATGCGAAACACCGCGTAGGCCGCCGGATCGGCGGCGTATATCGACCCGGACGGGCCCACGGCGATCCGTCGGATCTCCTCTATCGGGTCGCGGCTGTCGACGACTGTCGAGACGAACGAACTGTCCTCGGTGACCGTGGTCGAGGGGTCGGTCGTCTTCTCGAGCGCGTAGGTCCGATCGACCGCGAACACCGTACTGAAGTCGCCGATGTACAGTGTCCCGTCCGGCCCGAACGCCATCGAATCCCTGTTGAAGCCGCTGGCGATTTCCGGCGCCGCGTCCGAGAACACGTTCTCGACGACACCACTCACTCCCCCCTGTCCCTGCTCGTCGACCCAGACCGGGTCGCGCTGGAGGGTCGCCGTCCAGCCGCCGAACCCGAGCTCCGTGGGTCGATCGTAGCGGAGTTCCACCTGATAGGTCCGCCAGACCGTTATCGGCTCGCGGCCCTCTCCGTAGGTCACTTCGAGCGACCCTCGTCGCCCGAAGCTTTGACGCAGACCTTCTCCCGCACCACCACCGCCCCCTGGTTGAACGCCAGCAGGGGTGGGATCCGAGTACACGGGCGTGTACTGGGCCCCGACGCGAACGGTCGCCCACTCCGATCCCTGAACCGGACGCCCCTGTCCGTCCTCGCCGTTCCACTGGAAGATGTAGGAGCGTTCGGTCGAATCCAACTCGACCTCGTGGTGTTGTCCGGCGACGTCTATCTGCACGACGTGGCCGAGCAGCCCTGACGATAACGGGTTCAGACCGACGTCGATCGTCGCGTCACGGATGTTGCCTTGCTGTCGCATGCTCCGGTATTCGAGATTCAGGTCGGTACCGGGAATGCGGAGCCTCGCGTTCGTCGCTAGATTCTGTGCGTCCGTCGAAACCGATAGTGGGGTGTTCCTCGTCATCGTTGTCACTCTCAGCAGGGGTCCGGATCCTCGGGTTCGTCACGCCGCTCCCGTTCCGGTGGGAAAACGGCGCTTTCGGGTGGTCTAACGGGCCAGTTGCAGTCCCACGGCGTGAAATGGGGCAACGGTGTCCGCCACAGTTCGTCACCCACCTCGTACAGGTCGGCCAGTGTTTCGCGCTCGGCGTCGCCGACGCCCAGATCCGAGAGGGTCTGCTCGTCGGCCACGGTGTCGCTCCCGTCGATGTCGAGGTCGGCTTTGCCGTCGGAGATCCCGAGGATCTTCACGACCAGGCCGTTGTTGGAAGGCACCCAGTTCGCCGCATCGGCATCGTAGGACCCGGTCGGTACGGGTGCTCCCACCGGAAAGTCGAGGAAGTTGTCCAGGTAGAAGACGACGTCCGTGTCGAACTGCAGGTCCCCCGCCGACCCGGAGCCGATGAACCCACCGCCGGAGGAACCGCCCGACCCGGATGCCTCCTCGTCGACGAAAAACTCCGATGCGTAGGTGTAGCCGACTTGGCGCGGGAGTCCTCCCGGCATCGACTCCGGCCCCAGATCGCCGACGGTGTACTCAGCGGTCCGGACGGTCAACGACTCCGGCGCCGTGCCGTCGGCCGTCCACTGGGCTGCGGTCCCTTCCGGGACGAAGACGACGGCCGTCCTGGTGCCATCATCGTCCGAGACCTTACCGCTCTCGACAACCTGAGGTTCGTTAGCATCGTTTTCGATTTCGGTCCCCTCGCCGTCCGGTTCGACCAGCGCGACATCGTCCATAGCCGTCTCCTGGTTCCAGTTCAGATTGACCGAACGCTGGGCAGGGAGGTAGCCGTCCTTCTCGAAGCGAACCGTCTCGCGCCCGCCGCCGTTGAGCGCCATATCCCACTCGCCATCCTTGCGGGTGTAGGTGTATCCGAACTCCGGTCGGTCTTTAATCGAGACCTTCACCCCCGACAGCGGCGATCCGTCGCGGTTCAAAACCGTCCCTGTGAGGGTACTCACCCGCTTTCCCTCGATTTTCGCTGGGTCCGCATCTCGCTGAACTGGTTCGGATCCCTGATAGAGGAACGCAGCGCGGTCGGCGGTCGAACTCGTCGTTGTGAGGTCTGGTTCCGGCGGGTCTGGCTCTCGCAGGTCCGGCTCTGAGTCACCCGGCGAGGGCGTCGGTGTCGGCGTCTCAGTCGGTGTTTCGGTTGGTGTCGGCGTCTCAGTCGGGGTCGGTGTTGACGAGTCGTCGCTATCGTCTCCTCCCCCACCACTCCAGCCGCCACCGGCATCCACTTGGTTGCCGTCAGATGACTGGCTCGACGATTCCTCTGTCGGTGTTGCAGTCGTAGTGTCGGTGGGGCTTGCTGTCTCAGTCGCAGTATCGGTTGGGACTGACGTTTCAGTTGCAGTGTTAGTGGGGCGTGAAGTCGCAGTCGGGGTATCTGTCTCCTCAGGAGAGGATGTCACACCCGGCGTATCCGTTGCCGTCCCCGGTGTCGCCGTCTCATCACCCCATCCAGGAATGCCGGAGCAGCCAGCAACAACAGTAGCTAGAGCCGTCGCCGCTGCCGGGACAGCGCGCCGACTCGTGTCGTTCGTTTCAACCACGAGGTCCGGTCCGTCAACTGCGGCGCGTACCGTGACCTGCTCGGCAGCGAGGAGACGGTGGTCGTCGAAGACGCGGCAATAGACCGTCGAGTCGTCTAACCCCATCGGTACATCCACGCGAAAGGTGCCGTCAGGACGCGCCGTCGACAGCGCGAGGAGATCCTCCGTTAGCCGGCCGAATAGTCGGTCCGGGAGCGATTCGAGCATCGAAGCGGGGACGTGGGCCGGCACTGGGTCCGGAATTCCATCGGCACGCCACACCTCGATTGTCATCGCTCCATTTGCATCCGGGTCCGTCCCGTGTATTACTCCAGCAACCACGTCCGATGACATTGTGGCAGACCGTAGCGATAGGAGTGTCAAAGAAGTAGACGCTACCAGCGTAGTGACGACGTTGGTGGGTTCGACGGCGGTGGAATCCCCGGATATCACCGTTAGACACAACTTGTTTTCAAACGACCGGCTCAAGTGATTTCATCGAGAAGTCCGACTTCGAGCAGTACCGTTCTGCGAGATCCATCAACGCTCGCGTCCGACGGATGTCGGCGACGTTGTGTGTGATGAGTGGTTCAAATGCACCGCCCTCCCAGGCGGTGACGGCCTCACTGCTATCGGCGAATGGATCAAGCTCGTTCATCCCTGCCCCAATCAGTTCTCCATAGATGCCATTCAGTGTATTTTCGCTGGTATTGAACCGTTTCTCGAAGACATCCATCACGTCAACGTACGGTAGCGTGCCAAAGGGCCACTCCAGACCGTGCGTACAGAGTCGAGTCCGAAGAAACGGCAAATCAAATCCGCCATTCCACCGCTCACCGTTGTACGCGACGAGTTTTGCGTTCCGTTGGGTGAGTGTTGATGTGACAAATGTCGTGAGTTCGGTTAGTAATTCCCGTTCGCTGTCGTGGGAGGTGAGTTGTACCGCCGTCTGGAGCTTCTCGTTCAGCTGGTCTGTGAGTGTTGACGATGGTGTTGTTCCATCCGTATTGAGAAACACTCGGGATGCGACAGCAGAGTCAAACCCAACAACGGTGAGTTGATCTCTTGTCTCGAACCCAGTCGTTTCGATGTCGAAGGCGACTGTCGATAGTTCGGTCATTCTGAACCCCCAGCAGTATTCTCTGCGGCTGGTTGGGGTTGTGTGTCCTCGCCTTCCGCAATCTGTTGTTCAAGCTCGGCGAGGCGGTTTTCGTGGTCGTCGAGGCGGGCCTCCTGTTCGAGATCGATGCTGAGTAGCGCCGGCAGCAGCGGGTTCTGGTGGTTCAACAGCCCGCTCGCGTCGGCGTGCTCGCGGGCGTACTCGAACAGCTGGTCAAATCGTGGCTGGTCGCGACGCCGCAGTGCCCGGCGGAACTCCGCCCACCGCTCTTCGATGGCCCGGAGTGCATCCCGGTACGTCGGGTTTGTGCGCCCCATCGCTATCGGCCTCCTGTCCCGGTCGCGGTCCACGCATCGAGCAAGGGGTCCGCAGTGGCCGCCACCGTCTCACCGTCAGTTGTGACACCCGTTCCGACACCCGCCGGAGTCGGCGTCGACGGCGTCGGCGTTGTCGGTTCCACGCCGACCTGCGTGGCGCGTGCCGCGAGCAGCTGCCGCCAGTACGCGAACGTCGTCTGGTAGTACGCGCCGTCGTCGACGGGATAGACGAGCGTCTCGAAGTCCTCGCCGACGACCCGTGGCCCCATCCGGGTTTGCTCACACTCGAGGTGGTGGTCGGCGACCGTCGCGACTGGCTCGGTGAATTCGTTTCGTTCGTTTCGCGTAACGAGCACCGGGATGTCGTACCCCTCGGCGTAGGTCGCTAACCGGGCGAGAGTTCGAGCCTGAAGGGTTTCCGCGTGGGTTTCGCCGAGGGTATCGTCGGCGCGGTACTGGGCGTCGACGGCCGGCGCGATGATGAGGGCGGGCGTGTGGGGCGATGTGTCCTCGTCACGACCTGGTGCCCCTCGACCGGCCGCCCCGGCATCGACGGTGGACATCTGGATCGACTTGTTCACCGCTGCCGGGAGATCACAGACGGCGCCGTAGTGCTGGTAGGCGGTGAATCCGCGGGCGACGTGAATTCGGTTGAGCAACCGTTGGCTGGGGGCTATCTGCGTCAGCGTGGCCGTCGTCGCATGGCCGTTTGCGTCAATCCAGAAAGCGGGCCTGTCGTGTAAGAGGAGATGATCGAGTACCAATGACTGAAGGATCGGAACACCCCGATCACCGTCGACATCGAGGAGTGTGATACCGTCCTCAAGGGAGGGTAGCAGCATTCCGTCCGTCGCGGGATCGGCTTGATTAGCCAGATTCTGGTTGCGGTCAGCGCTCCGTGTTGGCTGGTCTACCGCCAATCGGTTCGACGTCGATGTGGAGCGGTCTGGCATACTCCAGTAGATGGCCACGTACCAGATAAGCCGCGGCGTGTCGCTTCCGCATTTCCAAGAAATGACTGAGTAATGCGGTACATCGGACTCAGGCGCTGGCTTTTGGCGATCGTCCGAAGGTTTCCGAGAAGGCTTCCAGAATGACCTTGGTTCGGATGATTCGTAGCGAGTGGGCTCATCCTTCCAGGCTGGGTCTGAGCGACAACACGGCCCCACAATCCAGGTGCTACGGCTTGTCTGGATGTTCCACCGCCTCTAGACCCGCTTCGATAATCTCTTGATAGGCTTCTTCGAGGTCCTTGTCCTCTTGTTCGGCGTAGTCTTTCACCCGCCCATTCAGTGTGTGCGAGATGTCGATGTTCGGTCGCATCGTTTATGTCCAAAAGACATTTAGACATTCAAGCACAAATGTCTGTTGTCGTGAGGCGAACCAATACGTTCGCGGTGCGACCGCTTTCCGAGCAGGATGAGCAACTGCTCCGCGAGCTGTTGGACGCCTCCGCCAGCCTCTGGAACGAACTGAACTACGAGCGCCGCCAGAACTACTTCGACGGCGACTCCGTATGGGATACTGCCGACTACCGCAAACAGTACGTCGGTGTCCTCGGCTCCGCTACTGCCCAACAAGTCATCCGTAAGAACAGCGAGGCGTGGCGGTCGTTCTTCGCCGCCTGCGAAGATGGCGAGGACACAGCCCCTCCTGGTTACTGGGGCAACGAGGAGGCCAGTAGAGAGTTGCGGACGTACATCCGTAATGACTCCTACACCATCGAAACTGGTGAACGGAGTCGCCTCGAAATCCCGGTCGGCCAAGACCTGAAAGATGAGTACGGACTTGGCTACTACGACCGCCTGCGGCTCGAAGTCTGCGGCGCTCCCAAGTGGGACGGCGAACAGGGGCGATTGGAACTGTACTTCGACGAGATCGACGACACGTTCAGAGCCATTCAGCCTGTCACTGTCCCGGATTCTCGACAGGATTCACCACTAGCCGACGAATCGGCTGCTCTGGATGTAGGCGCGAACAACCTCGTCGCCTGTACCACCACCACCGGCCAGCAGTATCTCTACGAGGGACGCGACCTGTTCGCCCGCTTTCGTGAAACCACCGAAGAAATCGCGAGGCTCCAATCGAAACTCCAAGAGGGCCGAAACAGCAGTCAGCGGATCCGATCCCTGTACCGCAAGCGAACGCGCCGCCGCGACCACGCCCAAGACGCTCTCGTGCGGAATTTGATCGAGCGACTATACGACGAAGGTGTCGATACGGTGTACGTCGGCGACCTTACGGACGTGCTGGTGGACTACTGGAGCGCGGAAGTGAACGAGAAAACCCACCAGTTCTGGGCGTATCGCTCGTTCATCGATCGTCTCGCCACGACCGCCGAGGAGTACGGCATCACGGTCGAAGTCCGCTCAGAAGCATACACGACGGCGGAGTGTCCAGTGTGTGGCGAACGAGAGAAGACGGAGCGGGACGGCGACGTGTTCCGCTGTTCGTGTGGCTACGAGGGGCACGCCGACCTCGGTGCGTCACGGACATTCCTCGAACGACAGGCTGGCGTAAATCTGGACGTCGGGTCGATGGCACGGCCTGTGCGCCTCAAGTGGGACGACCATATCTGGTCGGAGTTATCACGCTCTCCCGAGAGGGCCAGTCCCAACGAGGAGCGCACAAACCGGAGTACCCGCACGGGGAAACTTGCCTCCGTGGGTGCGGCATAGCCAATATCCCCACCGGAGGAATCCCATTCCCCTAAGGATGGGAGGATGTCAATGGGCGCGATCTGGGCGAGTGTCGTCGTCGCGTGACCATTTGCGTCGACCCAGAAGGCGGGCCCGTCGTGCAGGAGGAGATGGTCGAGTACGAGCGACTGCAGGATCGGGACGCCGCGGCCTCCCTCGACGTCGAGCAGCGTGATGCCGTCGTCGAGTTGCGGCAACAGCATCTCGTCCGCAGCCGGATCGGCCTGGTCAGCAAGGGACCGATTGCGGTCAGCTCCCCGTGTCGGCTGGTCCACCGCCAATCGATTCGACGTTGAATGTTCTCCCATACTCGACTAGTTGTCTACGTTCCCGATAAGCCGCAGTGTGTCGCTTCCGCGTTTCACGAAATATATGAAAAATATGTATTATGGACTCAGACCCCAGATTTCCACGGCCATTGGACCATTTCCGAGAAAGGTTCCACAATAATTTTTGAACGATCAAGTGTTGATTAGTTTCAGAACGTTTTGCTGAAAGGACGCCGCTCCCGAACTCTGATTTTGAAGGATGCATAAAACCTAATTGGTAACCCTCTATTGGTGGCAGTATATGGCCCCGGATTCGGATATTGACGGGGACATTTGCGGATTCGAAATATCGGTAGATACAGGATCTAGTCGTATCCTCGATCATAATAACGAGAACTGGGAGACTGTAGACGGCTCTAAACAACGATGCTGTCGTCAGCCTGTAGATGATGGACTGACTGAATCCTGCTTCTGGCACGATCCTGCTGTTGGTGATATTTCAGGACTTGAGGAGAGGGTTGGTGATCCACAGCGAGTTGACGGGGCGACGTTTCCACAGATGGACGGCTCCCTCACAAGTGAGTTGGATTTCAATGGTTGGGGGCTATATAACGTCTCATTTGGCGGTTCGAACCTCTCGAACGTAAATTTCAATACGACTAGTGTTGAAGGGTCAAAAATTCGAACAGATCTTCGTGAATCTACATTCCGGTTTGAGACACTGTCGAAATGTGAATTTAGAGAAGCAGAGCTTGCTGGGGCAGAGTTTGAGACTTCCGGCATCCTCCAGGATGTCGAATTTACCCGAGCAGAGCTTGATAATACTGATTTCAGCGGCGTCACATTTGACGGTGAAATTGTCTTTGAGGGCGTTTATGGCGACCAGACCAATTTTATATCGACTACGATCACCACTGATCCTGTTTTTAATGATTCCCGGCTTACGGAGCCACAATTCAACCGTAGTATGGTCGTTGGGGTCGATTTTCATCGCGCCAAAAGATTCCATGACCCAGACTTCGCGAATGCAGATATTGACGGATGTGACTTTTCGGGCCTAAATCTCAGCGAAGCAACTTTTTCTAATGCTACTATTACGAATTCGATTTTCACTGACGCGGTGATTGAGAGCCCCGATGACGGTACCTCCCTTTCCGGGGCTACGGTTGTGAATGTAAATTTCGATGGGTGCGATCTCTCGAAGACTGAGACGGTTGACGCTGATAGTATGTTGTTCGTCCGATTTGCCGAGAATCCAACGTTCTCTGATATCTCCTTCTTGGATGTAGATCTACTAGGGATGACGTTTGCAACTAACTCCGGTAGTGGAATCACATTTGATGGGGGCCGTGCTGCCCTTCCTGTAATGGATTTGCAAGGGGTCTTGGTTGACTCTGAGCCACTTAAAACGGTACAGAGACGACTCAACGACCGGGAACCGGCGGCAGACGTGTCCTTCGACTCCGGGACTCACGTCTCGAATTTCCGCTCAGAGATTGAAGGTGCCTACGACGCTCTCACAAATTGGTCTCTTGACGACCTTCCACTAAGCGACTCTGAAAATCATGTGATTGAAGAAGATGCTCCTTTCAGAGAAATCCCACCACTCTACCTTCGCGGGGCAGGTGATGGAAACAAGGATGAGTTTGAGAACAGTCGACTGCGTGACCTTACGGTTCGAGATGCGTATCTGCATCGCTCTCGTTTCGAAACTATAGAACTCTACGATGCGAATTTTAATTCAGCTTTCTTGCGCTCGGCTCAGCTTGATTCCGTTCGCCTACGCGGGGCAACGTTCGACGGTGGTGACCTTAGCGGTCTAACAGCAGAAAACATTGCCATCCCGGAAACAACGTTCAATAACGTCTCAGTTAACCACAGTACGGTATTCGGTAATGAAGCACCGTTTTGGTCAGCAGGCTTCTTATCAATATCTGACGACATCGAGACGCATTATTTACGGGGCGAAATTGCTGCGATGGAAGCTGAGGGCACGAATGAATCATACTGGTTAGGTGCGATTAAAAACCTACCCTACATCGGCGGTGATGAGCAAGCTGAAGAACAATATGAGCAGGTTAGTCAGCAGTATAAAAGACTTGAACAGCTGTTCGCTGATAACAATATCACCGATAGAGCAGCAAAATACTACTTTCGAAGCCAGGATGCACGACGGAAGAGCAGGCGCACATCACGAAATTTGGGGAATATTCCGTCACTCCTGAAAAAATTCGTTTACGGATACGGAGTTAGTCCGTACAAGGTAGCAGGATGTATTGTGATGTTATGGTTAGTGTCGGCTCTGTTATTTGCCCCGATTCCACTTGGGCAGAGTCAGGCAGGCCATTTGACACTCCAAGAGCCGGTTATATCGTTGAGTAGCTGGTTATTGGAACCGGGATACTATGGCAACATTACCGCTGTTCTCTGGGAACGCGCGTATTTTAGTGCGATAACGCTCTCCTCTATTGGATACGGTGACTTAACTCCCGTAACGCCTGCAGGGCAATTCCTAGCAGCATTTGAAGGGTTTCTTGGAATGGTGTTGGTTGTCCTGTTAGGTTACGTACTTGGGAACAAGGAAGCATGGTGAAGAATTATACAGCGCGCCCGAAAATGGGGAAAATATGGTGAAGACGGGCGATTCAGCTCTTGCTGAGCGTGTCAGACGCCTAATCGCCCAAGAGTTTGAATATGTCGACGGTGTATTCGAGGCTGATGACTATCTTTTAGCCGTCTTGGTTGGCCACGAGAGTACGGAACTGGACGTAGAGGAGATTTTGCCTGATACACTTGACGATCGGGAAGTGTATATCCTCGAAGTGTCCTCAGACGAGGAAATTCGTGTTGCTTCAGTACCTCAAGGTGAGACAGGTCCAGACCAAATTCTGGTTGAAACTATTGGCTCAATTGAAGACATCGATCGCGATTTAGTCTCTCGGATCAAGAACGTCATAGCCACATATCGTGAGTTCGACGGGGAGCAACAGGCAAAGGAACTACACGATTGGATTCATCGTACTCGCCGTGACCTACTCACCGCGTTTTCCGGGGAGATTGAATCAACGAAATATATTGATGGGCTTGCGGCTGAAAATTCAGGGTGGCAGGTACCGGACCGGCATACGCTTCAGGAGTTCCTCCAATTGGCTTCTGCCACGATAGCGAACCGCGTGGCGTTCGCCGCTGTTTTAGATCAACGAGGCATTCGACGGCCTGGACGTTCGATCGCTCGAGTAAAAACTGAAACGGAGATTCTCGACTCGATACTCGCTTTGGGTGAGGTGCTTGATCCACAAAGTGGCGCTGAAGCTAGTCCGTATTTCCAGCTCCTGAAGGAGGTAGGCCCTGTACAAAAGCAACTCAAAGAGAATGTGGATCTGCTTCAGGACTGGGAGATCGCTGGACTCGCTAATGACGTAATTAAGACTGCGTTTCGGGAAGCAAATGCTGAGGCACAACGTGCGGCTCTCGGGAACTATCATACGCCAGAGGAAGCCAGTTTCGCCCTCTCAGGCTATACCATCACCGACGGAAACGAGTTAATTCTTGATCCGACGTGTGGCACCGGTAGCCTGTTGTCCTCTGCATTCGATATAAAAACAGATGAGGCATCTTCCGCGTCTCTCAGCGATATCTATGGGGTAGATATTGAGCCATATACTACCGAATTGTCCATGATCACTCTAATTCTTCAGAATGGTGAGGGCTTAGAAGTCCTTCCAAAGATCTACTGTGCCGATTTCAGAGACGCGCATATCGAAGGACGCACACTTAATATCTCTAACGCTGATTGGGAAGGAACTCCCTTTGAACTACCTCAGACCGATGTGATTCTGTGTGACCCCCCTCGTCTCAGGCCGGAGCAACTTGATACCGATATGCAGAAGTCGATTATTGAGGAAATACCTCATCTCTCAAAACGGACCGAGCCGTCACTCTACTTTATCAGTCGGTCTCTCGAATTTCTCAAGCTTGGAGGTCGTGCAGGCTTCTATTTGCCAACAGGTTGGCTCACCCAGTCTTCGGCAGAGGAGTTCCGGGCGTTCCTTCTTGAGAACTTCGCGATTGATGGGGTCCTGCGCGTAGGGAGCGCTCACTCTCATGAAGAATTGGCCGTTCTTCTGTTTCTCCGCAAGGAGAAACCTCGCCAGAATCAGGTGGTATTTGAAAACTATGATGGTACAACTGATTTTGACCTTACAACCAATACTTCCGGTTGCTTGCCTGAAGAGCTAGAAGAGAGTGAACGTAAATTTGACCAAGAGGAAATTGTTGCTGACGAATCGTGGTGGCAGTACTTCGAAGCTCCACCGGTCTATTTTGAATGGAAAGAGAAGACGACCGCAACGCTTGATGAATTCTGTTCCATAAGGATAGGTGCAGTTTCCGGAGCTAACGACTTCTTTTATTTCCGTGATGGGAACGACTGTCAAATAGAGCTTGGCAATTATATGCGAGACGCTCTCGTCGAGACAGTGAACCAAGACACGTTCAGAACTTCGGATACGGAACTACAGAGTGCTCTCTGGGTCCCGGATGAGGTTGTTGAGGCAGTCGAGCCTGAGATGGAAGACGAGAAGATGCTATCTGTTATCGCAAACGAGGAAGATGAAGCATTAGCGGACTATCTCAAAACCGGCCTTGAGGAGGGATATCACGAACGTTCGACGCTAGATCGTCGGGAGTACTGGTTTCAGCTCCCGTCGCAAGAGGCCCCAGATATTGTGCTCCCGAAAATTGCGTCGTCGACCTTGGTGGCAATGTACGTCGATCATGATGTCTACATATCAAGTCAATACTTGGGATTGCTGATTGACTATGAAAAGTTGGATACTCAAGTTGAGAATGCCGTAGTTACAAAGGCCTTAACAGCACTTCTTAATTCTTCACCGGTGAAATTCGACTTCTACACTCGAAGCACCCGATCTAACTCTGATTTTGTACAAGTCACGGTAGGTGATCTCGAAAATATTGAACTGCCAGACTTAACGAACCTCTCAGAAGAACAGTGGGCTGAATTGGCCGAGCAGTTCGAGAGCCTTGCCGCAGATGCCTCTGTTCAAGCACAAGAGGAATTAGATCGCCGTGTGGCAGATCTCGTTGGAATTGATCAATGTGACGCTTTCCGGGATCAGCTTCGGTCCGACTAATTCTATTTTGCGCGGACAAGATTGAAGCGGGAATCATCAATACCTGCTCTGAGACTATCGGGATGACAACGTCATGGTCACTTCCTCGGCGACGCAGCTGCTGAATCGACGAGTGAATACTCTCGGTCCCGACTCGTCCCCTCCGCCTCGACGAGATTGTATTGCTCCATCTTCGAGAGGTACGTGCGGATAGTCCGCTTCGTCCGTGGATCATCGACCTCCTCGGTATAGCGCTCGTGAATCTCGCTTGGTCCGACTGGGCCGTGCTCGCGAACGATATCGTAGACTGCCCGCTGATGGGGCGTGAGCGAATCGAGGCTTCGCTGTTTGATCTGGGCACGGGCGTCGTCGGCCGAGTCGCGGAGGATGTCGTCAGTAATTTGTTCCTGATTTTCGCGATCTGCCTTGCCGGCGGCCGTTCGGAGGATGCCGATTGCGAGGCGGGCGTCGCCGGCGGCCGCGTCGGCGATCCGGTAGAGCTGGTCGTCGGTGATAATGTCCTCATCGAGGCCCCACTTCGCCCGCGCACTCAGAATGTCGTACAGCTGCTCGTCGTGGTACTTGTCCATCCGGACGTGTTCGCTGGAGCGCAGGCGGCTCACGAGGCGGTCGTCGACGCGGCTGAACAGCTCCTCTTCCTTGTTCGCGATGCAGATGATCGCGAACTGTGGGAGGCTGTGGAGGACGTAAATGACGCTGGGGTCCTCCAGTTGGCCGACCTCGTCGAGAATGACGACGGTTCGCGGGCCGTCATGCTGCTGGAGGCGGTCGACGAGTTCGTCATGCGGCGTCGACTGCCGGTGGATGTCGATGGTCGCGCCGAGGTCGTCGAGGATCTGGTAGAGCGTGCGGAACCGCGTGTAGTTGCGCCAGCAGTTGACGTAGGTGGCCTCGACATCGAGGACCTCTTCCCGAAGTCGTTCCGTGACGAATTGCGAGATGCACGTCTTGCCGGCGCCGCTCGGCCCGGTGACGATGGCGGTGTCCGCGGGTTCGCCGTTCGTGATCGGTTCGAGAACACTGGAGAGATGGTTGACCTCGGCGTCGCGATGCTCGACTTCCCGAGGGACGATCCCAGCGCGGAGGACGCGAGCATCGCGGATCATCTGTGGTCGTCCGACAGATTTTCCGCCTAGTTATAAAAACGTGACCGGGTTGTTTCCGGAAAGCAAGTTCACGACCAGTGGATGTCACGAGAGAATGCTTTTATGGCCGATTTGATGGATCTGGTAGAATCCTAATCCGTTCGTTCCCGGAAACTCCAGACTTCCTGAATCTGATCACCGGCGGAATACCTCTATCAGATATTCAACAATTTCTTCGCCGCCAGAAACCAGACGGATTGCTTGCGCAACGAGAGAGATCCGGTCATCTGTTGCCATCAGTCCCAGCCGTTCTCCCCACCCAACTGCTGATGCAGCTATTGGAACTATTTTCGCGACCAACGCTGCAAGGATAACTGGGAGCAGGATTATCATCACGAGAACGATCTTGAATACGCCTGGAGCGACTTCAGAGAGCAGGGTAAGAGATCCCACTCCAAATATTGTCCAATTTCGAGTGAGCTGGTATGCACTACCGCTAAAGAACTGGTCATAGACCCAGAAGAGGAATCGCAACCCTACTGACGGCTGAGAACGGTTTGTGTCGGAATCAGCGGAACTCGTGGCCATTGTGAAATTTTAGACCTCTGGTTCTTCTCCATATGAATGGGACACTTGGTTCAGAATTTGGCTTTTTAGTTCATCCCAGTTCGGCTGATTCTTCTGAGATTCCATTCGCTCAACCCATTCCTGCGCGAATGCAAACAGCAGGTAATCTGAGTTCTCTGAGCACCGGATAATTCCCTTTATGTCCTCGAATACTCCTTTTCGACACGCCATCAAGAAGTACTCAGGAATCACCTTACGAACTTGGTCTTGCTCGTCCCGTGGAGCTAGATCGCCATCGTATCTTAGCTCGAGGACGACAACCTCATCGCGGACGTCGAGATCTTCGAAGTGTAGCTCTGGAGTGGTGCTATTATTTTGGAGATAGATGATGAATGGCTGATAATTCTGCTGAGCTGGAGTCATACTATAATACGGAGTACTCTATTTAATAGGTTTTATGTCAGAATCATTGCAAATTCCCATCAGAATCCTCTTTGGTGATGTCTGAGATTGAATCGAATAGATGGATTTGCCCGAAGAATTTGTCGGGATCGCATTCGCCTTCGCGGCAATTGTCAGTGGCTTCCTCTTCATAACAACAGGAATCGGTCTGTCACTGGTCAGTCCTAATGTTCCGATCTTCGGATCCGCATCCCAGGTCTCCTCTGTAATCTACGTTTCCGGTGGTGGCCTGCTCGTGACCCTGGGCTGTCTCGCGATGTACTCGATACTCCGTGAACCGCTTGGCGGATCGCGAGGCGGAGGTAGGTTCAAGCGATAATCCACTTGTAAAACAGACCCTTCTCAATTTGATGAAGGGCGCCATCACAGTCGCTACTGAACGAAATGGATGCTATACTTTCACCCCGGTTAGCGTGGCTTTTTGGAACCACAGCAACATACTAATTATATGGACGATAAGAGCAAGAATCAGCTCGGTGGTGGGGCGATCGGCGGCACCCTAGGAGCAGCAGTCGGCGGTCCCGCTGGCGCCGTCGTTGGTGCGACACTCGGTGGGTGGCTGTTTGGACAAGAGAGTAACCACAACGACACCCTTCGCAAGACGTTTACAGCTCTCAAGGAAGCGACGAGTGATGACGCGCATCTCTATGTCTCTCACATTGATCCCGACGGAGCCGAATCGACAAGCCCCCAAGGTGTCATCGAGGGCGTCACCGGGGAGCCTGATATCATCTCAATTGATTCCACAACCGCGAATCTGATCGTCGAGGTTGAGACGATGGAGGCGATCGCCGAGAACGGGAGTCACACGCTGGACCAGCTGCAAGACTATCGAACATCTGGCTTCAAGCGGGTTCTTGCCGTTCCAGAAGACGAAGTCGAAGCTGCCGTCGAGTGGGTAGCAGCACACGAGGACCGGGGCGCCTTGGAGGGATCAACTACGATCGCGTCCCCCAAACGGATTGCGAACGCACTCTAATTTGTACCGAGTAACGGATATCCGATTGTCCACATAGCAATCAGATGGCGCTGTCAAATCTTGCTGTCTATACCACCGCCCACGGGATTGACCCAGTAAAAACACACCTAGCACAGCTTGAGGACGCAGATATTTCACCGGATATCGTTGGATTAGAGCTACCAGATGTCGACGATGTCAATAAGAATATTGATTCATTTGTCCACGAACTTGCTAGGCGATCTCCGGCGACAGCCTTCACTTGGTACATCGTAGAACGAATTAATAAGAAAGCGTACCAGAGCACAAGTAATACCGCAGATCGAGGCGATTCAGAGTTCGAAGCGGGGAAACAATACGCCAATCGTCATGACATCCCTCACGTCTCTGTAGATCTGGGAAGACACGAAATCGCTGAACGATACGCCACTTGGCCCCGACGAATACGAGACTCGATTGTGCTTCTAATTGGTCTCTTAGTGGCGATGACTCTCTGGCTCATCGCAGTAGGGGCAGTTCTCAATGGTCTGGCAACACTCCATAACTATGGGTTCTCAAGTCGAGGAATCGTCGGCATCGCATTAGGGATACTGTTTGCAGTTGGACTTACCCTCGCTGGTCGGTTTACCATACTTTATTCCGTCGGAAAAATCGGTTACTGGTTCCGCGATGCACTTCGAGAGATACGAGATGAAGCAATGTATGAAAACCTCAGTGCAAGGAGTGCAGGCGATTCAGCTGACACAGGGCTACTCATTGTAGGGGCTGCTCACTTCTCTGGAATCAAGTCGATCGCGGAAGCTGACGGCACCGAGTGTTGGCAGATCGAGTCTCCCGCAATTGCACAATACGATGGCGAACTCGATGGTCTCTCACCGAGCGAGTTGTCTGATATAGCAACGTCTCCAGAATAGAGCCTGTTCCAGTCCGGAGTGTGGCCGCTAGTTCTGTCGGAAGCTGGTCGCCTCGACGGGGAACCCATCAACCTGTTCTGCAACGTCACGTGGGAGCTGGTACACACCACTATCGACATGTTCCATCGGCGCTTTCAATGCCCCCTCCGAGAGTCCGCGATCGCCCCATTCGGTGTGGGAAACCGCAACCTCGAACCCGCCGACTCGTGGTGGAACGGCTGGTATCACCTCGGGGTTCTCCGGATAATCTTCAAGGAGCGGTGCATATCGGAACGGCAGCCGAAGTAGGTGACTTCGAGTGGTTTGTCCGGAGTAGAAACACTGGCTCGGGTCTGTGACGCAGACGTCCTCGACGCGTTCCTCGTCACTTGGATAGTCGATGCCGTAGTGGCCGGGGTCCTCGCCAGCCTGCGCCTGTAGTGCTCCCTCGATTGCTTGTCCAAGACTCATCGGGTCGGTCGCGTGCGAGAGCCAGCACGCCACCGCAACAGCGTCGTCTGCATCCGCCGTGAGCGTATACGTCGAGATCTCCGGCGAACTGATCGGCGTGTAGTAGGCCCGGACCGCGAACAGGCAGGGTTCGTAGATCTGGCCGTCTGCCGCCTGAGCTTCGGCGGCAACGTCGTCGCTGTGGATGCTTGACTCGAAGTCAGCTTCGAGACCTTGAATACGCCGTCGACGCCCGACTACTTCGTACTCCACCGGATCGATACGGAATTCCGTGTTCTCGGCCGCAGTGAACCGTGCTTCGACGCCGGGTGTCTCCTCTGATCCATACGTCCCGCGTTCGAAAGACTCCTCTGTCCATCCGTCTGCGAGGCGTATTTCGTACCCGTCGGTCACCATCGGTGCTTCCGGCTCTGTCGGTAGAGGGTCAGTCTCCAAGTCGCGCTTTTCCATATCACCGACTGTCTGCTACGTCGACTTAAACTACTGTCACGCTGGGGTGATAAAGAGCGGTAAGGAAACCACGATGGCCTATGGGTTCAGCTGTCGACAACTCGGGCAGTCGTTCCAGTCAACCTGCTGTTCGTGGCACAGATGACTACACTCTCTTGGGTTCCCGAATAAGAAGTCCAAGCCCCAGTCTGGATTTGGAGCCTTTCCAAACAGAATATACGGTTTTGTCTCACTTTGGCCGCTGAAATTTGTGAGAATGTGAACGGGACAGTACCGGCACTCCCAAAGAGCGACGTTGACGCGGTCGTCATACCCTCTCTCGATGACTTCCTTCCGGTCCCACTCGTGAACGCCTCGTGGCCCGCGACACGGCGCGACGTCAACACGGTTCACCAGGACTGTCTCGAACGTGGGATCGGGACCGAGTCGCTTCGCTTCTAACCACCCCTCAAAGTCGTGCGCCACTTCGCGGTGTATGATAATCGCGTCCCGGAGTTCGTCGATTCTAACCTCTGGTGCGAGGACCCCCTCGTAGTCGTACACGAACTGAGTGAGCGTCTGATCGTACTTGCGGCGTGAGCCGCACCCACGGCAGAACTCGTACTCGTAGCTATCTGGATGGGCGTAGCTTGGGATTCGCCGCCAATCGTGGCTTCCAGATTCTGCATAGGGGAAGCACTTTCTGGACGGCGTCTCCCACTCGAGATTTGCTTCGACGCGCGTCTCGAACTCCCATGGATCATGTTCACGGATACTGTATGCGTGGCCATCGTCGGCTCGGAACGCGTCGTCGACGACGTTGTAGTCCAGCTGTTCGTCGCCAAAGTCGTCGGGGGTCAACCATGCGACTGAGTATCCTGCCGTGAGATAGTCGTGGGTTGTCCCTTCGATGTCCTTACTATGATGTTTGTGCTGTACCTCGATGATGAGTCCCTGCCCGAAGTAGAGATTCTCCTCCTGGAATTCGACAAACGCGTCAGCTCGCCGCCTCTCCGGAGCCGTCGCAGTCCCGGCAATGTTGATAGTGATTTCGGCTCCGACGTGGGTCGCGGTGGGGAACTGTTCGGCGAGTGCAGTGACGGCGAGGGCCGTACATCGAGCGTGCGTATCTGATTCTCCTCCGAATGCTGTTGAACAGGCCTCAGAATTGTCATCGCTGGAGTGGAAGAAGTGACGAGCGCGATGGTCGCCATCACGGGGGTAGAGAATACCCCGGCATTCGGGACACTCGACAGCCTGCTGGTCGTCGACCTGCTCGGGGACGACGATTTCGCCATCGAGGAGCGCTCGAAACGGCACAGTCATCACTACCGAAGTACGTCGATTGCTTGAACCCACCGCTATCCTTGAAAATGCAGCCTATACTCTCGCCATGACCCTTGGAAGGTTCGTAGAATAGTGAATTGAAATTCCAGCTACACTCGTCCAAACGCCGCAACGCTCTCTACCAAGTTGCACTCGCAGAGTGTAACCTGACTGGAGAGACCCTCAGAAAATTAACATTCTCCGAACACAATTCTGACTGGTATATTCAGACTACCCTACTAATATATTAGTGGCATGGAGTAAATCAGAATACGAAAAGACCTCACTATAAAATCGGTGCAGCTAGACTGACAGGGATTCAAGCAAAAATGGAACAGAAATCACTTATCCTAGGGATGGAGGCAGTCGGATTAGTAATAATTGCGTTCATAGCTATGGGTGTCGTACATTTTCTTGGCGGTCAGTCCCTCCTACCATGGGCCTCATTTTTCGCTACTCTCGTTCTTGGACTACCAACTTTACTAGGAAGTGGGAGCAGTCTTGACCTCTCACTCGATATCAACCACACCGTCGAGCCCAAACAGGAAACACCAACAATGAACTCGTCACGGTCGACGTCCAGCGATTGGACGGAGGACGCTCAAGCAAATCTCGAGAAGGTCAACACCAATCCAGAATGGAGACGAACGGAGGAATCCGAATACACATCTTGGAGAACTATCGGCTCGGCGCTCTTCAAGCTCTCAAAATATGTTCAGAATATCCGTTACGTGAATGCAAACCGTATCAGAACTATTCTGATAATCTCTATCGTCCTCGGTTGTAGTTGGTTTTTACTCATTCTCAGCGAGTTACTGGCATCTGGCTCGTTTGACCCGATTGTTTTTTCAACCATCGCGGACCTCTCTCCACTGACGTACTCAACAAGTAATCTGCCGATCTTCCCGATCATGGGTAGTCTGCTCTTGTTTCTCATCCCGATCGGCTATCTTGACTGGAAGACAGGAACGACCTGTGACGAGTGCGGAACACCCTTTTCCCTTCGGTCTAAGGGGAAATATTGGCACCCGGATTTGAAGGAAGTAAAAACGGAGAACGGAACTAAAACAACCATCTATCACGGTGTTAGATTTCGTGAATGTATGAATTGCGGGAAGCTATATCAGGACACAAATTTCAGTTGGGAAGAGTCCTCCCATAGAAATTAATCTGGACACCACTGGTGCCGGCCAAAACCTCCTACATATATTCGATTTCTATAGAATCGCTATACTGGCGCGTAGTAGCAACACCGGAAGTCGGAACGGGGGAAGCGGGGGTATGGATTTGCCCTTAAACCCGCCCGCCCACCCACCCCGTTTGTCTATCGTAGTTCTGAGAAATCCGTACTATATGGCCCTGTTGAAATCCTCGAAGAGTTACAGATTCGCCCGGTAGTCTGACCGGATGCAGGCCCTCCCAAAGTCGCAGTTGCTTCGGTTCGTTGAGCAGGCGTATCACTTGGCTCGGCGAGCTGTTGCCCGCTACTCGTCAAAGTTCTCGAAACGCCGGTACACACTCCACCAGCACATCGTCTTGCTCTGTCTCAAGGTTCGGAAGAATACGACGTACCGGACGCTTCTTGACGAACTTATCGAGATGCCTCGGGTTCGGAGCGCCCTTGATCTTGAGGAACTCCCCACTCCTTCGACGTTGTGTAAAGCATTCAACCGGCTCGATATGGCGGTTTGGCGGGTCCTACTCAACCTCTCGGTCACGCTTCTTCCAACCAACGGTGTCGTCGGTATCGATGCATCCGGTTTCGACCGTAGTCACGCCTCGAAACACTATACGAAGCGAACGAAGTTGACGATTCAGCAGTTGAAAGTCACACTTCTCGTGGATACGAGAGCGAATGCCATCCTCGATCTGCACGTGACGACGACCAGAAAACACGACTCGCAGATCGCGCCGTCGCTCATCAAGCGGAATACCGGTGAAGTCGAGATTCTCCTCGGCGACAAGGGATACGACGACCAAAAGATCCGTGTGTTAGCCCACGAGGGTGGTGTTCGTCCGCTTATCAAACATCGAGAGTTCTCGCCGCTTCAGAAGGCGTGGAATGCTCGGCTGGAGGCTAATCTCTACGGTCAGCGCAGTCAGAACGAGACGGTGAACTCCCGCCTCAAACGGAAATACGGCTCATTCGTCCGCTCACGACATTGGTGGAAGCAATTCCGTGAACTCGTTGTCGGCTGTCTCACTCACAACATCGACAAGGCACTCTGAACGCTAAGTTTAGAGAGTAGGCTTAACGATATTGGCGATTGGGAATTGGTCCCCCTGACCTGGATTCCGCTTCTGAAGGTACAGTATGCCAACGATTACTGCACCGACAATTGGTGGAATAAACATCCCAACAAAGAACCCAACAGCCCACATATCCGCAGACTCCATATTTCGTTTTCGGCCATCAAGAAATATCCAGACTGCACCAAGAACACCAAGAAATACTGCCAACATTCCTGATATTTCGATTCCGACCATAATTTATTGCTGTTCTGCTGAGTGGTATTCTTTTGGGCGTGTCGAACGCTAACGCTAGACAAGCTGACCTACCTAGCGGCTGTTTCAGGGAGATAGTTGTCGAGACAATAGGATTTCAACAGAGCCAAATGGGTTGTTATCGCGGGTTTGCTAATCGGCGTAGCAATCGGCATAAACACCTTGATTCCGGCGATTCGCGGTCATATCGCGATGGGCGTTGCGGCGGGGTTATTGCTGTTCGTGACTTACGGCGTTCACCAAATTCGGGATTAAATCCCTTCTATCAATCCGCATCAATGTCTCAGCAAAAATCCACGCCGTGATACACGCACGCTCTGAATTGAGCGTTGAACCAGTAGCGATGTGGATCAACTGTCCGGCAGTGAGGGCGTTATAGCGCCGTAGTATGTTAGACAGTAGACTGAAGTGTTCTGTCTCGGTATCTCGTCGAAGACACCACTGATGGAAATTTCTGACCAACTTCGCTGTCTGTTCTCTGCCACGGTCGAACAGCGAGATGAATCATATCTGATCGAGATTCCAGCCCAAGAACTTAGACTTGAGAACCTTCAGCAGGGTGAGACGTACCGTGTGGCGGTTTTTCCGTCACTATCGAACGAAGCGGCTGAGAGCGAAGCCACAGATACAACTACTCGACAAGGCCGTCAGGATGACTCCGAGAACCCACCTGTTGAGGAAGGCGAAACTCGACGCGTAGAGATTGACGATATTGGCGACCAAGGCGATGGTATCACCCGTGTCGAGCGTGGGTTCGTCGTCATCGTTCCCGATACTGAACAGGGTGAGCGGGTCGTTATCGAGATTACTGATGTACGTGAGACCGTTGCCTTCGCGGACGTTGTTGAGCGCGTGAGCTACTACGACTGACACCGTTGTCGAGTCTCAATTGGTTCTGTCGCAACCCAGGTGGGTGATGCGAATTATTCTGCATATAGCGACAGTACAAACTGGACCTGCGCTATGTTACAATTCAAATACAGGTATCATGTAAGGAGAGTTGGTTGGCTACTTGGCTATGAATTCGAAGATTCAGAACATCTCTCGGCGCGATTTACCTGTGCTACTCTGCGGGATCAACATACTGTTGCTCCCATTCACGGCGGGATTCGATTTCCCGGCGGCCACGACGTGTGACCGTATAGATGTTTGTCCGCTGGTCTTTCTTGCCTTTCTCGACGAGTCCCTTCTCGACGAGTTCGTCGAGATTCGGATACAGCCGGCCGTGATGCATTTCTTTCTCATAGTAGTTCTCGAGGCTCGCCTTGATTGCGAGGCCATGGGGGTCGTCGAGGCCATCGATCACGTACAGTAAATCGCGCTGGAACCCCGTCAGATCGTGCATACAGATCTGTTAATTTATCAAATGTTAAGCATACCGACTGCTGTTCAGGTGTCGGGTGAAACGACCTTATCACAGCTTGGGCATTCGGCGTACGCAGACGCATCACCATCCTCTGTCTCGTATTCGATGAGGAGGCATCGTTTCGGGATCGATGCTCCACAGTCGGGGCACCGACCCAGTGTTGAGTTGTCGGATGGCATTATCGGACCTGTCTATGACGTATTCATCTCGTATCGATTCAGGAAATGTATTCGATTGCACGTGTTGCTACTTCGGCCGTGCGATCGCTGACGAGGGATGTCATATACAACTCTACGTCTGCAGCATCGTTGAGGGTCGCGAGCGACCATGGAAAAACATGACTTCGTTCCCCGAGGGGATCGCCCTCGTAGTCGTTATTTCGGAGCGTGAGCGAGTCCTCGTGGTAGGTTTTGTGGAAACTAGGACTGTGATGAGTTGGATACCGTGGGCCGGAAATCGAGGGCTTCCAAGAATGAGCATCGAATGCACCTTCTCTGAGAGTGGGTCGGATCCCCAGATGATATCGCCACGTTTCAGTTCGTCAAATGCAGTCACTGCACGTCCTCCATCTCGCTGGTTCGCAACGCCTCGAGATCCTCCCCGCCGTACTGTTCGGTTGCATTCTCGTGGTGCTGGTGAAGTTGGTAGGCGGCTTGGAGCCGCTTGTCGTCGTCGGTGATCGCCCAGTACGGACGCTTATGCCGCACGAGTCCGCGCTCTTTCAGTCGTGAGAGGATTGCACTGACGGCGTCCGTCTCCATCCCGAGTCGCTTGGCGATCGTCGCAGCCTTCCACGCACGGTCGTCGTGTGCATCGAGGTAGAGTACGATTCGCTCGGTATCGGTCCGTTCTTCGAATTCGTCGCTATCGGCGTTCTCGAATTCCTCGATATCGATTGTACCGCTCGACATAGATGGGTGTTGGTGTTGTTGGAAGATAGGTGTTTGGACTGTTTGTTACTTGGATTGGGGGTGCTAAGCGCCTTTCCCTCCCATTCGGTTTCGTTGTCCTGATTGGGTCCTTGGTGCCGGAAATGCTCTCTATGGCGGTCGCATCCTGAAGCGTCCCTGTGATGGGCGATCTCTCATAGGATGCGGAAAAAGACAGTTCGGGAGTCAGTTTGGCTATCACTCAGAGTATTCGCCGCCTGCGCACTATCCGGGCCGTGCCCGGGACCATCTGCGAAAACCAGACACGACCCATATGTGCGGTCCCGGTATCGAGATGTGAGCCATCGACAGACCGAGACACGAATGATAACGTGGTAGCAACCAAAAATACTACTGCCGCGTCGCCACTTGGTACAGGTAACAGAGGCGCCAAGTGGTCAGGGGGCGAGACGCTTCTCGCCGGGCACCTTACTTTCCTCGGTAGACTGGTCGGCGGTGGGGCGAGTGGTGAGTGTGTGGTCGCACTCGGGACAATTGATGTCGGTAGTTTCGCCATGTTCGCGGACCACCCAGTCGCCGTCGATACGGCTTGCATGACCGCAAGTCTGACAGTAAAGCGTCGTCTTTGGAGTTGGAGAACGTCCGAGAGATGGGGGAGAGGGCACCGTGCCTCTATATACGGTGTTCAGGGGGATAACCCCGCGGTTTCGAGGATTCGAGACATCTGGTTTTTGATGCCGTCCACGTGCGGTGATTCGGCATGACTGGAACAGTCACAGCCGGGATTGAACTCAACTACTGATCCCCCCAAACCTACTGACTCTAGTTAAATTTCGTCTGATAGACGGAAGAGTAGGACACCCTGAAGTGCGGCTCTACTGCTTCAGCCATTGGTCAGTTCGAGGGAGTAAATATTCTGTCTGGCATCCATAATTGAGATACGTGCCGTGACGACGCCGATTTCTTCGAGTTGGGTAAGCGCATAGCGAACGGTTCGTGGTGGGAGACGTGTCGATTCAGCGAGACCTAACTGGGTGCTATCGCCTTCATATTCAAGCGTTTTTGCGACGAGTTTTGCACTTGGTGGGAGTTCCTGGATATCAGTAGAGGCCTCCTGCGTTGTGAGAGACGGCTGGTCAGTCATTACCACTAAGAGCGAACGGAACTACCTTAAACACTATCGAGTGTCAATAACACTACACAGCCGATTGGTTGTCGGCAATCACACCGATAGCAGCTCGGAACCCATGTCTTTAGCGGTGGAAGAACACGCGTGCGCTCCGTGGGACAACTTATCGACGAAGGTGACCGTAATTTCGAGACAGAACCCGGGCTCAGAGCCACAACGAAAACTATCGTCATCCAGGTCAATGACCGGAAGACGATTCAGGTCTGCGGCCTCTAGTTCGGAAGGTGCCAACCAACGCTCGAAGGTACTCCCCGTTTTATACCATTCGTGCCTGGTATATACGTTATGAGCGCGACAATGAAGTCAATTCAGGTCGAGAACGTGGTTGCCTCGTCTGATATTGGGCAGGAACTCGATCTCGAAACGCTCGCTACGGACTTCCCAACGGCCGACTTTAACCCCGATAATTTCCCTGGACTCGTCTATCGAACCCAAGACCCGAAAGCTGCGACGCTCATCTTTCGCTCAGGGAAAGTTGTCTGTACGGGTGCGAACAGCGTAGACGATGTGACAGCAGCTCTTGCGCACGTCTTTGATGAACTCCGTGACTTGGGGATTGAGGTAGCCGATACACCAGAGATCGAAATCCAGAACATCGTTTCTAGCGGGGATCTTGAACATGCACTCAATCTGAATGCAATCGCGATCGGATTAGGACTCGAAAACGTCGAATACGAACCCGAGCAGTTTCCGGGACTCGTCTATCGGCTCAATGACCCGGACGTTGTCGTCCTTCTCTTTGGGAGTGGCAAATTCGTTGTGACTGGCGGGAAACACCTTGACGACGCTGAAGATGCTCTCAACGTAGTTGAGGACCAACTGAGTGAGCTCGGACTGCTTGAGTGAGTTGACACCCGAATATCGCTACGAGAGAGTGAGATACCTGACGTGGCTGGCTGTTCTGTAAAGGTATAATAAATGGAAACGCTTACGTACTTATGTGTGAGACGTTGTGAATATGCGTTTCAGAACGCTGCTCGAACAAACGATTGACACGTGGGAGGACGGCTACGGTGTCGTCCAGATCGTCACGCCGGAAGAAACAGACGACAACCAGCTCCGATTCTGCTATTACAAGGATGGCGAATTCGTCAATCGCCCGCTCACGATTGCGCCGACGCCGGAGGTCGCCGAGCAAACCGGCGAGGTCGTCGACACGATGTCGAGTCTCGCTCGCACCTTCTCACCCGACGAAATTGAGGCCCTCGTCGAAGAGTTGGGTGAAGAGAAAATCCTCGAACTCTCCGTCCTTATAGAGGAACTCGGGAAGAGCCGGCTGAAAGAAATTCTCGACGAGAAAACCGACTGAGAGGCGCGTCTTAGATTTCGGTAATCCGGTGATAGCTGTCGTCCAGTGCTTGTGCGTCTTCGGTCAGCAGTGCAACAACGAGGAAGTCGCTGTCGCCGGCGAAGTAGTCGACGAGGCGGCTGATGCGGTCCGAATCAATTGCTTCCAGGGAGTCGATTAGCATGAACGGGACCGTTTCGTACACTTCGTGGGCGAGATAGCCCGCGAGGGCGAAGATTAGCCCTGTTACTTCGCGCTCGCTCTCGGAGAGGTTCGTTATCGCATCCTCGTAGGTCGTTCCCGACTCGGTTTGCCGGATGATGTGCAACTCGAAGACGCTCTTGGTCACCTTTCGACGGCCTTCACGAACCTCCTGTTCGGTTCGTTCGAGCCAGATTCGGGCGATGTTCTCGTAGTCGAGCGTCTCCAACACCGTGTCCATGTGGTCGTTGAATCCTTCGATGGCTTGCTGTTCGATGCGCTCGATTTTCGTTCGTAGCTCCTCGATTTCGTCGTTAACGTCTTCGCGGCGATTCTTGAGGTCGCTTTCTTCATCGAGTCGGGCTTCGATGGACGAGATGTTGTCTTCAACGCGTTCGAGGTCGCTTTCCAGCGATCCGAGGTCGTACTCCAGTTGATTGGCCTCTTTGTGCAACTCGAGGAGTTCCTCGTTGGATTCGTCTTCCAACTCCTCGACTTCTTCTTCGACGGTCTTAATTTCTTCTCGGAGGTCGTCTCGACGCTCGGTGAGCGTCTGGATTCGGTCTTCCGTGTCTTCGATTTCGGTTTCGAGTTCCCGCTGTCGGCGTTCGAGGCGTTCACGCTGTCGCTGTTGGTCTTGCCGTTCACGGCGTTGTTCTTTCAGATCATCGAGTTCCGCGTCGATGTCGTTGATGTCGCCGACGGTGTCTTTACTGAGGGCTTGGAGTTTCTCGACGGTGGTTTCGATCTGGTCGGCTTCGACGTCGCTGCCGCAGGTCCAACAGGTGACGGTGTCGTCGGGGAGCAGTTCGTCGGTCACGTCCTCGTTTTCGGTGTCGGTTTGGAGGGCATCGAATGTGCCGTTGCCCGCATCTTCGAGCATGTCCTGGTTGAATCCGATGACGCTCTGGAGTTCGTTCACTTCAGATTCGAGCGACTGTTTTTCGGCGCGGAGCTGGTCAATTTTGGATTCGATTTCGTCGAGATCGCCGGCGGGTGTCTCAGGGAGGTCCTCGTATTCGTCTTCGACCTCCTGTTTTTCGGTTTGGAGGGATTCGAGGCTGTCTTCTTCGGTTTCGAGTTCGTATCGGGCGTTTTCGAGGTCTGAGCGTTTCGAGCGGAGGTCTTCGAGAGTGTTTTCGAGTTCGGCTTTGTCGTCGCGACTCTGTTCGACGTCGGCGTCTCGCTCCTCGATGTCCGCTTCGAGGTCTTCGAGTTCAGCTTGCTTCTCCTCGATTTGATTTTGTAGCTGGGTGCGTTCTTCTTCGAGCGACGGGAGGCGGTTTTTGAGCGAGTCGAGTTCGTCGAGTTTGTCAGAAATCTGCCGTCGTTCGTCGAGGAGTTGGTCGATTTCCGACTGAATTTCGTCGGTATCGACCGGTCGCATAATGATGTCACGGAGGTTTGCGTCAGTGACGACGGCGCGTCGGGCCTCGTTAGATTCGAGCAAGAACGCGAAGAGGTCTGCGACGGTTGGGTCGTCGAGGTACGGATCACCGCTGGTCTGGATCGTGCCGTTGCGGCGCTGGAGCGTCCGGGTGTAGGTGTCTCCGTCGATGGTGAGTTCGACGTGTGCTTCGTCGGCGTCAGCTTTGATGGAGACGTTGTCGCTGCCGAGGGCGGCCATAATCGATTGGAGCAGCGAGGTTCGGTTAGTGGCGTTCCGCCCCGAGAGGATGGTAACACCCGGTTCGAAGGTGAGTTCCGTCTCGTCGATACCACCGATGTTACTAACGGAGAGCGACCCTTCCGATTCTACTTGTTTTGTACTCATGTGTCCATATGTATGTGGAGACCATATATCAACGCTTTGCAATAGCAACAAACACTAACGCCCATAACTATGTGATGGCTTCTTACTCAGAGCACTCACAGCCGCCGCGGTCGAGGAGTTCAAGGATATCGTATTGGGTGTTACAGTCTTCACAGATGACCTGGATTTCGGCAATCGTTCGAAAGTCGCCGAGGGTCAACGCCCCGCTGTTGCGGAGTTGCTCGAGTTTGCCTTCGGTGACCGAAACCATTCGACCCCGGAGCTTCTGGACGTTGGTCTTCTCGCGTTCGAGCGGGTCGGTTTCGGCGGGCGTGTATTCGGCGCCACGGTGGTCTTTGAGGTAGGTCCGAATCGCCTGATAGGTGACGAAATCGGTTTTGAGGGTGTCGACATCGACGCCGTCGCGTTCGAGCCGTCGTTGCACGCGTGTCGATTCGGCGCTGCTGATGTCGTCGTCAGTCAACAGTCGGTAGGTGTTTTCGACCTCGCCGTCGAGATGCTGGACATTCGCCGCCTCAAGGGCCTGTGTGAGGAGGTGTTGGTTGAAGTAGGCGGCCAAATCCCGGAGGCTTTTTCGGTCTTCCTCGGCGGTCCAGAGGTGTTCTAACTCCTCACCGAACCCCTCAAGGTCGTACTCGTCGATAAGTCGGGCGACCTTGCTCCGCCGTCCGCTTTTGGAAGCAGATGAGTCATTCGAAGCGTCCATACCACTTATAGCGTCGGTAAGGGGTTGTAACTTTCGGCATAAGCTGGCACGAAAGTGCCGTGAATAAAGACTCCACAATAGTAAATGCATGTATACATATGCATAATCAGTTGTGATTTTCTTATGAACGATATCACTATGCTGGATCTACTCAGTCCCGTCCAAACGGACGTGAGGCGGCGTTTTCTGGTATGATTATCCGAAAGTCACTCCCCATTACTCTCCATCCTTATCTGAACACTATCCGGGGTACAGAGCCAATATTTATGTATGATTATGATAGTTGCCCTATTGGGGTTAGTCTGGCAATCAAAAGACACGGTCGCCTAACCGTGTCTCCTGAGGTTAACCATTATCGCGTCGGGTCGGAGATGCTCGCCTGACCCTACGAGCATCCAACGACTATTACACCGGTGTAATCAGCACTTGTTAGAATAGCTATTCTCCGTCTCGTTTCGGACGTATCCCACACTCCCGTTCAATATGGCTACCCACACAAACACGGGATCAGTATGATGGCGTAACTAGACAGTCATCAACGTAACCCTGAAAAAGATATTCACACTTAATGCTTATCTGTTTCCAATAAAAAGACAACCACAATGGCTAACGATAACGAGGAGACCATCAGTGACCTACCGCCCAGCTGTAAACTAGTTTACTTCGTCCTCAGGCAGGAAGGGCCGATGACTCAAGGAACGCTAACAGATGAGTCAATGCTTCCCCCACGAACCGTCCGTTATGCACTACGCCGGCTTGAGGAGATCAATACCATTACCAATATGATACATATCAGGGATGCTCGCCAGAACGTCTATGATATACAAGGGACTACCGGAGATAGTGACACTGACGAACATAGTACAATAACCGCAGCTGACGACTGACATCCAGAATCCCGTCCGACACGACCTATTCTGAATGAGTTCATACTGAAGTTTTGTTATCGCTACAGACTGTATCGAAGGCCCTAGCGAACAGCTATCGGATCCAACTCGATCTCGCATACCGCTTAGCTATTGAGGGATCTAGTAAATCACCGGGTTTAACGTTCAAATTACTATCTCTAGTTGACACAAAAAGCCAAGGAATTCTTGACGTTCATTCTACGACCGAGGAACATCAAGATACATAGCTCGGGTGGCTGGTCGCTCGCCGCAACGCGGGTGACCTGCACAGCCTCAATGTGTACAGAGACTATGACTGGTTACAATCATGCGAGAAACTCTCGAGAAGAGGGCGTGGCACATTGATTAACTGCCCTGGGCTCTAACCTATCGATCACTGGGTAACGGGTGGATTAATGGGCTCTCTAACTCAAACGAGCGATGTGTGAACCCGCATTCTGGATATTCAAACACGCTCGACGATGCCGTTCGTGTATAATCCTCATCCAGCAAATTTTGAGAGATTTGACTTATGTATGCGATAGCAATCTGGCTGTTCAATAGTGAAAGCAAGCTATGTCTGGCGGCTCACCACGACCGGCTGTTCTGTTTGACATATCTCGAACGGAAGTGAATTCATGCAGCCTCCATGCAGCCTCGGTTCATTTTGCTGGGGGATAGGTTTATATGACATCGTGTGATTCTATAACATGCGGCGGAATTGAAAACAGAGTATAGCGAATACGCTCCGTATCGGATAGCATGTGGGACGAACTAGAAACCCTCGACAAAGCGATTGCGTGCATCGAAGAAGAACAATCGAGCGTCCAGATAGAGTGTGACGCGTTCCGGAAATTTCGCGAGACCGTTAGTTTAGCCCGGCCAGCCAGATCTGGCAATTCCGGTAATCCCACCAGAATGACCGAACTTGCAGAGAGTTACCAAGAGACGGTTATGTCGACGCCGGACTATAGAAGTACATACGGAGATTCGCTCGTAGAAAGCCTTAGAGCAGAACTTACGCCATCGATTGCCGACGCACTTTGCTCTGAAACAGAACTCACCCAAAAACAAAAACGCAACCTCTTATTAGCGACAACTCGAGCAATCGAAGAGCGTGAAATATACTGTGAGATTCTCGAGACTGAACGCAATTCGATTCAATCGATTCAATCCGAGATTTCTGACATCAACAAGGCACTTAGACAGCTTCCACCCTGCTCGAGGACACAGCTTTCGTTTGATGAATACGCTACAGTATGGGCGGAGTATGACTCTCAACTGGACCGGTGTGACCGATTGCTTCAAGATCGCCAAGTAAGCGTTAGGGAGGCACGGCAACCTAATCTTCCCCGCAATGAGGATTCACACGCGCTTAATGAATATCTGTTTAACAAACTAGAGACCACATATCCTGCGCTACGGGCTATTGCTGGCACGCGGCAGCATATTGTTGACAACCGGGATGACGCGGATTCATTGACTAAAACAGATGGTCGAAATAATAACGATTCCATGATTATTGGTTCGACAAAATAAACGAGTTAACGATGGCGTCTCGATTTAATTGATTTACGTCCTGATTTGTGGGTGTGTTTTGTGGATGAAAGTAATTGTGCACAATAGATGTCTGACAAGAGATTCTAAATGTTTATATAGGAAATACGCTAATCCAGGGTTGGGGTTCGGCTGGTCAGAAGTAGACGCGTTCAGGTAATCGTGTCTCCTGTGTTAACCACTATGGCGTTTAGTCGGAGATGCTCGCCTGACCCCACGAGCCTCAAACGACTATTTCGTGGCTTCTCGTGAGTACCGTCAATCACATTCAACCCGAGTACGAATGGTCCGCACTCCGGGAACTTGAAGACCTCGCCGTTGAGGCCGCAGTTTCCCTGCGTGAGCAGTTGGCTGTCTATGAGATTGGTGGCGAAGAGGTAGTCTTCGACTCTAATTGAACGCGGTATTCTCGTCGACAACGAACATGGTGAGTGCTATTGACCACATCTGAGTAGAGTGAGGATTTGGTGGATACGTGTCTCGTATTCGAATCCCGAACAGCCTGCACATACATTTCACTATCGGGGTAGCTACACTTTTACCCTACTCCACTCAGAGCTTAGTATTGGTATGATAGGTGCTGTAAGACAGTCAGAGAGCCACCAATCACTTGTCATATTGTTCCTATGGCGGACGTGTATTGTTCATTATGGGGGTACTCAACAATATTCTGCACTTACAGGAGATGGATAGGCGTTAAACCAGGCATCAACCGTCTTGGGGCCAGGTGAAATAACTATATTAGGTTTGTTATTCCTAGGTTGCATGGCTAGAGTTATGTTCACTATCGTGGTGCTACACTTTCTCAGATTATCCGAGGATGGCGAGAGTTGAATACAGTATGAAGCAATTATGCAAAATGTAAACTGGCCAGCTGATTGTGTAGAACAGCCACTGTTATCACCATTCTATACCAGTAGATCTGCCTGTTAGGTTCTATAACTAGGAAACAAATCACGTGGTCACAAGATATAAGTACGATAATCGAGATTACTAAATATGGACGCAGTACGTTCCATGTTGTTCATCCCGGGCAACAATGAAGAATGGATATTGGATGCACCGAAGAAGTACGATGCGGATGGCTATATCTACTGTTTAGAGGATGGTACTCCTCCCTCTCAGAAAGAAGAAGCTAGAAATATCGTCTCAGATTGTCTTGATAAACTGGAAGATACCGACGACGTAATTTCCGTTCGAGTGAATGACCCGAAATCTGAGCACTTTCACAAGGACTTAGAAAAAATTGTCAAGCCCGGACTAGACGTGATTGCAGTACCGAAAATTGATACTCCTGAAACAGTAAAACACGTGGAAAGCGTGTTGACCCATGTGGAAAAGATGCGTGGATTGGATGGGGAAATCGATATGGTACTTCTCCCGGAAACTCCAATGGCCACTCACAAACCCTTCGATGTGCTGTCTGCGTCAGATCGTGTTTCTGGAGTGTTAGGTGCCGCGACCGATGGTGGGGATTACAACAGAGCTGTCGGATATGATTGGTCCAAGGACGGATGGGAATCCGTTCCTATCCGATCTCGCTTTGTGTCTGCTGCCCGGGCAGCTGGCGTTAGCGAAATCATGTCCGGAATGTGGACCGATATTGAGGATATTGAAGGACTGAGACACACACTTACGCAAGCAAAAAATCTCGGCTTCACCGGCTATTGGGTCGTGCATCCTTCTCATATTGAGCATGTAAATGAGATCTTTAGCCCAAGCGAAGATGATATCCAGGAAGAACTAGAGATTGTTGAAAAACTGGAAGAGGCATATGAAGAAGGCCGTGGGGCAGTCCCATACAAAGGGAATATGATAGACGAGGCCGATCGACGAACTGCGAAGAAACGCCTCAGTCGTGCGCGTGACTTGGGATTAATTGATTAACTATCAAGGCAGGCCCTTCCAGAACTCAAGAGTATTCCCGTAAACTCTGGTATCTCCGCCAATCCAGTTGGAGAGAGTTTCCCCATCGAATCACTACTCTGTAGGACTTATTGGTATTAGTGATGATGCGTCCAAAATACACATAATCTATTATATGTGACTTCTGAAGCAGCTCTATTAGATTTCATAGTTCACGGTCGCAAAAACCCTGTTTTCCACGTACCTACAGTGATTGAGGTCTGGATAACGCAGTTTTCTGTCTAACGTTCTATTGCTATCACGTAGGGTTTGACTCAAACCTCCAAATTGAGACCAAAACTAATCCTCGAGATAATGGAAACCTCTCTAAACGCGGTGTGTTTTGTCCGGACAAATCTATTGCCACTATCCAGTTCGCCGAGTTCGTCGAATTATACTGGGTCTTACTGATATGGCAACCACAGAATGGAGTAATGTATAACGACAGCGATTATCAGGGATGCAGAGGGATCTTGATTCCCTCCCTATTCTTCACAGCTTGGAAGGCCTTTTCGTAGTCACTGAGGTCAAATGCAGGGCCGATGATGGGGGAAAGGTCCATCTCCTTGCTAATGTTAATCGTTCTTCGCCACGCTGTATGCGTTCTACCACGGGTAGTCTGGAGGGATTTCTTTGATAGCGTTAGTTGGTCGACATCGAGCGATACCGACCCAGAGTTGTGGAATAGACCCAGTTGGACAATTTCACCCCCTTTCCGTGTGGCCTCTACGCTGAAATCTAATGCTTGCTCTGCTCCAGACGACTCAAATACAAGATCGAATTCTTCAGAGTGATCGACATCACCCATCACCTCCGTCTGGTGGGCACCCATTCGTTCCGCAACTGGCAGTCTGTGTTCCTGGTCAGCTTCTGTTCCGATGGCTGTTATAGAAGATGCACCTGCGTATTTCGCCGCAGCGATAACTCCTAGTCCTACCGGACCAGGACCAGTAACGGCTATCTTATCGCCTAATTGTAATGTAGAGCGCTCTAAGGCGTGTACGCCCACGCCCAGAATTTCAAGATACATTCCCTCGTCGTAGGACAAAGAGTCATCAAACTTATATGCATTTCTCGCGGGTATCGTCACATACTCTGCCATTCCCCCTTGCCGATCATAATGCAGAATCTCTCGTGATGGACAGATGTTTTCATTGCCGCTCCGACACAATTCACAGGATTGGCATGGGATTGTGGGTTCCAAAGTTACCCTATCGCCCACTTCCAATTCATCAACATTCTTTCCCACTTTATCTACAGCACCCGCAAACTCATGCCCGAATATTTGAGGCAGTAGTGATTCCAAGTAGTGTTTACTCGGGTGCCAGTCGTAAATTAGTCCCTCTATGCCAGCATCAATGCCAACCGATTTGACCTTGACCCGGATCTCATCGTCTTCTGGCTCAGGCACTGTTCGTTGTTGTACCTCCATCCCCGGCTCTGGATGGTTCTTTACAAGCGCGTTCATCTTGCTCATGGGTGTCGTATACTCGACCACTGTATAAATGTATTATGGAAATATGCTTATCGACTAAATGGTAAATGGCCCTACAACATTCTTAAAGCGTGACTCACGAGTACGGCTAAAGGACTGTTTCCAATAGCTCAAAGATTCCAAATAAACCCACGAATTAGTGAAGAATTGCAGGCTTAACAAATATACCTGGCATATATGCTTTTGAATTTCAAATACTCAATGGTCAAATGATATTAGTAATGACATTGTGTATCGGCCCAAATAAGAAATCATTTCTTATTAATAGTGTGTTCCCAATTAATAGTGTGAAGATCACATATAGCGATATGGCATATATCAATGAAATGATTACTGATATTATTAATTGTCTTTCATAGATGTAGATATGGATTGGTGTAACAAATGCTGCCGAAGCAAACGGGCCAAAATATTGAAAGAGGATGACATGGATAGATACATATAGTATATAAGAAACAACTCTCGACGAACGGCTATCGTTTATGAACTTACGAATAGTCTCAACAGTGTTGTGTTCAAAAATTATCCCAGATATATCCCCCACCACCAACGATTTTGTGATTCCAACAGACGAAAACGTATTAAACCGGATTAATGAACTATCTGAGATCCCATCACTGACGTGGAATCCACGCTTTGGGGAAGAAGTTAGTAACAACATCACCGATGATTGGGAAACTATGCAAGAAAATGAAGACATGCTCAAAGAACTAGCCAATCAATGATGCGGTTAGATGAATGATACCCATTGCAGGTAGGGAATTCCGATCTCAATAAGTGATATTCCCTGCAGTTAGCCAAATATGGCGGCCTATGGTACCCTGGGGCTTTGAGTGGGGGCCAGAATATCGGCGAAGTAGTGTTTGCCAACGATTCCCTCCAAGATCTGTATTGCCTGGACCATTACCAATAATAAACTGACTGTCTGGCCATGGATCGCGATCATATTTTAGTCATCGTTGTGGATATGCATTTTTCAATCTGTTGTGGTGGTTTAGCGACAGTGAACATCTTCCAGACAGCCCAGAACAGCGACGGTATCAGATAGTTACAACATCCCACGTGTATCTGAACACCAATTCAGATCCAGCAAAAGTGTCCCCCTCATTCCACAGAACTCCGCTCAAAACCGGACTTGTCTCGTTACTGAGTCGATTCTAGCATGAATGTCTAGAACTTTACCGCGTGCTTCACATACCCTCAGTAAGATGGCGTGGTTCTGCGATATCTTTATGATACCGCCGAAATACACTTTTCATATGCAGTACACAACTCTTGGCAGTACAGGGATGACAGTAAGCGAGATCTGTCTTGGGTGTATGGGGTTCGGTTACGATTCTAGCTCAAAATACGATTGGCCGGTAATGGGGGAAGAAGATAGTGAGAAAATTATCGAACGAGCGATCGATCTCGGCATTAACTTCTTTGACACAGCGAACACATATTCTTGGGGGGACTCTGAACGTGTCCTTGGATCCGCACTCTCGGACTACGACCGTGACCGATATATCGTCGGTACCAAGGTGCGACTACCCCCGTCTGATGACCCTCATCCGAACGCAACAGGGCTCTCCAGAAAGACCATCGAACAAGAATTGAATAATAGTCTAAGTAGATTAGAGATGGATCGCGTTGACTTGTATTCAATACACCGCTGGGACTACGATACTCCAATCAATCAAACACTCCGTGCACTGGACGATGCGGTACAACGAGGAAAGGTACACCACATTGGGGCCTCCTCGATGTGGGCATACCAGTTCGCTACGGCACTGCGAACCTCGGAGCTCAACGACCTTGAGCAAATAATGACTATGCAAAACCAATACAATCTCGTCTACCGAGAAGAGGAACGAGAAATGTTGCCACTCTGTCAGCAGGAGAATATCGGTGTCACACCTTGGAGTCCAGTAGCGAGTGGCTTTCTAACTCAACCTCATGAGGAAGTTCAAGAGTCGGACCGCTCAAAAAAACATTCCTACGATACGAATAGAGGAAAAGAGATTAACGAACGTGTGGAAGAACTTGCGGAGGAAGAGGACGTCTCAATGGCGCAAATCTCTCTTGCATGGCTGCTCCACAAAGATTGGGTTGACGCACCAATCGTCGGCATAGGAAGCGTTGAACACCTAGAAGAGGCCGTTGAAGCCACGGAAATAAAACTTGATAAAAGCGATATTATGTATCTTGAGGAGCCCTACAAACCGGTTGAGGTCCAGCGACACATCCCACTTCGGTATCAGGATACGGAAGATCGATAATAAAGTATTGGAAACGCCCACTCGGTCACCGTGTATCGAAAATCTATACAGCTCACGTGAAATTTCCGATATACTAGTCCACCACTCTTGGTCATCTAGCGGAACTGGTTCCGTTATGTGTATGGTAGAACCAATCCTGAGATAGCGAACTGATAATCTTAGGTGAATCAGATCGTTATCCTAGAGAAATGCTCCGGTCGGCCGCTAACTTCTGTTTCGAATCGGAAGAGCGTGCCAGCCTTATCACCTTGCTCTTTTTTGTTCTGTCCGCCACCAGTGGTGACGTATAAATCACGATAGGAAGGTCCACCGTGGATGAGGCTTGTAACCTTTGTGACTGGGAGATCGATTCGACGTTCAACCGACCCATCCTTCGAATAACGAACCACGTGCCCGCCATAACACTGGGCAGACCAGACTCCCCCCTGTTTATCCACCGTCATGCCATCGGGTAGACCTCCGTCCTCTGGAGTCTCCACAAAAGTTCGCCTATTGGATATTGCGCCCGTTCCGACATCGTAACCAAATTCACTAATCCGCTGTTTTCGAGACTCTGTAAAGTATAGTGTATCGTAATCAGGAGAAAACCCTAGTCCGTTGGATGTTTCCACTCCTTCGTAAACTGCCTCTATGGATCCGTCTGTATCGAGCCGATATAATTTACCTACCGAATCCTCTGTCGCCAGTGTCCCGCAGAACACCCGCCCCATCGGATCTGCGATTACATCATTGAATTGATATTGAGGTTCTTCTTTGAGCTCATCATTGACAACCTCAATTGAATCTCCTGTCCATTTGTTAATAATTCCGCTCCGTTGGAATAATAATAAGGAACCGTCTGCCTCAATTGTCATCCCTCCCAATGGTTCGCCCTCGTGGATGGTACTGTGACTACCTGTGTTAGGATTATATCTAAATATTCTACCAGAATGGATATCCAACCAATACAACGCCTTCTCCACAGGGTGCCATAGTGGTCCCTCGCCAGTATCACATGCATAGTCCGCGATTTCTTCGAGTTCCATTAACAGATCTGTAATCGGAGGGAGGAAATATAAAATTTAGCAACCGTGGGTATCCTATGCTATGTTCAGGGTCAGAAGCTTGGGTGAGCAAACTGTCGCTCTGTAGATCGCTTTCATTGATGCCGTGTATTACGCTGGTTGGTTTGAATAATTACTATTTGTGTCCTTTCTGCCTTCGACCGGTAGTGTTTAGTTAGGCATTAGGGATCCTAGCAAAGCTCTGCAACCAGTTTTCGGCGGTTTCCGGGTCGACGTGACTGAAGCAGTTTGGAAACGACGAGGTTCGACGATTCAGCTCTCAAAAATCCGTTCGACAGCGTTCCGATTTCCGTGGCGACACATCTGAAATCGGAATCCAGCTCGTTGCAGTGCAGTTTGGAGGTGTTTCGCGCCATCCACGAGAATGATGGCGGTTTCGACACCGTTTTTGCGAAGTCCGTAGGAGGATTTCTGTGAGGGTGGTCATAGTCGCCGCAAACAGCTGGACGTGAAGAAGGACGTTCGACTGGGGATCGTCGGCGGCGTATGACAGAATTGCTGATCGTTAATCCGAATCACTGTTTCGTCGAGCACATACTGATTCGGTGATTACCCGGATTCTGGCTGTAGATCGGCTTCCTGCACCCAATCATGACAGCTTTTCGGCTCCGTTGGATACCCAATGCGTTGAGGAGATCAGCGGTATTCGACAGCGAAAGCCCTGCAAGATACGATTGAATACCAAACGCATAGCCGGCTCGGTGTCCGCTTGCGCTCCACAATACCAAATCAATCCACTCTTTATGGCGTTGAGGCGGGCGATTTCTGGCATATATACCAAGAAATCTGTTCGTCTCACTTTTCACGCTTAACTAAACACGACCCTTCGACCAGTATCAGTCCCACCACTCCTGTTCCAATGGCCCGATCTCGATGAGGTCTCTCGATTCCGCCAATCGGATAGTGCCGCCCTACTGAACAGGTGCTATTAGCGGTTACGGCTCGGAGGAAATGGGGATTTAGGTTAGAAACAACAAATAAATGTAGAATATTCTGAGATATGTTTTTGAATTCAAATTCGTTGGCCACTGTCTGTGTGTACTATATCAGATTCGGTCCCAATTCCGTTCACTATCACGGTATAATTTATTCTTCCCGTTAGCCCTAAAGCTGGCACACTCTGCGGTGAATGATAAAAATAACAAGTCTAATTATGTTATTTGGTTCTCGCATGCGTTCTGCTGACACGAATTCTCAACAATACATTAATTTGTGGCAAATTGGTAGTGGCATCGGCATTAATAATGGTGTGGGTGATGGAAATTCCAAATAATTCTAATAATATTGGTTATTAGAACAGAATGACGCTGACTAAGAGATATACTGTTCATTATTACGGTAGTAATCGCATAGTCAGTGGGAATTGACCGGGGTGTAGATTATTCCAGAATTAAGTGTGTAAGTCAAGATAGCCAGCCATAGGTAGATTGTCGTATCCAGATTAGTAGAGACTATGCGTTCTGTTAAACCCAAACTTTAATAATAGCCGAAGATAGTATTTGAGATGAAAATGGGTAACCTAAGTGATCTTAATGTTGTTGAAGTAAGCCAAGCAGTAGCCGGTCCGTTTGCTGGAAAATTATTGGGGGATTTGGGTGCCACCGTGGTCAAAATAGAACAACCTGGTGTCGGGGATCAACAGCGTTACCCAACCGAAGGAACGATCGCCGTAGGTAATTTTCCGTTCTTGAATCATGATAAGCAGTGCTTGTCACTTGATTTAACCGATGAGAATGGTAAAGAGATCTTTCACGATCTTCTTTCAGATGCTGACGTTCTTATCGAAAATTTTTCTCCCGGTCAGTTTGACCGCTTCGGTCTCTCCATTGAGAACCTTCTTGACCAATATGATGATTTGATTGCTCTTTCGATTAAGGCATTTGGCGATGGACCATTTGAAAGCCGTATTGGAACTGATTATCCCATCGAGCTGGAAAGCAGTATGGCATATATGAACGGCATTGATGGAGAACCATTGAGATGTGGGTTCTCTGTGGTCGATTTATCCGCTGCGATGTTTGGCGTAATCGGTATCCAATCGCTATTATTGAACCGTCCGACTGCAGCTGAAGATCGCTCCATCGAAGTCGGTTTGTTTGAAACAGCCGTTATGATGATGGGTCAATCAATGTCGTTTGCGTCGCAAGAAGAACAAAATCCCACACCACTGAATGTTGGGGGTGGCCATCGCGCAGTCTACCATATATTCAACACAAAGGACTCCGGAAAAGTATTTATTGGTATCTGGAACGACAGACATTGGGAACGCTTTATCAACATCCTGAATATTCCGGAACTAAGCAAATACGATAGTGAAGAAAAACGAATGGAGAATCAAAAGGAGATTCACGAACAGATCCAGGATGCTCTCCTTGAGTTTGATTCCGATGAATTGGTTAAAATGCTTTCCTCAGAACGGCTACTATTCGCTAAATTACAAAAACCGCTCGAAATATTAGATAATCACCATCTAATTGAGGGGGACAAATTTGTGAATATCGGGGACGAGAGTGACATCACAATTCCCAAACCACCTATTGAAGGAAATCAGTTCGACTTCGACTATCCGAACTCCTTTTTAGCTGATTTGGGGCAACATAACGACTCAATTCTTGAGGAACTTGGATATAGTGCTCAGGAGATACAAGATCTCCGTGATTCTGGAGTTATCGATTAGGAATAAACAGCAAAACGTCGGATATTTATACTTCCCTAAAATTAATGCTATTGTATTTCTCTAATAATGGTTAAGGGAAATTGATATTTCCTGAGTGACATGTATTCATATACTCATAAATAAGTGAATAGCTTCTTAGAACCAATTCACTAACAACGTTGTTCTAGTGTCCAACTGAAGTAATGGTAAAGAATATAAATCGAGGTGCACACGATATATTATGGATGGAGAAACTAACTTAGAGGGAGATGTAGCGATCGTAACTGGGGCGGGACAAAATATTGGTCAGGAAATTGCGGAACGCTTTGCGGATGCTGGTGCCCAAGTTGTTGTCGTAGATGTCAAAAAAGATCGCATTGAATCAACTGTTGATTCAATTCAACAAGGTGGTGGGGAGGCTATTGGCGTCACCGCAGACGTGAGTGATGAAACTGCCGTGATAGAGATGGTCCAAGAGGCAGAAGATGCATTTGGTCCTGTGAGCATATTGGTTAACAGTGCCGCGATTACAGAACGTGCTGGTATGTTCGAGCTGGAGATGGATGAATTCGATAAGATTCTAGAGGTCAATCTACGTGGACCATTCCTGTGCACACGAGAGGCTGCAAAATCGATGAAAAAAAGTGACGAAGTAGGTCGAATCGTGAATTTCGCATCAACATCGGCCCACGTGGCCAAGCCGCGAACTATCACCTACGCAATGACAAAAAAAGCAATACTGAGTTTCACAAAATCGACCGCGAATGCCTTAGCAGACGATAATATTCGCGTAAATGCTGTTTCACCAACGAGGACAGGATCGAATGTCGGTAAGTCCGGGGAAAGGACCGGGTCAGTCGATCCTGATATTCTCCGCGGGAGATGGGGGGAGCCCAGAGACCAGGCTAACGCAGTGATGTACCTTGTGTCCGATGCAAGCGATTTTGTTACCGGATCGGAGATTATAGTCGATGGGGGGGCCTTGGCCGCGGAATACAAGACTGGATAATTGAATTGGATTGGATCTGTCCAATTATTTTGGCCAATATTTCTACAGATTATTAAAAAAATAGGGTTTGACGGTTGCTACGTAGTGTCCAGTTTGTATCGTCTCCCCCTAAACATTATATCTCTACAATCGCAATCCTTCTTCGTGAAAACCTACGAAGTACAGGAGACTGATCCGAAGTACGAGGGACTAGTACTGGTTGAGCGCGAGCAGCCAAAGCCATCGAGTACTGAAGTTTTAATTCGTATGCAGGCTTGTTCCCTCAACTACCGTGACCTTGCAATTGCGAGCGGTGAAATGGAGTATCCAGGAGCAAACCTGCCAGTAATTCCACTCTCTGATGGGGCTGGAAAAGTGGTTGAGGTTGGTGACGATGTTGATCGGTTCACCGAGGGTGACCGAGTTGCAACACCTTTTGCACCGGACTGGATTCACGGTAAGGGTACCCCCAAAGAACTCGAAGCAACGACGGGAGGGACTATCGACGGTGCGCTAACCCAATACGCAACCTTTCCAGCCAATAGCGTTTCTCGTATCCCCGAACACTTCTCTTACAAAGAAGGAGCAACCCTTACGTGTGCGGGCTTGACGGCATGGAGAACACTCGCTGAGGACGGAAACCTAGAAGCAGGAGAAACAGTTCTAGTACTCGGTACTGGTGGCGTTTCAACGTTTGCACTTCAGTTCGCTACGATGCATGGTGCACGTACTATCGTCACATCCTCCAGTAACGAGAAACTCAACCGTGCACGCGAACTTGGAGCCTGGGAAACTATAAACTATGTTGACACACCAGAGTGGGACGAACCTGTACAAGACATTACAGGGGGTGGAGTTGACCATATAGTTGAGGTTGGAGGCCCAGGAACTCTCGAACGGTCGATTCGCGCAGTGAGTCAGGATGGCCACATACACCTGATAGGCATATTGACGGGTAAACATGGCCAAATCGATCCGTCACCTGTTCAGCAAAAAGCAGTGAAACTTGAAGGTGTCACCGGCGTAGGAAGTCGGGTAATGTTCGAACGAATGACGCGTGCAATTGAAGCAACGGGGATGAAACCGATTATTGATCGATCATTCTCGTTTGAGAACGCTCGCGACGCATATCACTACCTTGAAAATGGTGCACACCAAGGAAAGGTCATCGTTACTGTCGACTGATTCTGAGTCCATTTTTTAAACCACAGTAAAAACCAATATGATCCGAAAAATATCGCTTCTTGAAGCCACGACGGTTTCAATTAAATAAAGGTACAAGTACCATAGAAAGGTAGACTCTCTCTTTTTCGAACGTACTAACTAAGGGGTTGTTCTCTACCAGTTTTCGTGTTCAGGCATACAGTCACTGTAATCTGGTCGACCTAGGGCTTGATGCCGAAAGACGAGCAGAGACCAGACAAAGGAGGCCACCAAATACACTTATAGCACCAATACTGAGGCCGGCGAATTGGACAGCACTCCGGAGGCCCATTGTTTGTTCTAAAAACCCAATTACAAGGCCAATTGCTACCGGTGTAATTGTGGCAATGAGTCGGCTGAATGATTCTGCGACGCTTACTATACTTCCCCGGAGGGCCTCTCCAGCGAGTCCTGTGATAATACTCCGATATAACGAAAGTGAGAGGCCGAAGCCAAACCCCATTATGATGACACCAACACCTGCAAGGACAAGTACCGGTGCAAATAAGAAAATAGCAAAGCCGGCACCCAGACATACATTTGTGCCAATAAGAGGGTAGAATCGAGTCTTAAATACCGTTGTCACCCTGCCAGCTTGAGTTGCGCCTGCTGCATAAGCAATACTGGCAATTGCTACCAGTACTCCTGCCTGTGTCGGTGTTCCGTCTAAGAGACGGACAACAATTATTGAGTTGTACGTTATAAAACCGATCCAAATCATTATTGGGAGACCGCGGGCGATAATAAGTGAGGCATTTCGAGGAGTACAAATGAGCTTCCATATCAATTTGAACTTGGGCTCTCCGCCTGAATCATCTCTTTGTTGACCGCTTTGGTCAGTATCATGAGTTGGGTCTTTGAACCACAGGGCAACGATAACCGATATAGGCACCCCAATGGCATATATTAGGAATGGAAACCGCCAAGAAAATAACAATAGGCCCCCAGCGAGTAATGGGAATCCAGTCTGGACAAGGCCAGAACCTGCAAACCGGACACCCTGTGCCGTCGCTTCAGTTGCTCCCGCATAAACATCTCCGAGAGCGGTAATGATGACTGGAGTAAGACCACCGAAGGCTACTCCTTGCAATGAACGGAGGATTAACACTATCGTGAAATTAGTTGTAAAGGCAATTGCCACTCCAAATATGCTATATAAAAAAAGTGAGACGACCAAAATTGGTTTTCTTCCAAGTCGGTCAGCTAGTAGGCCCGCCACTGGAATCGTAATTATTGCTGGTGCAGTGACCGCGGATATCAGTAGACCGATGTTCGCTGTCGATGCTCCAAATGGATCTATTAACGAATCAAGAATGGGCGAGAGTAGCGATGTCGATAGAGGAGCAAGCATATTTGCCAGCATGAGAACTTGAAAATCGCGCTCTTGAAGGATTTCGGCTTCATCCCCGAGTACTGTCTTCAACACGGACACAGTGAAATCTAATTGAAAAATGTAACTCTTCCCTTAAATGTGTGTATATTTTGTATTGGCAATACTCAGACACGGTGGGAAGAATGAAGCAAAAAATTTCTGGATACTCCACCCTCAAAATCAGTCAGTTACGCGGTTCGATTGTTTAACTAAAATTCGTGTTACGTTTGAATGGATTTCGAGAGTTGTACGATTACGTCGTGCTAACGTAGTTAAGTGGTCTGATAGTAATTGCTCTCTGATCAGAGTGGGTGATTGGAGCCTATTGATCGAATTTCAAAGCATTTGTATCAGTTGGGTTTAGATGTCTATCTATGACACAGAACGTTGTCGTTCTAGGCTCCGGATACGCAGGAGCTGGTGCTATACAGACGCTCGAATCTGAACTCGATCCTGACGTCAATCTCACGTGGATTTCGGACGTTGACTATCACCTCGTGCTGCATGAGTCACATCGTTGTATTCGTGACCCGACAATCCAGAAGAAAATCACGATCCCAGTCGAGGATATCAAATCGCAACGCACACGCTTCATCCAGAGCAAAGTTACCGACATTCATATCGACGAGAGGACCGTGGAGCTCGAAGCGCATTCGACGATCGACTATGACTATCTGATTGTTGCACTGGGGTCACAAACTGCGTTCTTTGGCATTAAGGGTCTAGATGCACACGCATATACACTGAAGAGTCTCGATGATGCAATCGATATCCACAACGCCATCCAGCACGCTGGCAGAAATGCAACGGCATCGAAGCCTGCCCAGATCGTCGTTGGTGGCGCGGGATTATCGGGGATCCAGACTGCGGGGGAGATTGCTGGATATCGTGATGACCAAGAGACTCCACTCGATATCTATCTAATTGAGGGACTTGATCAGATTTTTCCAGGACACGATTCCGAAATTCAGCGCTCACTTCGAACACGGTTGGAAGATATTGACGTTAACATCATGACCGGCGAGTTTATCGGAGAAGTAGATGAAGAGAACATCTACATCGGTGACGAGACGGAACTCGACTACGATGTTCTCATCTGGACTGGTGGGGTTACTGGCCGTGATGCAGTTACGGATGTCGACTTGGATAAAGACGAGCGTAGCCACCGCATTACAGCCGAAATGACTTTCGAGACAGAAGACGAGCGAATCTTTGCAATCGGAGACTCTGCTCTAATTAACCAACCCGGCGAAACTCCGGCCCCACCGACTGCTGAAGCTGCCTGGGACGCTGCGGAGCACGTAGGCCAAAATGTTGCCCGCGCGATGCGAGATGATTCTCTCGAAAGCTGGACGTTCGAGAGTAAAGGTACGGCGATATCTATCGGTGAAGACGCTGTCGCCTATGATGTGTCCGTATTAGGGCTAAACCCCCCTGTAGACACCTTTGGTGGAGTCTTTGCCCGAAACCTAAAGAAAGCAATCGCTGCACGCTGGATTATGTCTATTACTGGGCCCAGACGGGCCCTGAAAGCATGGCCAGACATGTAGCCGCTCGGGGTCACTGGACGAGAGCAGAAACTGATGAGTCCACTTGACCATCTCGGTATGACATTGAAGACTGATATCCATCCCGAAGGACGTGTTGAAATGCTAGACCCAACCGCCTTAGGCCTTACACATGAGTGATTTCAAGCTCAAGTTCATTTTTAACAACAAGTAACTGATCTGCGATTTCGTCCCTGATCCGCTGTTTTTTTATTCGGTTTGCAGGCCCACCGACGGAAAGTGCTCCAACGACATCTTGATTGTCATCTAGAACCGGTGTGGCCACGGCTCGCACACCCTCAACATGTTCCTCATTGTTTAATGCATACTGACGCTCTCGCACTTCAGCAAGTTGATTAAAAAGCTCTTCTTCGTCAGTAATCGTATTGGCTGTCACTCTCGGAAGCCCGTTGTTTTCAATCATTTCTTGCACGTATTCTTCTGGCTTAAATGCGAGAATTGCTTTGCCCGCAGCGGTTGCATGAGGATACTGGCGTCGTCTTCCCAGTCCGCCCCCCGTCTTAACAGCGTCTTCCCCGGTGGCAACGCAAGCGGCCACAATATCACCGTGTTCTTCCACGTCGAAATGGACTCGCTCACCAAGTTGGTCAGCGAGGCTGGTAACTCTCGTTTGGACTAGAGTGTACGGATGTTTGTTCTTGACGTATTCTCCGAATGCAAGAAATCTCAAACTTAGTTTGTACTCATTATCTTCCTGAATAATAAGCTTCTGGTGCTTGAGCGTTGCAAGGTGGTTGTGAATTGTACTTTTTGGCCATCCGAGTTGATTTGCGAGCTCCGTGACGCCTGCCCCATCTAATTCCTCTAGCAGTTCTATCATCCTAAAGGTCTTGATGACTGCTTCAACCTCGTTCGTTCCCCGTGGGTTGTCCATGCCGTCATACTGAATCTCAGTCTATTTAACAGTTTTGGGGGGAATTAAACAGCGGTGTTCAATTATGGATGAAGAGCGGGTGATGGTTTGAGAGTGATTCATACTCGAAAACACACGTGCCAGCGATAATCTACTCCACTGATTGTGACTAGACTTAATCCTGTCCCCTTCAGTAGGTGTTCAACTTTTGGAACACGTTATAGTCGGCATCGAAAGACTCGGCATGCTCGGTTGGTGATTATGATCGGAGATTGGTCGGCCCATATTTGCTCGCTTTTCTAAACCTCCAGTCAGCCATCTTGTGTCTGATTAGTGTTTTATATATTAAAACATAAATAGTATTGGATGACCGTTAAAACCTCAAACACCGAGTTGAACAATTTGTAACGAGTTCTGTCCCGTGCTTAATGATTTTGGTGAATACTGTCGCTAGCGCTTCCGACTGGAATCAGTTAATCTAAACAATATTCAAACAGAATTACAATACTAGAATGGTGACATGCAGCACCAATCACTCAACCTCCTTTTTTATACGCACTGACTTTGGTTGAAGATATTCATTTATTCCTTCAATTCCTTTCTCTCGGCCAACACCACTCTTTTTGTAACCACCAAAGGGGGCTTCGAATGCGTGCTCCCGATATGTATTAATCCATATAGTGCCAGCTTCAATTTTTTCACTGAGACGTAGTGCGCGATCCATGTCTCCTGTCCAAATTCCTGCTGCCAGGCCATATTTCGTATCATTGGCCTGCTTTACAACCTCGCTTTCGGAATCAAATCGAATAACAGATAAAACAGGCCCAAAAATCTCTTCTTGAGCAATTCTCATTTGATTTTCAATGTCTGTGAAAACCGTTGGCGGAAAAAGGTTCTTGCGACCTTCTTGATTAATTGGTTTCCCGCCGGTTTCCAGGGTCCCCCCTTCGTTTTCACCGATTTGGACATACTGTTTTACCTTCTCGAACTGTTCATCAGTTGCTATCGGAGGTAAGTCAGTATCTGAATCAAAGGGGTTTCCAACTGTGAGTCCCGAAAGTTTCGAAACAAGTTTCTCGACAAATTCGTCATGTATTGATTCGTGAAGGAAAAGGCGTGATCCAGCTACACAACTCTGCCCTGATGGGGCGAATATGGCTCCAATGGCCCCATCAATGGCTTTCTCCAGGTCAGCATCTGGAAAAACGATGTTTGGACTTTTCCCGCCTAGCTCTAAAACTGCCGACGAAATCGTTTCCCCTGCACTGGCACCTACCTTTTTTCCAGTTTCAAGACCGCCCGTAAATGATACTTTTTGAACTTTATCGTGCTCAGTAAGCGTCTTTCCAACGTCTCCGAATCCAGTAACGACGTTCAACGCACCTGGTGGCAGACCAGCTTCCGTGGCGATTTCTGCAAACCGGATAGTAGATACGGGTGATAATTCAGAGGGTTTCACTACGACTGTATTTCCAGCAGCGAGAGCTGGTGCGATTTTGTATGTTGCCAATTTTAGAGGAGCATTCCAAGAGGTAATAGCCCCTACGACCCCATATGGTTCACGCCTTGTGAAAGTGAATAATGAGTCATCTTTCGATTCCGGAGTCCGCCCTGAAACCTTGTCTGCTAACCCACCATAATATCGAAAGTAATCTGGGATGGACTCAAGTTGAGCTCGGGTAGAGGAGAGTAACATCCCGTTTCCTAACGTTTCTAACCGTGCGAGTTCGTCAACATTATTTTCTATTGCATCAGCAATGTCAAAAAGGAGTTCACCTCTCGCACTCGCTGTTAATGAATCCCAAGAATCACTAGTATATCTATCAAAAGAATTGCTTACTGCTTTATCAACGATTGATGGCGTTCCTTCAGGCACCGAGGCCCATTGTTCCCCTGTTAGGGGATATTCAATATGAATATCATCATCGATCTTGAAGCCTCGTTGTTTTCCATCAATGTACATCCCATAGCGGTGTGGTTGTACGGGAATCTCTGGGTTTCCCATATCTCCTATGATGGCACAGCAGGTAATAATACTGTGGATATAATGTATAATAAGAGAGACAAGCAGAGGTGAAATGAAGTTTTACATGCTTACTGAGGCTCAACTCAGGATCGGTATTAAGAATGAATTTGAATTTACAAAAGTTTTATTGGATGCATGTTATATTATTGGGGAGATATGGCGCGACCAACCCAATAATGGCTTGACAAAACGTACGGTTTACTATCTTTCCCTAGTAGTTATTTATCCTTCCAAGAGAAATATTCTTCGTCGATTTGTTCTGCTTCTACCTGTTTCGATGTCAAGTCCTCATACACCTTAGCAGTGGCATTTATACTTTCATTTCCGAAACCCTTTGCAACTGCATTTTGGCGGATTTGATAAGCTAGATCTGATACCATAGCCGGGAAGTTCCTGTTGTCGGCCATATCAAGGGCGAGTCTGGAATCTTTCTGAGATAATTCTAATGTGAACGTTGCATCAAAATTCCTATTCAGAACCTTTGGTACATTTTTCCGGAAAATATGAGATGACCCGCTAGAATTCCCGACCACATCTAGATATACATCCCAGTCCACCCCTAACTCAGCAGCTAACGCAGAAACTTCCATTGCGATCGCTTCATTCCCTAAAGCAATCAGATTATTAAGCAGTTTTAACGTGTGGCCGGATCCCGTCTCTCCAGCGTAATAAATATCGCTACCGATAGAATTGAGCAAATTCTGAACATTGTTTCTATCGAAGATATCCCGATCGCCCCCGACCATAAGTGTCAATTGTCCATCGGCCGCACGTTCCACACCACCACTTACTGGTGCATCAAGGATATGGATACCAGCGTCTGTTAAGGACCCAGCTATCTCAGTTGTTGTATCGGGGTCTATCGTACTTGCCTCAATTGTGATGAGTCCCTCTTTACGGGAAGATAATATACCATCTTCGCCGAGATAAACTGCTCTTACAGCATCTGGATTCGGTAGGGACGTAATCACTAATTCAACCTCTGAAACAAGGTCTCCGATAGATTTGGTAGTCTGAATATCATGCTTTTTAGCAGTTTGAAGTGACTCCTCGTCAATGTCAAACCCGTATACGTGAAACTCTTCCTGAGAAGCTAAGTGGCGTGCGATGGTCTGGCCCATATTTCCTAGGCCTATTACTCCAACTTTCTGAGTCATCGATTATCAGTTTTGAATTTAAATCATATATAGCTTTGGGAGACACTAGATTTTCCGAGTGATCTGGGATAGACCCGTAGAATACTTCGTCGCCAATGTCAGAAACACATTGCCTCATCAGATAAGCAGAGGGGGTTTGACCATACTTTCTCGTTAGTTTCAGCGCGCCTCGCTAACTTCGTTGATTGCGTCGGGATTCTCGATACTTGAGAGGTCCCCTAATTCCTCGTCTTTGTAGACGCTCTGAATGATTCGACGAATAATCTTCCCACTTTGAGTTTTTGGGAATTCGTCAACGAACAGCACTTCTCGCGGGCGAAACGGCTTGCCCAACTCCTCACCGACCTGTGTGTGCAGTTCCTCGCGCAGGTCGTTTTTCTCCTCATAGGACTCGTTGAGAATAACGTAGGTGACGACGGCAGTCCCTGTGGTGTCGTCGGGTACACCGACGGCGACCGCGGCGTTAACAGCCTCGTGTTCGATGAGCGCCCCCTCGACTTCGGCGGGGCCGACCTTGCGGCCAGCGACGTTAAGGACATCGTCGGCGCGGCCATGGAGGAACCAGAAGCCGTCTTCGTTTTTCTGCGCCCAGTCACCATGATTCCACAGGTCCTCGAAGCGCGTCCAGTACTCCTTGAGGTAGCGCTCGTTGCCGCTCCACAGCGACTTCGTCATTGACGGCGCTGAGGATTTACAGACAAGATAGCCCTTCTTGTGATTATCTGCAATAGATTCACCCGATGCGTCGACGATGTCAACGTCCATCCCGAGTGCGGGGCCACCTAGCGTACCTGGGGTTAGCGAGTGTAGGGGTGTCGGCTGGAGGAAACAGCCGAAAATTTCGGTGCCCCCCGAGATGTTCATGATTGGGGCCTCACCGCGACCGATGTTGTTCAGGAACCAAACCCACGAGTCCGGATCCCATGGTTCGCCGGTCGACCCAAGCACACGAAGACTGGAAAGGTCGTGATCATCAAGCCACTGGTTTCCGTGTTTCTGGAGCGCGCGAATTGCAGTCGGCGAAATACCAAACGTCGACAGTGAGTGCTGGTCGATCATGCGCCAGAAACGGTCTGGTTCTGGTTCGTCCGGGGCACCTTCGTAGAGGAAGATAGTTCCACCAAGGGCATGGTTCCCGATAAGTGTCCACGGTCCCATCATCCAGCCGATATCGCTCACCCAAAAGAAACGGTCGGACGGCTTGTGGTCGAACGAAAAGAAAATCTCCTTGGTAGGTTGAACGAGACCCCCCGCGTGCGTGTGCACAATCCCTTTTGGTTTCCCCGTTGTCCCCGACGAATAGAGCAGCATCGATTCCTGGTTGGCCGGAAGCGATTTGGTCTCGTACTCGGCGGGTTGAGTACCAACGGCGTCGTTCCACCACTCGTCACGGCTGTCGTCCCATGGGATGTCTTCGGTGGTGGAGTCGAGCCGGTTGTAGACGATCGTCTGCTCAATGCAACCAGCCTGCTTAATGGCCTCGTCGGCGGCGTTTTTGAGTTCGACCGGGCTACCGCGGCGATAGAAGCCATCGGCGGTAAAGAGCACAGAACACTCGGCATCCTTGATACGCGTGGATGTGGCGTCTACACCGAATCCCGAGAAGATAGGGACGGCGATTGCTCCGACTTTGAAACAGCCGTAGAGCAGTGGGACGATCTCGGGTACCATCGGCATGTACAGGCCGACAGTGTCGCCGATACCGATACCCCGTTCATCCAGTGCGTTGGCGACGCGATTCGTCTGCTGGTGGAGTTCGTGATAGGTGATTTCACGCACTTCACCGGGTTCTCCCTCCCAGATGGTGGCGACCTTGTTTCGGGTCTCGGCATCGGCCTTTGCGTGACGGTCGACGACGTTGTGGGCGATGTTAAGTTCCCCTCCGAGATACCATTCGGTGAACTGCGGTCCCCTTGTGCCGTCGCGAACTTGGTCGTATGGTTCGTAGAACTCGATTCCAAGGTGATCGACGACTTCGTCCCAAAACCAGTCCAAACCGGAGGCGTCTTCTCCCTCGACTTCTTCGACCGTCCGGTGGTGAAGTTCTTCGAAGTCTTCGATGTCGTGTTTCTTCATGAATGTGTACACGTTGCTCTCCTCGACAAATTCCTCACTGGGTTCGTAGAAAATCCTGTTATATTCCTCCGATGGTTCTGACATTGGTTGTGGCGCTTAATCGCTAGTAGGTGCTAATAAGTGTTTACAATAACTGATAGGCTATGAAATAGCTTTCAGTAGATGTTCATTATCGCGGTAGTGGGTGGATGTCAAAATCAGCGTCATTGTTAATATACTTCGAAAACAGCCCGACACTAACAAGATTTCTACTGTTAACCATGACACAAAATTGAGAAAATTAGTTCACTATGGCGGTAGTTGTTAGCGGTGACTGCAGAACAAGGGGAATCGATGGACTCCAAATGCGAATACAACCCAAGATGTGAAGCTGAATATCGATATTGCCCAAGAATACATATTTAAGTGAGTTCCAACAAATGTATTTGATGGGTTATCTCATGTACGATGATATCCAGTATGATGTCGAAAATGGCATCGCGACGATCACGATTGATCGACCAGACGTTCACAACGCGTTTCGTCGAACCACTCTTCTAGAATTGAACGATGCACTTCGAACGGCCCGAGAAGACAGCGGAATCTACGTAATTATTCTCACGGGAACGGACGGATTTTGTGCCGGTGCTGACGTTGACGATATGGCTGACTGGGATGAAATGCAGAAAGAGGATTATGCCGCGTTCCTGTGGACCGTGCAAAACGTTGTCCGTCAGCTGCGCGGATCAGAAATACCGACTATCGCGGCGGTAAACGGCCCAGCTATTGGAGCTGGCTGCGACTTTGCACTTGCTTGTGATATACGTACTGCAAGTAGTGACGCTATTTTCCGTGAGGGATTTGTCAATGTAGGCCTCGTCCCTGGTGATGGAGGTGCATGGCTCCTCCCGAGACTCATCGGGGAGTCAACTGCAAAGCTATACTTACTAACTGGCCGAGACATTCCAGCAGAAAAGGCCGCCGACCTCGGGCTTGTTTCCGAGGTAAATGAGGATGCTTTCGATGGTGCACATGATTTGGCTGTGGAGATTCAGTCACTACCAGCAATTGCCGTACAGAGAACGAACGGGTTGGTTGATCCGGAGCTTTCCTTCGAAGAGTACTGTAATCTCGCAATCGAGTACCAATGGGAATGTGTTAATGATCCCGAACACGCTGAGGCTGTAGCTGCATTCGCGGAAAAACGTGCACCATCGTTTGACCGAGACTATAGCTAGCTTCAGTGGAGATATAGTTCTGTGTGTCGTCCGTTTATTTATACCTTAGCAATCATTCGAACTATTCCAGACGCTTTGTCCAAAGAGATATGATCTTCAGTAACGATCGACCTTACGTATCTATTAATAATCGTACTCTGGCAAATCATTAATTATTTGATGACGTAATCCAACTTCTACATATGGAATATACAACCTTAGGTGATACCGGTCTCTCCGTGAGTCGCATCTGCCTCGGCGGTATGAGCTTCGGGACGACTGACTATTTCGATTGGGTGCTTGAAGAAGACGAGAGCCGAGAGATTATCGAGCGTGCCATTGACCTCGGCATTAACTTCTTTGACACAGCAAATATCTACTCCTCGGGTGCATCAGAGCGTATTCTCGGCAATGTTTTAGCGGACTATGATCGCGACTCGCAAGTTGTTGCAACTAAGACTCACCCAACTCGCTCGCCAGAGAAATATCCGCCAGAGGGTCGCGGCGGCCTTTCGAGGAAGGCAATCGAACAAGACTTGCACAACAGCCTAGACCGACTGGGAATGGACACAGTCGACCTGTATCATATTCACCGCTGGGATTACAACACTCCCATCGAGGGGACTTTACGGGCACTCGATGACGCTGTCCGACGCAACCAGGTTCGCTACCTCGGCGCATCCTCGATGTGGGCCCACCAGTTCGCTGATGGACTCCACACCTCGGATCGCCTCGGACTAGAGCGGTTTGCAAATATGCAGAATCACTATAGTCTCGCCTACCGCGAGGAGGAACGCGAGATGCTACCACTCTGTCAACGCCAGGGGATCGGTGTCACTCCATGGAGTCCGTTGGCAAAAGGGTTCCTCACCCGACCGCATGAGGATATCAGTAAAACCCTACGAGGCCAGACGGATGATCACCTTCACGAACGTCCATACGCGGAAGGGGGAAATATCGAGGTAAACGAGCGGGTCGAGGAGATCGCCGCTCAAAAAGGAGTTTCGATGGCGCAAATCGCTATCGCGTGGCTTCTTCATAAAGAATGGGTGGATGCACCCATCGTCGGGGTGGAAAGCATCCAACATCTAGAGGAAGCGGTGGAGGCCCTCCATATCAATTTAACAGACGGCGAAATCGAATATCTAGAGGAGCCTTATGAACCGTTGCCTATCACAGGTCACGAATGATTACTACAAGGTTTGTCGAAAAATATGTCCAAATATAGTTTGCACAACTACAATATGAACTAATCGACATTTAAACAGGCCGAGGAATTCGGCTATCTTTTACGCTGGCTATAGCAACTCACACACCAATAATCTCGACTAGTCGAACGAAATGTTAGACGACTAAAGTCTGTTGAAGAGTGCGCCAATAAAATCGCTTAGTCAGCTTTCGGGGAATATTCCCCCAAGAATTTCAGTTTCATGACCGGGGAGCATTGTTGCGTCTTCTCCAACGCGCTCTGAAATCCGTGCAATACTGTCATAACAGTCTATAGTACTGACATTGAGGCCAGGTGGGATATATTCGAGTTCGGATGGAGTCACTTCTACTTTTTCTCGGTTGCCATTCAAGAGGGTTGAGAGACCTGGTTCAAGATTGTGTTTGGTGTATGCGAGGTCAGAGACGATTGCATGAGGTTCATTCGCCGTTTCGACCAGAACTGCTTGCATGCCTTTTGTGTGACCTGGTGCAAGTATTAACTCAAGTCCTGGGCGGATTCGAAACCCACCGTCGATAAGCGTAACATCAACTTCCTCCAGTTCTTCCAGATGCTCCTCATCATATCGGTGCTTCATATGTGGTATCGGATCGTGTGCGGCTTCCCACTCCGCTCGCTGAATTAGAAACTCAGCATCCGGGAATAAGCCAACATTGGCTGTGTGGTCAATATGTAAGTGTGTCATAATTACGGTATCTATGTCCGAGAGTTCAAGTCCCTCATCAGCAAGTCCACGCCGGATAGGTTCAGGACCAGAACCCTTTATTTCCAAGCCAGACTCTGTCTCACCCCCTGGTGGCTGATCCATACCAGTATCTACGATTGCGGCGAAATCATCTGGGCCCTCTGCAGTGATAAGAAAGGTAATTATCGGTATCGGAAATGCCATCCCTTCATCTGTGAGATACGTCCACCTTCCTTTTGTCGAGCCGTTGCCGACAAGGCCAGCCTCGATTGGCTTAATTGTATACATCATCATGAACTAATATCCATTCTTTAAAAAATGTTTGTATAAATCAACTGACAATAAGTATGGTTTCTCCCAACAGACCCATCTCGAGGCGCTAAATAGACGGGTGCGTCGGGCGGGAATCACAACCAAGAGTGAGGTCCTTTTGGAAAAATTAGCTAATACATAGCCTATGAACCTTCGGTGCTTGAAGAATTTTGATTCAATAAACAATACCAATCAATCTGTCGATCCGACCCGGAGTGACAAACGTGGCAGTGACTTCACAATCGACCGAGAAGTTGAACTTGGCAAGACATCTCTCGGTATGATTTGCGTGATTCGGCATCTCTGTTGGAACGTCTTTTGAAAATGTCAATTAGTCCGCCATCTTAACGAAGAAGCGTATGAGACCGGCGAACAATCATTTCGTCTTCCAACGCGCTCTGAAAGACGAGTAATGCTTTAATAATAGAGTACGCAGATCAGATATTTATTCGAATTGGTCCGTCCAGGCTTCAAGAACCTCGGTTCCGGGTAGTCCTCGATCGTTCATATCACTCGCCCAATCCTGATAAACAGATTCAAATGATTCTCCGAATTCACCCACCGCGTCAGTCTCGTAGAAGTTCATATCTGATGAGACCTCGTCCCTAGCCGATTCATTTGCCTCCTCAATACCAGCCCCGTATTCGGGGAGTATTTGTTCTGAAGCTGTATCGAACACCTCTTGAGTGGCTGAATTGAGACTGTTGAAGGCTTCCTCCCTTATTAACCATAAGACGGACCAACCAGCGAGATTGGTGTTCGTAGTACTATAGTCGAAATATGTTTGTGCATCAAACGACGGAATAGTTATAATCGGGAATAAGAGTGAATCGACTACCCCATTCTCCATAGCTGAAACGACATCTGAACTACCAACCTCAACTGGTGTTGCACCGAGGGCTTCAATCGTGTTGGAATGGCCACCTCCACCAGATCGTATGTTCAATCCTTCCATATCAGATGTAGAGTGTACTTCGGAATTCGTGACAAGTTGATAAGGTGGCGTGTTTCCCGCGAGAATTGGCCTTACATTATGTCTTTGAAGTTCTTCCTCGTACAAGATACCATTTGCTAGCTCATACATTGCATTCCCCCCTTCCTGTGCAGAATCGTAGGTCCCGGGCAATGTTGAGACTGTAGAGAGTGGCAGCTGATCAGACACGTACGATGGTCCAACTGCTGCAATGTCTGTCGAGCCAGCTTTGAGAAGATCCAGCATGTCGCTCCCATCACCCAATTGTCCACTTGGATACATCTCAAATGTGACTTGCCCATCTGTTTGCTCGGTCACCTCTTCAGTCCAAGGGACAATACCCAATTGACGCTGGAAGAAATCCTCGGGCCACATATCTGCGACAGATAGCTCAATATTATTGAATTCGCTATCATCGCTTGTACTTCCACCATTGGTTGTACTGTCACCATTGCCGTTCTCTTCTCCGCCTGTACAACCGGCCATGGCGGCGAGAGAACCGGTACTCATCGCCTTGAGGTAGGTTCGTCTTTGCATTTGTTATAGGCTCCCATGGAGAACACCTGATTCCATACACATAAAACTACGTATTATCTCGGGCGATTAGGGACTAATTGAGGGGCTTGGGAGATAATATTGCGATAAGAGGCTAAACAATATTCCTGTACCAAGAGATGGTGTTTACCGTAAACAGGTTCTCGTGAACCGTTGAGTAGTGTCGGCTTCAACCGGTAGAATAGGGAATTGAAAGGAAATCGTGATGTCTATGCCGAATATCTCCAGTTTTACGTAGGAATTGGACTGTTAACTAAATAAAAGGAACATTGTCGTGGGCTTTGGTTAGTGGGTGAGCGCTGAACATTGACTCCGACCAATCGGCCACTTCACCAAAGAACGATAGGTTTATACTTCAAGATTCATACGTCACAATTATGTACCGGAAACTTGATCAATTGGACTTCAAGTGTCCAGACGTGATCCGATTTGGAAGGGGGACAGTTGCTGAAACAGCGAAATATGTCGGGGACTCAGACGCTACCGTTCTCATCGTGACTGACCCTGGGATTATTGAGGCGGGACTCGTAGACTCTGTTGAATCATCTCTTAAGGAATCGGGCATCTCATACAAGATTTTCTCAGGCGTTAAACCTGACCCGACTGTCTCGAACGTGGAGAAATGCTTGGAGCGGGCACGTGAAATCGGCGCAGATGCACTCGTCGGTGTCGGCGGAGGTAGTCCCATGGACGTAACGAAAGCCACCTCCGTGCTCCTGACAAATGATTGCCCGATTGATGAGCTATTCGGTCGGGATAATGTCTCTAACCAGGGTATCACAACAGTACTCCTGCCGACAACTACTGGAACTGGAAGCGAGGTTTCGCCTGGATCGGTGTTCTATGACGACCGACCGACTGGAAGTGGTGAGAAGGAAGCAATATTGGATCCGTCTATCTACCCAAAAGCTGCTTTGATTGATCCAGATCTCTCGATGCACCTGCCATCGCCAACTACTCGAGCAACCGGCCTTGACGCTTTTACTCACGCGATTGGCTCGTTTATTTCAAAAGAAGGTAATTCATTTGCGGATGCTCTCTGTCTCGAAGCAATGACTCTCATCGAAGAGAATCTCCGTGATGCAGCCTTCCATGGAGCGGAAGCTCCAGAGGCAAGAGAAAAAATGGCAATCGCTGCGACAATGGCGATGGTTGGACGCACAAACGGCGGAAAAGCAGCTGTCCATTCTTTGGCTTATGGAATTCAAGGAATGTACGATGTACCCCACGGAAAGGCTATAGCGATGGTTCTCCCCGAAGTTATCGAATATAACCTACCTGCGGCTGTTGATAGATTTGCACGCCTCGGGACGCGTCTCTATGATGCGACCGGGGGTCAGCGCGAGCGTGCACACCAACTTGTTGAGGGCGTGTACAGACTCCGTGATGATTTAGACCTCGACGAGAAATTAACTAACGTCGGTGCGGCGGAAGGCGAGATGGATGATCTAGTTGACCTTGCAACCCACTCACAACGCCATCTTGACCCGAACCCACGACATATCGACCGTGAGGACGCCGAAATAATATTCCGGAAGATTTGGGAATGAGTCACTGTTGAATGGTTAGTTGATGGCATTAATTTAGTCTCACTTTTCCGATCAACGACATCTTGGTTTCTACCTTCAGTAAGTAGACGTCCCAACCCGTTTTTGAGTTACTAGAAAGTAGGCTTCCTATCTAAGATCGAAGACTCATCCGCAGTTGAATTATCTTGTTCATTATTACGGTGGTGATAGCTATCATGGTATTCAAATCTTGGCATCGAAAATGTAGGAATACTGGCGCTAAAGAGTACTAATTAGTGGCGTTTACTACTCACAATCCTACTTCCCATCGAAATCAGGTGTAGTTTAGACGCAGCGGGGAATAACTTGGTATTCACTATCGCGGTAATAGAAACATCACCTTGAATCAGGATGTCTGATGCACTGAAATAGGTCAAAACGATATATTGGGAGTTATAAATAATAACGTTAATGTTGTTATTTTAAATATAGGTTTTGAATTTGATGTTCACTATTGCAGTAGTATAAATCAATCTACACGGTCTTTCTAGTTCTGTATTTCCAAAAAGAATTCGACCATTTGACCCGAACGGTGTTGTTGCAGTAGTATTTGAAGCGCTCAGCTCCCCGGTGCCTTAACGCTCCTCTATAACGGACGGACGTGGTTGATACGCATGATGACAATCAGGAACTGCTTTTTGATCTAGTTCCGGTTCTCGTAGTCGAGAAGACCTTTCAAACCATGACGAAAAAGTACAATTAGAAAGTCACCAGTTCGGCAGGAAATTCAGAGTCGGAAATATCGTGGTTATTGATGAAGTGGTGAAGAAAATCTATCCAGGGTCAGTTCCCAACGCCTTAGCACGGAAACTTCGAGCAGTATCTTTGATTCTGTACGGAATGCTATGTAGCCACTTTTCCTCGTTATCAACCTCGATTTAATGCTCATCGATTGTTACCTGCAAAGCCGCTTCCGCCGGCGAGAAATCTTAATGGGCTACCGTTATCACCGTGGTAAAAAAGGGCTATATGTCTAGCCAAGTAATTACGAAACAAGCTCTCGATAAGGTCAAATGGGGTTATAATAATGAAAAGACGAACCTACCTCAAGACCATTGGTTCTGGCGCCGTTGTGTCGTTATCTGGTTGTGCAGGCAACGGTGATGGTCCTAGCAATAATGATAGCAGTGGTAATGGAGATAGCACAGACAATGAGGGATTTAACAATGTCGAGTTGCGAGTCGCATCTTCATTCCCATCTGACCTCTATCTCCGCCAATTAGGAATGGTTCCTTACTGTGAGCAAGTAACTGAGCAAACAAACGGACAAGTCACATTCAGCTTTTTCCCTGGTGGTCAGTTGGGCACCGCAGACTCCATGCTGGATATCGTTAAAAGTGGTGCAGCAGACATAGTTTACGCTGGACCATCATATATGTCCGATCAGCTCCCACTTTCTACGGTTGCTACTCTACCAGGAACCTATCAATCAGCGATTGAAGGGAGCGAAGCTTATTGGGAAATAACAAACGAGTACTTGTACGGGGAAGAGTTACAAGATCATAATGTCAGGCCGCTTGTTTCGCACACTCTCGTCCCTCATCGTTTGGTCACTGATACAGAAATTCAATCAATGTCCGACATGGAAGGCCTGAGTGTACGGTCTGGTGGGGGAGGACAATCGTTGACGGTTGATGCACTCGGTGCTTCGCCTGTCGAAATGGATGGGGCAGATGTCATCTCTTCCATGGAGAGTGGAGTAATTAATTCCGCAATATTCACCATCCCCAGTATCCCGTCTTATGACTTGGATGTTTATTTAGACTATTGCACAACAAATACCATGATGTCTGGGTGGAGTGGCATGTTTCTAATAAGTGACGAAACTTATAACCGACTCAATACTGCCACCCAAGATGTGTTCGATACCGTTGGGGAAGAATTCATTCCCCAATTTGGGACTTCTTTAGACGAGGAAGAACAACGTGTTCGGGGAGAGATTTCTTCAGATATGGAATTCTACGATACTAACGCAGCTGATGCGTTTGAAGACAGATACGACATTGTCTATGACAATTGGGCAAGCGACATGGAAAGCCGAGGATTACCTGGAACCGAGGTCCTCAACGCTTGGCTTAACAAATTTGACTAACTGAAGTGGCATTTCGCTCATGAGTGGCGCTTCACACGTTAACCGTGCCAGTATCGGGGTCTGATTTATTCGTTATTAGTAAGCCCTCATACTACCGTTACGGTGGTGGGCGTCGCCTTTGAGATTGGCCGTTACTGCATTTATTAAGCATCTTCGATCAGCCGATCTAATCCCCGAGATTTGGAGGATGGGCTAGCGGCGACCTTTCGATTGCACGCCAGCCTCCCGGTGGTTTCACAACAAAAAGTGGTATTATTGTGCAGATGGTCTTCGATCCGCTGAATCCCTGGACTAGAAAATACGATGCTTTATCACAGATCAATTTATTCCGGCTAATACCATCTTACAGTTTAATTATTGCTGGAAAATACCTCAACCGAATGCTCCGAGGCTATGTTGAAATGAGTATAGATAAGACATTTGGCATGCTGCATTATTCATAATCTTAGTCAGTGGGAATTTTCTATAGTTATCAGAACCTAAGATACTATGGTCTTTCTGTTGTAGCATCTGAATAAAAAGTCCGTACAAAAGGCCATCAATGGTGATATACTCTATATCTCTAGCGAAGTGAGTAGCGGCGTCAGACTCTGTTTCTGATCAAGATGATCGCAGAATTGGATAATGCTTTCTTGTTGCTGTTTAGATAGGTACTCTCCCACGAGATCCTCGAACTTTTCCAAAAGGAAATCTTCTGGCATCTCTTTTCTGGGATGACCCATCGGGTCGTTCACACGAGTCGTGTATTTTTCACTTGACGTTCCGATAGTAACGATGGATGGCGTGGATGTCGGGTAGGAATCCTTATACTTGGCTAATTTTTCATTCGGTTCTATCTCTATTAGATTCATCAATCGATGGATAGCTGGATCATTTATTCGATGGTCCTTGAACTGTTCTTTTTTCAACTCCCCATCAACGATCGCAGCTGCAACTGAATATGGCATGCTGTGATCAGCAGTTTCTCGAGTAATATTTTCTCCCCACTTGTTTTCATCGGCAAGGATTCCTATAGCTTCACGATATGATTGTATTTCAATTGTGGTGATTTCGCTGGCATCAATACCGTGTTCGTTGACTATCTCCAACGCTGCCTCAACAGGGCTTTGGGCCATATATGCTGTTATCTGGGGTTTAATGCACGTTCGCATGACACGATACTCATCAGATGTATCATCTGCTAGTTCGCCTACTTCAAGAGCGTCAACATTCATATGCTCGTTTAGTCCACCGGGACCCTTGAATACATCTCCGGGACCTGTGAGACCATTCATTGCCATTTGGCATGCCTGAACCGCGTTATGAGTCACATATCCGTGAGCAACCCCTTTCCACATTTGGACATCTCCATGGCGTGCTATATCCAGTGGTGCATTCGCGGTCACTGCAATTCCGATAGCATTGATCAATTCTTCATACGATAAGTCCATGAGCTTTCCGACGGAAGCAACACTTGATATCGCACCCCATAAAACGTAGTCCAAACTGTCATGCTCCCATGCTAACCCGGTTTCAGTACATGCACCCTCCAATTCATAGGCGAGAACAATCGCTTCAATCAACTCTTCTCCCGATGCGTTCTGAACTTCAGCCATTGCAATAAGAGCACCAATGTGCTCACTCGGGTGGCATCCACCTCTCCTCGTCATATATGCATCATTATAGTCCAGATATCGGATCAACGCTGAATTGACTAACGCAGCGTATTCGACGGATACTTTATGTGAAGAACCAATGATGGTACCGTTCGTCTGCGATTGGGTATTTTGGTACGTACTTCGTAGTGCTTTACTTGGAGGACTTGTGTAGGCCCCAATTCCGACGCCAAGAGTATCAAGGACTATTTTTTTTGTTCGTTCGACTGTCTCGTCAGATATATTTTCGTAAGAAAACTGTCGTGTATATTCTGCAATATTCTGGTTTGTTAGCTCCATATAAAGTGGTTTTCTCCGGTAGTAATAAAAACACCTGATCAGGAACAATTTACCTCTATTATGCGGAGCATGAGAATTTACATACGTATCAGTGTATCTTCCGATACTTCTAAGTATACGCGGTTATGACCATTTAATATGGTAGACTCAAATATTCCACAGAACAAGCAACGGTTTGGCTTGTACATTAACGGTCAGCAGCAACAACACGATTCTGATGATACAATCGGGGTGGAATACCCTCTTACGGGTAAAGAGTGGGCAGAAGCCAGTGTCGCATCTCAAGAAGACGTTGCCGAAGCCGTTGACAACGCATATCACACCTTCCAGAGTGACCAGTGGCAAGGACTAACTGCTACTGAGCGGGGAGAGATCCTGTTCGATATTGCTGACGCGATTGAAGAACATATTGATGAATTGGCCCGTCTTGAGACGTTAAGCAACGCACGATTACTATCCTCGTCTCTCGGCCAGCTTGAGTCCGTTCCCGACCTCTTTCGGTATTATGGAGGATTGGCAGACAAAGTATCAGGGCGGACTCCTGAATCGACTAATAATTCAATATTCATCTTTACGCAGAAGGAACCATATGGTGTCGTCGGCGCCATCACCCCATGGAATGGCCCAATTAAATTAGCTGCAATGAAGATTGCCCCGGCCCTTGCAGCCGGGAACACGGTCGTGTTGAAACCCTCCGAAATGACGCCAGTTTCCAGCATCCGTTTTGCGGAAATCCTCACTGAAGCTGGACTTCCCTCCGGCGCTCTAAACGTGGTAAACGGGTACGGTGACGCCGGTAAGGCCTTGGTGGATGATGACCGTGTCCGAAAAGTTGCCTTTACAGGCGGTCTCAATGCTGGGCAAAAAGTCGGAAGTGGTGCCGGGGAGAACATTTCCTCTGTCGTTCTCGAGTTAGGCGGGAAAAGTCCGAATATTGTGTTTGATGATGCTAACTTGGAGAGAGCAGTTGACGGATCAATCAAGGCTATCTTCCCCACGGCTGGCCAAAGTTGTGTGGCCGGCTCTCGGCTCTTTGTTCATCAAGATATCCACGACGAGTTCGTCGAGAAACTCACAGCGGAAGTTGCCGATCTCAATGTGGGGGATCCGTTCGATGAAGAAAATGATATGCCGCCGATCGCCACTGCTGACCAGTTCGAGAAGGTGAAGCAATATGTTGAGATCGGCAAAGAGGAAGGCGCAACAATCGAAGTCGGTGGGAGAGAGATTGCCCACGAGCAATATCAGTATCTATACGAGCCAACTGTATTCTCGGGCGTCACGAACGATATGAGACTGGCTCAAGAGGAAGTATTTGGCCCCGTTCTCGCTGTCATTCCCTTCGAGAGTGAGGATGAAGTTATTCAGTTGGCAAATGAGACAAAATACGGCTTGGCTGCTGGAATCTGGACGCAAGATGTCGATCGGGCAATTCGGATGAGTGAAAGCGTGGAAGCTGGTATCATTTGGGTAAACACGTACCGGGAATATGCCCATGAGGCCCCCTTTGGTGGTTACAAAAAGAGTGGTGTTGGCCGAGAGATGGGTGTCGAGTCCATCGACGAATACTTGCAAACGAAGACTGTGAGAATCAAAAAAGAACATTAGTAACGTACTAGTCTAATCACCTTCCTACTCGATCGAGTGGCGTAACTATCATCTTAACTACCGACCATGAACGATACGGTTTCTTCTAGGCAACTACATCGGTTGCACATGGTTTCACAGTAGCTGATTAGTAAGCGTCCTCACCGGTGACCAGCTGTCGACCTGGGTTTAGTCTTAATAAAGGAGTGTTGAAAGGTGTGGGCGTTTAGGGGAGTGATAGCCTGTGGGAACCTAACAATCGCCTGTGGATAACGTGCTCGTAGAAAATTTCTTTCTTTTTCGGTTACGGCGGTGACTCTAATCTTATGACGTGTAGGCTCAATTGCACACTTATATGACGAGAGCAGAGCTATTTATTGCCTTCGATAGAATGAGTCTGAAAGCGAAACGAATGGTGTTGATAACCTCGTGCTGAAGGTGTGAGATCATCGCTGGGGTGTGCTACGTCACACCCTAGGAGAAGCCCCTCATCGTCGGTACTCCGGTTTGCTGACCTCTCTGGAACTTCCTCCTTCGAGGGTGTGTGATAACTCTGGTCAATCTATACGGTACTCGGTGGATGGATGCCCGGAACGCCCAGAGCGGGATGGTTTGTTTCTCAGCGCATCCATGGCTCGGGAGAACATCTGTAAAATCGCTCAGCGACACTGTTGCGATATTTTCGGCATACAGTTGTTCCATAAAATCTCAAATCAGTCTCCCCTTAGGTGGTCGCGCTGGCGCCTTCGGCATCGACATAAGCTATGTATGACAATACTGTATCGTCTCTCGCGTAGTTTTGCTGTTAACGGGTGGACTTCTTCAATCGCCTTGTGGAGCGTGTGAATCGCTTTTCAGTCTTCGTAACAGGACTATTGGACGGTTGCGGTGGTACAGGCGACGGGTTTTGTCTACATTTATCGTATCCTCTTCAGAAGTTAAGTTGACCCCTGACGAGATCGGGTACAGTGGGAGGCTGAAACGCACTATACCTGTCGCTCGCTCCGTCGTGTTGTTTCTCCAAACGGTCCTGCTCGCCATTCTACTTCAGGTCGCCAGCAACACCAAGCCGAAGATGGTTGCAATAGCCAAGTTCGTACTCGTCTTTGAGTTCCTCTCCAAGGGAGTTCCAGTTGCGACCGTTCGCCGGTTTTCAGCTCATACTAGTCGCCGTGGATGAATGTGCAGAGATCTCTACTGACACGAAATCTAAGACCGCAAAACTTCCTTAGGTAATGCCGGCACGCCAACTTCATCACAGCAACCCGAATCTGAGAAAACTCCGTTACCGAGGATATATCCAATCAATGATCGAGATCAGATGGAAAACAATCTAAACGCAAATTTTGGTTATACCTTGTTAGGGAATCAACCAGGTAGCAATCTGCGGATACATTATGAGCAGAGCAAGTACCACTAGGTCTGCAATGATAAAGCGTGATGAACCTTTGAACGCTTCCCAGACATCCACATCAACTTGACTCGTCGCCACAAAAACGTTCAATCCGAACGGTGGGGTTACCATACCAATTTCGGCAGTTTTGATGACGACTATTCCAAACCAAATCGGGTGGAATCCAAGCCCTTGGGTGGCCAGAGGAAATGTGATTGGCAGAGTCAAAACCAGTATTGCGGTCTGATTCATAACCATACCCAGGATTAGGTAGACTATCAACAGGACTATAAGAATACCATGGGGGCCTAATGGAAGCCCGGAGACAAACTGGATCAACGCGGTAGTGAGCCCTGTAATAGCGAGATATCGTCCTAACACAAGCGCACCAAGAATAATGATGAAAATCATCGCTGTCGTCTGTACAGTATTCGATAGTGCAGATTGCATGTCGGGAAGATTCAAACCGTAAATGAACTTCCCAATTAGGAGTGCGCCAAAGGCCCCCATTGCCCCGGACTCGGTTGGTGTTACAACCCCTAGATAAATGCTCCCTAGGACAATTGCGATGAGGAGCAAGGCAGGCCATACTGGACGTAAGGACTCGAATCGCTCCTTCCAAGAGAAAGCGGGCGCCGGCTTCCCCGCAAGATTGGGAGACCATTTAACCCAGATGATTATCAACAGTACGTACGCTAACATAGTCAGGATACCCGGGATCATGCCAGCTATGAATAGAGCGCTGATACTGGTCTCAGTAAGAATCCCATAGACAATAAGAGCGATACTTGGGGGGAACATCATCGCAAATGTCCCAGATGCCGCAACTGTTCCCATTGAAAGTTTATCTTCGTATTCGTATTTCCGCATCTCTGGTACAGCAATTTTCGAAAGGGCGGCCGATGCTGCCGTGCTTGATCCCGATAGAGCTGCGAATCCGCCATTTGCCAAGGTGGTCGAGATAGCAAGTCCACCTGGAAGCCATGATGTCCACCTATACATAAATTCGAAGGTGTCATCCAGTAGGTCTGACTTGTTCAAGAATTCAGCGAGCAGTATGAACATTGGGATTGTGGAGAAGACATATGAAGCGGTTTGGGAATAGGCGACACTGGTGAGAAGTCCGATAGTTGGCTCGAGACCTAGGGTAAGGAATAAACCTGCAAATCCAGTAATGAACATTGCATATCCGATTGGTACACCTAGCAACATGAAGAAAGCCAGTACGGCAGCCAAAGCAAGAAATAGCTCAATCATGGGTTACCTCACTCCCTTGAAGCAGTTTGATTATCTTACGAATATTTACAATCCATTGGAATAGCAGCACTGAAGTCAATAGTATTAACGCGGCGGTAAGCATCCCCCACGAGATATATGTTGGAAACTGAACAGAACCCGTTGTTGTTGCCCTAACTTCGAACAAGTTGGCAGTTCTATTAAACGCGCCATAGGATGCAATACTCATCACGAGAGTGATTAACGGCAGAAACACAGCTTTGACAACGGAGTCAGTCAGTTCGCTAAATTTTCTCGATAAGATATCGAGAGTAATATTAGACTGATTCAGCTGAAGGGGAATAGCGCCAAACCAAATGACTGCGACCATGAGATAGATCTCGACGAACTCGATTGTTCCGGAAATAGGCTGATTAAAAACATATCTACCTATCGCATTGAGGACAGTAACCCCCATGATTACAAACAAGATACCTGAAGCTAAAAGATCCAGCGTGTTGTATCCTATCTCTCTTATTCGCAGGAAAGTTTGCAGGTCAACCCTTCCTAAGTTGGCTCGATCGCTTTTTTCGCCTTTATTATCAGGCCCCATATGGGACTGGTGAACTCCTAGGTCCTTATAATTTGTCTTCAGCTATGTCATACTATTCAGGCTGGCTGAATCATGGAGTAAGAAAAGTTAGAATCATTGAACCTCATCAACGCCAGTTAGGTTATCGGCGACATCGGATTTCTCAGTGAGTTCCTGAAGAACGATACCGATGCTGGGTGCATACTGTCTTTCGTCCCCCTCAATTATCCAAAAAAAGAGGGACAAGGAAAACGGTTTTATATTTTTTATAGACCATTGTACAGCGGTATGTAATTCGGAAAATTGTATAGATTGTTAGGGACTAAATCAGTAGTTGGAGATCACACTAGGTAAGGGTGGCAGGCCGTGCTACCTAACGAACGATGACGCCAATCACTGTGTTCGTCTTGGAGTGTTGAACCCCAACCTGTTGAGCAGTTCTGCTGGTATGACGGCGTCAATAGCACGGGCGTCGATATCGGATTCGGCCTAGCAACTATCGAGAGGGACACCAGTATCTGGGTAAGGATTGCGGCCAGACGTTCAACGACAAGACAGACCCCACATCGAGCACTCAACGATACCGTTGTCAGGAAGTGGTATCGCCACCTACATTCCGCTGAATTCGATTATTTGGCAACTGGTACTATTCGACATTTCCTAAGGGTGTATACAGGCGTTTCTACGCCTACTACGGGCAGATGAGCGCGATTCGGCCACGATTAGAAGGGATGATAAAGCCAGTGACTTATTCTACAAAGCCGGGAAAAGGGTCGCTAGCGCGACGACTGACCACGCTAGAGTAGTATGACCACGTGCGGGCGTATTCCTTTACCGAGCCACAAGTATTTGTCTTGCTAACCGTAGTAGTGGGACTTACATCCACTCCGTAGAGGGATTGACGTTTCAACCCCTGCTCGGAAGCAACAGCAGGGTCCGCTGAAAGTCTATACCGATGGCTTGCAAGCCTACGAGTCACTTAATGAGGACGACGGATTCGACTATCGGGGTGGCGTCAATGTTGAGGAAATATGCTATGGGATGTGCACGACAATACAGGCGAGCCACACCCGGCGCTCTGGCAATGTGTGGCTTTCGTATAATGGACAGATCTTCCGAAGCACTCATGCTTGCTTTTCAATCTTTACGTGAAGTCAACAATGTGCCATACACGAGCATAGAGGAACCTGCCTTAGACCACACTCTACCGCTATAGTGAACTATGTGTTAGTTGAAGTTTCACATCTAATCATCATGTTGTAACCCTCAATGACAGGATCCGAGATATAACTCTTGATATTCCACGTTATGTGGAGACCCATAGAGGAGCCATTAGTAAACATTTTGTTTAGATACCTCTACATGTTTTGAATATACCTGCACCTATTGTTCATCATCGCGGCATATATTATCGCCATCATATTTCACCATCTAAATAACAATATTAGGATTGTTACTTTTTGAACTAGGACTAAATTCACACCCTGTGGCGAAGCTACCTTATGGCACCTGATCAAGGATGGATAATCATTCAAATCCACACCACTCGAAACGATGACGGCCGCAAATACCTCGCACAACTATATGGAAACTTTGTTCACTATCAGGGTAGGAAATAAGTGCCAGACTCCTAAAACCATCTATGGCTTTCATTCACACGGTATCGTAACGAGGCTCAGAGATCTGGCAAAATGAGTACTCACCAACTGAGTCTCAAATCGGCAATGAAGAATCACGTAGTCCCCCGAGTTATTAATTATTAATCAAGGCGGATGCAAAGATTACCCAAAATTTTAAGTCGGAGAGGTCCAACTTGGGGTATAGGTTACGTTAACCATGCAAAGAAGAACCTACATCAAAACGGTCGGAGCAGGCTCTATAGCGGCATTGGCAGGATGTACTGGCGAGGGTAATGGCAACAATGGTGGAGACAACTCCACTACGGGCAATGGTGGCAATAACGAATTCACCAACACCACCCTACGAGTCGCTGACTCATACCCAGAGGGACACTATCTTCGGCAAACCGGAGTCGTTCCGTATACTGAGAGAGTGACTGAAGAGACTAATGGACAAGTCACATTCGAGATGTTCCCTGGGGAACAACTAGGTTCCGCTCAGGAGCTGCTCGACCTTCTAAAATCAGGTTCAACAGACATCGCCATTGTTGGTCCTTCATATGTTTCTGATCAGCTTCCGCTTTCTACAGTCGCGACTGTGCCCGGAACCTACAGTTCGACAGAGGAAGGGGCCAGAGAGTATTGGCAGCTCACACAAGACTTCTTATACGAAGAAGAGCTCAGCGATCATAACGTCACCCCACTACATGTGAGTATGCTGCCCCCGTATCAGCTTGCTACGAATAATCAAGTAGACTCACTTTCTGACATGGAAGGACTGAGTATTCGGTCTGGTGGAGGAGGCATGTCTCGAACTATCGAAGAGTTGGGCGCGACACCGGTCGAAATGTCCGGCGCAGACGTCATATCATCCATGGAGAGCGGAGTCATTGATTCGGTTATATTTACTGTTCCAAGCCTGCCGGCGTATGATATGCAGACATATCTCGATTATTGTACGAACAACGTGCACCTAGCTGGTTGGTCTGCATTCACACTAATCCGAGACGAAGCTCTTGAACAGCTAAATACGGCCACACAGGACGTGTTCAACACAGTCTCTGAGGGATTCTCTGCTGAAGTTGGCGCTCGAATCGACGAGGAGGCAGGTCAGGTGAGAGAAGAAATATCAGGTGAAATGGAATTCTATGAGACTGAAGCTGATAGCGCGATGAATCAGGCAATCCAACCGGTCTATGATCACTGGTCCAGTAATCTCGATGAGCGTGGACTACCTGGAAGCGAAGTCCTTGATGAGTGGGTAAGTAGGTTCGAGTAAGGACTTTTTTCTTCATATTCGAACAATTAATATTCTCCCTCTGGCAAATTTGTTTCAGGGTATCTTGGATGGACATTCCAATATTTGTACCTTACTCGAGGTGAAATATTCTATATTTTCACATAAGAGATAAGTGGTAAGGACTGCAAGGATACTACAGCAACGAAAGTGAGACAAAAACCATGTACCGAATTCTCTTAGCAATCGATTCAAATGAACAGAGAGCAAAACAAGCCGCTGAGGCAGTAGTTGATATACCAAGGGATCCGGAGGATGTAGACGTACTAATATTGAACGTGTTCGAAGATTTTGAATACCGTGATGACTCCGTAATCAAATCTGAAGACATGTTTGAAGGGTCCGAACCCCCAGAAAGCGTTTCTATTGCCACGGAAATATTAAAAGAAGCGGAGATAACAATTTCAACCCGACGTGAACATGGGGATCCGACAGAGCAAATTGTATCCGTTGCTGAGGAAATAGATGCAGACATGATCGCATTGTCTGGTCGAAAGCGTAGCCCTACAGGAAAAGTTCTTTTCGGGAGTGTTACTCAGTCTGTGCTCTTGGCCGCGAATCGGCCTGTGCATATCGTGATTGGTAATTAGAAAGAAATGGTCAAGTCGCTTTGACACGGTTCGTCCCTCCTCATGAATCACCACGATTCCGGAATCGTGCGTTACACTGGACTTGTGCTCCAGCATGCGTGTTCTACTTTGTTCGCTCTATAGTCAGGGATGTCACTCTCGACGAGCTACATTGCTTTGTCAAACTCGGTTGACGTCGCCTTCTATCAAGAGTACTGCTGATTCCTAGCCTGTGTACTCTAGGACTTGGCTTTCAGCCGATGAAGTAGATCTACACCCCAAAATTTGGGGGTCTATCTTTGACTGTGACACCGTATACAGTATTTTAAATGCTCCATAGAAAATTTTCTTTGAGCAACCTTGACGAAGATGCGCAGTCTACTGACCGACTTTTGCCAAAACTTTGATTGCATCCCGTTCATCCATCGATTTATATCCTTCCGGAATACCCTCAAGATCAACAGTCTTGGTGAAGATTGGCGACGGATCTAGAGTCCCCTCAAGAACATCAGCCATGAGTTCCTCAGCGTACTCACGAACGGGCGCAGGACCTCCTCTGAGCGTGACGTCCTTGTAGAACATTGTCTGGAGGAACGCTGGGTTTTCAACATGTGGAACCCCGACATTCCCTATGGTACCGCCAGGTCGTGCGATCCCCGCAGCGACCTCCAAAGCGGATTCTGCACCAACGCATTCAAGTATGTGGTTCGCGCCACCGTAAGTGAGCGCTTGAACTTTGTCAATGGCCTCCTCTCCACGAGCTGTAACGGTTTCGGTCGCACCGAAATCTTCGGCGATACCAAGACGGTCCTTGTGATGACCGACCGCGATGATACGTTCGGCACCGAGACGTCGTGCCGCGAGAACACCGCAGAGCCCGACTGCGCCGTCGCCTATGACAACAGCTGTATCACCGGACTTGACATTTGCACAGACAGCAGCATGGTGACCAGTTGCCATTACGTCCGTCAGTGGGAGGAGGGCTTCGAGAGTATCCTCGTCGTCCGCATAGCGGTCGGGGACACGAACGAGCGTCCCATTAGCGAGAGGAACTCGGAGTTTTTCAGCTTGTGCCCCCAACCCACTACTCGGACCAAAGAACCCTCCAGGGAGACAAGCTGTTTGGAGCCCTTTACGACAGAACTCACATTCACCACCACTGAATGCGAACGGGGCAAATACCCGATCGCCTGGTTCGACGTGACGAACATCCTCCCCGATTTCTTGGACGATACCCATCGGCTCGTGGCCTACGGGAGTTCCCCCTTCATACTCCTCATCGCCTCGGTAGAACCAGAGATCTGACCCACAGATAGCGGTATGCGTAACGCGAACGATAGCGTCTGTTGGCTTCTTGATCTCTGGATCAGGTCGTTCTTCAATTTGGATCTTACCTGAGCCGCGGTATACTGCTGCTTTCATGGGTGTGTTTACACCTCCTTTTTCGAACCCATATGACATGAGTTCGACGCTATATAGAACGTGTGTTTAAATACTCCGCAAATTAATGAAGAAGTGACTGGTTAAATGGTTTTTCCAGATTCGGCTATCATCAATAGGTTCCGTGTATGAAGTAAGTTCAGAGAGACAGCAATTCAACTGTAATTCAAATCCGAGATAGTTCCGACCTTCAACTGATCCATCCTTTTCAACCACTGTCGGTCTGGGGATTCAATTAGACTCAAATACCAAGAGATTATGTGTTAGCCACTCTCGGGGAGAGGTATAGAAAATGGAAGGCGCTTACCTGTTCGGAGTTCTCTTAGCCCTTAGTGCTGCATTTTGTTCGGCGATCGGAAGTTTGTTGATCAGGCTTGGCTCAGACGAAGGGGATATGAACCATGCCGTATTTATCACACTATCTGTCAATTGTATTATCCTACTTCCAATTGTGGTGATTATATACTATCCAGCGTATGGCCTTAATAATGTGTCAATAGCATCGTTTGCCGCAGCAGGAATCGCAAGTTCGTTACTGGCTCGGTTATTCAGGTTCAAGAGCATAGAGAGAATCGGAGCTAGCCGGACAGAACCGATTTTCGCAACGTGGGCACTGGTGGCAACGATACTCGGGATTTTGTTTCTGGGAGAAACCTTAACAGTAATGCACGGTCTTGGAATTCTTCTCGTAATTACAGGCGTTACCTTTCTCACTTGGGTGACGAGCAAAGATAACTCTGAAAATCTTACTCGCCGAGAGTTAGTCACTAGCCTAGTATTTCCATTTGCAGCAGCATTCTCAGTTGGTTGGGAACCGATTTTCGCGAATTTCGGACTAGATTCAGGTACACCTGCACCAGTCGGACTAGTTATTAAGACTGTGGCAGCATTGCTTGGCCTATTGGTTTATTTACGGATGAGAGGTACGCTTCCACTCCGAAAAATCCGTGATTCAAGTAGTACTCGATGGTTCGGCTTAGCTGGAGTGGCGTTCACCGGTTCTCTTTTATGCTATTATTATGGCCTCCAAGTTGCTCCAGTAAACATTATCGCACCGATTTTCGCTACGAATACACTCTTTGTCGTTCTCCTCTCACTTTTCTTTATGCCATCAAGGCTTGAACGAGTTACGTGGCCGATTGTAGTTGCAGTAAGTATTGTCGTAAGCGGAGTGATTATTGTTTCCATTAGTGGATAAGGCTGGATTCCAAATTGGTCCAGAGGGGCCCAAAAGCCGCTTTGTTACACTATCGAACAGACACAATGTTAGTCACTTCGGCGGGCGGAGCCGGTAGTACCGACGGTTGAGTTCAAACATATATCCCATCCTCATTGATTTTAGCACCGAATAGGCGACAGATACGGCCACAAATGGCAGAAAGAATGTAAGAAGGAACAGTTCATTACTGGTGAGTGAAAACACGTCTGTGATAAGGTTATCAATAGCATTTAATGAAATTGTAAAAGCAAAGATAACACCACCACTCCCAACAGCTGCCCAAAGAGGCTCTTCAACAGGACGGCGTGCGCTACCTTTGTTCAAGAACGGGACAATAGCAATAACTCCGACGACAATTATATTGGCCAACACGCCATACGTTCGATCTGACATTAGCCTTTCACCCCCAAGTACCGCCAATTCGGGATTCAATGGGCCAATTTGCAGAAGACCGAACGACCAGTACAGATACCAGTCCGGCAGGATGACCGCCGGCGTAGAGTTGGGGTCGGCCGGCCCCGGGATGTGCGGCGGAACCGCCGCGGCGAGGAAGAACATTGCCCCGAGGAAGAAGGACGTAATCGCGAGGTTGCGAATTATCTCGTGGGGCCACGTCGGGAACGCGAGCACGTCACGCTCGACGTAGTCCGACGCTCGACGGAGGTTCTCGTCCTCTCGTCGGGACCGCTCGAAGTACTCGTAGGTCAGCCGAGTCAACCCTTGGGTGCGCTTTTTCCGCTCAGACCAATATGGTGCTTGATCGTTCTGGGGGTGTCTACTGCTGCCTTCCATCTTTGAGTCATCATTGGCCATATTTTACCTCAGGGTGATAAAGCGTATTTATCCAATGCTATTTAGAAAGCCTATTTAAGTGAAGGAAAAATGCTTGTCGTCAATTGGATGGCATCAAAGACATCTGGAAGTTTTTTATCGATGAGGGACTCTAATAAGATGGAGATCAATATTGAGGATATGGAGATAATGGAAAAGACGCCGATTCCGACACCATTCCGAATCGGTCGAGTGAATTGTTATATCTTCCCTGAAAACGACCTTACAGTTCTCGATCCCGGCCCATCAACTGAAGAGGCGTATAAGGAGTTAACGAAGTCACTCAGGCGAATCGGTTACAGTATCGGCGAAATTGATCGAGTGCTTATTAGCCACCCACATATGGATCATTTTGGACTTGCTGGTCGCATCGTCGATTGCTCAGGTGCGGATGTATTTGCTCACAAAGATGCTGTTAATCGATTGGCTAATCCAATCGATCACTTCAAGAGAGAACAAGAGTATTTTCAACCGTTTTTGACTTCGATGGGATTGCCCACCGACACGGTTGATACAGTCCTCGAACTACCCGATTCATACACTGATTACTATGATCCGGTTGCTGTCACAGACATATTAGCTGATGGGGAAATGATCGATGTTGGTGTCGATATGGAATGTATCTCAACCCCTGGTCATGCCCCCGGTTCGCTTTGTTTCCTAGCAGCAACCGAAGAGGTCGTCTTTACTGGTGATCATGTTTTGCCCGATATCACTCCAAACCCACTACTCACGGTAACTCCTAACTCGAATACACGAACGCGTAGTTTGCCAACATATCTGGAATCGTTGAAAAAGATTCTCGGCATCGAGGCGACAATGGGGTTTGGAGGTCATGGGGAGCCTATACTGAATCTCGAGGATCGTGCACGGGAGACCATCATACATCACAAAGAACGGAAAGAAAGTATTGCTAAGCTCGTCCTTGACCATGAGCAAGTAACAGCGTTTCAGATTATGAAGAAGATGTTTCCAGAACTTCCGGCTACCGAGATGTTTTCTGGGATGTCTGAAGTCATTGGCCATCTTGATTTGTTGGAAGACGAGAACCGCATATCGACTATTAAAATGAATGATGATTTAATATTTTATGAACTCATTGAGTAAAGTGTCAGGAATAAAATAATTCAATAACCACTAATACATTTGGATAGGTGGGATGATCAATTGGGAGGGAATATCGTCTTCAATATCAGTCGTGATGTCGTTATTGCTCCAAAACCTTAATTCAACCAAGTCTAAACGATAGTGGATAATAATTATTTTATCTATGTGTTTTTCTGAAAACTACTGTTAGACTCTTCATCCTCGTATGAACTCCGCGATAGTATAAGGGTTAAGCTTTAATACAGTGATGATTATCATCTACTAATATGGAGAATTACTTCACAGAACAAGGGTTTGTTTCATATCCTGCATTTTGTTTTGTAACTGGGACAGTCTTCACGGCGTGTGGATTTATTATCAATTCAATCCTTCCAGAGACTATAGGGGGATTCGCACCGGTTGCACTTCTACTTCTTTTACTTGGAGTTGCGCTTCAGATAATAGGGCTAATGTCAACTAAATTTGATTCACAACTTAGGTTCTTTATTCAAGCAATTATTGGGCTTGCATTAAGTGTGTTATTGGTCCCCATTGGGGATGGTACGATTTTTGAACTACTGATTCACGGCGCCCTTGGTGGAGCGTTACTCACTTCTTTTATTCTACTTATGATTACCTTGCCATCAGCATATGAAAGGTGGTATCTTGGGGAAAAAGCTCCAGAAGTTCGGATTCTCCGAGAGGATTAGTTGACTCTCTTGTAATAAATTTTTCAGTTATGATTTATTCTGCGATTAAATCCTGACTGATCAATACCAAGGACGCCGGTTGTTGGTTGCTGCCATCCCAAGGTGAATCTCACATTTTGGTGGCGAGCGAGCACTCTCCACCGTTCGCATTTGGGTTTACAAAACCGATCTATAGTTAGAATTCGATCAGAACCCGACATTCCGGGGAATGGAATGATTTGACTCAAGAATGGACAGTACTGACTGTAGGCCGCTGTCGATCCACAGACAACACAAGTATTCTATACAGCGCTTGTAACTAGAACTAGCAGTATTCTTGCTCAAACGTTCTTTGCCGAACTCCGCGACAAATACGACGTTGACAACATCGTTCTTTCTCATCTATGGCTCGCACTCATTGAAAAGTGCCTGCCGTCGTCACGCCTTCGGGTTTAGATAGGAAAAACAGGCTCTGTTGAAGTCCTATTGGATCGACACTTTCCCGCTAAAGCAGTTGTTGGGTAGAACTGCGAACCAATCGCCGACTCTGGCACAGTTTTTTATTTATCCGATAGCTTCTTCCGAGTATGAACGACCAACTCAAGTGGGGGATTGGGACTCTCATTCTTGGCGCAGTCGGTCTTGCTCTTTTCGGAATTACTGGTGCATTTCAGAACCCACTAGGGCCAGAGATACAAAATAGACCAGTTAATTTGGTTGCAATTGGTGGTAGCCTCCTTCTCGTTATCTCTGGGGTCGCAACAGTCGTACAATCTCGACGGCCTGATTAGTGTGCCGGCTCTGTAGAATGTTCAGAGTGTCTTGTCGAGGTTGTGGGTGAGACAGCCAATAGCGAGTTCCCGTAACTGCTTCCACCAGCGTCGTGAGCGGACGAATGTGCCGTATTTCCGTTTGAGGCGAGAGTTCACCGTCTCGTTCTGACTACGTTGCCCGTAGGGGCCAGCGTCAAGCCGGGAGTTCCACGCCTTGTGGAGCGGCGAAAATTCTCGATGCTTGATGACCGGACGAACATCATCTTCACGAGCTAATGCACGAATCATCTGGTCATCGTACCCCTTGTCACCGAGGAGAATTGCTACTTCGTCGGTATTCCGCTTGATGAGCGACGGAGCGATCTTCGAGTCGTGTTTTCGTGTCGGCGTTACGTGTACGTCGAAAATCGCGTTCGACCTCGTGTCCACGAGAAGCGTGACTTTCAACTGCTGAATCGTCAGCTTTGCTCGCTTAGTATAGTGTTTCGAGGCGTGACTCCGGTCGAACCCCGAGGCATCAATCGCGACGACACCGTTGGTCGGAAGGAGTGCGACTAGGAGATTGAGCAGGACGCGCCAAACCGCCATATCGAGGCGATTGAACGCCTTACACAACGTCGAGGGGGATGGGAGTTCCTCTAGATCGATAGCGCTTCGAATCCGAGGCATCTCGATTAATTCGTCAAGGAGCGTTCGATACGTTGTATTCTTCCGAACCTTGAGACAGAGGAGGACGATGTGTTGATGAAGTGTGTACCGCCGTTTCGAGAATTTCGAAGAGTACCGAGCGACAGTTCGCTGAGCCAAGTCATACGCCTGCTCAACAAACCGAAGCAACTACGGCTTTGGGAGGGCCTGCATTCGATCAAACTACTGCTCAATCCTGTAATTCTCTAAGGATTTCAACAGAGCGGAAAAGGATGAATCCAGAACCGTTCATACATATCTTTTGATATATGAAACCATGAAGTGTTAAATTCTCAAACCACATCAGCACCGTCGAACCAGAAACCACAAATTATTGGCTTCAATTTTCCGCCATCGCATGGAATCAAATTATCTGAACATTACCCAACTAGTCAGTTACTTTAGCCCTGACCCCCTCCCTTCGATTCTCCTTGATTGCAAAGTAAAAACCATCTCTCTCTAGTCCCCCTCTTGTAGAGAACCCGTCCAGTACGTCGGCATCTGGACACCAATCTTCAATCCTTTGAAAGCTACTCCCGACGCCATACCCACCATTCGTATTGAAGGGAATTACAGTTTTGTCACCCAAATCATGTTCTACCAAAAAGGTCTTCATTGGTGGTGGTAACTGCATATCCCATGTCGGGGAGCCGAAAAACACAACGTCATACGACTGGATATCCTCCGCTTTGGATAGGAGCGGCGGTGTATAGCCTGCCTGGTTTTCTTCGTCCACCTGTGAGACGAGCGTATCATAATCCACGGGATATGGTTCTGCTGGATGGACCTCAAACAGGTTACCACCCACCTCCTGTTGGATGATTTCAGCTACAGCCTGTGTGTTTTCCGTGCGCAAAAAAAAAGACGATCAAGACCCGGTTGTCGTCCCCGGGTTGGGCGGTGTCCCTCTGTTCGGCTATATCGGACCGATTCTGGTATAAACATCCCTCGAGTAACCCACATCCCGCAAAGGCACCCGCTCCGATTACTGAACGCCGACTTGTCCCTTCGGTATCTGTCGACTCTGGGCTGACCAGTTTGTACATTCTTATCTAAGATGAAACCATTTACCGGGCTACTCTAGTTGGCTTTCGAGCCAGGTACGGGGGAGCCAGCAATTGGCAAGGACTCGTACGGCTCTTCTAAGTATTCGAGCTCTGAATTCGTCAGGTCGACTTCCAGTGCTTCGACAGCTTGCTCGAGATGTTCGACACTTGTAGTGCCGACGATTGGCGCGTCGACGATGTCTTGGTGGAGTAGCCACACGAGTGAAAGCTGTGCCATCGTCACCCCCTTCTCCGCAGCGAGTTCCTCAACACGCTCGTTGACGGCCGGTCCGCCGCCCATCCGGTACTCCTCGTGCGTCTCGGTGAGCTCTTCGCCGCGGGTCGTCGCCGTCATCTCCTCGTGGGGGCGGGTGAGATACCCTTGGGCGAGTGGACTCCACGGTATGACGCCGATGTCTTCTTTCTCACAGAAGGGGAACATCTCCCGTTCACCCTCGCGGTAGACGAGGTTGTAGTGGTCCTGCATCGTCACGAACTGTTCGAGATCCAGGTGCTCGCTGGTGTACAGTGCCTCGGCGAACTGGTGAGTCCACATCGACGACGCACCGATGTATCGCACCTTCCCGCGTCGAACTGCGTCATCAAGGGCACGCAGCGTTTGCTCGATGGGTGTCTCGTAGTCCCACCGGTGGATCTGGTAGAGGTCGACGGTATCCATCCCCAGTCGGTCTAGCGAATTCTCCAGTTCCTGTTCGACAGTCTTCCGGGAGAGTCCAGACGCGTTCGGGTGCGGTTCGTCTGCATCGGAGAAGAGGTTCGTGGGGAAGTAGCATTTCGTGGCGACGACCTGTTCATCCCGATCGTACTCCCCGAGAACATCCCCAATAATCTCCTCGGACTCCCCGTTCGAGTACGCGTTCGCCGTATCGAAGAAGTTGATACCGAGATCAATCGCACGTTCGATGATCTCGCGCGAGCCCTCCTCGTCGAGTGTCCAGTCGTGAAGGTCGCTCACGCCGAAGCTCATCCCGCCGAGACAGATGCGGCTGACTTCCATTCCGGTCGAACCAAGAGTCGTGTATTCCATGGTTATGGTTCTTCGAGGACAGTCACCTCAGTTCCTTCTGGTTCCGCCATGAAGGCGAGGTGACTGAACGACGAGTCGGCATTTTGTATGTTCCCGTGCCAGTGCTCTTCGTTAGGCTGGAAGACGATTAGGTCGCCCTCTGACACGGTTCGTTCTTCGTCGCGAGTTGCCACGATTCCGTTTCCTTCGGTGACATACAAAACCTGTACGCCAGCATGCGTGTGAAATTTGGTCCGCTCTCCCGGTCGGAACGTGACTTCCACCGAGCGAATGCTAATACCGTCGAACTCGGTCGAAAGGCCATCCGAAACGAGCGCTGTCGTTTCCTGGACTGGGTGATCCGATTCTTCTCTGTCAGCGGACGGAATGTTTGTTACATCCATGTTTTACACATACTCCAATTGTGGGTTCATTGTCTATGGCTTTAATGCTATCTGAAAAACGTCTTTAATTGTCTTTGAATCAGAGAGGGAGAAGAGGATACTCGAAAATTGCGTCCTAGAGAGATGAGAATAATTCCAGGATCTGCTCACGTGTCTCGTTCAGCTTCACCAAGCCATTTCACCATCTCGGGGTCTCGATGGTCGAAAAACAGACTTTCGCCCTCGTCCAGTTCCGAAATTCCATCCATTTCCTCCGAGGTGAGTTCGAAGTCAAACACGTCGAAATTCTCGGCAATGCGCTCGTCGTGGACCGACTTCGGAATTGCGACAATGTCGCGCTGAATGAGCCATCGCAGCGCCACCTGTGCAGCGGATTTCCCGTGGCGGTCTCCAATCGTGGTCAGCACGTCGTGCTCGAAGATGTTGTTCTGGCCTTCGGCGAACGGCCCCCACGACTCGTGTTGGATGCCGTGTTCCTCGAGGAATGCTGCATCCTCGGTTCGCTGGTAGAAGGGAT